>Ga0302187_10000072_pt1 | contig 100037 bp, 75 predicted proteins | sample II_Bog_E1_3_FD_202120 | JGI IMG/M metagenome (GOLD analysis project Ga0302187, IMG submission 202120) | Peat permafrost microbial communities from Stordalen Mire near Abisko, Sweden - II_Bog_E1_3 | ecosystem: Environmental > Terrestrial > Soil > Wetlands > Peat | place: Sweden: Abisko...
ATTTATCGTTTTTGCGAATTTTATCAAAAAGCTTAATCCGTTTTCGATTCCCGGTAGGGTCGCCATTAAATCCCCTATGATTCCTCATCATTGGGCTTTTTTATTGACTTTCCAGACAGTTTTCCAGACAAATCGGGGTATGAAAACACCGGATTTCCCGAAAGAAATTAAGCGCGGCAGCGTGACCGTGACGATTTACAAAACCCCGTCGAAGGGCTACCCGCTGTATGTCCTCGCCTACTATCAGGATGACCGCCGAAAGCGGGAATACAACGCCGATTATCAGATCCTGTTGAAACGGGCGAACGAAGTTTTGGACGACTTGATCGCAGCCCGCCCGGTTGAAGCCGGAGCATTGAATTCCAGCGAACGCAGTGAATTTATGCGCGCTAAAGCTATCGTGGCTAAAATCAATCAGCCGCTGGATATTGTGGCTCGCCATTATGTGGAAGCCGTAAAAATTCTCGGCAACGATCTCGTGATCGAGGCCGCACGGGAATACGCCAAACGTCATCCGGCCAAACTCCCGCCGATTAAAGTCGCTGATTTAGTGACCGAATTTCTTGATGAGAAGAAAAAACAGGGACGCAGCGAACGCCATCTGGAAACACTTAAGTCGCATTGCAAACGGTTTGGCGACGTCGTTTGCATGAACATCGGGAGCGTAACCGCAGCCGATGTGGATTTGTTTTTGAACAACATGGAAATCGGCGCAAGAACGCGCGACAACATCGTTAATTCAATCAACACATTATTTGAATACGCCAAACGCAAACGCTATTTGCCGTCAGACCACGACGAATTGAGCCGTGTCGCGCGTCTGGATAACGACCATGATGGGCCCATTGAAATTTACACACCGGAAGAAATGAAGGCGCTCCTTGCTGCCGCCGATGAATCGCTGCTGCCATTCATTGCCATCGGTGCCTTTGCTGGCTTGCGCAGTTCGGAAATTCAAAGGTTGGACTGGCAGGATGTAAAATTTGACAGTGATTGCATCATTGTCCAGAAAGGCAAGGTGAAGCAGCGCGGAAAATCGCGCCGGGTTGTTCCAATGCTGCCGAACCTGAAAAACTGGCTAAAAAGCTTTGCGCAGACGAACGGCCCGATATGGCCACACAGCAAACCCTACCTGTATGAAGCGCTTTCCACCGTTGCAATCGGGGCAAAAGTAGCCTGGAAAAACAACGCGCTCCGACACAGTTTTGTCTCTTATCGCGTGGCCCAAATCAAAAACATCCCTCAGGTCGCCTACGAATCAGGAAACAGCCCGCAAATAATTGATTCCAACTACCGCGAACTCGTTACGGAACCGGATACCAAAAAGTGGTTTGCAATTCGTCCGGCATAAAACGCTGAGGAAAAATTTGCGCTAGACGACATCGAAACCGACTCCAAAACATTTCCTCAAATGAGTTTCAATTTCCGCCCATTTGAAAAGCACCGTGGCCCGACGACCTTTCCCGATTTTGACATAAGGTATGATGCCGCGTCGCATCCAGTGTTCAACTGTGCGCACCGTCATCCCCAGTCTCGCCGCCACTTCCATCTTGGAAAGGTATCGCTCACCCGGTGGAATCAGGCTGGCATTCGGCGCGGCAGTATCCGTGGATTCAGGTTTCATCGTGCTGCCTTCGGTTGATTCTGTCGGCGCGCATTTTTAATGCGCCAATGCCGGTGAATGGCCGCCACCACCTTGTCGAGCCAGCTTATATCGGTAATCTGTTGCGCGAGCACATCACGCGAATAATGTTTCACGCAATAACGCTGTGGACGGCCCAGCGGCTTGATCAAGCCTGCCCGCGACAGCGGCGGGATGATGTGCGTGGCGACCCCCAGCGCGTCGGCAACTTCCTCCTTGGTCATGGTGGCGCGGTATTTTTCCAACGGCTGGATTTTTAATGGTGAATCAGCAGTCATACACTTTCCTTGGTTAAAGTGAGGGTGACGGTGGTGACGAGGGTGTCATACACGGCACCCACGCGGCTATCCGCCGGCATTACAAAACTCAATTCGTATTGCTGAAGCCGGCGTTCCAGCCAATTTAGACCGATTCCCAGAACGATCACGTCGGCACACGCAAAATGAATGGACATTTTTTCCGGCGGTGCCTCCGGTTCTCTTTCCAGGGCCGGGTTGGCAGTTCTTTCGGCATACAAGAACTGCGCGTAGGGCAGCAGATAGCTGATGCCGTCATCGGCAATGACTTCGAGCGCGGCGATGTTGGGATCACTGCCGATGCAGGAATTTTTACGCGGGCTAGACGCTGAGATGGCGGGCGGTTGTTCGCTGGTGTTCGGCTGGCTTGATTTCATGGCTGCTCCTTTCGGTGGTTTCGATTGAAAGTGATCGGACGATGCGCTGGCGGAATCGTTTCATGAAACGATTGCCGCGCTGCAAAATGGTTCGGAGAAAATCCCGTTGCGGCATGGCCTCAACCGCCGCCAGCCGCGCACTGGACCGGGTGACGTGCGAACGCAATAATTCCGAATCATCGGTAAAGACCTGGCAACGTTCGCGCCCGCGCGAGATGCTGACGTAAAATTGTTCCTGATTGATGGCGGGCAGCGAACGCGCCGAGGCGACCAGCAAAACTTCATCCACGGTCTTGCCCTGGGCGGCGTGCGACGTGACGGCGTAGCCATGCGTGAACGTGCGATAGTTTTCAGGAATCATCCGGCCATCGGCCAGCACAACGGAATCGCCCTGAATCGCCCGCACCTCGACGAGTTCGCCATTGATAAAGTGCTTGCCGGACGTGTTAGCTTGCAGCAACAGATTGTCCCCGGCGGCGATTTTTATTTTCCGCCGCTCCCCCACATCACAGGCGATGCCTGCACCCAATGGGAAAAGATTTTCCGAACCATCAGCACGTTGAACTTTCAAGATGTCGTTTTTCACGGCGACCACCTGCACCGTTTCACCTTTTTCAAAACCAAGTCCTCGACGATGAAAATGGATCGCCATGCCGGGACGGTATTGTCGCGCATCCCGTTTCTGCGCTTCCGTCCATGAGAGTGAATCAAAAACTTGAAATTCTTTTTCCTCACCGGCCAGCCGACCGGATGTTTTCAGGGCGGTGCGGATTTTTTCCGTCACCGCCTCAATTTCATTCCATGTCGGCGCGACCAGCAAGGGGGACTTGTTTTCTGCCAACGCTTTCAAATAAGATTTCGCCGCCGAGTCGTGAAGATCATGGTGGCCGTCCGCAAGGACTTCAATCACCGCACCCATGCGTTCCAATTGTGCGAACGCTTCGACAGTGCGTTTTTGCGCCGCCAGTTCCACGGCCTTGCGATACGCTGCCTTGCGTTGCCGCCGGATGGCCGTCAACTGGCCGGATTTGAAATTGGAATGCCGTTCCAATATCCGCAGTGCATCGCCACGCGCAACCGAAGCGTGCTGCCCGGTGTCGCCGGACAAAATGATGCGCGCATCGCGCGCGCAATCGAACAGCCGTTTCAAATCGTCCATCCCCACCGCCCCGGCTTCATCCAATACAATCAATTGCCGTTCGGACAGAACCGGCTTGGACAGCAGCAGGTTTTGCAGCGTCTTCGCCTCGAATCCCTCTTTGCGTAAAACATCCGTTGCCGCCGCCGTTGGCGCGCAGAGCAGTGGTTCAATCTTCGCCTCTTCACAGGCAGCGACCAACTCGCGCAAAGCCGTGGTTTTGCCACTGCCTGCCAGACCGCGCAGGCCGGTGATGCGGTCACTGGTGCGGAGGACATGGTAAATCGCCCGGCGTTGATCTTCGCCCAGCCAGTCGGCAGGTTTGTAGCCCGGATGCAACGGCGCGACGGCATCGCAGCCTGCGTTGACCGTCCGGATTAAATCCAGTTCCGTAGCCAGTATCTTTTGCGTCGAGAATCCGCGTTCGGTTTTCACCAAATCCGGCAGGTGTTTCACCGCGCCTTTCAAATCATCCAAATTCACCGCACCCAGGCGGTGCGACAATGCCACGCTCAACAATTCATGCTCCGGCACGACCGATCTGCGCTCGAAGACATGGGCGACGGCATGGTTCAAAACCTGATTTTCCAACAGCGCGATGTGCGGCAGGCGCGATGGACGAGCCGTCGCGAGGAGTGTTTGCAGCGATTGCCGTTCATCGGCTGACAACTCTGACAATTGCCGGGCGCGGACTTCGGCGGTTGAAATGCCTTTGAGCTTTTTTGCCCGGCTCTGATGAACCGCATGGGAAATTTCGTCGTTGAAAAGTTTTCGCCCCAGCCTTTGTTCCATTTCCTTCACCACCGCGTCACGCTGCTGTGCACGTTTGGAAAAGCATTTCAATACAGCATCACTGACGCCCTCGATTTCAAAACCATGTCTGGCTGGAACAATCCGGTAGCCAATTTGTTGCACCCGTTTGGCCAGTTCGTTCCGATAGACCGCCGTGCCATAACGAATCGCGTCATACATGCCGCGCGCTTCCAGCGCCTTCCAGCAACGCTCATCTTTATCAAAGGTGGCGTTGAAGACCGTGAAATGCGTGTGCAACTGCGGATCGAGCGCGCGGGAGCTGTCATGCACGAACGCTGCCGCCACAAGATTGCCCGTCGTCCGATCCTTGCGAGCGCCCTGCTTGCGCACGCGTGCGGCGGCGAAGGTTTCTAGTTCGCGAAACGCGAGTCTGGCCGCTGCCTCATGCGCTTCAACCAAACGCTGGTCGTCCAGCGTGACCGCGAGCACCGAAACGGATTTCGGCGCGGAACAGGTGAAGTCATAAAACACCCGGCGCTGGCCTTCCTTCTGGCTCCGCTGCGTCAGCCGTTTGCCATCGTCTGGATTTTGATTTTCGCAGAGCGCATGAAATTGGTCACGGGTGACGGTCTCTTTTAACCCCAACCGTTCCGCGCCCACGCCGATCCACTGGCCAGGCCGGATTTCACCGGCGGCGTAGTAATCATTCTGCGCCAGATGCTCGTCGAAGTAGCTTTCGGCATCCGCCAGATTTTTATGGGCTACGGCAGTAAACATGGAACGTGATTTTATTGGTCTTTCCAAAAAGTTTTATGCCTCGTTGGCACAATCGTTAATTCATCGTTTTGGCATTTTATCCGCAGGTGAACCGGCAAAGGTGTGCCAGACACGCAAACTGCGTTTTCAGATTTTTCTGAATGCTGGCGGTGAACATGCGGGATGACACTATCAGGGTTTTGAAGGCGTCCTGTGCGCTTCCCGCACAACTTGCGGCCATTACCCCGGCGGGCAGAAAAGTGAATCCAGTTTTTCATGGCAGCCAGTCTGCCTGAAATTTTTCCATGCAACTTGTATCTGATACACAAAATGCGCTTGGCCGAGGTTTTTTCCATTCGGCAACCAGTTTGGCCGAGAAGAAGCCCGCTTTTGTGCAATCTTTACACAAAATAAAACCTCACTTTTTGACTGTAAAACCGCGTATCTCCATTGGTTTTATTGGAGATTATCACATTCCAGCCGGCAGAGCCTGAAATTTTGTTGCAGTTTTCGCATCGGAATGATGCTGCCCGGCCCTTTGACTGGCCGGCTTTCCTGCGGGCGCTCGGAAACCGGCCAGACAAATCGCCAGCAATGCGAACCTAGACGGCCAAGCACTCAACGGACGGTTTGTAAATCCCGCGACTCCACAGCCGTTCCGTCCGCTCCGATTTTCAAACCGCCCGTTCAGTGCCCGCGCAAACTTGCGTCCGACTTCAGATTGCGGTATCTATTTCCTAAGTGAAAACGATGTCCTTCAATCAAATGAAACGACAGGAAGCGGAGAGTCGCATGGCCGCAATCCGCAGGGCTCGCCGCAGCCCGGCAGCGGCAGCGGCGCAACAGCAACGCGCGTCACTGGTGGGCGACGGTGCGAAGTGGCGCATCACCAATTTGAATCAAGTTGCCCGCGCCATTGCCCGATGGGCGTAACCGTGGGTTTTTCTCTCCAACAATTTTCGGAAGTTTTCAAGATACGCGATGCCGATGGACAACCGTATGTCCTCATTGGCGGCCAAGCGGTCAATTATTGGGCGGAACACTATTTGCCCGCCGACCCGCAACTTGAAAAATTGCGGCCATTCACCAGCGAGGACATTGATTTCAAAGGGGGGCATGCCGATGTTCAACGCATCGCCCGACAATTGGAACTGGCTCCGGGTTATCCGCCCAAAGTGCAAATGACCGCACTGGCCGGATTCATTCCATTTCATATCGGCGACCTGAAATCCGCCATTGAAGTGGTTCGGCGGATTCCCGGTATTTCGGATGCCCATACGCCGGCCATCAAAGCTGATTGGAATGGAATAACCATTCGCGTTCTTGATCCCATTTCCCTGCTGGCCTGCAAATTGGAACTGGCGGCAACCGTGTCGCAGAAGAAACGACAGGACGTGGTTCACTTGAAAATGTTGCTGCCCTGTGTCCGGGCTTTTCTGGGTGAAATCCTCCAGCAGGTTGATCTTGGCAAGTTACCAGCAAAGGAGTGGTTGAAGGTCGCCAATCAAGTGCTGAAATTGACCACTGACCATCGCGCCCGGAAAATCGCCGATAAACATCAGATCAACTGGCCGGAAATTTTGCCGCTGAGTGCCATCGCCCAAAGCCAGAACGACAAGATCAGACGGTTTCAGGAGCAGCAATTGGAACAGGGCTATAAAAAATCCAAGGGCATTTCCATCTGATTCGTTGGCGGCGCTTTGACTGGCCAGCTTGTCTGCGTGCCTCGACAACTGGCCAGACAAATCGCCGCCATGCAAACCTATACGGTCACGCACTCACCGGTCGTTCCAAAACCGCGCGCAACTCCGCCGTCGTCCGTTCATGCCACTCCCGACCCGCTCCGTTTCGCTGCCGGTTTCAGAACGCCCGGTCAGTGCGCCCATCATCATCCAATTTGATACGTTCAGGCGAACGTGGTTTCTGGCGGCTTTCTGAAACTTGAAAGCCTTGATTTTTGAATGACACCATCTCCTAACGAAATCGTTGGGGGGAAAAGTCGAGCGCAGAAAAGCGACAAAAGGCGACAACGAACTTGTCGCTAGTTGTCGCTGCCACACATCAAAACTTGTCGCCTTTTGTCGCTCGAAATTGTCGCTTCTTGTCGCTTAGTCAGCGTCATTTCATGCCACTTTAACTTTCACCTGCTCTCGACACAAATTTTTCACGATCGGGTTATCCTGTCCAGCGATGACCGAAACGGCTCAACGAAAAGGTGGCGGAAAACCATTCCGCAGCATCCTGGAACCGCACTTTGCATTCATCCGCGAGCTTCGCCAACGGCGCAAGACGTGGCGGCAAATTGCTGAATTGCTGCTCACCGAGAAAGACATCCGCGTTACGGTCTATGCCCCCTATCTTTTTTACCGCCGCAAATTAAAACGCGCCACAAAATCGCATTGGGAGGATGCGGAAAATAATTCCAAATTCCAACCCGCCCACCTCAACGCAGCGGCCAGCCGTCCACCATCACGCCAATCGCCATTGGCGAAGCCAGCCCCTTTCAAACGCCCAAACATCAAAAACATTAACACCGACCAAGAATTCACATGAACACCAACATCCTCAAACGCATCCACATCAATCCCCAATCCAAAGGTAGCCTCGGCAAAAGTTTCGAGGCCGAATTTCGCACCGCCTGGCTGGATTATCACCAACTCATCTGGAATGGCTCCGACCTCGATGACCGGCACCATTCTTTTTTCGACCGGCATCCCAAACAGGTGCAGTCCTATACGCTGGGCAATGACGATGACAGCAAATCCACCCTGCTGGGATTGTTTCGTAACGTGTCGCGCAGTGACGCGCCAGTCCATGTCATTGATTGCCGGGCGCAGGCCGATGGTCTCATCGTGCAGGCATTGGATTCATTGCAGTTGCTCGAATCCCTCGCCGCCGAGGGCATACGGTTCACGTTTTTACTCTTTCCCAGCGAAGACACCGAGAGCATGAACAATTTGCTCGACCTGTTTTATTTTGCCGGCGACCGCGTGGATTATGTCATCGTCCACAATCCCGCCAAGGTCAGAACCAACCTGTTCAAGAAATCCAACATCGAAGCCGAGTTGAAAAAGTTCGGCGCGAAGGAAATCACTTTGCCGGTGGTGACTTCCATCACGTTGCTGGCCATCAAACGCGCCGAGGCCAAGGCGGGGCGCAAATTGAGTTTTGCGGAAGTGGCCACGCCGGGGGCGTCGCACTTGGAATTGATGCTGGCGGGTGAAATGCAATGGGCAATGCAACAGATGTTCCGGCAATATAACACCGTGGCCGATTTGCTGGTGCCAGTGGAACTGATACCGGATGTTGAGTCTCAACCGGAACCGGCGGCCAAGCCGGCGCGTTCCAAGCAACCGATGCTCAATTTGGGTGAATGAGCACGCAATTGGACAAAGATGATCTGGCGGCATTGCTGGCCGGCGCTCCCGCCGAGGAGGTGGATCAGATTCACCGGCTGTTGCACGAATGGAACACCGGCCCTGAAGGCAGCTTTCCGGTGCAACTGGCGTTATTGACCAGAGCACAATGGCGCATGGCGGCCACGTTGCCACGCACCTTGAAAGAATCACTCAAATTGATTGAACTGCACTTGGCCGAATACCGGCGGCAGAGCAAAATAATTGCCGATGAATTTTCATGCACAGCCAATCAGCAGGCGACGGAGTTGAAAGCAGTTGGTGATACGGTCAGTCAGGCAGCCTCGAAAATCACTGGGGAACTCGATGAGGCGGAGGCGGTCGCCGAACGGGTAAAAACTTTGATGGAAAATGCCGCCGGCGAATGGCGCGGAATCAAGGCCGTGACCAATGCGCAATGCCGGCATCTGGAGGAAATCTCCAACAGCTTGCAAGACCGTTTCGCGTGGCGGGTGATGTTGCGGTCGGCGGCGTGGTTTTTATTGGCGCTGGGCTATGGGATGGTCATCGGCCATTACGGCTGGCGGCACTAAACATTCGGGCGTAGCCCAGTCATTTAATTTGCGCGCAAATCCGGCTTCCATTTTATGTCGCCGGCCATTTCGTCAAGGTCGTTCCGCCCTATTGCCCTGCGGCTTCCACCTTGACCAAATGTCCGGCGACGGGGCGGCTTCGGTTAGGCTTTGGCGCGCGGGTTTAATGTTTGCAATTATTTGTTTTGTAATTTCAAAAATGAAAAACCCGCAAACTCGTGAATTGCACCAGCACCCGCACGAGAGCTCGACACAACCCACAAGTTGCAGGCAATTTTCAAAACCTATTTGCCAAAACACATCACACCTAATACCAAGTCAGTCCGGAAAGTCTGTCACTATATCCGCCTGCAACCAATAAATACTCTCCAGCTTGCCGTGGTTCCGCTGGACGCCGACGTGCAGCACCCCCTTTACGCGCAGCGGAATGTCCATCTCATCGTTCACGCCGGCACCGGCAACCGACACGATGATGAATTCGTGGATTTGCGGATTGCCGCCGAAGCAGCAGGTGTTTTGGTTCATCGCCAGAATAAATTTACTGACTTTTTTGCCATTGTATTCCAGCGGAATCATGAAGCCGTCCACACTAATCTTTTTTCCATCGGCGGCGCGGATGCGGGCGGGAATCATAGCGCTGATTTGCGCATCGGCCCACGCGGGACGATTGGTGTTGAACAACAGCTCATTATTCAGCGTCACCTTAAAGCCGCCCAATTGATCGAAGCCCACAAAGTCTCCATCCTTGATTTTATCCGTCCGCACCGGCGCGCTGTTCGTCGGCGCCTTGCCAATCGGCTCGATCAATTCGCCTTGCAGAGATGAATCTTCCGAATTACCGGCGTTGTCCGCCGCCACAACACAAATTGCCAGAGCGAATTGAAACAGCGCGCAAAGAAAAACAGCTCGGCGTGACCATTTTATTTGAAAAGGCAAAAATTTCATTTGATGTTCAAGAATGCGGCGTGAGATTTTGCGCCACATCGGTTCGATACGCTTTGATGGCCGGAATAATTCCCGCCAATGCACCGAGCAGAACAAACGCCACCGGTTCCCAAAGCATCACCGGATTGAACGCAAACGGCTCCAGCACGACACCCGTTTGACTGCGTATGATTTGCGTCACAATGGAAATCAATCCTGCATAAAAAAAGAAACCGACGATCACGCCAATTGCAGAGATGGTCGCTGCTTCCAAAACAATCACCGCAAACACCGTCGTCCGCCGCGCGCCGAGGGCGCGGAGAATTGCCAGTTCGCGGCGGCGTTCGTTCATCGAATTGTAAATGCTCGCCAGAATTGAGCTGGTCGCGACCAGCGCCACGAGCCAAGCCACGAGGGTCAGCACGCGGTCGAACCAGCCGATTTTGTCGAACAATTCCGCAATGACGCGACCAATTGGCCACGCGAACGTCAGCCGGTTGCCCTGCTTGTTGTAAAACGCGTCCAACTGAAAACCGGCGAGCGCGCTGCCAGACTTCAGCTTCACCAGCACGGCACTGACTTCCGTGTCGGCGTCGGGATTGTGGCCACTCATGCGCTGCACGCCTTCGAGCGGAATCCAGATCACGCGATCCGCCGGCGTGTTGGATGGCTTGAGCACGCCGACCACGACGTAAGTTTCCGCGTGCTGCTTCTGCTCGTCAAAAATCAAACCGTGAAATGGATGAAACTTGTCGCCAACTTTGAGCTTCATTTTTTCCGCGACATAACTGCCGACCACCGCCGAGCGCCGCGCCGGATCAAACCAATTGCCGCCCGGCCGCAGCTCAAATTTTTTACCGGGCGCGTATTCGCTCTTTTGAAACATATCCGGCGTGGTGCCGACGATGCGCCAGCCGTGAAAGTTGTCGCCGACCGCGAGTGGCACGGCGAGTTCCACGTCGGGATTATTTTGAATTTCCAAAAAATCCTGCCACGCGACATTGCCCGGCGAGGCTTCGAGATGAAAAATGGAGTTTAGCACAAGCTGCAATTTGGAACCGCGCGCGCCCAGCACCGCGTCGAAACCGCCGTTGATGCCGGTGAACGCCGCCTGCGACTGCGTCTTGACCACCCAAACCGTCAGCAATAATCCGCCGGCCAACGCTACAGATGCTGCCGTCACGGAAGTGGAAAGCGCATGCTGACGCAAGCTGCGCAAAACGATACTGAAAATATTCACGCGGTCACCTCCGCCGCGACAGCCTTATTGATTTTTGGAAAATCTTGCACGTCATCAAACTGGCCGAGCACTTCTGCATCGTGGCTTACCAGCAGCAGCGCCGCGCCATTTTCGCGGCAGGTTTCGCGAATCAAGGCCAGTGCCGCACGCGAGTTTTTGCGATCCAGATTGCCGGTCGGCTCGTCGGCGAGCACCAGCTTGGGATTATTCGCCAACGCCCGCGCGACGGCCACGCGCTGCTGCTGGCCGGTGGAAAGCTGGCTTGGCCGGTGATGCAAGCGGTCGTCTAGCCCGACGCGCTTCAACAAATTTTCCGCGAACACACGATCCGCGCCGTGACCAAACGACATGCCGAGCAAAACATTTTCCAGGCAGGTATAGCCTTGCAACAGATTGAAGGTCTGAAAAATGTAGCCGATGTTTTCCGCGCGAAACCGGTCGCGCTGCGATCCGCTGAAATCGGAAACGCGCTGGCCGTTGAAATCAATGGCTCCAGCATCCGGCTTCAAAATGCCGGCGATCAAATTCAGAAATGTCGTCTTGCCCGAGCCGCTTTCACCAGCCAGCGCGAGTTGCGTGCCTGCGTCGAGCCAGAATGCCGGCACATCCACGATGCGATGCTTGCCGCCGTGCGGCGCGACAAAAGATTTTTGCAAGCCGTTTATTTGAAGTAATTTTGTGTTGGCACTCATGGCATTAGTTTGAAACGCACCGGCACTTCGATTTCGGATTCCACCGCGAGCAAACCGAGCCGCGCCGGTTGAAATTCCCAATCGCGCACGGCCGTCTGCGCCGCCTCGTCGAGCAGCGGAAAGCCGGAGGAATTTTTGATCTCCACGCTCAAGGCGCGGCCGTGCGGATTCACTTTCACCCGCAGCAAAACCAAACCCTCCTGATGTCGGCGGCGCGCGGTCGGCGGATACGGCGGCTCGGGATTTTTCAAATAGTCGGGCTGCGCGGCGACCAACGGCGCGGGCTTGGTCGTCAAATCCAAACCCGGCTTGGGCGAACTGCCGTCGCCGGAAATTTTCTCGGGCGGCAACGGTTTGGCGACAGGTGTGACGACTGGCGCTGCGGGAATTGATTGCGTGATTTCCGTGACGGCGCGTTCCACGATTTTTTCGACCGTCGCAATGGATTTCACCGGCTCCACTTTTGGCGGCGCTATGATTGGTTGGGGCGGCGTGACAATTTTTTCCGGCGCAGCCAGCAGCACAATGGTGATTGCGCGTTCCGGCGATGTCAGCACGGGCGGTTGCGAACCAAATCCACCTAGCGCCACCACCGCACTCGCCAGCGCAAGGTGAAAAAAAATCGAGACCCCAAAACCGATTTGGAGTGAATTGAGTTTCACGGTTGCTGGAATTTGAGTTCGCATCAAAAACGGGCGGTCAACCCGACGCGCACTTGGACCGGCTCGACGGGATGATAAACATTTTGGAACGACGCGGCGGCGGACGGCGACACGCGCGATTCGTAAGCGTAGTCAATGTCGTGGTCGTGGCGGTCGAGCAGGTTCAAAACTTCGGCGGTGACGCGCCAGGTTTTATTGATTTGATAACCGACTTCGGCGTTGAGCAAAATGGTTTCGCTCGATTTGTAAATGCCATCCGAGGTCAAATCGCGCGGGCCGAAATAACGCAGGCGCAGGCTCGCGGAAAAGCCGTGGAAATCGTGCAGCGTGAGGCCCGACGAAATCACCAGCCCGACCGCTTCCGGCACGCGCGTGCCGCCGGCGCTGCCGGGCGCGGCGTCATCGGCGTCCACCGAAGTAAAGCGCGCGAGGGAATCCGCCGCGTCGAAATCGAGCGAAAGATTTTTGGTCAGTGAATAATAATTTGCCCACTCGACGCCGTAGCGGTCGCTCGGCTGTTGCGACGCCGTCGTGCCGCCGGTGTCGCCGTCCTGCATCAGTTCGGAATCGCTGTGCAGATACCAGAGCGAAACCGTGCTTTGTAGTTTGGGAACGATTAGCGTGCGCACGCCGATTTCCGCGCCCTTGGTCTGGATGAGCGCGGGAATTTTCGCCGTCGCGCCGCCGCTCGGATTGTCCGCCGAAATCGGCTCCTGCGTCTGCGTCGCGCCGCGTCCGTCGTTGCTGTGAAAACCGAAACCGCCTTGCAGGTAAATTTCCGTCTTGTCCCACGGGCCGAAAATCAAACTCAACTTCGGACTCGGCAAAATGCGGTCGGCCGTGCCGGAATTCGCCGGCGTGCTCAGGCTGGTGACATCAAAATAATCCAAGTCGCCGCGAATGGCCGCGACGGAACGAAATTTTTCCGCCCACTGGATTTTGTTTTCCAAATACAATCCCAGTTGCGTGTCGGAAATCCGGTTCACGTCCGTGTCGGCGGGCAGAATCGTGCCGGTGGCGGAATCCAGTTTGTCCACGCGGACGCGGTTTTCCGTCTGGTAAAGTCCGTTGTTGATCCAGTCATTGCGGACTTGCAAGCCGAAAGTATTTTCGACATCCCGCTGAAACCATTGGCTGAAAATCGTGTGGTGCGCGTCGAAGCCGGCGACCCAGCGGCGATCTTGCTGCTCGAACTGGTCGCCGCGATTCGTGTCGGTCAGGAAATAAGTGAAGTCGGAAAACAAATCTAGGTCGTAATAAAAGGCGTAGGCCGTGATTTTCGTCGCGGAATTTTCGTCCGCGCGATGCCATTCGCCTTGCAGACTGTAGCGCTGCGAATTGCCGCCGTCGGTCGGATTGATCGCGCCAAAAAAATTCGTGCGCCCAAAGCTCGCGGCAATCTGGTCGCTGGAATTCCATTCGCCGTGATAGCCGCGCGCGGTGACGCTGAAACCGTTTTCGTCCGTGCCGCGGCTGTAAGTCAGCAGACCGTTGAATTTCCAATAATCATCCGGATGCGTCCACGGGCCGTCATCGTGATTTGCCTCGGCACCGTAAAGAATATTCCCGCCGCCGAGTTTTTGCGAGACGCCGAACACGCCGCGATAAAAGCCATAGGTTCCGCCTTCAACCGTGACAAAATCCGACGGCAAAACTTTGTAAAATTCCAGATGCGCGGAGCCGGCGGAACCGAAATCGCCAACGGCGGCGTCATACGGGCCTTTCTCGTAATCCACGCGCTCGACGAATTCGGGAATGACGGTGTTCATGTCGGAATAACCTTCACCGTGTGCGTGCGTCGGCAAATTCAGCGGCATGTCGTCGAGAAACACCGCGAAGTCCGTGCCGTGATCAAGATTGAAGCCGCGCAGAAAATACTGGTTCGCCTTCCCGCCGCCCGCGTGTTGCGTGATGATGACACCGGGAACGGTTTCGAGAATTTCCCCGCTACGCAAAATCGGCCGCTCGGCGAGCTGCGCCGCGCCGGTCGTGCCCTGGTTCGCCGAATCCGCGATGCCGAGCAAACTGTCCTGCCGACCTTCGACGATGACTTCGGGCAGACGCGTAATGTTCGTCGTCGAATTTTTTGCGATGGAAGTTTCGATCGCGGCCAGATTGGTCGTGCCTTGGGCAAAACCAAAGTTGGCCATGTCAGCCAACATTGCAACAATCGCCGCGTATTTGGACATTTTTCCGAGAATCAAAATTTGGGTTTTCATTTTGGTCTATTTCAATTTTGCGACTTACTTTTTAATGGCGCAACGCAAACGCCAGAATCATGAACGAAGCCGCTGTGATCCACGAACCGGCCACGCGAATGCCGACCTGCTGCCATTTTTGCTTTGTGAAAAAGGACAGGTAATACGCGATGTCGGCCACGGCGAGAATCAGACCGAGCCAGGTTCCCAGTAAGGTTTTGGCGATGGAAATCGGCGTGCCAGTTTCCACGGCGGAATCCAGTCCGAGCGCGAGCGCGGCGAAGGCAAAGATCGTGCCGGTGGCAACTGTAGGCAGCGGCTTTTCCAGCGCAACCAGCACGCCGGCAACCAAAGCGATGCCGATTAAAATCGGTGGATAAATGTTTTTTACAACGCCGGTCGTCGTGAACAAAAGCGCAACCGCGGAAACGGGAATGAATACGGACAAGGGAATTTTCAAATTCGACGGCGAATGTTGACCCGCAAGCAGGCCGAGTCCCACCAGCACCAGCAGATGTGTCGGCGTCGTGAGCGGATGCAGCACGCCACCAAAAAAATCGCCGATACCGCCGATGGCCGTGTGCGCGCTGGCCGTGGCGGGCAACGCCAGAAGCAACGCGACCGGCAGCAGCCGACGAAAGAATATTTTTTTTACGTTCACGCCGAGATGAAATGAAATAAAAATCCAAAACCAATAAAAGCGATGGCGACGCCGCCGAGGCGAACCAGTTTTTTGCCCCACGACCAGCGCACCAGCAAGCCGAACGCGATGCCGCTCAAGTGGAGCAAGCCGGTGGCGATGACGAAACCGATGGCGTAAGTCGCGGCGTTTGCGGCCTTAGGCATTTCCGCGCCGTGCGCGTGGCCATGAAAAATGGCGAAGGTTCCGACGATCAACGCGGCCACCCAAAGCGGCGGGCGCGCGCCGAGTGCCACAACAATTCCGAGAATCACGCTGGACAGCGCGATGCCGGTTTCCACTCCCGGCAGCGGCACGCCGAGCACGCCTAGCGCGCCGCCGAACGCCATCACCAGCGGAAAGACGACGGGCAAAACCCACATCGCCGGTGCGCCGAGAAAAGCGCCCCAAAGTCCGACGGCCACCATCGCGGCGATGTGGTCGAGTCCGGTCAGCGGATGCACGAAGCCGCTCGTGAAGCCCCAGACCGTGCCGGTTTCCTGATGCGCACTGGCCGTTGCAGGTAGCAGGAATAGTGACAATAAAAACAGGCAAATCATTGTCGGTGGATTGAGTTTGGAATTTTGTGTTTTCATAAAATCAAATAATACCGGGAATTTTCAGATTGAAGGCGCGGATGGAAAACCAGCCCAGGCCGAGCAGAAAAATGGCGAATGAAATGGCGTTCTTAATTTTCGCACCGTGCTGCCATTGCGCCAGCCAGACGGAAGCCGGCAGCAGTGCGAGGACGATGGCTAGCTGCGCGATTTCAACGCCGACGTTAAAACTCACCAGGGGACGAATCAGGCCAGACGGCGGCAGACCGAGTTGCTGTAACAAATTTGCGAAACCAAAACCGTGAACCAGGCCGAAGCAAAACGCCAGCCGCCAGCGTTTGTTGGTAGACTTGATCCAGAGATTTTCCAGCGCTACATAAACAATTGTGAGCGCGATGCCGGCTTCGACGAGGCGCATCGGCAACGTAACGATTTGCGTCGCGGTCAGAATCAGCGTGAGCGTGTGCGCGATGGTGAACGCGGTGACGATTTTTATCAGTTCGCGGAAACGGCTGACAACAATGAGGGCGAGCAGAAAACAAAAATGGTCGTAGCCGAGAAAAATATGCTTCACGCCGAGTTCGAGAAAGCGCAGCAGCCGCGAGCCGAGCGACGGCACAAAGCCGGTGTCGAATAAATAATCCGGCTCGGATTGCGAGAAGCTGACTTCGAGCGGTTGGCCGCTGCCCGCAAACGTGCCGAGCACGCTGTGTTGCGGGCCGAAGCGGTCGAAAATGTCAAACGCCAGCGCCAGCGTCTGCGGTGTTTCGATCACGTCTTTGGTGAACGGAAAATGAATCAGCCCGTCGGTGGAATTCCAATCGGTTTCGCTGATGGCGTCCCCTTTGCCGGACGGCCAGCCGAGATCGCCGAGTTTGCCGAGATCGGTTTTGAGTCCGTTCAATTCCAGCTGGACGTGCGCACGCAGGAATTTTTCGATGGCCGGCGTGGCACGGCGCAATTCGTCGCGCGTGATCTTGCCGTCGCCATCGGCATCAATCTTCGTGATTTTTTCCAGCGTGAACAAATCGTAGGTCAGGCGCGTGGAAACCTGGCTATCCGTGAACTTCACCTGCGCGTAGCTGGTGTCGGGATTGTGCGCGAAAACAGTCGTGTGGCCGGCCACGAGGGCCAGCCACACGAGCGTTAAAATCCGTTGACGGGTATTTATGGCAATCCTTTCACCGCCGATTTATTTCGGCTGGTATTTGATCCATTGCGGCGAGACCCAGACGAGCTCGCCGTTGGCCTGTTCGCCACGGACGTAATAATAGCTCGTCTTGCCGGGCGTTGGCGACGGATCGGTCCACGAGAAATCCACCTGGTCGCTGTTCGGAGTTTCGGTGTGGATTTCCACGTCGTCCTTCACGATGACCACTTTGGAAAACGCGCCGGTGCCGGTGAGCTTGATGTTGAACTTCGGCGCTTCGCTCGCCGTGTATTCGTCGCCGAGGAAATGTTCCTTGCCATCGGCCACGCTGCGCACGTCGGCGAGAATGTTCGCAGTGGCGGCGTAAGTATGGCGCTGCTTGATGGCCTTGATGATTTCCGCGCGGGAATTGTCCTTCGCATAAATGATCGCGTAGCTGATGTGCGTGGATCGATGGTCACTGCTGCTTTCGAAACCGAGGCGATAACCTTTCAGCAACGCGAGGTTGATGAAACCTTTCGGCTCCCAGCCGCCGATAGCATCGTCCTCGGTCGGCGAACGCGGCGCACCGGGACGTTCGTAGTTTTGGCGGCAACCTTGATAAATTTCCACGAACGGCTCGACTTCGGGATCGTTGTCGCGCCAGTCCGTGCCCATGCTCGTGGCGCTGGTGTGCGAAGCGGTGACGCCGCCGAAAAGATGGAGATATTTGTAAAGTAACTGCGTGTCCGGCGCGTGGCCGTCAAAGTCGCGCGCGCTGATCGGCAGGCGCGGCAAGGTGCGGATGCCGCGTTGCGCGAAGATCACGTTGCGATGGCCTTCGGGATACGGAACGCTGCGTTCGTAGGTGTATTCCGGCGAGAACGTGTCGCCGAGATAAAACGCGTCGCTGGTTTTTTGGATGAGCCACCAAGTGTATTCGCGGCCGGCCCCGTTGTCGTGGTCGCCATTGCCGAGCCAGTCGAAATCGGCGACGTCAATGCCGTAACGCCACATGTCTTCGAGCGCGCCGTCGTTGCCGCCGTCACCGCTGATTTCCGTATGGCGGTGAAATTCGCCGCGCACCGGACGCAAATCCTGACCGTCAACCGTCGTGCGATAATCGCGGACGCGGTTTACCGCTGCGAGTTCCGCCACGGTGGCGGGGGACGGCTGCGGATTGGCCGTGGGCGTATTGGTCGCCGCGATCAACGACACCGATGCGACTTGGCCGGGCGCTTTCAATCGGCTCAGGAAAAGTCCGTTGATGTAAGGATCGCGATCCGAGTTCAGGGAAATGTTACCGCCACCGCCGCCAGTGCGTTGCAGCGTGCGGTCATGCCGGTGGTCGCTGGAATGGGTGACGACCAAACTTCCGTCATTCAACGCCACGACTGCCGGAACGTTGTAGAGTAAATTGTCCGAATGCGGCACGAGTATCGGGCCGACCCATTTTTGGCCGTCATAATACGTCGCCCAATTGAACCACACCGAACCGAGCGGCGACTGGAAATCATTCTGTCGCGAGCGCGCAAAAATCCAGACGTGGCCGTTGGCGTCGGTAATGATGCGGGCGATGTTGTTGTGCGGAAAATTTCTTTGCACTTCCGCTTCCTGGCCAGCCTGCCGCGATTCGCCGCCCGGCTCTAACGCGGGCGGGCGTTGATTGATTTGGCGGCGGCGCGGAGTTGCGCCGGGCAGGGAGTTTTCAAAGCCGCTCGCCGGCTGCTGCCATTTTCCGTCCTTCAAAATGGCCAGGCCGATTTGCCGGTCGCGATACAGCGGAATGCCTTTATTCTGAACCAGCCCGCCGAAATCTTTGCCCCAGGATTCGCCGCTCAACTCGTAAGCGATCCACAGCGAACCATCGCTGTTGTAAGTCAACGCGGGACGGGCTTCGTATTCCGGCGTGTTCGCCACCGGTTGCGCATCGCTCGGTCTGGCGTCGCCATCAAATTCACGGAGCCACACATCGTAATCACCTTTCTCATAAGTGTCCCAGGCAATGGCCACGCGCCCGCCGTTTTTCTCCGAAGCCGCCGCGATGGCGGGCGCCCACGAATTGCGTGACTGCGTGCTGACCTGCCGTTCCGCGCTCCAGCTATCGCCTTCCTGATGGCGTTCAAAAATGCGGAAGACCTGGTTCCGCGCGCCCTGCCACGCGACCCAGACGCGGCCTTTGGCGTCGGTGGTTGCCACGGGCCAAATGTCGTTTTCGGTCGAGGTGGAAATTTGAACAGGCTCGCTCAATTTGCCGTCCTTGAACGAACGCGCCCAGATGTCGAAATTCGGCAACGGATTGTTCGGGAACGGTTTGTAATTATTATTTTCCGACCAGAAAATCCAGACCGTGCCGGAACCGTCCACCGCCACGGCGCTTTTGTAAATGTCACGACCGGTCGGCGTCACGGCGATGGCGTCGCCCGCGCGCGGCCCATCCACGGCGCAAAACCAAAGCTGGTCGCCGCCGGGAGCCTTCGAGAGAAATGACAAATCATCGGGTGCGGTGTCCCAGCGTTTGGCTCGCGCGTCGCGATCCAGGCCGGGCGTGAAACTGGTGTAGGCGGCGAACACCGTGCCGTCCGCCGCGACCGCCGCGCTCGGATAATCGTCATCGGTTTTGGAATCCGTCAGCGTCACGGCAGAAGCGGTGCGCTCGACTTCCACGGCTTCATTCAGTTCGTCCAGGATTTTTCCGTAAGGCGCTTCGGCGACTTTGAAACTAAAATCGCCCTGCACGGTTTTCACGTTCACCACGCTGTCTTCGGTCACGCCGGTGAGCGAGAGCAGCAAGCCGTTGTCGGCGATGGGAGCGTTGGGCCGGGCGTTCAAGGCAGCGCGGCGCGGATTGTTCGCGCGGCGCGGGCCAACGGCCGGCCGTGTGGCCGCCTGCCAACTGTTCGTGCCGTCGGTGGAATCGGCGGAGGTGAAGCGCCAACCGCTGATGGCCACGACTTTGCCGGGCGAGACGGTGACGGAGCCGTCCCAGTTCGTCGGCGATTTATCATTTAATCCGAGCCGGAGCCGGAAGCCGACATCGTCGGCGTTAACGGTTGCGCCCAAAAGGGACAGCCCCAGTAATACTGCGATTTTTTTCATGTATTTGTTTTTGATTTTGCGGGAAAATAATTTTTGAATTGGTCGGGCGAAATTATCACTTCACCATGTCTGCACTCGGACGTTTTCAATCTTGCCGGTGAACGGATTGGGCGCGGTGTAATCGCCAACCGGGCGATAGTTCAAACCCACGCTCAATCCGCGCGCGGGCTGCGCGGCAATCAATCCCGGCGCCTGGCCGGTCGCCACGGTTTTATCATCCGCCGAAATGGTTACGGCTCCGTCAGCGGCGAGGCTTGCCGCGATTTTGAAATGGCCGGAGCCAACCGGCGTGGCGGCGATCACTGTGGTCAATTTGGACTCACTGCGAACGGCAAAGGCGAGTTTGCCGTCCTTCAAATAAAGCGCATAACCATTGCCGCCGGCACCCTGCGCGAGGATGACGCCATTTGTGCCCGCCGGTTCAATCTCCGCCGAAACGAGCAAGGAATGATTGGCAATTTGCGGCGCGTCCAACGCATTCAGCGCATCGCCGTTGTGGAAAGGGCCGGCAATGTTGGTGACCGTGGCGGCGGGCGTGTTGGTCGTGTCCAAAGCTTCAGCCGCCGACAACGAGGCCGCGATGGCGAACGTCAGCGTGATGAGGACGATGATTTTGTTTTTCATACTTGGCATTTTAATTTTCTAGAAAGTTACGGATTACTGGAAACGGACGCTTCCTTTTGCCGCGTCTGCAAGTTGAACCAGTCGCCCGCCTGCAAAAAGTAATAAGGCGTTTCATTGGCCGTCGGCGTGCGCTTGGGGTCGTAAATGGCCACCTTGCTGGCTCCGAACACCTCAAAATTATCGCCGTGGACAACGATGGCGGTATTTTCGTCCAAACCGATGCCCAGCAAGTCGGGAAATTTTTTAATGACGGCAACTAGGTCATTGGTGCGATGGCGTGTGAGTAAATGTTGATCAAGTGCGGTGTTCCGCAAGAATCCAAAACCCTCCTCGTAGCCCGGAGCCATCATGATTTTGTTGCCCTCGCGCGCGCCGCGCACGAGATACGAAGCCTGAATGCTGCAACCCGCCGATGTGCCGCCGATGACGCCGCCGCGATTGAGCAGTTTGAACAATTCGTCCTGCGTGCGGGTGTGCAGATAGCTGTCCACCAAACGCCATTGCCGACCGCCGCCAATCCAAACGCCGCGCGCGGTTTGCAGCGGGCGCACAAACTTTTCCGAGTCAGCCACCGCGTGGTCGCGCGTGTGGAGGATCGTCAGGTTCGTCGCGCCGAGGTCGTGCAACTGCTCGTAATAAGTCCAGTTCGTGCCGAACTCGTCACTCTCATTCGCGGTCGGAATCAGCACGATTGGTGCAGAATTGCCGCCAGCCAACGCGACGAATTTGAGAAGAACATTTGTGTCCTTCAAACCGCCGCCGACGATGACGAGCGTGCCGTTGGTCGGGCCAACCACCGACGCGGCGGCTGCCAGAGCAACTAATGACGAGAGAAATAATGTCAGACAGATTGATTTAATCATGAGGCGAGACCAACCAATTCTTTGTCGGTTGGAAAATATGACAGCGCGGGTTGAATGCGGAGCCAACTCCGCGCTGCGGAAGCGCTGGCCGCGAAGGCCGCGTCAAAAGACGTCTCGAAATTTTCCCACAGCAAGCTTGCGGATTCGAAACGTTGGAAGATCTCGGGCGATGCCATGATTTTGGTATTCGTAATTTTTTCGTGTGCGATTTGGTCATCGCAATCGCGGTTCGTCAGGGATTGAAATTCGTGCTGCTCAACTTGAAGAACTGTTGCGGAGCCTGAAGGTTCAACGAGTTGGTGGCGACGAAAGTGAAACTGTTGTTCACGCCGAGCGTCGCCGGCGAAATGTTCGTGGCGATCGTGCGCCACTGCGAAGAGGTCTGGGCGAGGTTGGTTGAAGCGAGCAAATAATACGCGTCACCAGCCTGTCCGTTGCTCACCGTGAAAGTCAGGTTCGGACCGCTGAAATTATAGCTGGTGATGGTCGGAGTGAGCGTGAACACGCCCGGACCGGCGACCGGCACGACCAAACTGCCCGCGCCAGAAATGAAGGCCGGGCTGGAGGCGCTGTTGTAAGTGCCGGGTGGTTGCGCCACGCCGTTGAGCACGAGGCTGGCGACGACATTCGTGCCGGCGAAATCGAGTTGCAAGTTCGCGCCGTCCGCGATTGAAACGCTACTGCCCGACTGGATGGTGGGCAAGGCGAGCTCCAGCGTGCCGTTCTGGACCACCGTCGGGCCGGTATAAGTGTTCGCGCCGGTGAGCGTCAATTTCGCGACCCCAAGTTTGGTCAGACCGCCGATGCCGTTCGCGAGTAGCGGTTGGCTGATGGTGACGTCAATGTTTGTCGAGTCCACAATCGCGCCGCCGTTGTTGACGTAAGCGGCGGTGAAGCCGGAAACAAAATTGGTCGCGGATAGAATGGAGCTGGGCGTCAATGTGCCGCCGTTGAAGTAAAAATAGCCCGTGCCGCTGCCACCAACGATACGCGGCGTGATGAGCGAGCCGCCGTTGAAATAATACCAGCCGGTGCTGCCGGCGGAGTTGCCGAGCGTGACGCCTGCGCTGAGGTTCGTGTTGTTCTGGAACAACACCGTGCCGCCGGTTTGATTGAAGACGCTGTAAGTGCCGGCAGCGTCGCCCACGAAAATTTGCGCAAAAGTGAAATCCAAAAGCAATTCGCCGGAGCTGATGTCGAACTCATTCGTGCCCGCGAGTCCGGCGCTGTAACCGAGACGCAAATTCGGCGTGCTGCCGACCGTGCCGACGCTCAACAACGCGTTGTTGGTCACCGCCAGATGCACGATGTCGCCACTCGGGGCGAACGTGCGGATTGCCCCGCCATAATTGGTCCAAACCGTGTTGTCAAAAATCAGGTCGCCCTGATTCAGCAAAATTTTTCCACCGTTCAAAATGCTGGAGGCGGACGCGGCCACGCGCAGGGTGTTGCTGCCATTCTTCACAAAGTCAGCCACGCTGGCGTTCACCGAGCCTTGCAACGTGAGGTCGCCGAAGGTCGTGTCAAAATTGGCGGGATATTCACTTGCCCCGACCGTCGTGATGTTAATCGGATTAGCAATCGCCAGCGGGCCGGAATACGTCGCCAAAGTTGCACCCGCCGAAGGCGAGTAGAACGAAAGCGGACCGCTGCCGAGCGAATTGTTGGCGGCAATTTGCAGCGTGCCGCCGGACACCGTGACGCCGCCGGAGAAAGAATTATTCGTGGTCAAGGTAAGAGTGCCAGTGCCGATTTTGGCGAGCGACAAACTGCCGCCGCTGTTGCCAATCGTGCCCGAGAAAATGCCGGTGGCGTTGTTGCTGCCGACCGTGAGCGCGCCGGTGCCCGTGGAATTATCAATCAGGCCCGTGCCACTCAAACCATTGATGGCATTGGCGAAACCGGCAACATCAAGTATTCCATTCACAATCAAATTACCGGCGTTGGCGCCGGCAGGAATGGCTTGGTTAACGCCGAGCTGCAGCGTGCCGGCGTTGATGACGGTGTTGCTGGTATAAGTGTTGGCCGTGCCGACGAGGACGAGGCCGGAACCATTTTTCGTAAACGTGGCGATGCCGCTAATGCCGCCGCTGCCGGTCAGCGAATAATTTTGCACCGTATTGCTGAACGTGACGCTGGCGGGCGAAACCAGACCGGCCAGCGAAACCGTGGTGGAACTCGCAGAATCGTCCAGCCGCACAAACGAGCCGTCCGTGTAAACCGCCGGTTGCGTCGTGCCCTGGTTCAGCCAGTTAGTCGTTGTGTTGATGTCCCACGCACTGCCGTTGCTACCGGTCCAGGTCAGCGTCGGCGCGATGGTCACCACCAAATCAATGGATGCGTTGGCAACATTATTGGAGACATAAGCCGCGAAACCGGGGGACAAAATGACGTTGTTCAATTGGAACGAAACCGGCGTGAGTCCGCTGACGGCACCGTATTTGAGCAAGGGAAATTGTCCCAGGGTCAATTGCAAGCCGGTAACGTTGAGCGGAATGTTGCCGTTGATCGCCAGGCTGGTGGCATAAACCAGTGGCGTCGTGGGATTGCCCGAAGCTCCGAGGTTAAATTCCAGTGTCGCGCCCGTAACATTCCCGAGCGTCAGCGCCGAGGTATAGAGTGTGGGAGTGGACGCGGCGAAAGCCACACCTAACGCCGCGCCGTCCGCGACCGAGATGCTGCCACCGCCAAGTTGCGTGGTTGGCAGCCAAAGTTCGCCGGCGTTGACAAGCGTCGGGCCGGTATAAGTGTTCGTGCCAGTCAATGTGAGTGTCGAAACGCCAAGTTTGGTAAGCCCACCGCTACCGCCGTTCAGCAGCGATTGACTGACGGTGACGCTGATGTTCGTTGTGTCAATCACCGCGCCGCCATTGCCAACGTAAGCCGCCGTCAATGCGGAAACGAAACTGCTGGCCGACACGCTTGAGGCGGGGGTGAGTGTGCCGCCGTTAAAATAGAAATTGCCAATGCCCGTGCCGCCGATGACGCGCGGGGTGACAAGTGTGCCGCCGTTGAAATAATAGTTGCCGACGGTGTTGGTGTTGTTGCCCAGTTTGATGCCGTAGCCGGTATTGGTGACCGTCTGGAATAAAATCGTGCCGCCGGTTTGATTGACCACGCCAACGGTGCCGACGGAGTTGCCGGCGATGATTTGCCGGAAGCTCGGACCGAAAATCAACTGGCCAGAGGTGAGGTCCAGTTCGTTCGTGCCGGTCAAGTTCGGCGTATAGCCTAACTGGATGTTGTAAGTGCCGGTGCCGCCGAAGCCGGCGTAGTAACTGCCGCCGTTGGTGACAACCAGCCGTGCGGTGTCGGTGCCGTTGGCATAAAATTGCGTGCCTTGACTCAAATTAGTCCAACTGCCGCCATCCACGACCACGCCGCCTTGGTAGATAAGCAACACGCCGCCCGCCGAATAACCGGCTCCATTGGGCTCGATGCGGAGGTTGTTATATCCTTTTTTGATGATGTTCGGTCCCGTGCCAGTCAGGGGCGCGTTCAGGAGAATGTCGCCACCGGTCGTATCAAAATTTACCGGTCCGGAGCCAAAAACATAAACTGGATTGTTCAGGTTCACCGGCCCGGAATAAGCTGCCAAAGTGACGCCCGCAGATGGCGTTTGAAACGATAGTGATCCGCTGCCCAGCGATGCCCCGCTGCCGACTTGCAGCGTGCCACCGGCGACAGTGGTGCCACCGGAAAAGTTATTGTTGGCCGTGAGCGTCTCGGTGCCACTGCCACTCTTGACCAAGGCGATCGAACCGCTCGCATCCGTGATGGTTCCGCTGTAAGAGCCAGATGCATTATTTGCACCAACGGTCAACGTGCTGCTGCCCGACGAGTTTTGAATTGAGCCGCTGCCATTGAGTCCGTTGATGGCTGGACTGTTGCCGGCCAAATCGAGTTGGCCGTTCACTGTGACATTGCCGGCCCCGGCGCCGCCGGGAATGGCTTGAGGATTGCCGAGCTGTAACAAACCGCCATTGATGACAGTGTTGCCGGAATACGTGTTCGGCGTGCTGACAATCAACGTGCCCGTGCCGTTTTTAGTTAACGCGCCCGCGCCCGCAATGCCGCCGGAGCCACCGAAGGAATAAGTCGCCGAATTATTGGTCACAATGATTCCGCCGGGCGAAACGGTCGTCGCCAGCGAGATGCTCGTGCTGCCCGTGGCCGTGTCATCAAAACGCACCGCCGAACCGTCGGAGTAAGTCACGGCCTGCAAACCGATCGGGTCATACCAGTTCACGCTAGTGCCGATGTCCCAGGAATTATTGGCCGCGCCCGTCCAAAGAATAGTCGGCGCAGCGGTGATGACCAGATCAACGGACGCGTTTGCGACATTGTTCGAGAGGAAGGCCGACACGCCGGCGGGCAGAAGATTTAATTGAAACGCGCCGGCATTCACGCCGCTGGCGGTGCCGTATTTGATTAGCGGAAACTGGCCGATGGAAAAACCCGCACCATAGACATTGACCACGATGCTGCCATGCACCGTCAGATTGGTCGCGACTATCACCGGACTGGTGGGATTGCCGGCGGCACCGAGGAACAATTCATTGGTCGCCCCGGCGCTGCTGCCGAGCGTCAAAGCGGTCGCTTTGAGTGACGTGCCGGCGGCGGCCACGGTGACGCCGAGCGCGGTGTTGTCAGCCACTTGAAACGCGCCGCCGCCGGTTTGCAGTGTCGGCACAATCAATTCTCCGGCGGAGATAACCGAAGTTCCAATATATGTGCTCGCGCCAGAAAGTGTCAGCGTCCCCACGCCGAGCTTGGTCAAGCCGCCGCTGCCACCGTTCAACAAAGGCTGGCTGATGGTGAGATTGATGTTGGTGGTGTCAATCACGGCTCCGCCATTTTTGACCGTCAGCGCCGTAAGAGACTGGATGAAATTGCCGGCGTTGAGCGTCGTGTAAGGCGTCAAGGTGCCGCCGTTGAAATTAAAATAACTGCTGCCGCCACCGGAACCGCCTTGAATCAGGGGCACCAGCAGCAATCCACCGTTCAAATTGTAAACCCCGGTGGTGCCCGCCGCATTGGCCAACAGCAAGTCGTTGCCGACGTTGGCATTGGTGTAAATGATCGCGCCGCCATTCTGATTGACGATGCCGTAGGTGCCGACGGCGGCGCCCACGATAAATTGCGTGAGGTTCTGACCGAGGGTGATTTGTCCGGAATAAATATCCAGTTCGTTGGTGCCGCTCAAATTAGCGGTGCTGCCGAGCTTCAAATTGAAGCTTTTGCCGACGCTATTGGCTCCGAGCGTGAGGGTGCCGCCGTTGGTGATGATCAGACCGGACCACGCGCCATTCGCAGCAATTAACCGGAAGCCGTCGTTGGTGACGGTGAGCGAACCGTTGTCGAGAATCAGCGCGCCACCAGCGATATCGGCTCCTTGCGCCCAGAGATTCACGCCGCTGAATCGGACGTTCCCAGCATCATATTTTTCAAACGGTGGATTGCCGGTGTAGGTCGCCGTCCCCGAACCGCCGGTGAAATCAATTTCCGCTCCCGCCGCCACATCCCAGTTTTTTGGATTGTTCGCGAACGTGACGGGAATATTCACGATGTTCACCCCGGCGGAATTCGTGATGCTATTCCGGATGATCAAGGAATTGCCGTTCACCGTAAAACCGCCGGCGGTAAAAGTCAGGTTGCTGATGGAAGTAGATAGGTTGTTGGTGGTGGCCAGTTGGGTCGTGCCACTGAAAATGACCGAATCAAAAGGGCTGGCGGAAACCGGGCTGCCACTCGGCGTCCAATTCGCAGACGTTCCCCAGTTGCCATCCGTGCTGCCATTCCAAGTGCGGTTGACCGAGGCGGCCTGCACCCATCCGGGGACGATCAAAATTGCCAATAATCCCAGGCGAATCTGCTGAAAATTAAATTTTTGTTTGCGATTCATAAATAAAGTATTTGCGGGTTTTTAAACGGCGGGCGGTCAATTCATCCAAGATTGAACAATGTTGTAGGCGTAGGCGGGATTTCCCGATTGCGTCGTGTCCCATTGACGGTGCCACTTCAGCGACCAGAGATCTTTGACGCGCACCCCCCGGGCCGAACCGTCGAAGAATACCACCTGCGTGTTTTTGACATGGCGCGGAAACGCGAAGCACTCCATTTCATAGTTATCAACATTGGAAGGATTCGTATAGGCATCCGGCTGCGGGGATGAGCAATAACCGGTCAGGATGTCGTAAAACGGCCCGCCGCCACGCCAACGGGAATCGAGTTGCAGCGGAATGTTGGAAGCGTCGCCGGGAACATTGATGGTCCGCCATTCGTAAGCCACCGGACGGCTCTGTATCGGTGCCGAGGAATCGTAACCCCACAAGTTGAAACCATAACTGCACAGATTATTCGAGGCGGTCACCACCCCGGCGACGGTGGTGTTCTGCCCCATCTGATAGGCCGAATTAATGCTGCCGTAATTCTGCCCGTTCGGGTTTGGTTGCGTCGCCACCGGGCAAGTGATCAGCGGTTGCTTGCCCCAGTAGCCTTGCAACACACTGAACCATTCACCGCGATACCAAGTGCCGCCATTCAAGTCCGTGCCAGTCGAGAAATGACCGTTGTAATCGGCCGTATAAAGATTCCAGTAAATGCCCCATTGACGCAGATTGGAAATACATTGGGCACCCTGTGCTTTTTGTTTGGCCTTGGCCAGAGCTGGCAGCAGCATCGCCGCCAAAATCGCAATTATTGCGATGACCACCAATAGTTCGATTAGAGTGAAGCCACCAGAAATGGCTCCATTAAATGTTTCGCCTGCCGCAATTGGCTTTGCGGACGGCCTGCCGACGGATGACTGAACCGGCTTCATGGCAATGAATCTTTCGATTGTTCATGCAACCTCCAGTGAACTGGTCAGAAACCACTTTTTGGTTTTGTTGGTGATTATTTAACCTCCAGTGGTCTGGTGGGGAGTTTAGGAACTCCAGAAGTCTGGTCATCCTGACGACACGAATTTAACCGCAACCGCAATTTGTGTCAACGACTATTTTCATCGTTATTTACAATGGGCTTGTTGCCGGATTTGCGCCAATCATTTATTGTGATTTATCCGACAATTTTTGCAACCATTGCAATATCAAATCAATTTTAATTAATTTGAAATAGAATAACTACGTTCCGTCGAAACTAAACAATTTCAAGAAGACTTTCATTTGCATTATATTTATTTCCATCAACGACTTTATCTATCGTTTTTAGCAGGTCCGAAAATTAGATTCTTGGCCTTTCATGGTTGAAAATCATTTCCCGGAATCTGCCGCTAACAGGAGCCGCATCATTTCCTCGGCCTCGGCCTTGCCAGTCTTACGGATCAATTCCCGATCCGTCGTATAACCAAATTCGCAGGTCATAGCCGGAATGTGCCATTGACCGTTGACCCAGGCTTTGCCCGTCGCCAAATCGGCATTGTGGGAATCATCGCGTTCAAATCCGAACGCCGGAAGTTTTCCATGCAGTGCCGCCAACCAGTGATCCGTGAAACCAGGCAACCAGTCGCCGGGAATTTCCGGCTGGGCATAAAAAACATTCGTGCCGGTGGAATAAAAATCCATGAACAGCCACGGTTTCACGTCCGGCTGGCTGGCAAGCTGCAAAAACAAATCGCGCACCGCCCGCGTTTCTGGCTGCGAAAAATTTCGCCAGTCACGATTCAAATCCACGCCGCCCAGATTGCTGCGCCAGTGACCATGTTCGACGCCATCAGGATTCACCACCGGCACGACAACTGTTTGGAACTGCTTGCGAAATTTTTTTGCGAGTGACGAATTGCCGGCCACCGTCTCGACGAAACTTTCCAGACCAATCGTGCCAGTGATTTCCGGCGGATGCTGCCGGCCGATGATGAAGACCAGATTGGTGGCCGTTGGTTCGCCCAGAATAAAATAGCGCAGCGGACGGCCTTCGATGGAATTTCCCGCTGAATTGATTTTTATTTTCGCGTGGTGCGAAGTTTTTTCCATCCAGTCATTTATTTCCGGCAAGCTGACAATATCCCAGGCCGAAACAAAAACTGGACGCGAATCCACTTTCAAGCGCAGAGCTGGCGCATTCGTCGCCGAGCCTTTTGTCCATTGCGTTTCATCCGCTCGCGTCCAATTTTACCGTCGCGACTCAACCAAGGCCGGCTGCGCAGCGCGGAATAAGTGTCCACCAAATCCAGTGTGACGACTTGCGTTTCGGACGCCGCAATTTTGAACGCATACCACGGACTATTATTGATCGGCTCATTTTCCGGTGAGATGGCCAGTTTGAACTCCGCCTCACCGACTTGCTTGCAGCCATTCAGTCGCGCGCTGGAAAAATTGCAGTCGAAGCGAATCTTGCCTCCGTCAAAATCCCACACGCGCTGCGTTTGCAACGGCACTTTGATGGCGTCGCTGGCAAAAATCGGCGGAGCGACCAACAGAGTGACTAGCATTGCCGCCGGTGGCCATCCGCGAACAAGTTTGCGAACAATGAAACGATGAAAGGTTGCAAAGCACATATTCGGGAACAGACTGACTGTTAAATTGCCCTCCAGTCCAGCGGCTTTGAAATATCGAGCAGCGGAATTTCCTCGTGGACAGCTTCGGGATATTTCTGCGCCGCGCCGGTATTGAAAACCACGATACGCTCGTCGGGCTTGATTTTGCCGCGCGCCAAAAGCATTTCCAGCGCCCCTAAACAAACGGCGGTTTCAGGGCAGATGGCGAGTCCTTCGAGCGAGATGGATTTTTTCATCCACGGCGCGATCACGTTTTCCGGCACCGCGATGGCCGTGCCGCCACTCGCGCGCACGGCGTCGAGAATCATAAAATCGCCAACCGCCACCGGCACACGCACGCCGCTGGCAATCGTCGCCGCATTTTCAAATTTCTGCGCGAAGCGTTCGCCCTTCGCATACGCCGTCGCGATGGGCGCGCAGCCGTCGCTCTGGCAGGAAATCATGCGCGGCTTGCGCAAGGATTTCAGCCAGCCAAGCTGTTCGAGTTCGGCAAACGCCTTCCACATCCCAATCAAACCGGTGCCGCCGCCGGTCGGATACAAAATCACATCGGGCAATTCCCAATCAAATTGCTCTGCGAGTTCCAGCCCCATCGTTTTTTTGCCCTCGATGCGATACGGTTCTTTCAACGTAGAAAGATCGAACCAATTCTTTTTGGCTTTGCCTTCACCGACGATGCGTCCGCAGTCGTTAATGAGGCCGTTGACACGAAATGTTTTCGCGCCGGCGAGCCAGCATTCTTTTGCGTTGATGACCGGCGTGTCCTGCGGCATAAAAACATAAGCCTCCATGCCAGCACGCGCCGCGTAGGCGGCCATGGCGCCACCTGCATTGCCCGCTGTCGGCGCGGCGACGCGGCGGATGTCAAATTCATTGGCTTTCGTCACGGCCAACGCCATGCCGCGCGCCTTGAAGCTGCCGGTCGGCAAACGGCTCTCGTCCTTCACAAAAAGATTGTTCACGCCAAAAGCCGCCGCGAGCCGTCGCGTTTCCACGACGGGCGTGACCGTTTCCGTAAGCGAAACAATTTTCGCCGGATCGCGCACCGGCAACAATTCGAGATAGCGCCAAAGTGTTTGCGGGCGGCTGGCCAAATCCTGTTTGGAAAACTTTTTCCCGAGCGCGGCCAGATCATATTTGACCCACAGCGGCCGCTGGCATGTCACACACAAGCCGTGAACGAGACTGGCATCGTAGCGTTCGCCACAGTTGGCGCATTCGAGATGAGTGACGAAGTTTTTCATAAATTGTTTAAATTGGCCGGAACATTCAGCTTGCCTTCCCAGCGGGCAACAACGGCGGCGGCAACACAGTTTCCGATTAAATTGACTGCCGCGCGCGCAGCATCAAGAAACGCGTCCACGCCCAGCAAAATCACCACGCCTTCCAGCGGCAAACCGAAAGTGGCGAGCGTGCCGGTCAAAATCACCATGCAGGCGCGCGGCACGCCGGCCGCACCTTTGCTCGTCAGCATCAGCGTCAACACAATCGGCAGTTGCTGCGCCAATGTCAGATGCACGCCCGCCGCCTGCGCCACAAAAATCACCGACACGGACAGGTAAAGCGTCACGCCGTCCAGATTGAAGGAATAACCAACGGGCATGACGAAGGAGACGATCCGTTTGGGCACGCCAAATTTTTCCAGCAACCGCAGCGCATCTGGCAGCGCCGCCTCGGACGACGCCGTGGAAAAGGCGAGCAGCGCCGGTTCGCGAATGGTTTTAAAAAATAGGAGCACGGGAATTCGGGCGAGCAGCATCACCGGAACCAAAACCGCCAGCAGGAAAAACAGCAGCGCGCCGTAAAGCGTCAAAACCAATTTGCCCAGTTCGAATAAAATGCCGAAACCATTTTTCCCAATTGTGCAAGCCACCGCCGCGCCGACGCCGAGCGGCGCGAACCACATCACGAAGCCAGTGAATTTGAACATGACTTTGCCCAGCGCGTCACAAAAATCCAGCATCGTCCGGCGTGAATTTCTTTCAACTTTCGCGAGCGCCACGGCAAACAGGATGGCAAAGACCACCACCTGCAACAGGTCGTTGCGGGCGGCGGCATCAAAAAAACTTTGCGGCACTGCGTGTTCCAGCACACCGGAAAATGTGATGGGCGGGGCGGGCATTTCAGCGGTCTTTGAAGGGGTGACGAGTTGAACGCCGATGCCAGGTTGGAAAAAATTGACGAAGGCCAGGCCGATGAACAGCGCCGCCGTGGTGACGATTTCGAAATAAATCAACGATTTCAGCGCCAGCCGTCCGACCGCCTTCAAATCGTCCGCGTGGCCGGCGATGCCTACCACCAGCGTCCCGAAAATCAGCGGCACTACCACGGATTTGATCAGGCGCAGAAAAATGGTGGAAACAAACTGAAGCTGCTGCGCCTGCTGTGGCCACAACCAGCCGACGAGCAGGCCGGCACCAATCGCCAGCACAATCCAGCCCGTCAGCGAAATTTTCTTCAGCGCGGTGAGCATGATTTCAGCGGGTCGGGATTGGCTGCGTTTTGCCAGCGACCCATTTCACCGCCTGCGGCACCAGATAGTCGAGGCCGTCGGTCTGCTCGGGATGCGGGCTGATGCAGATCACTTTGCCGCGCTGAAACGGCGCGGCGAAGATGGCCGGCGAATTGACCATGATGCCTTTGGGCGTGTTGTTCTGTGCCGTTTCCGTGCGAAAAAAAGCAAGCGTTTCATACGGCGGCAAATGGGTGTCGCCCGCCGGGCCGACCACCGGACCGTTGTGATACATCACATCCAGATTGGTTTTCGCGCCGCCGAGGATTTCCGCGCCCGCCTGAGTGATTTCCACTTTCAGCAGCGCGCGACCGCGCTGCCATTTCGGTGAAAGTGCCGAGGCGTTGATGAGGTGCAACCGCTGGGCGGAACTGCAAGTGGCGAGATACGCGCCGGCGCAAATGCCGATGTAACCGCCGCCGTTGGCAACAAATTGCCGGACCTGCGCGCCGCCGGCTTCGCTCAACGCCGCCGACTGCTTGCTGGCGCTGCCGCCGGCAAAAATCACCACGTCAAAATTGGTCAAAGCGCCGGCGCTGATTTCCTCCGGTGAAATTTGCGTGAGCGAGGTTTCGCCACCGGTGTTGAGTTGTCTCAATAAATTAGGCGGGCCTTTGCCGCCAGTGCCGGCGCCCTTGTAAATGGCGACGATGATCCTCGGCGGCGTGATAATTGAGCGAAGATCGAAATTTTCTGCTGCCGAATCTAAATTGATTTCATCCGGCACCATGCCAAGTTCGGCAAGCAACCGGTGAACGATGATTTCCTGCTGGCGCACGCGAGTTGCCAGCGGTTGTTGTTTGCTGGTGGTTTCGACGATCATGGCTGGAACATGAAGCTGTTCGCCGACCGCGCGGGCAAAGCTGCCGTCCACCGGCAAATTGCGCCGGATGAATTTCAATGTGGAATTGATGATGGTGGCGTTGACGGCGGCGAGCATTTTTTCGGCGGCAGCCTGGCCGGCGGAATTGGGAAAACAAATGATGGAACTGCCGGTGCTTTTTTCGTTGAGCTGGTGAAAATCAAAGCCCTCGTGCAAGTCCAAAACCCAGTCAGGCTTGCTGTCACCGGCAATCTTCCAAATCGCCTGCGCCAACTCGCCACGCGCGGAAGCGCCGTGGGTATCGTCGGCGCGAGGAAAATTGCGGTTGAGATTATTCAGATCGCTGGAGACTTCGGGCGTCAGTCGTTTGTTCGCGGCTAGAGCGGGAACATTCGCAGCAGGAATGATGACCAGCCTTCCGGACTTGAGCGGCCAATGCCGGATGGCTTCCGACGCGAAGACGCCCGCCGGTTCGTCCCCGTGAACACCGCCCGTAATCAACACGGTCGGCCCGCCGGCACCGGATTCAACCGTGTAACAACGCGTGGCAAAACGTGTGTGCGGCAGCAAGATTTTGACCGAGAAAATTTGGTTGCTCGCCGCGAAAACTGCGAATGAAGAATTTTGATCCAGCTCATCCGCCGTTGCGTTCAGCCACGGCCACAAAAGCAAAACGAAAATCCATTTGACCGCGTTGCGGACAAAAAGTCTGGGTTGCTGGCTCTTAAAATTAACCTTCATGCGCGGCACCGACCGAAAAATGGAACCGTTTAAGGAATAGAATTTTATTTGCGCCATTGACTGCCAAGCACCAAGAGCGTGTCGGGTTGAAGCGTTTTCTCCAGAATTGGGAAGAGAGTTTGCTCCTCAAGCTTAAAATGTTTGCGCGTCGCCGACAGCGCTTTGTGCAGCAAGCGCGAGGCCTTCGCCGAATCGCTTGTGCGGTGAACCCGGGGAAAGTGACCGCTGATTTCATTGTGATCCTGATACAGGGGAAGCAATGCCCCTCGCTCGACAAGAACGTGATTCAGAACCGAACCGGCGAGATTATTTTCGTGTTCGCCATGATGGCTCAACAAGGCTTCCACCAGCGAAGCGAGTCTTTTGACTTCCTGCGCGGACGGGGATCCGGCCAGGATTCTTTCAATTTCGTCGAACATCTGGCAGAGAACAGAATGTTCAAGGACAAAGGCTTCGGTGATTGTTGCCATGTTTGTTACGGATTGATTGAAAGGCAAAGCCACAGAAAACGGGCTGGTTGTTTTCCCAGTCTGCCATCGCCGCCAACGCTCATCATAAAACAGATTCTAAGTTGGATATTTATGGGCTTCCGGCGCACACACGGCCTTCAGCGCCGGAAACCCATTCACCCCGAACAGCGAGGCAAAGGGTCAGGCTAAAACCTCGTCATCAGTGTTGAGCGCCCAGTCCAGCCGACGCAACTGCTCGCGGATTTTGCGCCGTTCGTAGCGGTGCTCCAAAGATCTGGCGACGGCCGGGCGAATCCCGCCCGTCCGCTGGCCGGCGGGGTTGGCGGCGTTCTGAACTGACTTGGCATTTGTTTGTGTTTTCATGTTTTGAAAAATAGTTTCTGGTTTTGGAGCACGGGCGGCGGAGAAGATCCGCCACCCGCGCCTCGTCTCTTTTGGTTTGAAAAATTGTCGGGCATCGCTTCCGGGCTGTCATTTGACCACGCCGTTGTGCCGAAAGGCCAGCGCGCCAACGATGCCGGCGAGAACGGACGACGCCAATGTCACCACCAAATGAAAGCGGCTATATTTGATGTTTCCTTTCTTTTGATGGTTTGCTTTTCTCCAAAGAACGGCGGGCGGCAGACTTCGAGGAACTCGCACCATTTAATGAAGGGTCGGGAAAGTCAGAGAGATTCTGGTAAATGGCCGCGGCCAGCGCGGCCGAGTGCGCCGGGAAAACAGCATTGGCATCGCGGGGGATCTCCCAAGCCGGCAGGCTCCAGTTTCTTTGCCGGAAATCGAAGCGGCAAAGCAACAGCAGCCGGTTCAAACTCGCTGGAACCGCGAACGGCCGGGGCTGGACTGGATGCTGGAGAACGGGCATTTTATTTTTGTGTTTTTCATGTGAACCTCCAGTTGTCCGGTCAGCCGCTTGTTAATTGTTGGTTGGTCTGGTCAAGTTTGTTCCGGGCGATGTTCAGTCTTGTCCAAGCGCACCCGCTCAGTTTTCTCAATCTGAATCACGCGGCCATCGTGGACAATGATCTCCACCACGCCATAGCGCAGCGACTTGACGTTCTGGACCGCCAAGTCCAGCCACTTCGCATCACCGCTGCCATTCACCGGCACTTTTAGTTGAACCTGACTCATACAAAGTAAATTTCTTTTAACGACCAGTTAAGTCGTAATAAAAACTAAATAACAACAATTAGGACGTGATTTTTTATAAAAAAACCATCGTTTTCATATTCTTTTAACGACTGACATAGTCGTATATTAAAGCAATGCCTATTTTTGTCAATGCTTTTTTGAATTTTTTTATGCTTTGTCTCTCTGGCGTTGAACGATGCTTTTTCAAATATCTTTGCCGGCCTGGGATTCATTCATGCTGATCTTCGCAATGAATTCAGCCCTCGACCACATCCAGTTCGATGGGATCAACCTCAACGCGGTTCTTCCACAACCATTTCACGGCGGCGGCAAGGATTTTCTGATCGCCGGTGAGTTCTAATGCAATGATGCCAACCTTGTCGGTGACGTTCGCGCTGCGGATGTCGAAGATAAGATCAAATTTTTTGCTCAACTCCCAAATCAGCGGGCGCTTGGCGCGCTCCGCCGGGAAGGTGAGCCTGTAGCGGTGGGATTGTTTGGCCATATTTTTTCAAATGAGAATGGACTCGATTGGCAGATTGGGATCGAGATTATGAGTTTTAAGCCAAGTTGGATTAAACAACTCAGACTGGTATTTCAAGCCGGAGTCGCACAGCAAGGTCACAATCGTCTGCCCCGGCCCGCGCTCCTGGGCGTAGCGCACCGCACCCGCGAGATTGATGCCGGAAGAAAGGCCGAGGAGCAAACCTTCCTCGCGCAGGAGTTGATAAACAATCGTGAGCGCCGGCTGATCCTGAATTCGGTAGGCGCGGTCAACCACGATGCCCTCCAGATTTTTGGTCACCCGGCATTGACCAATGCCTTCGGCGAAGGAATCACCGTCCTGCGTGTCGGTGTTGCCGTTCGTGAACCACGACCACATGGCCGCGCCGAACGGATCGGCACAAACGGCGGCAATCTTTGGATTGCGTTCCTTCAAATACAACGCCGTGCCCGCCAGCGTGCCGCCCGTGCCCACGGCGGAAACGAATGCGGTAACTTCACCATTTGTTTGTTCCCAAATTTCCGGGCCGGTCGTGCGGGAATGCGCGAGACGGTTCGCGGTGTTGTCAAATTGGTTTGCCCAGAACCAGCCCCGTTCTTCCGCAAGCCGCTGCGCGACGCGGTTGTAATTGCCGGGATCGCTGTAAGGTTTTTCCGGCACGGTGATGACGTCCGCGCCAAGCGTGCGGAGCAACGTGAATTTTTCCGGCGACTGCGTTTCGTTGATGACGATGGCGGTGTGATAACCTTTCGCGTGGCCGATCGCCGTGAGGCCGATGCCGGTATTGCCCGCTGTGCCTTCAACAATCGTCGCGCCGGGTTTTAACAATCCCTTCGCCTCGGCGTCGGTGATGATGCCCAGTGCGGCACGGTCTTTCACCGAGCCGCCGGGATTCATGAATTCCGCCTTGCCCAGAATTTCGCAGCCGGTCAGTTCCGAAAGACGGCGCAGCCGGATCAACGGCGTCTGTCCGACATATTTTTCTATGCCGTAATAACTTGGTTTGCTCACAGTGAATTTTCCTTTCTTTCACGCGAACCTCCAGTTATCCGGTCAGTCGCCTATTTGCCGTGCGGTAATTTATATTGTAGGCGCCTTGAACCGCAACGACGAATCCAAGCTTTCGTGCAACAGCCGCACGGACGCCACCAACGTCGCTACGTCAGCGGACGCGCCGGCGAAATTCTCCGCCGGATTGGTCGTGGCGGCGGCGCGGGCACAAGCCGCGATGACGGTGGTAAGCGCGGCATCCACCAAACCGGCTTCGATGAAATGTTTTGGAACAGCGTAAAAGCTTCCGGCTTCCTGCGCCTCGCGCGCGTTGGCCAAATCCACCTCAATCAAATCAAATTCCTTCCGGCTGGCGATGGACGGAACTTCCTGATGCCGCGCCAAAATCTCACCGGCGATTTTCTTGCCGTCGTTGTTCACGAACCGATGGAAGTCCGGTGCGTCGGGCGATTGTTTCCACGCCGCCAGCAGATCGCGGACAAACGCCGGCGCATTTTTCGCCGGCACCGCGCCGATGTTCGTGCCGAAGCGCGATTTACCTTCCGCCAGCCGCCAGCCGAGTTGCACGGCGTAAAACGGCACGAGGTTTTCGGCCACGCGCCGCGCCGGAAAAACCGATGTTGCCAATCGGATGGCGACCGCAGGAATTCGGGCAACCGCTGATGTGAATCGAAAAATCACCAATGCTGTCAAGGTCGAGAGCACTCGCGGAAAGTTCGCCGCGCATGGCTTTGGCGAGTCCGCGCGCTAGACAAATGCCCAACCGACAGGTCGAAGCTCCGGCGCACGCGACGAGATTGAGCAGCACCGGCGGTTCCGGTTCCGCCAACCCGAGCGCGGCCAACTTCTGATGCACCACCGGCAATTCCGCCGCCGCGATCCAGCGCAACCCAGCATACTGCGATTGTGTCGCCCAAAGAATATTGTCGCCGTGTGCCGCCAAAATGTCCGCGAGCGCGGCAGTTTTGGTGGCTGGAATATCGCCGAGCGTCAGCGGAATTTGCACCTGAAAAAATCCCGGCTGCTTCTGCGGCGCAACATTGTGCGCGAACCATGCTTGAATTCGGTGGAAGCGTTTTTGATTTCGCCGGACGCCGTGGCGGTGGCGAACTGCGGCAGCGGCCGCAATTCCAGCGGTGCCGGCTGGCTGGCGCGCAACGCGGCGGCTTCCGTTTCATATAGTTCGCGAAATTTTTCCAGGCCGATTTTCTCGACGAGAAAACGCAGCCGCGCAAGGTGCTTTTTTTGCGGTCGCCGTTTTTATCGAAAACGCGCTTGATGGCTTCGGCCACGACAAAAGTTTCGGTCGCCGGAATAAATTCATGCAGCAGGCTGGCCAGCCGGATTTTGCCGCCCATGCCGCCGGCGACATAGACCGCAAAGCCTTCCACGCCGTTTTGTTTGCGCGCGATGAAGCACCGTCGCGCCGGAAAAATCCTTGTCGCACGCGGCGAAGGCGATCTTGTATTTGCGCGGTAATTGCAACGACAGCGGATCGGCGAGCAGCCGTTCCGAAGTCCCCATCGCATAAGGCGTCACATCAAAAATCGCGTCGCGGCAAACGCCGGAATCCACGGAGGCGGTGATGTTGCGAACGGTGTTGCCGCCGCCGCCCTTGGTGGAAAGACCGGCTTCGGCCAGCCAGCGGAGCGCGGGAATAATGTCATCCAGCAGCACGCAATGAATTTGAAACTCCTGCCGCATAGTGGTGTGAACGAGGCCGTTGCCAAATTTTGCCGCGACCTCGCCGAGCCGGCGCAGATGCGGGGCCGTGGCGCCGCCAGCAGGAAAACACACGCGCAGCATATAGGTGCCGTTCTCGCGCTGCTCGTAAACGCCCGCTGGCACGCGAATGATACGGAACTGACTAGGTGCATATTCCAGACAATTCCAGACAAATAAAGTTCGCATTTCTTCGTTATGACCACTTCAGCAAAAAATGACAGAAATACAATACACCCCATATTTTACAATTGAATCACCACGTTTTAGCGAAGCAATGCGAACAACAATAATCGGGTTCGATTCCCGGTAGGGTCGCCACGATTTCCTGGTTTTTATACCTTTAATTATTAGAGTTTTAAGCTAATTCTACCCGCAATTTTTTTTCGTATTTTGACATTTGCCAACACTATGCCAACAGAAATGGCATGAAATTCACCGCTATAGAAACCAGCTCCGGCAAGGTTCACACTGGCGCTTTGGGCAGCGTCACCGTGAAGATTTACGAACACGCGCGGAAGGTTTCCCGGCGCGGCAAGCACCACGGGTCGCGCTCCGTTTTTCAGGTCGTGGACAACACGCACGGCAAAGGCCGGCGCGCGTTGCGCGGTTTCTCGACGTTCGCCGAAGCCGCTGCCGAAGCCGCACGGCTCGCCAAGCTGATTTCCACCGGGCAAACCGCCGCCGCGACACTCACGAACGCCGACGCCGCCAGCTTTGGCCGCGCGAAGGAACTTTGCGCGGAATTGATTTATCACTTGAACTTGTCGCCGCGAAATTTGCCGAAGCCTTCAAAATTCTTGGCGGTGATCGCATCGTCGAGGCCGCGAAAGATTTCAACTGCCGACACCCCGCTAAACGCGCCGCGCGCTCCGTTCGCCAAGTCGCCGACGCCTTCAAGATGGACATTGCCCGCGTCACCACCGCCGACGTGCAAGCGTGGCTTGACGGCAGGGAGGCCGCGCCGCGCTCCGTGAAAAATTTCCGCGCCGCCGCCAGCGGCCTTTTCAAATTCGCCGAAGCGCGCGGCTACATCGCCAAAGGTGAAAACCCCGTCGCCGGCACGGAGCGAATCAAAATCCGCAACAGCGAACCGATTGCCATTTTCACGCCCGCCGAATTGCGCCGCTTGCTCGCCGCCGCAAAGAATGACTTCAAGCCAGTGATCGCGTTGCAAGCCTTCGCCGGTTTGCGCTCCGCCGAAGTCATGCGGCTCGACTGGCGCGACGTGAAACTTTCGCGCGGCCATATCGAGCTTGGCGCGAACAAAACCAAAACCGCCGCCCGCCGGCTTGTGCCGATCTCCGCGAACTTGCGCGAATGGCTCGCCCCGCACGCGAAGAAAACCGGCAGAGTCTTTGCGCACACGCGCGCCTATTTCCACGTATTGCAACGCGACACCGCCGCCGCGACGGGACACGAAGCCGACGAAAAGACCGGACGCGCCGCGCTCGCCGCCGTGGAGTGGAAACAAAACGCGCTACGGCACTCCGCAATTTCCTACCGCGTCGCCGAAACGGGCGACGTGAACCGCATTGCGCTCGAAAGCGGCAACTCGCCCGCGATGATTTTCCAACACTACCGCGAACTGGTGACGCTGGAAGATGCGTTGCTCTGGTTTGCCATCGCCCCGGCCAAAGGCAAAGCCGCGCCGCGCGTGCCAGTGACGCCGCCCGCGCCCGTCGCCGGTCGCAACCGAGCTTTGCAGATGAATTGACGGCCGCCCGCCGCCGTGATACTGTTTTGATACTGAATTGAAATGCCGCGTAAAGTGCGCCAACTGATAGCCGACTTGGAAAAGGCCGGCTTTGTGAACCGGGGCGGCAAAGGCAGCCACCGGAATTTCACGCACCCCAAAGGTTTGCGGGTGACAGTCAGTGGCGGCGCGGGCGACGACGCCAAGCATTATCAGGAACGCGACGTGCGCCGCGCGCTCGACGCGGCGAAAACGAATTGAGAGGCCAACATGACACGCAAAGAAATCAAAGCTCAGGCCGCGCGCTACACGAAATTCGTGGAGTGGAGCGACGAGGATCAAACCTTCATTGGCCGCTGCCCGGAAATCATGGCCGGCGGCGTTCACGGCAGCGACGAGGCGCGGGTGTATGCCGAACTGTGCCAGGCCGTCGAGGAGTGGCTTGAAATTCTCCACGCCGACGGACGCGCCCTGCCCGAACCGCTCGCCGCGAAAAAGTTCAGCGGCAAATTCGTGTTGCGCGTGGAGCCGGCCTTGCACCGCCGCCTTGCCGCCAAAGCGCTTGCCGCCGGCGAAAGTCTAAACAGCTTTTGCGCCGACGCGCTGGTGAAAGCGTGACGCGCCGCGCATGACGATGACGCCGCCCGCGCCCACCGCCAGCCGCAACCGCGTTTTGCAGATGAATTGAAAGTGAGGCCATGATTGAAGCCATCTCCATCAAAACAAAGTTTAGAAATCGCACGCCGCTATTGGACAAAATGGAGCCGGACAAAAATCTATCAGCACGGCGACCGCAATTATGATTTTTCTGAATTCTTGAAATGGCAAAAAACTGGGGCGTTTGTGGAACTTGCCGGCGCTTGGCGCGTTGAAATAGATCGTGAACTTGGCATGGATTGCGAGCCGTTTCTAACCACTTGGGAAAAACAGAACTGGCGAGACCCAGAGCGAACCCCGCCGCGAGGCGTGCGTCATATTCCCAATCCGAATTTCTCCAAAATCTCCATCGGCAAAGATTGGCCGACGCAAAATGAATTATTTGAAATTGATTGGAGAATTCCGCGCAAAGAGATTGCTGAATCGTTTCGCTACTGGCTTGAAAACAATAACCAGATGCCAAGCTACGCGCTCGGCAATGAGAAAAAGTCTTCTGGCCGCAAGAATCAATACCACGCATGGTTCAAGGAGCTTGCGATTTACAGATGCGCTAGCGCCAAAGCAAAACGAGAAATTGGCAACATCTTGTTGGGAAATTTCCTTGTGAACTACGAACAGATTTTCCATCGAGGTGCAGCGAAGCCCCGGCCGGAAATTTCTGAATCTGATTGGAGCCACGCGATTCAGAAAACAGAAAAACGCATTTACGAAAGGATGATTCGGTTGCTTCACCACACAGCAATGAGGGAGCGCGGCATCCGTGGAAAAATTGACCTCAATGATCCGTGGAAGAAGTATCTTGGGAAGTTGCGATAAATTGAAAAGCATTTAAGCAAGTTCTCCGTGACTGTCGTATCGCGCTACTGTGGCAGCGCAATGAGACACAAAAGCGATTCTAAACCAGCGAGCGGCCAACCAGCTGCCGAAAACTATCTCGACGAAACAGGCGTCGCCGCCTTGCTTGGCGTAAAGCCGCGAACCGTTCGCGCGCTCCGCGCTACCAAAGGTTTGCCGTGCCTCAAAGTCACAAATAAAATTATCCGCTTCCGGCGCGCGGACATTGATGAATGGATTTGCCGCTCGTGCGTCGCCTTCCCGCCGAAGTCGCGCGCCCGCTCCGTTGCGCCCGCCACGCCGTGTCAACGCCGCGAATGTCCGCGATGGCGGCGCACATTTCCTTGGCCTTGTTGCGCAACGCGGCGGAATCGTCGCCGAAAACTTTGATGACCACTGGCCGTCAATTTGCGAAATGCTTTCCAGCAAGCAAGTTCAAATGGAGGGATGCGCGGATGGATTGCTGTTTTCCCCGCTCGTGTGGCTTGCCTTTTCAAACCAGGGATAAAGCAGTGGCAAAATAAACAGGGTGACCAGAGTGGCCGTGACCAGACCGCCGATGATGACGACCGCGAACGGCCGCGAGGTTTCCGCGCCGACGGCGGTGGACAACGCCATGGGCAGCAATCCCAGCGCTGCCATCAGCGCCGTCATCACTACCGGGCGCACACGCGACAGCGCGCCTTCGCGCACCGCTTCTGCGAGCGGTTTTCCGTGACGCGTCAATTCGCGGATGCGCTCGACCAGAATCACGCCGTTCAGCATCGCGATGCCGAACAGCGCCATGAAACCCACCAGCGCGGACACGGACAAATTTAAGCCGGCCAGCGGCAGCGCAAAAATGCCGCCCACGGCCGCAAACGGCACATTGAGCAAAATGAGAAACGCGAGCTGCCCGGAATCAAAGGCCAGAAACAACAGGAAGAAAATCGCCGTCAACGTGATCGGCACAATCACCTCCAGCCGGCGGACCGCGCGCTGCTGGTTTTCAAATTCACCTGTCCATTCCAGCCGATAACCGGCCGGCAGCCTCACCTGCGCGTCCACTTTTTGTTTGGCTTCGCCGACGAGCGAACCGAGATCGCGACCGCGCACGGAAAATTTCACGGCCGTGCGCCGCGCATTTTCCTCGCGCCAGATTTGCGCGAAACCCTGCCGCACTTCCACCGACGCCAGCGAGCCGAGCGTCAGGCGTTCGCCATTCGAGCCGAAGACGGGAATTTTTCGGATGGCTTCCAAATCGGAAACCGCCTTGGGCGCGACTTTCACGACGAGGTCAAATGTGCGTTCGCCTTCGAGCACTTGCGTGGCGGTGCCGCCGCCGAGTGCGGTCGCAATGACCTGCTGCACGTCCGCCACCGCGAGGCCGTAGCGCGCGATGGCCGCTCGATCCACGGTGATCTGCACCTGCGGCTGGCCGAGCAATTCTTCCGCGCTGACATCCGCCGCGCCGGAAATTTTCTTGAGCAGCGTCACGATTTGATCTGAAAGCGCCTGCAACTTATTCGGGTCTTCGCCGTAAATTTTGATGCTCAACTCGCTTTTCACGCCCGACACGGCTTCGTTCACGTTGTCCTCGATGTTCTGGCTGAACTGAAATTGCACGCCGGGAATCTGCGACAGTTTTTGATTGAACGCCTTGTCGAGTCCGTCGCGCGATTTCGCGGTGGTCCATTTGGAACGGTCAGGATTCAATTCCACATCGCATTCGACCACGTCGAAGCCGTTGATGTCGGTGCCGTCGTCCGGCCGACCGAGCTGCGACACGACGGATTTCACTTCCGGAAACGAAACCAAAATCCGCCGAATGTTTTGGACGATGTGATCCGCCTCGCTGGGTGAAATCGTTTCCGGCATGAACGCGCGCACCCACAGCGAGCCTTCGTCCAGCTTCGGCAAAAATTCCGAGCCGATGCGCGTCAGCACAATTCCCGAAACCAACAGCAGCACAATCGCGCCGCCAAGAAACAACGCCCGCGCTTGCAAGGCATGATCCAGCAGCCGCTGATAAAAATGATTCAGCTTTTGAACAAGCCAGGATTCGTGCTGCGCAAATTTTTTCCGGAACGCAAAGCTCGCCAGCACCGGCACGATGGTCAGCGCGAGAATCGTGCCGACAATCAAGGCGAACGTCAGCGTCAGCGCCATCGGCCGGAAAATTTTCCCTTCGACGCGCTGCAAGGTGAACAGCGGAATGAACGCCGTCAGCAAAATCGCCTTGGAAAATAGGATCGGCCGGCCCATTTGCGTGACGGCCTCGACGATGGTGCTGTTCAACGATTTCATGCGGTCGCGTTTTTCTTCGAGCAGCCGCAGCAGGTTTTCGATGATGACGACGGCGGAATCAATGATGATGCCGAAATCAATCGCGCCCATGGAAATCAGATTCGCCGGCACGCCGCGCAAATCCAGCAGCAGAAACGCGCCGAGCAGCGACAATGGCACCACCGCCGCCACGACCAGTGCGGAACGGAAATTGCCGACGCCCAAAAATAAAATCAGCACCAGCAGCACCAGGCTGATGCCTTCGATCATGTTGTGCGTGACCGTGTGCAGCGTGCGCTCGATCAAATTGGTGCGGTCGTAATACGTCACGAGCTTCACGCCGGCGGGCAGGTAGTGCGCGTTGATGTCCGCGACTTTGGCGCGCACGCGCTTGAGCACTTCCAGCGCATTTTCGCCGCGCCGCAATATCACAATGCCTTCCACGGCGTCGTCTTCGTCGGCGGTGCTGGCGGTGATTTTGCCGACGCGACCGAGCCGGAGCTGTTCGCCGATCTGCACCGTGCCGAGATCGCGGATGCGGATCGGCGTGCCGTTGCGCGTGTCGGCGGCGATATTGCGGATGTCATCGAGGTTCTGAATAAATCCAAGGCCGCGCACAATGTAGAGCTCCGAGCCGTGTTCGATGTAGGAACCGCCGGCATTTTGATTCCCATTTGCGAGCGCCGTAAAAACCTGGTTTAACGTGATGCCGTAGGAACGCAGCTTGGCGGGATCAATCAAAACCTGATACTGCTTGGTTGGGCCGCCGAAACCGTTCACGTCCACGACGCCGGGCACGGTGCGAAATTGCCGTTCCACGACCCAGTCTTCAATCGCCTTCAATTCGACTTTCGGAAAACCTTTCGGCGCTTCCAGGGTGTAGCGGTAAATTTCCCCGACTGGTGTGGCGTCCGGCGAAAGGCTGGCCTGTGCGCCGGTGGGTAGGTTCACCTGGGTCAACAATTGTGCAGCCTGGTTGCGGACGAATTCATTGTCCGTGCCGTCTTCAAACACCAGCGTGACTTGCGACAGGCCGAATAGCGACACCGACCGGATCGAAGTGCGGTGCGGGATGCCGTTCATCGCATTTTCAATCGGAATGGTGACGAGCCGCTCGACCTCCTCAGCGGCGTGGCCGGGAAACAGCGTGATGATTTGAAACGATACGTTCGTGACATCCGGGTAAGCCTCGATGGGCAGTTCGCGGAATGAAATCACGCTCGCGATGATGAACAGCGTGAGCAACGCCAGCACGATGGCGCGATGGCGCAGCGAGTAGGTGGTCAGCGCGCGAATCACTCGTCGTCTCCTTCAAGAATGGATTCGAGCAGCAGACAGCCATCGCTGACCACGCGGTCGCCTGCCACGAGGCCGTCCACAATGGCCGTGCGGCCGCTGCTTTCCACGCCTAGCTTCACGGCGCGGCGCGAAAATTCTCCAGTCATGGTTTCAACAAAGACATACGGCTGGTTGTCCTTCAGGAAAATCGCCTTAGAGGAAATCTCCACGCTGGCCGCCGCCGTCGCGGTGACATCCACCGTCACATACATTTCCGCGCTCAAGAGGCCGTCTGCATTGTCCACGAGGCAGCGCGCCTTGATCGTGCGCGTGGTCGGGTCGATTTCGTGGCCGATGATTTCCAGACGCCCGTTGAAAATTTTATCGGGATAAGCCTTCGTGTGAATCAGCACCGGCTGACCGGCACTCAGCTGCGTCACTGTCAATTCATCCACGTCCAAAAAGAGCCACAGTTTTTTCGGATCGGTCACGACAAACTGCGGGTTGATGAACTGCTGTGCGTTGGCGAGCATCAGGTCGGCGCGAATTTCCTGGCCCGGCGAAATATTTTTTTCCACCAGCACACCCGCGAGCGGCGAGCGCAACGCGTAAATTGAATTCGTGCTGTCGAGCGTGCCGCCGTAATTTTTCAATCGTGCGACCGCCCGATCTTTTTCCGCCCGCGCGGCCACGAAGGCTGCTTCCGCCGCTTCCGCGTCCTTCGGCGCGGCAGCTCCGTGCGCCAATAATTCCTTGGCACGAGCAAAGGCTTTGTCCGCTGCTGCAAAATTACCAACCGCCGTGCGCGCGTCGGCGAGCGCCTGGCCGAAATCCGGCGAGTCCAGCGTCGCCAGCTCGTCTCCCGCCGCCAGAGTTTGATTCACTTCGACGGGACTGTTTAGCACGCGGCCCGCCACCGGCGAATAAATGCGCACCGTCACGTCATCATCCCACGCGAGCCGGCCATACAAGCCGAGCGCGGCCGCCGTGCGTTCCTGCGCAGGCTCGACGGCGAGATATGCGAGCTGCGGCGCGTTGGTGGTGAACTGGATGGTGGCGCCCGCGACTTTCGGGGCGGCAACGGGCGCGGAATTTTCCTCGCGGCGGCAGCCCGCCAGCAGCAGGGCGAACAGGAGACAATTGAGATTGCGGATCATTTTCATGGGCGACATTGCGGAAATTCATCGCGGTGGCACTGGCTTGGCCAACGAAACCTTCAGGCGTTTGCGATTGGATTTGATGAAGCGAATTGAAATCCGCCGGCGTTGATGGAGGTCTTTGCCGCCGGAGGAAACCAGTTTTTCGGAAAAATGTTTGCGGCCTTTCTGCAAGTCAACCGCGCGAATCCAATTGCGCAGCATTGCGTTCGGCGGCGCAGGCAGATGAAACTCCAGGCGGGCGAAGGCCGCCGCGCCGACTTTTATTTTTTGCTCACTATTCATCGGCGGCAAGATTTTGTTGCACCCCTTCGGTCGCGGCCTGCAGGTCGGCGCGCGCGCTGGCGGTGTCGGCCAAAGCCTGCGCGGTGGCGAGCCGCGCGTCGTTGTCGGCGCGTTCGGCCTCCAGCAAATCCACCAGTGACGCGCCGCCCTTTTCGTAGGCGAAGGCCACGGACGCGCGCACCTTTTGCGACTTCGGCAGAATCTGGTTTTGATAACGCGCCAAACGGTCAGCCGCTTCGGTGAATTCCGACTGCGCGTTGGCCACGTCGGCGGCGGCCTGCGCGCGGGCTTTCGCGAGCGCCAAAGCATTTTTTTCCACCGTCGCTTGCGCGGATTTGATTTCGCCGCGATTCCAATTCCATAACGGCAGCGGAAACGAAACGCCGATGCCCACCGTGTCGGCCGGCGGGCCGCCGCCGGGCGGATTGTGCTCGACCAGAAACGAAAACGTCGGGTCGGGAATCCGCATGGCTTTTTGCAATTTCAAATCGGCCTGCGACTGTTTCAAATCGGCCTGCGCGGCGAGCACGTCGGGCCGGAGCGCGTTCGTTTTTGCATCAGTTAACGGCGGCGCGGCGAGGGCCATTTGCGCGAGCGATTCCGCCGGCGTCCAATTTCCCTTCGGCTGAGGTTCGCCGAGCAAAATTTCCACAGCAATCCGCGCCTGCACGGCGGCGGCCTCGGCGGACTTCGCCTGCAAATCAAAAACGTCCGCATTGTTTTCAATCTGCTTCTCGTCGGAATCCGAAATGTCGCCGGCCTTCAACCGGGCCTGCGCGATTTCTGTTTCGTGCCGCAGCAGCTGGGCCGACTCGCTCAGGACGCGCACGTTTTCGCCCGCCAGCAGCGCCGCGACGTAGGCTTTGGTGACGCCCTGATCCAACAGCCGCCGCGCGTCGTAAAACCGGGCGCGCGCGCCAATGATTTCAGCCTGCGCGGAAATTTTCCGGTCGCGCCGTTTGCCGCCGATTTCGATGAGCTGGTTGACGGCGAAAATCGTGTCGTAATTGCGGCTCCACAATCCGTTGCCCACGGGCGTGCTGTTTTCGTAGGAACCAATCCGGGCGGTCGAATAGGAAAACGTGGGATTCGGAAATTCCTTGGCGACGAGCAGCTGCGCCGTCGCCATATCCACACCACTGTGCGCTGCGAGCAAATCCCAGTTGCGGGTGAACGCGAGTTGCCTGGCGTCCGCGAGCGCGAGGGTGTTTGTCGCCGCCAAATCACTTTGCGCCAGGCCGGGCGGCGACAAAATGCCGCAGCCCGCCGCCACCAGCAGCCGGGCAATTCTCGCGCGCTGAAAAAAAATGCGAAACAACACGCCGCATTGGAACAGAGCCGGGGGCCGGCGACCATCGGGCGCAAGATAGTTTGCGCCTAGGGCATTGCCTGATGCCGCGCGCCGGTCAGCTCGCCGGATTATTTTCCTGCCAGCGGACGGCTTCGCGAAGCAGTTCGGCGGCGTTGGTGAGCTTGAGCTTTTCCTTGATGTGCGCGCAATGGGCCTGCACGGTTTTCATGCTCACGTTCATCATCTCGGCCACCTGCCGCGTCTCGTAACCCTTGCCGAGCAGTTGAAACGTTTCCAGTTCGCGGTCGCTCAACTGTTCCACCAGCGAACCGCCGGTCGGCAGCCGGCCGTCCACGAATTTTTCCGCAAAAATCGCCGCCAGACTTTCGCTCATGTATATTTTTCCGGCCAGCACCTGCCGGATGGCCATGATGATTTTTTTGGCCGTCTCGCGTTTCATGATGTAGCCGCGCGCGCCGGCGCGCAGCGCGCGTTCCGCGTAAAGCCGCTCATCGTGCATTGAAAGCACAATCACGGCGGTGCCGGATTGCGCCGCCTTCAGATTTTTGATCAGCTCAATTCCCGAACCGTGCTTGAGCGAAATATCCACGATCGCCACGGCTGGCTTGGTCGCGATGATTTCCTGCAGCGCGTGCGGCGCGTCCTCGGATTCGCCGCACACGACGAGGTCTGGCTGTTGATGGATCAATTGGGTCAGCCATTCCCGCACCAGCGGATGGTCGTCCACGAGAAAAATTTTGGTTTTTAATCTGTCCACGGCGGGATTTTTTGGGCTTCAATTATTCAATTCACAAGTGACCAGCGTGCCGCCCGCTTGGTTCGGGCCCGATTTGAAAATACCGCCGATCATGGCCGAACGATGGGCCATGATCCGCAGTCCCATGCCGCGATTTTTCGGCAGCGGCTCCGGCAGGCCGCTGCCATCATCTTGCACGGACAAAAGAGTGCTGTCTTCGTTGAACTCCAGCCGGATCAAAATATTTTTGGCCTTGCCGTGTTTGATGGCGTTGCCGACGGCTTCCTGGGCGATGCGATACAAATGTCCCGCCGTGGCCGTGTCATGGATCAACACCGGCGAATCGCATTCAAAACGGCATTGGACCTTGAATAATTCGCTCGTCGTGGCGGCATATTCTTCCAGCGCCAACATCAGGCCGTCGGCGGCGATCTCCACCGGATACAACCCTTTGGCCAGCTTGCGCGAAAGATTGATGCCTTCCACCACCAACTCCACCACCTGATTCGCCTCGGCGGCTTCGGGGAGATTACGGGCCGCCAGTTTTTCCTCCAACACCTGCGCGGCCAAGGTGGTGCCCGTGAGGTGCTGGCACAGACTGTCGTGCAAGTCCTGGCCGATGCGGCGCTGTTCGCGTTCGCTGATGTCGAGCAACTCACGTTCGAGGCGTTCCCGCTCGGCGATTTCACTCGTAAGCGCGGCGGTTCGCTGTCGCACCTGGCCTTCCAGGGTTTGATGAAACGAGCGCAGCCGGTGCAGCAGCCAGACCACCACCAAATAAAAGGTCAGCAGAATAACCGCGTTCCAAATCGGAATCAGCGGACTGGCAAACCGCGCCCCGCTGGCAATGTCGCCCGCCACCCAAACCGCCACGCTTAACACGGAAACCAACGCGCCAAAGCCCGCGCCGACAAACCACACCGCCAGGGCCACGCCGAGCAAATAGAAAACGGAAAATGAGATCTCATGGCCGGTCCAATAATCGACCAGCCCGATTACCGTAATAATCAAAAACGCAATCGCGATCAAAACGATGCGCGAACAGTTTTCCAGTTGTTTGAATAGTGGAAGCATGGGGCACTTCGCTTATTTTCCTACTTTTCATAAACACCAGACGCGTTGCAAAGTGTCAAACGCAATATCGGAAGCCCGGAGAGCAGTCTTCCCGCATCGTTTTCAAACCCCGCCCGCGGAACGTGTGCTGAGCGGGAAGTTTGGCAAGGCATACGATAATTATCGGCAGCGCGGGCGGCGCTGGATTTAATGATCATTTCAGTTTTAACGCGTGGGCTTGAAGCCCGCCAAGACCGCAGTGGCAAGGTGCTCCGTCAAAATATCGCATCACAGTTATTCGTGAGGAAACGCTGACTTCTGTGTAGCTCACCGTGGCGGCATCTTCGCGATGCATGCAGGTGGAAAATGGCCCGGTGGCTGGCGCATGCGAGCGATGCAGGCGACGCAGCCATTCACGATGGCCAGCCGATTTTAGTGCGGCTGCCCCTTGGAAAACTTTGTCGCGCAACCGTTGTGCTTGAGGTTCGTCAAAGCCAGATGAAATCCATTGCTGCAAACGCCACGGATGTTTTTTGGAGGACAATGTTTTCAAATCCCAACGCCACTCAACAATCTCAGTCCTTTCGGGGAAAAAGCCGACCAGTCGAAATGGATTGATGCGCGCGCGCGGCAACTGCTCCAACGCTTTTGCCGCCGAAAGCGCAGTAGTTAATGGGCTAACGATTTTTACAACCTCACCCCGGCTGACAGCTTTCGCTTTTACCCTTGAGCTGATCGCATACCAATTAATCAGCGCGAAAGTTACGCCGCCGTCATTCATCGAAATCCACGTCCCGCCACCCGGTTCGGACGGCGCGATCACCCGGCGGCCAGCGATTGTCGTTTCGGATGGGGGCAGGCCGGCGACGCGGAATAATTGTTCGTCGCGATTCATCGCCAGCGCGTAACCGCGGTTGCGCGGCGAAAAGGTGACGGTGCACATGGTTCAATCAGCGGCGGGATACGTCGCCGCGAGCGCAGAATAATGGCGCCACGCGCGCCAGCAATCGGAAACGGTCATCGGCACGCAGCCGCGCCGGCGATTTTCTGCCCCGATGGCAAACACCAGGTTCCACTGGCGGAAAAGCGTCCGATACGCGGACCACAAAGAATTTCGCGCGTCATAAATGCTGGTGGCTTCCGCCGCCGCCCCATTCAATTCGATGATCTGGAAATTTTTTCCGGCGCGCAAATCTTCCGCGCTCGCAAACCGGATGTCGTAGCGACCAATGAAAAAACCGCTGACTTTGCGCGAGATTTCATCGATGCGTTGTTCCAGCGCCGGCGAGTTCAAATTCATGCCGTCGCGAAAGATGCAGCCCTGCGCGTGATTGCCAGCTTGGACAAGTGGTTGAGTTTCGCCTGCCGCGAGCACGTCGTTTTGCCGTGCGCCAAGTCGTTGCAGATATTTCTCGGCCATGAAGCGGGCGCGGTCGTCCCGCCAGACAAGCTCGGCGATGGTGGATTTTCCATTGCCGGCAACCACCGGAAAAAATTTTTCCGTGATGGCAAACACGTGTCCGCGCGGCTGGGCGGGGAAACGATAATAAAAAATTCCAGCTTTATGCGGGCCTTCTGCAAAACGCTGCACAAGCAATGGCGCGCTGGTTTCCTTTAAGTAATCCTCCGCTTGCGATTCGTTGCGAATCAATTTGATGCCGGCACCGCGTTGTCCGAGATCTGGCTTCAGGATGAACGGATGCGAAATATTTGTGCGCGCGCAAATTTCGTGGAGTGAAATCAGCCTCGCTTTGGCGGAGTCGCCCGTAAGCAGTTCAGCTTCGGCGGTGAATTCCGGACTTGTGTTCATTAGGTCGCGCAGCGTTTGCATTTTGGATTCGCCCACGATGCCGCCGGAAAAAATGCCGGGATTGGCGACGGTCGGCAACATCGTGCCGCGATATTTGACGGCGAGCCAAAGGCAGTGAATCGCCACGGGCGGATAAAACAGCCACATCGGCCAGAATTCCCAGCGTGTCCAGCGCGCGAAGCCGGTGGAAAATTTTCTCCAGTCAAAATTCATCAGCGCGCGGCGAAGCATTTGCAGCGCGACCACGAGCAGGATTCCCGCGCCGAGCAAAAACAGGCTGCCGGATTGGTAGCGGCCAAGCCATTGGGTTATGTGCGCGCCGAAAACTTGCGTCAGAAAAAGAATGATGAAAGTCCACACAAGCGCCGCCGCGCCGGTGATGATTAGAAAACGCGCCAGCGGCACGCGCAAAAATCCGGCGGCCAAATACGTCGGCAGCCGCGTGCCCGGAATGGCGCGGCTGAAAATTAAAATCGTGGTCCCGCGTTCGCGAAACCAATTTTCACTGCGCGCAACTTTGGCGGAGTGTTTTTTAAGGACCAATTTTTCAAACCAGTTGCGTCCGGCAAAACGGGCGAGCGCGTAAAGTCCCATATCGCCAAGCCAGATGCCGAGGAAGCAGGCGAGAAACGCGGCGGGCCAGGAAATTCGTCCGGCCGCCAGCAGCAATCCCGCGCCGATGGCGGCGGCATCTTCCAGAACAAAAGTTGCGCAAAAAAATCCGGCGGCTTGCCACCATGGCAGCCATTCCGTCACCGCGCCGGATGTTATGGGCAAGGTTTCAATCATGGGGCTTATGCCGCACTGGCAGTTTCGGTTTGATGCTTGAGCGTGGACGGCGCGACGCCAAAAGCGGGCGGCAATTTAATCTGCATGATTCCCGCCATCACGCCGATGAGCGCGTAATGGTGCACCGCGTGCGCCACGGCATACATGACTTCGCGCCCGACCGTGGAGGCTGAAACTTGCGAGCCGCTCATGGCATAGCTCGTTTTGCAAGTGACGTTCACATGACGTGAAAGAAAATCAGGATCTAACTTTTCGAAGCCTGCGCGCAGTTCGCGCGTGGCGTTCAGCGCGGCGAACCGGTCGTTTTCAACCAGCGTGCTGCGTTCACGGTGGTCATAATTCAAGTCCCCCGCGGCAGCCGCTTCGAGCAGCGTATTGAAGTGGTCCAGGCAATGCCGGTAATGCCCGCCGATGGCGGCGTGGAAGGCGATGGCGATTTTGCGCGTGTAAGTTTCATCGGAAACTTCCGCCAGCAGCAATTCGCCTTGCCGCAACGTTTCGATGACGGACTGAATCAGTTCGCGGTCGGTGTTCATGAATTTTTGGGAGTGAAATATTTGGCGACAATTGGAATTTGCCGGCGATGCAGCGCGAGGGTGATGACACTGCAAACGGCGACGGTGATAGCCAAACCAAACAGCAATCCACCGTCGTTCTGCACGACGATGCCTAGTTTGGTCAGGTGCGACATGATGGCGCCGCCCATCATGCCCAGCGCCAGCAACGCGCCGAGCCAGCAGTGACATGACGACAATAGCAGAAGCGCAGCAATCAATTCCACGACGCCCGAGCCATAGCGCCCCCACGGCTCAAGGCCAACTTTGGTGAAAATATAAACCGACTCCGGCGCGCCGGTGAATTTGAAGAACAGCGTTTGCAACAAGATCACGGCCGCCGTAAGCCGGACAATCCAACTGGCAATCTTCTGCGTTGTGGTGAGCGAGTTCATAAATGTTAAACGTTGGTCGTGACGGCGGGTGCGGCCTTACAAATTATTTACCCTTTTTGGCAACAAGTCCGATCCAGTTGGTGTTTGCCTTGGCGAGATTGCCTTTCGTGTCTTGGTTGAAATCATCGCGAACACCCTTGCTGTATTGCAGAAGAAGTTTGCCGTCCACGATTTGAAACGCGTCCACATCAATCTCCACCAATTTGTTGCGCGAAACGCCATAGGCGCAGTAACCGCCAAATTCGGGCGTGTATTTCGCCGGGTCGGCCCTGAACAAATCCTTGTGTTCCTTCGACGCAAAAAAATAAATCGCGCCGGCGTGTTTGGCCGGAAATTTTTTGTCGCCCTTCACGGGTTTGCCATCGGTAAAAAAAGCGACCGGATCGTAGCCCTGGATGGCCACGTCAGATTCATCGACATTGACAAGGGTTTTGGTTGCGGTTTGAGCGAATAGCGGCATGACCAGTGTTGCGACGACGAGGGAGAGAATTAATTTCTTCATGGAAGTTCGTCGCCGTCGCCAGTAAATCCTTACAGTCAATTTTGGCCGGGCGCCAGCAACCAGCCGCCCGTGGCCTGTATGGGCTGAATGGCATCCACCAGCGTGACCCACGCGACCAGCGCGCGAGTTTTTCCCGCAGGGGATTTTGGCGCGTTAATCACAAACCGGCCGTGGGCCACCCCATTGCCGCTCGTCATGCCAATCTGCAACAGATCCACGACGACAAAATCGTGTTGCAATTTGCGTCCGTGGTTTTCTCCCGCCTTGACGTCGGACACAATTCCGCCCGCGAGCAACGCCGCATGGATTTCGTAGCGCGCGCCGGAATCTTTGGCCGGATTGAAATTCACCCGCCAGAGCTTCGTGTCGCCCGACGCAACCGTAAGCACGCCGACGTTTTCGCCGTCGGATTTCGGCCCGTTTTTGCCAGTGAACCAGTTGTGCCATTCCTGACCGTTCAAAACAAATTCCGGCGTGTAAATATTTTCCGCTCGCCAAAGCTGCGCGTAACTGCGCTGGCGTTCGGAAAATTCCGCGTCCGACCACGCATCTTTCCAGCCGAGATCATTCCAATAATCCACATGGAACGCGACCGGCGCAAAATCCTTCCACAAGCGCGGCGAATCTGTCAGACCCGACAGCCAAGTTTCGGCGGGCGGACAACTGCTGCAACCTTCCGAAGTGTAAAGTTCCAGCAGCGCCGTGCGCTCGGGCGCGCTTTGGAATTGGATGACGTTGGTTTGGGCGCTTGCGGGAATTGCGACTAGCAATGACGCGGCAAAAATGCTTGCGAAAAGATTGTTGTGCATAAATCGTTTTGAAGTTGGTGGCGGCCTGAATTTTTCCGAACAGATTTTTTGATCTTCGCAATAGTGATCGCCAAGGTTTGTCGGTAAGGCAGACCAGTCCTTACAAAAATAGCTCCGCACCGCCAAACCAGCGGGTCGGGGAATTCGTCAGTGACGGGGGCTGGTCATTTGATCCAGTTGGCGCAAGGCGCGCTCGACTTCGGCGGGATGCTCCCACGGAATAAAATGATTCACGCCGGGCAGAATGATTTTCGCAAACAAATTGGTTTTCCCCAGCGCGCCCAGTTGCTGCTCCAGCCACGCGACGTTTTCCACCGGCACGAGCGGATCGTGGTCGCCATGTAACATCACCACGGGCACGGCAAGCTGCGGCAATTGCTTTTGCATGGCGGCGAGGTCGGCGCGCACCGTAAGCATCTCGCGGTTGCACTGGCGCAACGCGCGCGGCAGCAGCCATGATGTGCCGCGCCAGCCGAAAAAATATTGCACCCAAAATGGTTTTTCCTGCGCCGGGTCCACATCGCCACCGATCAGCAACGCGCCGCGAATTTTTTCAGGGTGTTCCAGCGTCGCCAACAACGCGATGGGCGAACCGTAGCTGTGTCCGACGAGCAAAACTTTATTTGTCGTGGCGCCCGCCAGCAAGGCCATCAGCGCGTCCACTTGCATCTGCAAATGCGGTTGCGTCAACACCGGCTTGGATTTTCCGAATCCGGGACGGTCGTAAGCGAATAAATCAGCATTCGTGGCCAACGTCTGAAACTGCGTCGCCCAGACACCCGCGCCGCCGGGCGAGCCATGAACAAAAACCAAGTCAAAACCAGCTTGGTTCGACGCCGCGATTTTCTCCGCCCAGCGCAGCGTAAAACCGTTCGTCGTCAGGATTTGAACCGTGACTCCGAGCCGCGCGGGATCGTCAAATTTGGCGAACAATCCGGGAAACGCGTGCAACGCCGTGACCGCGAACAAAAATAATATGCCGCCGACGCCAAGGAAAATTTTCAAACCACGCCGGCGAATCAAGGGCTGCGCGTGAACTGGATTCATGCAAGGGATTTTATTCCAAGCGGCGGTAGGTTGCCGGATCGGCGCGCAAAACCAGAAGTTCACCTTGCCGCTCAACTTCGCCAGTGATCTGCACCGGTTCCGCGACCAAATCGAGCACCTGTTGGTTGACCGGTTTGCCATCGGCCGAAACGAGCAGCAAATAAATTGCCGCGCCGTTCGTCGGGCGCACGAGCAGCATGGGCGGAATGCCGCCGCTGATGCAGCGAATGGCGCACGCGCGATGCGGCAGCAGTTGGCCGGGATTCATCACGCCGAGAAAACATTTGCTGTCCACGATTTCGCCCCTGAGCGTCTGGCGGCCGAGCGGAATTGTTTCCGTGCCCGTCAATATTGGCGATTTCGCATCCACGGTTTTAATGGAATCCGGCAGCGCTTCCACCATCGTCTGGTCGCCGCGATAAATCAGCGTGCCGCGCAGCGAAACGGATTTACCTTCAAGCGCGGAAAGTTTTTCACGGTCCAGGCCGAACTTGAACGGCGCGACGAGATAATAGGTTGAAAAATTATTTTCTGTGCCGGTCGCAGCGGGTCGCGGCACCCGCAGATGGGGATAAGGCTCCAGTTGCAAAATGCCGGCAAAGTTTTTTACCGTGCCCCATTCAAAAACACTCACGCCAATGGAGTGCTGCACGGCCGCGAATGCCCACGCGAGGCCAATCGCGACAACGAAAAGCAGCACGACAATCGCCCGCATGAATTTGCCAATGCGCGGGGCGGCGTTCGCTTCCCAGCCGATGTAAAAGTCATCGTTCATGTTTCAATCAGGGCCGGTTCCGCGCGGGATCCGGCGGGATTCGGATTTGGATCAATCCACACGCGGCCGTTTTTCACACGGACATTAAACGTCGGCACTTGCTCCCTGAAAGGCGGCGGCGAGGCGCCGGTTGCCGGCACATATTGGTAGCCGTGCCACGGACAGGTGATGCAGCCAAAAATAATTTTTCCCTCGCCGAGCGGCCCGTTTTGGTGCTGGCAAACATTGGAGACGGCGGAAATTTTTCCATCATATTTGAAAATCGCCACGCGCTCGCCGGAAACACACACGATACGCGCCCGGTTTTCAGGAATGTCCGCCACAGCGCCGGCGTCCACAAAACCGTCGCCGGCATTCCGTTTTAATTCGCGATCCACGGGAATTTCTTTTCGTGCCGCCATCAGGTGCAAACCAAAAACCGTCACGAAACCTATCGCCGTGGCGGTGGCATAAACCGGACTGGCCTCGGCTTGCAGCGCGCCAAAGGTGACGTGCAAAACCAGCAGCGCGTAGGCGAAGTAAACCGCCATGTGCAGCCTTTTCCAAATCGGCGCGCTCAAGTTGGCCAGCCAAAAATCGTGGCTGGTCGCCGCCAGCAAAAATAAAATCACCAGCGCAAAAAACCCGAACGGCTGGAACGGCACTCCGGCCACGGAGCGCGTGAGCGGACTGGAAATGAAGATGCTCAGAATCGGATTGGTGTCGCCGCCCGCATGATAAGTCGCCACCACCAGCACGGCGTGGAGCAACGCGAGCAGAAAACAGGTCACGCCCGCGTGTCGCCGGTTGTAGAGCAGCGGCAGGAATTTTGGATGCAGGCGGCAAAGCGGGCCGATGCACAAAATGAGGTGCAACAGCAGAAACGCCGCCGTGCCAAACGCGCGCATCAGCAGAATTTCTTCGGTGACGAGCGGGAATAAAATTTCCGTGACCGCGCCGAACGCGAGCAGATACAACGCCACGCCGCCGACCAGGACGAAACCGTAAATTCGTTTCTGGCGGTTCCACTGAACGGCTTGGTATTTGACACTCATGCGTTCATCAGATTTTCACCGGTCCAATCCATCAAGGTGAATTGGTTTTGACACGTCCACAATTTCGTGGTCGGCCAGACTGTAGAGCACCAGCCGGCCGGCGGTTTTTTTGCCGGCGGCCGCCAGCGGCAGTTGCGGCGCGTTGAATGCGCCCAGCAAAATCGCGTTGTCCGGCAAGGTGTTTGGGTTGCTTGAATTTCCGTCCGACCAATAAACCAGCAAGTCCGGTTTCACAAAATCTTTGGCGGCGGAAAATGCCACGGCATATTTTCCCGCTCCGATTTGTTCACGCAGCAACCGGATTCGCACGAGCGATTTGGGAAACATATCTGACCGGCTCCAAACTTCGGAGCCGCATGGAGCAGTGGCGGGCGCGATTTCTTTTGGCAACGAATTGATTTCCGGCAGCGGTTTGCGCGCGGCGAGACCCACGGCAAAAGCCACCGGCAAAAGAATTCCCAGCGCGAGAAAGATGCGGCGATGGCGTTGGCGCAGTTGGAAGATCATGGGGCGAGTTTTTTGGCCGCCGCGCGGTGCGCGTTGCACTCTTCGGGCGGCGATTCGATTCCTTTTTTCCACCGACGCAGCAGCAGGGGCCAGAGGGCCATCGTGCCCGGAAAAATCAGAATGCGAAATCCCCATGAGCCATGCATCGCATGCGGATCGATTTTTCTGACGCCGATGAAAACGAACGACAGGGCGAAGAGAAATCCGCAGGCCAAATAAATGGCCAGCAAAATTAACAAGGCGGCCGCGATCATGGGCGAATTTTTTTGCCGCGCAGGCTTTCCACGAAAACGACGAAACCTTCCGCCTGTTTGTGCAGGCGCTTTTCCATATCGGGACTTGTGAATTGGCCAGACTCATTCAAAAGTTTGTTGATGCCGGGCATGAAGACGCGTTCGGGATAAATGTAGGCATTGCGGTAGCCGAAGATGGCCTGCAACTGTTCGACCGGCCGCAGTGCGCCCCAAATGCCCGCGGCCAATCCGACGAAACAAACCGGCCTCTGCTCGAAACTTTCCGGGAACGGCAGCATGTCGATGAAATATTTCAGAATGCCGGGCACGCTGCCGTTGTATTCGGGCGTGACAATGGCTAACCCGTCCGAGGCCAGAATGGCGTCGGTGAATTTTTTCAGGCCGGCCGGCTTGTCCGCGTAGGAAGTCGGCGCAAACATTTCCGGCGGCAGTTCCGCCAGATCCAGCAGGCGGGTTTGCACGCCGAGCGATTGGTAATTGGCCTCGACGTGCGCGGCGACTTTGCGCGTATTGCTGCCGGGCCGATTCGTTCCGCTGAGGATCGTGATCATTCGGGAGTTTAGTCGCAGCGGCCAAAAAATCCTTACAAAAAAACTCGCCGGGCCAATTGAACGCCGCCGAGGTTTGCTTTTTTCCGGCAAAGCGTCAGTATTTTCCGATGGATCAGGACTCGAGTTACGCCCGGCCGGCCGATAGCACACCAGCCTCACCTGGACTTTCCGACCCGGAACACTGGGTGGAATTGCATGGCGATTATCTTTTCAGATATGCGCTCATCCGTCTCCGCGATCCGGCCAAGGCGGAAGATGCGGTGCAGGAAACGTTTCTGGCCGCGCTCAAAGTCGGGAAATCATTCCAGGGAAAATCGGCGGAAAAAAGCTGGCTCGTGGGCGTCCTCAAAAACAAGATTTATGACCATTACCGCAAGTCCAGCCGGGAAACCTCGTTCACCGACCTGGAATTTTATGCTGACGAAGAAAGCGACCGTTTCGTCCCTGACGGCCTGTTCCAAGACGGCTGGATCCACGAGCTCGGCCCGCTGGAATGGTCGAGCCCCGGGGCCAGCCTGGATAGCGCGGTGTTTTGGAAAACCTTTCATGAATGCTCGAACAAGCTTCCGAAAAATGTCGCCGCCGTTTTTAATCTGCGCGAAGTGGACGGCGTGGAGAGCAAGGAGATTTGCAGCTTGCTGAACATCTCAGAGAGCAATCTCTGGGTGATGCTGCATCGTGCGCGCATGGCGTTGCGGCGCTGCCTGGAGACCAACTGGTTCGGCAAAGACAAGGAGGCGCAATGAAAATCCTTGCCCGCATCAGAGAATCTCTGGCCGTTGGGATTTGGCAACACACGCCTCATTGCACGGAAATCCTGCGACTGGCATCGCGTTCACTGGAACAACCTTTGTCATTCCGCACGCGTTTGAAAATGCGGTTGCATTTTCTAATCTGCGTCTGGTGCAAACGTTATGACAAACAATTAAAATTTCTTCACCGTGCCGGCTCTCATGCCGACCACCAAGCTGAAACGTTGTCCGGTCGCGGGTTGTCGGCCGCCGCCCGGCAGCGTTTGGTCCACAACTTAAAAACGGTCGATATGAAAAAACTGTAAGGATTTTTCTTTTCCCCCGACGAACAGGTGTCGCGAATTGCAAATGAGTCAGGATGCGATCGCAGAATTCCGATTAAGTCATAGATTGCAAGGTGAACATCAATGAATTGGCTTGCTAGCATACCGCGAAGGCTGGTCAGCGGCCTGGCGGAACTATCGCCAAGTTGCAAGACGGCGGCGCGCCTCCAGTCCGAGGCGCTTGACCACAAGCTGACATTCCGGCAGCGATGGGGTCTGCGGATCCATCTCTTTCTTTGCAAATGGTGCAGCCGTTATGGCAAACAGATCGCTTTTATTCACCATACCGCCCAGTTGCGGCCTGATGAAATGGCGGAATCCAATCCACCGAAACTTTCAGCCGAAGCGCGTGAGCGAATCAGAAAACAACTCCGCGCGAATACAAAATGAGTTGGTTGCAAGGTTTATTTTCCCGCGGCGACCAATGTGTCGGGCAAAATTAACCCAACCGTCATGATTCCGACATCTGGGCTTGAAACTATGAACGCCGTGAAAACCACCGTTGAGACCATCCGTTTGCTGATTAGTTCGCCGGAAAATTATGTCGCGCGGATTGCGCGAAATGCCGCCGACGTTCGCGGCGCCCAAGCCCTGCGTTTCCAAGTTTTTAATCTCGAACTCCACGAGGGGCTTGAACAATCCTACGCGACAGGCCGCGATGAAGATCCCTTCGACGCCGTTTGCGAGCACCTGATCGTGGAGCATCGGCCATCGGCCAACATCGTCGGCACCTACCGGCTGCAAACCGGAAACCATGCGGCGCAAAATTTGGGATATTACTGCGCGCTGGAATTTAATTTTGAAACCTTCAAGCCGTTCCGCGCCACGATGATTGAATTGGGACGCGCCTGTGTCCATCCCCAGCACCGGAACCTGGTCGTGCTGGGCATGCTTTGGAAAGGCATTGCGGATTACGCTCGCCAACACAACGCTCGGTATCTTTTCGGGTGCAGTTCACTCACGTCACAAGACCCCGCCGTGGGCGCGTCGGCTTATGACGAGCTCTGCCGCAAACATCTGGCACCTCCGGAGTGGCGCACCCAACCGATGCCAATTTATGAATGTCCGATGTTCCCACTCGCGGCTGAGCCGGTGAAAATCCCAAAATTGCTGCGCGCCTACCTGACGTTGGGGGCAAAAATTTGCGGCCCCCCGGCGCTGGACCGAAATTTTAAGACCATTGATTTTCTAACCCTGCTCGATCTTGAAACCCTGTCTGAACTAAATTGGCGTCGATTTTTTGGGTGACGTTTTTATTATCCCAATCAGAGCCCCCCGCCTTTTGTTCAAACAGTTTTTATTTTTTGCTCAGCAACTAAGCCCGAAAAATTCTTAGGCGAAATCAGTTTGAGCAACTCATTTGCGGCCCGGCTCGGTGTGCGTTGGTTCGGCCAAACAGCGACGATTTTGCGCTCCGGCCGGGGTGTTTTTAGCGCGCGATACTCCAGCGTGTTGCTGACGTTCCTCTGGACTGCCATGAAGGGAATCAGTGAAATCCCCAGGCCCGCGCGCACCAATGCTTGAATGGTTTCCAGTTGGGCGCTGCGAAAGCTGATTTGCGGACGCCCATCGCGCCGTTCACAAAAACGCAACACTTGATCGCCCAGGCAATGTCCTTCCTTCATGACAATCAACCGCTCACCAGCAAGGTTCACCACGTTGATGTTGCGTTTCCGGGCGAGCCGATGCCCCGGTGGCAGCGCCAACAATAATTCTTCTGCCAGCAGATGTTTAACTACCAACCGCTCATTATTTATCGGCTGGCTGACCAGGGCAAAATCAATTTCATATGCCAGCGCGTGTTTGATCAATCGGGCCGTGGTGTCTTCCTCCACAATGATTTCCACGCCAGGGTATTTCTCCGTGAACTTCGCCATGGCATCCGGCAGCAGGTAGGGCGCGATGGTTGGCAATACGCCAATGGTGATGGTGCCGCGCAACAAATCTTTCGTTTCACCCGCCTCGCGTTTCGCGGCATCCGCTTCATGGAGAATCTGCACTGCGCGCCGCAGAAACACTTCGCCGTGCGGTGTCAGCTTCGCGACGCGCTTCATGCGGTCGAAGAGCCGTTCGCCGAGTTCATCCTCCAGTTTCAAGATTTGCTGGCTAAGCGATGGCTGGGAAACGTGGCATTGCTCGGCGGCGCGGGAGAAGTTTCCCGTCCGTGCCACCGCCACGACATAACGCAGCTGTTGAAATTCCATAGTCAATGCCTATGGTAGCCAGTGTAAGAAAGTATTTCAACAATAGTTCAATAACTGGTTTAATGGTTCCACAAGATTAAACAATTTATGTCAACCGAGACCAAATGCCCTTTCAATCACGGCGCTGGAACCAGCCAGCCAAACCCCGCGCCCAGCCACGGCACTAAGAACCAGGATTGGTGGCCGAACCGGTTGCCGGTCGAACTGCTGAATCAGCCTTCCGCCAAGTCCGATCCGCTGGACGCGGATTTTAATTACGCCAAAGAATTTCAAAGCCTCGACTACGCGGCCTTGAAAAAAGATTTGGCGAAGTTGATGACCGATTCGCAGGAATGGTGGCCGGCGGATTTTGGCCACTACGGCGGTTTGTTCATTCGCATGGCGTGGCACAGCGCGGGCACCTATCGCACCGGCGACGGTCGCGGCGGCGCGGGTCGCGGCCAGCAACGTTTTTCGCCGCTCAACAGTTGGCCGGACAACGGCAACCTGGACAAGGCGCGTCGCCTGCTCTGGCCGATCAAACAAAAATATGGCCGGAAAATTTCCTGGGCCGACCTGCTGATTCTCGCCGGCAACGTCGCGCTGGAAACGATGGGCTTTAAGACTTTCGGTTTTGCCGGCGGCCGCGCGGATGTTTGGGAGCCGGACCAGGATGTTTATTGGGGCGCGGAAAAAACCTGGCTCGCCACCAGCGACAAGCCGAACAGTCGTTATTCCGGCGACCGCAATCTCGAAACGCCGCTCGCCGCCGTGCAGATGGGTTTGATTTACGTCAATCCCGAAGGCCCGGATGGCAATCCCGATCCGATTGCCGCCGCGCGCGACATCCGCGAAACCTTCGCCCGCATGGCGATGAATGATGAAGAAACTATTGCGCTCATCGCGGGTGGCCACACGTTCGGCAAGACGCACGGTGCCGGACCCGCGTCGCACGTCGGGGTTGAACCGGAAGCGACCAGCCTCGAAGCGCAGGGTCTCGGCTGGAAAAATTCTTTTGGCACCGGCAAAGGCGGCGACGCCATCACCAGCGGCTTGGAAGTTACGTGGACGCGGACGCCGACCCAATGGAGCCACGATTATTTTGAAAATCTTTTCAAATTTGAGTGGGAGTTGACCAAGAGTCCCGCTGGTGCGCATCAGTGGGTGGCGAAGGGCGCGGACGCGACGATTCCCGACGCGCATGATCCGGCGAAAAAACATTTGCCGACCATGCTCACGACCGATTTGTCGCTGCGCTTTGATCCGGCTTACGAAAAAATTTCGCGGCGTTTTTTGGCGCATCCCGACCAGTTCGCCGATGCCTTCGCCCGCGCTTGGTTCAAACTCACGCATCGCGACATGGGGCCGCGTGCACGCTATCTCGGCACGGAAGTGCCCGCCGAGGAACTCATCTGGCAAGACCCGCTGCCGCCGGTGAATCACAAATTGATCGAAGATGCCGAGATCGCGACGCTGAAAAATAAAATCCGCGCGTCCGGTTTGTCCGTTTCCGAACTGGTTTCAACCGCGTGGGCATCGGCGTCCACTTTTCGCGGCTCCGACAAACGCGGCGGCGCGAATGGTGCCCGCATTCGGCTGGCCCCGCAGAAATTTTGGGAAGTCAATCGCCCGCAGCAACTCGCCAAGGTGCTGAAGGTTTTGGAGGGCATCCAAAATGAATTCAACCAATCCGCGTCCGGCGGCAAAAAAGTTTCGCTCGCGGATTTGATTGTTCTGGCCGGCGGCGTCGGCGTGGAAGCGGCCGCGAAAAATGCCGGCGTCACCGTGAACGTTCCGTTCACGCCGGGCCGCACCGATGCCTCGCAAGAGCAGACGGATGTTGATTCCTTCCGCGTGCTCGAACCGATCGCGGACGGATTCCGCAATTATCTCAAGGGCAAATTCACGCTGCCGGCCGAGGCGCTGTTGATTGACCGCGCGCAGTTGCTCACGCTCACCGCGCCCGAATTGACCGTGCTCGTCGGCGGCCTGCGCGTGTTGCAGACGAACGCAGACGGCTCGGCGCACGGCGTCCTGACGCAACGGCCAGGCGCCTTGACCAACGACTTCTTCGTGAACCTGCTCGACATGGGCACGGAATGGAAAACCGCCTCGCCTTGCGGTAATGCGTTTGCGGGCACTGACCGCCAGACCGGCGCTGTCAAATGGACCGGCACGCGGGCCGATCTCGTGTTCGGTTCCAACTCGATTCTCCGCGCCGTGGCGGAAGTTTACGCGAGCGCGGATGCCGGGGAAAAGTTCGTTCGCGACTTTGTCGCGGCGTGGACCAAGGTGATGAACCTTGACCGCTTCGACCTTGCATGATGGCCGTTCTCACTAAAAAAATGTCGTTCGCTTAAACCCTGCGTCAGCAATTTTAAACATACCGGAGGTCGGTGCCAGTTCCTCTGCATTCGGTGATGTTTTTCCAAAAGGTTATTCGGAACCGAGGTGTTGATAAAATTGAGAAAGTTGGTGGACGAGTCAAAATTGAGTCGATTATCACGAAGCATGAAGCAAGCAATCCCCGATCTTACTCGCGCCACCGAACACGGTGACCAGCGTTCGCTTACTAATCGCAAGCGGCCGGACCCCATCCAATAAATTTTGATCTACATTTTCCAATTCAGCCAAATAACTCGCGCAACATCCGCGCCAATACATTGGTCTGATAAGTCTTTGGTAAAAAGCGCATGTGGGATCGGCGTGGCCCTTGGAATTAATAAGATTGCAACTATATCTGCTGGAGATGATCACTTTGAGCTTGGGTTTTAGCTGTCGCAAACACTCGGTCAATTCTTGACCGGTCATGCCACAGGTCGCCCAACTATAGTCCAAAAATCCCTTGAGCAGGTTGCCAAAGTAGATTGGCAAGTTGCCGCTAGTGGTAGTCATAGTGATTGGCCCGCGGGTAACTTGCGGGCATAAAAAGTGGCGAACACCGAAGTTCGGTGCAAAATATCGTGGTTCTGAAAACCAGACTCGCGGAGTAATTGCATTTGAAATTTCAACGACCTAGGTGAGTCCTCCTGCTTGATGTAATCAAAGACTTTTTGGCGGTATTCCGCGCCGCCGAGTGATTGTAGGTAATCGCCGTATCGCTGCCACATCAGCGCATGAACCGCCGGGTCGTCAAATACCACCAGATCGGCCACAAAAAGCAATCCGCCCGGGCGCAGCCATTGGTATAGGCGTTGAAACATTTCGCGCCAGTCGCGATCATGGCGCAGATGGTGTAAAACGGCCCCGGCCAGAATCGTGTCAAAACTGTTGTGACCGAAAGCCAAATCCCGCATATCCGCCTGAACGGTTTCAATTTTTCCAGAGTTTGCTGCCCCGACTCGCGCGTGTGCCCGTTCGAGCATGGGACGGCTCAAATCCACCAAGGTGCAATCCAGCGGCGTGACCCGGCTCAAAACGCTCAAGGTAAAATTGCCGGCTCCGCAGCCGAGATCAAGCAGCCGGCCCTGCGGCTGAAGATGGGTGGCGGCAGTTTGCGCGACGATTTCCAAAACCAGCGGGGCATCAATGGTTGCCTGTTGCCCGGTCTCCAGTTTGGAAAATCGCTCTACATCGTTGTCAAAGCGTTCACGGATTTGGCCAATGGTTGATTTTTGGTCGAGCTCGCGGTTCATAAGTTCAGCAAGAATTTTATTTTTGGTGATGTGGTTCGATGTCAGGCAGCAAAACCGTCAGCAAACCGATCAAGGGCAAAAACGCACAGAGGCCGAAGACGAATTCAATGCTGGTTCGATCCGCCAAATGCCCGAGAGCCGCCGAGCCGATGCCGGCAATGCCGAAGGCAAATCCAAAAAATAGCCCGGCAATCATGCCGACTTTTCCCGGCACCAGTTCCTGCGCATAAACCAAGATGGCCGAAAACGCCGACGCCAAAATGATGCCGATGAAAACCGTGAGGATTACCGTTCCCACCAAGCCGACGTGCGGCAACAATAATGAAAACGGCGCGACGCCCAAAATGGACGCCCAAATCACCCGCTTGCGTCCGATGCGGTCGCCAACCGGTCCGCCGATGATGGTGCCCAATGCCACTGCGAACAGGAAAACGAAGAGCAGCAACTGCGACGTTTTCACCGACACCTTAAAGTGATGGATCAAATAAAATGTGTAATACGTCGTCATGCTGGTGAGATAAACGTATTTGGAAAAAATCAGCGCGATCAAAACCACGAGCGCGCCGATGACTTTTTGGCGCGGCAGTGTAGCGGCCTTGGCAGTCGCCAGATTTTTTTTCGGGCTGATGCGGTGGAAATTATTTTTCTGCCAGGTGCCGATCTTCCAGAGCACAACGACGCCGATCAGCGCGAGCAGCGAAAAACACGCGACATATTTTTGACCGCGCGACACGACAATCAAGGCAGCCAGCAACGGCCCCAAGGCGCTGCCAAAGTTGCCGCCGAGCTGAAAGAAGGATTGCGCAAAGCCGCGCCGCGTTCCTGCCGCCATGTGCGCCACGCGTGAGGCTTCGGGATGAAAAATCGCCGAGCCCAATCCGACAGTTGCCGCCGCAACCAAGACGAGCGCATAGGTGTTTGCAAACGCGAGCGCGAGCAGTCCCGCCATCGTCAAGCCCATCCCGGCCGCAAGCGAATGCGGCATTGGTTTCTTGTCCGTCACAAAACCGACGAGCGGTTGGAACAGCGACGCCGTGCATTGAAACGTGAAGGTGATCCACCCAAGCTGCGCGTAGTTCAAATGGAATGAATTGCTGAGCATGGGATAGATGGAAGGCAGCAATGCCTGGATGGTGTCGTTCAGGCAATGGGAGAAGCTGATGGCAAACAGCACCGCCATGACGGTTGTGTGCGTCAACGGCGCGTTGCGAACGGGCATCTCTTGGGTCTGGATTTGTGTCATAGAATTTGGGCAATAAAAAAACCCTGAATTATCAGGGTTTGGAAATCAGCGAGGTTGTTGTCAAACGCGTCTCATCCCAAACCCGGATGCAGCCATACAATGGCCATCAGGTTCATGTGGATTGATACGATTTTAATCACGGCTTAACTGAATAAACCAAGTGTTTAACGGTGTCAAGTCAAGTAGCTCCTTGAGCAGGCAAAATAATGTCGCTCCCGACAAATGGCCTTCGTTGCGAAGATTCCACCCAATCAACTCAGTCATTTTGCCGCCCAGGAAAGTTTCCAATAGTTGATTTGATCCACCGACGATTCCGGTTTTCCACCTTCAACACCGCGAGGTTTAAACGATCCTCCACGAGAAAATGCGCGCGGTTGCCGGCGGTCAACGACGATGGATCAATAAGGTTGTCTGTCTCCGGCGAACGAAGCCGGTCGGGTCAAAAAAATCCGTGCCGAACACGGCTACGGCTTAACCCCGGTTTGAACTTTGAAAAATGGCTTGAATCACCCAAAATTCGGAAAACGACCGGAAAAGTGATTGTAACCCTGAACACACTAAGGGGAAACCCTTAATAAAACCGACAATTATGCCAGAACTTTCGGAACCAGGCACTGTGGCCTGCAATCCCAAATCGCCGCTGCCATCAGTGCGCGTTCCGGAATTATGGCCCAGCTTGCTGCTCGCCTTTGCATCTTATAGTGAGATCGATTGCAGTTACCGAAGAAGCATGCAGTTATTATGAGAAAATATATTAAATCCCGGGCCCTGTGGATGGCAGCGGCAATCGTTGTGGGTTCTATTGCTGGTTGTGCCAGTGACCAAAACACTTCGAACGCTAATCAGTCTGCTTCCGGTTTCCAATCTGGGTGGAGAGGCGACAATCATACCACACCAGTATATACATCACCGTCCACCAGTCAGACAAAGCCTACTTTGCCAGACGAGTATCAGCTTCATGACTAACAGAGTAATCATTGCATCTATGAATTAACCTTAACCATGGCTTACAGTTTTTTTCCGTCATTTTCCATACATTATCTATCCGTCCAACAGCCATTCAGGCCGCCGATATCAAAGAGCGGATTGAAGCTTTGGAGCAACAGTTATCCCAGTTTATTCACCCGACGAACCAATTCATTACCGCTCCCGTGACCGCCAAGATGCCGAAGAACAAATATGGCTTTAGCGCTGCTGGCCGCACCTGGTTCTTGGCCTTCCATAAAGCCCGCTGGGCAAAGATCAAAGCCACGAGGCTGTGGCGTTTGTCAGCGGATGTGGGGTGAGTTGCCGCCGGCCAAGGATCAAGCCGGCACCGATAAAGACTCGGGCTTTATCACAGACTTGTAACACGGAATGAAGGCGGATGCAGTGAGCGAGATTACCAAGGCGTCGATCATGTAATTCTGGCATGTAAAGTCTGCAACCATGCTACTTCCTCAGCGGTGCCCAACAGCGCAATATTTTACTGGAGCGAATTCCAAGTCGGTGGAAATTTTCCGGGCGTCACCAGTTCGCTCGTCGCATGGACTTTGACGGGGGTTAGCGGATTCACAAAGCGAATCCGTAAAAATTTGCAACCGTCCACGAGCTGCAACAGCGGCCGCCCGGAGGTGCGTTTAAAATCGTTTCTCCAAATTGAAAATATGTTGTTCAATAAAATTGTCGGCCCGCAGCGAACCCATACGCTGCGGGCCGAACTTCCTCAAGCCACCGCTTGACTTCCCGCCAGACCCATGACTGGCGAAAAGGTTACTCCGGACAAACGGCTTATGGCTTGCGAAGGCGATAAAACACATTTCTCTGAGCGGGATTGATTGGGATACTATAGTTTGTTCCCGCCGCCGTATTGGAGATATCATACCAATCGGCCGGCACCGCCAGATTCACGGCATTAGACTGGACCAGCCAGCCCAAATGATCCGCCGGCCATGAGAGGTTGAGCGTGTTACCGCCGGTGATGTTAAACGTGATGTTGGTCGGATTGGTTGCAACGGTAACCGGCACCACGACCTGTAAACTGCCGACGCCGGTAATGAAAGGAGAACCGGTGGTGCTATTGTAGATCCCGGGGGCCTGGCTCACCCCATTTAGCACCAGATTGGTTATAGCGTTCGTGACCGTGAAGTCCAATTGCAACACGGCTCCACTGGTCACCGCAACCGTCGAATATGTCGCAATCGTGGGCTGGACCAATTCCAGAGTGCCGCCGTTGACAGTTGTGTTACCCGTATAGGTATTCGCTCCTGAAAGAGTGAGCGTGCCCGTGTTTTGTTTAGTCAGGCCACCACTCACGTTCGCAGCTATTGTTGCGGTGCCAAGCGTGGCCGCACCCGTATAACCACCGCCGAAGAGCGTCACAGTCGGAGCCGCAGTATAGCCTGTGCCCGGACTGGTTATCGTGATATTAGTGACTGCGCCACTGGACGAGATATTTGCTACCGCCGTGGCTCCCACGCCTCCGCCGCCGGTTATGGTGACGATGGGTGTATCCAAGTAACCCACACCGCCGGAAATGACCGGGACGCTGCTCACACCATTCCCTGCGGGCGCAAGCAAAGGCTGGGCTACTGTGATGGCGTTGCCGCCGTCATCAATCAGCGCGCCGCCGCTGTAGATTGTCGCTGCCGTCAAGCCTTGCATGAAGGTCGTGCTCGCCGCGCCAGCTTGCAGGGTGCCACCATTAAAATTCAATCGGGAGGTGCTGGTGCCAGCTATCCCAACATAGTTTGCGGTAAGCGCGCCGCCCAACAGGTTGACCGTGCCAACCGTAGTGTTGCCACTAAGTCCAAATTGAAGCGGTCCGCCGGTCAAATTGACCGTTGCCGAACCGGACACATTCAAGATGGCTGTGCCCCGGTCGCCCACATGGATACCTTGGTTGTCGCTTAACGTCCCGCCGCTTATATTCGCCACCCCGATGGCGCCAGCAATATTGGCGATCGAAAACTCTTGAGCAGAGTCGTTGAACGTGCCGCCGCTCATGTTGAAAACACCTGCGGAAGCGCTGTTGCCATAGGCACCACCTACGACAAAATAAGCATCACCCGCATTTACATCTCCAATCGTGACCGTGCCGCCGCTCAAGTCGAAGGCACCGTAGGCACCCGCCGCCTGGCCGATATGAAATTCGCCAGCACCGCATTCAAGATAGCCATTATTCATGAATAAAAATCCACTGGCGTTCGTCACGTTGCCGATGGCGAAGGCGGGATTACTGGCCAGATTTGCATTCACGGTCCCGCCGGCAATGTTCATGATTGAGTTGCCCGCAGCGTTGCCAACGATCACCTTGCCCGTGGTGGTGCTGATTCCACCAGAAGAGTTAACGGTCAACGTGCCACCGTTGATGGTCGTGTTGCCGTTGTAAGTGTCGGCACCGCCCAGCGTCAAGATACCGCTGCCAGCCTTGGTCAAGCCGCCGTTGTCAGAAACCACCCCGTTAAGCGTGGTGTTATGTCCGCCATCGGTGACCGTCAATAAGTTGCCGCCATTATCCAGATTTTGTCCTAGGATCAGATCGCCCGCAGCCGCATTGAGAGTTTGCGCCACCGTCGTCAGATTGACCGGCACGTTCAAGGTTTGAACGTTCGCGGAATTGTTGGTCACCCCGCCGGCGGTGATGGTCAAGTTGTAGCCGGGCGTGCCGAGGTTGAAACTTCCCGCCCCATTGGTGAATGTCACGCTCGTAACGCTGTAATTGTTGTCCATGTTGGGTGCCAGCGAGGTGTTGCCGGCAAAAACCAGGGTGTCTCCGACCAACCCCGGAGCAAACGTGCTCACCCAATCGGAGTTGTCGCTCCAATTGCCGCCGCCCAGACCATTCCAAACTTCAGTGGTCGCATTCACTGTCAAGGTGCTAATACCTGATCCCGTTAGCGGAGTGCTGTCGGTGACGGCAACTGTCAGCGTTTGACTGCCGGGAGCTGTGCTGGCTGGAACCGTAAACGTGTTGGTATAAACATTGGCATTCGACAGAATCAAACTCGAAGTCGGCGATCCGCCGAACGCAGTTAAATTGACTGTAACACCGGCGCTGGGATCAATCGTTCCACTGCCTGGAGTCACAATCGCAGTGATTTTTACATTTTGCCCGCGAACCGCACTGGACGGATTTAGGGTAACGCTTGTGACCACCGGAGCCAGCGAGGGACTGAAATGCAGGACCAGGTTGTTGCCAATCTGCTGAAGCGTGTAGTTGCCATAATTAGACGGCTTGATGCCGTCCCAAACCAACGCCGGCAAGCTCGCGATATTCGGGCCGTTGCTATCTACGACCAACACATAGTCAGCGGTCGTGTCCAACGGGCTGGCACCACTTAATGCATGAACGTGGACGACCCCGCCGTTAATTGTCAAAGTGCCGCCCACGGTGACTTGGTCGTCGCCGGTGCTGGCACTGTTAGTGATGTCAAAATAGCAGATGCCACCGCCACTCAAATCAAGATTGTTGTTGAAGGTAAGCGTGCCGACAGTGCCGATTGCCGGAGACAACGTTCCCGGATAAATATTCACCCCGGTCGAGGTGGCGATGGAACCGTTGATCGTGCCACCACCGGACAACGACTGGTTCGCAGAGAGAGTGAACGGGCTAAAGGCGGAAACATCCAGCGTGGCACCGTTGGTCACCTCATAACCGGCCGTGGCCGAGGTGTATCCCGATCCCAGTGCCAGCGTGCCGGCGTTCACCGTGGTCAGATTTGTGTAAGTATTCGCCCCAGTTAATGTCAGCGTGCCCGTATCTAGCTTGGTCAGGCCGCCACTTACATTCGGCGTAATTGTCGCCGCGCCGAGTGTGGCCGCAGCGCTATAACCACCCCCGAAGATCGTCACGGTTGGAGCCGAGGTGTAACCCGTGCCCGGACTTGTGATCGTGATGCCGGTGACGGAACCACCGGAAACAGTAGCCACCGCCGTGGCACCTACGCCGCCGCCGCCAGTGATGGTGACAACGGGAGTGTCGAGATAACCCGTGCCACCAGTCGCCACTGGAATCGTGCTCACACCATTGCCTGTGGGCGCGAGCAAGGGCTGCGCAACGGTAATGGCATTGCCGCCATCATCAATCAAAGCGCCGCCGCCGTAAATGGTCGCCGAAGTCAATATGGCGGGAATAAAAGTGCCGCCGGCAGCGGCCATCAGCGTGCCGCCGTTAAAATTCAGGCGCGAGGTGGGAGCGGAATTACCGATGGCAATGGAATTCGCGGTCACCGTGCCGCCCAGCAGGTTGGCCGTGCCCACAACTCCGGGACTGCTATTAAGACCAAATTGCAACGTGGAACCGGTCAAGTTGAGAACCGCAGAACCAGACACGTTCAATATGCCCGTGCCGCGCTCGCCCACGTGGACGCCCTTGGAGCCGTTTAATGTGCCGCCGCTAATATTCAACACCCCAATCGAGCTGGCAATGCCGCCGAGTCCTACCTCTTGAGCATTGTCGTTGAACGTCCCGCCGCTCATGTTAAATACACCTTGGGAGGCACTGGCGCCGTAAGCACCACCAACGACAAAAAAAGCATCTCCTGTATTTATATCGCCGATCGTGACGGTGCCGCCGCTCAAGTCAAACGCACCGTAGGCGTTCGTGACCTGGCCGATGTGAAATTCTCCCGCGCCGCATTCGAGGCTGCCGGAACTCATGAACAGGAAGCCACTGGCGTTCGTCGCGTTGCCGATAGCAACGGCCGGATTGACAGCATCATTGGCGCTCACCGAGCCACCGGCGATGTTCAGAATTGCGTTGCCAGCGGCGGCACCAATGATCAACGGGCTGGTGGTGGTAGCGATCGAGCCGGAGCCGTTCACCGTCACCGCGCCACCACTGATTGTCGTGCTGCCAGGATAAGTGTTCACGCCGCCCAACACCAACGTGCCGCTGCCGGTTTTGGTCAAACCGCCAGCGCCGGTGATCGGCCCGCTGATGGTGGTGTTGAATCCGCCATCGGCGACCGTCAGCAGATTGCCGCCGTTGTCAACGCTCTGGCCCAAAGTCAAGTTGCCAGCCGCCGCGCTCAAGGTCTGCGCCGCATTGGTCAGGAGCACCGGCACGTTCAAGGTTTCAACATTGGCGGAATTGTTCGTCACTCCGTTGGCCGTGATGGTCAAGGTGCTGCTCGAAGTCCCGATGTTGAAGCTACCCGCGCCGTTGGTGAAGGTTAGTCCGGTGATGCTGTAACTATTGTTCATTGTGGAAGTCAGACCGGTTGAGCCGGCAAAAATCACGGTGTCTCCCGACAAAGCCGGCGCAAAGTTGCCGGCGAAGTTCACCCAGTCTGCATTGTCGCTCCAGTTGCCTCCGCCCGAACCAACCCAGGTATCCGTGGCCGCATTGACGGTCAGGGAAATAGTGGCCGCCGCCGTATTGCCATTGTTATCCGTGGCCGTCGCCGGCAAGGTGAACGTGCCCAAGCCGCTGGAGGCCGGAACCACAATGTTACCCGTCCAAGTGCCGTTGGCGGACGTGCCGCTGGTCAGCGACAAGCTTTGGGTTGTTCCATTGATGGCCGCCAGATTCACCGAAACACCGGTGATGGTCGAGGCACCGGCTGCGGCCACCGTCACACTGATGGTTACATTGTTCTGATTGCGAACCGCCGTTGACGGCGTGGCGCTGCTGGCGGAAATGTTTGGCGGTGTGCTGCCCGAATAATGCAGCACCACGTTATTGCCGCTCTTGATCACCTGATAGTTGCCGGCACCGCTCGGCGGAGTGGCCAACCAGACCGGCGTGATATTGAAGTTGCCGCTGATGGTGGGCGAGCTGCCGGTCAGACTGAAAAGGACATAATCATGGGTCAAATCCAAATTGGCACCGCATTTGATGCCAACGATGGCGCTGCCGCAGGTCAGCGTTTGGCTGTTGCCGCTCAAAACGATCTGGTCATTGGGGCCGCCGTTGGCGCTGCTGCTCAAATTAAAATTGGCGCTGTTGGTGGGACTACCCGAAATGTAAGTGAGACTACCGGTAATCGTGTTGGTCGCGCCCGCGCCACTGCTGGGCTGCGTCATGCCACCGCTGTTCACCGTCACATTTCCAATGATGGTTCCGTTGCCGCCGAATATGCCGTTGGCGGCCACGACTGTTCCGCCGGTATGCGTGCTGCCACCGTTCAAAAATAAGCCGCCACCCGAAGCGGAATTTGTCACCGCCAACTGGCCGCTTCCGCCATTGCCGAAGCTGCCGGCATAGTTGACCGTCTGGCCGTCAATATCAATGGTTGCATTCCCAACCAGACTCACTGTCTGGGGCACTAAGCCGCCAGTTCCGCCAAAGGTGATGTCAGCGCCGCCCAGCAAGGTGCCGGTGGCATATTGCAAAGTGCCGTTATTAAAGGCAACGCCGCCAAGATAGTTTCCACCGCCGAGCGCATAGATGCCATTGATGTTCAAGGTGGCTCCGCCGACGATATTCACACCGCCATAATAAAAATTACCGCTCGTGTTGTTCAATTTCACCGTGCCGGTGGCCAGCACCTGCGCATTGGCCGTGCCGGTGCCGGTGCCGGGAAGTTGACCCGCCACACTGCCATTGGCACTGGAAGCCGGAATGCCGATGGTCAGCGAACCCGCATTCGCCCCGCTGCCAATCTGACCGTCCACCGTCAAGGTCGTGCCACCATAAGCCGCCAATCCGCCGCCGTTGCCTAGTAATGTAACGGGACGCAAGTTCGAACCGGAATTGTCGAGGGTTGTATTACCGCTGGCGACCAGCGTGCCGCCGTTCAGGTAAAGCGGCGCCGCCGTCGCTGACCGGCCGATTTGAGTGTTGTTATTGATCACCGTGCAACCACCATTGAGATAAGGTGACCCGTAATTTGCGCTGCTGGTTCCCGACCCGGTAAGATCCACCGTCCCTGCGCCGCCTTTGACATAACACGTGGCCCGCGCAGTTGAACTGTAATAATAGAACGGGGTATTCATGAATAGTTCGCCCGCGGTGTTGTTCTGATAGACATCAATGGGACAGTTGCCGGCTGTGGTGTCGGCACTGGCAATCCATTCACCCCCGTTGGCAAAGGTGGTGTTGTTGGGCCCGACGTTTGGCGTCACGAGAATGCCACCGACCAGAAACACATATCCGCTTCCTCCCACACCGGTGGTCGCGGTGAACGCGCCGGGAACATTGAAGCGAAGCGTGTCAACATAGGCTGGCTTCGAATTGTTAAAAGTTGCGTTGCCAAGCAAATCGTAATTGAGATCAGCATTGGCCGCCGTTCCACCGGCTGCCACTTGGGTATAAAAAGTGCCCGTCTGTTGGCTGCCCGCCAGAATAGTGTGGGTTCCTGCCGGCGTCGTGATCACGGACGCCCATTCATAAAGACCAACTGTGGCAACCCCCAGTCGGGTGGTCGGCCAGAGCAGGTTGTTTTGGTTGCCCAGCGTCGTGGTCGTAATGGTTCCCGTGGCCGGCACCAGACTCGCCGTCGCGCCAGAGGCATTATTGTCATAGGCCGGCCCGACAAACATCGTCTGCGAACCCACCGTTTGCGTAAAAGCTCCCAGATTCAGGGTCGGCAGAGGATCCAACATGTTGCCTGCATTCGGCTCAACGCTGATGACGTTGAAGCCCGGATTTACTGTCAAGCCCGACCCATTGTTGAAGTTCTGCGTGCTCGCGTTCGCGGCATTGCCATTAATCTGGAGCGTGCCGCCGCCCAGCGAAACCGGCGAGTAAGAGTTGAGCAAATCCGACGTGGCACCGGCATTGGAAAAATCTATCTCGAGCGTGCCGCTGTTTACCGTGACGGTGCCGAAGGCACCACCCGTAGGACCGCTGCCAAGGGTGGAGGCATCTACCATTCCATTGAAGGTTAGATTGCCCGCGCCCACCTTGGTCAAGGAAACGCTGGTTGCCGCGCCATTGAGCAGACTGCCGCTGATCACCGTGTTGCCCAATCCGCCCACCACCAGCGTCTTGTAACCGGCCGTCCCGCCCGACACACCGCCCGAAATGTTGCCGGCAAACGTCAGTGTCAGGGGGCTGTTGTTGATATTGGTGTAGTTTTGCGCGGTCGAATCGGTGCCCAGGACAATCGCCGCGTTGAACAATTGGTTGTTGGCCACAGTGGCATTCACGGTGATGCCGCCGGAATTGTTCAGCGTAAGCGTCTGGCTGCCCACGGCGCCGTTGCCAATGGTGTAGGCAGCAGCATTGCCGGCATTGAAAAGGATGTTAAAAATCGTGATGCCCGAACCCAAATCAATGGAGGTATGGCCGCCGCCGGCACCGCTGAAGGTGGCGGTGTCGCCTGTGCCTGGGACCGGCGAGGCAGTCCAATTGGCACCGGCCCAAGTGTTATCAACGGCACCCGTCCAAGTGCCGCTGGCGGCTTTCAGATTTAATCCACCCGCCAGTAAAAGCAGGCCGGTGATTTGAATTAATGCGTTTTTTTTCATGGGGCTTGTGGTTGTTCTTTGTGGGTTGTAACGATTCAATTCCGCGTCCAAAGTTGCAGCGAAATGCAGAAATATGCCGAAGAATGGGCATTCACAGAATTTGCCCCAGTCGGCACGAGATGATGGCATTGGCTAAACATTGTTTGGGTTCTAAAGACACACGCGGGAACGGCTGATGAAAAGGTTCAAAAAAAATGAAAAATATTTTCAGCGCGCTGAAGGTGGATGGAGGATTGCCCCAGACCATTTTCCCTTAAACCTTAAAAGATACCGCTAAAAAAATGTTTTTTTTATTTTTTGAGCCTTTTTAGCAGCTATTCCCGCGTGTGTAGTTAGAATCCAAACAATTTCTTGCCGATGCCATAATGCCATGCATTGTCGTGGTCAAACATTGAAAATTGCATTCATCGGCAAAATTCTCGGCAAATGCCGCGTTATGCGAGGGCTTTGGACTTGGTTTTGCATCATTAAAAAATCCGAAACACAAACCGTAAGAACACATGAAAATAAACCCATTAACTCCAATCACCGGTTTGCTTTTACTGGCGGGCGCGTTGGAGTTGCAGGCCGCCAGCGGTTCTTGGACCGGGGCGACGGATGCAAATTGGTCGGACGCCAATTGGAGCGCCACGCCAGTTCCTGGCACCGGGAATACGGCCATATTCGGTGGCGCGGGCAATGGCAACACCACTATCAATTTGGGGTCAGGCATTACGATACTGGATCTAATGTTTAATAGCGGCAGCGCGGCGGCTTACACCATCGGCGCTGGCGCGGCGGGTAGTCAAACCCTTTCACTCAACAATTCTGGCGCGATCACCATGAATTCCTCGGTGGTCAACAACGAACTGTTCAATTCGGCAATTGTGCTCGGCACGGATGCGACCGCACAAACCTATACTTTTGCCAACAACAGCGCCAATACGCTGATATTTGCCGGCAATATTTACGGAGGGCCGGCGGGGGGCACCGCGGGCACCAAGACGTTGGCGATCAACGGATCGGGCAACACGGTAATCAGCGGCAACCTGACCAATGGTGCGGCGATCACGATTGCCCTGACCAAAACCGGCACGGGCACGCTCACCATTGATGGATCACTGGACGCCACCACGGGTCTTAATGCCCAGGGTGCCTATGGCATGGTCACCGTCAACGGGGGCGTTCTGGCCTTGAACTTTGCCAATTTCAGCGCTTCCGGAAATGCGGATATGCTCGACAGTTACACCCCGGTTTCCTTGGGCGGCGGCACCCTACAGATCATTGGCAACGCCACTTATGCCAGCACGCAGAACTTCTTCAACGGCTCAGGATTGACGGTCAATCCGGGATTCAACGTGGTATCCGTCGGACCAAATGGCGGAAATCTGGCTAATCCGCTGCCGACTTTGAATCTCGGTGCGTTTACCCAAACACTGGGCGCGCAGACGGAATTTATCGGGCCGGCCTATGATTCCAATCCGACCGGCGGAACGGCCACGCTAGTGCCGGCCACGGGATCCATCCAAACCACGACCTTGGGTCTGCAGACCAAACTGCTTTGGCCGGCGGCTCGCTCGGCAATCGCGACGGTGGGGTTGTATAATTGGGCCTCGGCACCAACGTCGGGATCGGGTGAGCAAGGCATTCTATCCGGCGATCAGGTCAGTGGATTTTACACACCCATCGCTACGGGCACCACGGTGAACGCAGACAACAATCTGGACGTTACCGGCAACATTTCCCTCAATGGCGGCGGTTATAATGACACAATGCGATTCAACACCGCCGCGTCGATCACCTGCACGGTGGCTGGCACCACCTTTTACACGGATGGCGGAATCTTGGTGACACCGAACGTTGCAGCTCATAACATCATTTTCAATCTCAATACTCATTCGTTAAAAGGCAACAATGTAAGCAGCGGATCCGGGCCGGACGCCTTTGAGATCTATCAAAACAACCCGGGCGGCGAGTTGATCTTTACCAACGGTTCGATTCTCAATTACAACACCATCCTGACCGCCTACGTCCAGGGCGGCCCGGGCACGGTAGTGCTGGCCGTCAACAGTGGCGCGGCGGGAAGCTCGGCTTATTCGGCGGGGAATTATCTCAACGGCGGGGTGACGGAAATCACTTCCGATGGCAGCTTGGGCAATTTGACCACGGGGACCACGGTCTACTTGAATGGCGGCACGCTCTTGGGCGGGGCCACCTTCACCTTGGATAATTCTGGGGCCAACGCCCGGCCGATCACGCTTCTGGGAAATGGTGGCGGTCTCGCCGCGACGGCGGGCAACACCCTGACCATTGACGGCCAGATCGGCAGCGGTGCCACTGCCGGGCCTCTGGTCATCGGCATTCCGGCCACGTCGGCAAATGGATTTGTTGCGGGTTTGGTGCCGGGCACGGGCGCCGCCTCGCCGAATCCGGCGTTGTATGCCACGGGCACGGTCAAATTGAATTACGCCACCGGCAATTATTACTATGGCGGAGTCACCATTCTTGGCGGGGCTACTTTGAACATTAACAGCCAATGGCAGTTAGGCGGGGCCAACCAAGGGCCGGTGACCTTTAACAACGGCACGCTGCAATACTCCAACACTTTGTATAACGCAGCGGTGGATATTTCGGGGCAACCGGTCACGCTGGCTGGCAACGCCATCATTGACGTCAATGGCAATGCGATTACATATACGAACTCGATTGGCAATGGCGGCAGTGGCGCGTTAACGGTGGCGAGCACCATCGCTGCGGGCGCTTTTACTTTGCTGGGGGCCAATACCTATGCTGGCGGCACGACCATTAACGGCGGCGCGGCTTTGATCGTGGATAACACCACTGGCAGCGGCACTGGTTCCGGCAACGTCACGGTGAGCAGCGGCGGCACGTTGGGAGGCACGGGCACTATTGCCGGCAATGTCAATTGGCAGTCTGGCGCGCAAGGTTCGTTCACTGAAGGTTCGCCCCTCGCAGTCGCCGGATCGGTCACTTTAAACGGCAATACCTTGACGGTTAATGTTCCCAATGGCCTGCCGCTGGGAGCTGGCAGTTATCCGCTGCTGACCGCCGCCGGTGGCATCACTGGTTCGTTCGCCACCAACACGCCCATGATTACGGGTGCCGGTTTGGTGAGCGGTGCCGGCTCAACCATTTCAACGACTGGCACCGAAGTGCTGCTGGTGATTACAGCAGCTGGCGTGCAGGCAGTATGGACCAATAATGTCGATGGCAACTGGTCGGGTGGCACGAACTGGAGCAGCAACCCGAACGTGCCGCATTCTGCGGGCGATACCGCCACGTTGGGCGGCAGTTCCGCATTGCGAACCGTCACTTTGGATGCGAATGAGACGGTGGGCGCCTTGGCAATGACCAACGCCAACTCTTTTGTGATCGCCAATGTCGGCCATGCATTGACATTAAATAACAATGGGCTGGGGGCTCTACTCGTGGTCAGTGCCGGCACGACCAACTCAATTCAAACGGCGCTTGCCCTAAATGACAATTCACAGATCACCGTGGACGGCGGCGATTTTCTGGCCATCTCGGGAACTATTTCCAATAGTGCTGGTCAGGTCAGGACTTTGACCGTCAATGGCGCGGGCACCACGATCCTTTCGGGGGCGAATAGTTACGGGCCAGCCGCCGGCAATCCGGGCACCAGCTTGACCGGTGGTGGGATTTTACAGATTGGCAATGCCGGGGCGTTGGGCGCGGGCGATGTGAATGTCACGGGCGCAAGCACCTTGCAGGCGGGCGCGCCGGGACTCATGTTGAGTAATAATTTGATCCTTGGTCCGAGCGTTACCGCGGCAATTGACAATAATGGTCAAAATCTCACGTGGAGCGGCACCATCAGTGGGGGCGGTGCTTTGACCAAGATTGGCAACGGCGTATTGGCGCTCAATGGCAATAACAGTTACTCCGGCAATACCACGATCAACGCCGGCGCGTTGAGCATTTTCTCGAACGCCAATATTATTTCCCCGGACATCATTCTTAATGGGGGCGATTTGCTGGGCAGTGGCACTTTTGCCATCACCAATGCCGTTGGCATTGGGCCGGCATCGGGCGGCACATCCGGCACCGCGCTCATTGATGCGGCCAGCGGTCAGACTTTCGAACTGGACGGCGTGATCGCCTCAGCCGGCAACACCGGGGCAAATAATCTTACGATTGACAGTCAGGTCACCAACCCCGGCACTGTGGTGTTGGGCGGCGCGAATACCTTTAATGGCACCGCTAGCATCGCCACCAATGGCACGTTGATATTAGACAACCCATCGGCGTTATCGGGCGCCACTTTGAATTATAGCAGCGGCACGCTGACTTTCAGCAACATCACGGCAGCCACATTGGCCGCCTTAACCGGCACCAATAATAATCTTCTGTTGGCGAATGCGGCGGGCGCGCCGGTGATGTTGACGTTGGGCAACAATGGTAGCGCCATTTACGCGGGCAGTGTGTCCGGCAGCGGTTCGCTGATTAAAACGGGAACTGGAACGCAGACAATCGGCTCCGCCACTGGTGGTGGGGCGGGTTACACGGGGCAGACTTTCATCTATAACGGCACGTTGGTGCTGGATGGCAATGGCAGCGTGAGCATGAATGCTGGAGCCAACAACTTCTGGCTTGACGCCTCCCTGGGGGCCAGCGCCCTAAACTTGGTGGATTCAGCCGCCGTTACCACCAGCGGCGGGGTATATCTCGCTTCCGAGCCGCTGGGGGGTAGCGACGGAGGCAACGGCTACCCGAATGTCACCACGCTGACCGTGCAAAATAGTGCAGTCTTAAATACAGCATCGTTTAGTATCGGCAATGGCACCCGTGTGCCAACGGGCTGCTCGGTTACGGTGACGAATAACGGAATGCTCAATGTTTCCGGGACTTTTGATATTATGAACACCGCCGGCAGCACTTCGGCCAACGTGTCTGTCAACTTGAATGGCGGAACCTTTGCCGTGGGTAACTTCATGGTCGGCAACCTCGGCTCCGGAGCACATGCCAATAGCATCAATTTCAACGGCGGTGTGTTGACCGCCAACGCCAATGACCCCGGCGGCTCATACTTCCTGCCCGCCTTGGCGGGATTGACAGCGGCGGTTGATTTGGGTGGTGCGGTGGTCAATCCCAATGGTTATGCCATTACCTTTGCCGCCCCGCTCATTCATGGCGGCGGTGCGGTGGATGGTGGTTTGACGGTCAACGGCTCCGGCACGTTGAAGTTGAACGGCGTGAACACCTATAATGGCAACACCATAGTTACAAACGGCACGCTGGCATTAGGCAGTTCCGGTTCGATTGCAGCGAGCCAGCACATTATCGTGGGCAATGGGGGAACATTTGATGTCACCGCCCTCGGCGGGTTTTCGCTCGTGGCCAACCAATCGCTGGGCAACAGCACGTCGCCCGGCTTGATCAACGGCAGTGTCAGCAGCGGGCCGGGCACGATGTCCCTGGTTTACTCCAACGGCAGCCCGGCGTTGTCGATTGACAATGGCACGCTGACCCTGGCTTCCACCAGTTCCTTCCAAATCACCAATGCTGGTCCGGCCCTCACCTTGGGAACTTATAAGCTCATCGCGACCAACTCCGATGGCACGGGATTCATTGGCGGAACGGTGCCGACAGCGATTACCATCGCTGCCAATGCGCTGGTCACCAATACCGCGCCCTCGTTGCTCATCACCAATGGCGAGCTTTATCTGGTGGTGACCACGGGAAGTTATACCAACCCGGTGGTTTACGGGCCGGTGATGGCCTTTCCGGGCGCGCTGGGCTTTGGCGCCAATGCCACCGGTGGCCGCGGAGGCACAGTGTATCATGTGACCTCCTTGGCCGATGATGGTAGTCCTGGCACTTTCCGTGCGGCCGTCAGCCAGGGCAACCGCATCATCGTTTTCGATGTAGGTGGCTATATCAACTTGGGCTCGGCCGTGTCGGCGGCCAGCAATCTAACCATCGCCGGCCAGACAGCCCCCGGCGGCGGCATCGGTTTAATGGGCAACGAATTGTCCTTCTATAACCAAAACAATATCATCTGCCGCGGTCTTCGCGTTCGCCAGGGTGGCAGCAGCACCGGTTCCAGTGGCATCAATATTGGATCCAACGGTGGCCAGGCCAACAACATGATTTTTGATCATACCTCGGTCGAGTTCGGCCAGTGGGACAGCATTGATGCCGTAGGAACCGGCAATTTTACGGTGCAAAACTGTATCATCGCTGATCCTATCAACCAGCAATTTGGCGCGCATGTCCAGGGAGCCAATGCGTCTTATGTGGGCAATCTCTGGGTCAATGCCCATAATCGCCAACCCTTGGCCAAGGCCAGCACCGTCTATGTCAATAACGTGGTCTATGATTACCAGGCCGGGTATACCACCGCCGATACCGCCGGGGATTTCACCCACGACATCGTCAATAATTACTTCATCACCGGACCTTCCAGCAGCGCTCCGCAGGATGATTTCTTCCAGTTCGACGGCGGCCAGACGGTGTATGCCGTGGGCAATTTGCTGGACAGCAGTCGCAACGGCACGTTGAACGGTGTCCCCACCGCGCCCGGCGGCGACACGGTTTCGTCGACGCCGTGGTCCACAGTCACCGCCACCATTCCAACGGTTTCGGCTCCGACGGCCTATCGCAGCGATGTTTCCAACGCCGGCGCTTTTCCGTCGGATCAACTGGATGCGCTCGTCATCAGCCAAGTGATGTCTCTCGGCACCGCCGGCAATTTAATCACCAGCCCGGGCAACACCGGATTGGCCAACGGTGGATTTGGCACGATTGAAGGTGGCACGCCTCTCACCGAAACCGATGGTGATGGCATTCCGGACATCTGGAAGAACGCCGTGGGTCTCAATCTCTACACGAACCAGGCCATGGCAACCGCGCCCGATGGTTATACCTACATTGAAGATTACATCAACTGGCTGGCCGCACCGCATGCCTTTGTGCAGACGAATGCCACGGTGATTGACCTATGGCAATATACCCTTGGCTTCACTAACGGCGGGATCTACACCGTATCCGGCGCGAACAACGGTTCGGTGACGGTCATCAATAGCCACTACGCCTCGTTCAAACCCAATCCGGGTTTCACTGGCCTGACGAGTTTTAACTTCAGTGTAGCGGACCCGGATGGCACCGCCATGACCAACACGATGGGACTGCTGGTGTCCATCACCTACATCCCCAAAAACCTGGTTTGGCGCGGTGACGGCGCAAACAACTTCTGGGACACGACCAACACCGCTGACTGGTTTAACGGCAACAATCTGATCACGTTTAATTCCGGCGACAGTGTGACTTTCGACGATACCGGCTCCGCCAGTCCAGCCATTAACATCAACGGTCTCGTCGCGCCCGGCAGTGTGACGGTCAACGCCGCTCAAAATTATACCATTGGTGGCAGTGGCTCGATGAGTGGCGCGGGCACGCTGACCAAATCCGGCGCGGGCACTTTGACCGTGAACAATGTAAACAATTTGAGCGGGGCGGAAACTTTGAACGGCGGGACAATCCAGTTCAATGACGGCAGTTCAATCGGCTCCGGTGCGCTCGCCATCCAGAATGCCACCGTAGTTAACAACTATGTGGCCGGCGATTACCTGAATCTCGCCAATGCGCTGGTGCTGCCCGTTGGGGCCACGGCCACGATTGATCTGGGCAATGCCATCGACCTGACGGGCAGCCTCACCGGTGCCGGCACGCTCAACCTCAATGTGCAGAGCGCCGGGACCACCGACGAAATCAAGGGAAATTATACCGCGTTCGCTGGCACGGTGAACCTGCTCGGCAGCGGTGGGTTGCTCTTCGTCGCCAATGGCGGCGCTTTTTCCGGACTAGCGGAGGCTTTGACCACCATTAACGCGCCGATCACCCTTGGTTTCCACGACAACTCCGGTGGCAATACCTTCTACTTCGGCGCGTTGTCCGGCAATAATCCCAACGCATCGTTCTATGATCAATATGCCGGCGCCCCCACCGTCAGTATTGGGGCGCTCAACCAAAGCACCACCTTTGCGGGCCAGTTCCAGAGTTCCATAAATGTGACCAAGACCGGCACCGGGACACTGACCCTGAGCGGCAACAGCACGCACACCGGCAACACGACGGTAAGCAGCGGCATCCTGGCGGTGACCGGCAGTTTCAGCAGCAGCCCGGTGACCGTCGATAGCGCGGCGATTCTGCAAGGCACCGGCATTCTGGGCGGTGGCGTGACCATCCAGAGCGGCGGTATTCTGGAGCCCGATCTGGGTGGCAGCAGCTTCGGCACGCTCACGGTGAGTAACAGCCTGAATCTAAATACGTCGGCGCTGGATTTCAATCTGTCCAGCTCCGCCGCCGGTTCCAACGACGAGGTATTTTTGCCTGGCGGCACGCTCAATGAGAGCGGCGTGCAGACTTACAATCTGAACCTCGTCAACAACGCTCTCGGCGCGGGGACTTACACCTTGATCGGCGGCGCGGCGGCCAACAACTATGGCGGGAGTCTGGTCACCGACCTGCCCACTAATACCCGGCAGGGCTTCAGCCTACAAAACATCTCGACCGGGGTTCAACTGGTGGTAACCGGCAGCGCCAGTTCCTTGGTTTGGCAGGGCACCAATGGTGCCAATTGGGACTTGGCCACCACCACCAACTGGTTGAACGGCACCACGGCTGACGAATTTTATAATCTGGATATGGTGCGTTTCGACGACACTTCCACCAACGGCAATGTCAATATTAACGGCGTGGTGCAGCCGGCGGAAGTGCTGGTTTCCAATACCGCGACGGCTTACACCATTGGCGGCGGCGTGCTGGGAGGCATCGCCAGCCTAGTCAAGACTGGTCCTGGCTCGCTGACCTTAAATTCCAGCAACAGCTACACCGGCGGCACATATGTTAATGGCGGCACGTTGCAACTGATCACGAATCTATTCGCCGGAGGTTTTGGTCCAATTAACCTCGCCGGCGGCACTCTCATCCTCAATGGAGTGGGGACTGGCGCGACCATCACCTCTACCGGCACCAGCTCCCTGATCACTTACGGTCAGCCCTACGCCACCTTTAATTTGCAGGGTTCAGGCCAACTCACGGTAACTCTGGGCGGCGGCGGCACTTTCTCGCCCAGTGGAGACTGGAGTGGCTTTAGCGGAACGATCAATTTCACCACCGGCAACTGGCTGCGCGAATTGAACACCACCGCCTTTGGCAGCGCAGCCGCCGTCTGGAATTTCGGCGTCGATGGCGGGATCAATAACAAATACGGCGGCGCGACCGTCTCCTTTGGCGCGCTGTTTGGCGGTCCCGCCACCGCTCTGGCGGGGTCGTCCACCGCGCCAGCCAATCCGACCATCTACATGGTTGGTGGTGTCAATACCAACAGCGTTTTCAATGGCACGATTTCGGATGGGGCATCTCCCACCTCTCTAGTTTTCAACGGTCCGGGTTCCCTGACACTGACCGGTAACAACACATTCTCCGGCAATACTACGGTGAATGATGGCGCACTGATTATCAATAGCCCCATCGGCAGCGGCACCGGATCTGGCTCCGTTACCATTAACAGCGGGGCTACCCTTGGGGGTAATGGCACCATCGGCGGTCAGGTGAGCATGGCAGCCGGCGCGACGCTGGTCCCGGGCAGCAACGGTTCCGGCATTCTGACCATCACCAATGACTTGGGCCTGAATAACGGCAGCATCCTTCAGTTTCAACTCGGCGCGACCAGTAGCCAGGCTTTTGTTACCGGCGACTTGACCCTCGGCGGCACTCTCAACTTCAGCGCGGCGGCCGGCTTCGGCCCAGGCACCTATACGCTGTTTAATTATGGCGGCTCCTTGAGTGTTGGCACTTTGAGCCTCGGCACCAAGCCTGCTGGTTATAACTACACGATTGACACCTCGGTTCTGGGACAGGTCAATCTGGTCGTTTCCGGGCCGCAATTCGGGAAAATTCTGACCACCGCGAACGGTTTGGTGCTATCCGGTTCCGGCGGCCCAACGAATGGCACTTATTATTTGCTGTCATCCACCAACCTCACGTCGCCACTAACCGGTTGGACCCGCCTGTCGACCAACCAATTTGATGCCAATGGAAATTTTAACATAACGAATTCTTTAAACAAAAACTTTCGCCAAGACTTTTTCCGGCTCCAAATCCAATAATCATATGGCAATCTCGTATGACACCGTGGTAAGTCTGGCGATTTGAAAGTGAACATCCTAACGACCAGTTCAGGAGACAGACATAGTCCTTAAAGCGGTTGACACTTGAATAATAGATTGAGTGTTAAGCTGAATTATTCCACGGCGCGTGCCGACAATTCAGCAAACAACTTTGATCGTCCGCAGAGAAGGCACAATCAATTGCCGGATAAAATTATTCTTCCAATTTCTTCGGCGCGGGCACGTCAATGCCGAGAGCGTCGCACAGGTCTATTTCATGGTCCTGTTCTTGCACGATGATCCCCCGCAAAATTTCACTTAAGGCAAACTCGCCCATCGCTTCGGCTTGGCGAATGCGCTGACGATATTGTGCAATCGTGTTGCGTTCATTCTCCAAATCCGCTTCCAACATGATCTTGGGGTCGGTTGAGGTTTTAACCGGTTTCGGCGTCACCGTCGGCATGCCGCCCAAATAGTCCACCTGCTTGGCGATTTTGATGGCATGTTCCAATTCTTCCGCCGCGTGCTTTTCCAATTCATGGGCAATATTTGTATAAGCCGCGCCTTTTATGACCTGACTATAGACGGTGTAAGCGATGACCGCTTGGTATTCCCGCGCCAGATCATCGTTCAAGAGTTCCACCATTTGTTCGCGGCTGATGCCGAGGTTTTGCGCACTATTGTTTTCTTTCATAATTCCAATTTAGTTTTTTACTGATTTTACCTGGGATTTTTTCTGGACGGTTTTCGGTGAATTTTTTTGAATGAACTGATCTGGCCAGAAGCAGGGTTGTCGGAAGCCAGCGCCTCGCGGTTTTTTTCCGTGGCCAATTCTTTTAAAGTATCGTCGCAGGTTTTTTCTTGCGTAAGAATTTCCTCAAGCAACCGCACCGCATCTTCGTTGTCCAACAGTTTCGCCCATTCATGCAGGCAGCCATAGGCGGCGATTTCGTAATGCTCAACTTTTTTTCCGACTGAAATCAGCGCCGCGTTCAGCGTCGGCTCGCCACGATTGGCGGCAATGGTTTTCTCGCCTTCCTTGATGAGCCGGATGGTGGCGTCACATTTTTTGCCCTTGGGCTCTTCCCCAAATTTTTCAAAGACCTGCCGGATTTTCACTTCGTGCGCCTTGGTCTCCTCCAAATGATCCAAAAAAGCCGCCTTCAAATGTTCACACGTCGCGGCCTCCGCCAATTGGGGAAGCGCCTTAATGATCCGCTTTTCCGCGTCATACATGTCGGCCAACTCATTAAGGAATAAAATCTTTAATTTCGACTTGCGGGGGTTTTGCGGTGTTCTATTCATGACCGAATGGATTTTCTGAATAGCGTGAAACATGCCAGTGTTTTTCAACGGCTTCACGGACGTGTCATTGCCATTTGCACATTTTGAATCCATCCCAATACGATTTGCCATGCATCTCGCACGATATTAAACCATCTCGCATGAAAAAATCGCGACTGCCGGTTGAAAGAAAAAATCGCGGCGTCAATAACTTGGTCGGCCCAAAATTTCGTCGCGAATTATCTCGGCGGCAATCACACTGTAGGTAATTCCATTGCCACCATATCCCACAACAACCGTCTACACACCAGCCTCCGCCAAGTGATAGCCGGCCAATGCGCCCGTGATGCCGGCACCGATCACGGCAACTTCGCAATTCACATCGCCGGTGAGCACGGATAAGTGGCAATCAATCCATCGCGCACGCTCCAAAAAGAATAGCCGGAAGACAGGTTCATTTTAATTGCAAAACGCCGGAGCAAATTTGCGCCAAGCCGCAACTTGCATCAATTGGGCAGTTCGACATTTATAATTTTCTTCCATGATTCAGTGGCCCGGCCACTGCTAAACTAAATTTACGATGCCAATGGCAAATCAACGCTTAGGAACTTAATCTTGGCAATCCCTGCATGCTGATTGACAGCTTGCAATGCCGATATGGCAAACTGCCAAGAGGAGCAGGTTGAAAAGTTAATATTCAGCCCATTTTTCGATGGCATCTTTCCAGCTTGGAAAATGATCAATCAAAATAAAGTTATGCCACAGGGAGACAAATCCAGTTACACCGACAAACAAAAACGGCAGGCCGAACATATCGAAAAAGGATATGAAGATCGCGGCACCGGTGTCGGCGAAGCCAAACGCCGCGCTTGGGCCACGGTAAATAAAATGACCGGCGGCGGCCAAAAAAGCGGTTCCGGCGTCGGTAAAAAAGCTCACAAAGCACCGGCTCGCAAGGGCGGGAAAATGGGCGGTCGCTCGGCTAAGAAGCGCAGTAAATAACTTAGCCCGAGAAAAATGGCTGCACGGTTTCGATCAAAGCATTCCTATCACCATAATCAAAAAATAAATGAAATATGAAAACACAAACAACGCAAAATTTGACTGGAAAAAAAGTTGCCATTCTTGCCACGGATGGCTTTGAACAGGACGAATTACTTTCGCCATTGGAGGCCCTGAAGGATGCCGGCGCCGAGACGCAGGTGGTGTCGCCGACGGAAGGCAAAATCAAAGGCTGGAAGCATACGGACTGGGGCAAAAAAGTTAAGGTGGACGTGACCTTGGCCGAAGCGAATGCCGAGGCTTACGACGCGCTGGTGTTGCCCGGCGGCGTGATGAATCCGGACCATCTCCGGCGCGATCCGGCGGCGTTGGAATTCGTCAAATCGTTTTTCCGCGCGGGCAAGCCGGTCGGTGCCATTTGTCACGGACCGTGGACGTTGATTGACGCCGGCGTGGTGCGCGGCCGCAAAATGACTTCGTATGAGACGATCCAGACAGATTTGAAAAATGCCGGCGCGGAATGGGTGGATCAGGAAGTCGTTGTGGACAATGGCTTGGTCACGAGCCGCAAGCCTGATGATCTGCCCGCCTTCAATGCCAAATTGATTGAAGAAATTGCCGAGGGCGTTCACCCGAGGAACGCAGCGATTGCGGGCAGCTAATTTAAATTCACAGCGCGGACACAACGCGTTTGCGTCAAGCCTTCAGCCGTCGGATTTTCTGAGCACTGGATGAGAGAGCCGTCGTCACAAAGTGGGCGACGGCTTTTTCGTCGGAAAAATTCATTGCTGACACACTAAATTGCATTCGGAGGTCGCGATCAATTTAATTTAGCGATTGGTCACAAAGTTTCCTCCGCGATGCCCGCATGGCTCGCGCCCGGAAATTCTTCGTTTGGACAGACACCGGCCGGTTGGTTTAACATCCAGCCGACGAGACATGAGCGAAGACAATCCATTTATTAAAAAAAACGGCACGGTCCGCAGCGATGCCGCCAAAACCAAGACCGCGTGGTGGGTCGCCGGGATTCTCGGAGTTTTGTTGGTGCTGGCCTTGTTGCTTTGGGCGGCAGCGTTGGGAAAATTGCGCGGACTGGAATCGCGCCAGTCCAAATTGGAAAACGACAACGCCAGCCTTGCGAGCGTCCTCGATGAAAATCAAAAGGATCGGGACCAGATCACCGACCTGCAAAACCAGGTGGCGAATTTGCAAAAGGAAAAAGATGTGGCCGCGCAGATGGCCAAGGGACTCGAAGATGAGATGCGTTCGGACCTCGAATCCAAGGACGTAACCATTTCCAAACTGCAAGGCAAGCTCACGGTGACGATTCTTGATCGCGTCATGTTCGATTCCGGCGAGGCGATTTTGAAACCGGAAGGCGAAGCGGTGATGAGAAAAATCGCGGCAATTTTGGCGGAACATCCCACGCTGAAAATCCACGTGATCGGCCACACGGACAATGTGCCGATCCGCAGCCGGTTCGCGAGCAACTGGGAATTGTCCACCGCGCGGGCATTGGCCGCCGTCCATTTTCTCACGGAAAAAGCGGGCGTGGATCCGCGTCGCGTTGGCGCGGTGGGCTACGGTGAATTCCGCCCGATCGCCGACAATGCGACCGCCGAGGGACGGGCGCGCAACCGACGCATTGCGGTGACGATTTTGCCGGATGAACTGGCCGGAGCGGACACGGCGCCAACGGCCGTGGCCGCTCCGGCAGCGCCGCCCGCCGCTCTGCCGATGACGGACACAACGGATAAATAATTCCCTTCGTCCAATTGCGCCGCACTCTTTAGGAGCGCATTTGTCTTCACAATTTTTTCGTGTTATCAGCGTCAATGTCCCGTTGCGCGTCGCGCAACGCGGCCAGCATTTCGTTCGCATTGGCATACCGCCGGCTGATCACTGGCTGACAGGCTTGGCAGATGATTTTGTTCAGCCGCATGAATTCAGGGATTTCCACGAGCGTGGTCGAAAGTTCGGCAAACACTTTGGGATGGTTTCCCGTGCTGATGACATACAAGACCATGCCCATGGCATAAATGTCGGCCGCGATGGTGCCGGTCGATTCCGGCGGCGGCGGCATGTAACCCGGCGTGCCCATTTGCGTGCAATCCTGACTGGGTTCGCGCACCAGTCCCACATCTGCGAGTTTGGGCCGGCCATTCACAAAAATGATGTTCGACGGCTTGATGTCGCAATGCACAAGTCCGCGGCGATGAAGAAAATTTAAGGCTTCCAGCAACACGATGCCGAGGCGGATGCACTCGCGCACGGGCAATCGGCCGGCCGGTTCCAAGTTGCAAACGCGGGTCAGATCGCGCGGCTGATAGCCCTCACCTTTCGCCAGCCATTCCGGATCAAGCGCTTCACCCAACTCCATCACGTAATAAAAATAGCCGGCCGTGTCGTTGGAATTGACATGCCCGATATGCAGCAAACCGGGATGCTCGCTGGAAACCGGCATGTAACTCTTGATGCCGTTGAATTCGCGTTCGTAAAAATGTTCGTTGTCAGCTTCCGCCCGGACGATTTCCTTGAGCGCCTGCAATTGGCCGATGCGATTGCGCACGACCCAGACTTTGCCGCTCGCGCCGGCACCGAAATGCTTTTCGTCCACCAAAACATAGCCGGGATGCCGCTCCAGATAAAATGCGACCGAGCGCGTGCGCGCCGCCCACGACCACGCCAGCGCACAGGGAACCTGTCCACCGGCGATTGCCAGCCAGGGAAACCAATAGTTGGTATAGTAACTCCACGAAACAAAAGTCAGGGTGATGGCGAGCGCGATTCCTATGGCGATCAGCAGCGAGGTCAACGGCTCCAACAGGCATAGTCCGCCGCCGAGTAAAATTCCAGTGATTAATATGAATATTACCTCAACCCATCCTGGTAATCGCCGCAGCCAGTCACCATTGATCAGATTCAAAAACGTCGTGGCATGGATTTCCACGCCGCCGATGGCTTTGCCGGTCCAGTGCGTATAAGGGGTGCAGAATTTGTCATTGCTGGTTTCCACGGCACCCGGGTCACTGGGCTTCTCCGGCCAGTTGCCGACAAAGACAATTTTGTCATGAAAAAAATCTGCCGGTTCCCCCAGCGCCAAATAATAGGCCACGCGCGAACCCGGACCGTTTTTCCCATAATAACGCAGCCATTGGTTGCCATCGGCAGCATTTAAATTGGTGCCGTAAATTTTTGCCGCACGCCACGCAAGACTTTGAAAGTCGCCTTCGCCGGGCGAAAAAAATGGCCAGTGTTGGCGGGCAATGCCGCCCGTGACCGTTGCGACATAAGCCACCCCGTAGCCGGCGGCCGCGGTCATAAAAATTTCCAGGGGCGGCTTCATGCTCGCACTGTCGAGCCGATTCAAAGTGCTATCGGAATCGTCCGAGAGACTCGCCGCCAACACCACCCGGCTATTGGCCTGCATCGCCGCCGCCAGCCGCGCGTCCACGTCAGGATTTGTGGCGGCCTGGAACAATACATCAAACACCACCAAGCGGGCACCATCGCCGGTCAGTTTGTTTAACAATTGTGTCTGGACCGCACGATCCCAAGGCCCCCTTCGCGTTTGTCCGAGGATTTTATTTGAATCATTGTCCATCAACACTTCAACGAGGTCTGGGCAGGCCGCATGGGTGCCAAAGCGGAAAAGATAATCGTAGCTGGCATTTTCCCAGGCACTACCGAACCGTGTCCCCCACAACCACAGGCCGCACAAGGCTGTCAGCGCCGCGCCGACCAGCACAGGCTTGATCAAAATTTTTTTGATGAAAAGCGCGACCTTCACGGCGTGCCGGCCAACGCAAAACCGGGGCGAACGAGGCCTGCCCCATGCGTCCAGCCAAAAGTTTCTTGGAAAATTGAACCCATCCGCCAACGAGTTTAGCGCAGCGCTTGTCCGGCGAAAGGAATTTTTAGCTTCACTTTTTCTCTTTACAAGCCGGCCTTCTGGTGAGACAAAAGAAGTTGAAGCGCTGGGGCCACTTTGCCACCGCTAATACAGCTGGTCGGGAGGCTGTCAAAGCGTGACATAACCATCAATCAGGAGACGATATGGATAAAACTAACCGAAGGATTGTAATAGCCGTTGTTTTGACAATTATAGTTTTAATAATGGTGGGGATTGGCGACAAGATATTGCCATATATTTTTATTGCCCATCCCAGCAGCGGCATGCTGACTGGACCGATATCCGAATCAATTAACAATGCGAACATCAAATCCTGTTTCCCGCCGACGGCCGGCTGGGATCATTATTATACTTTTACAAATTTTTTTTGCGGGCCGAATGCAGCTACGCCTGGAACAACGTTTATACCAAATGATCACCATCTTCCGGTTTTATCGGTGAGCACTTGTAACACAAGTAACGGCACTTCCCTAGTCACCGGAATTCAAATCAAGGAAGCTTGTTTAGTCAATGACAGCAACATCGTTTGTGTGGCAACGAATTGCGGCATAAATTTGGCTACTGCCACAAGACTAATGAACACAAGCAGTGGATCTCCGCAAGACCTAACCCCCTACTATCAGGTCGTTGTATTTTTCAAAAAAGCGAGCGCTGGCAACCTTACAACTATTTACTTAAATTGGATGTATACCAACAACTAATATTTTAAGGCCTCGTCGAGATGGTTTTCGGACACCTGAAAACCAATGCGGCTTTCGCAGGAGGAATGTTCCGGCAAGACCAGTAAACTTAAAAATTGATTTGAAAACGAGCGGTGAATGTCAAACCGTGTGGTAGTTCGTTATAGAGCGTCAAAGGATTAAGCTGGTAATTTTCGTCCGTCAAGTTCAGCAATCCCAATTTTAATTCGGCACGGCGGTGACAAAAACGATAACCGACAAATGTGTTTAATTGCCAAAAGCTGGCATCGGGTGGCGTTGATGAGTAATTTTGATAGCCTTGGCTGGACTGGCCGTTCCACAAAGCTTGACCTTGGACGAAAAAGCCTGCCGGATTGTTATAAATCGCATTCAGACTAATTTGTTGCAAAACAGACTTGAAATTATCGGTGGAACTAAAGCCAATTATCTGGCCGCCCGAAACCGCGCTGGCGCCGATATCGCTAAAATTTTGATTCAATTTCGCTTCGGAAAGTCGGTAGCTTGTCCCGATTGACCAGCACTCACCCACCAATTGATTGATGTTGATCAAAATGGATCTTTCCGTGTAATCCAAGGGGTCTGGCGTAGTGGCCGGCTGGGCAAAAATTGAATTAAAGCGAGGAATATTAAACTCAAAGTCTCCAAGCGATCGGGCGACGTGGGAATTCAAAATCTGCCCGGTCAGCGTAACATAGGTTTGCGATGCAAATCTTTGTTCCAAACCCAGGCCGATGATTTCAAACTTCGCTCCGGCTTCGGCGCCGCCGACCGATTCCGGAATTATGCTCCGAAAAGATTGATTAAATCCGCCGACTTGGGATGGCTCAATCAAAAATGATTGGTCTATGCTCGCCCCCGATAGGGCGCGCATGTAACCGAAATGGATGCTGGTCTGTGGAGTTGGCGTCCAAATAAAACCGGCTTTGGGCGACCATTGCTCAATTGAAGTTTCCAGACTGCTCACCGGGGCGGCGCGAAAATTCTCTGGAAATCTGATGCTGTCATAGCTGAAGCCACCGCTGATTTGTATCGTCGGGGTCAGTTGCCAATAATGATAGCCGTAAAAACTGATTCTTTGAAAATCTGAATCAATGGTTTGAGCCGCCAGATAAGGTGAACCAGGGTCAATGTAACCAACGTTAACCCCTAAGTTAGCCGGGTCAGCCTGAAGATTGTTAATCTTGAAATCTCCAAACTGATAACGAGCACCCATTATTGTAGTGCTTCCCGGCTTTTCCCAAACCTGCTGCAACTCGGTGGAATAAATATTTAGCAGGCTTTGATAATCTTGGTTTGCCGAAAATGACTGCGCACCGGAAACTCCCACTCCAAACGGATCGAGCACCAGATAGTTTTGTTGCGCGGGGTTGTAAACCTCATATCGATCATTTAACCGACTGGCCAGAAAAAGCGTGTGATCACCCGGTGACCATTCATGATTCAGGCCAGCCACCAAAATCGGTTCCTGCTTCTCATGCGTTCGCAGTCCAAAGTTTGCGTTGGTTTGGTTGTAATACTCGGCCAGGTCCCCACCGTCGCTGTTGTCTATTAAAGCGGAGAAATAAAAGGTGTCTTTCGACGCCAGCTGTTGTTTGAACTGAAAGAACAATTCTTTTTGTTCCAAATCGCCATTTTCCCGCTGGCCGGGATCGGAATGGTAGGCGGATTCAAACGAATAGCTGCTGCTGCCAAACGTTCCAAACAGGGTGCCCGACTGGTTGAAAGCCCCGCGGCTCAAATATTCGGTATCGGAAGATCCACCAAAGCGGTCACGCTCAAACAATTTGGAATACTCTTGCTGTGAGATGCTTTGTGACAAGGTGCCGGCTCCTACCGGCGCGAGCAGGTTAGCGATCAAATATTCGCTCTCCGCCGGTGTTTCGTAGCGCAGGTTGATTCCGTTCGGGTCACGCATTGCATCGTAACTGTTTGCCAGGAACAAGTGTGCCGAATAGTTTGCGTAATCGTCATTCACCGCTCGGCTTGCTTCACGCACGCTGAATTCATCCATCCCCGCCTCCTGATATATCCTCGCCAGATTCGCGCTGCGCACGGCGCGGTCTTGGTCCAGCAGCAGGCCGGAACGATACACGCTGCGATTATCATTCAATGCCTGGGATTTTTCCAGGTCGCGGATGGCGTCGTTGATCTGGTTGTTTTGTTCGTCCATCAAGGCGGAATAAAGCCACGCGGTCGGGTCGTTGGGATCGAGTTGTTTCGCGAGCTGCAGTTCGTGCGTAGCGTGCGGCGTATCGCCCGCATCGCCAAAGGCTTTGCCGAGATAGCTGCGCAGCGTGGCGCGTTGCGGTTCCATAGCGGCGGCAATCAGCAGATCTTCCCGGCCGGCTTTGGCTTTGCCAAGCCGGATGCGGCATAGGCCACGACCGAGCCAAGCATTGCCGAGGGCGGAATCCACTGCCAGCGCACGATTAAATTGTTCAATGGCGGCACGCGGCTGATTTTGTGCGGCGAGCAGAAAACCGCTTAATGCCAAGGCCTGCGCGTTACGCGGCGAAATTATCAGAGCTTTGTTCAAGGCGGCGAGCGCGCGCTCGGTGCGGCCAAAACTAAATTCCAATTCCGCCACGCGTTCCCAACCGAAGCCGAAATTAGGTGAATTGGTGACGGCGCGCTGCGCGAGTTGCAAAGCGCGCGCGAGCGAGTCTGGTCCAGCGACAGACTGTTCATAGTAGGAACCGGCGAGCAGCTCGGTCGGTAATTTATAGTTATCAATAGTCGGTCGCGGTTCGTGTTTCACGGCGGCGATGAGCGTGCGCAGCGCATTGGCAAGACGTTGATTTGTTTCGGATGACTGAGTCGAAACAATGGTGGCAAGCATGGTTTCTGTTTCCGGAATCTTGCCGGCGCTCAACAACAGTGCTGCGTGATAGAGTCGTTCGGCTTCAGAACTATCCTGCCGGGCGATTGGATATTTTTCGAGAGCCGCGGACAAGTCGCCCTCTCGATAGGCACTCAGGGATTCGGCGAGTGAACTGTTCGCGCGCAATGCCGGTGGCAGATCGTTTAAATCCAGAACGCCGGGATAGTAGAAGCACCATTGCAAAAGGTTGTTCGCGATGAAGCCGGCCGTGCGCCGAGGGGCCTGGCCGGGTTCGGCCACCGCTTGATCGCCATTGGTGAGCAACAAGGTGCCGGCGTTGTTGCTGAAACGAACCTTGCCATCGATCACGGATAGGGTCGTTTGCTCGACACCATTGGTCTGGCCAACCTGCATGGTAAATTCAGTGCCTTCGACACCGGCGAAGGCACCGCTCGTGATGATGCGGATGCGGCCCGGTTTATCGCGATGGAAAAAATAGAGCAGTCCCTGGATAAGTCGCAAGCTGTGGTCATCGTCCGCTTTTTCCGGCGGCAGAATTTCCATCTCAGTCAGCTCGGAAAAGCGCAGCGGCGTTTGGCCCGACCAGATCAGGCTGACGGAACTATTCGTGCCGGTGCGGACGCGGTCGTGCGGATGCAGCGCATCGGCCAGATTTAAATGCAGCCAGTTGACCGCGCCTTGCGGCAGGATTTCGACCGTGCCACGCAGTTCGATGATGCGGATGTCATCGTTCGTTTGCGCGTGAGCAAAGCCAACCGATGACGCGATCCATCCCCAGCTTGCGATCAGCAAAATCCGGCTTGCTATTGTGACCAATGGTTTCATATGCCACCTCGTTCCCAACCTTTCCGATTACGCATTTTTTAAATCACCGGCGGCGGTAAAGCAAGCAATCCATTTTGCCCGCTTTTGCGCGGCTTCCCATATTAGATACGCCGCCGCCCGCTGTTTCTTTCAGCCGTCGCTCCAGAATCCCATCCAAATAGTTTGAAAGATTTTGCTGAATCCTCCGTAACGCATCCATGGAACCGAAATCGGACTTTGAAAGGATGCTTATGAATACGATGACCATCATGGAATCTGAAACCCGTTTTCAGCCGGTCGGGGCGGCGACCCCGGCCGCCGCCGACAAAGCAGCCCGGCTCGCGCAGGCCATTCAGGCGGCCACCGAAACGATTGCGGACGGCATGCTCAAGCCTTTGTCGCTGGCTGCGATCAGCCCGTTCGCCCAAGCCCGCGCCCTGCTGGCGTTGCTGGCCGATTGTTACGCGCAGCAGATTTACAGTTCGGAAACCGCCGCCGCGCTGGCCTCGCGTGACGCGGATTTTCCGTGGCCGTGGTGCGAGACGTTGCCGGATGCGGACGCGTTGCGCCGTTTTCGGATTGAAAACCGGGGCGCGCTGCACTGCTGCCTGATGGCGGCGCTGCGATTTTTAATGGAAGAAAAAATCTCTGCGGGCACGTTGACCCGTATCAACCGCCTGCAGCTAGCCGAGGAGGCGAGCCGGCGGATCGTCATGGCTGCGTTTGTGGACAGCATGGAACTCGATGGGGAATGAGCAGACGATTCGCCGGCATGATTTTTTGTTTGCCAAGCGCCGAGCGCCAGCGCATTAGTCATTCGTGGCAAGAACCGATGACGATCCGCTCCGCACGCGCGCCACGCTGCTGGAGAAAATGAAGAATCCGGGCGACGACACCAGTTGGCAGGAATTCTTCGATATTTATTGGCAGCTCCTTTACGGCTTCGCCCGCAAAGCCGGCTTAAGCGATGCCGAGGCGCAAGACGTGGTGCAGGAAACCCTCGTCGTCGTCGCCAAACAAATGCCCACCTTCAAATACGATCCCGCCATCGGCACTTTCAAGGCGTGGTTGCTCACGCAAACCCGCTGGCGCATCGTGGACCAGCTGCGCAAACGCGGACCGATCATCGCCCATCAGGCCAGCGCCGAGGACACGGCGCGCACCGCGACCATCGAAAAAATCGCCGATGAAAACAGCCCGGACCTCAACGCAGTTTGGGAAGCGGATTGGGGGCACACCCTGCTCGCCGCGGCCATGACCCGCGTGAAACACCGCCTCGATCCGCAGAAATTTCAAATCTTCGACTGCTACGTGAACCGCGAATGGCCGCCGGAAAAAGTCGCCCAGACCTTCAGCGTCAAAGTGGATCAGGTCTATCTCATAAAAAACCGCGTCACCGAAATGCTGCGCGAAGAATTCCAGCGGCTGGAACGGCAGGGCACTTGATGCTTCCGAAATTTTCCGCCGGCTGGCTTGTGGGTGACAAAATGAGATTCTGCAGTTTACCAACTATCCAAGGTAGGGACAGCGCGGCGCGACGTTAAAAGTCCAGTTTGGTTTCAAAAACCAAAAAGCAAAAATGCCTGTAAAATCAAGGATAATTTACTTTAAACCGCGCCAGCCGCGCGATTTTGTAGTTCAATCTTCTTCATGGCAACATGACGGTGATGACGGGCTGCGGGTCGTGCATATCCAACGGTCACAAGAGGCAATCAACGTCACCAGATTGGCCTGGAGATTGTCGTTGCGGACATTGAGCGCGACCGGCAAACGGTCAACGCCGGGGCGACTGCGCAGAACGGCCAAGCGCAACATCCAGACGACATCCCAAAGCCTCCCGGCCGCGGCGTGGCCGGTAACATCAGTCGGACAGTGACCTAAGCTTCGAACACGGCGCGAGTCAGGAAAACCGGAAATTTGATTCCGGCTTGCTGCGCGGTCTTGGTGACATCACCTTGGACACCATCGGCGACGGCTTGTGCCCGCGTTTAAGCGAAAATGATTTCAGTGTCCATGGCTTCAAGCGGTTTGAACATTGGCGGGACAGTGGCAGCAATATTTGTTGCGCGGTTCGTTGGCATGAGCGCCAAGCGGGTCAAACCTTACCGTAATCTCCGCCAAATTTGAGGGCATAAATCGTGATGCGAATATTGAATTCAACCATCGCCTGATCGCGTGGCAAATATTTCGAACTTGAAAAAGCTATATTTGCGATTTTACCGAGCATGGCGACGACGCCCGAGTTGAGCGCCGTCGCGGTTATAGCGGGGTTGATTCAGGTTACTTTAATCTTACGATATAGAATCTATTGGTATGAATGGCTGCGTCCGTATCCGTGAACGCCTGAATTCCACCGCTGAAGTTTCCACCGCCGATCGTCCGCCACTGAGACAATGGTAAGTTGATGGCGTCGCTGGCTAGAACCGAATAGGCCTCGCCCGCAGAACCGGAAAAGGTCATATGACACCCGCCCGAGCCAAGTGAAGTTTTGCCCGTGATGGCGACCCCTTTGAACAAGTCGCTGAGGTCGTTGACT
>Ga0302187_10000074_pt1 | contig 99653 bp, 83 predicted proteins | sample II_Bog_E1_3_FD_202120 | JGI IMG/M metagenome (GOLD analysis project Ga0302187, IMG submission 202120) | Peat permafrost microbial communities from Stordalen Mire near Abisko, Sweden - II_Bog_E1_3 | ecosystem: Environmental > Terrestrial > Soil > Wetlands > Peat | place: Sweden: Abisko...
GCCGATGAACTGGTGGCCAGCCATTCCTTCAGATCGTCCTTGGTCCGGTTCTGCAAAGCATGCAGCAGATCGGCCAGGGTGCATCGGCCTTCGCGCCAGAGCGCCCGGATCATGTTGGCGACAAGGATGCGGCTGGTGTCCAGCCACACGTCACTGTCATGCTGCCCGGTCTCGGTGATGAGCTGACGCGCGATACGGTCGGCGTCGGCGGGATGGTTGATTTCGGCGAATGGCGACCAGAAGGCGCAACGGGCATCGAACGGGTTGAGGATAATGTCGCCCCGCTCGGGGTTGTAGTAGTGGGCGATGAACTCGCCGCTGGTGTCATAGACCAAGGCAGCTTCGCCGCGCGCCTCGATGCCGTCGAGCAACTGGCGCAGGGCTGTCGTCTTGCCGGAACCGGTCGTGCCGACCATTGCCATATGGCGCGTTTCCAACCGCGCCGGGATGGGCACCGTGCCGATGGACAGGGGAACGGCGCCCACCTCCTTGCCGGTGAGCTTGGCCAGCCCCTTTTCGCTGGTCATGGCCGTTCCGGCGATCCATCGGTCGGCCAGCAGGCGTTCGCGGCGGCGAAACGTCACATCACGCCTGGCAAGCAGGACGCCAAGCCAGCCAACAAAGCCCAGCCCACTGCCCCATGTGGCATAGGCCCAGACCTGCCGGGCACTTTGCTGGGAGTAGGGGAGCGCGACAACCGCCCGTGCCGACCTGCCCTCAAGGACCTGGTCTCCGACATAAATATCGATGGCCGTGTCGTCGGCCCAGGCCGACACAGCCCACAGCTTCGTTCGTGCCCACTCATAGGTGCCGGTGGCGACAATCGTCTGATGGTCCACCATCCAACAGGGCAAGGCTACCCCGCCCATGGCGACGGAAACCATCATGGCAAAGGCCTGGCGCTTGAAGCGGGTGGCGCTGCTGCCCCGCTGCTGCTTGTGGAGGGCATCGGCATGGATGCGGCGGTCGTGGGAGCCGATCATCGCTTGTCCTCCTGTGCCAGCCGCCGCTGCCGAATATAGGCAGCGTTGATCTCCTCGGTGATCGCCTCGTCGCTCTGGGGCAGCGCCAAGGCCGCGCTGCGCGCATAGCAATAGGCGGCGCAGGCGGTGAACAGCGCGCGGTCCAGCATCCGCTCGGCGTCCACCATGCGGGTGCTGACCATCGCCAGTTCGGCGATGATCTCCCTGCCGGACGTGTCGCGCGCAGGCGGGTTGGCCAGCGCCGCGACACCGGCTTTGACGCTGCGTTGAAGCAGGGCGTAAACGCTCGTGCCGTCGCGTTCGGCCATGGCCCGGAGGGCCTTGTCGAGCGATGCGGGCAAGCGGACGGTGTGCTGAACCGGCCTCATCGCGCCGCCTCCTTGGGAGTGCGCGCAGCACTCCCGAAAAAGCCCGGAATTGCGGCATGCCGGCAGCGGGCCGGGGCCGCGCACTCGCGGCGCAGTCGCGAAAAATGGCGGAAAACAGGCATGCACCCGTGCGTGAGGTGTGTATCTGAATTGCTGGCTCGATGCGTAGCATCGCAGCCCCTTGGGCCTGCCGTTTGGAGCTTTCGATCAAGCATGGGCCAGCCTCCTTCCGCACAGGGCACAGGGCGGGGAAAGGATGTCGCTGAGGTGGCGATCGCTAGGTCGAACGGGCTGCGGATTGAGCCCATTGGCCAACGCATTCTGCTCCTCGGCCCATGCCTTGATCATGACCTTGGCGGCAGGATCAGCCACGTCCCTGTCGATGGCATCGGTCGCCCGGGGGAGGGAATAGAGATCCTGATCGCGGGCCCAGGCCTGGATCGCGGTCTCTATGGCCTCCTCCATCCTGCGGCGCATGGCCTTTGCCTCAAACGGGTCGAGATGGGCTGTGACACCGGGTGTGAGGATCAGAGCGCCGAGGGGTAGCGAATGGCGGTCCACATCCTGCCACGGCCCGTCGATCCGGCAGGTGGATGTGTCGCCTCGGTAGATGTCGATGGGAGGGCGTTCCCCCCGCATCGACCGGATCAGGAAGAAACGAAGCGCTTCGCCGTCCTCGTCATCAGCGGTGATCCTGTCGAGCATCGAGCTCAGATAGGCAGCCTCGCGGGCATCGATGCGGGTGCGATAGGTGACTTTGCCGTCACGGCGCAGAAAATCAGAAAGCCGGTCCAGGGCCTTGCGAAAAACAGGCATGGGTCATCCTTTCGTGAAATCCCGATTGAAGGGGCAATGGTGGGTGGAGCAGGCGCAGTGCGGCTCCACCCACGCGGGCTGGGGCCTTGTCGCGCCTGGGGATCAATAGCGGCGCGTCTGGAGGCTGTTCAGCCAATCCTCGACATCACCCGAACGCCACCGGATCTTCCCCGCGCCGATATGGCAAGGGCAGGGGAAGCTACCGCTGCGCGCGCGGCGATAGAGAGTGGTTCGGGATTTGAAGCCGGTGAGGTTGAGCACGTCCGTGACGGTCAACAGGTGGTCGCGAGTGGGGAGCATCGGGGTGTCCTTTCATTCGTCGGAATGCAGGACGTGCCCGATGCGAGCATTGGGGGACATTCAGTTCCCCATTCACGGAATTTCATTGAGGGGCAAAGTGCGCAGAAACCTTTGGAAAGACGGATAATTTCCCGAATGGACCTTTTCCATCATGCTCCAGCTGTAGCCCTCTTTCCCGATGATTTCCTTTTTGGTTTCAAAGGTCTTGCCTGCGAATTCGGGACGACGGAACGCCACAATGAGGGCGAGCACCGTGCCAGCCGCGTCATGGCGATTCCTGTTAGCATGGCCAAGCAACCATTGAAGCTGGGCCTCGAAGCGCTCGGCGTCGTCAAGGTCGATGAGCGTTTTGGAGGTCAGTTCGGTTGAGGCGACTGAACCGCGTATATGGATCAGGATCTCGCCGCGCGGAACGGGCCTGCGTCTGATCAACAGCCAGTCCGCAGGATTGGCCGACAGGATCAACAATTTGCCCCCATCGGCGGCGAAGCACTTCAGCCTTTCATCGATCAATTCGCGAGTCGAACCGTCAGGGAAGCGTTCGACCACGCCGAATTTGCCGCTGGCGGCCCGGTTGCAAAACTCCTCAAGGTTCAGGATGCGATCGCGTTCCTCGGGCGTTGCCTCCTCAATCAGACTTTCGAGTCTGGGCTCATCGGTTCTGGAGCCGCGCCGCATGGTGCTGCCGATCAACCAGCCACCGGGCAGGGCGGGCAGCATCGCCACAATCGCGGGGAAGGGGCGGAGCGCAGTCCATAGGGAAAGCGCAACCAAGAATGCGGACAGGACGTAAAGGCCGACGCGCTTACGGGCGCTTGTGGCTGAGCTGCGCGCGGCATCGAACCACGCGGCATGCGCCTTGGTTCCGATGAGGACTTCTGGGGTATCGGCAGGGGGGCGGTGGCAGAAACGAGCAAAGGCGACTGCCGCTCGTTCATATTTCAGATAGTCGCCCTGCGTCGCGCTGGCCAATTCGCTCGCCTTTCAAATGCATCGCAATGCATCTTAATCGGTCGGCGGTGGTGTCGCAATCAATGACGATGCGACTCAGCAGGACGCATCATGACGCCCTCAATGAGGCCACAAAAAAGAGCTGGTCAGATTTATTCATGTGTCGATTTGCACCACCACAGCACCACTAGCGCTATTTTGGGGTCCCCCAGGAGGGGTAAAATATCGGCTAAGTCTTTGATTTATTGGTCGGGACGAGAGGATTCGAACCTCCGACCCCCACACCCCCAGAAAAAGGACCGGGATTGCAAAGGGCCCCCGCCCTTTGCCCGCCGGAGGCCCCTTCTTCGCCCCATCCACCCCAACCCTTGCGTGCTGCGCTGTGTTATGGCACCGTTTCACCCATGTCGAACCCCGGTCGCCCTGTGTACCTCAAACTGCGCGACCTGATCGCCGCCGCCATTATCGACGGCACGTATGCCGAGGGTGCGCGGTTGCCTTCGGTGCGGGCGTTGGCGGCGGAGCAGGGGGCCAATCCGCTGACGGTAGCCAAGGCGTACCAGCAGTTCCAGCTCGATGGCCTGGTCACGGTGCAGCGCGGGGTAGGCATGTTGGTGGCCGAGGGTGCCGCGGCGAAACTGCGCGGTGCGGAGCGTGAGCGGTTCTTCGCGGAGGAGTGGCCGGCGATCCGGGCGCGCATGGCGCGGCTGGGTATCGCCCCGCAAGACGTGCTGGCGCTGGGCTAGCTGCGTGGAACACCTTGCGCTGGCTGGGGATTTCTGTCATTCGCAAATTGTGTCATGCCGATAAAGCGCCCGGAACAGGGCCCGGCTGACGAGCGCAGGACGGTCGCAGTGGAACGATGGAGCGTCTGGCTCAGGGGGTTATCAGGTGATCAGATCCGAATTGCTGTTGGCTTTGGTGCGCGACAATCCAGAGTTGCGCGCCGATGATATCGAACGGATCGTCGACGTGTTCTTCGACGAGATCGCGCAGCGGCTGGCCGATGGCGGCCGGGTGGAGCTGCGCGGCTTTGGCGCGTTCTCCACGCGTGAGCGCAACGCCCGCAAGGGCCGCAACCCGCGCACCGGCGAATCGGTCGAAGTGCCGGGCAAGCGCGTGCCCTTCTTCAAGCCGGGCAAGGAAATGCGGGCGAAGCTGAACGTCTGAATTCCCCCTCTTCCCCAAGCCGTTGCCCCTCGCTATGCGTCGGGCGAGTGCGGGCGTGGCGGAATGGTAGACGCAACGGACTTGGAAACACTTGAGTGCCCCGGTGGAAACACCGGGTGCAGAACTGCTCAAATTCGGGGAAACCTGTCAGATGGCGATCCCGAGCCAAGCGCGCCCCAAAAGGCGCGAAGGTGTAGAGACTAGACGGGCAGCACCTAAAGCGCCTTCGCGCGCCACGGTGAAGGGATAGTCCAGACCACGAACACCCCACCGGGGTGGCGGCGAAAGCCGAAGTGGTACGAAAATCCGTCGAGCTTGCTCATACCGGTTCGAGTCCGGTCGCCCGTACCACTCACAAGGCTTTGCCCATTCGGATCAGCGGCACCGCCACGCCATCGACATCCGCCGCGATCGGGGCATCCACCGGTTCATAGCCGCAGGCGCGATAGAGCGGCACCCCGGCCGCCGTCGCCATCATCTCGGCGCGGGTGAAGCCGGCGGCGCGGGCGGCATCCTCGCACAGGCCGATCACCACGCGCCCGATGCCGCGCCGCGTGAAATCAGGGTTGGTGTACATCGCGCGGATCTTGGCAGCATCGCGCGTGGGATCCAGCACTTCGGGCGTGCGCGCGATCAGGCTCTTGTCACCGCCATAGAGCGTCGCGCGGAAGCTCCACCCGCCGATGCCGGCGATCTGGCCATCGATCTCGACGATGAAATAGGTGCCGTCGCGGACCAACTGGCTGTCGAGCCCCATCACCTGCGTGCTGGCGGCGACTTGCGCTGGGGTGAGGAAATCGGACTGAAGCTCGGCAATCGCCCGCGCCATCACGGCGTGGAGTGCGGGGATGTCGGCTTCGGTGGCGATGCGGTGGGTGAGTTTGGGCATGATGCTTCGCATTGTTTTAAGAACAAGGGTGGATGCGAGGGGCAAACCCCTCGCGCTCCCCGTTCCTGTCTTGCTCCGCACTTGCCGGCAATGCTGTGCTGACCCGCGAAGCGGAATAATGATTGCGGCTTCGCCGCGTGGTGCGACGCGGCGGGCATGGCGCAGCGTGGACAAGTTATGGGAGCGCGAGGGGCCAACCGATTTCTCTTGAGAAATCGGCGTATCAAACGCCCCTCGCATTCACCCCTTCACCTTCTATGCCGACAGCGCCCGCGTGTGCAGCCGCTCCACCGCATCCAGCGCCGAGAGCAGCGCCCCCTCCTGCCAGCAGCCGTAGTAGGACACATGCTCGCCCGCCAACACGATCCGCCCGTCGACCGAGGCAAGGTCTTGATAGTGCGCGGCGCGGGTCTGGTCGGTCCATTCGGCGCAACAGCCCATGATCCACTCCTGCCGGCTCCACGCCATCGACACGCCGTTTGAGAACGAACGTTCGTAGTCCTCCGGGTGGAACACCGAACCCTGTTTGAGCGCGGCGGCGATGCGCTGCTCGGGCGTCATGCCGGTGAGGATATAGGCGCCGAGCCCAAACGCATAAGCGCCGAGCAGCACTGCCGGCCCCTTCGAGAAGAAGCCCATGGTCGGGTAGGAGAGCTGGGTGATCGGCTGGTCGGTGAACGAGTGCCCGCCGTAGATGTGGTCCTTTTCCTCCCAGAAGCGGTCCTTCATCTCCAACCCGATCTTCACCGAGCTGGCATAGGGGATTGCCTTTATCGCCGCCTTCTTGGCGTCGGAGACCTGGATGTCGATCTGCGAGAGGACGCTTGCCGGGATGGTGCAGACCATGAAATCGGCCTTGGCCACCCCGGTCTGGCCGGTTTTGGTGTCGGTCCACGCTGCGCTGACGCCGTGCTCGCCCTGCTCGATCTTGGTGACCTTGGTGTTCAGGCGGATCATGTGGCCGACCTGCTTGGTGAACGCCTCGCCGACTTTGCCCATGCCACCCTTGGGCTGGAACATGGTCTGCTGCATCACGTATTCGAGGTAGAAGCCGATCTGGTTCCATACCTGGCTGTCCAGCGTATCCGACAGCGGGTTGATCATGGAGGGGGTGGGTGCGCCGCCCACGCCGCCGCCGGGCGCCTTGTCGAACCCGCGCCGCTCCGAGACTTTGAGCGAGGTCGCATAGGCGCCGTTCTTGTCGAGCGCCCCCCAGTCGCGCATCGCCTCGAACAGCTTGTCCTTGTCCTCCTTGGTCACCGTGGTGTCGAGCGCGCCGGTGTTCAGCGCCTTGGTCATCAGTTCGGCGACATGGCCGTTGAAGTCCACCGCCAGGTCGCGATAGCGCTGGGGCTTGCCGCCGAACGCCTTTTGCCGGTGGACGTAGGCATTGGTGTCGAGCTGGACGAAGGGCTCCAGCTCCACCCCGAATTCGCGGCAGTAGTGCAGGATCGTGCGGTGGTGATAGGGGATCCGCCATGGGCCGGGGTTCAGGTAATTGCCCGGCGCGAAGCCCACCGATTGCGTCGCCCCGCCGATCTCGCGCAGCGTGTCGCCGCCGCGCAGCGTCCAGTTGCGCCCGCCGGTGCGGCCCTGAAACTCCAGGATCTGCACCTTGTACCCCGCCTTGGTCAGTTCCAGCGCGGAGAGCATGCCCGCCAGCCCCGCCCCCAGCACCAGCACGGATGCCCCCGGCCGCGCGCCCGAGAGGTTCGGCGGCCCGGTGAACTGGGTGTCCGCCGCATGGCCCAGCGCGGTCATCGCCTGGTACATGGCGACAGTGCCGCCCGCGCGGCCGATCAGCGAGAGCAGCTCGCGGCGGGTCTGGGGCACGATGTCATTCAGCATGGGGGAAATCCTTCTCAGTGCACGCAGGTGTTGCAATCGGACTTGGACACGGGGGTGCTGGCGACCTTTTGGACATCGGCCTCGGTCACCGGATCGGGGTAGGCGTTGAAATGGCCGCGCACGTACGTCAGCACGGCGGCGATCTGCGCGTCGGTCAACATGCCGGCAAAGCGCGGCATGCCGCCGCGGCCTTCGTGGACGGTGGTGATGGCAAAGGTCTTGTCGGCCAGATGCGGGTTGCCGGCCAGGGCAGGGACGCCGGTGCCCGCGCCCGCGCCGCCCTTGGCATCGGCCATGTGGCAGGCCTGGCAGATCTGTTCGTAGAGCTGCTGACCTTCGGCCGAGGGTTGGGCGCTGATCGGGTTGCCGGGGGCGTCCTGGGCGTGGCTGGCGGGGCCGCCGGCCAGCGTGGCCATGCCAAGTGTCAGTCCGGCGACGGCCAGTGCACCCAGGCCAAGGCGCGGGGAATTTGTCACTTTACGCATGAGCACGCTCGCTCCATTATTGTTGGATCTGCGGTAATAGGTGTCGTTTATCGAAGTTATATTTAGTCGTGTAAAATAAAATTCCAATATACGTCAATTTTACATTTGCATTTTCCGCCGGGGTGGTCATCATTGGCCCAACGCGATCCGGGCCGGGCGATCCCCGCCGGGCCGCGCATCCGCCACCCGGCGCTGATCCCGGCGCCCCGCAACTTTTGAGGAACGCACCCGTGCTGTCGCAAAACACCCCCCTCAAGTCGCTCCTGATCGCCGCCGGTGCGCTCGCGCTGGGCGCAGCGGCCCCGGCCCATGCCCAGGTCACCAAGATCCGCAGCAACCCCAAGGCGCTGATCCTCGATGGCGCCAAGGTCGCCGCCGGGACCGAGATCTTCTATCTCTCGGGCCAGTTGGCCTCGCCGATCGATCCCACCAAGACGATGGCCACCGCGACCACGATCGAGGATTATGGCGACACCAAGACCCAGGCGATCAGCGCGCTGGGCAAGATCAAGAAGATCCTCGCCGCGCAGGGTTACCAGATGTCCGATCTGGTCAAGCTGACGCTGTTCATCGCGCCCGATCCCAAGCTGGGCAAGCTGGACTTCGCCGGCGCCAACGCCGGCTTCAAGGAATTCTTCGACACGCCCGACAACCCCACCACCGTCGCCCGCTCGGCGTTTCAGGTGGCCGCGCTGGCCGCGCCGCAGTTCCTGATCGAGATCGAGGCGATCGCCGCCAAGAAGCCCTGACCGACACGCGGGCCCGGTCATGCGCGCCACCCGTGGAGCGCATCGCCGAGGCCCGTGGCCAGATCCCCGAGGAACGGTTCGAACTGGCGCCAGTGATCGAGGCCCGAGCGGTAGATCGGCTGGCGCACTTGCTCTGAACTGACGGTGCGCACGGCGCGGTCGTTCTCGAAAAAGCGCAGGCAGGCGGGATCGAACGGCACGCCGACCGCCGCCAGCAGGGCGTGGACTTGCGCCTCGGTCTCGGCCACCAGATCCTCGTAGACCAGCGTGTGCACCGCGCCGGGGGCGGCGATGGCAAAGTGGCGGATCAGCGCCAGATAATGCTGATAGTACGCCCCCAGATCGCCCAGATCATACGAAAACGCCTGCCCCTCGGCGAACAGCTGCTTGAAGCACGAGAAGCACGCCGCCATCGGATGCCGCCGCACGTCGATGATCCGCGCGTTGGGCAGGACCAGGCGGATCAGGCCGATGTGGCGGAAATTGTTCGGCATCTTGTCGATGAACCGCGCGCGGCCCAGCCGGCGATGCACCCGTGTTTGCGCCAGATAGGCCTCGCCCCAGCCGCGGATCTCCGCCGGCGTGGCGCGGCCGAGACGTTCGGGGCCCCCCTCGGCCTCGATCCGTGCGGCGAGCGTCGGGATATAGGGCAGCTCCATCGTGCCCTCGATCGCCGGGTGGCTGGCGAGGATCTGCTCGACCAGCGTCGAGCCGGAACGCGGCAGGCTGACCACGAAGATCGGCGCATCGTCCTGCGCCCCCCAGCCGGCGTGATCGGCGAGGAATGTGGGGGTGAACAGCCGCGCGGTAGCCTCGGCCTCGGCGGCATAGTCGCGAGGCACAGTGGCGAACTTGGCGTGGGCCAGCCGCGCGCCCTCGGCATAGAGGGGGAAGGCCTCGGCGGCGCGGCCGGTGTCCTCGCAGCGGCGGGCGAGCGCATAGGCGAGGCGCATGCGGTCGTCAGCGGGTTGCGGCGCGGCATATTGGCGGCGCATTTCGGCCTCGTCGGCGGCGTCCATCGCGCCGACTTTGAGGTTGGCGAGCCCCCACCACCCCTCGCTCGCCCCCGGACGCAGCGCCAGCGCGCGACGATAGGCGGCGGTGGCGCCGGCGCGATCACCGCTGGTGCGCAGGGCGTGGCCGGCGTTGACCGCGATCTCGGCGTTGTCGGGGAAGCGGGCGGTCAGGCGGCGGTGGATCGCCACCGATCCGGCTTCGTCGCCCAGCAACGCGCGGCACCCGGCCTCCAGATTCGCCCATGCGGCGTTGTCGGGATCGGTGGCGAGCAGGGGTGCGAGTTCGGCGAGGGCCTCCTGCGCCTGATGGCGGGTGAACAGCACATGCGCCAGATCGAACCGCGCCGCCGCGAAATCCGGGCGCAGGGTCAGCGCATGGCGGAGCAATTGCTCGGCGCCGTCGAGCGCGCGCGCGGCTAGATAGCAGGCCGCCAGCAGCCGCGCCGCATCGGCGTCGTCCGGATGGGCGAGGAGATAGGCGCGCAACCCCGGCTCCGCATCGGCGTGGCGGCCCAGCGCGACCAGCTCCGCGCCACGTCCCACCTGCGGATCGGCGCAAGCCAGCCGCGCCAGCGCCGCCTGCGCCTGACGCTCACGCGCGTGGTCGCTGACCGCGAAGGCGGCATCGGCGATCGCCGCCCATGCTTCGGTCAGCGCTGGATCGAGCGCCACCGCCGCATCGAGTTGATCGCGGCCCCCGGCGGCATCGCCCGTCAGCCCCAGGCACAACCCCAATTCATACCGCGTGCGCGCCGCGCGCGGCCACCGCTGGGCCAGCGCGCGCAGCATCGGCAAGGCCTCGCGCGCACGGCCCAGCCGCCGCAACGCCGAGGCGAGGATCAGTTGCGGGCGCGGATCGGCCGGCGCCTGCGCGACAAGCGGTCGCGCCAGTCGTTCGGCAACGGCGGGGTCGGTGGCCAGCGCTTGCGCCGCCCGATCGAGGGGATTTGTCATAAGCGTGAGCATAAGCCCGCAAGCGCCATCATCAAACTGGACCGGAACGCCCGGCAACCGGGAGCCAAAAGCCCCCAATCGCTGCCCGATCGCCGGGCGTCCGGAGCGGCGCGGCATCGGGCGATCGCCCAGTGCCCCACCGCGAAACCCGGCCTGCGCGGCAGGCCGGGTGCCGGGAGGTCAGAAGTTGAGCGTCGCGCGGAAATAGTAGAACCCGCCGTCGATGCCCCAGGGTGTGAAGCCCACCGGCGCGTTGTACACGTTGTTCGTCACCGGGCGGCCGTTGACCGTCGGCACTGTGGGCGCCTGCTTGTCGAACAGGTTGTTGGCGCCCGCATCGAACCGGATCATCTTGGTCAGCTTGAAGCCCACGTCGAGGTCGGTGATGAAGCTGGTGCCGATCTTCTCGTCCACCATGGTCAGTGCGGTGCCGGTGCCCGAACCGTCGTTCGACAGGTGCTGGCTGGTCGGGCCGTACATCGTCTCGCGCAGGTTCACCGACCACTGGTGGTGCGTCCACAAGGCGTTGGCGATGATCTTCATCTTCGGCGTGGCCGTGGTCAGGCCATCGATCGCGTATTGCGTGAGCAGGCTGGTCTGCCCGGCGCTGGAATTGTAGACGGCAGACGGCAGCGCCGAGACCCGGGTGATGTCGGTCTTGTTGTAGTTGACGCCCAGGGTCCAGTCGACATGGCCCAGGTCGTCGAAGTCGCTGGCATAGTTGGCGGTGGCCTCGATGCCGCGGGTGCGGGTGTCGGCGCCGTTGGTGAAGATGTTGATGCCCGAGTACGACGTGGCATCGGCCAGCGATACCCCGCGCGAGACGAGCGCATCCTGCACCGCCTGCGAAACGATGCCGTTGTTCGACTTGTAGGCCGAGTTGAAGCCGTAGATGTTGCCCGAGGCGATGATGCGGTCGCGGATCTTGATCTGATAGGCATCGACCGTGATCTGCAACTTGGACACCGGATGGGCGACGAAGCCGAGCGAGAAGTTGGTCGACTTTTCAGGCTTCAGCTTGGCAAAGCCGAGCAATTGCGCCGCCGAGGAGTTGGGCGGCAACTGGCCGAACGTGGTGCCCGGGCCGACGTTGACCGACGAGTAGAATTCCTCGGCCAGGGTCGGCGCGCGGAAGCCGTTCGACACCGTGCCGCGCAGCGCGAAGGCCGGCGAGAAGTCGTAACGCGCGTTGACCTTGCCGGTCCACACCGATCCGAAGTCCGAATAGTGCTCGTACCGCCCGGCAACATCGACATGCAGCCCGGCCAGCGGATCGGCGGCGAGATCGATATAGCCGGCATAGGCCTTGCGGCCCTGCTTGGTGGCATCGGTGGGGGCGAAGCCGGGATAGGACTGCGCGCCGCCATCGATGTAGGACGAATACTCGCCCGGGGTGATCTGGTAGGTTTCCTTGCGATACTCGCCGCCGAAGGCCAGCGTCACCGGCTTGGCCAGGCCGACGTTGAAATCGCGGGTGAAGTCGGCGTTACCGGTCCACTCGCTGTTGATCAGGTGGCCGTCATAGAAATTGCGCTGAAGCCCGGTGAGCGCGGTGGCGCTGGTCGATTGCAGCAACGAGAACATCGTCGGGTTGGCCGAATCCAGCGTGTAAAGCGCAACCGAATCGCGGCCGTAAGTGCCGGAAAAGTCGTAGTTCCAGTTGGCGACGTCGCCCTTGATACCGGCGGTGGCGGAGAAGTCCTGCTCGCGGATGCTTTCCATCGGGTCGAAGCCGTCGGGCAGCGGATAGACAGTGGTGCCGCCGGTCGTCTTGCCCGAAACCTTGGCGCCGTTGCGATAGTTCTCGAACGATTTGGCGACACGATCGCCATAGCTGGCAAAGGCATAGAGCTGGGCGTGGCTGCCGAGGTTGTAGCCGGCATTGACCACGAAATTGATCAGCGAATAGCGCGCGTCGCCGTTGATCTTGTTGACGTCCGGCGTGTTAGGCGCACCGGCGAGGCCGGCGGCGATCACCGGGTTGGTGGTGGTAACGGCGCAGGTGGCGCTGTAATAGCGGCGGTCGCAGGTGCCGTGCTGGGTCCAATCGTGGAACTTGTACTCGGCGGTGGCGTTGACGAAGCCGTCCTCGCCCAGCTTGGTGCCGTAGTTGAAGCTGGTCTGCGCGGTGGCGCCGCCATGCTCGTAATTGCTGCCGCCGGTGGCCGAGAGGCTGCCGCCGTGGTCGGCATTCTTGAGGATGATGTTCACCACGCCGGCGATCGCGTCAGAGCCGTACTGTGCGGCGGCGCCGTCCTGCAACACTTCGACGCGAGCGATCGAGGCGACCGGGATAAAGCTGAGATCGGTGGTGGCCGAACCCGAGAAGGCCGATCCGCCGAGCACGGCGAGGTTGGCGGTGGTGTGGCGGCGCTTGCCGTCGATCAGCACGAGCGTGTCGTTGGGGCTGATCCCGCGCAGCGCGGCGGAGAGCGTGAGGTTGGCCATATCGCCGCCGAAACCCTGGAAGTTCAGCGAGGGCAGGCTTTGCGCGAGGACTTGCGTCAGGTCCTGTTGACCGACGTTCTGGAAGCTGGACGGCCCGACGAGCTGGATCGGCGCGGCACTATCGGCGGCACGCATGCCGGTCTGGCGCGTGCCGGTGACGATAATGTCGCTGGCGACGGTATTGTCGGCCGGCGGCGCATCGCTCGCGTGGGCGGCGATCGGCGCGATCAGGGCAAGCGCAGTCGTGGTGAACCAAAAGCTCTTCATTTTCAGTGACCTCATGCAGATTTAGCATTGGTCCCTGCCTGCGCGTGGAGGGCTCTCTCACCCTTGGAAGGGCGGGGCCATTGTTCGCAGCCGCAGTATGGGCAAGGCGGCGAGAATGTGTCAACGCGGCGATGGAGGTATACAAACAGAGGTCAAAAATGTGTCATCTCCGCCACAGTTTTCGCAACGTGGCTGATGGTGGGCATAAAATTTTCTAAAGTTCATGGAAAATATGGCCACACCGCTTGCTGGAAATCGATTTTCATGGGTCGGTCTGGCGGGATTCGCCTGCGAAGCATGCAGGGTAATTTGCGTATGTCGAAACGACGTAATACCGATGTATACCAATGACTCAGCCGTCGACTTGCGGTGATTTCGCAAGTGCGAAGCTATCCCCGGCCCGGATACGGTGCGCCCGGCGCGTGCGTAACGGCCTCGCGCACCGGCATTGTCCGGCGTCAGAACGCGCAATGCGCACGCAACTACAACCGGCGGGCCTCACTCGGCTGCCGGCTGATCTCCCGCGCGTCGGTGGTTCAGGGGGTGGAGGACTTCTTCGCCACGTTGAACGTGCCGCTGACCCGCCCGCCGGTCGGCGCGCCGGGGGTGCCGGCATTGGCGTGGCCGTCCAGCGTGGTCAGCCCGGAATTGAGATCGATCACCAGCCGCGATCCGTTCAGCACCGAGCTGCTCTGGTGCAGCACGACATGCCCGGCCATGGTGATGATCCGGCGCGGGAAATCATAGACCGCCACTTCGCCCGAGGCGGTGTCCGCGCCCTGCGTCACCAGCACGTCGCCGCTGGCGTCCAGCCGCTGGATCTTGACCTGCCCGCCCTCGTTGGTGAAGGCGACGGTCGAGCGCTGCGAGCGCAACCGCATGTCGCCCTGCGTCACATCGACATTGCCCGAGAGGATCACCCGGTTCTCGCGGTCGAGCAGCTCGATATGGTCGGCGGAGTAGTTCACCGGCGCATTGCTGTCGTGCCCGGCGAAGGGGCGATCGGCGGCATGGGCAGCGCCGGCCAGCGCGGCCAGGGCGATCGACGAAAGGCGGAGCAGGCGCGAGCGGGGGGTCATGGCCGATCCCATAGGACAGAGCGGCGCCGGGCGAAAGCGGCTTGGTGGGTCACATCGCCTCAGCCGCGCGCTATTTATGCGGTGTGGTGCGCATCCGCGCCGGCATCATGTGCAGTTGCGCCCGCCCGTCCAGCGTCACCGTGCGGGCATCGAGATCGGCGGTCATCCGCTGGGCGCTGAAGGTGCCGGCCCGCATCGCGCCGTGCACGCCGCCTTCGCCCACCGCGACGCGGCGTTTCAGGTCCACGTCGACGCTGTTGCTATCGAGTTGCATGCCGGTGGTGGTGGTCACCCGCACCGCGCCGGGGGCGACGACATGGTCGCTATCGAGGTGATATTGGCCGGTGGCGGTGGTCATCCGCGCGGTGCCGTCCTTCAACTGCATCTGCGCGGTCAGGTCGCGCATGTTGACCACCGGCACCCGCGCCGAATGCTGCGAGGCGTGGCCGGCATCGACCTGGAAGGTGCGCCCATCGGTGTTCTCGCCCCGGTACGATGCCTGATCGACCGAGAGCCGGTCCTCGGTGATCGCCACCTTGGTGCGATCGAGCAGGAAGCTGACCTCGCTGCGCGGAAACAGCGGCGTGATCATCATCGCCGCCACGATCGCGCCGACGCCGGCGGGCAGGCTGCGCGCCAGAAACCGCACCATCCGGTCATGAAAGCCGCCCGGTGCGGCCCAGGCCCGGCGGCGATCGCGCATCTGGTCGGCGATTGGGCTCATTATTCGTGGCTGAAGATATCGGCGTTGGGCCAGCCGGCCAGATCCAGACCGGCGCGATGCGGCAGGAAATCGAAGCAGGCCTGCGCCAGCTCGGTCCGCCCCTCGCGCGCCAGCCGCTCGACCAGGATCGCGTGGCAGGCGTGGAGATAGCGCACGTCGCTGGCGGCATATTCCTTCTGCGCGTCGGACAGTACTGCGCCGCCCCAGTCGCTCGACTGCTGTTGCTTGGAGATTTCCTTGCCGGTCAGCTCGCGCACCAGATCCTTGAGGCCGTGGCGATCGGTGTAGGTGCGGGTCAGCTTGCTGGCGATCTTGGTGCAGAACACCGGCGCGCAATCGACGCCGAGGTAATGCTTGATCGCGGCAATATCGAAGCGCGCGAAGTGGAACAGCTTCAACTGCGCCGGATTGGCCAGCACCGCCTTGAGGTTGGGCGCATCATAGGTGCTGTGCGGGCCAAAGCGGACGAGGTGTTCATCCCCCTTGCCATCGGAAATCTGCACGACGCAGAGGCGATCGCGGGGGGTGATCAGGCCCATCGTCTCGGTATCGACCGCGAGGGTGCCTGCTCCCAGCACGCCGGCGGGGAGATCTTCTTCGTGGAGGTGGACAGCCATATGACCGGTGCTTAGGCCCAATGCGCCAGCGGCGCAACGCCGTGGGCGCGCAAAAAGGCAGGCAAGATGAGCGACCTTTCCGCTGTTCCCGAAAGCTGGCGTGCGGTGCTGGCCCCGGTGCTGGAGGCGCCCGAGGCGCGCCGTCTCGGCGGCCGGCTGAAGGCCGAGGCGGCGGCGGGCGCGACGATCTATCCGCCGCAGGGCGTGCGGCTGGCGGCGCTGGCGCTGACGCCGTTGCCGGCGGTGAAGGTGGTGATCCTCGGGCAGGACCCCTACCACGGGCCGGGGCAGGCGCATGGCCTCGCGTTCTCGGTGCAGGACGGGGTGCGGGTGCCGCCCTCGCTGGTCAATATCTACAAGGAGTTGCAGACAGATCTCGGCATCCCGCCGGCGCGGGGCGGCAATCTCACGCGCTGGGCCGAGCAGGGCGTGCTGCTGCTCAACAACGCGCTGACCGTGGTGGCGGGGCAGGCGGGATCGCATCAGAACATCGGCTGGGAGGCGATCACCGACGCGGTGGTGGCGGCGGTGGCGGCGGACGGCAACCCGTGCGTGTTCATGCTCTGGGGCAGCCATGCGCAGAAGAAAGCGGCGCGGGTGCCGGGGCTGGAGTCGCCGCACCATCTGGTGTTGCGCGCGCCGCATCCCAGCCCGCTGTCGGCCTATCACGGCTGGTTCGGCAGCCGGCACTTCAGCCGTGCCAATGCGTTTCTGGAAGAGCATGGCCGCGCGCCGATCGACTGGAGACTGGAATGACACACATCGATACCCGCGCCAAGGCGATCACACGCGGGCTTTTGGGCGCGGCCTATCTGGCGGCGGGGGTGCTGCATCTGGCTAAGCCCAAGCCGTTTCTCTCGATCACGCCCGGTTGGGTGCCCGATCCGGCTCTGGTCATCGCGTTGACCGGCGGGGCGGAACTGGCCGGCGTGGTGGGCTTGGTTCAGCCGTGGTCGCCGGGGTTGCGCCGCGCGGCGGGGGTGGGGCTGGCGGCCTATGCGGTCTGCGTGTTTCCCGCCAACATCAATCATTTCGCCATGGACATGGCGCGGCCGGATCGCGGGCTTGGGTTGGGTTACCACGTGCCGCGGATGTTCCTGCAGCCGGTGCTGGTGTGGGCGGCGCTGTGGTCGGCTGGGGTGATTGGGCGCCGCCGCTGAGCGGTCAGTGGCGAAACATCGTCGCGATTGCATCGAAGAACGTCGCCCCGCAAATCGGCGCCACGAACAGCAGCATCACGTTCATGCTGACCAGCCAGATCATCGTCTTCTGCTGACGCGGGGTCAGCTTGGGGTCGGGCCGGGGCGGTGGCGACCACGGTTCGGGCGGCCACGAATCGCGCAGATCAAGGAACATCGCCGCCACTCCCGCTGTCACCGGCCCAAACAGGTAACACTCGGGAGGGCGACGGCGCACAGGTGCCTTGGGACATCTGCGCCGGACGGCGGCGGGCGTGCGACGAGTCACACGCCCGCCTGCGCATGTCAGCGCGGCAGTTCGCTCACGCCCATCAGCGCCATATCGACCGCACGCGCGGCCTGACGCCCCTCGCGGATCGCCCAGACCACCAGCGACTGCCCACGGCGCATATCCCCGCAGGCAAAGATCTGCGGGTCGGAGGTGGCATAGTCCTCGGTATTGGCCGCAACATTGCCGCGCGCATCGAGCGCCACGCCCGACTGCTCGACCAGACCCGCCTTGCGCGGCCCCAGAAAGCCCATGGCGAGGAAGATCAGGTCGGCCTTCAGCGTGAAGGTGCTGCCCTCGATCTCCTGCATCTTGCCGTCGACCCACTCGACCCGCATGCATTCGAGGCCGGTGACCTGCCCCGCCTCACCGACCACGCGCTTGGTCAGCACCGCGAAGTCGCGCACCCCGCCTTCCTCGTGGCTCGACGAGGTGCGCAGCTTCAGAGGCCAATGCGGCCACGACAAAGCCTTGTGCTCCTTTTCGGGCGGCTTGGGCATGATTTCCAACTGCGTGACCGATGCCGCGCCCTGACGGTGCGAGGTGCCGACGCAGTCGCTGCCGGTGTCGCCGCCGCCGATCACGATCACGTGCTTGCCGGTGGCGGTCAGACTACCGCGCGGCGCGGCGCGGATTTCGTCGTCGCCGGCGTTGCGCTTGTTCTGCTGGGTCAGGAACTCCATCGCGAAGCGCACGCCCGCCAGTTCAAAGCCCGGAATATCCAGCGGGCGCGGGTGCTCGGCCCCGCCCGACAGCACGATCGCATCGAAATTTTCCTTCAACGATTCGACCGAGACATGCACGCCGACCTCGGTGGAGGTGCGGAAGGTCACGCCCTCGGCCTCCATCTGCACCATGCGGCGGTTGATGAGGTGCTTTTCCATCTTGAAGTCGGGGATGCCATAGCGGAGCAAACCGCCCACCCGGTCCGACTTCTCGAACACCGTCACCGAATGGCCGGCGCGCGCCAGTTGCTGCGCCGCCGCCAGCCCCGCCGGTCCGCTGCCGACAACGGCCACGGTCTTGCCGGTGGTGTGCTTGGGCGGCACCGGCACGATCCAGCCCTCGTTCCACCCCTTGTCGACGATGGCGCATTCGATCGACTTGATCGTCACCGGCGCGTCGGTGATGTTCAGCGTGCACGCCGCCTCGCACGGGGCGGGGCAGATGCGGCCGGTGAACTCGGGGAAGTTGTTGGTGCTGTGCAGCACCTCCAGCGCGCCCTGCCAGTTGCCCTCATAGGTGAGATGGTTCCAGTCGGGGATGATGTTGTTCACCGGGCAGCCGGTGTGACAATAGGGGATGCCGCAGTTCATGCAGCGCGAGGCCTGACCCTGCAGCACGCCCTCGGCATGCGGGATCACGAACTCCTTGTAGTGCTGCTTGCGTTCCTCGGCGGGTGCATAGGTGCGGTCCTGCCGGTCCAGCTCCAGAAAACCTGTTTCCTTGCCCATGGTCGTCTCGTTCCTGAATCTTCGTCGTGGCGAAGCCCGCGCGGTTTCGCCGCGCGGGCGCTGGCATTTATTCGGCGGCGACCGATGCGGCCTCGGCGCGCTCGTGCTCCTGGCGGCGCAGCGCGTTAGCATAGTCGCGCGGCATCACCTTGACGAACTTGCCGACGGTGCCCGCCCAGTCGTCGAGCAACGCGCGCGCGCGCTTCGAACCGGTGTGGAGCGCATGGCGTTCGAGCAGGATCTTCAACCGCTCGGCATCGTGGCGCAACGGGTCGCCCATGCCGAGGTCGGTGACGCCGTTGGTCCGCTGCTGCGGGCGGCCCCAAGAATCACTGGCGGCACCATCCTCCTCGTCGCGCTCTGCCGAGATCGGCAGGAGATCGACCTGCGCCGGGTTGCACAGCGCGGCAAAGCGCCCGTCCTCGTCGAACACATAGGCGATACCGCCCGACATGCCCGCCGCGAAGTTGCGCCCGGTCTTGCCGAGCACCGCGACCACGCCGCCGGTCATGTACTCGCAGCCGTGATCGCCACAGCCCTCGACCACCGCCACGGCGCCCGAGTTGCGCACCGCAAACCGTTCGCCGCCGACGCCGTTGAAGAACGCCTCGCCGCTGATCGCGCCGTACAGCACGGTGTTGCCGACGATGATGTTCTCGGTCGCCTCGCGGTCGACATGCTCGGGCTGGCGCACGATCACGCGGCCGCCCGAGAGCCCCTTGCCGACATAGTCGTTGCCGTCACCCACCAGTTCCAGCGTGATGCCATGCGCCAGGAACGCACCGAACGACTGCCCGGCAACGCCGTTCAGCTTCACGTGGATGGTGTTGTCGGGCAGGCCGGCATGGCCGAACCGCTTGGCCACCTCGCCCGAGAGCATCGCGCCGACCGTGCGGTTGACGTTGATGACCTTGCGCTCGATCCGCACCGGCGTCTTCTCGATCAGCGCATCGGCCGCCGCCGCGATCAACTCGTTGTCGAGCGCGTTTTCCAGCCCATGGTCCTGCGTGCCCGTCCAGTTGAGCGACGGGCCTTCACCCAGCGGCACCTGATGGAGCAGCTTGGAGAGATCAATTCCGCGCGCCTTCCAGTGTTCCAGCGCCGGCTTCATGTCGAGGCGGTCAACCCGCCCGGTCATCTCGGCCAGCGTGCGGAAGCCCATCTCGGCCATGATCGCCCGCAGCTCGTCGGCGACGAAGAAGAAGTAGTTGATCACATGCTCGGGCTGGCCGGTGAAGCGCGCGCGCAGCACCGGGTCCTGCGTCGCGACGCCGACGGGGCAGGTGTTGAGGTGACACTTGCGCATCATGATGCAGCCCGCCGCGATCAGCGGCGCGGTGGCAAAGCCGAACTCGTCGGCTCCCAGCAACGCCCCGATCGCTACGTCACGCCCGGTGCGCAAACCGCCATCGACCTGCACACACACGCGGCTGCGCAGGTTGTTGAGCAGCAGCGTCTGCTGCGTCTCGGCCAACCCGATCTCCCACGGCGACCCGGCATGGGTCAGCGAGGTCAGCGGCGAGGCCCCGGTGCCGCCCTCATAGCCGGCAATCGTGATATGATCGGCGCGCGCCTTGGAGACGCCCGCCGCCACCGTGCCGACGCCGACCTCGGACACCAGCTTGACCGAGATCCGCGCCTTGCCATTCACGTTCTTGAGATCGTGGATGAGCTGGGCGATGTCCTCGATCGAGTAGATGTCGTGGTGCGGCGGCGGCGAGATCAGGCCGACGCCGGGCGTCGAGTGCCGCGTCGCGCCGATGGTCTTGTCGACCTTGTCGCCGGGCAATTGCCCGCCTTCGCCGGGCTTTGCGCCCTGGGCCATCTTGATCTGGATGTCGTCGGCGTTGACCAGATACTCGGTGGTCACGCCAAACCGGCCCGATGCTACCTGCTTGATCGCCGAGCGCATCGAATCGCCATTGGCCATCGGCTTGAACCGCTTGGGGTCCTCGCCGCCTTCGCCGGTGTTCGATTTGCCGCCGATGCGGTTCATCGCCACGGCCAGCGTGGTATGTGCCTCCCACGAGATCGAGCCATAGCTCATCGCCCCGGTGGCAAAGCGCTTGACGATCTCGCTCGCCGGCTCGACCTCGTCCAGCGGCACCGGGGTGTCGGGCTTCAGCTCGATCAGCCCGCGGATGGTCAGGTTGCGCCGCGACTGATCGTTGATCGTCTGGGCAAAGGCCTTGTACTTGGCCGGATTGTTGCCGCGCACCGCGTGTTGCAGATCGGCGATGTTGGTCGCCGTCCACGCGTGCTCCTCGCCGCGCAGGCGCGACGCGTAGATGCCGCCGACGTCCAGCATGTGGCGATAGATCGGGTTGTCGCCATAGGCCTCGGCGTGACGGCGCACCGTCTCCTCGGCGATTTCGGCGAGCCCTGCGCCCTCGATGGTGGTGGCGGTGCCGGTGAAGTACGTCTCGACGAACGCCGTCGACAGCCCCACCGCATCGAAGATCTGCGCGCCGCAGTACGACTGGTACGTGCTGATGCCCATCTTGGACATCACCTTGAGGATGCCCTTGCCGATCGCCTTGATGTAGTTCTTGGCCGCGTCCTTGGCCGAGACCGGCAGGCCCTTGGCGACGCGGATCGCCTCGATCGTCTCGAACGCCAGGTAGGGGTTGATCGCCTCCGCGCCATAGCCGGCGAGCACGCAGAAGTGGTGCACCTCGCGCGCCTCGCCGGTTTCGACGACAAGCCCGGTCTGCATCCGCAGCCCCTGCCGTACCAGATGGTGGTGCACCGCGGCAGTCGCCAGCAGGGCGGGCATCGGGATGCGATGTTCGCTCTGCGCGCGGTCGCTGAGGATCAGGATGTTCTTGTCGGCCAGCACCGCTTCGGTCGCCGCCCAGCACATTTCCTTGATCGCCATTTCCAGCCCGGCGGCACCGCTGGCGGCGGCCCAGGTGGTGTCGATCGTCGCGGTGCGGAACGCGCCATCCAGCGCCTCCTCCACCGAGCGGATCTTGGCGATGTCCTCGTTGGAGAGGATCGGCTGGTCGATTTCCAGCCGCTTGTGGCTGCCCGCGTCATGGCCCAGCAGGTTCGGGCGCGGCCCGATCATGCTGACCAGCGACATGACCAGTTCCTCGCGGATCGGATCGATCGGCGGGTTCGTGACTTGCGCGAAGTTTTGCTTGAAATAATCGTAGAGCAACCGCGACCGCCGCGACAGCACCGCGATCGGCGTGTCGGTGCCCATCGATCCGAGCGGATCGTCGCCCTTCACCGCCATCGGCTCGAGAAACCGGCCAGTGTCCTCCTGCGTATAGCCAAACGCCTGCTGGCGGTGCAGCAAGGTCTGCCCATCGGGCGCATCGGCCTGCTCGCCGGCCTCGACCACGGCCAGGTCCTTGAGGTTGTACTGCGCCTGCGCCAGCCACTCCTCATAGGGTTCGGCGGCGGCGAGCGAGGCCTTGATTTCCTCGTCCTCGATGATCCGCCCCTCGGCGAAGTCGATCAGCAGCATGCGGCCGGGTTGCAGCCGCCACTTGCGGACGATGTTGTCCTCCTTAATCGGCAACACGCCGCTCTCGGAGGCCATCACGACGAGATCGTTGTCGGTGACGAGGAAGCGCGCCGGCCGCAGCCCGTTGCGGTCCAGCGTGGCGCCGATCTGGCGGCCATCGGTGAAGGCGACTGCCGCCGGGCCGTCCCACGGCTCCATCAATGCGGCGTGGTATTCATAGAACGCGCGGCGGGTGGGGCTCATCAGCGGGTTGCCGGCCCAAGCCTCGGGGATCAGCATCATCACCGCGTGGGCCAGCGAGTACCCGCCCGCCAGCAGCAGCTCCAGCGCATTGTCGAGGCACGCCGTATCCGACTGCCCATGCGGGATCAGCGGCCACATCTTGTCGAGATCGGCGCCCAGCAGCGCCGATTCCATCGTGCGGCGGCGGGCGTTCATCCAGTTGACGTTGCCGCGCACGGTGTTGATCTCGCCGTTGTGGGCGATGAAGCGGAACGGATGCGCCAGCTTCCACGAGGGGAAGGTGTTGGTCGAAAACCGCTGGTGCACCAGGCCCAGCGCCGAGACGCAGAGCGGGTTGCGCAAGTCGTCATAGAACCCGCCGACCTGCGTCGCCAGCAGCAGCCCCTTGTACACGATCGTCCGGGTCGAAAATGAGGGCATGTACAGCTCGGTCAGCCCCGGCAGCCCGTACTTTTCGGCCAGCGCCGAAAGCGGGTTCTGCGTCTGCTTGCGGATGGCCAGCACCTTGCGCTCGAACGCGTCCTGATCGGCGCAGTTCTCGCCGCGCGCGATCAGGCACTGGCGGATCACCGGCATCGATTCGCGCACGGTCTTGCCCAGGCCCTCGGTCGTCACTGGCACATCGCGCCAGCCGATCAGCCGCTGACCTTCCTTGGCGATGAACTTTTCAAAGGTCTGGACGATGAAGTTCTGGCTCTGCGCGTCCTGCGGCAGGAAGCACATGGCGACCGCATAGTCGCCCGGCGCCGGCAGATCGACGCCCTCTGCCGCTGCCCAGTCGACGAACAGCGCGTGCGGCAACTGGATCAGGATGCCGGCGCCATCGCCCAGCAACGGATCCGCGCCCACCGCGCCGCGATGATCGAGGTTTTTGAGAATTTCCAGGGCCTGGGTAATGATCGCGTGGCTTTTCTCGCCCTTGATATGGGCGACAAAGCCCACACCACAGGCGTCATGCTCATTGCGCGGATCGTAGAGACCCTGGGCCTTCGGAAATTCCATCGATAGACAACCCTGCTAGAACCACGCGGACACCCCCCTGTGGGTGCCGTCGTGGAATTGAACCCCCCGTTGTGAATGCGAATCGCGGCCATGCTGGCTCAGGCAGATTACGCTAGTTTTTCCATGCCGGCACCTGCCACAGATTGCAATCGCGAAGAGACCGTGCCTGTGGAATAGGCGGATACACAAAGGGGCGTCCACCGCAACGTCGTGGCGTGCGGCGGGTTGTTTTAGCAATGAAATGGCGGAGATGGCAAACGTCGTTGCGCGGCGGCGCCGGTTCAGTCGAGGTCGCGCAGCGCGCGCAGCGCCCGGTCCAGCGCGGCGGTGGTATCGCCCGGCTGGCGCGGGTCGCTGGTGTCGTTGGCCGCGCCAGAGGCGGCGGCGCGCGGCGACGGCGCGGGGCGGTCGGTCTCGATGCGCTGGCGGCGACGTTCCAGCGCCTGGGCCAGCCGGTCGAGCAGTTCGGCGCCACCTTGCGCGCCAGAAGGCTCCGGCGCGGGTTCGGGCGCGGGTTCGGCGGGCACCAGCGGTTCGGGCGCGGCGATCGCCGGGGTTTCCGGCGCGGGGGCCCAATCGTGCTCGACGATCATCGCGGCGGCGGGGGGCGCCTCGGGCAGGCGCGGCGGGCGGGGGGACATCCCCACCGACCAGGGCGCGGGATGATAGCTGGCCGGCGCGGTCAACACCGGGTGGAGCGCGGGATCGGCCACGGACGGGGCGGGCGCGATCACCGGTGCATCGGACACGGCCGGCGTGATCGTCGGCCCATTGGATACGGCGGCCGGCGGCGGGGCGCCGACAGGCGTGAACCGGCCCTCGGCATCCAGATCCTCGTAGGCATAGAGCGGGCGGCGGCGGGTGTGGGCGGGGGCCTCCTCGGGCGCGGCGGCGGCGGCACGAGCCTCGGCACGCTCGGCGGCGCGGGTGGGGGCGGCGGCATCGCGCGGCGCCATCAGCCGTGCCACCAGCGCGCCCAGACCGGCGCCCACCAGACCCGCCAGCGCCGCGACGAGCAGGCGCGCGGTGCCGTGCAGCGGCGGCGTGGCCCCGGGGACGATCAGGTCGAGGTGACTGGCGACCACCAGCCGGGCGATCACATCGCCATCCATCACCAGCGTGCTGAGGAAAAACAGCGTGCCGAACCACAGGACCACGATCAACGGCACCAGCGGATGCGCGGTCAGGGGCGCACGGTGGGCGGTCTGGGGTCGGGGATGGGTGGCTGCCACGTCTGCTCCGTCCTGTCTGCATCGCACCCGCGCGGGGCCGACGCGCAAGCGAGTCAGGCCGCCTCAGGGCATTGGTTATTTTGCCTTAACAGAATTTGGTAAACGCCGTGATAACGCCGGGCGTTGACGGACCAATCGTGGTTTGCCCTGACGTGCAGTCGGGCGGCCTCGCGCCGGGCGTCCCAGCCGGCGGGGTCGCCCAGCAGGCGGGCCAGCGCGGCGGCGCAGGCGGCCGGATCGTCGGGCGGGAACAGGGTGCCGGTGGTGCCGTCGGTCATCAGCTCGCGGTGGCCGCCCACATCGCTGGCGGCGACGAGTTTGCCCTGCGCCATCGCCTCCAGCGGTTTCAGCGGGGTGACGAGATCGGTCAGCCGGCTGCGCTTGCGCGGATAGGCCATGACGTCGGCGAGGGCGTAATAGCGCTCGACCTCGGCATGGGGCACGCGGCCGACGAAATGGATCGCGTGGGCCACGGGCGAGGCTTCGGCCTGCGCTTTCAGTGCCGCCTCGCGCGGGCCGCCGCCGACCATCAGCAACCGCGCGTGGGGGACTTGCGCGATCAGGTGGGGCATCGCGGCGATCAGGTCGTCGAGGCCTTCGTAGTCATAGAAGCTGCCGATGAAGCCGATCACCGGGCCATCCCCGAGCCCGAGGTCCGCGCGCAGGGCGGGGTCGGCCGCGACCGGCGCGCCGAACATGTGCATGTCGACACCGTTGGGCATGACCGTGATCTTGTCCGCCGGGGTGCCGCGCGCGATCAGGTCGGCGCGCAGACCCTCGCAGATCGTCACCACCGCGCCGGCGCCGGCGATCACGTGGTTTTCCAGCGTGCGGGTGAGTTTGTAGCGCACCGAGCCCTCGCGGCCCGTGCCATTGCCGACGGCCGCATCCTCCCAGAAGGCGCGGATTTCGTAGACGAACGGCACGCCCAAAGCCCGCGCCGCGCGCAGGCCCGCCATGCCCGAGAGCGCCGGCGAATGGGCATGGATGACATCGGGGCGCCACTCGCGGGCGAGCCGCATGATGCCATCGGCCAGCACGCCGATCTCGCGCCATTCGCGCAGGCCGGCAGGGCCTTGCGCTGTGCCGCGGGCGCGGTGGAAGGTCAGGCCCTCGGCCGCTTCGGTGTCGGGGCCCTCGGCATAGTGGCGGATGCCGGTGATGCCGCGCACCTGCCAGCCCATCGCCTCCTGCGCCTTCATGATGGCGCGCGTGCGGAAGGTGTAGCCACTGTGCAGCGGCAAGGAATGGTCGAGGACGTGGAGAACCCTTGTCATGGGCCAATTCCCTATGCCACAAAGGCTTAACGGCCCGTCAACCGGGGATTGCTAGACCCGCGCCAAGGCCCGCCCGCGCCGGAGTTTGACGCCACCGAGATGATCGACGATTTCGCCCTCGCGCTGACCCAGTTGCTGATCCTTGTGGCGCTGTGGCGGATCACGCGGCGGCGCGATCTGGATGTGGAGCCTGCGGCCAAGCCCGCAGCGCCGCCCTTGGCTTCTCCGCGTGAGACGCCGGCCGCACGGATGCCCTCGCTGTTCGGGGATCGCGACGCATGAGCGACGTCATGGTCACGCTGTTCATGATGGCGTTCCTGGCGCTGGGGTTGAGGAAGCCGTTCATTTGGGTGCTGGCGTACCTCTATGTCGATATCGTTCAGCCTCAGAATATCACCTATCATTTTCTCAATGCGCTGCCGCTGTCGCTGATCGTCTTCGTGCTGGCGGTGGGGGGCTGGGTGGCGGTCGATCGCGGGCAAGCGCGCGGGATCAGTTTCCGGCAGGTGCTGATGGTGCTGTTGCTGGTCTATTGCGGGATCAGCACGCAGATGGCGGTGTTTCCCAGTGCCGCCGCTGCCAAGTGGGACTGGGTGTGGAAGGCGCTGGTCTTCGCGATCTTCATGCCGTTCACGCTGGGCACGCGGCTGCGGCTGGAGGCGGCGGCGCTGGTGATGGTGCTGGCGGTGGGGTCGATCCTGATCGAGGGGGCGTTGAAGACGCTGACCGGCGGCGGCGGCTATGACATGCTGCGGCTGTTCCTCGATACGAATACTGGCATCTATGAAGGTTCGACGATCAGCGCCTGCGCGATCGCGATCATCCCGCTGATCCTGTGGCTGGCGAAGTACGGCACGATCTTTCCGCCCGACAAGCGCGTGCGGCTGTTCGCGCTGGGACTGGTGGGGGCGGCGCTGTTGATGCCGATCGGCACGGCGGCGCGGACGGGGCTGGTCTGCATGGTCGTGCTGGGCGGCTTGAAGCTGCTGTCGGTCAAGCGGCGCGGGCTCTATCTGGCGGTGATCGCGGTGGGGGTGATGGTGGCGGTGCCGCTGTTGCCGAGCAGCTATTCCGCGCGGATGGGCACGATCCAGAACAACAAGTCCGACGAATCGGCGCAGACCCGCGTGGCGGTGTGGAACTGGACGCTGGGCTATGTGGCGCAGCATCCGTTCGGCGGCGGCTTCCAGGTCTATCTGGCCAACAAGATCAAGGTCGTGACATCCGATTCGGCCTCGGCCGGCGGGGTGACGACCAACCAGAAGGGCACCACCGAGGACCACGCCCGTGCCTTCCACTCGGCCTATTTCGAGATGCTGGGCGAGCAGGGCTGGCCGGGGTTGATCCTGTGGCTGGCGTTGCAGATCTCGGGCCTCGTGCAGTTGCAGCAGGTGCGGATGAAGCTGCGCCGCAGCGAGGACCCGCTGGATGCGCGCGATGCCGCCATGGCGACGGCGTTGCAGGAGGGGCACGTCGTCTATCTGGTCGGGGCGTTGTTCGTGGGGATCGCGTTCCAGCCGTTCGTCTACATGCTGATCGGGTTGCAGATCGCGCTGGCGCAGCAAGTGGGCCAGCGGGTCAGGGCGCGCGGACGGGCACCGGTCATGGTGGCGGGGTGGCAGCCTTTAAGGGTTTGAAGGGGTTGAATGCGAGTGACAGGTGGCTTCGCCAGCCTACGGCTCCCTCGCGCACCCTCAACCTTGGCGACATTGCGCCCCGCGCGCAGCCTTGCGCCCTGCGGCGAAGCCGCCTGAATGTCTCCCGGCGCGATGTCGGCCATGCGGGCAAGATCGCGCTCGCCTTAGCCGCCCCGCCATCCCGCGCCGCGTGCAAGGCACAACGAAGCCAAGTCATGGGAGCGCGAGGGGTGTGCCCCTCGCATTCACCCTTCCCTTCGCACTTGCAAAATCCGCGATTGCGCGCGCCACCCCCGCCGCGCTAGCCCTCCGCGCCATGAACACCCTGCTCAGCGACCGCATTGGCGAGACCCTTGGCACATCGGGCTGGATCGAGGTGGCGCAGGCGCGGATCGATGCCTTTGCCGACTGCACCGGGGATCATAACCGTATCCATATCGATCGGGCATACGCCGCCGCCGGGCCGTTCGGCGGCACCATCGCGCATGGGTTTTTGACGCTGAGCCTGCTGGCGCGGATGGCGCAGGATGCCTTGCCCGATCACCTGATCGAGCGGGCGTTGAACTATGGCGTGGAGCATCTGCGGTTTGTCGCGCCGGTGCGTTCGGGTGTGCGGGTGCGCGGGCGGTTCGATCTGGCCTCGGTGACGCCGCATGCGCACGATCTGCAACTGGTGGCCGTGGCGGTGACGGTGGAGATCGAGGGCGGCGACAAGCCCGCGCTGGTGGGGACATGGATCCTGGCGATCCCGGCGTGAGCCCGGTTTCCTACCCCGGCAAAATGCTTTAGACGCCCGGCACAATGACCGACGCGCCGCTTGATCCCGCCCCCGAGACGCCGGTTGCCATGCCCGCGACCGATCCCGCCCCTGTTGCGGAGGGTGCTGCGCTGGTCGCGCCGGTGGTGCGCGCGCGCGATCTGGGGCCATTGGCGATGATCGCGCGGGCGGCGATGGCCTATCCGGGGCGGATGGCGGGGGCGGCGGCGGCGCTGGCGGTGTCGTCCACGGCGACGCTGGCGATTCCCGCGGGGTTCCGCATGATCATCGACAAGGGCTTTTCGCGCGGGGCCGATCCGGTGGCGATCGGGCACTGGTTCGCGGTGATGTTCGCGATCATCATCGTGCTGTCGATCGCGACGGCGGTGCGGTTCTACAACGTCTCGTGGCTGGGCGAGCGGGTGGTGGCGGATATCCGTCTGGCCGTGCAGGCCAACCTGCTGCGGCTGGCGCCTTCGTTCTTCGAGGAGAACTCCCCCAAGGAAATCTCCAGCCGGATGACCGCCGATACCGCGTTGATCGAGCAGGTCGTCGGCACCACGGTCTCGGTGGCGCTGCGCAATGCGATCACCGCGATCGGCGGGATCGGCTTCCTGTTCTGGCTGGCGCCGACGCTGACGGTGTGGCTGGTCGGGGCGTTGCTGGTGGTGGTGGTGCCGATCGTGATCTTCAGCCGGCGGTTGCGCGCGGTCTCGCGCAGCAGTCAGGACCGTGTCGCCAATATCGGCGCGACCGTCACCGAGGTGCTGGGCGCCGTCCGCATCGTTCAGGCATTCAACCAGGAGGCGCGTGAGAGCGCGCGCTTTGCCGGTACGGTGGAGCGCACCTTCGCCACCGCCAAGCGGCGCATCACCATCCGCGCCTTGCTTTCCAGCGTGGTGATCCTGCTGGTGTTCGGGGCGATCAACCTGCTGATGTGGCAGGGCGCGCTGGGCGTGGCCAGCGGGCGGATCAGCGGCGGCACGATCGCCGCCTTCGTTATCACCGGCGGGCTGGTGGCGGGCGCGTTCATGTCGCTGACCGAGGTTTATGGCGATCTGGTGCGCGCGGCCGGGGCGGCGGGGCGGCTGAACGAGTTGCTCAACGAGCGGCCGGCCATCGCCCCGCCGGCGCGGCCTTTGGCGCTGCCGGTGCCCCCGCGCGGCAGCCTGACGTTCGCCAACGTGACCTTCCGCTATCCGGCGCGGCCCGATGTGCCGGCGGTGGCCGACCTCTCGCTGACGGTGGAGCCGGGCGAGACGGTGGCGCTGGTCGGGCCATCGGGGGCGGGCAAGTCCACGCTGTTCCTGCTGGCCGAACGCTTCGTCGATCCGCAGGCGGGGGTGATCAAGCTGGACGGCGTGCCATTGACCGGCGCCGATCCCGCCGAGGTGCGCCGGCGCATGGCGCTGGTGCCGCAGGAGAGCGTGCTGTTTGCCGCCAATGCGCGTGACAACTTGCGCTATGGCCGGTGGGATGCCGATGACGCGGCGATCTGGGCGGCGGCGCGGGCGGCCAATGCCGAGGGCTTTTTGCGCGCGCTGCCCGAGGGGCTGGACACGTTCCTGGGCGAGGGCGGGGCGCGTTTGTCCGGCGGCCAGCGGCAGCGGATCGCGATTGCCCGCGCCTTGCTGCGCGACGCGCCGATCCTGCTGCTGGACGAGGCGACCAGCGCGCTGGATGCCGAGAGCGAACGCCTCGTGCAGGATGCGCTGGACCGGTTGATGGCGCACCGCACCACGCTGGTCATCGCGCACCGTCTGGCGACCGTGCGCAAGGCCGACCGCATCGTGGTGATGGATGGCGGCCGCGTGGTCGAGACCGGGACGCATGACGTGCTGAGCCGCGCGGGCGGGCTTTATGCGCGGCTGGCGGCCTTGCAGTTCGATGAGCACGCTTTCGCGCTCGACAGCCTGCCGGTGCAGGAATGATTATTGACGCGGGCGGTGGTGCCGCCGCGCGCAGCCTCAGGGGGAATCAGCATATATGACCGCACCGTGCACGCAAGGGGTCGATACCGGGTTCGTCGCGCTTGGCTATGCCAAGGTGGCGTTTCTGGGCGTCGTCCAGGGGTTGACCGAATTGATGCCGATCTCCTCCACCGCGCACATGCGGGTGGTGCCGGCGCTGCTCGGCTGGCGCGATCCGGGATCGGCGTTTTCGGCGGCGATGCAGATGGCGGCGCTGGCGGCGGTGATCAGCTATTTCTGGGGCGATGTGCGCCGGCTGGTGATGGGCACCGGCTGCGCGCTGGTGAAGCGCGATTTCAGCAATCCCGAGTTCAAGCTGGCGGTGCGCATCGTGCTGGCGACGATCCCGATCGTGATCGGCGGGGCGCTGCTCTCCAAGACGCTGAACCAGTGTGGGTCGCCGTTGCGGACGTTGCCGGCGATTGGCGTGGCGTGCATCGTCATGGCGGTGCTGATGGCGCTGACCGAGGTTTTGGCGCGGCATCGCACGACGGTTGAGGGATCGACGCTGGGGCAGGCGTTGCTGGTGGGTCTGGCGCAAGTGGGTGCGTTGCTGCCCGGCGTCTCGCGCTCGGGATCGACGCTGACCGCGGCGCTGGCGCTGGGGTTCAAGCGCGAGGAGGCGGCGCGGTTCTCGTTCCTGATCGGGCTGCCGGCGATTGCGCTGGCGGGGCTGAAGGAAGTGTTCGAGCTGCACAAGGCGCATCTCGATGCGCATGGCTGGTCGGTGCTGGCGGTCGGGCTGGCGGTGGCTTCGGTCTCGGCGTTCGTGGCGATCTGGGCGCTGATGCGGGTGCTGGAGCGGTACTCGTCGTGGCCCTTTGTGATCTATCGCGGGCTGCTCGGCGTGTTCCTGCTGGTGGCGACATCGCAGGGTCTGCTGAGCTGATCGCTTGACTCACCGCCCGGTTTCGCGCAAGGGGCCGGGCCTTGCCGAGGGCGGCGCTGCCTTGATGGGTGCGCCGCCTTCGTCGTTTTTCAGTTCACGCGTTTTCAGGATATCGAGATGGCCAAGCCCGCAACCGTCAAGATCCGGCTGGTTTCGACCGCCGATACCGGTTTCTTCTATGTGACCAAGAAGAACCCGCGCAACACCACCGAGAAGATGGTGTTCAAGAAGTATGATCCCGTCGTGCGCAAGCATGTCGAGTTCAAGGAAGCCAAGATCAAGTAATCCTGGCTTTTTGATGCGGCGGGAGGGTCGGCGTGCGGTTGTGCGTCGGCCTTTTGTCGTGTCTGGCGCGCGTTGTTCACAGGCAATTCACCGGGGGCGGGCGATGACGATGTCCATGATCTATCGTCGTTTTCTTGTCGCCCTTTCGTCCTGTGCGCTGTTGTCGCTGGGCGCTCCGCCTGCAGCGATGGCCGCCGATTCGGCCGGCGAGGTCAATGCCGCCGCCGCCGCCCTGCGCGATATCGCCACGATGCGCGCCGATTTCACCCAGACCGATGCCAATGGCCAGCGGGTCGGCGGGGTGCTGACGCTGAAGCGCGGCGGGTTGATCCGGTTCCAGTACGATCCGGGCTATCCGATGCTGATCGTTGCCGACGGCAAGGCGCTGACCGTGCTGGATACCGAGCTCAAGAAGTTGCAGCGCTGGCCGGTGGGCAATTCGCCGCTGGGGGCGCTGCTCGATCCGGGCAAGGATATTGGCCGATTCGGCACTGTCGTGCCCAGCTTTGATTCGCGCACGCTGAGCATCGAGGTGCGTGATCGCAGCCATCCCGAATATGGCATCCTGACACTGGTGTTCGAACGCAAGGCCGGCGCGCCGGGCGGGCTGGAACTGGATGGCTGGGTGACGATGGACGCGCAGAGCCGGCGGACCGTGATCCGGCTGGCGAATCAGCGCTATGGCGTGCCCGTCGCCAACGATCTGTTCCGCGTGACCAACCCGATGGCCGGGCCGCACCACTGATCGTGCCGCCCGCGACAGTCAGGGGCAAACCTGACAGTCATCTGCACCGGACGTTCACGTTGGGGCAATCCGGGCGAATCTAGAAAGGCCTTGTCAGCAGCGACACGCCGCCGGGTTTCGCCCCCCTGTTCCCGGATGGCACCAAATGTCCTGTCGACAGCGTGACGAGCGCAACCTGAACCCCCGTCCTCCTTGCCCCCGCGAGGGCGGGGGTTCTCACTTTCCTGCGTCTGCGACGCATCCGCAGATGTCGCGTTCACCGATTGCCCCGCGCTTGTGCTTTGGCCTGTTGCTGCCGCATCGACTTCGGCAAAAAACCGGTTCCCACTTTTTTGCCCGATGCTCTAGAGCCCTCCGCCATGGCCAACACCCCCCTGCGCATCGCCACCTGGAACATCAACTCGGTTCGCCTGCGGATGGCGCAGGTCGAACGGTTCCTCACCGAACATGCCCCCGATGTCCTGTGCCTGCAGGAGATCAAGACGATCGAATCGCTGTTCCCGCATGAGGCGTTCGCGGCGCTGGGCTATGAGCATCGCACGGTGCACGGGCAGAAGGGCTATCACGGGGTGGCGACGGTCAGCCGCATCCCGCTGCGCGAACTGACCCGCAACGACTGGCAGGACAATGGCGAGGCGCGGCATGTCGGCGTGGAACTGGTGGGGCGCGGGCTGGTGCTGGAGAATGTCTATATCCCCGCCGGCGGGGATGTCGCCGATCGCACGGTGAACCCCAAGTTCGGGCAGAAGCTGGACTTTCTGGAGCGGATGACGCGGTGGTCCGATAACCTGAAGGCGCCGACGATGATCGTGGGGGATTTCAATATCGCCCCGCTGCCCAGCGACGTTTACGATCACAAGGCGCTGCTGAAGGTCGTGTCGCACACGCCGATCGAGGTCGAGGCGTTGCAGCGGTTGCAGGACGCGCATGGCTGGGTGGACATCGGGCGCAAGCATATCCCGGCGCCCGAGCGGAATTACTCGTGGTGGTCCTATCGCTCGTATTGGCGCGCGAAGGATCAGGGGCGGCGGCTGGACCATATGTGGGCCTCGCCGGAGGTGGCGGCGCAGACCGTGGCGCATCGGTTTGTGGAAGAGCCGCGGCGGTGGGAGAGTCCCTCCGACCACGTGCCGCTGATTACGGATCTGGCGCTGTGAGCGACACCCGCGCGCTGGCGCTGGCGCTGGATGCGTTGCGGCATGGCTGGGCGATTCGGGTGGGGGATGGCCCCATGTTGTTGCCCGCTGAGACGGGCTTTGCCCCGGGGGCCGAGGCGGACCGGCTGTTGATCTCGCACGCGCGGGCGGCGACGCTGAAACTGTGCAACCAGCGTGAGGCGGCGGAGCCCCATGCGCCGGTGTTGATCCATGGGGCGGGGCGGTTCGATCTGGCGGCGGCGCGGGGGATTGCCGATCCGGCGCAGGATCTGATGCATCCGTTGCAAGGCCCGTTCCGCTGCGATCCGATCCCCGCGCTGGCCGAGGCGCAGGCGGCGATGGAGCTGGCGCGGCTGGCGGGGATTTTGCCGGCGTTTCTGGTGGACCCGGCGCCGGTGCCGGGGGTGGCTCAGGCGGTCAGCGTGGCCGATCTGGCGGCATTTGTCGATCCGGCGCACCTGGTGGTGGCGGCACGGGCGCGGCTACCGGTGGCGGCGTGCGAATCGGCGGAGATCGTGGCGTTCCGCGCGCCCGATGACTTGCGCGAGCATGTCGCGTTGATCGTGGGGACGCAGACGGGGGATCGGGCACCGCTGGTGCGGTTGCATTCCGAGTGTCTGACGGGCGACATCTTCGCCAGCCTGAAGTGCGATTGCGGGCCGCAGTTGAATGCGGCCCTGGCGGCCATGGCGGGCGAGGCGGATGCCGGCGTCGGCTGGGGGGTGTTGCTGTACTTGCGGCAGGAGGGGCGCGGGATCGGCCTCGTCAACAAGCTGCGCGCCTATCAGTTGCAGGACCAGGGGTTCGATACCGTCGATGCCAACAACCGGCTGGGATTGCCCTCGGAGGCGCGCGATTTTCCGGTGGCGGCGCGGATGTTGAGCCTGCTGGGCGTGCGGCGGATCCGGTTGATGACCAACAATCCGGACAAGGTGGCGGCGCTGGCGGGGCTGGGCGTGGAGGTGGTGGAGCGGGTGCCGCATGCGCTGCCGGCCAATCCGCATAATGTGCGGTATCTGGAGACGAAGCGGGATCGGGCGGGGCATTTGTTGTGAAGGTTTGAGGGGAAGATACGAGGGGCCCACCGATTTCTCTGGAGAAATCGGCACATGAGTCGCCCCTCGCGCTCCCCGTTCCTGTCCACGTTGCGCCTAGCGCGCGGTGTGGCGCCGTGCGGCGCAGCCGCCTTCATACAGCCTCCGGCGTGCCACGTTGCGCAAAGCTGTTGGCCACCGCCACGCCGACAACGAATGGGAGCGCGAGGGGCGTGCCCCTCGCATTTCACCCTTCAAACCTTCAATCCAGATTGGGCCGCAACCGCCGCGTTGCCAGCGCCATGTCGATCCCGCAGCGGCCTGCGTAGTCGGCCAACTGGTCTTCGCCGATCCGCGCCACGCCGAAATACTGCGCCTGCGGGTGGCCGAAGTAGAACCCGCTGACCGCCGCAGTGGGGAGCATGGCGAAGCTCTCGGTCAGGGTGAGGCCGGCGTTGGCAGGGGCGTCGAGCAGATCGAACAGCGTGGCTTTCAACGAATGGTCGGGGCAGGCGGGATAGCCGGGCGCGGGGCGGATGCCGCGATAGTCCTCACGGATGAGGGCTTCGTTGGTCAGTTGCTCGCCGGGGGCGTAGGCCCAGAGCGTGGTGCGGACGTGCTGGTGCAGGCGCTCGGCGAAGGCTTCGGCGAAGCGGTCGGCCAAGGCTTTCAGCAGGATGTCGCTGTAATCGTCGTGGCCGGCCTGGAAGCGGGCGAGGTGCGGCTCGATGCCGTGGATGCCAACGGCGAAACCGCCGATCCAGTCGTCCTCGGGCGCGATGAAGTCGGCGAGGCAGAAGTTGGCGCGGCCGCGCGATTTCTTCACCTGCTGGCGCAGGAAGGGCAGGCGCACGCCATCCGAGTCGTCTGTGGTCGCATCGTTGTTGCGAAAAACCGGTGCCCACTTTTTCGCACGATGCTCCAGCACCACGTCGTCGCCATCGCGGTGCGCCGGCCACAGCGCGGCGACGCCCTTCGCGGTCAGCCACTTTTCGTCGATGATGCGCTTCAGCATCGCCTGCGCGTCGGCCCAGAGGCTGCGCGCCGATTCGCCGACGATGTGATCGTCTAGGATGGCGGGGTAGGTGCCGGCCAGTTCCCAGGCGCGGAAGAACGGGGTCCAGTCGATGCAGGCCGCCAGATCGGCGAGATCCCATTCCGGGAACACGTGCAGGCCGGGCCGCGCCGGGGCGGCGGGCTTGTCGGCGGGGTCGATGACGAAGCCGTTGGCGCGCGCCTCGGCCAAGGGCAGCAGCGCCGAGTTCTCGCGGCCGGCGCGGGTGACGCGGACGGTGTCGTACTCGTTGGCGGTGGCGGCGATGAACGGGGCGGCCTGGGTGTCGGACAGCAATTGCGAGGCGACGCCGACCGCGCGGCTGGCGTCGAGGACATGCACCACCGGGCCGTTGTACGCCGGATCGATGCGCAGCGCGGTGTGGACCTTGCTGGTGGTGGCGCCGCCGATCAGCAGAGGGATCTGCATGCCGGCGCGGTCCATTTCCTCGGCCACGGTCACCATCTCGTCCAGCGACGGCGTGATCAGGCCCGAGAGGCCGATAATGTCGGCTTTCTCGTCGCGCGCGGTGTCGAGGATCTTCGACCACGGGACCATCACGCCGAGATCGACGACATCGTAGCCGTTGCATTGCAGGACCACGCCGACGATGTTCTTGCCGATGTCGTGGACGTCACCCTTGACCGTGGCCATGATGATCTTGCCCTTCGCCTTGGCGGCGGCGCCGAGCAGGTGCTTTTCCGCCTCGATGAAGGGGATCAGGTGGGCGACCGCCTTCTTCATCACGCGCGCCGATTTGACGACCTGTGGCAGGAACATCTGCCCCGCGCCGAACAGATCGCCGACGCGGTTCATGCCGGCCATCAGTGGGCCTTCGATCACCTCGATCGGGCGCCCGCCACGCGCGGCAACGGCGGCGCGCGCTTCCTCGGTGTCGTCGACGATGTAGGCGTCGATGCCCTTGACCAGCGCGTGTTCCAGCCGGGCGATCACATCATAGCCGCGCCATTCCTCGGCGGCCTTTTCGGCAGCCTTGTCGGTGCCCTTGAACGATTCGGCGATGGCGATCAGCCGTTCCGTGGCGGTTTCGGGGCCTTCGACGGGCCGCATCAGGATCACATCCTCGCAGGCGTCGCGCAGCTTGGGGTCGATCTCGGCGTAGATGTCGAGTTGCCCCGCGTTGACGATCGCCATGTCGAGCCCCGCCGGGATCGCGTGATAGAGGAACACCGAATGCATCGCCCGGCGCACCGGCTCGTTCCCGCGAAAGCTGAACGAGAGGTTGGAGAGGCCGCCCGAGCAATGGACATGGGGGCAGGTGGCGCGGATTTCCTTCACCGCCTCGATGAAGTCCAAGGCGTAGCGGTCATGCTCCTCGATGCCCGTCGCCACCGCGAAGATGTTGGCGTCGAAGATGATGTCCTCGGGCGGGAAACCGATGCCGGTCAGCAGCTTGTAGGCGCGCTGGCTGATCTCGACCTTGCGCTGCTTGGTGTCGGCCTGGCCCTTTTCGTCAAAGGCCATGACCACCACTGCGGCGCCATAATCCATGCACAGCCGGGCGTGGTGCAGGAAGGCCTCCTCGCCCTCCTTCATGCTGATCGAGTTGACGATCGGCTTGCCCGAGACGCATTTCAGCCCCGCCTCGATCACCTCCCACTTGGACGAGTCGATCATCAAGGGCACGCGGGCGATGTCCGGCTCGGCGGCGATCAGCTTCAGGAACGTCGTCATGGCGTGGACGGCATCGAGCAGCCCCTCGTCCATGTTGACGTCGATCACTTGCGCGCCGTTCTCCACTTGCTGACGCGCGACCTCCACCGCCTTGGCGTAGTCCCCCGCGATGATCAGCTTCTTGAACGCCGCCGAGCCGGTGACGTTGGTGCGCTCGCCGATGTTGACGAAGCGGGTGGATGCTGCGGTGGCCATTTCGGGTGGGATCCTGGTGTTTCGGAAGAAAAGTGAAACGCGGGGGGCGGGGGCCCCCTGCACCCCCATTACTGTCTAAGTGGGTGCGTGATCGAAGCGGGGTGCGTTTGGGCCAAGGGATGAAGGCCTGCGGCGCTCGCCCGCCGCGAAGCGGCTTTCATCAATACGGCCTTGCCCCCATGCGCCCGGCGGATGCCGTGGCGTGAGGTGGACAGGAATGGGGGTGCAGGGGGCCGCCGCCCCCTGCCTGTCCCTTGTTCTTCCACCCGCAAACCCATCGCCATCAAGCCATCGTAAACGGTTCAAGCCCCGCCAACCGCGTCACCACCGGCACCGCGCCGCGTGCGCGCGGCTTCACGCCCGCCACCGACCTCGCGATGGCGGCGATATGCGCCGGCGTCGATCCGCAGCAGCCGCCCAGCACGTTGACCTGCCCCGCCGCGGCCCATTCGTGGACGAAGCTGGCGGTGGTGTCGGGCATCTCGTCATAGGCGCCCAGTTCGTTGGGCAGGCCGGCGTTGGGGTAGATCATGATCGCGGCGTCGGCGATCTCGGCCAGCACTTTCACGTGCGGCCGCAACTGGGTGGCGCCGAACGAGCAGTTCAGCCCCACGGTCAAAGGCCGCGCATGACGCACCGCGTACCAGAACGCCTCGACGGTATGGCCCGAGAGGTTGCGGCCCGAGAGATCGGTCAGCGTCATCGAGAGCATGATCGGCACCTCGCGGCCCAGTTCATGTTCGAGGCGGCGGACAGCCATGATGCCGGCCTTGGCGTTCAGGGTGTCGAACACGGTTTCGATCAGGATGAAATCGGCGCCGCCCTCGATCAGCGCGACGGCCTGTTCGTGGTAGACATCGACCAATGTGTCCCAATCGATCTCGCGATAGCCGGGGTCGTTGACGTCGGGCGAGAGCGACAGTGTCTTGTTGGTCGGCCCGATCGCGCCGGCGACGAAGCGCGGGCGGCCATCGCGGGCGGCGAACTCATCGGCCACGCGGCGGGCCAATCCGGCCGAGGCGACGTTGATCTCGCGCACCAGATGCTGGGCGCAGTAATCGGCCTGCGAGATGCGGTTGGCTGAAAACGTGTTGGTCTCGGCGATGTCGGCGCCGGCCTCGAAGTAGGCGCGGTGGATCGATTCGGGCACTTCGGGCTTGGTCAGTGCGAGGATGTCGTTGTTGCCCTTCTGCTCGTGGCTCAGGCCCAGCGTGCCGGCATAATCGGCCTCGACCAGGCGCTTGCCCTGAATCTCGGTACCGAAGGCGCCGTCGGTGATCAGGATGCGTTGCGCCGCCTGTTCCAGAAACGCCCTGCGCGCGGGGGATGGGATCAGGGTCATGCGGCAACTCCTGTGGCGGGGCGCACGCCCAGCAGATGGCAGATGGCATAGGCCAGTTCGGCGCGGTTCAATGTGTAAAAATGGAAGTCCCGCACCCCGCCGGCATAGAGCCGCCGGCAGAACTCGGCGGCGATCGTGGCGGAGACCAGTTGGCGGGTTGCCGGGTGGTTGTCGAGGCCCTCGAACAGGCCATCCATCCATTCCGGAATGGTCGCCCCGCACATGGCGGCAAACTTGCGGGTTTGCGCGACGTTGGAGACGGGCAGGATGCCGGGCAGCACCGGCGCGTCGATGCCCGCCGCCGCCAGCTTGTCGCGGAAGCGGAAGAAGGTTTCGGGCTCGAAGAAGAACTGGCTGATCGCGCGGGTGGCCCCGGCATCCAGCTTGCGCTTGAGGTTGTCGATGTCCGCCTCGGGGCTGAGGGCATCGGGGTGGGTTTCGGGGTAGGCGGCGACCGAGATCTCGAACGGGGCGATGGATTTCAGGCCGGCGACGAGATCGGCGGCGCTGGCATAGCCATCGGGGTGGGGGACGAAGGGGGCACCGGGCACCCCGGCATTGACCATATCCCCGCGCAGCGCGACGATGTGGCGCACGCCGGCCTGCCAATAGCCCTCGGCCACGGCATGGATCTCGGCCTTGCTGGCATCGACGCAGGTGAGGTGCGCGGCGGCGGGCAAATTCGCCTCGGTGATGATCCGGGCGACGGTGTCATGCGTGCGGTCGCGCGTCGATCCGCCCGCGCCATAGGTCACCGAGACGAACTGCGGGGCCAAGGGCGCCAGCGTCGTCACCGCATCCCATAGCTGACCGGCGAGGGCATCGGTGCGCGGCGGAAAGAACTCGAAGCTGACCGCCAGATCGCCGGGCAGCCCCGCGAACAGCGGCGTATCGAGCGCGGTGCGTGCCTCACGCAGGGCATCGTAGGAGGGGGTCATGACAGGGGAGCCTCTCTAAAGCATCGTGCGAAAAAGTGGGCACCGGTTTTTCGTGCCAACGATGCGACATCTAAGGAACGGGGGTCGCCAGCCGCGTGCCGGTCCAGACCTTGACGGTCAGCGGCTGATGCGGGCGGTTCAGCAGGTGGGGGGCGCCGGGAATGGCGCGCGCGGATTCCTGCGCAAACCCCGCGCCGGCGAGCAGCGCCGCCATCTGCGCATCGGCAAAGCCAAGGCGCGCGTGGGCATGGAGCGTGCGCAGCTCCTCGCGGTCGTGCGCGGCGAAATCGACCACCGCGATGCGGCCGCCGGGGCGGGTGACGCGTGCGGCCTCGGCCAGCGCGATCTCCGGGGCCTGGGCGAAGTGCAGGACCTGATGGAAGACCACGGTGTCGAACGCGGCATCGGCGGCGGGCAGTGCGGCGAAATCACCCAGCACCAGATCGGCCGAGCCGCCGGGCAGATGTTGCAGCCGCGCGCGGGCGATGCGCAGCATCTCGGGGCTCTTGTCCAGCCCGGTGACATGCGTGGCGTGTGGCGCCAACAGTTCAGCCACGCGGCCGGTGCCGGTGCCGATGTCCAGCAACCGGCCGAGATCGACGCCCAGCGCCGCCTGCAAGGCGGTTTCCACCGCGCCCTCGGCATCGTGAAAGGCGCGGATGCTGTCCCACTCGGCGGCGTGGCGGGCGAAATAGGCGGCGGCGGCCTCCTCGCGCCCGGCGCGGATGGCGGCGAGGTGGCGGCGATCCTCGGCGCAGGTGGCGGCGAAGGCGGCGTCGGCATCCTCGGCGACGTTGAGCAGCCGCGCGGTGGCGGCGCCCAGCGGGGCGGGGGTTTCGGGGGTGATCGCGCTGCGCAGGAATACCCAACTGCCCTCCTTGCGCCGGGCGGCGAGGCCCGCGTCGCACAGGATCTTGACGTGGCGCGAGACACGCGGCTGGCTTTGGCCCAGGACTTGCGCGAGTTCGCCCACCGCCAGCTCCATCGCCGCGAGCAGGCGCATGATCCGGAGCCGCGTCGAATCGGCCAAAGCGCGCAAGGTGGGATCGATCTGCATGGTTGGGGCTCTCTCTGGACCCTGCATATAAAGATATCTTTATATGAATGCAACGGGGTCTGACGGAGGCCTTGCCCTCTTGCCGCCGGCGGTGGCGGGCCTATCAAGACGCGACCTGCCCCCAAGACCGGATAGCGCCATGACCGACCCCGCCCTTCGCCGCCCGTTCGCCGCCTTGCTGACCGGTGCGGCGATGCTGGCGCTGGGGGCGTGCCATCATGCCGCGCAGACCGACGCCGGGGCCTCTGCCGACAACGTGGAAATGCCCGCCGAGGAGGCGCTGAGCGGGGTCGCCGCCCAGCCGGTGGCCGATCCGGCGGCGGCGGCCAGCGGGGCGGATTCGGCGGCCTCGGCGCCTTGAGGCATCAGGCGGTGTAGGCCGCCCAGCCCTTGGCGCGCAGGTCGCACGCCGGGCAATCGCCGCAGCCATGGCCCCAGGCGTGGAGCGTGCCGCGCTCGCCGCGATAGCAGGTGTGGGTTTCGGTGCGGATCAGTTCGACCAGACCGGGCCCGCCGAGGGCCTCGGCCATGGCCCAGGTCTGGCGCTTGTCGATCCACATCAGCGGAGTGTGGATCACATAGCGACTGGCCATGCCAAGGTTGAGCGTGGCCTGCAGCGCCTTCAGCGTATCGTCGCGGCAATCGGGGTAGCCGGAGTAGTCGGTCTCGCACATGCCGCCAATTAGATGGCGCAGATGCCGCCGCCCCGCCAGCGCCGCCGCCAGCGTGAAGAACAGCAGGTTGCGCCCCGGCACGAAGGTGTTGGGCAGGCCGTCGGCGCGGAGAGCAATCTCGGCATCGCTGGTCAGCGCGGTGCCGCCGAGTTGGCCGATCACGCCGAGATCGAGCATGTGATCGGGGCCGAGGCGTTCACCCCATGCCGGGTTCAAGGCGGCCAGCCCGGCGCGGACACCAGCGCGTACCTCCAGTTCGACATGGTGGCGCTGGCCGTAATCGAAGCCGACGGTCTCGACCCGGGCGAAGCCGTCCAGCGCCCAGGCAAGGCATGTCGCGCTGTCCTGTCCGCCCGAGAACAGCACGAGTGCGCCGGAATCGTCCATGGCTGGGGTGTCCTTGTGTGGGATGGCAAGCCTTGCCGGTTAGCGGCAAGCGGCGCGGGGGGGAAGAGCCCCATGCGGTTGAGCGCAACGCAAGCGCGGTTCACATCACTGCACGCCGGCGGGGCTTGAGTGTCGGCGCCGGCTCGGCAACACTGTGGCATCATGACGGTCCATTCGACGTTTCCCCCCGCGTCGTCCGATCCGTTTCGCGTTGAAACGATCGTGCGTGGTTTCCAACCCCCGCTGCGCCTGGAGGCGCCGCCGGACGCGGCCGCCATCGCGCGCGCCGACACCGCCGCGCGGTTCTGGCAGGGCGATGTCGCCGCGTGGCCGGCGGATGGCTCGGCCGAGCAGGCGCGGGTGTTGCGCGACATGTTCCGCGCGACGTTCAATCCCTATCGCCCTGCGGTGATCGATTGGCCCGCATTGTCGTCCGGGGATCTGGCGCGGATCACCTCGCTGCCGATCTGGGACATCGCCGTCCAGACCGAGGGGCGGGCGCGGATGTTCATGGCCTGCTATGCCGCGACGGTGCAGGATCCCGCCATGCGCGAGGCCTTGGCGCTCAATGCCTGGGAGGAGAGCCGGCATAAGGACGTGCTCTCGCGCATGGTGACGGCCTATGGCATCGAACTGGTCGATGAGCCGGCGTACGATGCGCCGCGCGATGCCGAGTGGGCCTATATGGTCACCGGTTATTCGGAGTGCGTGGACAGCTTTTTCGCCTTCGGGCTGTTCGAACTGGCGCGGCGGTCGGGGTTGTTTCCGCCGGCATTGGTCGAGACGTTCGAGCCCGTGATGCAGGAGGAATGCCGGCATATCCTGCTGTTCGCCAACTGGCTGGCGTGGCACCGGGCGCGGCTGGGTCTTGTCCGGCGGGTGCGGTTCGAGATCAAGGTGGCGCGGGTCTGGCTGTTCCTCGGGATCGAGCGGATGGGGCTGGCGCGCTCGCTGGACGGCGACAAGACCAAGGATGACAGTAACTTCGCGATGACCGGTGCCGGATCGGTGACTGAGGAGGAGTTCGACCTGCGCACGCTGCTGAAGCTGTGTCTGGTGGAGAACGCGCGGCGGTTTGCGGGGTATGACAAGCGTTTGTACCGGCCGGGAACGATGCCGGCGTTGGTGCGGGCGGTGTTGTGGGTTTTGCCTGGGGGGAAGAAGAAGAGGTAGATACGAGGGGCGTTTGATGTGCCGATTTCTCAAGAGAAATCGGTTGGCCTCTCGCGCTCCCCGTTCCTTTTTTCGTGGTGCTACATTTGCGGTGTGGCGCCTCCGCAAAGCGGATGAATGAAGGCGGCTTCGCCGCATGGCCCTACGTTGAGGCCGTGACATGACGTCGACAAAGTTATGGGGGTCCGGGGGTCTAGACCCCCGGGTTTCACCCTTTTCTGCCAAACAAGGAACCACCCCCATCAAACCGCCCCTCCTGCTCACTCAGCCCCTGATCCCCAGCGCCCGCGCCGCACTCGACGCTGCGTTCGAGGTCCACACGCTCTATGACGCGGCCGATCGCGAGGACCTGCTCGTTCGGATCGCGCCGAGCATCCGTGCTATCGCGGGCGGCCACGCGCCCGCCGAGTTCATCGCGCGCTTCCCCAGGCTGGAGATCATCGCGGGCCCCGGCGTCGGCTATGACGGCATCGACATCGCCGCCGCCAAACAGCGCGGCATCCGCGTGACCAACACCCCCGATGTGCTCAACGATGCGGTGGCGGAACTGACCATCGCGCTGATGCTGGCCTTGGCGCGGCAGGTGCCGCAGGCGGATGCGTTTGTCCGCGCTGGGCATTGGCCCAACGCCACCTTCGCGCCGAGCGTCGAGCTGACCGGGCGGACAGTGGGCATTCTGGGCCTTGGGCGGATCGGCAAGGAGATCGCCCGGCGCGCGCAGGCGATGAAGATGCGTGTGGTCTATCACGGCCGCCATGCCCAGCCGCGCGAGCCTTACACGTTCTACGCCGACCTCACCGAGATGGCGCGCGAGGCCGACTGGCTGGTGGTGATCGCGCCGGGCGGGGCGGGCACCGAGGCGATCGTCAGCCGCGCCGTGCTGGCGGCGCTGGGGCCGCAGGGGCGGTTGGTGAACATGGCGCGCGGGTCGCTGGTGGACGAGGCGGCGTTGATCGAGATGCTCGGCACAGGCGCGCTGGGCGGGGCGGCGCTGGATGTGTTTGCCGATGAGCCGCGCGTGCCCGAGGCCTTGTTTGGATTGCCCAATGTGGTGCTCTCGCCGCATCAGGGCAGCCATACCACCGAGACGCGCGAGGCGATGGGGGCCTTGCTGGTGGCCAATCTGAAGGCGCACTTTGCCGGCGCGCCGTTGTTGACCCCGGTGGCCTGAGCCGCGCCCGCGATACGATGATACATTTTCGGGATTGCAACGACACCCGGGCCTGACACAAGCGCAGGCACGACCGATACGGAATTCAGGGGGCTTCCTAAAATGCGCAAATTGACGCTGTGTGTGATTGCGCTGCTCGCCAGTGCCAGCCCCGCTCTGGCGCAGATGGGCGGCGGCGGCGGTGGCGGCATGAGCGGCATGCAGATGGGCGGCGCGCCCGATTCGGCGCCCGCCGACGATACCGAGCATGCCAAGGAAATCGGCTCCAGCGATCGCGGCACCGACATGAAGCCGCTGGGCCAGGATCAGTTCGACAAGGCGGTGACGGCCATGTTCGCCGCCGCCGATACCAACCGCGATGGCCTGGTGACGCTCGCCGAGCTGGAAGCGATCGTCCAGGCGCGGCGCGACCAGATCATCCGCGACCGCTTCAAGGAGATCGACACCAACCACGACGGCCGCATCGATGCGGATGAGTTCACCGTCTGGCAGAACAGCATGGGGGCGGCGGCGTCCTCGGCCTGCGCCGGCACGGTGGGGGCGACCGAACTGGTGCCCGAGACGCTGGGGCCACCGCTCGGCCGCAGCGACAGGGACATGATGCTGGGCGTGGCGATCGAGCCGTTGAGCGCCAATGTCATCACCGCGGCGAACATCCATTACCGCCCGGGGATCACGCTGGCCGACCTGCTGGCCTATGAGGACGCGCATTTCCACGCGCTGGACACCAACAAGGACGGCTTCCTGGAGCAGCAGGAGCTGAACGTCGCCGGTCGGCCGCGCGGTGGGCCGGGCGGGATCGGCGGCGCTGCCGGTGGCGGCATGGGCGGGCACCATGGCGGCATGGGCGGCGGTCGCGGCGGCATGGGCGGCGGCGGCATGGGCGGCGGCGGTGGCGACATGGGCGGTCCCCCGGGCGGCCTTTGAACCGGGGCCGCTGCGGTAACGATTGCTCTTGCGGGCGTCAGCCGCTAGCCGGCGTGTCTTTCCCCGCCGGGCGACTCGCGCCCGCGCTGGCTTTCGCAAGGCCCTGACATGACCGAGACCACCCCCGCGCTGCACTATCTCAGCCAGGACACGTTTCTTGCCGATGTCGCCAGCGTGGCCGATCAGGTGCGCGCCAGCGGCTGGGCGCCCGATTTCGTGGTGGGTATCGGCCGGGGCGGGCTGGTGCCGGCGGTCTATCTCTCGCACCGGCTGGACCTGCCGATGCTGTCGATCGACCATTCCAGCAAAGTGCCCGGATTTGCCGAGGAACTGCTGGGCAAGGTCGCCGAAAAAAGCGCGCGCGGCGAGCGGTTGCTGTTCGTCGACGATATCAACGACAGCGGCGGCACCATTGCCCGCGTCCGCGCCCTGCTGGCCGAGGCGGGGTGCCATGACGACAACTTGCGCTTCGCGGTGCTGATCAGCAACGTCGCCTCGCAGGTGTCGGTCGATTTCCACTCGGAAACGATCGACCGCACGGGCGACAAGCGCTGGTTCGTGTTCCCGTGGGAAGCGGTGGGGACGACCGAGGCCATCGTCGCGGACGCCAACGAGGTGCCTTCGCGCATCGGGTGATCGGGGCAAGGGGAAGGCCGGGGGATTCATCCCCCGGACCCCCGTTCCTTGTATGCGTTGCGCCTTGCGCGCGGCGCGCCGCCTTTTCCGGGTTTGCCTCGCCACCTTGCGCGGTCCGGCGATGACAGCGACATCTCTTGCGGCTGCGCCGCATGGCGCCACGCCGCGTGCAAGGCACAACGACGACAAGTCCTGGGAGCGCGAGGGTCGTGACCCTCGCATTTCCCTCTTGATAGTTCCTCGTTTGTTCTTACGATATACGGCGTGCTGACCCCCGAATCCTCTCCTGCCGACCTGGCCACCGCCCAGTTGGTGGCGCGCGGCATTGCCCGCCTGTTCGCGCGCAACGACATCTGGTGCCTGACAGAGATGCCCTTGCGCAACGGCCGCCGGGCGGACCTGATGGGGATCGACGCGCGCGGGCAACTGGTGATCGTGGAGATCAAGGTGGCGCGGGCCGATCTGCTGGGCGACGCCAAGTGGACCGATTATCTTGAATACTGCGACCGGTTCTATTGGGGCCTGGCGAGCCATCTCGACCGGGCGTGCATGGAGGGGGCGGCGTTTCTGCCCGAGCGCTGCGGGTTGATCGTGGCCGATGGCTATGATGGCGAGATTCTGCGCCCGGCGCCGTTGGTGCCGCTGGCGGCGGCGCGGCGCAAGGTGGAGGTGGAGCGACTGGCGCGCGCGGCCTTGCGGCGGCAGGTGCTGGCGGGCGATCCCGATGCGGCGCGGCTGGGCGGGCGCGGCTGAGACGCGCGCTGTGCCGTGTTTTGAATTACCCTTGTCACATCTTGCGACGTAAGGGTGGATTTACAGGTGGCGCGGCGGCGTGCGATGGCGTTTATGCGAATCGTTCGCAACATTGACCGCACCCCATCGGAGACCATTGAATGCTCAATCGCAGCCTGCACCGTTGGATCAGCTTGCCGATCGCCATTTTCATGCTGTGGATCGGCGCTACCGGCGTGATCCTGCAAATCCAGCAACTGGGCGGGCACGAGGACGGGCATGGCGGCGCCGCGCATCATGCCGCGCCGGCCGATGTCGATGTGGCCGCAGCGGTGGCCAAGGGGCTGGCTGCGGCGCGGGCGCTCGATCCGCAGTTCCATACGCGCACCGTGCAGGTGGATCTGGGCGGATCGGCGCTGCATGTGCTGATCGGCGCGCGGGCGCGGGGCGGCGACCAGATCGACTACGACGCGGGCACGGGTACGGCCACCAAGGTCGTCCAGAAGATGAGCCTGCACGGGCTGATCATCCATCTGCACTCGGGCGAGGCGATCGGGCCGGTCGGCACGGTCATCGGGTTGATCGCGGGGATCGCGCTGGTGGTGCTCTCGGTCACCGGGGCGGTGGTTTATATCGATATGTACCGCCGCCGCGCCAGGGCCGGCAAGGGCGGTCTGTTCTGGCACCGCTGAGCGGATCTCGCGCCATCTGCGGTGGCGCAACTTAACCGTTCTTTCATCGGGTTGCGCAAAGGTTTGCAGGCCGGGGGCGATGGCGCCCCGTGGTCGGCGAAAGGCGATTCGATGGATATGCACGGCAGTTTCCGGCGCGCGGTTGCTTTGGCCGATGCCTGTGACGAGGTGCTGCCCCCTGTGATCGGCCAGTCCGAGCGGCGGATGCAGGCGCGGGCCTGGGCGCATTGGGCGGCGTTGCGCAACGGGCGCGATGTGCCGGCGACGGGTGACCTCGATCTGGCGGCGATCCCCGAGATGGCGGCGCACGCGGTGCTGTTCGAGGTGGCCGGGGACGCGCCGCGGGTGCTGTGGCTGGGGGCGCGGCTGGCGGCGGTCTGCGGGATCGCGGACACGCCCGCCACGCTGGCCGAGGCGCCGGCGGCATCGGTGCTGGGCCGGATTGCGCGGCGCTGGCGGCAGGTTCTGGCCAACGCCGCGCCGGTGGGCTTCGAGGCCGAGACGGCGAGCCCCGGTGGTGGCATGGGGCTGCACCGCGCGATTCTGTTGCCGCTGGCGGGTGCCGATGGCGCGATCGCGCAAGTGCTGGCGGTGGTGAACAGCCGCGAAACCGCGCCTCTGGCGATCAGCGATGCGTTGATGCAGGAATTGAGCGGGGTGCTGGGCAATCTGGCCGATGCTCCGGCGCAGGATTTTGCCGCATGGCTGGCGGCGGCGCAGGGCGCGGCGGCGCTGGCCGATGGCACCGGCGGCGCGGCGGGGCGCCAGCGGTTGTACGATGCGATCGGCGCGGCCTGGGATCTGGCGCTGGCCGCCGAGGCGGACCCGGCCGGGCTGGTTGCCGCGCTCGGGCCGACTGGCATCGTCGTGCGCGCGGATGCGGGGTTTCGTGCGCCGCTGCTGGCGATCGCCAAGCTGGCCTTCGGCGCGACGCGCGACAAGACCCGGCTGACCGAGATCGCCACTGTGCTGGGCCATGCGCGGCGGCTGGGGCTGCCGGTGGGGACACTGGCGGACTATCTGCGGAGCGCGCCGGGCGGACTCAAAGCCGTGATCGGCGAGGCGCGGCGGCAGGAACGTGCGGCGCGCGGCGATAGCGGGTGGCGCGGGCTGCCGGCGGTGGCGCTGGGCGATCTGCCGGGCGAGGGGCCGGGGCTGACGCTGCTGGCGGCGCGGCGCGGGGCGCGCGGCGTGGAGATCGTGGGCGAACTGGCCGGCGCGCGCGAGGTGTTGCGCAGGTTGGGCAAGCGGGCGCAGTTGCGCGGCGGGTGAAGGTTTGAAGGGGTGAATGCGAAAGGTTTGAAGGGTAAATACGAGGGGCACGCCCCTCGCGCTCCCCGATCCTGTCTTCGTTTCGCGCTACTCTCTCCCGAGCGCCATGCGGCGAAGCCGCTCAAATCATAGCCTCCGGCGGTGCGACGTTGCGCGAGGCGGCGGTGGCATATGAGGCCGACAAGGTTGAGGGAGCGCGAGGGACTTGTCCCTCGCCCTTCTCCTTCCCTTCATCGACAGTTCACCCCACCTTCCCCTAAGACCTGAACCCATGCGCCGAAACCACCCCGCCCTTCGCCTTGCCGCCGCCCTCGCGCTGGCGGCTGCTGCCACGCCGGCCGCCGCGCAGGATGTGCTGCGCGATGCCGAGACCGAGGCGTTGTTCCACGACATGGCCAAGCCGTTGATCGTGGCGGCGGGGCTGGATCCGAAGAATGTCGATGTGGTGCTGGTCAACGATTCCTCGGTGAATGCGTTTACGGCGGGCGGGCAGACGGTGTTCGTCAACGCCGGCCTCGTCAATTACGCCGATCATGCCGAGGAAGTGCAGGGCGTGATCGCGCACGAGTTGGGCCACGTGGTGGGCGGGCATGCGATCGATACGCGCGGGATGGCTTCGGCCTCGCGGATCTCGATCCTGTCGCTGTTGCTGGGCGCGGCGGCGGCGGCGGCGGGATCGCCCGAGGCGGCGATGGCGATCTTCATGGGCGGGCAACAGGCGGCGCTGGGCAAGTACATCAGCTATACCCGCGGCGAGGAGGAGCAGGCCGATGCCGCCGGCGCCACGTTCCTCTCCAAGGCGGGGATTTCCGGGCGCGGATCGGTGGAGTTCTTCCACAAGCTGCTGAACCTCGAAAACCGCTATGGCATGACGCGCAGCGACGAGGACGCGTTCTATAGCGACCACCCGATGACCGACGATCGCATCCAGACGCTGCAGGACCAGTACGAGAAGGACCCGGCGTGGAACAAGCCCGCCGATGCGGTGATGGAGGCGCGGTTCCAGTTGGTGAAGGCCAAGCTGTTTGGCTATCTGGCCGAGCCGGCGGACACCTTGCAGACTTATCCCGATTACCTGACCGGGCTGCCGGCGCATTATGCGCGGGCCTATGCATTCCATAAGGACGGTTACCTCGACAAGGCCGATGCCGAGGCGGACAAGCTGCTCGCGGCCGAGCCCGACAATCCTTATTTCCTGGAGCTGAAGGGGCAGATGCTGTTGGAGGCGGGGCATCCTGTCGAGGCGATCCCGCCCTTGCAGCGCGCCACCGAGCTGACCAACAATCAGCCCTTGATCGCCACCACATATGGCCATGCGTTGATCGCCGCCGACGATGCCGGGCAGGGGCTGAGCGTCGGATCGGCGCATTTCCGCGAGGCCGAGCGGGTGTTGAAGGCCGCCGTTGCGCGTGACCGCGAGAACCCGTTCGCGTGGTATCAACTGGGGCAGGTCTATGCGGCGGTGGGCGATATTCCGCGCGCGCGGCTGGCCAGCGCCGAGGAGCAGGCGCTGGAGGGCAACATGGGCGAGGCCGCGCGCAATGCCAATGCCGCGCTGCTGGCGCTGCCGCCGGGATCGGCCGATGCCTTGCGCGCGCAGGACATCGCGCTGGCCGCGCAGGCCGGGCTGGCGCGGGGCAACAAGCGGCGGTAAGGGGCGGGGGTGATGGCTCTGACTTTTGCTTCGAAACTGATCGCCCCGCTGGCGGTCGCGGTGGCCGCGCTGGGCGGGGGCGCCGTCGGCTGGGTCGCGCATGGCGGTGCCGCGCAGGCGGGGGGCGAGGCTGCGGCGCGCGCCTATATCGCCGATCATCCCGATGCGGTGCCCGGTATGCTCGATCAGATCCGGCAGAATGCCGCCGCCGCCGCGCTCTCGCCGGTGCGGGTGCAGGTGGAAACGGCGTTTCCCGGCGCGGTGCTGGGCAATCCGCGCGGGCGGGTGACGCTGGTGGAGTTTCTCGACTACGCCTGCGGTTATTGCCGCAAGAGTGTGCCCGATGTGGAGCAACTGATCGCCGCCAACCCCGATCTGCGCGTGGTGGTGCGCGAGTGGCCGATCCTGACGCCCGAGAGCGCCGATGCCGCGCGGATGGCGCTGGCCGCCGCGGCGCAGGGCAAGTTTGCCGCGTTCCATGTGGCGATGTTCGGCGCGGGGCGGCCATCGGCCGAGACCATCGCCCAGGCGGCGCAGGCGGCCGGGCTGGACATGGCGCGCGCGGGACGTGATGCGAATGCCGCTGCCGTGAAGCGCGAGATTGCCGAGACGGGCGCTCTGGCGCGGCGGATCGGGGCGGAGGGGACGCCCACCTGGGAAATCGACGGGCAGATCATGGTCGGCGCGGTGGGGAGCGATACGCTGGCCGGCGCGATTGCCGATGCGCGGGCGAAGGTGGGGCCGGCGGGGCAGATCGCGGCGAAGTGAGGAAAAAGGTTCAGGGATAGATGCGAGGGGCAAACCCCTCGCGCTCCCCGGTCCTGTCCGCGTGGCACTTGCCATCGGCGCTGCGGCGAAGCCGCCATTTCATAGCCTCCGGCGGTGCGACGTTGCGCAAAGAGGCCGGCCTGCGCTGCGTTGACAAGTCATGGGAGCGCGAGGGACGAGTCCCTCGCATTTCACCCTTCTTCTTGCCCATCGCGAAGCGAACCGGCTAGAGTCTCCCGCGATGCCCGCGCTCGCCCCTCAACCCACGCCGTTTTTCGCGAACAAGAACCGTGCGTTCTGGCGCCTTCAGGTGATCGGCTGGGCCGGGGCGATGCTGCTGCGCGCGCTATCGAGCATTGCCAACGGGCAGTCGTGGTCGTTTCTGGTGCTGGTGTTCGTGGCGACGATCACGGGGTTTTCGATCTCGCTGATCCTGGCGGTGATCTATCGCCAGTTGATCGGGCGGCGGCCGGTGCTGACCTGGGGGGTGACGGCGCTGGTGCTGTCGGCGGCGGTGCTGTTTTATGCCTTTGTCGATGGCTGGGTGATTTCGCTCTATCGCGCCGATCCGCAGACGGTGGGGTTTGCCCAGTTGGTGATCGGGGTGTTCTATCTCGATGCGACGCTGCTGGGGGCGTGGTCGGCGCTCTATTATGCGATCAACTTCTTCCTCAAGGTGGAGGAGGCGAGTGACGCGCTGATCCGCATGGAGGCGCAGGCGACGGCGGCGCAACTGGCGATGCTGCGCTATCAGTTGAACCCGCATTTCCTGTTCAACACGCTGAACTCGATCTCGACGCTGGTGCTGCTGAAGCAGACCGAGCCGGCCAATGCGATGCTCTCGCGGCTGTCATCGTTCTTGCGCTATACCTTGATCAACGAGCCGACCGGGCGGGTGACAGTGGCGCAAGAGGTGGCGACGCTGAAGCTCTATCTCGATATCGAGCGGATGCGGTTCGAGGAACGCCTGCGCACCACCTTCCACATCGAGCCGGAGAGCACCGAGGGGCTGCTGCCCTCGCTGTTGCTGCAACCCTTGGTGGAAAACGCGATCAAGTATGCCGTCAGCCCGCAGGAGGCCGGCGCCGAGATCACCATCCACACCGCCCGCGTGGGACAACGGCTGCGCATCATCGTCAGCGACACCGGCCCGGGGCTGACCGACACGGCGGACAACCGCAATTCGGGCCTGCGCATGGATGGCGCGGGCGAGCCGGTCTCGACCGGGGTGGGATTGGCCAATATCCGCGAGCGGTTGGCGCAGGCCTATGGCGGTGATCACCGCTTCGATACCTTCGAGCCGGCTGAGGGCGGATTCGGCGTTACCATCGAGATACCCTTCGATACGCGGCCGGTCACATCCCGTTCATCGTGATTTTGAGACTCTGGTGGTCTGACGCGACGTGATTGTCGCCCCCCGAAGGACGTGAAAAACCGATGACGATCCGCACCATCCTCGTTGATGACGAAAAGCTCGCCATCCAGGGGCTGCAACTGCGCCTCGAAAAGTACCCCGATGTCGAGATCATCGACACCTGTCTCAACGGCCGTGAAGCCATCCGCAAGATCAAGACCGAGAAACCCGATCTGGTGTTTCTCGATATCCAGATGCCCGGTTTCGACGGGTTCTCGGTGGTGAAAGGCGTGATGGAGATCGAGCCGCCGCTGTTCGTCTTCGTCACCGCCTATGCCGAGCACGCGATGAAGGCGTTCGAGGCCAATGCGATCAACTACCTGCTGAAGCCGGTGGACGAGGACAAGCTCGCCGACACGCTGGAGCGCGTGCGCCAGCGGCTGGGCGAAAAGCGGCTGGCCGAGGAGGCAGAGAAGCTGAAGACCGTGCTGGCCGAAGTGGCGCCCGATGCCATGGACACCATGGACGACGAGCCGGTGGAACACGCCGCCGGCGCGCGTTACGAAAAGCTGATCAACATCAAGGATCGCGGGCAGATCTTCCGCGTGGATGTCGACAGCATCGAGCACATCGAGGCCGCCGGCGATTATATGTGCATCCGCACCGGCGACAACTCGCTGATCCTGCGCGAGACGATGAAGGACCTGGAGCGCCGGCTGGACCCGCGCGTGTTCCAGCGGGTGCATCGTTCGACGATCGTAAACCTGAACCTGGTGCGGCAAGTGAAGCCGCATACCAACGGCGAATGCTTCCTGGTTCTGGAGAGCGGCCAGCAGGTGAAGGTCTCGCGCAGCTATCGCGATGTGGTGGCGCGGTTCGTGCACTGATCGTGATGTCGGGTTGATACGGGAAGGGCGCCTTGCGGCGCCCTTTTTCGTTTTGGAAGAAGAGGAAGGCAGGGGGCGGGGCCCCCTGCACCCCCGTTACTGCATTGGGCAGGGGTGGTTGCACCGGTATTTGGCATCGCGAGGGGTTTGGAGGGCCGCTTTGCGGCGGGTGCTGGGGCGCGGCCATGCGTAACCCAAAGCGCCGCAGGCCTTCAGCCCCCGCAACCACGCGCAACGCGGCCGGCAGGCGGAAACGTCGACAAGTCATGGGAGCGCGAGGGGCTAGCCCCTCGCATTCACGCTTTTTCCTCAGCTCCGCACCGGCCGCCGCGCGAACAGCCCGAACGCCGCGATCACCGCATAGCACAGTGCCGGCAGCGCCAGCGCGATGCCGAGGCTGCCGCTCGCATCGGCCAGACGCCCGGTCAGCGGCGGGATCACCGCGCCGCCGACGATCGCCACGCAGATCACCCCCGAGCCATCCGCCGCGCGCTCGCCGAGGCCTTCGCTGGCGAGCGTGAAGATGGTGGGGAACATGATCGAGTTCATCAAGCCGATGGCGAGCAGCGTCCATGCGGCGACGTTGCCGCCGGTGTTGGCCGAGATCACGATCAGCGCGATCGCGCCCAGCGCGTTGAATGCCAGCACTTTGCCGGGGTTGATCGCGCGCAGCACGCCCGAGCCGATGAAGCGCCCGATCAGCGCGCCGAGCCAGTAGAACGGGATCAGCTTGCCGGCCGCCTCTGCCGTGATGGCGAGGACGTGTGGTTGCGACACGTAGTTGACGATCATCGAGCCGATCGCGACTTCGGCGCCGACGTAGAGGAAGATGCAGGCCGCACCGAAGGCGAAGCGCGGGCGACGGAGCAGGTCGAAGCCCTCGAACAGCGAGCCATGCGCGACGGGCTCGCGCTTCAGCGCGTTGCGATAGACGAAGACCACCGCCGCGATCACGCCCAGCGCCACCGCCAGCCCGAAGTAGGCGTGGACCACCGCGCGGGTTTCCGCCACGCGATAGGCACTGAGCGCCGCGCCCGAGAGCTGGCTGGCGGTGACCTTGGCCAGGCTGCCCAGGATCAGCATCGAGCCGACATAAGGGAAGATCGTCGTGCCCAGGCTGTTGAACGCCTGCGCGAAGGTCAGCCGGCTGGAGGCGGTATCGGGCTTGCCAAGCAGCGAGATCAGCGGGTTGGTGACGACCTGCACGATCGTCACGCCACCGGCCAGCACGAACAGCGCCCCGAGGAACATGCCGAAGGTGGCGCTGGCCGAGGCGGGGATGAACAGCAGGCAGCCGCCCATCATCGTCAGCAGGCCGACCACCGCGCCGCGCATGTAGCCGATACGCTTCACCACCCAGGCGGCGGGCAGCGACACCACGAAGTAGGCGAAGAAGAACGCCGACTGGACGAACATCGCCTGCATGTAATCGAGCGTGAACAGCTCTTTCAGCTTGGGGATGATGACGTCGTTCAGGCTGGTGATGCCGCCGAAGATGAAGAACAGCGCCATGACGAAGCCGGCGAGATGCGGCGCGTTGCTGCGGCCGGCGTCCGCTGCGGGATTGTCAGCGCTGCCAGTCGGGCGGGCGGCGGTTACGCCGGGACTCAGGGCCATCTCGATCTCCTCGTGGGTCCTCGGGCGCAGAGCGCGGCCGGGCCCGGTTGATGTCTCGGCCATGCGGATGGCGGCCGGTTTCAGCGCGTGGGTTTTGCCGGGATCGCCCCCAAGGGCAAGCCCTGCGCTTACGAATGCATGGCTCCGGGAGCGCCCTTTTGGCGCGACAAGCATTGGTTAACCCTGTTTCCCTAAACGAGAGCCTGAGCCTTCCTGCGGGAGGCGGGCTTTTGGCCGGGGATGGGCGCGATGGACATGCAGGTGATCGATGTGGCCTTGGGTGCCGCGCGCGAGGTGATCGTCGAGCCCGGCGGTGCGGTGCGCGAGGTGCCGTGGTGGCGGCGGCCGGCGTTCCTCGACCGGTTCGAGCAGGTGCTGGTGGTGGTGCTGTGGATCGGGCTGGTGCACCGCACGTATCTCTCGGTGATCCATGCCCACAACTTCTACGCGCCGATCGTGCCGATTTCCGAGAGCGCGGTGCTGGTCTTCGTGCTGTTGCGCCGGCCGACCGAGGCGATCAGCCTGGATCTGGGCGCCTGGTTGCTGGCGATCACCGCCACGGCCGCGCCGCTGTTGATCCAGCCGGGGTATGACATGTTTCCGGCGCTGGCGCCGATGGGGTGGACCTTGCTGGTCGCCGGGCAAGTGGTGCAAGCGGGGGCCAAGCTCTCGTTGCGGCGCAGCTTTGGCATTGCGCCGGCCAACCGGGGGGTCAAGGCCAACGGGTTCTATCGCTTTGTGCGGCATCCGATGTATGCGGGTTACCTGATGACCCATGTGGCGATCATGGTGTTGATGCCATCGCCGGTGAACGCGGCGTTGTACGGCATCGGCTGGATCGCGCAGATCCGGCGGTTGTTGGCCGAGGAGGCCTTGTTGGGGCAGGATCCGGCCTATCGCGCCTATTGCGCGCGGGTGCGGTGGCGGTTGGTGCCCGGGGTGTTCTGACGCCGGGCGGCCGTTCATCTGACGCGCGAAAGGCGGCGCTTCCCGGGTGGGAGGCGCCGCCTTTCTGCGTCTTGGGTTACGCGTGGGCGGGATCGCGCACGATGACGCTTTCGTCGGTCTCGGCCAGATCGCGCGAGGGGCGATAGCTGCGCCAGTCGAACGGCTCGGTGGCCTTGTCCTTCAGCGCCTGCTCGCGGCCGGCGAGGATCAGGCGCGCGCGGTGCAGGCGCGCCTTGTGGCTGGTGAAGGGGTTTTCTGCGTCGGGATCGGCGGCAACCATGCGTTCGAGCAAGGCCTCACGCGCGGCACCGGCGGGGATGGGGCCATCGGGATAGGCGGCGTGCCGGGGGGTGAGCACCGGCGCGGCCAGCGGCGAGGTGGTGTTGGCGATTTCGGCGGTCGGATCGGGTGTGGGGGCGTAAGTAGGGGCCTCGAACGTGTCCTCGTCCTCGCGGCGGCGGCGGCCGATGATCAGCGCGGAACCGGCCAGCGTTGCGCCCACTGCCGCGGCGAGTGCGACGGCCCATGCGGCATCGGGCAGGTGTGCCGGGCGCGGCGGCTGGGCGACGGAGGCGGGTTGCGGGGGCGGGGTGACGCCTTGATCCGCCAGCAGCGGTGAGGGCGGGATGGCCGGCTGCGCCGAGGGGATGGCGCGCGGAATGGGCATGGCGGTGCCTGTATGGATGTGATGCCGGGCAACAGGGGCCGGTGCCGGTTGCGCCGGGGCGGCGGCGGGGGTGTCGTCGGTGGTGGCTTGCGGCGGCTCGTGGCCGGGGGGGATGGCCTGGACCACCGGGGTGCTGGAGACCTGCGGGGTGGGTGCCGGGGTGGTGTCAGCGCCCGAGGGCGGCGGCGGTGCGAGGCTGGCGGCGCTGGGGGGCGCGGCCTCTGCGGGTGGGCTGGCGGTCGCGTCGGGCGCGGCGGTTTGCGCCAGTGCGGGGGTGGTTCCAAGCGCGAGGACGGCGGCAATCACCGTCGTGGCGCTGAGCGAGCGGGGGGTGTGTGCGTGGGTCATGTCGATAGGAACGGCCGGTTACGGTTATGGTTCAAGTTGAAATCGGCGGATGTGCGACAGATCGAGACAATAAAGGTGACGAATTGATGAGCTATAACCAGCATGAATTGGTTGTTCATGTGCGGTATATTGTGCGGTGCGGCGGGGTTCATTTGCAGTTCAATATTCATTAATTTGGGGTTCATCGGGCGAATCGGGTACGCGGCGGCGTGGTTTGGCACGCGCGGGCGGGCGCCTTTACAAGTGGGCGCGGTGATCCTATATGCGGCCTCGCAAGACATCTCGAGCAAGGCCCACCCGGCGCGGGGGTTGGCCCGGGAAGGAGATGTCCGGCTGATCTGACGCACAAGGCTACTGATGGGGCGCTTTTCGCAAAGGCGCTTGCGCGGTGGCCTTTTTGGCGTTCGATGGCTGTCGATTTTTCCGTGTGAGACGCAACCTTTCGCGGGGTGGCTGCCGGTTTTTCCGGCGAGTCGCGCCGCAGCCGGGGGCGGCCTGTTTCGACAGGTTTGTCCCGAGATGGCCGGGCATCCTTTACGGGATGTTGGCTCCAACGAAGAGGCACGAAGCAGCATCATGGCAACCAAAGCCCTCCCGGGCGGACGCGCGTCCGCCAAGAAGCGCATCCGCAAGATCTTCGGTGACATCCACGAAGTCGTGCCGATGCCGAACCTCATCGAGGTTCAGCGCGAGAGCTATGAGCAGTTCCTGCGCTCGGATCCTTCGATCGGGTATATCTCGGGGCTGGAAAAGACGCTGCGCAGCGTGTTCCCGATCCGCGACTTTGCCGGCACCAGCGAGCTGGACTTCGTCCACTACGAGCTGGAAGAGCCCAAGTACGACACCACCGAGTGCCGTCAGCGCGGGATCACTTATGCCGCGCCGATGAAGGTGACGCTGCGCCTGATCGTGTTCGAGGTTGATAGCGAGACCGACACCCGCTCGGTGCTCGATATCAAGGAGCAGGACGTCTACATGGGCGACATGCCCCTGATGACGGACAACGGCACGTTCATCGTCAACGGCACCGAGCGCGTGATCGTCAGCCAGATGCACCGCTCGCCGGGCGTGCTGTTCGATCACGATCGCGGCAAGACCCATGCCAGCGGCAAGTACCTGTTCGCCGCGCGCGTCATTCCCTATCGCGGGTCGTGGCTGGACTTTGAGTTCGACGCCAAGGACATCGTCAACGTCCGCATCGACCGCAAGCGCAAGCTGCCGGTCACCGCGCTGCTGCATGCGCTGGGGCTGGGCGACGAGGACATCCTCAACCAGTTCTACAACACCATCGTGTGGAACCGCGCCATCGGCCAGAGCGGCATTGGCGGCTGGAAGATCCCCTATGTTGCCGAGCAATGGCGCGGCACCAAGCCGACCTATGACATCGTCGATGGCTCGACCGGCGAGGTGGTGTTTGCCGCCGGCGCCAAGATCAGCCCTCGTGCCGCCAACAAGGCCGAGAAGGATGGCCTGACCGACCTGCTGATCCCCTCCGAGGAGATCTTTGGGCGTTATGCCGCCTATGACCTGATCGACGAGGCGACTGGCCGGATCTTCATCGAGGCCGGCGACGAAGTGACCCCGGAAAACCTCGCCGCGCTCGATGCGTTCGGGGTGGACCGGCTGGAGCTGCTCGACATCGACCATGTCGGCACCGGGCCGTGGATCCGCAACACGCTGAAGGCCGACAAGGCGATCGACCGCGATCACGCCCTGGCCGACATCTACCGCGTGATGCGCCCTGGCGAGCCGCCGACGCGCGAGACCGCCGAGGCGCTGTTCGACGGCCTGTTCTTCGATGCCGACCGCTATGACCTTTCGGCCGTGGGCCGCGTGAAGCTGAACATGCGTCTGGGCCTCGATGCCGAGGACACCATCACCACCCTGCGCACCGACGATATCCTCGCGGTGGTCAAGGAGCTGGTGAACCTCAAGGACGGCAAGGGCGAGGTCGACGATATCGACAACCTCGGCAACCGTCGCGTGCGTTCGGTGGGCGAGTTGCTGGAGAACCAGTACCGCGTCGGCCTGCTGCGCATGGAGCGCGCGGTGAAGGAGCGCATGTCGTCGGTCGATGTCTCGACCGTGATGCCGAACGACCTGATCAACGCCAAGCCCGCCGTGGCCGCGGTGCGCGAGTTCTTTGGCTCGTCGCAGCTCTCGCAGTTCATGGACCAGACCAACCCGCTGTCGGAAGTGACGCACAAGCGCCGCGTGTCGGCGCTCGGGCCGGGCGGTCTGACGCGTGAGCGCGCGGGCTTCGAAGTCCGCGACGTTCACCCGACCCATTATGGCCGGATCTGCCCGATTGAAACGCCGGAAGGGCCGAACATCGGTCTGATCAACTCGTTGAGCACGTTCGCGCGCGTCAACAAGTATGGCTTCATCGAGACGCCGTACCGCAAGGTGATCGACGGCAAGGTGACGCGCGACGTCGTCTATCTCTCGGCGATGGAAGAGCAGAAGCACACCGTCGCGCAGGCTTCGGCCGGGACGACCGAGGACGGCTCGTTTGTCGACGAGCTGGTTTCGGCCCGGCAGAACGGCGAGTTCGTGATGGCGCCGCGTGAAACCGTCACGCTGATGGACGTGTCGCCGAAGCAGCTGGTTTCGGTTGCCGCCTCGCTCATTCCGTTCCTGGAAAACGACGACGCCAACCGCGCGTTGATGGGATCGAACATGCAGCGCCAGGCGGTGCCGCTGGTGAAGGCCGATGCGCCGTTCGTCGGAACCGGCATGGAGGCGACCGTGGCGCGCGATTCGGGCGCGGCGATTGCCGCCTCGCGCGCGGGCATTGTCGATCAGGTCGACGCGGCGCGTATCGTCATCCGCGTGTCGGGCGACATCGAGCCGGGCAAATCGGGCGTCGACATCTACACGCTGCAGAAGTTCGAGCGTTCGAACCAGAACACATGCATCAACCAGCGTCCGCTGGTGAAGGTGGGTGAAGTGGTCGACAAGGGCACGATCCTCGCCGACGGTCCCTCGACCGAGTTCGGCGAGCTGGCGCTGGGGCGGAACGTGCTGGTCGCGTTCATGCCGTGGAATGGCTACAACTACGAGGACTCGATCCTGATCTCCGAGCGGATCGTCAAGGACGACGTCTTCACCTCGATCCACATCGAGGAGTTTGAGGTCATGGCCCGCGACACCAAGCTGGGGCCAGAGGACATCACCCGCGACATCCCGAACGTCGGCGAGGAATCGCTGCGCAATCTGGACGAGGCGGGCATCGTCTACATCGGCGCCGAGGTGCACCCCGGTGACATCCTCGTCGGCAAGATCACGCCCAAGGGCGAATCGCCGATGACCCCGGAAGAGAAGCTGCTGCGCGCGATCTTCGGCGAAAAGGCCAGCGATGTGCGCGACACCTCGCTGCGTCTGCCGCCGGGCGTTTCGGGCACGATCGTCGAGGTGCGGGTGTTCAACCGCCACGGCATCGAGATCGACGACCGTACCCGCGCGATCCAGAACGAGGAAATCGAACGCCTCGCCAAGGACCGCGAGGACGAGCGCGGCATTCTGAACCGTGCCACCTATAACCGCCTGCGCGACATGCTGTTGGGTCAGGTGGCGACCGCCGCGCCCAAGGGTGCCAAGAAGGGCGGCGAGTTGACCGAGGAGGCCTTGGCCGAAGTCGAGCGGCACGAGTGGTGGAAGTTCGCCGTCGCCGACGACCACGTGCAGGGTCAGCTCGAAGCGGTGAAGGCGCAGTACGACGCCACCGTGAAGGCGATCCAGGAGAAGTTCGAGGACCGCAAGGAGAAGCTGGAGCGCGGTGACGAGCTGGCGCCGGGCGTGCTGAAGATGGTCAAGGTGTTCGTGGCGGTGAAGCGCAAGCTGCAGCCGGGCGACAAGATGGCCGGCCGTCACGGTAACAAGGGCATCATCAGCCGCATCCTGCCGTCCGAGGACATGCCGTTCCTGGAGGATGGGACCCCGGTGGACTTCGTGCTCAACCCGTTGGGCGTGCCGTCGCGCATGAACGTCGGGCAGATCTTCGAGACGCATCTGGGCTGGGCCGCGCGCGGTCTGGGCCGGAAGATCGGCGATGCGCTGGATGCCTGGCGCGATGCCAACCCGAACCCCGAGGCGGGCCAGCCCCCCGAGGCGGTGCGCGAGTTGCTGCTTGATATCTACGGCGAGAACTACACCGACGAGATCAAGGACCGCACTGACGCCGAGATCGTTGAACTGGCGCAGAACGTGCGCGGCGGCGTGCCGATGGGGTCGCCGGTGTTCGACGGCGCGGTCGAGGCGGATGTGACGGCGATGCTGCGCAAGGCCGGGTTGGACGAAAGTGGGCAGGTGACGCTCTATGACGGGCGCACCGGCGATGCCTTCGACCGCAAGGTCACCGTGGGCATGAAGTACGTGCTGAAGCTGCACCACTTGGTCGACGACAAGATCCACGCGCGGTCGATCGGGCCGTACTCGCTTGTCACCCAGCAGCCGTTGGGCGGCAAGGCGCAGTTCGGTGGCCAGCGCTTCGGCGAGATGGAGGTGTGGGCCTTGCAGGCTTATGGCGCCGCGTACACCTTGCAGGAAATGCTGACGGTGAAGTCCGACGACGTCGTTGGCCGCACCAAGGTCTACGAGGCGATCGTCAAGGGCGACGATACCTTCGAGGCTGGCATCCCTGAGAGCTTCAACGTGCTCGTCAAGGAAATGCGCTCGCTGGGCCTGAATGTGGAGCTGAACTCGATCATCGACACCAGCCTCGACGGGCTGGACGAAGCGGCGGAGTGAGCGCGGCGGCGGGGGCATGAACCGCCCCCGCAACCCGCACCGCCCCAGAGATTGACCCTCGTGAAGGGACTGAACCCATGAACGAACTGAGCAAATTCACCAACCAGGCCCCCAAGGTCGAAACCTTCGACCAGATCCAGATCGGCCTGGCATCGCCCGAGCGCATCCGCTCGTGGTCCTTCGGCGAGATCAAGAAGCCGGAGACCATCAACTATCGCACGTTCAAGCCCGAGCGTGACGGGTTGTTCTGCGCGCGGATCTTCGGTCCGGTGAAGGACTACGAGTGCCTGTGCGGCAAGTACAAGCGCATGAAGTACAAGGGCGTCGTCTGCGAAAAGTGCGGCGTCGAGGTTACCGTCACCAAGGTGCGCCGCGAGCGCATGGGCCATATCGAGCTGGCCGCGCCGGTCGCGCACATCTGGTTCCTGAAGTCGCTGCCGTCGCGCATCGGCCTGCTGCTCGACATGCAGTTGAAGCTGCTGGAGCGCATCCTCTACTTCGAGAGCTATGTGGTGATCGAGCCGGGCCTGACCCCGCTTGAGAAGTACCAGCTGCTGACCGAGGACGAGCTGCTCGACTATCAGGACGAGTATGGCGAGGATTCGTTCTCCGCCGGCATCGGTGCCGAAGCCGTCAAGCACATGCTGATGAGCCTCGACATGGTGCAGGAGAAGGCCGACCTGCTGCACGAGCTTGAGACGACCAAGAGCGAGCTGAAGCCCAAGAAGATCATCAAGCGGCTGAAGGTCGTGGAATCGTTCATCGATTCGGGCAACCGTCCGGAGTGGATGATCCTCGACGTCGTGCCGGTGATCCCGCCAGACCTGCGCCCGCTGGTGCCGCTGGACGGTGGCCGTTTCGCGACCTCGGATCTCAACGATCTCTATCGCCGCGTGATCAACCGTAACAACCGCCTGAAGCGGCTGATCGAGCTGCGCGCGCCGGACATCATCGTCCGCAACGAAAAGCGCATGCTGCAGGAAGCCGTCGACGCATTGTTCGACAACGGCCGCCGTGGCCGCGTCATCACCGGCGTCAACAAGCGTCCGCTGAAGTCGCTGTCCGACATGCTCAAGGGCAAGCAGGGCCGCTTCCGCCAGAACCTGCTCGGCAAGCGCGTCGACTATTCGGGCCGTTCGGTCATCGTGACCGGGCCGGAGTTGAAGCTGCACCAGTGCGGCTTGCCGAAGAAGATGGCTTTGGAGCTGTTCAAGCCGTTCATCTACGCGCGTCTGGATGCCAAGGGTCTTTCCATGACCCTCAAGCAGGCCAAGAAGTGGGTCGAGAAGGAGCGCAAGGAAGTCTGGGACATCCTGGACGAGGTGATCCGCGAGCACCCGGTCATGCTGAACCGCGCGCCGACGCTGCACCGTCTGGGCATTCAGGCGTTCGAGCCGGTGCTGATCGAAGGCAAGGCGATCCAGTTGCACCCGCTGGTCTGCTCGGCGTTCAACGCCGACTTCGACGGTGACCAGATGGCCGTCCACGTGCCGCTGAGCCTTGAGGCCCAGTTGGAAGCGCGCGTGCTGATGATGTCGACCAACAACATCCTCAGCCCGGCGAACGGCAAGCCGATCATCGTGCCGTCGCAGGACATGGTGCTGGGCATCTATTACCTCTCGATGGACCGGCTGAACGAGCCGGGCGAGGGGATGATGTTCACCGACATGGCCGAAGTGCATCACGCGCTCGATTCGAAGGCGGTGACGCTGCACTCGAAGGTGATCGCGCGGGTTCCGCAGACCGACGAGCAGGGCAAGCAGTACCTCAAGCGTTTTGAAACGACGCCGGGCCGCATGCTGATCGGCGAGTGCCTGCCCAAGAGCCACAAGGTGCCGTTCGAAATCGTCAACCGCCTTCTGACCAAGAAGGAAATCGGCGACGTCATCGATCAGGTCTATCGCCACACCGGCCAGAAGGACACGGTGCTGTTCGCCGACGCCATCATGACGCTGGGCTTCCGCCACGCGTTCAAGGCCGGCATCTCGTTCGGCAAGGATGACATGATCATCCCCGACAGCAAGGACGAGACGATCGCCACGACCAAGGAACTGGTCGCCGATTACGAGCAGCAGTATCAGGACGGCCTGATCACCCAGCAGGAAAAGTACAACAAGGTGATCGACGCCTGGAGCCGTTGCGGCGATCAGGTGGCGGCGGCGATGATGGAGGAGCTGAAGGCTTCGCCCATCGATCCCGAGACCGGCCGTCAAAAGCCGATCAACGCGATCTACATGATGAGCCACTCGGGCGCGCGTGGTTCGCCAACCCAGATGAAGCAGCTCGCCGGCATGCGCGGCCTGATGGCCAAGCCTTCGGGCGAGATCATCGAGACGCCGATCATCTCGAACTTCAAGGAAGGCCTGACCGTCCTTGAGTACTTCAACTCGACCCACGGTGCGCGTAAGGGCCTTGCGGACACCGCGTTGAAGACGGCGAACTCGGGGTATCTGACGCGGCGTCTGGTCGACGTCTCGCAGGACTGCGTGATCACCACGATCGATTGCGGCACCGAGCGGGCGCTGGAAATGCGCGCGATCGTGCAGGGCGGTTCGACCATCGCCTCGCTGGGCGAGCGCATTCTGGGCCGCACGCTGGCCGAGGATATCGCCGGCAAGGATGGCGCCGTGCTGGTGGCCAAGGGCACGTTGCTCGACGAAGCGGCGGTGGCGCAGATCGAGGCTCTGGGCATCCAGGCCGCGCGCATCCGCTCGCCGCTGATCTGCGAGGCCGATCAGGGCGTTTGCGGCACGTGCTATGGCCGTGATCTGGCGCGCGGTACGCCGGTGAACATCGGCGAGGCCGTGGGCGTGATCGCGGCGCAGTCGATCGGCGAGCCGGGGACCCAGCTCACCATGCGGACGTTCCACATCGGTGGCGCGGCGCAGGTGAACGAAACCTCGCACCTCGAATCGCTGTGCGACGGTACCGTGCACTATCGCGATATCCCGACCATTCAGGACAAGCGCGGCCGCCGGCTGTCGCTGGCCCGGAACGGCGAGATCGTGGTGCTCGACACCGAAGGCCGCGAGCGCGCGTTGCACCGCGTGCCTTACGGTACCCACCTGATCTTCGAGAACGGATCGACGATCGAGCAGGGCGTGCGTCTGGCCGAGTGGGATCCCTTCACCACCCCGGTGATCACCGAAAAGCCGGGTATCGTGAAGTACCAGGACCTGATCGACGGCCGCACCATGACCGAGCAGGTCGACGAAGCGACGGGCATCACCCAGCGCGTCGTGATCGAGAACCGTTCGCCCTCGCGCGCCAAGAAGGAGGATCTGCGTCCGCGCCTGACCCTGCTCGATGACGACAGCGGCGAAGCGGCGCGCTACCTGATGGCCGTGGGCACCACGCTCTCGGTCGAGGACGGGCAGCGGATCGAGGCCGGTGACGTGTTGGCCCGTGCCAGCCGCGAAGCCGCCAAGACCCGCGACATCACCGGCGGTCTGCCGCGTGTTGCCGAGCTGTTCGAGGCGCGCATTCCCAAGGACGTCTCGGTGATCGCCAAGATCGCTGGGCGGATCGAGTTCGTGCGTGACTATAAGGCCAAGCGCAAGATCGCGATCGTCCCGCAGGAAGGCGATACCGTCGAGTACCTGATCCCCAAGAGCAAGGTCATCGACGTTCAGGAAGGCGACTGGGTCAAGAAGGGCGACAACCTGATCTCGGGCTCGCCCAACCCGCACGACATTCTGGAAGTGCTTGGGGTGGAGGCTCTGGCCGAATACCTCGTCGCGGAAATCCAGGAGGTCTATCGTCTGCAGGGCGTGAAGATCAACGACAAGCACATCGAGGTGATCGTTCGCCAGATGCTGCAGAAGGTCGAGATCACCGACGGTGGCGACACCACCCTGCTGGCCGGCGAGCAAGTCGACCTGGAGGAAATGAACGAAACCAACGGCAAGCTGGGCGAGGGGCTGCGGCCCGCCGTCGGCAAGCCGGTGCTGCTGGGCATCACCAAGGCCTCGCTGCAGACGCGCTCGTTCATCTCGGCGGCCTCGTTCCAGGAGACCACCCGCGTGCTGACGCAGGCGGCGGTTGAAGGAAAGACCGACAACCTGATCGGGTTGAAGGAGAACGTCATCGTCGGCCGGCTGATCCCGGCGGGCACTGGTGCGGCGATGAACCGCATCCGCGTGACGGCCTCCAGCCGCGACGCGGCCCTGCGGGCCGCCCAGCGCAAGCTGCAGGCCCACCTCATCGCGCCGCAGACCGCGGCCGAGGAGCACAAGGCCGAGCTGGCGCAAGGGCCCGAGGCGGCGGTGATCGTCGATCCGCTGGCGCTGGTCGAGGGTGAGACGCACGGTCTCGACGCCGATGCCGGTGATTATCTGAACGAGGGTGCCGGCGAGGAATGATCCTCTCGCCCTTCGGGTGATGAAAATGCCCCGCCGTGGTTTTCGGACTGCGGCGGGGTTTTTCTTTGTTGAGAAAAGGGTGGATGCGAGGGGCAAACCCCTCGCGCTCCCCGTTCCTCTCCGCGTTGTGGGCGGTATCGGGGGTGGGCCCGGTGGCAATCGGTGCAGGGCCTGCGGCGCTTTCGGTTATGCGCGGCCTTCAAATGCCAACGTCGCCTTCACACGCGCTGCTGCTGGCGGGCACTACCCAGACAGCCATGGGGGTCCGGGGGGTTTTACCCCCGGCCTTTCCCTATGTCCGAACCCCCTCGCATTTCCGCGAACACGCCCTTAAACCCACCCCATGCCCGATACGCTCAAGATCACGCTCGCCCAGACCAATGATTCGGTGGGGGACCTCGCTGGCAACGCGGCTTCGATGCTGGCGGCGCGGCGGCGCGCGGCGGCGGCGGGGGCCGATCTGATCCTGTTTCCCGAGCTGAACCTGATCGGCTATCCGCCCGAGGACCTGGTGTTGAAGCCCAGTCTGGTCGAGCGGGCGGCGGCAGAGTTGCAGCAATTGGCGGCGGCGACGGGCGAGAAGGGGCCGGCGATGCTGGTCGGCAGCGTGTTTGTGCAGGACGGGGCGCTGCACAATGGCGTGGCGTTGCTCGATCAGGGCAAGGTCACGGCGACGCGGTTCAAGCATGAGCTGCCGAACTATGGCGTGTTTGATGAGCCGCGGGTGTTTCAGCCGGGGCCCTTGCCCGAGCCAGTGATTTTTCGCGGGACCATGATCGGCGTGCCGATCTGCGAGGATATCTGGCACCCGAGCGTGTGCAAGCATCTGGCCGATTTCGGCGCGGAGATGCTGTTGTGCCCGAATGGCAGTCCTTATGAGATCGACAAGGAGACGCTGCGCATCGATGGCGTGGCGAAGCGGCGGGCGATGTCAACGGGCTTGCCGCTGGCCTATCTGAACCGCGTGGGCGGGCAGGACGAGCTGGTTTTCGATGGGGCCAGTTTCGTGGTGAATGGCGATGGCCATCGCGCGGTGCAGATGCGCGACTGGGAGGTCGACGAGGTGCTGACGCGCTGGACGCGGACGGCGCAGGGGTGGCGGTGCGATCGCGGCGAGATCGAGACGGCGGTCGGGCACGAGGAGGGGATCTGGAGCGCGATGGTGTTGTCGCTCCGCGACTATGTGAACCGGAACCGGTTTCCGGGGGTGGTTTTGGGATTGTCCGGCGGGATCGATTCTGCCGTCTGTGCGGCGGTGGCGGTGGATGCCTTGGGCGCGGACCGGGTGTGGTGCGTGATGTTGCCCTCGGTCTATACCTCGCAGGACAGTCTGGATGACGCCACCGCGTGCGCGCGGCGGCTGGGGTGTCGGTATGACACGGTGCCGATCGCGCCGGCGGTCGCGGCGTTTTCGGAGATGCTGGCGCCGTTGTTTGTCGGGCGCTCGGCTGACTTGACCGAGGAGAATTTGCAGTCGCGGATTCGGGGCGTGACGCTGATGGGCTTGTCGAACAAGTTCGGGCCGATGCTGATGACCACCGGCAACAAGAGCGAGATGAGCGTCGGTTACGCGACGATCTATGGCGATATGGCGGGGGGGTATAACCCGCTGAAGGATGCGTATAAAACGACGGTGTTTCGTGTGGCCGCGTGGCGCAACCGGGCGCGGCCGAAGATCGGCATGGGGCCCGAGGGCGAGGTGATCCCGCAGCGGATCATCACCAAGCCGCCGAGTGCGGAGTTGCGTGCGGATCAGCGCGATGACGATTCGTTGCCGCCCTATGATGTGTTGGACGCGATCCTGATGGGGTTGGTGGAGCACGAGAAATCGGTCGAGCAGATGGTGAGCGAGGGGCTGGACCGCGCAACGGTGGCGCGGATCGAGCGGTTGTTGCACCTGGCCGAGTACAAGCGCCGGCAAGCGCCGCCGGGGGTGAAGTTGTCGAGCCGCAACTTTGGGCGCGATCGCCGTTATCCGATTACGCAGGCGTTTCGCACCGCGTAAGCCCGCGCGCCGTCAGCCCAGGCTGCGGCGGAAGGTGGCGAGGCGCGCGATCGCCGCATCGAGCATGGCCTCGGGCTTGGCGAAGCACAGGCGGACGAAGCGGCGCTCGGGCGCCTCGGCATAGAAGGCCGAGACGGGGATCGCCGCCACCCCCGCCTCGACGATGAGCCGCTCGCAGAAACGCACATCATCGAGTGCGATGCCCGATGCGGCCAGATCGATGGTGATGAACCACGTCGCGGCGTTGGCCAGCACCACATAGCCGGCCGCAGCCAGGCCATCGATCAGCCGCCGGCGCAGCGGCACATAGCGGTCGCGCTGCGCCTCATGCCACGCGGGGGGGAGCGCCAGGCCCTCGGCCACGGCCCATTGCAGTGGGGTGGCGGTGGTGAAGGTGATGAACTGGTGCTGGGCGGCGATGCGATCGGCCAGCGGCGCCGCCGCCACCGCCCAGCCCACCTTCCATCCGGTCAGCGAGAAGATCTTGCCGGCGGACCCGATCTTCACCGCCCGCGCGCGCAGTGCCGGCAGCGCCAATGGCGAGAGATGCCGCGCGCCGCCGAACAGCGTTGCCTCCCACACCTCGTCGCACACCAGCGTGATCGCGCGGGCGGCGCAAAGATCGCCGATCGCCGCCAGCGTCGCGCGATCGAGCAGGGTGCCGGTGGGGTTGTTGGGGGTGTTGAGGATCAGCACGCGCGTGCGATCGGTGACCGCCGCCGCCAGTGTCTCAGGCGACAAGGTCCAGTCCGGCGGTGCCAGCGCGGCGAAGCGGGCCACGCCGCCGGCCCTCTGCACCAGCGGCAGGTAGGCATCGTAAAGCGGCGGGACGAGCACGACCTCGTCCCCCGGCTGGACCAGCGCGAGGATGGTGGCGGCCAGCGCCTCGGTGGCGCCCGAGGTCACGACGATCTCCTCCGCCGCGAGGGTCAGGTCCTGCGCGGTGGCGTAATAGGCGGCAATGGCGTGGCGCAAGTCGTCAAGGCCGCGCATCGGCGGATATTGATTGGACCGCTCGCACACAGCGCGCGCCGCCGCCGCGAGCAGTTCGGGCGGCTCGGGCAGTTCCGGAAAGCCCTGCCCCAGATTGATCGCGCCGTATTGCCGCGCCAGCCGCGACATGTGTTCGAAGATGGTGGTGGGTGGGGGCGCGCTCATGGGGTGGTTCTAGAGATGCACGGGCGATTTGGGAATCAGGCATGAGGATCCGGGTTGTTGGTACCGGATCGGGTTTGCGGAATGCCGTGTGCCGTTGTTTGGCGCGATGCCGGACGGGCGCGTTGCGCGCGTTGCTGGGTGCCGGTTGCGAAGGACCCGACGCGCAGCACGGGTCGTTGTCGCCGACATCGTGATTTACCGCGTGCCATCGGGGGGAAACGGGAGGGGAATGTGCCAAGCAGGTGACGCTTATCGCGCTGAAATCGCATCACATTTCCGGTGGAAATGGATGCCCCGCGAGGATTCGAACCTCGATTGACGGAGTCAGAGTCCGTAGTCTTACCATTAGACGACAGGGCAGCGTCGAGGAGCGCTCCCCTATGCGGCGGCGCGGGCCGCGTCAAGCCCCAGATCGTCCAGAGCGGCATTTGTCGGTGCGGGCCTCTTGCCGGGGGGGCGCGGGCGTTTTAACGTGGGGTTAAGTCACCCTGCCACGCGCGGGGCCCCTCGAAGGTAGAGTACTTCCACAATGGCGGATTCAACTCCGCCGGCACAGCGGCAGGAGGCCCATCCCGGGCGCGCGACGCGACGGCGTCGGCGGCGGGGACGGGCCGGGGCTCCCGAGGCCCGCGCCGTCCGGCAACCAACGCCGCCTGCCGTCCCCGCGCCGGTCGTGGCGCCTGTTCCCGCCATCGCTTCGGGCGACATGCCGCCTGCCGCCGCACCGCGCGCCGCCGCCGGCGAAGGGGCGTCCGCGCGGCAGGTGGTGGCCGCGATCGACCTGGGCACCAACAACTGCCGCCTGCTGATCGCGCGGCCGGTGGGCGACAGCTTTGTGGTGATCGATGCGTTCAGCCGCGTGGTGCGGCTGGGCGAGGGATTGGCGCAGACCGGCCGCCTGTCCGATGCGGCGATGGAGCGGGCACTGGCGGCATTGCGGGTGTGCGCCGACAAGCTGCGGCGGCGCAATGTCCATGTGGCGCGATCGGTGGCGACCGAGGCGTGCCGGCGCGCGGCCAATGGCGCCGATTTCGTCGCGCGGGTGCGCGCGGAAACCGGGATCGTGCTCGACATCATCTCCGCGCGCGAGGAGGCGCGGCTGGCGGTGCTCGGCTGTCACGCGCTGCTGGAGGAGGGCGAGGGGCCGGCGCTGATCTTCGACATCGGCGGCGGATCGACCGAGCTGGTGCTGATCGATGGCGCCGCCGATCCCCAGATCCTCGATTGGGTCAGCGTGCCGTGGGGGGTGGTGTCGCTCTCCGAAACGTCGGGGCCGGAAGGGCTGAGCGAGGCCGAACGGCAGGAGCGCTATGACGCGATGCGCATGCTGGTCAGCGAGAGCTTTGCCGACTTTGCCGAGCGCGTCAGCGGCTATGCCCTGACCGCCGATCGCCTGCTGGGCACATCGGGCACAGTGACGACGCTGGCCAGCGTGCATCTCGACCTGCCGCAGTACGATCGCAACACCGTCGACGGCGCGATCGTGCCGGCCGAGGGGATGCGCGCCATCGCTGCGCGCCTCGCCGCATTGCCGATCGAGCTACGCCGCGAACTGCCCTGCATCGGCCGCGAGCGCGCCGATCTGGTCGTCGCCGGCTGCGCGATCCTCGAATCCATCCTCGATCTCTGGCCCGCCGACCGGCTGGGCGTGGCCGACCGTGGCATCCGCGAAGGCATCCTGCGCGGGTTGCTGGGCGGACGCGTGGCGGCCCCGGCGCGTGCAAGGACACCCAAATGACCCGATCCGGCAAGAACCCTGGCGAACGGCTGAAAAAAAGCCGCGGCCGCACGCAAAGCTCGGCGCGCTGGCTGACGCGGCAATTGTCCGACCCCTATGTGAAGAAGGCGCGGGCCGAGGGTTATCGCAGCCGCGCGGCCTATAAACTGGCGGAACTGGACGAGAAGTTCGCGCTGTTGAAGGGGGTTCGGCGGGTGGTCGATCTGGGTGTGGCGCCCGGCGGTTGGAGCCAGATCGTCCGCCAGATCGCGCCGGGGGCAGCGGTGGTCGGCATTGATTTGTTGCCGACCGAGCCGCTGGAAGGCGTGACGCTGTTCGAGATGGACTTCATGGCCGACGAGGCGCCTGCCGCTTTGATGGAGGCTTTGGGTGGGGCGCCGGATCTGGTGCTCTCCGACATGGCGGCCAATACCGTGGGGCACAAGCAGACCGACCATCTGCGCACGATGGGGCTGGTGGAGACCGCCGCCGACTTTGCCATCCAGCAGTTGGTGCCGGGCGGGGCGTTCGTCGCCAAAGTGCTGGCCGGGGGGACGGATACCGGGCTGCTGACGCTGCTGAAGCGGCACTTTACCAGCGTGAAGCACGCCAAGCCGCCGGCGAGCCGCAAGGATTCGTCGGAGTGGTATGTGATTGCGCAAGGGTTCAAGGGGGTGGCCGAGGGGCCTGCGGCTGAGGCGTGAAGAAGAAGGGATAGATGCGAGGGGCAAACCCCTCGCGCTCCCATAACTTGTCCGCCTCGCGCTCAGCCGCACCCAAGTGCAACGTCGCCGCGCCGCAGGTTGTAAAAGCGGCTTCGCCGCGAGCGCACCAGTCGAAGGCGCGCACAAATTCCACGTTGCCACCACACGCAACGCCGCCGGGCCAACACGACGCGGACAGGCACGGGGAGCGCGAGGGGTTTGCCTCTCGCCCCTAACCCTTTAACCCCTTCAATTCGCCTTCAAATAGGCAATCACGTCCGCCCGATCCTTGGCGCTGTCGAGCCCGGCGAAGGTCATCATCGTCCCCGGCGCCATAGCGCGCGGGTTGGTCAGCCACTTGTCGAGCTTGGCCTCATCCCACTTGCCGCCGATTTTCTTCACGCCATCGGTGAAGGCGAAACCGCCACGGCCGGCGCCGACGCTATCGCCGACGATGTGCGAGAGATTCGGGCCGATGCCGTTGGCGCCGCCGGGGTTGATCGTGTGGCACACGCCGCATTGCTCGAAGATCGCCTTGCCGTGGACGGCATCGCCACCGGCGGCGGCTTGCGTGACCACGGGTGCAGTGCCGCCGGCGGCGGGTGCGGCCACGGGCGCGGCGGCGGGCAGCGGCAGGTTGGACCCTTGCGTGTTCAGGTAGGCGATGACGTTGGCGCGGTCCTCGGCGCTGTCAAGGCCGGCGAAGGTCATCTTGGTGCCGCTGGCAAAGGCGCGCGGGCTGGTCAGCCAGGTGTCGAGCGTCTTGAAATCCCACTTGCCGGTGTGGGCCTTGAGCGCATCGGAGAAGGCATAGCCGCCGCGCCCTTGCGCGATCGAATCGCCCAGAATGCCCCAGAGGTTGGGCCCGATGGCGTTGGCGGCGCCCTGCGCGATGGTGTGGCACGATGCGCATTGCTGGAACACTTGCGCGCCCTTGGCGGGATCGGCCTTGGCCAGCAGGGTTTCGATCGGCACAGCCGCAGCGGCGCCACTGCTGCTGACGACGCCGGGGATCGCATAGCCCATCGTTTCCGGGCGCTCATGCTTGTCCGCCTGAAACATGTGCGCGGACAGGCTGGAGAGGCCCAATGCCACGATGGCCGAACCCAAAGTCCAGCCGACGACGGTGTTGAAACGATCGTTCATCGGTTAAATGGCCCCAATCCCGCGTTTTCGTTTTTTTCTGGCGCAAGGTGTAAATGCGGCAACCGTTGGGCGCAAGGGGGCTTTGGGTCCAAGGGCGCTTGCGGTTGGCCGCGCGGGGGTTTAACCGCCCGGCCCATGCACAGCTTTCCCGCCCCCGCCACTGCCGAGGTCGACCGCCTCAGCGCCGCCGCCGCCGCCGATCCCGCGCGGGCGGTGGCGTTTCAGGGCGCGCCGGGGTGCAATTCGCACCGCGCGGCGCTGGAGTATGCGCCCGATTGCGCGCCGCTGGCCTGCTTCAGCTTTGAAGACGCGCTGGATGCGGTGAAGGAAGGCCGGGCGGCGCGGGCGATCATCCCGATCGAGAACTCGCAGCACGGGCGGGTGGCGGACATCCATTTCCTGCTGCCCGAGAGCGGGCTGTACATCGTCGGCGAGCATTTTCTGGCGATCCATCATGCGTTGATGGCTTTGCCGGGGGCGAAGGGACCGTTCGCGGCGGCCTACAGCCATCCGCAGGCGTTGGGCCAGTCGCGCCATTATCTGCGCGCGCGCGGGATCGTGCCGATGACCTATCCCGATACGGCGGGCGCGGCGGCGTTCGTGCGCGAGCAGGGCGATGCGGCGGCGGCGGCGATTGCGCCGCCTCTCGCGGCCGAGCTCTATGGCCTTGAGATCGTGGAGAACAATGTCGAGGATGCGGCGGACAACACCACGCGCTTTGTCGTGCTGGCGCGCGCGCCGATCGCGCCGCCGGCAGACAGCGTGGCGATGAGCACCATCGTCTTCGAGGTGCGCAACCAGCCCGCCGCGCTGTACAAGGCGCTGGGCGGGTTTGCCACCAACGGCATCAACATGACCAAGCTGGAAAGCTATCAGCGCGGGGCCAGCTTCGCCGCAACGATGTTCTATCAGGACTTCGTCGGCGCGCCGGGCGATGCCAACGTCGATCGCGCGCTGGAGGAACTGGCGTTCCATTCGGAGTATCTGCGCGTGCTGGGCACATACCGCCAGGCGCGCCCGCGCGGGGTGTGACGGCCCGGGTGCGGGGGACGCGCCCGGGCCCCTGTCGGTTACTTGAGGATCAGTTCCTGGAGCAGCGTCATGTCGCCGATGTGGCGATATTTGGCGCGGGCGCCCGATCCGGCCTCGTATTGCGCTTCGGATTGCTTGAAGTGATCTTCCATGATCTTGTCGCGGCGTTGCTGCTCGGCGGCATCGGGCAGGGCCTTCATCGTGCGGATCAGGAACAGGTCGGCCTCTGCCTTGCGCTTGTAGACGTTAGCGTAGATCGTCGTGCTGACCAGCCAGCCCTGCGATTTGGCGAATTCGTCCTCGGCCTTTGATTCGCCGGCGAGGAATTGCATGTATTCGAGGAAATGGCCGTCATCGATGCTGATATCGGTGACTTCGGCATAGTTGCCGGGGGTGTAGGGCAGGTCGTCGGCGCGCGCCGCGGTCGCGAGCATGCAGACCCCTGCGGCCAGAAGGCCGGGAATCAATCTGGTCATGATCATCGTGGTTATCCCTCCGATGCCGGCCGTTGGCGGAAATGCCGACGGAGCGGCTTTGTCCACGACTCGGGCGACCCCTTATGTTCTGGCCGCGTCGCACAGGAGAGGGTACGCCTGCGACGAAGCGTGTAAAGCCCGCATTGCGGGGTGAATCGGCCTCTTTCGGGGCGGCGCACATGCGCCTATATGCGCCTCGACCGAGCCTTTGCAGGCGCATCGTTTTTGCAAAAGACCGGTGCCCACTTTTTTGCACGATGCTCTAAAGGAGTTTTCATGTCATCAGTCCGCCCCTGGCGCGATATTGCCCGCCGCCAATCCCGCCAGATCATGGTCGGCCGCGTGCCCGTGGGTGGCGATGCCCCGATCGCGGTGCAGACGATGACCAACACGCTGACCTCTGACGCCAAGGCGACGATCGACCAGATCCGCCGCTGCGAGGAGGCCGGGGCCGATATCGTCCGCGTCTCGTGCCCCGATGTGGAGAGCACCGCCGCGTTCCGCGAGATCGTTCGCGCCGCGCAAGTGCCGTTGGTGGCCGACATCCACTTTCATTATAAGCGCGCGCTGGAAGCCGCCGATGCCGGTGCCGCATGTCTGCGCATCAATCCCGGCAACATCGGCGGGTCCGATCGCGTGGCCGAAGTGGTGCGCGCGGCCAAGGCCAATGGCTGTGCGATCCGCATCGGCGTGAACGCCGGTTCGCTGGAAAAGGACTTGCTGGAAAAGTACGGCGAGCCTTGCCCCGAGGCCTTGGTGGAATCGGCGCTCGATCACATCAAGCTGTTGCAGGACCACGATTTCCACGAGTTCAAGGTGGCGGTGAAGGCCTCCGACGTGTTCCTCGCAGTCGCTGCCTATATGGGGCTGGCCGACGCGGTCGATTGCCCGCTGCATTTGGGCATCACCGAGGCCGGCGGGCTGATCGGCGGCACGGTCAAGTCCTCGATCGGCATGGGCAACCTGCTATGGGCCGGCATCGGCGATACGCTGCGCGTCTCGCTCTCGGCCGAGCCGGAAGAGGAAGTGCGCGTCGGCTTCGAGATCCTGAAGGCACTGGGCCTGCGTACGCGCGGCGTGCGCGTGGTCTCGTGCCCTTCGTGCGCGCGGCAGGGTTTCGATGTGATCCGGACGGTCGAGGCGCTCGAATCGCGGCTGGGGCATATCAAGACGCCGCTGTCGCTCTCGGTGCTGGGCTGCGTGGTCAATGGCCCCGGCGAGGCCCGCGAAACCGACATCGGCATCACCGGCGGCGGCAACGGCAAGCACATGGTCTACCTCTCGGGCGTGACCGATCACCATGTGCAGAGCGAGCAGATGCTCGATCACATCGTCGAACTGGTCGAGGCCAAGGCGGCCGAGATCGAGGCGGCCAATGCCGCGAAGGAAGCCGAAGCGGCGGAGTAAAAGGGTGAATGCGAGGGGCACGCCCCTCGCGCTCCCAGTCCTTGCCTGCCTGGCGCGGACAGCGGCGTTGCATAAGGTTGCTGCGCCACTGGCTTTATATCGATCGGCTGTGCCGAGAGGGTTGATGGCGTCGCCGCCGCAGGCCCTATCGCCGCCGCTCACGCGCAACGAAGACACGGTGGGGGAGCGCGAGGGGCGAGCCCCTCGTATTTCCGCTTTTCTTGTTCTAACCAACCCTCATGACCCTCTCCCTGCGCCCCGCCACGCCCGCCGACCTGCCGTTGATCGCTCAACTGATCCGCGACCTCGCGGACTACGAAAAGCTCGCTCACGAAGTGCGTTTTGATGAGGCGACGCTGGGCGGATACCTGTTCGGCCCGCGCCCGATGGCCGAAGTGGTGATCGGCGAAGTGGCTGGCGAGCCGCAGGGCTTCGCCCTGTTCTTCCACAACTTCTCCACTTTCGAGGGTCGGCCGGGGATCTATCTGGAGGACCTCTACGTCCGCCCGGCGGCGCGCGGGGCGGGCCTGGGCAAGGCGCTGCTGGCGCATCTGGCGGGGCTGGTGATCGAGCGCGGGTGCGCGCGGCTGGAATGGTCGGTGCTCGACTGGAATGCGCCGTCGATCGCGTTTTACCACAGCCTTGGCGCACGCCCGATGGACGAGTGGACCGTGATGCGCGTGGATGGCGCCGCGCTGGCCGATCTGGCCGCGCGCTGAGCCATAGCGCCGGGTTGCCCCGCGATTGCGGCGAATGCGCAGTTCTACGGGCCCGAATCAGTGGAAAAATCAGCTTTAAAAGCTATACCTGCCAGCGCATGGTGGAACAAATCGCACGACGGGGATTTATCGGCGGCGCGCTGGCTCTGGGAGTCACGCTGTCCGCGCCGGCCCGCGCCTTCGCCACGGTCAGCACGCTGACCCCCTATCAACGCCGTGTCGCCGCATCGGCGGTGCGCCAACAGGTGCGCCTCGCCGCGGTGGTGTCGCATCACGATATTGTCGGCGTTGCCGACTTCGCGCTGGCCTCGTCGGAGCCGCGGATGCACGTCGTCGATATTCTCGGCGGCACGGTGCGGTCGCATCTGGTGGCCCATGGGCGCGGATCGGATCCGGAGCATGACGGCTGGCTGAAGTCGTTCTCCAATGTGGTCGGATCGGAGGCGACCTCGCGCGGGGCCTATGTCACCATGGCCGATTATCAGGGCAAGTATGGCGCCTCGATCCGGCTTGTCGGGGTCGATGGGGACAATTCCAACGCGCTCGATCGCGCGATCGTCATGCATCCAGCCTGGTATGCCGCGCCTGATATGGTTGCCAAGTTCGGCAAGCTGGGGCGCTCCGAAGGGTGCTTTGCCATCGATCCGGCGGTGTTCGGTGATGTGCTGAAAGTGCTGTCGGGTGGGCGATTGCTGTTTGCGGACCGCATTGGCATCAGCATCGGCTGACCGGTTCGCCGGGGAAACAAAAAAGGCGTCCGGGGAACCGGGCGCCTTTTTTGTTTCGTTCGGCTGGGGAGGCCTCAGAAGGCCCGGTCGTGCACCACGACCTTGACCGTCGAGGCGATGATCCAGATATCGCGCCAGATCGACCAGCCGTCGAGGTACTCAAGGTCCGCGTCGAGCCGGCCGAGCAGGTCGCCCTCGCAATCGGTGGCGCCGCGCCAGCCGCGCACTTGCGCCAGCCCGGTGAGGCCCGGCTTGAGCGCGTGGCGCTGCCAGTAGCGGTTGTCGATTTCCCAGAACAGCTTGTCCGCCGCGCGGCTGCCAATGGCGTGCGGGCGCGGACCGACGAGGCTCATGTCACCCTTGAGTACGTTGATCAACTGGGGCAACTCGTCGACGCTGGTGGCGCGGATCAGCTTGCCGATGCGCGTCACGCGCTTGTCGTCCTTCGAGGCCGACTGGGTACCATCGACGCCGACCTTGTTCTCGGTCATCGAGCGGAATTTGTAGATCGGGAAGAAGCGGTTGCTGCGGCCGACGCGGCGCTGTTTGAAGAACACCGATCCGCCGTCCTCCAGCTTGATGGCGAGCGCCACGGCCAGCAACAGCGGCGACAACGCGAGCAGCGCGGCACTGGCCGCCGCCACATCAAAGGCCCGCTTGGTCAGGCGCGAGCGCATACTCAGCGGGCCCGACGAAACCGTCAGCAGGCCGCGCCCGCCGGCGCAGCGTGCGCCATGCGCGCCCAACTGGATGATGGTGTCGTCGATCACTTCGCCGGCGACGTTGGCGCCCTTGAGGATGATCGACCAGGCCGCGCGCCGCTCCGGCGCCGAGGAGATGATCACCCGGTCGGCATTGCGCATCACCAGCCCGAGATCGTCCAGCGCATGCGGATCATCCAGCACCGGGCGCAGGCCGAACGCCTGGGCCGAGACGTGATAGGCGCCGCGCAGCTTGATCTGCGGCCCGCCGTCGTCGATCACCAGCTCGTTCACCACCGTTGCGCCACAGCGCCAGCGGATGAAACCGCGCATCAACAACCGCTCGGCCAGCAGGGCCACCGCTGCCACGCCGAACCCGGCCAGGCATTCGGCGCGCGAGAAATCGGCGGAAGCCTTGAGGAAGAAGGTGAAGAACGCGAACATCAGGCTGGCCACCAGCAGCGACTGCAGGCAGCGCGACACCGAATGCGCATCGCGATCGAGCGCCTGCATCGTGTAGGCGCCGTTATACAGCCCCACCGTGAGGAACAGCGGCAGCAGCAGTTGCGCCACCGCCAGCGCGGTGATCGCGCCGGCATGGCCGCGATAGGCCAGCCCGGCGACCGCGAAGCTGGCCAGCAGCGTCGCCACATCGGCCACGATCAGCGCGAGATAGCACTGGAGCCGACGACGCTGGAGCGAGGGCAGGATCGAGCGACGCAGGGTGCGACCACGCTGACGCGCGTTTGTACGCAGCATGCGGTTGATCTGGGTAACCGGTGCATTCATGACGCCTGGACGCCCCTGTCCATCTTTGTGCGGCCGCCCGTGCCGGGGGCGACCTGTGCTGCCACTCGGTATTAGCGGTTTGTTACGTATAACCACATTGTTGCATCGCAACAATGCGTTTTCGGGATTTGCCCTGTCCCGCTCTGGGTCTTTATGGATTTTTACTTAGCACGTGCCGCCGCACGTGTCACCTCGGCAAGTCCTTGTGCCAAAAGCATCTCTGCGTTTTGCGAGGTCTCCATCAGCGCGCGATGGAGTGCGGCGAGCCGTTCCACCAGCCGCATGAGCCGAGTGCCGTGCCAGCAGATCAGCTCTTCCGCCAGATCGCCGGCATCTTTCCAGAACACGCGGCGCGCGGTTTTCTCCGCTTCCACCAGCGCGCGGATGGCGCGCGCGTCGGGACGCGATGGCAGTTTTCCGGCAAGCGGCAACAATTGACCGACGCGCCGCTCAAAGGCCAGAAGTATACTGACAGGATTGAGCCCGATCTCACTGACACGACGCAATTCTTCCGCCAGCCGTCCGCTCTGGCCCGAGAGCACGACATGGACGATGGCGCCAAAGCCGTCCTCCTCGGTGCGCGCGCCGATGGCGGCGATGGCGTCCGGGGTGAGGGTGCGCGGGCGTTCGGGGCCGGCATCGAGATAGAGCGCGAGCTTGGCAATCTCGCTCCGGGCGATTCGCAAGTCGCTGCCGGCGGCGAGGGCGATTCGCTCGGCGAGTTCGCCGCCGATTCGCAGGCCCGCGCCCTCGGCGATGGTGCGGACCGAGGCGGCGATCGCCTTGAGATCGGGCGGGTAGAACATCGCCACCAGTGCATCGGGGCGATCCGCCAGCAGCTTGGCGGTGCGCGACTTGTCGGTGGCGTTGGTGGCGATCAGGATCACCGGGCAGGGCGGGGCGGTGCCGCCGATCAGGATCTGGACCGCGTCGTGCGCCTCGTCGCCGGCGATGCGCGCGACGATGTGGCGCGTCTCGCCGAACAGCGAGGTCGATCGGGCCTCGTCGCCCAGCCGCACCGGATCGCGGCGCAAATCCGCGCCGGACAACTCAACCCGCTCGCCCGGATCGGGGAGCAGGCGCAGGATTTCGGCGGCGGCCTCCTGCACCCCGGCGTCATCGGGGCCGCAGAGGAAGAACACGCGCAGCGATGCGCCGGTGCGCTGGACCGTGCTGGCGAAGTCGCGCTGGCCGGCCTTCACGGCGCGTCAGTTGCCGCCGGGGGGCAGCGCGTGGGGGTGGGTCGGCTCGTCGGCGCGCGCGCGCAGTTCGACCGCGACGCGCAGCACGATCTGCGCCGCCACTACCCGCGTCAGGTTCTCCAGCGCGGATTGTTCGGCGGCGACCGTGGCGTATTCCGAGGTCACGACATCGACCCCGGCGTCCGAACTGGCCGATTCGTCGAGCACGATGGCGTTGGTCGCCAGATCGACCAGTTGATAGCGCGCCTTCAACGTCCGCCGCTCACGCGCGATGGTGTTGTTGGACAGCAGGCCGAGGCCTTCCAACTGATCCTCCAGCCGCACGTCGAGCCGATAGCGCGGGGTGCCATCGGGCTTGGCGCCGGAAAGCTGGTCCTGCAACGCCGCGCGCATCAGCCAGCCCGACTTGCCCGCGATCGGCCCCACCGAAACATCGGCCAGCCCGCGCGCCACCACGCTGCTGCCGCCGCCGGCATAGAGCGGGTGCAGCCCGCAACCGGACAGTGCCGGCACCGCCAGCGCCAACGCGGCATAAAGAGGCGCGCGACGCAGCATCAGATCACCAGATTCACGAGACGGTCGGGCACGATGATCACCTTTTTCGGTTCGGCGCCTTCCAGCGCGCGCTGCACCTTGTCGCTGGCAAGGGCCATCGCTTCAAGCGTTTCGCGCGGCGTGCCCTTGGCGACGGTCACGGTGTCGCGCAGCTTGCCCTTGACCTGGATGGCGATGGTCACCTCGTCATCGACCAGCAGCGCCGGATCGACCGAGGGCCAGGCGGCGGCGGCGATGAGGCCGGTTTCACCGATCTGGGTCCATGCTTCTTCGGCGAGGTGCGGCATCATCGGGCTGACCAGCAGCAGCAATGTGCGGATCGCGGTGGAGCGCGATGCCGAGGGGGCGGCTTTTTCCGTCGCGTTGGTCAGTTCATAGATCCGCGCGACCGCCTTGTTGAAGGCCAGCGCCTCGATGTCGGCGGCGATGGCGGCGATGGTCTGGTGCGTCTTGCGCTCCAGCGCCTTGTCCTCGCCGGTGGCGGCGGCATCGTATTGGCCGAACAACCGCCACAACCGCTGCACGAAGCGCCAGCAGCCCTCGATCCCGGCCTCGCTCCATGGCAGGTCGCGCTCGGGCGGCGAATCGGAGAGCATGAACCAGCGGATCGCGTCGGCGCCGTAAGTCGCGACGATCTCGTCGGGGTCGACCACGTTTTTCTTGGACTTCGACATTTTGATCACGCGGCCGATCTCGACCGGCGCACCGTCCGATTTCAGCGTCGCGCCATCGGCGGAGCGCTCCACCTCGCCGGGGGCGAACCAGATTGGCTGGCCGTTCTCGGGGTTGGTCCGCGTGTAGGTTTCGTGCGTGACCATCCCCTGCGTGAACAGGCTGGCAAACGGCTCGGCCACATCGATCAGGCCGATATGCTTCAACGCCCGCGTCCAGAACCGCGCATAGAGCAAGTGCAGAATCGCATGCTCGATCCCGCCGATGTACTGGCCGACGGGCAGCCACTCGGCAATGCGCGCGGGATCGAACGGGCGGTCCGAGGGCTGGCTGGCGAAGCGCAGGAAGTACCAGCTCGAATCGACGAAGGTGTCGAGCGTGTCGGTCTCGCGCCGCGCCGCATGGCCACACTGCGGGCAATCGACATGTTTCCACGTCGGGTGCCGGTCCAGCGGGTTGCCGGGAACGTCGAAGGTCACATCCTCGGGCAGGGTGACGGGCAGGTGCTTCTTGGGCACCGGCACCACGCCGCAGATCTCGCAATGGATGAACGGGATCGGCGTGCCCCAATAGCGCTGGCGGCTGACGCCCCAATCACGCAGGCGGTATTGCGTCTTGCCCGCGCCCCAGCCTTCGGATTCGGCGCGCGCGATGACGGCGGCCTTGGCGGCGTCGACGGTCAGGCCGTTGAGGACATCGGAGTTGACCAGGATGCCGTCGCCCGCCTCGGCCTCACCGGCGAAGGGTGTGTCGGCGTCCTCGGCATGGGCGGCGACGACGCGGATGATCGGCAGCGCGTACTTGGTGGAAAATTCGAAGTCGCGCTGGTCGTGGCCGGGGACGCCCATGACGGCGCCGGTGCCATATTCCATCAGCACGAAGTTGGCGATCCACACCGGCAGGTCCGCGCCTGTGAACGGGTGCCGCACGGTCAGCCCGGTATCGAAGCCCAGCTTTTCGGCGGTTTCCAGCTCGGCTGCGGTGGTGCCGCCCTGCTTGCACAGCGCGACGAAGGCCTCGGCCTCGGGGTTCTTGGCGACGATGCCTTGCGCGATCGGGTGATCGGCGGCGACGGCCACAAAGCTGGCGCCGAAGATCGTGTCAGGCCGGGTCGAGTAGACCTCGACCGCACCCTCGAAGTTGCTGCCCGCGAACGAGAACTGCAAACCCTGCGACTTGCCGATCCAGTTCTCCTGCATCAGCTTGACCTTCTCGGGCCAGTGCTCAAGGCTATCCAGCCCTTCCAGCAGTTCCTCGGCGAAGTCGGTGATCTTGAGGAACCACTGGCTGAGCTTCCGCTTCTCGACCAGCGCGCCGCTGCGCCAGCCGCGCCCGTCGATCACCTGCTCGTTGGCCAGCACGGTGTGATCGACCGGGTCCCAGTTGACTGCCGATTCCTTGCGATAGACCAGCCCGGCCTTGTACAGATCGAGGAACAGCGCCTGCTCCTGCCCGTAATAATCCGGCTCGCACGTGGCCAGCTCGCGGCTCCAGTCGATGGCGAAACCGAGGCGCTTCAACTGCGTCTTCATGCTGGCGATGTTGTCGCGGGTCCAGCCGCCGGGATGGACGCCCTTTTCCATCGCCGCGTTCTCGGCGGGCATGCCAAAGGCGTCCCAGCCCATCGGGTGCAGCACCTCAAACCCCTGCATCCGCCGCGCGCGCGCGAGCACGTCGCCCATCGTGTAGTTGCGCACGTGGCCGATATGGATCCGCCCCGAGGGGTATGGAAACATCTCCAGGACATAGGTGCGGGGCTTGGCGCTGGCATCATCGGCGCGGAAGCACTGGGCGGCGTCCCACGCCTGTTGCCAGCGGACGTCGGCGGTCTGGGGGTCGAACTTTTCGGTCATGCGGGGGCCATAGCGGGGTTGGCGGGGGTTTGCATCAGGGAAAGAAAAGGGGAAATGCGAGGGTCACGACCCTCGCGCTCCCATGACGTGTCAACGTTGCGCCCCGCCAAGCGCCCTGCGGCGCAGCCGCTATCAAATCAGTACCCGCCGTCAGGCATGCCGCTGCAGGCTGGGCCAAAAGATCCCTGCGGCTTCGCGGCCAAGCGCAACGTCCAAGGCAGACGCCCACGTGGCCAAGGTTGGGGGAGCGCGAGGGGCGAGCCCCTCGTACCTTCCCCTTAAACCTTCAATATCAGTGCGGCACGCCACCATTGCGGATGTCGCGCGCCTTGGTCAGGATCACGTCTTCCAGCTTCTGGACGGTGGCGGCCTGCACCGGGGCATCGACCCACACGCCGTTCTGCGCCACCTGGCGGCTGGCGGCGACGCGCAGGGCATCGGCGCGCAGATCGCGATCGAGGATGGTGACGGTCATCTTCATGCGCTCACCGGGGTTGCCGGGGTTCACGTACCAGTCGGTGACGATGACGCCGCCGTTGCTGTCGGTCTGGACCAGCGGCATGAACGACAGCACGTCGAGCGAGGCGCGCCACAAGTATGAGTTGACGCCGATCGTCGTGAGATTGCTGGCCGGCAGTTCGGGTGTGGCGGTGTGGTTGTGGTGGTGGACGAAGGGCTTGTGCGAAAACGTGTGCGCGCACCCGCCGAGCAGCCCGACAGTGGCGATCAGCAATACCATCCGACCGCGGCCGCGGTTCGACAAGCGGCCGGTGGTTCCGGCGGTGGCCTCGGCAGAATTCATGCGCGTTCCCGATCCCGTTCCTTGTCGCAGCGCCAGCGGGCGATGTGCGGGCGGCGCGGGTTGCGGCGAAATGCCGTCCGCGCGCCCGATCCCGGGGCTGCGATTGCCAAAAGACAAGGGCCTCTATAGCCGCCGCCGCGTTTGCGGCAAGTGCCGTCGGCGGCGGCTCGGCGCAGGTGCGGTGGGCCGTTGTGCGCGGACCTTTCCCCGGCGGGGCCGGTTGTGTTATGATGTGGCATGGCAGACGGGTACGGCCCGCCGGCCGACACAGCGTTTTGGCCCCACGGCGCCCGGTTCGTGGCGCTTTTGATCAGGACGACAGGCGATCACCGTTTACGCCGACAGATCTGTTTTCATGCTGGCCAAGCCTCTGGCCACTGCTGGTGTGCCCGAAGCGCCGGCCCCGCGTCGCGCCGCCACCGGGCTGGCCAGTGCCGGCGCGCCGGCGGCGATCATGCTGGTGGCGGTGTCGTTGTTGGCGCTGCCCAGCACGATTCTGGCGTTCTCGAGTCGCCTCGATCTCGCGCAGCCCGGGGATGGGGATGGCGGCGGGCTGACCAGCTTTACCCCCGGGCAGATCGATCCGTGGTTGGCGCGGGCGATCGGCGCGCGGCCGCCGGGCAACGGGCCTCTGTTCCGTTTTACGCCGGCAGGGATTGCCGCGCGGCCCGACCGATCGGTGACGGTGGCGGTGCGGGTCGATCCCGAAACGGCGCGCACGATCATCGTGCGCGCGCCGGCCCGGGCCAATGTCGCGGGTGCCTTGCCGGCGCGGGTCGCCTCGGCGGCCTATAGCCTTGGGGCGGCGCATGGGTATCAGGTGTTCTTGCCGGGGATGTCGCAACTGGTCGCCACGGCCTCGGCCTCGCATGACGAGATGCCCGATCTGTCGGGCTTCACACTGAACGATGGCGATGGCGGCAACGCGCGGTTGAACGCGCAGATCAGGCTGGCCGAGAAGGACCGCGCCGGTCGCGCCCCGCGCACGCTGGAGGGGACCGGCGAGCAGATCGTCGACCTCGGCGGCAGCTATCGGCTGACCCACAACATCGATGTGACCGCGGGCCTGCGCTATTCGCAGGATCGCGACCGGCTGAAGCCGCTGGCCGACGGCAAGCAGGACGATCAGGCGGTTTTCGTGGGCACCCGCTTTCACTTCTGAGGCCGGGTCTGGCGCCGGGTTATCCCCGGCCGTGTTGCGCTATGCGCCCGATATCTCATCCTTTATGGCGGTAAACGTGCGCTCTGGCGGGCCGGGTGGAGCGGCATCGCGGCTTGCGGGGGGCGTTGTCCGCGCCTAGCATGGCGATGTGGGACGGGTGGTCCCGCACGCGAGGGGGAGCTTTCCAAAATGACGCGGATTGCAGTGGTGACCGGTGGAACCCGGGGCATTGGCGAGGCCATCAGCCTGGCACTCAAGGATCTGGGTTACACCGTGGTGGCCAACTATGCCGGCAACGACGCCAAGGCACAGGCCTTCACCGAGGCGACCGGCATCGCCGCCTATAAATGGGATGTGGGCGACCACGAGGCGACCCTCGCCGGCTGCGCCAAGGTCGAGGCCGATCTGGGCCCGATCGACGTGGTGGTCAACAACGCCGGCATCACCCGCGACGGCGTGCTCCACAAGATGAGCTTCGATGACTGGAACGAGGTGATGCGCGTCAACCTCGGCGGTTGTTTCAACATGGCCAAGGCCACCTTCCCCGGCATGCGCGATCGCAAGTGGGGCCGCATCGTCAACATCGGCTCGATCAACGGGCAGGCGGGGCAATATGGCCAGGTGAACTATGCCGCCGCCAAGTCGGGTATCCACGGCTTCACCAAGGCCTTGGCACAGGAAGGCGCCAAGTATGGCGTGACCGTCAACGCCATCGCGCCGGGCTATATCGATACCGACATGGTCGCCGCCGTGCCGCCGCCGGTGCTGGAAAAGATCGTCGCCAAGATCCCCGTGGGACGTTTGGGCATGGCCAGCGAGATCGCGCGCGGCGTGGCGTTTCTGTGCTGCGCAGAGGGCGGGTTTGTCACCGGATCGACGCTGAGCATCAACGGCGGGCAGCATATGTATTGATCGGGGGAGGGGGTGGCTGCGCGCGAACGCTGCTGCCCCCTCGCTGCGCGTTCAGCCGATCATGTAGGCGACGACTTTCCAACGTTCCGCTTCGTGCGCCAACGTCACCGTTTCGGTCGTGTCGGGTTTGTTGGCAAAGCTGGTCCGGAAACGGATCATGCGAAATCCGTGGGGCGGCGCGGGCACATCCTGATCATCCACCATGGTCCTTGAGACCACAGCGCCGAGCGGCACGCGCACCTCATCGGACACCTTGGCCCAGGTCATGCTGGTGTTCAGTTTGCGGAACGCGGTGCCGGTGGCCGCCCAACTCTGCGTCCATTGTCCGGCATCGACCAGCGCGAGCCATTGCAACGCGGCACGCGACGGCGTGGGGTCTGCTGCCACCGTCTCCGCATCGGGCGGCACCGGAGACGGCGGTGCGGGCATCTGAGGCGTGGTGGCGAGGGCAAGCAGGGCGATGGCCAGTGACATGAGCGCGGTTCCTCCGATGAGCCCCGCCGCGACTTGCCGTCTGAAATGACGGCGCGGCGAGCGGGTGTCGGCCACTGTCACGGCGGTGTCGCTCGGCGCATCCCCCAACGGCATGTCCGCAGAAAAATCGGGGGTCCCGCCCTCCGCTGCGTGCAGCAACCGCGCCGCCTCGCGGCTGCTCGAGACGGCCATCTTGCGCCGCGCCACGCGCAGTCGCTCGTTGACGGTGTGGATCGACAGATCAAGACGGCGGGCAATGGATTTGGCATCGTGGCCCGCCACGAGCAGGCGCAGCGTATCCTTCTCCTTTTCGGTCAGGGCCTGATAACCATCGACGTTGTGCATGTCATTTGCCTTTGCTCAGGCAGGTCTATGGGGCCGCTGCCGGGCTCGCTACCCCAAATAAATCGTATCTGCCGCCCGTGTGGATGGTTAAACTGCCCCGGTGACCACCCCCTATCACCCCCCGGTCAAACGCTCGGTCGAGATCGCCGGGCACAAGACCTCGATCAGCCTCGAACCGGTGTTCTGGGACCTCCTGCGCGCCGCCGCCGTGCAGGAGGACGTGCCGATCAACGCCCTCGTCGCCCGCATCGATGCCGAGCGCATCGCCGCGGAGACGCCGCCCGGCCTCGCCGGTGCTGTCCGCGTGTGGCTGGCGGCGCGCCTGTTGCCCGGTGCTGAGCCCGCCGCACCTGTGGCGCCCATGCCACCGCCCGGCTGAAACGGCCCGGGTGCGACAGGGCGATGCAACCTTGCGCCAGTTTGCGCGTTTAACGGGTTGAACAAACAGCGGCCGTGGGGGCCTATCGCTGGCCTAGGCCCGGCGCCACCCGCCCCGGCGGCATTTTCAAGGAGCCCTCGATGCGCAAACTCGTTCTCGCCCTCGGTGCCGCCAGCCTCGCCCTGCCGGCGATGACGGTCTCCGAAACCGCGCAGGCGCGCCATTATTACGGCCATGTCGTCTACAAGCATTGCCGCCACTCGCGCGGTACGGCGGGCCTGATCGCGGGTGGCGTCGGCGGCGCGGTGCTCGGCGGCGCAGTGATCGGCGGCGGCATTGCCGGGCCGCTGATCGGTGCGGCGGGTGGCGCGCTGGCCGGCCGCGCGATCGACCGCTCGATGACCGCCAAGCGCCGGTGCTACTACAGCCGCTGACGACCCGGCGCGATACGCGCGGCCGGCTGGTCGCTGGCGCAGCGGCGCTGGCGCTGGAGGGACTGTTGGTCGCGGGGCTGATTCTCGGCCTCGCGGGTCCGGCGCGAATCGGGCAGGCGGTGGTTGCCCTGACCGCAATCACGTTGACCCCGGAGCCGCGCCCGGTGCGGCGCAGCCAACCCGCTGGTGCGGCGGCGCCGCGTCGCAAGGCCTCACCCGTGCCCCAGCCGCGCGTGGTGGTGGCGCCGCCATTGCCCGTGGTTGCGGCGCCGCGCTCTGCGGAGGGCTCTGCACGCGCGAGCGGCGCGGCGGACCACGGCGATGCGGGGACCGGTGCGGGCGGCACGGGCAACGGCGCCGGCGGCGGTGGCAGTGAGCCCGAACTGGTCGCCGGGCAAATCCGCGACAAGGACTACCCCGCCGGTGCGCGCGCGGCCGGGCACCGTGGCGCCACCGATACCGATCTGGCGATCGCCGCCGATGGGCGGGTCAGCGGTTGCCGGGTGACGGGCTCCAGCGGCGATGCCGATCTCGATGCGACGACCTGTCGGTTGGTGCTGAAGCGGTTCCGGTTCCTGCCGGCGCGCGACGCGGCCGGGCACGCGGTCGCTGGCGAGGTGCAATATACCCAGGATTGGGATGTCGATCACGAGGATCGGGAAGGGGATCAAGAGTGAAATGCGAGGCGCCATCGGCGCGCCGATTTCTCAACAGAAATCGGTTGGCCCCTCGCAGTCATCCTTGAGCCTTCAATCGCCCACGCGCTCGATATCCGCGCCCACCAAGGCCAGCTTCTCCTCCAACCGCTCATACCCGCGATCGAGGTGGTACAACCGGTGGACCTGCGTCTCGCCCTCGGCCGCCAATCCGGCGATGACGAGGCTCATCGACGCGCGCAAGTCGGTCGCCATGACCTCGGCGCCGGTCAGCGCGGGCACGCCGTGGACAATGGCGGTGCGGCCCTTGGTCTCGATCCGCGCGCCCATGCGGGTGAGTTCGGGCACGTGCATATAGCGGTTTTCGAAGATGGTTTCGGTCAACACGCTGGTACCGTCGGCGCGCGCCAGCAAGGCCATCAGTTGCGCCTGCATGTCGGTGGCGAAGCCGGGGTAGGGCGCGGTCGAGAGCGTGACCGGGCGCAACCCGCCATTGGCCGCCACCTGCACGCCATCGGGGCGCACCTCGACATGCAGACCCGCCTCGGTCAGCGCTTGCAGCGTCGAGGCCATCTCGTCGCCGCGTGCGCCTTTGAGGAACACGTCGCCGCCGGTGATCGCCGCCGCGCAGGCATAGGAGCCCGCCTCGATGCGGTCGGGCATGACCTGATAGGTCGCGCCGTGCAGGCGATCGACCCCGTGGATGGTGAGGTCGGACGAGCCGATCCCCTCGATCCGCGCGCCCATCGCCACCAGCATGTTGCACAGGTCGACGATCTCGGGCTCGCGCGCGGCGTTGTGCAGCCGGGCGACGCCGCGGCCCAGCGAGGCGGCCATCACCGCGTTCTCGGTCGCGCCCACCGAGACCACCGGGAAAGTGAACGTGCCGCCGGGCAAGCCGCCATCGGGCGCCGTCGCGCGGACATAGCCGGCGGCCAGCTCGATGTGGGCGCCGAATGCCTCCAAGGCCTTCAGGTGCAGGTCGATCGGGCGGTTGCCGATCGCGCACCCGCCGGGCAGCGACACCGTCGCCTCGCCCATGCGCGCCAGCATCGGCCCCAGCACCAGGATCGAGGCGCGCATCTTGCGCACCAGTTCATAAGGCGCGACGGTCGAGGTGATCCGCGTCGCCGCCAAGGTCATCACCCGGCCGAAGTCTTCGGGGCGGCTGCCCGCGATCGTGGTGGTGATGCCGAACTGGTTCATCAGATGCTGGAACGAATCGATATCGGCCAGCCGCGGCAGATTGCGCAGCGTCAGCGGCTCGTCGGTCAGCAACGCGCAGGGGAGCAGCGTCAGTGCCGAATTCTTCGCGCCGGAGACCGGAATCGTGCCCGAAAGGCGCTTGCCACCGCGGATGATGATCTTGTCCATCGCGGCGCTTTAGCTGCTTTGCGTGCGCGCGCAAGATCCGCCGGCGAAACAGGGGGCGCAGGCCTGGGTGACTCGCGGGGCGGCGGTGGCGGAAAATGTAAACTTGCCCCGCATGAAAAGCCGGGGCTAAGTGCCGGAATAACCGCCCGGCAATGGCGGAAAATCGGGATTCGATCTGCGTTGGCAGAGGCAATAACGCTGAAAAGCCTTGAAAATTCTCGTTCGGGCTTGTCATGATGCTGCAACCGCGAAAGTGTGTGAGCAATTGCAAACTTGCGGCGCCTCCTTAGTTTCGCTTTAACCAAACGAACCTAGTGAGGCCGATAAACTCACGTGAAGGGGAACACATGTCCGGTACCGCCATCAAGCCGATCCGTAAGGCCGTTTTTCCGGTCGCCGGGCAGGGCACGCGCTTCCTGCCCGCCACCAAGGCGGTGCCCAAGGAAATGCTGCCGATCATCGATCGCCCGCTGATCCAGTATGCGGTGGACGAGGCGCGTGAGGCGGGTATCGAGGAGCTGATTTTCGTGACCGGGCGCGGCAAGACCGCGATCGTCGAACATTTCGACACCGCGTTTGAACTCGAAGCGACGATGACCGCGCGCGGCAAATCGCTTTCGGTGCTCGACGACACGCGGGTGCAGCCGGGCAGCCTGCTGACCGTGCGCCAGCAGGTGCCGATGGGGCTGGGCCATGCGGTGTGGTGCGCGCGTGCAGTGGTGGGTGACGAGCCCTTCGCGATCTTCCTGCCGGACGAGCTGATGCACGGCTCGCCGGGCTGCATGAAGCAGATGGTCGATGCCTATAACCAGGTCGGCGGCAACATGATCTCGGTGCTGGAAGTCCCGCGCGAGGAGGTCTCCAGCTATGGCGTGATCGCGCCGGGCGGCAAGCCCGAGGGTTTCAACGGCGCGCTGACCGAAGTGACCGGGTTGGTCGAAAAGCCCAAGGTGGACGAGGCGCCCTCGAACCTGATCGTCTCGGGCCGCTATATTTTGCAGCCCGAGGTGATGACGCTGCTCGGCACGCAGGGCAAGGGCGCCGGCGGCGAGATCCAGTTGACCGACGCGATGGCCAAGATGATCGGCACGCAGGCTTTTCATGCGGTGACCTTCGCCGGCCGTCGCTTCGATTGCGGCAGCAAGCTGGGCTTTGTCGAGGCGACGCTGGCGCTGGCACTGGAGCGGCCGGATATGGCCGACGAGGTGCGCGCCATGGCGCAGCGCCTGCTGGGCTGATGACCGCCGGCGCGGACGCCATCGAGATCCGCCCCGCCGAGGCCGAAGACGCCTCGGCGATCTGGGCGATCCTGGAACCGGTGATCCGCGCCGGCGAAACCCTCGCGCTCGATCGGCGGATGGACCGCGAGAACGCGCTGTGGGCATGGATGGGCGGCGATCGCGCCGCCTTCGTCGCCGAGATCGATGGCGAGGTCGTGGGTGTCGGCTACGTGCGGCCCAACCAGGGCGGCGGCGGGGCGCATGTCGCCAACGCCGGCTATGCCGTGGCGGAAAGCGCGCGTGGCAAGGGCGTGGCGCGGACTTTGTGCCGTGCCTCGTTGTCGGCGGCGCGCGCGGCGGGGTTCCGGGCGATGCAGTTCAATCTGGTGGTGGCCAGTAACGCGGCGGCCGTGGCGGCCTGGACCGCCGAGGGGTTTGCCGAAGTGGGCCGGTTGCCGGGGGCGTTCGAGCATCCGCGGTTGGGGACGGTGGATGCGCTGGTGATGTACCGGGGGCTTTGAAGGGAAAGGGGTTTTCCCGGGGGTCTAGACCCCCGGACCCCCATGCCTTGGCCACGTTGCATTGGGCCGGCTGCGGCGCGTCAGGCGGCGAAGCCGCAGGGATGACCGGGTCGCTCCGTTTTGGCGGATGGTTGTTTGAAAAAGCCTGCGGCGCTGCAACCTTGCGCGGGGCGGACATGCGGCACCAACGCCGACAAGTCATGGGAGCGCGAGGGGCTAGCCCCTCGCATTCACCTTAAACCTTATTCGTCCCCGTCAGCATCCGCCGAAGGCCCGGAAACCCCCGTGGCCACCGGCGCCGAGACCGTGGCGCTGGCTAGCGTCGTCACCGCACCCTGCAGATAGGGCATCGGGTTCACGGCCACGCCGCCGACGCGGACTTCGTAATGCAGGTGGGGGCCGGTGGTGCGGCCGGTGGCGCCGACGTAGCCGATGATCTCGCCCTTGTGGACCATCTGGCCCGAGGCGACGGCGATGCGCGACATGTGGCCATAGCGGGTTTCGAGATCGCCGCCATGCTCCAGCTCGACGCAGAGGCCATAACCGCCGAACCAGTCGGCGCGGCCCACGACGCCATCGGCCGTCGCATAGATCGGCGTGCCGACGGCGGCGCCAAGGTCGACACCGGCGTGCTCGCGGCGACCGCCCAGAACGGGGTGCCAGCGCATGCCGAAATCGCTGGTCAGGCGGATCGTGTCGAGCGGCTGGCGCGAGGGGATCGAGACTTTGCCGGCGATGCCGGTGTTGAACCTGCCGGTCGAGGCGCTGGCGAAGGCGTTGCCCTGGTCCATCGAGCGCCAGGCGGTGAACAGCTGGCTGAATTCCTGATCGCCGCTGTTCGGCGTGGCGGCGGAGGGCGCGCTGCGCAGCGGCGCGGTGATGTCGGTATTGGCGCTGCTGTTGGCCATGGCGGGCGATGCGATTATCGCGCCGATCACTGCCAGTGTCGCTGCCCCACGCTTTGTCGTCGCGTTCATGCGCGACAGAATGTTCATTGCGACCACTTAATAACCTTTACCACAGACGGCGGAAGCCCCTGCAAAGGGATCAGCCGCACCCACCATGGGCCACGCCGGTGTGCCCGGAACCATTGTCAACGCGAAGGGTTAACGGTCTGGACACCGACCCGGGGTAGCCCCCCCAAGCGATGAGGTGTGGCTAGACTGCATCAGTCGCATCAGGCAAGCAAAGGTTCATTGCGGCGCGGCAAGCCGGCGCGCTGGCGCGCCGAATCGTTGAATGGCGGCTTCAGGGTGCCATTAAAGTACCGGCTGACCAGAAAGTTCCACGCTGAATCGACATCTTGATGCGATTCGTCGCAAATGGCGCGAAAATGCGCGGCGCCAACCGCCACATGGTGAATCTCGTCCTCCAGAATGCGATCGAGCATCCGCGCCCCGCGCAGGTCGCCCGCTGATGCCACGCGCGTTCGCGTCTGCGGCGTGATGTCCAGCGCGCGCGCCTCCAGCACCATCGGCACTACCGCCAGCCGCGCGGCGGCATCGTGCATTGTGGCGGCGGCGGCGTCCCACAGGCCATCGTGCGCGGGCAGCGCGCCGTAATGGCTGCCCAGCGTGGCGAGGTGACGCTCGATCAGGGCGAAGTGCATGGCCTCGTCCGCCGCGACCTTCAGGAAATCGCCGACGAACCGGCGCGCGTGCGGATCGCCCAGGCGGCGGGCGATCGCGGGCGCGAACCGTCCGGCCATGTCGAGCGCCAGATCGATGGCGACGAACTCGATATGCGCGATCGCGTGCCACAGTGCCACCAAGGACCGCGCCGATCCCGCCTTGCCGCGCCGGGGCATCTGGGCGGGGCGCAGCAGTTCGGGCTGCGCGGGCCGGCCGGGGCGATCGGGCATCGCCGCCCAATCGCCCGGCCAGACCAACCGCCCGAGCCGCCAGTCGCGTGCCACTTTGCGTGTGGCCATGGCCTTGGCGCGTGGGTCGGCGGTCAGCAATGCGTGCTTGATGGCGGCATCAACCGCCATCACAGCGCTTTGGCAGCGGCCAGCACCTCGGCGGCGTGGCCGGCGACTTTCACCTTGGGCCAGATCCGCGCGATTTTCCCATCGGCGCCGACGAGGATCGTGGTGCGGACCATGCCCATGTAGGTGCGGCCATATTGCTGCTTCTCGGTCCAGACGCCGAGCGCGTCGGAGAGGCCGTTTTCGGCGGCGTCGGTGGCCAGCGGCGCGGTGAGGCTATGCTTGGCGATGAACTTGGCGTGCTTTTGCGGCGGGTCCTTGCTGATCCCCAATACCGCCACGCCGGCGGCGGTGAAATCGCCCAGCAGCTCCGAAAAGTCCTTGTTTTCGGTGGTGCAGCCGGGGGTATCGTCCTTGGGATAGAAGAACAGCACCAGTGGCTTGCCGGCAAAATCGGCGGGGCGCACTTCGCCGCCCTCGGGCGTGGTCAGCGCGATGTCGGGGAGGGTGTCGCCTGTTTCAGCCATCGGTAATCTCCAAATCCTTGCCGAATACCGCCTGCCAGGTCGCAGCCACCGTGGCGCGGGCGGCGGCGATGCCGGCCATCAGCCTTGGCACATCGCCGCATCGACAGGCCTTGGCAAGTGCCCGTGCGGCCGCGTCATCGGCGGGCAGGCGGCCGGCGGGGGCCAGCAACCGCGCCGCCACCAGCACGCGGGTGAGCATGGCCAGCGCCTCGGCGAGCGCCGGGGCATCGGGTACGGCGATGGCGGCGATGGCGGTGGCGAGATCGGGCGACAAGCCGGCGCCGTCGCGCAGTTGCAGGAAGTGGATCAGGAATTCCAGATCGACCAGTCCGCCGCGCAGGAGTTTGACGTCGAGCGGCCCGGCGGGATGCTTGTGCGCGGCCATTTTGGCGCGCATGTCCAGCACATCGGCGGCCAGTTTCGCCGGATCGCGCGCCCGCCGCAGCACCGGATCGACGATCGCCGCCACCGTCGCCCGCGCCTCTGCCGAGCCGTGGATCACCCGCGCGCGGGCGAGCGCCATATGCTCCCAGGTCCAGGCATCCTCGTTCTGGTAACGCGCGAAGCTGTCGAGGCTAACCGCCAGCAGGCCTTGGGTGCCTTGCGGGCGCAGGCGGGTGTCGACCTCGTAAAGCGCGCCCTCCGCCGTCGGCACCGACAGCGCCGAGGAGACGCGCGCGGCGAGGCGATTGAAGTACATCGTGCCGCCCAAGGGCCGCCGCCCGTCCGATTCGGCGGCATGGTCGCCGGTGAACAGGTAGATGAGGTCGAGGTCGCTGGCGTGGGTCAGCATCCCGCCGCCCAGCCGGCCGAGGCCGAGTATCACCAACTCGCCGCCGGGGATTTCGCCATGGGTCTGCGCGAATTCGGCGGCGGCGGCGTTGGCGAGCACGGTGATCGCCGCCTCGGCCACGCGGCAGAGGGCGGCGGCGATGTCGATCGGGTCCTGTCGCGCCTCGATCAGTTGCACGCCGAGGGTGAAGCGCGCCTCGCCCACGCGGCGGCGCACGCGATCGAGCAGGCGCTCGTAATCCTCGCCGGCCTCGTGCGTGGCGAACTGAACGGCGATGGCGGCGGTGTCGCCGGGCAAGTCGAAGGCGGTGGTGTCGATCAGCGGATCGAGCAAGTCGGCGCGTCGGGCGAGGGCATCGGCCAAAGGCGGCGCCAGGGCCAGCACGCGCACCAGCACCTCGAGCAAGCCGGGACGCGCGGCGAGCAGATGGAACAAGTTGAGCACGCTGGGCAGGTGGCCGACCAGTTGCTCGAAGCGGGTGAGCGCGCGTGCCGGATCCGGCGCGGCGGCAAAGGCGGCGAGGAGTGCCGGGAGCACGGTTTCGAACGCCGCCTGCGCCGCCTCGGAGCGGAGCGCGCGGACGCCGCTCTCGCGCCAGCCGGCGATGCGCGCGGCCAGCGGATCCGCGGCGGTGGAGAGTGGGGTGATTTCGGGCGGCGCGGGGTTGGCCGCGATCAACGCATCGTAGCGTGCGCCGACCCGTGCGGTGATCTCTCCCAGTTCGGCCACCAGCGTTGCGCCATCGGGCAGGCCGTCGAGCCGCGCCACCGCATCCAGCGCCGAGGGGTTTTCGGGCAGGGTGTGCGTCTGGCGGTCGGAGATCATCTGCAACCGGTGCTCGACCACGCGCAGGCGATCATAGGCCGCGCCCAGCATCGCCGCATCCGCAGGATCGACCAGCCCGGCGGCGGCGAGGGCATCGAGGCTCTCGCGCGTGCCCCGCGTGCGCAAGGCGGGGTTGCGGCCGCCGTGGATCAGTTGCAGCGTCTGGGCGAAGAACTCGACCTCGCGGATGCCGCCGCGACCGCGCTTTACATCGAAGCCGGGGCCGGGGACCGCGACCTGCCCATGCGTGGCGCGGATGCGCCGGGTGAGGCGGCCGATCTCGGCAATGGCACCGAAATCCAAGGATTTGCGCCAGACGAACGGGCGGATTTGCGAGAGGAACGCTTCGCCCATGGTGATGTCGCCCGCCGCCGCGCGCGCGCGGATGAAGGCGGCGCGCTCCCAGGCCAATGCGCTCGATTCGTAATGGGCCAGCGCGGCGTTCACCGGCAGCGCCAAAGGGCTGACCTCGCTGGCCGGGCGCAGGCGCAAGTCGACGCGCAGGACATAGCCCTCCGCATCGACGCGCGAGAGGATCTGGACGATCTGGCGGGCGAGGTGGTCGGCGGCCTCGCCCGGATCGTCACGCGGGCGGCGGGCGAGGCGCTGCGGATCGAACAGCAGGATCGGGTCGATGTCGGAGGAGTAGTTCAGTTCCTCCGCGCCTTGCTTGCCCAAAGCCAGAGCCACGAACCCATCAGGCGCGGCGCCGGGCACGCGCTGGGTGATGGCGTGGCGGATGGCGGCGTCCAATGCCCGGTCGGCGAAGGTGGTGAGTTCATGCACCACGCGGGCCAGCGGAAAGGCTCCGGCCAGATCGCCGATGGCCACGGCCAGCGCGATGGCGAGGCGCTCGCGGCGGAGCGCTGTGGGGACGTCGGGCGCGTTGGCGGCGGCTTGCGTCTTGGCCCAGTGGAGGGCGCCTTCGCCGTCGCCGCTGGCCAGCAGGTCGGTCAGTGCCGGCAATCGCGCCATCGCCCGCGAGAGGAATGGCGCTTCGGCGTCGGCGCGGGCGAGGGCGGCGGTCCAGTCGGTCATGCGGTGGGTTGTGCGGCAGCTTGGGGCAAGAAGGAAGGGGCCTCCGGCGGCCGGGGGTTGCAACCCCCGGACCCCCATGACGTGTTGACGTTGCGCGGTGGTATCGGTGTCAGTCCATGCGGCGAGGCCGCCTGCAATTGCGTGTTGCCGCCACCTTGCGCCGCGACGCGGGGATGTGTGGTTCTTGCGGCTTCGCCGCACGGCGTAACCTTGACGGCGCACGCAACGTGGACAGGAAATGGGAGCGCGAGGGGTGTGCCCCTCGCATTTCCGCCTTCTTCTTACTGCCCCCATTCGCTATGTCGCCGCGCATGACGCACACGCCCAATCCCGCCGCCCCGTGGACCATGCCCCCCGAGTGGGCGCCGCAGGACTGGATCTGGATCGGCTTTCCGCACGATGCCGAGGAGTGGCCCGGGTTCCTCGGCGCGGCGCAGGCGCAGATCGCCGCCTTCGCCAGCGCGGTGGCGGACTCGGGCCAGCGCGTGCGGCTGATCGTGCGTGATGAGGCCAATGCGGCGCGCGCGCGCGCCCTGTGTGCAGCGGCGGTGGAGATCGAGCTGCGGGTCTATGGCGACGTGTGGCTGCGCGACACCGGGCCGCTGGTGCTGAGCGATGGCCAGGGTGGCCGGCGCGCGGCGCGGTTTGGCTTCAACGGCTGGGGCGGCAAGTATGTGATGGCGGGGGATACCGAGATCGGCGGGACGCTGGCGGTGGATGCCGGGTTGGCGGCCTCGATGGCCGACTGGGTGCTGGAGGGCGGGGCGCTCGATGGCGACGGCACCGGGCGCGTGGTGACGACCGAGCAGTGTCTGCTGAACCCCAACCGCAATCCGCATCTGTCGCGCGCCGATCTGGAGGCGCGGTTGCAGCGCGATCTGGGGTACACGCAGGTGATCTGGCTCGGCGAGGGGCTGATCAACGATCACACCGATGGCCATGTCGACAATCTGGCGCGGTTTGTCGCGCCGGGGGTGCTGGCGGTGCCGCGCGCGACGGGAGCGGATGATCCCAACGCGGCGATCTATGCCGATGCGCGGGTTCGGGCGCTAGCCGCCGGGCTGGAGGTGCGCGATGTGCCCTCGCCGGGGCGGATCGCGCGTGCCGATTCGGCTGGCAAGCTTCGGATCGAGCCTGCCAGTTACATGAACTTTGCCGTGACCAGCCGGCTGGTGGTGGTGCCGACCTGTGGCTCGCCGCAAGATGCCGAGGGCGTGGCGGCGATCGCCGCGCTGTTCCCCGATCGCGAGACGGTTGGCATTCGCGCCGACGCGGTGCTGGCCGGTGGGGGCAGCTTTCATTGCGCCAGCCAGCAGATGCCTGCCGCCTGATGCGCGCTCGCATCTGCGGGATGTCGTTGCGCGGCAACATTTCCCGCCGATGAACATTGAGCAAGGTGTGGGCTAAGCAACTCGTCAAAGAGCCATGACCTAAACCCGAGCCGTTGCAAGGCAATCCGACTGTAATGGTAGGAACGCTGCATTGCACGTTGGTTCGTGCTGATCCATGGTTCGATTGGTGTGCGAGGCTCGGACTCGCCGCCGGCATGCTGGCACAGGGGCGGTATGCCCGACGGCGCGGGCCCTGCGCGGCCCGGAATTGAAAGAGGGAAGACTGACTCAGATGAGCACCATCACGCCCGTCGTCCTGTGTGGGGGCAGCGGTACGCGGCTGTGGCCTCGGAGCCGGGCCGCCATGCCCAAACCGTTCCTGCCGCTGCTCGGCGCGGAGACGATGTTCGAGGCGACCTTGTCGCGCGCGGCCGATCCGGCGCGGTTTGGGCCGCCGGTGATCGTCACCGGGCGCCGGCATCTGGGCCATGTCGAGGCGCAGACCCAGCAGGCCGGGGCGCGGATCATTGTCGAGCCCTCGGCGCGCAATACGGCGGCGGCGATTGCGCTGGCGGCGCTGGTGCTGCCGGCCGAGGCGGTGATGCTGGTGTGTCCCTCGGACCACCACATTGCCGATCAGGCCGGGTTTGACGCGGCGGTCAATGCGGCGGCGGCGCTGGCGGGCGAGGGCTGGCTGGTGGCGTTCGGCATTGTCGCGACGACGCCCGAGACCGGCTATGGCTACATCCGCCGGGGCGAGGCGATCGGCGATGGTGCGGCGTTCAAGGTCGCGCAGTTTGTCGAGAAGCCCGATCTGGCGCGTGCCGAGGGCTTTCTGGCCGATGGCGGTTATAGCTGGAATGGGGGTATTTTCGCCTTCCGCGCGGGGGATTTCCTCAAGGAATTGGGCACGCATCGGCCGGAATTACTTGCCGCCGTGCGCGCCAGCGTCGCGGCCGGCGCGTGGGAGGGGCGCGAGTTCCATCCCGAGACGCAGGCCTTTGCCGGGGTTAAATCCGAATCGGTGGATTATGCGGTGATGGAAAACACCGACCGCGCCGCCGTCGTCCCCGCCGACATGGAGTGGTCCGACATCGGCAACTGGCAGGCGCTGCATGCCGCGCGCGAGGGCGATGACGATGGTAACAGCGTGGTCGGCCCGGCGGAACTTGTCGATTGCCGCAATGTTCTGGTGGAGACGGACGGCCCGCGCGTTTCCGTGATCGGCCTGGAAGGCGTCATGGTCGTGGTCGATGGCGGCGAGGTGCTGGTCACCACCGCTGCCGGCGCCCAGAAAGTGGGCAAGCTGTCCGGCGCTGCCAACCAGTAACAGGACGCCCGCCATGCCCGATACCGTCGAGATCAACAGCGCCGGCCTTGCCATCAAGATGGTCGAGAAGCCGTGGGGGGTGGACGCATTGCCCGCCCCGTTCGTGACGCCGGACGGCCAGAAGATCGGCGAGATCTGGTTCGAGCCGCCGCCGGAGCTGCCCGAGTTGCTGGTGAAGTACATCTTCACCAGCGAGGCCTTGTCGGTGCAGGATCACCCCAGCGATGCCGAGACCATCGCCGATGGCCTCGGCCGGCAGGGCAAGGAAGAATGCTGGGTGGTGATCGATGCCAAGCCGGGCGCGACGCTGGGCATTGGTCTGAACCAAGCGACCGACAAGGATACTCTGCGGGCGGCTGCTCTGGATGGCAGCATCGAGCAGATGATGACGTGGCATCCGGTGAAGCGCGGGGATTTCTTCTACATCCCCGCCGGCACCATCCATGCGATTGGCGCGGGTGTTTCCGTGATCGAGACGCAGCAGAACAGCGACATCACCTATCGGCTCTACGACTATGGCCGGGGGCGTGAATTGCACCTCGACAAGGGCATGGCTGTGGCCTTGGCCGAGCCTTACGATCTGGCGAAATGGCACCGGACGCTGGATTTGCCAGTGCCGGGCGCCACGGGCACGCCGGTGGCGGCGGACAAGGTAGAGGTGCTTTCGGCGGGGCCGAAGTTCCGGCTGGCGCGGATCGGCGGGCGCGTGGTGCCCGAGGCCTTGGCCGATTACGCCGGCAAGCCCTTGTTGGTGATCCCGATCACTGGCGCGGTCGATCTGGCCGATCCCGATGAGCGGGTGAAACCCGGTGGTTGCGCGCTTGCGCCCGATGTGGCGGCCTTGCGGCTCGATGCCGATGGCGTCTATCTGATCGCGCAGGCCATCGAGGCGCGCGATTGAGCCGCCGCTGGCGCATCAAGGGGGCAACATGGAATTCCGTACCTTCGACATACCCGGCCTGATCGAGATCACGCCCAAGAAGCATGGCGACGCGCGCGGCTATTTCTCCGAGACCTTCCGCGAGGACCGCTTCGCCGAGGCCGCCGGGCCAGTGCATTTCGTGCAGGAAAATCAGTCGCTGTCGGTGGCGCAGGGCACCATTCGCGGCATCCATTTCCAGACCGATCCCTTTGCGCAGGGCAAGCTGGTGCG
>Ga0302187_10000075_pt1 | contig 98327 bp, 87 predicted proteins | sample II_Bog_E1_3_FD_202120 | JGI IMG/M metagenome (GOLD analysis project Ga0302187, IMG submission 202120) | Peat permafrost microbial communities from Stordalen Mire near Abisko, Sweden - II_Bog_E1_3 | ecosystem: Environmental > Terrestrial > Soil > Wetlands > Peat | place: Sweden: Abisko...
GCGTGTGGAACATGTGTTTGCGGTAGTGAAGCGCTTGTGGGGCTTTACCAAGGTGCGTTATCGCGGCCTGGAGAAAAACGCCAACCGCAGCTTCGTAGCGCTGGGGTTGGCAAATCTGTATCTGGCCTGTGCCCGGTTGGCCCGTGCCCGGTTGGTGGGATAGGTGCGCCCAATAGGCGCTCTGAGGGCCGCAGCGGCCACTCAGTGCAGAAAAAATGGGCGTTAGCACTACATTTATCATGCCGGGTGAGTGCTATATCCATTTTCGTCAGCTGCGCGGGAATTAAGGCTACTTGATCAGCGTTGCCTTAAGGCGGTGTCCGAGAAAGCCGGGCCAGTTCATCCAAACTCCACACCCAGCAAGCCACTGGGAGCCCCCCTTATCAAAACGCCCCCCGACCTCATGGCGTGATGAAATTTGACGCAGACTATACAGCCAAAAAATCCTTAAGGCTGGACCTCTCGAGTATTTCCAACTCCCCACCCTGCGTGCAGTTAACCAATCGCCTGCCACCTGCCTCATACATATCCTTTGCAAGTGCATAATAGAACTCACTGGCACGCAGGTCCGGCAGCTGCCACTTTACACCACCGGAAAAATATCGAGGATCGAAATGACTAGCATCAATAGCGCCAGAGCCAACCGTTTTGTTTGCAGGCCCTGATACGGCAAACTTATGATCACAGCCTACCAGCGCCACTGATGAAAAGCCCATATGGTAAGCCAATTGCATCGCAACAAATGTCACCGTATAGCCTTGAAAAATACTCATTGAGCAGTCTCTGGCAAATCGGTAGAGCGGCGATGAGTGCAGAAACACAACATTGCGCCGGTTGGCAATCAAGCGATGGGCAGCGGAGTCAATATAAAGAGGAATGTCCGTTGCATTGAAAAAATCTATATTTTGCTCAATAACAAACCTGTTAACCGACACAATGCTAGACGGCCGAAAATCGTGTTTGTCGAAAAGCAGGTTTATCTTATTAAGACCAAAAACATAATGGCCTTTGAGCAGATCAAAGTCCACATTAAGCAGGCTGGGGCCATTACACATAATAATAGCCTTTTCGCCAGGGTGGGTTCCCTGACACTTCTTCATCCTGGCTCTTGATATCCACGACGTAGTACTCAGATCCCAAATTAGCCGATCATAGAGAATGCTGATGGCACTCAGGTATGGATTCAGCGTCGCTCTTTGCAACAACAAAGGATTAGTGTCCTGCGCACTATCACTCATAACACTTCATCTCCAAAAGCAAAAAATTGCTAGCACAGCCCAAGTGAAGGCACCACCCACAACAGGTAAAATACTTGCCTTGAGTTCAAACTCCACCAAACTCAGCCCGAAGGCGCGATAACTGTGGCGAATCGAGACTACGCAGTAAATGCACACATAGCTCAGAATCATTGCCAGAGGAAAGGCATGTATTCCTATAAACCTATATAACAGAATACTGGTGGCTGTCATCGCCATCCCAGTCCAGCCATTAGCAATATGCCAGATAATATGATTGGTCGTACTATAGAGCTGAATGTGCATCGAACCAATCCGTTCAGCCAAAAATGCCGCACCGAGAAGCGTCCACATGCCTGGGCTAACGAAACTGGCATGGCTGTGTATAGCCATCAGCAGTGTTTGACCAAGCCCTCCGATAACAATAAAACCTGCCATGAACGTCAGGTGCGACAAATTCATGCTCCTGCTTGCTACTGCTATCTGCTCTGCGACCCGCCCTTGCGAACGGAGCCTGGCCAACATCGGCAGCTTGCTATAGAAAGGAGCCTGCGAGAACTGGCTGATTGTCTGGATCATTCGTAGCGCCAGTAAATAGGACGAAACAGCCGTACTGCTCTCCAACTGCGCATATATCATCCCTGACATCTGAATGAGGCCATAGCTCATAAATACACCTACCCCGCTGCGCCATGCACCAGGCCAGATTACAGCCAGCACGGCTCTATCCAGTTTGCTCCGAATTCCCAAGCGAAAGCCACTGTCAGTACGGCACAGCCACCAATTGCGCAAAACAGCCAAAACTACCCAGAGTTGCTGTGCAAACACCACAGCAAAAAGCTTGCCACCACACAATAAAACAGCGACAGCAGTGCAAATGCTGGCAATAGCCGTCAGCATTTCCCAGCGGCGCAACAGAGCGATACGATCGGTTCCCTGCAAATACGCAGAATAGAGGTTCCCCAAAAGGGAGATCACTGTGGCCAGCAATACAAAAAAACAGGCCATCCAACCCATCTCGGGGTCTGTACACTCACGAATGGGCTTGGCGAATACCATAGGGCCCACGATGCACAGGAGTACCAATCCACCAGCGGTAAGCCGTAAATATACGCTACGCATGGTGCCTATCAGGCGATGCAAGGTATCGTGACTGGGGCCGCTGGCATCGCGGGGAGTTGGAGCAACGCGCATATCACGAAGCTCCTCCAAGGTGGCCCCCCCCACCGCACAAGCGATAGCGCGCGAAAAAGTCTGACTAAATCCGGCATCAGCCAATATTTGCAGGCTGACCAAGGTACTGAACATCAGCCAAAGCACGATATCTGCAGCGGAGAAACGGTGCAAAACGAGCGGCAGCAGCAACACCACACCTACTAATTTGGCGCCGAGACTACCCCAACTCATCAACGTAGGTGAGTGCCATACCCGCCGCAACAACCTTTCCATACGCTCGACTCAGACGGGATCATGGAGACGGGAGCCAATGCCACCATCAACATTAAACATGCCACCGTTTATAAAGCGGGCGTGATCAGACGCAAGAAACAAGGCTAATTGCGCCACCTCTGCCGGCCGGCCAATATCACCACTGGGATGATAGGTCTTCAGGGCTGCCAGACCATGCGGGTTATCGGCAAAGCCCGCTAGCAACATAGGCGTTGTAATTGCCGCTGGCGCAATCGTATTGACCCGCACACGTGCGCCAATCTCGACGGCCAAGGCTTGGGTTAATCCGTGCAGAGCAGCTTTGCTAGTGGCATAGGCAGCAAACCCCGGCTTGGTAAGGCGGCCATGAATACTGCCAATATTAATAACATTGCCGCCAGCCGTCTCCAGAGCAGCCAGCAATGCCTGGATCAAAAGAAAAGGAGCAATCACGTTAACATCCTGACTGAGGCGAAAGCTCTCTATCGTCAACTCCGTAACCGGACCCAGCAACTGTATAGCCGCATTATTGACAAGAACATCAAGTCCGTCCCCATCTAAGGCGGCAACAATGGCAGCCACGCCTTGCGAGCGATAGCCTAGGTCAGCTACCAAACGCCCCAAGTCCAGAGCAATATTCACAGAGCCAGCAGACTGAGCCAGCTGATCGGTCGCAATCACACGATAACCAGCCTGCCGGAAGCCCTCGCAAAGCGCACGACCGATTCCGCCCGCGGCCCCTGTAATCAGCGCCGTCTTCATGCCAGGCTCAGGAACTCAAACAGCTTGCTGATGGCAATCCTGCTGGTCCGATCCACAGCATCAACAGTGTTAGAGCCATTGTGGGAGCCAAAGATGCATCTCTCATGACTACGCAGGGGAGAGTCTGCAGACAACGGCTCAGTTTCGAATACATCAAGTGCCGCAGAATGAACCTGGCCGGACTCAATGGCAGCAATGAGCGCCAACTCGTCGATGATCGGCCCGCGAGCCACATTAACCACCCGTACACCCGGTTTGGCAGATGCCAATGCAACAGCATCAACCATATGAAAGCTCGATTTGGTCAGTGCACAGGTCACGACAATAAAATCAGCCTCATCTATCCGATGCGGCCATGTAGCACCCGCCACCTGATCCAGACCAGCCTGCATCTGGAAGCCGGGATCATAAGCAATCACGTTCATATCGGCAGCCAGCAGGCGTCTTGCTACGTTACGACCAATGTCACCAAAGCCAATAAGGGCCACAGTCTTGCCAGCAAGGGAAATACCAGCAGGCTTCAACCACTTGCCTGCACGCACACCACGATCAATCAGGAAAGTTTGGCGCGCCAGAGCAATGACATAGCCCACAGCAATGTCGGCAACTTCCCTACCAAACATATTGGGGGTATTGGTGATAGGAATACTTAAGCGACGACATGCCTCGAAGTCGACGTTATCAACACCGATCCCCCACTTTACAGCCGCCACCAACCGGCCTGCCTTGCCCGCTTCAAACACAGCAGCCGTCGCAGGGTCATCGCCAATGATCCAGCCATCGTGCAGCGGAACAATCTCCTTCAATTCCTCCACAGACAACGTCTGCACCACATCAGGCGTGGTCAACTCAACGCCTTTGGCGGCAAACAAAGGACGAAACTGGTCAATAAGACGCAACATGGGCGGACAGGTTACCAATATCTTCATGTCAATCCTCCTTCCTTCTCAGCAAGATAACGCCCTGCTACGACGGCTAGTTCCCAGTCATTCTGGTCGTCGATATCAATAGACTCAAAGCGCGGTGTTTCATACATGGCAGGATGTGTGCCGATACGGGCGCTGGTTGCGGCAAAGCTGGCCTGATTGAAGAGATAGAGGTTAGAGTTTTCCTCATACCATGGCTCCAGATCCTGGGTACGTACCAAATTATCCGGATCGTGATTCACCGGAGAACAGTCACCACGATAAAAGCGCGCTTGCACCTTGTCCACGGTGAACAGCGAGTCAGCACTGCCTGCTTGAAGTAAAGCTTCATAGCGATTCAGCGCACTGCGAATCGTAGCCGGACTCATAAGCGGGTTGGTGGTATGCGTCATCATGTAGATATCCGCATCGACATTTGCCACATCATCTGCGAGCACCAGATTCATGCTGACAAAATCACCACAGATCTCCGGTTTGCGGTCACGAATAATGACCCGGTCCGTATCCACCAATCCGTTGGCGGCAAGAATTGCACGAGCGTCTGTGTTGATAATAACAGCATCAACCTCAGGAAGCGCTAACAATGCATCGAGAATCCAACGAAACAAAGGCTTACCGTTGAAGTCACGGAAATTCTTGCCTTTGACACGCTCGCTATTAGCCTTCATGGGCAGTAAAGCTACAATTTTATTTTTCATTACCATGCCTTCATTTCGGATAGAAATATTGCTCTTTCATCTGCCGAGACATCTGGCGATGACTTTGATGGCCCTTGTAGCTCCCCCAAAATTGAAAGAAACGAAAAAGAATGATCTCGGTAAAACATGCACGAAATTTCTTTTCCTGAATGGCAGCCTCAAAGTCAAAAAAAACCGCACTGACGAAATAGCGGAGAAAATCAGGAAAACCGACATGCACCTGCGGCATAATCAACTGAAGGGCGATTGCTTCACGCTCGTAACGCGTCTTGACCCGCGACCACACTTCCTCATGAATATGATGAACAGCAGCGCCAGCAACATAAGCAATAGCTTGGCCATGCCGTACAAGGCGATGTCCCAGGTCCATATCCTCCAACCCAGTCAGCTCCTCATCGAAAGGAAAGCTTTCCCATGTCGATTTCAATAAAGCAGAGTTGGCATTATTGCAAAAAAAATCTTTACTCTGGAGCTTATCAACATCCGGGTAGTATTTTTTAAAAAGCTGGCACTCGCTGAACTTACTACTACCCCAGCCCACTTGGCGACCGTAGCAATATGGAGAAACGCCTTGACGCAGAGGGGCAATCAAAGCGGACAACCAACTTTCATTCACAGGAATACAATGCGCACTGACCATCACCAGCACATCACCGGAAGCCGCTTCGCAGCCCATGTTCAAGGAGCGCCCAAAAGTAAAGTCCTCCTTGCGTATATTGACAATACGTGCACCAAACCGGCTGGCAATGCTGACCGTCTGATCGGTAGACCCCGAGTCCACCAGTATCAGCTCAACGTCATCGTCAGGCAGATCCTGGCGCCGGATACCCTCAAGCAGTTGCCCCAGATACTTTTCTTCGTTGTAAGCACGAATAACAATACTGACTTTCATAACACCAACATGCTGGGCTCAATGACTAAAGCAAAGGGGGGCTGTAGCTCGCGGTACACCACCACCAACTCATCCAGATAAGCTTGATTGGGCTTGAACATATCATAATGCATGGGAACGACAATCTTGGCCATCATGCCCACTGCCATACCAAATGCTTCACGAATCGACATATTGCCGACAATGCCAGCCTTGTCGCGATAAAAATTTTTTTCATTTATAGGCAGCAACGCCACATCAATCGGTGCCAGTTGCCTCAGTGCATAAATCAGCAAGTCACTTGGTGAAGTGTCACCTGAGTGATATATACGTTTACCGAGATACTCGACGACAAATCCAAGACACATTAAATGACCATCACCGTCATGCTCCACCACGGGGTGCGCAGCCGGCAACGACATCACCCTCAGCTGATCATTTATATAAAAGGTGTCTTCAGACACGGGAATGCCACGATCTGAATCCATACCGGCCACCAACAGAGCGGCTATAACATTATATGGCCCAATAACCTTAGCCTGTGGCGACGATATCAGCATCGGTAACAGCGTATCTGGATCACAGTGATCCATATGGCTGTGGGTTATAAATATATAGTCAGCATCAGTTACTGAGTCAGGCGTAAACGGCGCCGGGCGTTGGCGCCTCAGCGCAGGCCCCTCTAACCGTTCTACGCGATCCGATAGATAGGGATCGATAAACACAATAACACCGGAAAAATCCAGACGAAACCCGGCCTGACCAAGAAAGATGACAGGAACCTCAGTTTTCCCCATAACCCCCCCCTGATCACAGCAGGTCTCCTGTATGCCAAGCCAGTGTATCATCCGCACCCCAATGACACCTGTCAGTCCGCACCAGTCCGGAAACCTATTCTAAAAAATCGACAACCACGCACCAAAAGACCAGGCAGAAGTCTGCTGCTGCCGAGCACTGCCTCTAGGCGCATGACAGCCCTAAAGCATCTTCCTGCTACCTGCAAACGCACTCTTAAGTATCTGCCATTTAGGCGTATTATCACCCATACCACATTTCTGCGCATCGAAGCTCGCGTCGCAACTTGGATTCCATCCATGGGATCCGTTAAATGAGTAATAAGTCCAACCAAAACCATTCCTGTCAAAAACACGTACAAGATCGGAAAGATACTGAGGGGCATTGGGCGCCCAATCAAGCGCACTGAACTCACCGATCCACACCGGCACATTATATCGACTCTTGAAGGAAATGAGCGGTGACATGTATTTCTCCAGCGCATCTACATCCCAATACTTTGCACCAATCCAGCCAGGGTATGCAGCCCCCCTTTTAGGCCAGCTCTCAATACCCTGGTGGGAATACTCATAGGGCATGTACATGTGCGCAGTATAAACAATGCGGCGATCAGCCAAAGGCTGGAAGCCAACATATCCACCAGGCAATGCCCCCATAGGCAGTGCAACACCAATAAAACGATTGGCATCATACTTGCGAATTTCGCTCACAATGCTACGTATTACCATCGGCAACGTCGGGGGAAAAACACTTCTTGATCCGTCCTGCATCACCGGCTCATTCAGAAGCTCATAAGCGCCCAATTCAGCGCCCCGGCCATGAAAATGCTGAGCCAGTGACCCCGCGATTTTCGTTGCCTCCGCTAGTCGCGTCGGGTCATTCCAGAAAGCAGGAGACGCCTGCGATATCCCCAAGGCAGGATCTGTAGGTATCTGGCTTACGGACAATATGCACGTCATGCGGTAGGTTCTGCACGCATCCAGCGTTGTGTCTGCATAAGCAAGAAGGGTCTGCCAAGCCTGATCAGGAGACACGTGATGACTGGCCGCATAAGCTCGCGGCTGCAATAGAATTGCAGCCGCATTTGCACCATACCCTGCCAGTCGGCCAACATCGTCAGGAGTAACCATGCCCTCCATGACTACACCATGCCAAGGCCAGTTGGGCGGGTATGCCCCTGGATCGGCCAAGCACTCTCGTGCAGGAAGAATCAAAAACGCTGCCACAAAGATCAGCATGGCATAGCGCATGAAAATACCCTGAGCACGACACCGGCCGCCAACGATACGATATGATATTTCCGAGTCAAACATACTCATAGAGCTTCTCCTTACGTCCATAGAGTCAATCAGCTGCCGATATGCTCATAGACCCAAGTCAGTTGACTATAGTCCAATGCGTTCAAGACGATAGGCACCGCTCAACACACGACCCCACCAGTCCTGATTAGTCAGGTACCACGCTACTGTCTTGCGCAATCCAGACTCGAAAGTCTCCCGAGGCACCCAGCCCAACTCACGCTCAATCTTACTGGCATCAATGGCGTAGCGGGCATCATGTCCAGGGCGGTCCTTGACAAAGGTGATCAGGTCACGATACCGCAGTACCCCATCCGGCTTGTGCGGAGCCATTTCCTCGAGCAAATCGCATATGGACTCCACCACCGTCAAATTGCGCTGCTCATTGTGGCCACCAATATTATAAGTCTCCCCGACCACACCTTCAGTCACAACCTTTACCAAGGCCCGGGCATGGTCATCGACATACAGCCAGTCACGAATCTGCTGGCCATTGCCATAGATGGGCAATTGCTTGGCATGCAAGGCATTTAGAATGACATGCGGAATAAGCTTTTCAGGGAAATGATAGGGGCCGTAATTATTGGAGCAGTTGGTTAGTACTACAGGCAGGCCATAGGTACGATACCAAGCTCTAACGAGGTGGTCGCTGCCAGCCTTGCTGGCCGAATAGGGTGAACTGGGAGCATACGGCGTAGACTCGGTGAACAGATCATCACAACCATGGAGATCGCCATACACTTCATCGGTAGAGATATGGTGAAAGCGGAATGCTGGCTTTTTATCTACCGGCAAGCCAGACCAATATGCGCGTGCCGCCTCCAGCAAACCATAGGTCCCCACCACATTGGTCTGTATGAATGCACCAGGCCCGTCAATGGAGCGATCAACATGACTTTCTGCTGCCAAGTGCATGATGGCATCTGGTTGATGTGCAGCCAACACAGCATCCACGGCAGCACGATTCGTTATATCTGCGTGCACAAAGGCATAGCGTGGACTGCCAGCCACAGCGACCACCGACTCCAGATTGCCGGCATAGGTCAATGCATCCAGATTAACCACATCATACAGGGTATCACTGATCAGGTGCCTGACCACCGCAGAGCCAATAAATCCGGCACCGCCTGTGACAAGAATTTTCATAAACCAAGCTCCCAAACCACACCCGCCAAGGTGTCAAACCAGTCCCCAGCGTGCGGCCACACAACTCGCTGACAACCCGAAACCAATCACATTGCAAGAGTTACAGCCTCCAGACGGAGAACCCCTGTGCTTGCAGCTCATCACGATCAAACGCCGACTTCACATCAACAAACGGCATGGGGCGAGCCTTTGTGCCACCGAGACCTTGCAAATCCAGCGCCAAAACCTGCCTATGCGCCACTGCTGCCACCACCGCATCAACCGGAGGCAGATTTTCCCAGACCTCCAGATCAAGACCATACTCAGTCCTTGACTCATGCCGATCAGCTACAGGATCCCATACCAACACTCTCAGCCCGTAGTCGCGCAACTCATTAATGATGTCAATCACTCGAGTATTGCGTATATCGGAACAGTTTTCCTTGAACGTCAGGCCTAACACCAAGACGGTTGCACCGTCGCGCAGTCTGCCATGTAAAATCATTTGCCTGATCGTCTGCTGGGCAATATAGGACCCCATCCGGTCGTTAATGCGCCGACCGGCAAGGATAATATCGGGATTGTAGCCCAGAGTCTGTACCTTGTGCGTCAGGTAGTAGGGGTCCACCCCAATGCAATGCCCCCCCACCAACCCCGGCCTGAAGGGCAGGAAGTTCCACTTGGTCCCCGCCGCCTCCAGCACCTCCAGAGTATCAATGCCCATGAGATTGAAGACAACCGCCAGCTCATTCATGAGCGCTATATTCACATCACGCTGTGTATTTTCAATGACTTTGGCCGCCTCGGCCACACGGATACTGGATGCCCGGTAAACCCCAGGCTGCACCACCAACTCATAAAGAGCCGCCGTAGTATCCAAGGACTCTGTGTCTTCAGCCGCTACAATCTTGATCACTGTTTCCAGGCGATGCAGCTTGTCACCAGGATTGATGCGCTCCGGCGAGTAGGCCAGCTTGAAGTCCACGCCCTGCCGCTTGCCCGAGATACGCTCCAGAATAGGCCCGCAGACATCTTCGGTAACGCCCGGATAAACGGTAGACTCATAAACGATGATGGCCCCCGCCTTCAGGTTGGGAGCGATGGCCTCGGTAGCCTTGACCACCGGGGTCAGGTCGGGCTGCTTGGCATTGTCGATGGGAGTGGGCACCGCCACCACAATGATGTCGGCAGTGGCCAGATCGCTGGGGTCACTGGTGTAGCGCAGCCGGGTAGCTAGGCTGAACGCCTCGGCCTCCATCTCGCCGGTAGGATCAAGCCCCTGCCGGTAGGCCAGCAACTTGGGCTCGCTGATATCAAACCCGATGGTGTCGAGCTTGCGGCCAAAGGCCAGCGCCAGAGGCAGGCCTACATAGCCGAGCCCAACTACCGCCACCGTTTTTTTGGTTATTGCATGCATCCTGATGCCCTTCAGCAAGGCTGAGACCGCGACAGCAGCCTCAGACGATAAATCCAGTTCTGCGCAGGGCTTCCACCGCCTGCTCCACCGCTGCCGGCACGGTATTCGGCAGCACGATATCGAGTTGGCGTTCGGAAAGCGTAGCTGCTTTCAGCATCAATGCACCGTGGCTTTCAACGGGCACCAGCACAATCAGGCCGGCCTGGGCCATCAGGTGCGCCATCATATCACGCTGCCCCACATCGGCCAGCGCGTCGCCCAGCAACACCGGCAGCGCGCCCCGCGCAAACAGCGCCCGCTCCAGGGCTTCCGCTACGGCATTGGCAGTTGGCCCGTGCAGGTGGATCACCGCCGGCACCTGATCCAGTCGGGCACTGCGGCGAGCCAGCGTCACCGGCGGATGAGCATCGTCGACGGTATCCGTCAGCGCCGCCTCGATCATGCCGGCACCCACGGTCACGTTGGTCAGCCGGTCAATGATGATAAAACTGCCGGTACTGTGGCAGTCCTGGTAGCGGTCAAACGCCAAGGCGCGGGTCAGCTGTATCTGACACAAGCCGATACCGTTGATCGGCAAGGACTCGGTAGCGTGCTGCTCCAGGGTATTCACATCAATCTGGTGGACGATGTCGGTAATGCTGCCCGAGGTAAAGGTGGTGGCCAGCTTGAAATCATAGACCTTGCCCACCTTGAGCGGATTGTCATGCATCCACACCACATGGGCGTTGAAACGATGCCCTGCCGTCACCTCCTCCCCCGCTGCCACCAGCAGGTCGCCACGGGAAATGTCGATTTCGTCGTTCAGCGTCACCGTCACTGCCTGCCCAGGATAAGCCGCCTGTAGCTCGCCTTCCCAGACCACAATGCTCTTGACCGTGGAGGTCTTGCCCGACGGAAGCACCTTGATGGCCTGCCCTGGCGTCAGCACACCCGAGGCGACGGTGCCGCAGTAGCCGCGAAAATCGAGGTTGGGACGGTTCACATACTGCACGGGCAGGCGCAGCTCGCTCAGGTTCTCGTCCTGCACTACCGGCACCGTATCGAGGATGTCCAGCAGGATATCACCCTTGAACCAGGGCATGGTGTCGCTGCGCGTGACCACGTTATGGCCCTTCAGCGCCGACATGGGCACAAAGCGCACATCGGGCACGTTCAGCGCCTGCACAAAGCCCAGGTAGTCGGCCCGGATTTCCTCGTAGCGCTGCTCGCTATAGCCCACCAGATCCATCTTGTTGATGGCAATCACGAAGTGCTTGATGCCCAGCAGGGAGCAGATAAAACTGTGGCGCCGCGTCTGCACCTGCACGCCGTAGCGGGCGTCGATCAGGATGATGGCCAGGTTCGCCGTGGAGGCGCCGGTCGCCATATTGCGCGTGTACTGCTCGTGGCCCGGCGTGTCGGCAATGATGTATTTACGGTGATCGGTGGCAAAGAAGCGGTAGGCCACGTCAATGGTAATGCCCTGCTCCCGCTCCGACTGCAGGCCGTCCACCAGCAGGGCCAGATCGACCTCTTCGCCGGTGGTGCCGTGCTTCACACTGTCGCGCGTCAGCGCCGCCAGCTGATCCTCGAAGATCATCTTGGAGTCATGCAGCAGGCGCCCGATCAGGGTCGACTTGCCGTCGTCCACGCTGCCGCAGGTAATGAAGCGCAACATGTCTTTGTGCTCATGCCGCTTCAGGTATTCTTCAATATCGTTAATCTGCTCGATCATCGTCTGGTCTCATGTGCCGCGCCGCTGGCGCTGGCAACTCAATCCGGGGTGCGGCTGCTATAGCTTCTATATACAGTCGGGGCAGCACAGTCCCGAACACCTGCCATCAGAAATACCCTTCCCGCTTCTTCTTCTCCATCGAACCCGACTCGTCATGGTCGATGGCACGCCCCGAGCGCTCAGAGGTGCGGGCCACCAGCATCTCCTCGATCACCTCGGGCAGGGTCTTGGCCTCCGACTCCACCGCGCCGGTCAGCGGGTAGCAGCCGAGGGTACGAAAGCGCACGCTCTTCAACTCCGGCACTTCACCCTTGTGCAGGGGCATACGGTCATCGTCCACCATGATCAGCATGCCGTCGCGCTCCACCACCGGGCGCTTGGCCGAGAGGTAGAGCGGTACGATGTCGATGCCTTCCATATAGATGTACTGCCAGATATCCAGCTCGGTCCAGTTCGACAAGGGGAAAACGCGGATGGACTCCCCCTTGTTGACGCGGCCGTTATACAAATCCCAGAGCTCGGGACGCTGGTTCTTGGGGTCCCAGCGGTGAAAACGGTCGCGGAAGGAGTAGACACGCTCCTTGGCACGGGATTTTTCCTCGTCGCGGCGGGCACCGCCAAAGGCCGCATCGAAGCCGTACTTGTCCAGCGCCTGCTTCAGCGCCTGGGTCTTCATGATGTCGGTGTACTTGGAGCTGCCGTGGTCAAAGGGATTGATGCCGGCATCCACACCGTCCTGGTTGGTGTACACCAGCAGCTCCATGCCCGCCTCCGCCGCCATGCGGTTACGAAAGGCGATCATTTCCTTGAACTTCCAGGTGGTGTCGATGTGCATGAGCGGGAACGGCGGCTTGCCGGGGGCAAAGGCCTTGCGCGCGAGGTGCAGCATCACCGTGGAGTCCTTGCCGATGGAGTAGAGCATCACCGGGTTGTCAAACTCGGCAGCCACTTCACGGATGATATGAATGGACTCCGCCTCCAGCTGCTGGAGGTGGGTGAAGCGGTGTTGAGGAAGCGTCATCAAACAGCTCCAGATACAGGAAACAGGGGGCCGCCGGAGGGTAATCCATTATAGCTGGGGCCTGGTGCGCCCAATACAACACCCTCCAGGCCTCCGGGAAGGCCTGCCGGGTCTTGCTTCTTATACTATGGCACTAAAATACCGCGCAAAACGGTAAAAAGGGCATAAGCATAGAAGCAGGAAATGGCAGGCAAACATCAGAGTGCCGTCAGGCCGCGAATGCTATACGAGGAAGGTATTACTGACCAGTTTTTCGGGAAAAAAGCCCGATCAGTGCCCCAGATAAGCTGCTTTTACCCGTTCATCCGCCGCCAGTTCGCTGGCAGGGCCACTCAGGGTGATACAGCCGGACTCCATGACATAGGCCCGGTTGGCCATGGCCAGTGCCAGCCGCGCATTCTGTTCCACCAGCAGGATGGCTACCCCGCTTGCGGCAATCTCACGGATCACGCTGAAAATCTTGTCCACCATGATGGGCGCCAGGCCCATGGATGGCTCATCCAGCAGCAGCAGACGGGGCCGGCTCAGCAATGCCCGGCCCATGGCCAGCATCTGCTGCTCACCACCCGACAGGGTGCCCGCCAGCTGTTCACGGCGCTCGGCAAGTCGGGGAAAAAGCTGATAGGCCTTGTCCAGGTCAGACGCCATCAGCTGTTTGTCACGCCGGGTATAGGCGCCCATCTGCAGGTTTTCCTTGACCGTCAGACGCGCGAAAATCCCCCTCCCCTCCGGCACCAGCGACAGGCCATGGCGCACCCGGTCATGGCTGGGAATGGCCGCCAAGTCCTGCCCGGCGTAGCGCATGCTGCCCGAGGCCGGCCGCAGCAGCCCGCCCAGGGTATTGAGCGTGGTGGTTTTGCCAGCGCCATTGGCGCCAATCAACGATACCAGTTCACCTTCTTCGACGGTCAGGCTGATTCCCTTCACCGCCTGGATGCCACCGTAAGCAATCGCCAGATTACTGAGCTCTAACAGGCTCATTCACACCTCTCCACGCCAATAAGGTGCGTAAAACAACAGGATTGTCGCTTTACACGGTGCCAGCGCCCCGAAGGGGCAGGACACATGCAGGTGCCAGATGGCATAGCGCTAGACAGCCCCTAATGATTAGCAGGGTACGTGCCAGATTCTGATGACGGCCGGCATTATCACGGATGCCCGGCAGTATAGTCCACGGTCAGTGTCCGATACCGTTTGTTCAAGCGCGGCCTTTCGCGCCCCGACGCGACCCGGCACGCCCACACCCGTGTGGTTCGCAGGGTGCGCTGTGCGCACGCGTAGGGGGCGCGTTGTTGGGCCGGTGCAAGGTTTTGGCCACGTACGCGTGCGCATAGCGCACCCCACACGCGGAAAAAGGCACCACAACACTCGGCCTGCCATAACAATTCCGGTAATCTTGGCGCAGAGAATCACACCGGACAGGATTGTTCATGTTGCAGCCATCGCCCCGCCACGCCGTTTTCCAGCCCCCCCAGCCCACCAAACTCACAAGCCAGGCCCAGCCGGCGGCACCGGGAGCAGGCACATGAGCTCACAATTCGGCCTGCTGAAAACCCGTCGCTTCCTGCCGTTTTTCCTCACCCAGTTCCTCGGGGCCTTTAACGACAATGTGTTCAAGCAGGGCCTCATCATCCTGCTGACCTATAACGCTGCTGTGCTCGCCGGTGTGCCGGTGGAGATACGTGGCCCGATGTGCCAGGGCATCTTCATCCTGCCCTTCTTCCTGTTTTCGGCCACCGCCGGCCAGTTTGCCGACCACTACGACAAGGCCATCATGAGCCGGGCGGTCAAGGCATTTGAAGTGCTGATCATGGTCACCGCCTGTGTTGGCTTCTTTACCAACAATATGTGGTGCCTGTTTACCGCCCTGTTCTGCATGGGCGTGCACTCGACCGTGTTTGGCCCCATCAAATACGCCATCCTGCCGCAGGCCCTGCACCCGGACGAGCTGGTGGGTGGCAACGCCATGGTGGAATCCGGCACCTCGCTGGCAATCCTCACCGGCTCCATCATCGGCGGCTTCCTGATCGCCCTGCCCCATTTCGGCATTCATGCCGTCAGCATCGCCATCATCGGCGTGGCCCTCTTGGGCCTGACGGCCAGCTTCTTTATCCCGCGCACCGGCAATAGCGCGCCCGATGTGCGTATCAACTGGAATATCGCTACCGAGACCTGGGCCAATATCCGCTTTATCAGCAGCAATCGCGTGGTTTTCCTGTCGGTGCTGGGCATTTCCTGGTTCTGGTTTTACGGCGTTACGATCCAGTCCAATATTCCGGCCCTGACCAAGGAGGTACTGGGCGGCGACGAGTTTGCACTGAACATGCTGCTGACCATTCTTTCCGTGGGAACCGGCGTTGGCGCCCTGCTCTGCGAGCGCCTGTCAGGCAAGAAGGTGGAACTGGGCCTGGTGCCCTTTGGCGCCATCGGCCTCACCGGCTTTGGTATCGACATTTACATGGCCACGGTGAACCACGCCCCCGTGACCACCCTGGCTCCCGGCCTGATGGCCTTTATCGAGCGGCCCGGTAATGCGCGCGTGGTGGCCGACTTTCTCGGCATGGGTGTCTTTTCCGGCTTTTACATCGTGCCGCTCTACGCCCTGGTGCAGGCGCGCAGCGTGCCCAGCCACCGCGCCCGCGTCATCGCCGGCAATAATATCCTCAATGCCATTTTCATGGTGGTGGCCTCCCTGCTCACGGTATTCATGCTGCAAGTGCTGAAAATCAGCCTGCCCGGCCTGTTTGCCATCACTGCCATACTCTCGGCCCTGGTATCGATCTATATCTTTACCGTCGTGCCGGAATTCCTCATGCGTTTCCTTGTGTGGATGTTCATGAGCGTGTTCTACAGCTTGAAGCGGGTAGACGTTGACCGCATCCCCGATGAAGGCGCCTGCGTGCTGGTCTGCAACCACGTGAGTTTTCTGGACGCCCTGATACTGGCCACCGCCATCCGCCGGCCACCGCGCTTTGTCATGGATCACCTGATTTTCAAGAATCCCATACTCAATTTCATTTTCCGCACCGCCCGCGCCATTCCCATTGCGCCCGCCAAGGCCGACCCGGCCCTGCTGGAAAAAGCCTATGCCGACATCGCCGAGGCCCTGCAAAACGGCGAGATGGTCTGCATTTTTCCGGAAGGCCGCATTACCGACAACGGCGAAATTTACCCCTTCAAGAACGGCATCCAGCGCATTATCGACACCACGCCGGTGCCCGTGATTCCCATGGCGCTCTGTGGCATGTGGGGCAGCTACGCCAGCCGCAAGGGCGGGCCGGCTTTTACCCGGCTGCCGCGCCGCTTCCGCTCCCGTATTGAGCTGCATGTGGGCGAGGCCATCGGCCCGGAGCAGGTGACCCCGGAATTGCTGCATGACACCGTCGCGGCCCTGCGGGGGGACAATCGGTGACCATTGAAGGGCATTTAGCGACCGTCTGGTAGACATTTTCGGCGCAAAGGCGCTCTTGTCTTGGGCCTGCAACGGGGCTTCCTTTAGAATGGGGAGAACGGAATGGTGCCTGTGCACTATCTTTATTGCCCTGCGCTGGGAGCCCATTTTTCGCAGGGCAAGGCAGGAGCCGCGCGGTTTGGTTATTCCAAACAAGCGGCTACTAACGCTGCCATGCGGAAAATGGGACCCAGCCCGGAGGGTGAAACGCAGGGTGATAAAGATAGTGAACAGGCTCCAAGACCCTTCAGCCCGCGAAGGTAGCGGCAGTCATGGCAGAACGGTTCCTCGCAAGCGTCGCTCATACGGCCCGCGTAGGGTTGCTGGTCTTTTTGTGCCTTATTTTGCAGGGCCTTGTTTTGCAGCAGCCTGCCTGGGCTGAAACACGCATCCTGCTGACCCTTGAGTGGCCTCCCTACACCGGGCTCCTGGAGCCCGGCGGTGGCACCGTGACCACGCTCGTCAACAAGGTCTTCAAGGCCATGGGCGACGACACCCGCGTCGGCTACTTCAGCTGGCACCGCGTATTACGCTTGCTCCGCACCGACCGCCGCTTTGCCGCCTCCTACCCCATGTATTACTCCAGCGAACGCGCCCTGCACTGCCATTTTTCCGACCCCATCGGCGAAGGCCCCGTCGGTTTCGCCGAGCCCAAAAACGCCCCCCTGCACTGGCAACAGGTTGCCGACCTCAAGGCCTACAGGATTGGTGTGGTGCGGGGTTATGTAAACAGCCCGGAGTTTGACAAGCGCGTGGCCGCTGGTGAAATCCAGACCCTGGCCGCCGAGAACGACGCCGAAAACCTGCGCAACCTGCTGGCAGGCCGGGTGCAGGCCGCCATCATCGACGAAAACACCTTCCATTACATGAATGCCCATACCGACAGCTTGATCGGCATGGAACAAAGCCTGGAACTTGACCCCCGACTACTGACTGTGAACAAGGTCTATATGTGTTTTCCCAGGGATGCACAGGGACTGGATTTGCGTGACCGGTTTAATCGCTCGTTACGTAGTCTCAATCTGCCGCTGCCGGGGCATTCGATGCGGCCTTCGGCTCAGGAGTCTGTTTTATAGGCGGCGCGATCAAGCTACCTCGGTCTGCCGGTATTCGTTTAGACGGTGACCAGACGGACTGCATCATCCAAGGCAGTGCCATCATCTTCCGTCAGGAGAACTCCCGGAATGCAACCATTCAAACAAGATGCTCTGAAAGCGCTACTGCAACTGCCGGACGATGCCGATCTGGATGAAATCATGTACCGCCTGTACGTGCTCGATAAAGTCCGCAAGGGTCGTGATGATGTGGCCCATGGGCGGGTCATCAGCCAGAACGAGTTAAAGCGCGAGATTGAACAGAGCCCGATGTAACGGGAAATTGTGGCGCGCCCCTATGATAGGTTGTGGGCTTTAGGGCAAGATGTAGGCCGTCCCACCGAACCGAGGCAGCGATGACCAAATTAGCCATAGGGAATGCCGTAGCACAGCATCTGAGCCAGATCGCACTGGCAGTTGGCTTCATTGACCATATCCATCTGGTAAACAACCGGAACGTACTTGATCTCGCGCAAAATCACATTTATCAAGACGATATCGTCCTCGACAGTCAGCGCTGGGGGCTAATCCATCTTGTTTATATCGATCAGCTGAACAACCAGAATCTCTTTGATCTTGCCCATTACGAACCCATCCAAGCCAACCTTCAGTACCAAGTAGCCGACCAGCAATGGTTGGCGGAAAAGTCCTTTGTGGCCTTTGGACGCAACAACCTTGGAAACGGCCACATCGTATGTGAGATCGTCCCCACTCATCTGGTCTGGGGGCAACATCAGCTTGACTGGGCAGGCATGGCCGGACGTAGCAATCCTCTGCTCAGCTTCCAGACCGTCGGGTACTTTGCACCAGGTGCAGGCCATGTCCCCGCTGCCAACGCCCAACTACTTTGTCAATACCTGCTGCAAAGCCTGCTAAATCGCCCACAACCCGTACAGGATATGGGCGCGGTCAACTGCATCGATTTCGTGAATTTCCTTGGCAACAATGATGCAATTACCACCAACAGCCCGAAGTGGGGTTTGATCCATCGCACCGCTACCGGCATCCATCTGCCCAACGCGATAGACGTCGCTATTTTGGGGCAAGGACCGCATCTGGCCGTGCCAGCACCTGCCAATAAGGCATGGCTACTGTCAAAATCTTTTGTCGCGTTCGGGCGGCATAACAACGCAGGGGCGTTGGAGATACATGTGGTGCCGGTGCATGCGGTCTGCGGACTCTACGCGCAACATGGCCATGCCGGACAGCAACCCATCTTGGACTGGAATCACATCGCCTATGCTCGCAACGACTACCTGAGCCCTTGATGCATATCCAAGGTCCGTAAGGCAACGCGCGTAAGGCGGATTCATTAATTTTACTTCGTAGGGCGTCAATAAGCGTAGCGCATTGCGCCGCATGATGTCTCAGTTGCAGCACCAGCGCCAGTTACCAGATACGGCGCAATGCCCTTCGGTTATTGCGCCCTACAAAATCCGCTTTGTGCGCATTGTATTCTCGCCTTACGGAATAAAGAAATATGCCACATTCTCAGTAAGCCGCTTTACCACCCCCCGCCTCATCACTACTCCGCGCCGACTTGTCCAACTCCTCCTTCACCTGCGGCGGCATGTATTTTTCATCATGCTTGGCCAATATCTGGTCGGCCTGCACCACGCCACCCACATAGCGGCCCGTAGCGATAACGCCCTGCCCTTCGCGGAACAGATCGGGGAGGATGCCGGTATAGGTAACATCCACCTGATTCTTGAAATCCGACAGGGTAAAGCGTATCGCCAGTGAGTTCGGCGAGCGTTTGAGCGAGCCCTGCACCACCATGCCACCGGCCTGGATGCGTTCACCCTCAGGTGCTTCGTGACTAACCAACTGGGTGGGCGTGTAAAAAAGATTGATGTTCTGGCGCAAGGCATAGGTGGCCAGACCGACCGCCGTGCCGACACCGGCAAGCAGCACAAGAATAATGATCAGACGCTTTTTCCGCTTGGGGTTCATACCACTACTCAATTCAGATAAAACAAAAATCCTTAACTCTCATCGTCCTCGGCAGCGCGACGCAGCGCCGCCGCCTGCTCGCGCAGCAGCTGCCGCCGCCGGAACAACGGTTGCAGCACATTCCACAGCACAACCAGGGTCGTAACGCCGTAGGCGCTCCACACATAGGGGCCGTGCTTGCCCATGGCCAGAAAGTCGGCAATGCTGTCAAACGCCATGCCCGACCTCCCCGGCTACCAGTTCCCGCACCCATTTGGCCCGGCGCTCGCGGTGCAGGATTTCGTTGCGCGTGCGCATGATGACCGTCGCCGCAAACAGGGCATAAAAACCAAACAGCATCACCACCAATGGCAGCCACATAGATGGCGGCATATTGGGCGCGGAAGTGAGCGTAAAGGTGGAGCCCTGGTGCAGGGTATTCCACCACACCACGGAGTAATGAATAATGGGCAGGTTGACCACGCCAACAATCGACAATATAGCCGCTGCCTTGCCGCCGCTGGCGGCGCTGTCATAGGCCGAATACAGGGCCAGCACGCCCATGTACAAGAACAACAGGATCAGCATGGAGGTCAGCCTCGCATCCCACACCCAGTAGGTGCCCCAGGTGGGCTTGCCCCAGACCGCGCCGGTAAAGAGGCTGATAAAGCAGAACCAGGCGCCAATGGCCGCCACCGAACGCGCCACCATTTCCGCCGTTTTCACCTTCCACACCAGCGAAATAACACCGCAGGCGGCCATGATGAGGTAGCCGTTCATGGCGATAAAGGCCGCTGGCACATGGATGAACATGATGCGGTAGCTATTGCCCTGCTGGTAGTCGGGCGGCGCAAACGCAAGGCCCCAGACCGTGCCCACGCCGATCAGGATGATGGCAACGGCCCAGAACCAGGGCAGCCAGCGCCCGCTGATGTCGTAAAAATGCTTGGGGCTGACCGTGCGCTGAAAATAGTCCCAGGCTGTCTTGATCCAGGCCATATCAGCCCTCCTCCGCAAGTCTCAGGGCCGCTGCCACGGCAAAGGGTGTCAGCGTGAGCGCCAGCACCAGAAAAGCCGTGAGCAAGGCTATGTAGCCACCCACCGGCAAGCCGATACGCGCCGCCTGCACCGCGCCGGTGGCAAAGATGAGCACCGGGATATGCAGGGGCAGGCTCAACAGGGGTAGCAGCACGCCCCCCCTACGCAGGGCTACCGTCAAGGCCGCGCCAATGGCGCTGACCAGACTCAGTACCGGCGTGCCCAGCAGCAGGGTGAGGAACAGCACACCCATGCTATGGCCATCAAGATACAGCATAAGCCCGGCCACCGGGCTGAGCAGGGTCAGGCAAAAACCGGTTTGCAGCCAGTGCGCCAGCACCTTGCCCAGCACCACCAGCGGCAGCGGTGCCGGCGCCAGCAGCAGTTGTTCGAGTGAGCCATCTTCCAGATCCTGCCGGAACAGGCTGTCCATGGACAAGAGCACCGCCAGCAGGGCTGCTATCCAGACGATGCCAGCGGCCATTTGCGCCAGCTGTTTTGGGTCGGGGCTGATGGCGAGTGGAAACAAGGCCACCACCATCAGGAAAAAACTCAGGGGGTTCAGCCAGTCGCCGCCCCCGCGCAGGGCCAGGCGCAGGTCGCGCGCCACCAGTGCCCATACCGCCTTCATACTGCACGCCCCGGACGATAAGCCGCCACATCCAGACTGTGCAGGGGAAACTGCGGGGTAAACTCATGATGCGTGGTCAGCAGGATCATGCCGCCACCCGCCAGATGCTCGCCCAGCCAGCCCTCCAGCTCACCCACCCCACCCCGGTCGATGGCGGTAAAGGGCTCGTCGAGTATCCACAGGGGTGTGGCCTCCACAAACAGGCGCGCCAGCGCGGCGCGGCGCTTCTGCCCGGCCGAGAGCCGCCCGACCAGCACCTCTTCATAGCCGTACAGCCCGACTTTTTTAAGTGCGGCCCATAGAGCAGCTTCAGCGGCAGGCAGACCACGCAGGCTGCAGAGAAAACGCAGGTTTTCCAGCGGGCTCAGGCCCGGCTTGAGCCCGCCAAGGTGGCCGATAAAGCTGAGGCTGCCGAGGTAAGCAGCGTAGTCCTGCTCCACCGGCTGGCCCTGCCACAGCACCTCTCCACTGGCAGGCCGGCTCAGGCCGGCCACCATATTGAGCAAGGTGGTCTTGCCGACGCCGTTGCGCCCAGTGATTTGCAGCATATGCCCCGGCTCCAGACGAAAGTCCAGCCCGGTGAACAAGACGCGGTCGTCGCGGCTGGCTTCCAGTTGGCGGGCTTCCAAAAGACGGTGAACGGGCTCGGGCACAAGGGTCTCGGCGGGACGGCAGGCGCCGCATTATACCCAAGGCTGCCGGCTACGCGCAGAGGAATCGGCACAAGCTGCAACTTCCACCTGACACAGGGCAAATAGACTGTAAATAGCTGCCGCCGGCGTTGCCCGACGCCGGGGCATTTCCTATTATGCCCACTCAACCCGACCTGCTCAGGTGCTACATGCCCAACTACTATAACAAGATGGACGATTGCCTCGACGAAGTCATGGCGGCCCTGGGTGATGATATCGTGGTGGGCCTGCCCCTGGGCATTGGCAAACCCAACCCTTTCATCAACGTGCTATACCACCGGATCAAGGCCAACCCGCAGTATTCGTTGAAGATTCTGACCGCGCTCACGCTCTCGAAGCCAACTGCGCACAGCGAACTGGAAAAGGCTTTCCTCGACCCCTTTGTCGAGCGTGTGTTTGGCGACTATCCCGACCTGGACTATGACCGTGACCTGCGCAGCGGCCAGCTGCCGCCCAATATCAGCGTCAACGAGTTCTTCCTGAAGTCCGGTGACTACCTGAACAACGACGTGGCCCAGCAGCACTACCTGAGCACCAACTACACCTATGCCGCCCGCGACATCCTGATACAGGGCGTCAACCTCATCACCCAGGCCGTGGCGGTGCGGGAGAAAAACGGCAAGACCGAGTATTCACTGAGCTGCAATCCCGAGGTGACGCTGGAGCTGCTGCCCCTGCTGCGCAACTGCGGACGCACGGTGCGCCGCGTGCTGGTGGTCAACCACAAGCTGCCCTTCATGGAAAACGACGCCATCGCCGACCTTGATGAAGTCGATGCCATCGTCAATGATCCAGCCGGCACCCACACCCTGTTTTCCGCGCCAAACATGAAAATCTCGCTGGCCGACTACAGCATCGGCGTCTACACCAGCAGCCTGGTGCTGGACGGCGGCACCTTGCAGATCGGCATCGGCTCGCTGGGCGACGCCATCGCCCAGGCCCTGATCGTGCGCCACCACAATAACGCCGACTACCAGCGCCTGCTGGAAGCGCACGGCCTGCCCACTGCTGGCATGGGGCCCTTTGCCCAAGGCCTGTTCGGCTGCAGTGAAATGTTCGTGAACGGCTTTATGCAGCTGATCAAGGCCGGTGTCATCCGGCGCGAGGTGTATGACGATGTTGCCCTGCAAAAGCTGCTCAATCAGGGTGCTATCAGTCCGGAAGTCAGCCTGGACACGCTGGACCAGTTGCAAAAAGCTGGCCGTATTCGCCGCAGTCTGGACGCCAGCGATATCAGCTTCCTCAAGCGCTTTGGCATAGTGCGCGACGATGTGGAGATCAACGACAGCGAGATATTCCTCGGCGGCCTGACTTACGCCAATGACCTGAGCCAGCCCGAAACCCGCGCCGCGCTCGCCGCCCACGGCCTTGGCCGGCAACTGCGTGGTGGCCGCCATATGCACGGCGGCTTTTTCCTCGGCCCGCGTGATTTCTACGAAGCCCTGCACGGCCTGAGTGATGCTGACCGCGCCCGTATCAACATGACCTCCATCGGCTTCATCAACCAGCTTTACGGGCAGGAAGACCTGGCCCGCGCCCAGCGCCGTGATGCCCGCTTTATCAATACCTGCATGATGACCACCCTGCTCGGCGCCTCGGTATCAGACGCCCTCGACAATGGCCGCGTAGTAAGCGGCGTCGGCGGCCAGTACAACTTCGTGGCGCAGGCGCATGCCCTGCATGATGCCCGCTCGATACTGCTGCTGCGCGCCAGCCGGCAGAGCGGTGGCGAGGTGGTATCGAACATCATCTGGAACTATGCGCACTGCACCATTCCCCGCCACCTGCGCGATATCGTCATTACCGAGTACGGCATTGCCGACCTGCGCGGCCAGGCCGACAACGAGGTCATCAAGCGTCTGCTGGCGATTGCCGACTCGCGTTTCCAGACCACGCTGCTGGTGCAGGCCAAGGCCGCCGGCAAACTGGAGCACGACTACAACATCCCCGACAGCCAGCAGCACAACCTGCCGGACATCCTCAAACAGCGCCTGGGCGCCGCCCACGCCAGCGGCCTGCTGCCCGATTTTCCCTTTGGCACGGACTTCACCAGCGAAGAGCTGCAAATCGTCAAGATCCTGCAACGCATGAAGGAAAGTTCGGAGCACCCGCTGCAAATGCTCAAGGCCCTGTTTGCCAGCGTCGGTGAGGACAAATCGGTGCCCCAGGCCTGGCTGGAGCGCCTGCAACTGAACCAGCCCGACAACCTAAAGCAGAAGCTGCTGCGACGGCTGTTTATCGGCAATGTCTGAGTGTTGTGGTATGGCAGAAAAGGGGCTGTAGCGTAGGCTGGCGGTATGAAGAACGACGACACCATCTATATAGGCATCAGCCAGTGCCTGCTGGGCGAGCGCGTGCGCTACGACGGCGGGCATAAAAGCTCCGACTTTTGCACTCGCGTGCTGGCGCCCTTTGTCAGTTATGTGCCGGTCTGCCCGGAGATGGGCATAGGCATGGGGGCCCCGCGTGAGCCCATCCACTTGCAGGGCGAGGCTCAGGGCCTTGCCGTGCGCGCTGTAGGCAAGCGCAGCAAGACGCTGGATGTCACCGAGCAACTGGCCGCCTACGGGCGAGCGAAAGCCGACGAGTTGGACTACCTCAGTGGCTACATCCTCATGGGGCGCAGCCCCAGCTGCGGCATGGAGCGCGTCAGGGTCTACGGGGAAAACGGCATGCCCCTGGCGCGCTCCTCCCCTGGCCTTTATGCGCGCGAGTTCATGGCCCGCCACCCGCTTCTGCCGGTAGAGGAAGAAGGCCGCCTGAACGACGCCTCATTGCGCGAGAACTTTGTGGTGCGGGTCTATGCCTGGCGACGCTGGCGGCAGTTGAATCAGGCTGGCCTGACCCTCGCGAGCCTGCAAGACTTTCACGCCCGCCACAAATACTTGCTGCTGGCCCACGACCAGCCCGCCTACCGGGTGCTGGGGCGTATCGTCGCCCTCGCCCACCAGCGCCCGCTGGCGGCGGCAGCTGCCGACTACATCAGCCTGTTTATGGCCACCTTGAAGATCGTGGCCAGCCGACGCAACCACAGCAATGTGCTTACCCACATCATGGGCTACCTGAAGCACCAGCTCGACACCGCCGGCAAGCAGGAGCTGATCGGCCTGATCGACGGGTTCCGCCTGGGCCACACTCCCCTGATTGCCTCACTGACCCTGCTCAAACATCACTTCCGCTTGCATCCCAACGCCTATATTGCCCGTCAGGTTTATCTTGAGCCCTATCCGCCGGAGCTTGTGCTGCGGGAGGGCCATTAACACATATGTCCGTAGGATGGGTCGAGCGCAGCGATACCCATCAGAATTTGCGACGGTGAACGATGGGTATCGCTACGCTCCACCCATCCTACGCTTGCTTGCTGACAGCCATCGCCAACGCTGCTAGCATCGCCAGCTTTCCCGCAAGAAGCCGCCGCCATGGACCTGATCAATTTTATCCTGCATATCGACAAACACCTGAGCGACTTTGTTGCCCTCCACGGTACCGGGGTCTATGGCCTGCTGTTCCTGATTGTTTTCGTGGAAACCGGAGTAGTGATCATGCCCCTGCTGCCCGGCGACAGCCTGCTCTTTGCCGCCGGCGCCATTGCCGCCACCGCCGGCCCCATGGACCCGGTGCTGCTGACCCTGCTGCTTACTGCTGCCGCCGTTCTGGGTGACAACAGCAATTATTTTATTGGCCGCTATATCGGCCCCAAGGTGTTCGAGCACGAATCGCGCTGGATCAAACGTGAGTACCTGCTGAAAACGCATGCCTTTTTTGAACAATATGGCAGCAAGGCCATCGTCATCGCCCGCTTCATGCCCATCATTCGCACCTTTACCCCGTTTATCGCGGGGGTGGGCAGCATGAGCTATCGCCGTTTCCTGATGTTCGACATTTTTGGCGGTGCGCTCTGGGTCAGCGTGTGCGTGTGGGCCGGCTTTTTCTTCGGCAATATTCCGGTGGTGAAGCAGAATTTCACGCTGGTGATTTTCGGGATTATCGGTGTCAGCCTGTTGCCGGGCGTGATTGGCTTCTTGCGGCAGCGCAGGACTGCGTAAAACGCGGATTGCTACTCAAGCATGACTCATAAAAAACGACGGCCCTGGCCGTCGTTTTTTATGAGGGTTCGTGCCTGTCACACGCCGGCATTCTTCAGGCGATTGACATGCGTGGTCATGACGGTAACCGGGTTGGCGGCAAACAGGCCGATCAAGCCCAGGGTCTGGTTGATGGCATCGAGATGGTTCCAGGCATAGGTGTTGCTGAGCACGGTGCCGAAGCCAGCGGCGCACTGGCCCCACCATGGTGTCATTGGCGCCACCCAGGAACGCCACCGAGGCCAGGATCAGCAGTGGGTCAAGCGGATCCAGGATATTGATACCCTGGCTGATGCCCGTCCACGAGAAATAAAGCTGACCGTCGGTACCACTGGCCGCGCCGTTACCACAGGGCTTGCTGGCACCGGGCATCCCGTTGGGATAGCTGGCATTGAACGCCGCTGCCCCCGCCGCACTCAGCGAAGTCACGGAGGCAGTTTCGTTGATGGGGTAGCCGTTGTCATAGGTAGAGTTCACCTGCTCCAGCGTCGCCACGGCAGCAATAATGCCGCTCACCACCGTGCCGGACAGCCCGTAGTTATTGACGCCCAGCACGATATCCGCCACCGGTGTGCCGGTACCCACGCCGTCAATGGTCGTCACCGACGCGACATTGTTCGGAATCACCGCCGCCACATAGCGCGAGGTAGGGCCACCCTGGCTATGGCCAATCAGGTTGACCTTGGCCGCACCGGTGGTAGCCAGAATGGTCCGTACCTCGGCCAGCAACTCCTCGCCACGTGCCTCGTCACTGTTCAGCGGCGACACGGTGGGGGTGAAAACGACAGCACCATCAGAGGCCAGCGCCGAGGGCATGCCATAGAAGTAGTCCACCGCGCCCAGCAACTGACTAAAGCCGAGGAACCATAGAGATCTGCCGACCGAATGACTGGCATAGTGTCAAAGTCCAGGAAGCCCCCGCCCGAGAACAGATATTGAAACCAGATGGAAAAATGATAAGTTTTAAGGAGTACACCTCTTCACGCATGCCAGGAATCTCTCGACGATAGGGTTAACTTGACATGGACATATAAGAGAACAAGTGTTCACCAAGATGTAAAATATGCTAAGGTAAACTGGCCCCGCCACCGGTTACGCGAAATGCCCGCGCTGCACGCGGCACAAGCAGTTGATGTATGGGGGGGTAATACGCAACAGCAAGCTGTTGGGAAGGCGTGTCGCACTGGACCTCCGGGACGCCCAAAACTGGAACAGCAGTACAACAAAAACAAGCATGGCCGGCCGAGGTATGAGATGGACCTGGATATTGATACCAAATGCATTCCCTTGGCCCATATCCAGACCTATTTTGACTTGCGGAAAAGCCTGGTGCTGCAAGTCGACTGGATGGAGCGGCGCAGCCAGTTAAAGCTGAATAATCCTCATGAACTGCTTGAGATGATTATCGGCATCGACCCGGAAGCCTTTTACCGCAACGCCGGTATTGATTACCTGCCGGGTGGCGCTTCCATTTTCATCAGTACACGCCAGTGTATTGCCCTGGTCGATCAGGCTGTGCAGGCGCTGGAAATGCCCTACCTGGGGCTGGCCATGGGCAATCTCATGACCATTTCGCATCATGGCATGGCTGGGGTAGCGGCAGTGACCCAGCACAACCTGAAAGCCTGTCTGGAGTGTATCGGCCGCTTTTGCGCTGAATTGTTTCCACCACTGGAGATGTATGCGCGCATTGAGAATGGCGAAGGCAGCTTCGTGATGTGCGAAAACATCAGCCTGGCGCCGTACACGCACTTCTTCCTCGAAGTGAACATGGTCAGCTTCTACAATATTTTCAGGCATCTGGTGGGTGGCGAGCGGCAATTGTTCAGCGCTGACTTCAGCTACCCGGAGCCGCCCTGGGGGCATATCTACCGGCGCTACTTTCACTGCCCGGTGCGTTTCAACCAACCGGAAACCCGCCTTTTTGGTGATGCGCGGCTAGCGGACTACGAGCTGCCGCTGGCCAACCGCCTGATGGCCATGTCGGCCGAGAAAACCCTGTTCGAGCATATTCCCACGCGTGCCATACGCCTTCTGCCTTTGCGCCTGCGGCGCCTGCTGCTGCGGTACTACGGGGCCTTTCCTTCCCTGGAGGCCGCTGCCAGTGACCTGGGCATGAGTGGCCGCACGCTCAGCCGCAAGCTGGCGGAAGACGGCACGACCTACCAGCAGGAACTGGACGCCGTGCGGGAAAAGCTGGCGAAGGAATATTTCTTTCGCGGTGGCGAGTCGGTAACACAGTTATCACTGCTGCTGGGCTTTGCCGACTCCTCGGCCTTTGCCAAGGCCTTCCGGCGCTGGACTGGTTTGTCGCCGACCGAGTTCCTGGACCAGCACGTGGCGTAACCGCCCGGCGGCGTTGCTTCCTTTCCTGCCTTGACTTCTTTTGCCAGTACTTCCCGGGGGTAGCGCTATTCACGTCTTTTGCGCCCTGCAGGCAAGGCGTGGCTGGATTTAACCGATGATTGTCCTTATTTATCCTGCCCCTATCGTGGCGACCGTATAAATTCATTCGCTGCCAACACTCCGGCATGAAGGCGCGCCAAATTTGGCACGGGCGTTTTGGAAATAGCGTCTCAGGTGGAGACATTGGGAAATATTACCTGTTTATTTCAGCCATCACCCAGGCGCTGCTGCGGGATATTGTTTGTTTTACGGCCTCCGTCGGATTTTCTTCCTGAAACAAAGTGAAGCAGCGCCCCATCGTATTTATTCCTTGAGGCAGCATTTTCATTTCTTCTCGCTGATTAATTACTTTTTACAAATTTCTTCCGTGCTCTTGCGCGTGCTGGTTATTTTTCTGCCCGGCGGTCATGTGTGGCGTGATTTAACCGATGATTGTCCTGAATCGTCCTGCCCGCCCGCGAGCGCCAGCATAAATTGGCGGCCTGTACGCCGCCCTTCCTGGCGACGTGCCGAGGCGGGCAGCATGATGCGTGCCCGGAGCAGACAACGACGGAGCACAATAATGAAAAAACACGGAATGGCAGCACGCCTGCTGCAAGGACTGACGGCAAGAAGCCGGGGGCTATGGAATACATCAACGGTGCTGCGCCAGCCGGTCATTGGTGCCCTGATCGCCGCCATGGCGGTGCCGGCCCTGGCCACACCCGTGGTAGGCCCATCCAACTCTTCGTTTTATACGGCACCCGCCACGCTGACGAGCAACCCCGGCAACCTGATCTGGTACCGCACCGCCACAGTCAGCCTGGGTAGCGGCGCGCCCGCCATACAAGCCTGGAACGTGCTCTACCAGTCCACAGACGCCGTAGGTACGCCCAATGCCGTTACGGGCACGGTGATCGTGCCCACAGCGGCTTGGACGGGTTCGGGTGCTCGTCCGGTGATCGACTATGCAGTCGGCACCCATGGCCTGGCCCAGGGCTGCGCACCTTCCATGCAGCTGGCTCAGGGTACCGACTATGAAAATGCCAATATCAGCGCAGCGGTGGCAGCCGGGTATGCAGTGCTGGTAACCGACAATCCCGGTTATACCAACGGCGCCACCCCCACCTATCTGGCAGGTATCGCCCAGGGTCATGCGGTGCTCGACATCGTCAAGGCGGCAGAGGAAATTCCCTCGTCCGGCATCAGCAGCAGCGCGCAGACGGCGATCTGGGGCTACTCCCAGGGTGGCCAGAGCGCGGCCTGGGCGGGTGAGCTGAAGGCCAGCTATGCGCCCGGTGTCAATCTGGTCGGCATCGCTGCCGGCGGTATCCCGGCGAACTTTATCGAGACAGCCAACTACCTTAATGGCAGCACCGGCGCCTCCTTCCTGCTGGGTGGCGTGATCGGGCTGGGCACCCAGTACCCGACACAGATTCCGCTTACTACGCTGGCCAATGCCGCTGGCCAGACCGCCATTGCACAAGCCAAGACGGAGTGCGTGTTCCAGTCGCTGTTCAGCTATATGAACAAGAACATTTCCACCTACACGACCGGCAACCAGACCCTGGCGCAGTTGGAGGCGATTCCTTCCGTCAACCAGACACTGCTGGCGCAGAACCTGGGCAGTGGCAAGCCGCCGGTACCGCTGTACGAGTACCACGGCCAGGCCGACGAGTTCATTCCCCTGGACCAGTCAATTGCGCTGAAGCAGGCCTATTGCAACAAGTTCAGCAACGTGACCTTTTCGGTCTATCCGGGCGAGCACATCATCACCCAGTTCCAGGCCGCCCCCTTTGTGCTGACGTGGCTGGGCCAGCGCTTTTCGGGCACACCCACCCTGGGTAATTGCATAGAGTTTGCCGCCACGCCGACCTCGACGGCCAACCCCGGCGGCGGCGACTTCCTGGTGTCACTGAACAGCTGGGGGCTCAATGCCACCATCGGCCTGAAGACGCTGGCGCAAAACGTAGTGCTGCCCAGCACTTCGACGCTGACCGCCAAGACCGACATGACCGCCCAGACCCTGAATGGCAGCCTCTCGGTGCCCACTTTCCAGGCCAGCCTGAACATCCTGCTGCCACTGGGTGTGGACCTGTCGGTAACGCCGACCAGCCCCATTACCGGCACGGCCAGCATCGACAACGCCGGCATACTGCACGTGCATGGCAACGCCTGGGCCAATGTGACGGTGGTGTCGGTAGGCGAAGGCTCCTTGCAGATACCCTTTGGCTGCCAGACCTCCAGCCCTGTGGACTTCCCCATCAATTTCGATGGCCCGGTGTCCTCGCTGGGCAATGGCAACCTGACCTTCACCGGCACCACGACCTTCCCGGCGATGGGTGGTTGCGGCATCTGGAATGGCCTGTTCACCACACTGATGTCCGGCGCGGGCCAGACCTATACCTTTACCGCCACACCGCCGGCACCGGTGGCCTGGTAAACCACCGCGTCAGGAGGCCCTGTGTGGTTCAACCCCACGCAAGGGCCTCTTGAAGCGGCAATGTGGACCGATGCTTACCCCAAGGGGCAAGCATCTTTCCGGCTGGAAGACGAATGAGGATCACACAATGTCCGCAGCACAATTGAACAACCCGGTGCAGCGCTTTAACTTGAAGTGGCTGGCGGTGGCCGTGGTGGCGAGCCTGGTGGGTGCTGGCGTCCTGTGGCTGGGCAGCAGCCAGGATCAGCAGCAGCCAGCCCCCCTTGCAAGCATGGCACCCACCCATGTTGCAGCCGCCCCGCCTGTCATCAGCGCCAGCAACACGCCTGCCCTGCTGAATACCCCTGCCATGGTCACCCAGCAGACAGCCGCAGCGACGGCTGCGGCCCAGCAGGTTGGCGTAAAGCCGGTTGCCGGCCATATTGCCGAGCGCCCGGACTTTGTCTCTGCGCTGGAGTGGCAGGTGCTGAAAGCCGTAGCCGCGAGAAGCCCCGACAGCGACAAGGAACTGACCCGTCTTGTAAGCAATATGCGCTTCAACAAACAGGTGGAACTGTGGCAGTCCATGGCCAACTCGCCCGAACCAGAACAACGCCACGCGCTGGCCACACAATTGCTGGGCGATATTCCGCGTGCACTGAAAAACAGCGCGCTGGATGTGGCCGAAGCGCAAAAACTGCAACAGGCCCTGGTCAGTGACCTGATTCCCGACCCCCAACTGCGGCAGCAGCGACTTGCACAGGAGGCGCAGCGTATCGGCGTGGAATCCGACATTGAAGCGTCTTCAGGAGTCACAAAATAAGCAAAGCGACATACAGGAACAGCGCCCAAGGGCAACAGGAATTGCAGCCGGAGTGCTCGTCATGTTCAGAAAAACAGGCTCATCGCTTCGGCGGATGCTGGTTCCGGGGTTTTTCCTGCAGGCCCTTTTCATTAACCACGCTGCCCTGGCCAACCCTGTCAATTATTGTGTATATGATCCCCTCGGCACCCAGGGTGACTCCTATGCCCTGGCCAGGGACTACCAGCTGGCCGCCAAACGCTGGGGAGTTGATCTGCAGCTGAAAGCCTATAACAGCGAAACCGTCGCGGTGGAGGACTTCAAGGTGGGCCAGTGCGATATGGTGAACATGACCGGCCTGCGTGCCCGCCTGTTCAACCAGTTCTCCGGCACCATTGACGCACCGGGAGCGGTGGAAAGTTATATCGAAATGCGTCATGTGATGAGCCTGATAGCCTCGCCAAAACTCGCCAATTATCTGGTCGAAGGCCAGTTCGAAGTGGCGGGTGTCATTCCGCTGGGGGCCGGCTATGCCTTCGTCAATAACCGGAATATCAACACCATCGGACAATTTGCCGGCAAGAAAATTGCCGTGATGAAATGGGACAAGACCGAGTCCATCATGGCCGAGCAGTTTGGCGCGCAAGCGATTCCGGTCGATATCAACGACATGGGCACCTCCTTCAACAATGGCGCGGTCGATGTGCTCATTGCCCCGGTGCTGCTCTACAAGCCCTTTGAGCTATACAAAGGCCTGGGAGACAACGGCGGCATCATCCGCCGGGCGGTATTGCAGATCAGCATGCAGCTGATTATCCGGCGCGACAGGTTTCCCGCAGGCTTCGGCCAGCAAAGCCGGGAATACATGGCGACCACTGTCGACCATGCGCTGGGTGTCATCCGCAACACGGAGAACGAGGTGGATGCGCGGCACTGGATTTACATGAACACGCGCGAGCGCGACGACTATTACCGCACCGTACGCGTGGCAAGGGCGCGCCTGGAAAAAGAAGGATTTTATGACAGGCACATGCTGGGCATCCTGAAACGTGTGCGCTGCGTGTCAGTACCGGATGACGGAGAATGCGCCGGGGGCGATGAATGAGAGCAAGGAGGCCGCTACCCATGAAAGAAGGCGTATGCCATCTGCGGAGATCGCTGCACCCACCCGGGGATCGACACCCGATCTGTAGACAGTGGTCAGGAACAGGGAAATCATCGTCACAAGTTTCATTTCAGAACTCAATATGGGTAAAATGCAAGGACACACGCCTGAGTTCCTGAATCATGAAGTGGGATCAAGTTGGTAGCCTCAACTGTTCAATCGCCCGGTCGCTCGCCATCGTCGGTGATCGCTGGACCCTGCTCGTATTACGGAACGCCTTCATGGGCACCCGGCGCTTTGATGACTTCCAGACCCAGATGGGCGTAACCCGCCATGTCCTCGCCGAGCGGCTCAAGCGTCTGGTCGATGTCGGCATATTCAGGAAGGATGCCTACCAACCCAACCGTTTTGAATACCGGCTTACCGACATGGGGCGCGCGCTACACCCACTGATGATGTCGCTGGCAACCTGGGGCGATACCTGGCTGGACGAGGGCGCCGGTCCACCCGTGGTCTATCAGCACAAGGGCTGTGGGCAGATAACCAAACCCGTTCTCGTCTGCTCCGAGTGTGGCGAGCCCATAACAGCACGCGATGTCATTCCCATGGCCGGCCCCGGCCTGCTCGCCTCGAAAAACTGATCAAGCGCACACTCCGCAAGACCCCTGCGTTCCCTGCACGTTCCCCAAGCGACTGCTCTCGATACTTGACGAGTTCCTTTTTGGAACTTAACATCCACCACTGTAACCGTCGCCTGGGTAGAAGCTGGCAAAGTACCTTACGAGGTTGCGTCGCCCTCCTCCGGCCAATCGAGCCGGGCGAACCAGATGGTTGTATTCCAGCCGCAACACAGGGCTGCCTTAACACAGGGAACTCGCATGGCAAGGTCAGAGGCATCAGCACGACTGTTTGATCGGCTTGGGAACATGGTATCCGCAGGCTTTCTGCTGGCCCTGGTGCTGACCATGGCTGCATCGGGGTGGATTGCCTTTTACGAAGGCACTCACCGTTTCATGCTGCCATTCACCACAGACAATGCCGCGCAGCAAATAACAGATGCGGTAAAGTCTGCTCGCAGCAATCCGACCGACGAGAATATCCGCCAGGTCAGCGAAGAAATATGGGCACTGTCCCGTTTCGTTCCGGCTCAGCGCTTCTCGGAATCAAAACTGGTTGATCAGGGTATTTACTATGCCAGCATGCCCAAGCCCAATCAGGTCATCATGGTGGTGCATATTCTCCTGAGTGTTTTCTGCGTGTCGCTGGGTGGCTTGCAGTTCTGGCCAGCATTCAGAAAGCGCTTCATGCAGCTGCACCGACGCATCGGCATGACCTATGTCGTAACAGCCCCCCTCTCGGTTGTTGCTGCGTTCTTTTATATGGCGCTCACGGCACCCTATAATATTTATGCCAATCTGGTGGCATGGCTTGCGCTGTGGGTATTCGGGTTTCTGGCCATTCTTTCCATTGCCATGGCCATGCTGGCGCTGAAGGCACGCCGCCTCTTTGAGCACCAGGCCTGGATGGCATTGTCCTTTGGCTGCCTGCTGGTTGCGCCGCTGCTGCGACTGGACTGGGTGCTGCTGGTTCCCTTCTTCCCCAATATCGACCAGGAAACCCTGAACCTGACGACCATGGGAATCATGCTGCCGGAATGTCTGTTGCTGGCCTATGGATTGACACTGGTGAACCGGCAATACGCCAGGCCGATGAAGCAGCGCAGCATTGCCGCAATCGGAAACCGTGGCACCGCCCTGTTCTTGCGGGCTGTACCAGCCGCTTATGCTGTGGCGGTGATCTTGCTGGTCATCAACGTCCTTGGCTATTTCATTGATCAGGGCATGTCCGGCATGAGTGCGGCCACCGGGCTCGTGCCGACAGCGCTCATTCAGCGCGAGCATTCGGTGCTGACTACCTACCCCATGATGACGATCCTTTTTGTGACCAGCATCAGCCTGGCATTTCCCGCCGTCGTGTTCGCCTTGAAGAAGCTGTTCCTGCAAAAAGCTGCGCCAATCGCTGCGCCCTCCGCCCTGAGCAGGGCGACGCCCATCCTTACGCTTGCGGCGGGTGTCGCATCCTGCTTTCTGGGCTGGCATATTGGTCTTGGCAAGGGGAGTATCTGGTTGTCCGGTGGCACCCTCTATACGGTGAACGGGCTGGTGATTGCCGGTTTCAGCCTGCTCCACCTCGCTGCCCTGCGTATCAATCAGCAAGCCATAATGAAGGAAAGCCTGGTTTTCCTGCTGTGTCTGCTGCCCTTTCCCAGCCTTTTTTTTGCAGCACTGCACGTTGTCAGCTGGCTGCACCTGCCAGCGGTATACATCAATGCCGGCCAGGGTTTTGTCATCCCCGTCGGCTTCAGCTCCGGTCTGTTGTTCCTGGCCATGATTTACGTGGTCTATGGGCAGGCTACGCGTGAACACAACTAATTCCTTTGCACAGGATGGCTTGACCATGCACCAACCCGACCTTTATGCCAGCTCCGGCGATGTCCAGCTTGCCATCTACACCTGGGGTGAGAAGCCTCGCAGCGATCATCCAAGAGAAGTGATCGTATTGGCACACGGTTTCCCTGACCGCGCCTTGTTCTGGGAAAAAGTGGCCGAAAAGCTGGAGAAGGATTTCTTTGTCGTTGCCTATGACATGCGCGGATGTGCCAACTCAACCCATATCACCGGGAGCAAACACTACCGGTTCGAGCCGCTGGTCACTGATCTTTTTGCCGTGATAGATGCTGTCAGTCCTGCGCAAAAGGTCCATCTGGTTGGTCATGACTGGGGTGGCATTTATGGCTGGGATGCGATTTATGACCCCGAGGGTGCGAAGCGGATAGCGTCATTTACAACCATGTCGCCAAGTCTTGAGCAAGTTGGCTTCTATCTGAAACGCCGCATCATGAGGCCAACACCGCGCAATCTGTTGCAGTTGTTCGGGCAATTGCTGCGAAACAGCCTGATGACTTTCTTCACCCTGCCGGTCTTGCCGGAGCTGGTATTTCTCACTGGCTTGGGGACGGTGATGTTTCGCAATCTGGTTGCCCGGTTTGAACCCCGCATCCGCTTCCAGAAAAATGACGGTATGGAGGGTGATGCCATTCGTTATCTCGGTATATATCGCGCCAACCTGCTACAGAGAACCCTGCTGCCCCGGAAAAATATCACAACGGTCCCGGTGCATGTCTTGATGGCCGAGCAAGACCCGTTTTTGCCACCGCCGGTTTTTGAAAGCAGTCATGAATACACTACGCACTACAGTCAATCAACGATAGACGCAGCACACTGGGCACCACTCAGCCGCCCCGATGAGGTAGCGGATACCGTTCGCTATTTTGTCCAGTCCAACAGCCAGGTGACGTTAGCCGCTGCCTGACCCTATCTTCCGCGATCATTCTGGTGTCAGAGCAATAAATCCATTTCATATAAATAAAATGGATTTATTTCAGGAACCCGCCGCACAAATATCCCGGACAATACCGCGTAACCAACGATGCGCCGGATCAGCATTCAGGCGCGGGTGCCAGAGCAGGGAAATCGTGAGTTCGGGCGTGACGACCGGCAGGGGGAAACTGTGCATGTCGGCGCGCAGGTTGCCGGTGTGGCGTTCGGGAACGGTGGCGACGAGATCGGAGGCCCGCGCCAGCGCCAGCGCAGCGGGAAAGCCGCTGACGATGGTGGCGATATCCCGGTTGAGCCCCTGCGCCTCCAGGGCATCGTCGACAGGCCCGCGCTCGATATCGCGGCGCCAGACGCCGATATGCCGGCCGGCGGCATACCGTGCCGCCGTGATCTCGCCCAGAGCAAGCGCATGACCGACGCGCACGACCCCCACGTAACGATCCCGAAACAGGGCCTGGGTGATGACCTCCGGCCCGGTCGAACTGCCCACCACCCCCGTTTCCAGATCGACGCTGCCGTCGCGCAGAGGAGTACTGTCCTTGTCGGGCTTCGCTACAAAGCACAAGCGCACGCCAGGGGCTTCTGCACTGATGCGGGCGATAAGTGCGGGTCCGAAGTTTTCCACAAAGCCTTCGCGGGTGCGCAGGGTGAAGGTGCGTACCAGTTGCTTGAGGTCAAGCAACTCGACTGGCCGCAATACGGCAACGCCCTCCTGCACCAGCAGGCCGACCCGTTCGCGCAGTTCCAGCGCGCGCGGGGTGGGCACCAGGCTGCGCCCTGCCCTGACCAGGAGCGGATCGCCGGTAGTCTCGCGGAGTCGCGCCAGCGCACGGCTCATGGCCGAGGGACTGAGCCGCAGGCGCCTGGCCGCACGCGCCACACTGCCTTCGGCGAGCAGCACATCGAGGGTAACCAACAGGTTGAGATCGGGGATAGTCATATTTCGGACCTGCGCAGGGTGCGGACTTGATAAGGGATATCTACACAGTACCCCGACAGGACACAATAGTGACATGGCGTTCAACACACTGATTAACTGCAAATGCTGCGCCTTCCGCCCCATCTGGTTGAGGCATAAGCTGGTGTCAGTAGGGTGGCGCCAACCGCCAGAGAACAGAGTAATTGCTGATGAAGCCAACCATTGCAGAACAAGACAAAATCATCACCGAAGGTACGGGGCAAACGCCCCCGGTGCAGTGGGCACTCGCCGGCCTTTGCCTGTCCATGCTGATGCCCTCGCTCGACGCCAGCATCGCCAATGCCGGTTTACCGACCCTGGCGCACGCCTTTGCCGCCTCCTTCCAGGCTGTGCAATGGATCGTCATCGCCTATCTGCTGGCCATCACTACCCTGATCGTCAGCGTCGGCCGCCTGAGTGATATCGTTGGCCGTCGCCGCCTCCTGCTGAGCGGCATCGGTCTGTTCACACTGGCTTCGCTACTGTGTGGAGCAGCACCCACACTCTGGCTGCTGATTGCCGCCCGGGCGGCGCAGGGCCTTGGCGCGGCCGTCATGCTGGCCCTGACGATAGCCTTGGTCGGCGAGACGGTGCCAAAAGAAAAGACCGGTAGCGCCATGGGCCTGCTCGGCACCATGTCAGCGGTTGGCACCACGCTCGGACCCTCGCTCGGCGGCCTGCTGATTGCGGGCTTCGGCTGGCAGACCATTTTCCTCGTCAATGTGCCGCTGGGTATCCTGAATTTTCTGCTCGTACGCCGCTACCTGCCCGCTGATCGCCAGGCGCCGAAAACAGGGCACGCCCGCTTCGACACGGTGGGCACGTTGCTGCTGGCGCTGACGCTGGCTGCCTATACCCTCGCCGCGACGCTGGGCCACGGCCACTTTGGGCCGCTCAATATGGCGCTGATCGTGGCGGCCATCGTCGGAGGTGCCTGCTTCGTGTGTGTCGAGAGCACGGTGGCATCGCCCCTTGTGCGTCTGGCCATGTTCCGCGACCCGGCACTGAGCGGGGGCCTGGCCATGACCGCGCTCGTGGCAACGGTGATCTGTTCAACACTGGTGGTGGGGCCGTTCTATCTTGCAGGCGCGCTTGGGCTGAAAATGGCGCTGGTTGGCTTTGTGCTGTCGGCGTCGCCGCTCGTTGCCGCGCTGACCGGCGTACCGGCCGGCCGTATCGTGGACCGGTTTGGCGCGCCGCGCATGACCATGCTGGGGCTCGGCGGCATGGTGACCGGCACCGGCCTGCTATCCCTGCTGCCAACAAGCCTTGGGCTTGTCGGCTACGTCGCCCCCCTCGCTCTCAACGCTGCCGGTTATGCGCTGTTCCAGGCGGCCAATAACACCGCCATCATGAAAGACATTCGCCCGGACCAGCGCGGCACCATTTCCGGCATGCTCAGCCTGTCGCGCAATCTCGGCTTCGTTACCGGGGCATCCGCCATGGGCGCCGTGTTCGCCTTCGCATCGGGAACAAGCGACATCACAAGGGCAAATCCCGAGGTCATTGCCACCGGCATGCACACGACCTTCGGCGTCGCGGCTACCCTGATCGTCACGGCGCTCGGCATTGCGGCAGGAATTTACCGCCGCGCATTGCGTCTGCGGGGCCAGCCCATACTATTGGCTAGCGAAAAATAACTGGAAACACCAATGCCTTCTACGATTCGGGCAATCATCAACGCGCAGGAAGCAACCATCAGGGAAGGTCGGGCATGCACCATTGACGCCTGGAGAAACGCGAAGCAGGAGCATCAGTTGTCCATGCCCAATAAGGCAATAAAAGCGGGGTGGTGGAACAGGACTTCAGTGGGTCGAATCTGGCCGAATCGAAGAAAGCAGGCGATCGGTCTCGGTTTTCACCACGGCATAGCACTCACAGCTAAGTTGCTCCAGACGGGGCCGGCTCAGTACCGTGATATGACCACGACTGTATTCAATCACCCCAAGCTTCTGCAATTTGCCGGCGGCATCGGTAACGCCCTCACGGCGCACTCCCAGCATGCTGGCGATCAACTCCTGGGTCATGGCCAGTTCGTTGCCGGTAATACGATCCAGCGATAGCAGAAGCCAGCGGCACAACTGTTGGTCAATCGAATGCAGGCGGTTGCATACAGCGGTCTGCGCCATCTGCGTAATCAGTGCCTGCGTGTAGCGCAGCATCAGCAGCAGCATGTCCCCGTGACGGTTGAATTCGTCCCTGAGTCGCTGCCCGGTCAGGCGCCAGGCGTGGCCGGTGCTTTGCACAACGGCGCGGCTGGGCGTGCTGTCACCCCCCATGAACAGGGCTACCCCGATCAGCCCCTCGTTGCCCACTACCGCGATCTCCACCGACGAGCCGTTCTCCATGACGTAAAGCAGCGACACGATGGAGTTCGTCGGGAAGTAGACATGGCTCACGGTATCGCCGGACTCGTACAGAACCTTGCCCTGCGGCAACGCCACCAGTTCGAGATGGGAAAACAGACGATCCTGCACCTCCGCCGGCATGGCGGCAAGAAGATGATTTTGCTGGGGCGTTGGCGTCACGGGCATGGTAGCCACCATGAGGATTGGAGCAACAGGAAGCAACTTCTGAGAGTCCGTCTAATGTCTTTATCCCAGGGAGGTAAAGACATTAGACAGACTCTGAGTGGCTGATGACAGATCAGAGGAAAACGATCAGGCACTGTACCACTGCTGCCCGTGAAGCGGCAAACACAGAAAACCGCCCAGATGATTGCCCTGGCCAAGTCAGCCCTGTCAGACAGGGCATGAGCAAAAACAAGGGAGCGTGACAATGAGTGAAAGGAAAGACCTGCAATGCGCACAGCGGCAAGTATCGGCAAACCTGGATACGACTACAGACGCCGCCCCTGGATAACACGAATCAGTACCACCACAATGGCAACCACCAGCAGCACGTGGATAAAGCCACCCATGGTGTAGGAACTCACCATGCCCAGCACCCAGAGCACCACCAGTATTACTGCAACGGCTTCAAGCATGATATTTCTCCTGGTACCTGGCCATCTCGGGCCTGTCACCACACGATTCAGAGGCGACCCCGCCATATTGAAAGGCAGGGTCTTCCCGTGTGGTATTCACACAGACCGCAGTGCAGAGCAGTTCCTGCACCAGAGTTTGCATGGAGTAGCCTTATTCCTTGAACTTCGCCATGGCATCCTGCATACCGGTTTTCAGGGACTCCCAGGTGGATTCTGCACTCTTTTTCACGGTATCCCAGGCGCCCTCGCCCGCATGGGAAAGCTCGGTGAGCTTGCTGTTGGCGGCCTTGAGCTTGTGCTCAAGATCATCCACCAGCTTGTTCATATCAAGCTGCGCATCGGCCTTGGCGCCTTTGGCCCTGGCCTTGAGTTTGTCGATGTCGGCTTTCCACCCATCCAGCTGTGCCTGGAATTTCTGCTTGTACAGTTCTTTATCGCTAATGCTCATTTTTCGTTACTCTTTGTGAGAAATTGGAGAAAATCGTACCGGAAGATTTCCGAGAAGCTGTGCACCTGCGTAGCGTTCATGACAAAGCGCTTACGCCCGGCACTCAGCTCCCATGCTCTTGACAGCGACAAAGCTTACACCCAGCCAAGACGCGATATTGGTGCCTTTCTGGTTCTGTTTGCGTTATCCCTTGTGAGAGGCTAGAGAAAATCGTACTGGAGAATGGCCGAAAAACTGTCAACCCGCGTGTCGTCCATCGCGAAGCGTTCATATTCGGCTCTCAGGTCCACATTCCGCGAGAGGCTGAAGCGCAAACCCGCGCCCAACGCAATATTGCTGCCATTCTGGTTCTGGCTGATATCGTTGAAGCGGTTGCGTGTTTGCCACTCCAGTACACCCACCTTGCCATAGGGAGTTACCGGGCCAGTCACGGGAATATCGAGCACGGCTCCCAGAGTCCAGCCAGTTGCCTGAATGCGGTCGTTGCCCCTGTCGTCAGCGCCAAAATCTACATACTGACCCTCCAGGGAAACCACCCGGTTCAACCGGAAGCCTGCCAGTCCTTTCCAGGACACCCGGCTATTGGTCAGGTCACCGTCGGTATTGGTAAAGTCCTGGCCATTCATGCGGCCATAACCGATACCTCCACCAAGGTAGGCATAGTCCTGCTCACCATCGACAGGAGCGGCCTTTGCACCCAGTGCAATGCCACAGAGCACACCCAACAACAACAGCGGAAAAACACGTTGAACTTTTTTCATGACAGGACTCGTTTTAACAGGGAAGAGGTGTATTGGAATCAACCGCCAGCGGCGACAGGCGCATTTTCAACAATCACTTCAACACGGCGATTTTTCTGGCGGCCGGCGGCAGTACTGTTGCTGGTCACCGGAAAACCCTTGCCCTTGCCGACAGACGAAATACGTGCCGCAGCCACGCCGTGGCTGACGAGGTAGTCCTTCACGGCATCGGCACGACGCTGCGACAAGCTCATATTGGAGTCGTCGCTACCCACGCTGTCGGTATGGCCTTCAATCGTGATGTGGCGATCAGGCTGCTTGTTGAGGGCATCCGCCAGGCGATCAAAATCAGCGGTGGCGCCCGGCTTCAGGTCAGAGCGGCCGGTGGCAAAAACGACGTCGCTGAGCGTAAAGACCGTACCGCGATCTGTTTTCTGCGCATGCAGCGCCGCCAGTTCATTGGCAAGATCCGTTGCGCGGGCATTGGCCTCGCTGGTCTGTTGATCGGCAAGGTCAGCCTGATGATCAGAATCAACAGCCTGCTGCTGGGCCTGAACCGCCAGACCCTCGGCAACCACAGCCTGCCGTTTGGAAATATTCGCCTGTGCTATGGCCTGATCGGCTTCCTGGGTTCGTGCAGCAAGCTGAATCTGGTCACGCTGGCCGGCAGCGGCCTTTGTCTGGTCTTCGTCATAACTGGCTTCCGCCAGCGCATGAGCAGTCTTTACCTTGTTGAGAGCCAGATAGGACAGGTTTTCTTTGACAGCGGGATCTGACTGCGGTGCTTCAGCCGCCTGCACAGCCGTTTCTGCGTCCTTGATGGCAACTGGTGCGCGGCTGGCCAGATTGGGGTCAGCTTCCAGCTGCGTGAGCTGTGCACGGGCACTGTCGGCGATGGGGCTCTGGACCGGGGGCGACTGGCAGGCTACCAACATCAGCGCGCCAATACCCAGGGTGGTGGCGCAGGCAATGCGCGTCATACGTGTTTGAATATTCATGGCTTAACTCCCGCTCTTGCGTTGAATTTCTTGCTGCAGGGTGTCATTACCCTGCTGCATGCTTTTGTCAACCGACTTGGCACTGGCCTCTTGAGCCTCCGCGGTGGCCAGCTCTGCATCGCTGCGCGATGCATTGGCCAGCACCTGGGCCTGAGCCATTTCACCTGAGTCCTTGTCCTGCTTGGCCTTGTCGGCCAGGGCACGGGCCGCCGTGAGCTTGTCACGTGCTGAACTCAGCTGGGCCGGCGCATAGTCTGCCGCGTGTGCCTCATCAGCCTGCCTGATGGCCGTGTCAGCGGCCTGGAACGCATCGGTGGGGACGGGAGGCATTGCAGCGCACGCCACCAACGCCATGCCAATGGCAACAACGGGAAGCAGGAGTAAACCTGCCTTGCCGGTCCTTCTTTTACTGGTTGACATGAACATGGCGCTTATCCTTTGGTAAATTGGCGAGGCCATCAGTGGCCTCAAGTATTCCTGCTGAGCCCTTATTATGGTGATCACCCACCCCAAGATCGGTGCGCCAACGTACTAAGGCACCAAATTTTCAATAATTTTTCACAAAGTATTTTTTATTGATATTTACTGAATATGCGCTGTCGAACGGACAGGTTTCAGGGAATCTACGTTGAACAAGAACGCGGAAAATACCGGGAGTATTTCCGCAGAGGTAATGATTTATGGCTATGTTTGCGTAAACAGGCGTGATGACGGGGCCATGCATGACTCGGTATTACCGGTCACAAGGGCCTGGTTCAGCGACCCGACAGCGGCTGCTACGGATCATGTTGCAGCTACCAGCGCTGACGGGTGAGGCCCAGCGTGGTTATGTCAACGGCATCGGAGGAAGGCGCGGGTGTCGTTGCTTCCGCCATCAGCGGAGCTGCCGTTGTAATGGTGGCAGCATGGTATTGCGCACTGGCAGGCGGTGTCAGTGCGGATGTGTAGCCAGCGACAGAAACCGCCAGCAAGGCAAGCAGATAAAGCGGATTGAACGTCTGTATCTTCATGACAGTAGCCTCCATGCAGCACGCAGGATTCCGGCCCTGCGCGCCTGCAGGAGCAGGTCGGGCATCGGGCCGGGGACATGGCCCCAGGGCCAAAACACTTCTAGTTCGCCGCGATCTTGAGCGCAGAGCTCTTCACTGTTGCCACGCCGTTGATCCGGCCCGCGAGGTGAACGGCCTCATCGATCGATGCCTGCGTGTCAACCGCGCCAGACAAGCTCACCACATGATGGCGGGTCTTCACGCTGATCTTGAAACCCTTGGTCACGCTGTCAGCCAGCAGGGCTGACTTGACCTTGGTGGTAATCCAGCTGTCAGACACAGCGCGCTCCGTGGTTTTGGCGGCGGCGCGGGTATTGTCTTCCACGCGGGCAGCGACCGAAGGAGTCGTCACGGAGGTCACGATAGTATTGTTGACGCTGACAACACCGCTGACATGCTGCGCCAGATCACTGGCCGCACTGCTGGCTTCGGGACTCGTCGCCGAGCCGGACAGGGTCACCACGCCATTTTCGGTCGTCACGGTGATGGCTGAGTTTTTCAGGCGGGTGTCTTCCAGGTACTTCGCCTTGACGGTGGCCGTAATGCTGGTGTCGCTCACCGCTGCCATGGCGCTGGCGCTGTGCGTCTGGCTGTCGTCAGCCAATGCAACGCTGCTGCCAAGAGCCGCCACAAAAATGGCGCCCGTGATTGATGCTGTCAGATAGTTGATTTTCATGGAGTAGCGCCTTGTTGAATGGGAATGGAGCGAAGAGCCAACCCTCTCGCACATGCCTGGGCGCTCTTCATGATGCAAGAATGCCACCTGCAGCCCTAGCGGTCGGTGCGTCAGCGTACTTAGGGGAAAATACCCAGGCACAGGTGAGAAATATCCTGCTGAATAAACAGGCGAGATGAATGGCAGACAAGACAAAGGCCCCGGCAGGACCGCCGGAGCCTTTTAATGGCACTATTTGCTGTAGTTGATGATGATATTGACGCGACGATTTTCCTGCTGCCCTTCCAGGCTGGTGTTATAGGCTACCCGGCGCGTATCACCCTGGCCCTCGGCGGTCAGCCGTGAGCGCTCGACGCCGAGATTATTCACCAGGTAATCCACCACGTTCTGCGCACGCTGCCGGGACATCTGCATGGCCAACTCGGCACTCAACTGCGTATTGGCGGTGTGCCCTTCCACCGTGGCCGTGGTATTGGGGTGCAGCTTGAGAAAGTTGGCCACCTGACGGAGTTCGCTATCATATTCAGGGCGAATATCTGCTTTGTTCTGGTCGAATTCCATGTCAAGTGCCATGGTCACGCGGGCCGGGGTGACGTTCAAGCCTTCAATATCAGTCGCGCAGGCAATAACCGCATCAATACGGCGGTTCATGCGCTGCCCTTCTTCGGTATTGTTGTTGACCAGGGGACGGGTATTGCCATAGCCCACCGCCACCAGCCGGGACGGCGCCACGTGCAGATCGCTTTCCAGATAATTGACCACGCTGTCGGCCCGCCGCTGTGACAGCTTCATATTGTCGTCTACCGTGCCGACATTGTCGGAGTGGCCTTCGATAACCGCCGTGGTATCGGGATATTTATTGAGGAAAGTCCCCACCACGGCCAGCTTTTCCTTTTCCTCGGGCTGGATGTCATCCTGATTGATATCAAACTGGATATCGAGAATGCTGCAATAGCGCTGGGTCTGCACCACAACCGGCACCAGGACCAGTATCGGCGCCCCAGCTGCATCGACAGGCGTGCCGTAGGTCACCACTGGCTGTACCGGCGTCATCGGATGCGATGAGTCGCCGCCACCAAAGCGATACACGAGGCCAACCGAGAGCAAGTCTACGTCGCCGTGGTTGCCGATGGCATCATTGATACGGTAGCGCTCCACTTCAGCACGCCCCTGCAAGTGGTCCGTAAAGCTGTACTGCAGGCCGCCACCAAACTTGTAGTGGTCGGAGCGCTTGTCCGGGCTCTCGTCGGGCACAACCACCAAACCGCTGCCGGAGAAGGAATCCCTGACATCGGTCCGGTTTATGCCAAAGCGGCCAAACGCCGAGAATTTGTCGGTAAACGGCAGTATGCCAACCGCATCGAGGTTGTAGCCGTTCATGCGGGTATTGCCATCGAGGCTGCCGGCCGGCGCCGTGGTCGTCGTAAAGCTGAATTTGCCCAGGCTGTAATAGCCGCCCTCAAGGGCAAAATAGGGATTGAACTGGTAGCCGCCAAAAAGCTTGTAGGCGGAGTGGCTGTCCTTGTCATTGATCGAGGTCGTGGCAAAGCCATCATCGGCCAGACCGCTCTCAATATCGGGATTGTCTATTCTCGCACGGGCCATGCCCAGATTCCCGCCAAGGTACCAGCCGGTATCATCCGCAACTGCCATCGAGCTGGCGAGCACGCTTAATGCCAGCAGGCCGACGGTCCCTGCAACTCTTGATAATTTCATGATCTGCTCCGGGAGGAATAACCCGTCCCTTTAAAATTATGGGGTAGTGGTGGATTTTTCCGTGCACCCCGCGGCGTACCCGCCGGCGCGATCACTTGAAAACTCCTGTGCCCGCTGCAAGGCAGCATGGGCACTCCTGAAAAATATGACGGTTCCTGCAAGTGGCCGGGACTCGTCAGGGTTGATCCTGCCGAGTCCCGTGCAAGGTTTACGGGGCGGGTACGTTGATGACGGTGTTGACCATCGTTACCGATGCGCCCAGTGAGATTGCCCTGCCGTTCAAGGTCACCAGCGTCACGTTGCCAGCGGTGGAAAGGGCGACGCCTGCCTGGGAAATGATGGTGCCCACCATGGTCCCACCGCCGCCGGCATTGATGGTCGCGGCACTGCCGACCTGCCAGTACACGTTCTTGGCCTGTGCTCCGTTAACCAGCATCACGCTTTCCGGAAAGGCTGCCCCGGGGCCGCCCACGGTGAGCGAGTTCGCCATCTGGAATACCCAGACCGCGTTGGCATTGCCCTGCGCATCCAGCACCAGGTTGCCGCCCACGATCATGAAAGAGCCAGCCGCTGCGGTATAAGCACCCGGGGCAAGCACGAGATTGGCCAGGTTGCCGGCGCCGGGATCAGGGCCGCCCGGCGTCGCCACCAGGGCGTTGTAGGCGGAGAGGGCAGCAGCACGAGCCTGTGTTGCGACAGCAAAGGTGACGGCCGTACCTTCGGTAGGGCAAGCCACCGTGGGGGGCGGGGCCGCTGTGTAGATACTGCCGTTGACCGTGCCGACATTGAGCGGGGTTTCCGTGTAGATACAACCCGCTGTGCTGTCATGAAAGCCGGTGACCAGAGTGGACACGGCGGTGGTGCCAATGTCGCCATTTACAATGGTCAGCGTGCCCATATTGGTGGTGCCGGCGGAGCCGCCGAAGGTGCCAAACGGTGCGATGGCGCCCAGGGCTATCGGTGCCAGACAGTTGCCGGTGGCCGGGCCTGCAGTGAAGGTCCAGCTGTAGTTGTTGGCCATGTCATTGGCCGGAATGGCCAGGTCTTCCACGCCGTTGCTGCCGCCCGTGATGGTGGCGGTGTAGGTTTCACCCGACGTCAGGTTGGCCAGCGGCGTAAAGGTCGCTATCTGGCCGGTGGCTGTATCCAGCGTCACGCCTGCTGCGGTGACCGGGGTAAAGGTGGGCGCCGGGCCGGCCAGGGTAAACGTCGCACTGCTCACGCTGGTCGGGTCCATGCGCAGACCGGAGGGTACGTGAAAGGTGGCATTGACGGTGGCGCCTGGACATACCTCAGTGGCAAGGTTCGCAGGCTGGGTGGAAAGCACCGTGATATGGCTTACCGGAAGGGCCGTGGTGAAGGTCCAGACATAGGCGCTGGCGGCCGGTAGCGGCGCCTGGTTACCTGCCAGGGCATTGCCGGCCAGATCCGTCACCGTAGTGGCGAGGGTGGCGGTATACGTGCTGTCGGCGGGCAGTATGGCAGCGGGCGTAAAGACCGCCGTGCGGGTGGAGGCGGTATAGCTCACGGTGCCTGCAGGGGATACACAGGGTGCAGCGCAGGTCACGGTAAAGCTGCTGCCCGTGATCGTTGCCGGGTCCATGTTCTCGGTGAAAATGGCGGCAATGGCGATACTGCTGGACACACCGGTCGTTGGGCCGGGGATAGTCGTAGCCGGGGCCGTCAGCGTGATCTGGGGCCGGACCAGGGGGGGGGTTGCCAGTGTGGTGAAGCTCCACACGTAGTTGCTGGCAGCCTGTGCGGCGCCCTGATTACCGGACAGGGTATTGCCGACCACATCCGTCGCTGCCCTGGTGATCGTGGCCGTATAGGTGGTGCTGGCAGTCAGCAGGGTCTGCGGAGTAAATACCGCCGTGTTGGTGCCAGCCACGTAACTTACGTTACCGACAGGTGCTACGCAGGGGGCCGCGCAGGCCAGGGTAAAGCTGGATGTGGTGATCGTGGCCGGGGCCATGGCCTCGGAGAAGGTCGCGGCGATGGCGCTGCCGTCAGCTACCCCGGTAGTGGGGCCGGGCGTGGTAGTGGCTGGTGCGGTCAGCGTCACCGTTGGCCGGGTCGTGCTGACCACAATCGCCGTGGTGAAGCTCCACACGTAGTTGCTGGCCGCCGGGAGTGGCGCCTGATTGCCGGCCAGGGCATTACCGGCAAGGTCAGTGGCCGCCGTCGTCAGGGTCGCGGTATAGGTGGTGTCGGCAGCCAGTGTGGCGGCAGGCTTGAATACCGCCGTTTTGGTGCTGACGGAATACGCCACACTGCCGCTCGGGGCGACGCAGGGAGCGGCGCAGCTCAGCGTATAGCTGGCCGGGGTGATCGTGGCCGGGTTCATGTCAAGGGAAAACACGGCCGCGATGGCCGTGTTGGCGGGCACGCCCGTCGTCGGACCAGGCACGCTCGTGGCGGGGGCGGTCAGCGTAACGGTAGGCCTGGTGGTGGCGGGTGCCACACCCGTCGTAAATGTCCACACATAGGCACTGGCCGCCGGCAAGGGGGCCTGGTTACCGCCCAGAGCATCGCCGGTCTGGTCAGTCATCCCGGTGCTGAGCGTTGCAGTATAAACGGTGCCCGAGGCCAGGCTGGCCAGCGGCGTAAACACGGCAGTGCGGGAAGCCGCCACATAACTGACGTTGCCCGCGGGAGCGACGCAGGGCGATGCGCAGTTGAGGCTGAAGCTGGCTGCCGTGATCGACGCCGGGTCCATGTCCACCGTAAAGCTGGCGTCGATGGCCGAGTTGATCGCTACACCGGTTGTGCCGGGAACAGCTGTTGCCGGAGCCGTGAAGGTCACGGCAGGCCGGGCCGCCGTTGTAAAGTGCCAAACATAGGGGCTGGCCATCGCCAGACCGGAGACACTGCTCTTGGCAGCGGTGATGGTGGCTGTGTAAAGGGTGGCAGGCGCGAGCGCCGCGCCCGGCGTATAGGTGGCTATGGTGCTGGTCGGATCAAGAGACACCGTTCCCGTGGGGCTGGTACAGGGTGCCGCACAGCTCAGCTGAAAGTTGTCGGCGGCAGTGAGCGGCTGCATCGGCTCGATGAAGGTGGCGGTGACAGGCGCATTGACCGGAATGCCGGTGGCATTGTTGAAGGGTACTGTGGCCGTTACCGAGGGCAGGACCACGGCGACGCTGTCGCCAAACCCCAGGATATGGCGAGGTCCTTCCTCACCGCAGCCGGCCACCAGGGCGACCAGCAACAAGGTCAAGCCCCCTGTCAGGTATCTGGAACCATTTTTGATTTTGTTCATTTTCTTCCCTATTTCACCTGACACGTAAAAATGCCGATATGATCAACATTTTGTCCGGTCCAGAAACCACCGATTTAATGGGCCGACACAAGGTCGGAGCACGCGAAAAGGTTCCATGCAATAGTTATTGCACAGACCTTCATGACCCGAAGTATTGTCTTTTGCACAGGACAATTCGGTTCGGTGGCGTACATTCCGGTCGACATTTTTGTGGCCAGATGATCACGTGGCCTGAGCCGTCAAATAAAAAATGGCACTGGCGTCGTCCGAAGAGCCGTGCATCAAAATAAATTACCTGGTTATTCACGCGGAAAAACGCCGTGTAGCGCCACGGCCACGAGCCTCATGCAGCCCCGCCACCCAGTAGAAAGACGCTAAGTGTGCTACCGCACAGACGCTGGTGAAGCGCACGGGGAGAATGCTCTTTGAGTGACTTTCAGGACGGCGCCCTGCCGATTCATGCCTTGCAAACCCAGGGTGCAAGATCCGCTTCCTTATCAATACAGACTTTATCTGGAGGCCGGACATGGCTGATATTATCAATACTGCCGACACCGGCGACGCCGCCTGGCCGGACGGCATCACCGAAATACAACGCCAGGCAACGCTGCTCAAGACCGGCGCCCTGCAAAATGCCATTATCACCAGCGCCAATTTTTCGATCATCGCCACTGATGAGAAAGGCATTATCCAGCTATTCAATGTTGGCGCCGAACGTATGCTCGGCTACCAGTCCATTGAAGTGATCAACAAGATCAACCCGAGCGACATTCACGACCCGCAGGAGGTCATGGCGCGCGCGCAGGCCCTGAGCGAAGAGCTTGGCACGACCATTACCCCCGGCTTCGAGGCACTGGCGTTCAAGGCATCTCGCGGGATAGAAGATATTTATGAGCTGACCTATATCTGCAAGGACGGCAGCCGCTTTCCGGCAATCGTGTCGATCACCGCACTGCGCAACGATTACGGCGACATCATCGGCTACCTGCTGATCGGCACCGATAATTCCGTGCGCAAACAGGTAGAGCTGGAGTTGACCAATGCCATGGCGGTGGCAGAAAAAGCCAATCTCGCCAAATCGGATTTCCTGTCGAGCATGAGCCACGAGCTGCGCACACCGCTCAGTGCCATTCTGGGCTTTGCCCAGCTGATAGAGTCCGGTTCACCCGTACCGACACCCACGCAGAAGCGCAGCATCGACCAGATTCTGCAAGCCGGCTGGTACCTGCTGGAGCTGATCAACGAGATTCTCGATCTCGCCCTGATCGAGTCCGGCAAGCTGTCGCTGTCGCTGGAGCCCATATCGCTGGCCGAAATCATGCACGAATGCCAGGCCATGATTGAGCCACAGGCACAAAAGCGCGGGATCAGCATCACGTTTCCGCAGTTTGCCACGCCTTACTATGTCAAATCTGACCGTACGCGCCTCAAGCAGGTTTTCATCAATCTGCTGTCCAACGCGATCAAATACAACCGGCCAGAAGGACAAGTGGTGGTTAATTGCTACGCGGGCGGCCCTGGGCGTATTCGTGTAGGCGTGAGGGACACCGGCCTGGGTCTGGCACCCGACAAGCTGGCGCAGCTGTTCCAGCCCTTCAATCGGCTCGGGCAGGAGTCCAGCGTGGAAGAAGGCACCGGCATTGGCCTGGTGGTCTGCAAGCGCCTGATCGAACTGATGGGCGGAGCCATCGGTGTGGAAAGCAAGGTCGGGGAAGGCAGCGTCTTCTGGATTGATCTCAAACTGACCGTTGCCCAACATCACGGTGCCAACATTGCCCTGCCAGCGCCCGTTGTACCGCCACCGGTGCGGGCACGGGAGCAGGTGCATACCCTGCTGTATGTTGAGGACAATCCGGCCAATCTGATGCTGGTTGAAGACCTGATCGCAAGACGCCCCGATATACGCCTGCTGACCGCCAGAGAAGCCCGGCAAGGTATCGAAATTGCGCGCGCATCGCTGCCGGACGTTATCCTGATGGACATCAACCTGCCCGGTATCAGCGGCATCAAGGCACTGAAAATACTGATGGAAGACCCGTTGACCACACATATTCCCGTAGTGGCACTCAGCGCCAATGCCATTCCCCGTGACATCGAAAAAGGCCTGGAGGCCGGATTTTTCCGCTATCTCACCAAGCCGATCAAGGTCATCGAATTCATGGAGACGCTGGATATCGCCCTGAAATTTGCCAAAACCCGGCCAACGCGCAAACACACAGAAGAAAAAGCATGATAGTCAGTGCTGCAGAAATTCATGGCTCCAACATCTTGATTGTTGACGATCAAGCATCCAACGTCATGCTGCTGGAGCAACTATTGGCCGAGGCAGGCTATACCGACGTCAGCAGCACCATGAACCCCCAGGAGGTCTGCGCGCTGCATCGCAGGAACTGCTACGACCTGATCCTGCTCGACCTGCAAATGCCACGCATGGATGGCTTCCAGGTCATGGAAGGCCTGAAGACCAATGAAGCCGATGCCTACCTGCCGGTGATCGTGCTGACCGCACAGCCCGGCCACAAACTGCGCGCCTTGCAGGCCGGCGCCAAGGATTTCATCAGCAAGCCCTTTGATCTGGTGGAAGTCAAAACCCGCATCCGCAATATGCTGGAGGTGCGTGTCCTGTATAAAAAGCTGGAGAACTACAGCAAGACGCTGGAGCAGACGGTCAACGAGCGCACCGCCGAATTACGCGAAAGCGAGGCACGTTTCCGCAGCCTCACCGAACTCGCTTCCGACTGGTATTGGGAGCAGGACGACAGCGGTAACTTTACCCGCGTCTCCGGCCCGGTACTGGAGATGCTGGGCATTCGGGTCGATACCTTTGTGAGCCAGCACGGCGACGACAAGAGCGACGGCTGGAACGAAGCCGAGCGCGGACAGTTGCAGGAAATGATTGCGGCCCGGCAGCCCTTCCTGGATTTTATTTTCAGCCGCACCAATAGCGATGGCTCGATCCAGAAATTCCAGGTCAGCGGTGAACCCATGTTCAACCAGTCCCTGCGCTTTACCGGCTACCGGGGTATCGGCATAGAGCTTTTTGCCAACAAATAAACCACAGGGTTTCTCAATTTTTCATGCCACCATTACCGCACAATCCTCTGCAAAATCATCTCCTCGCCACCCTGCCTGCCGAGGAGTTCGGGCGTCTGTCGCCCCATCTGGAGTTGACCCTGCTACGACTTGGCGATGCGCTTTATGAACCCGGCCAGCCCTTGCAGTATGCGTATTTTCCCACCACCGCCATTGTGTCGCTGCTCTATGTCATGGAGTCTGGCGTATCAGCAGAGGTCGCGGGTGTGGGCAATGAGGGCATGGTCGGCGTCGCCCTGTTCCTCGGCGGCGACACCACGCCGGGCTCGGCCGTGGTGCGGACTGCCGGCCACGCCTACCGAATGAAAACAAAATTGCTGAAAGAGGAATTCAACCGCGCCGGCTTCGTCCGCAGCATGCTGCTGCGCTATACCCAGGCTTTGTCAGCCCAGGTGTTTCAGACAGCGGCCTGCAATCGCTTCCACTCCATAGAGCAACAGCTATGCCGGTGGCTCCTCGCCACACTTGACCAGCAGCCTGCGGGTGAAATGGTAATGACCCAGTACCTGGTAGCCAACGCGCTGGGCGTGCGCCGCGAGGGCATTACCGAGGCCGCCGGAAAACTGCAGCATGCCGGCTTTATCAGTTACCGCCGTGGCCATATTTCGGTACTGCAGCGATCCGGGCTGGAAAGTGGAGCCTGTGAATGCTATGACGTTGTCAGGGCAGAAATGGGGCGCTTGCTCTCCGTACATTGACACTACCTCCAATGGTAAATCGCCTCGTTCATGCTCTTGGGCTCCCCGCATACCAGTTCGCAAGATTGGCGGGCGATGGCTGTGGTAGCTGGGCCATACTTTACCCGCAGCGATATCTGTAGACAGGCGTGGCGGCCTTTGCATCTGGCGCCGTACCCGAAGATGTTGCAATTTCTGTTGTTCTGTCCGTGCCATCAGTCACAGCCTGCGTCAAGAGCACGGGTTGGCAATGAAGAAAGGAGGCACCCCATATACTCATCAGGCAATTGCCAAAAATATGCGGGGTAACAAGCTGGCCTGAAAGCCCTCGCCTGCCTTATATGCGCAGGCCTTGTAAAGCAAGGCAACACCTTGGAAAACAGGATGCTTACTCAGCTCTCCGTCGTCGATACACCGGGTTCATGACTTTCATTGCTGAAGCGGTTTCAAGTTCTAACATGGCACATCCCTTACCGTACCGGACATGTACTCTAGTGCCATGTTTAGGGCAATATGGCTTTGCCCACGATTTACGCTAGATACCATTGGACATACATGTACGGGAGCTGGGCTTCCAGACAGATGCTCATTCTTGATCGACAGCATTCAGCGTTCATTAAGACGGGACAACGCTACAGCTGCATAACACAGCTCCACAGGGATGGCCGGTCGTTCAACACGACGAAGCCATCGCCTGATTGGTCGTCTACACTGACCAACAGGACTAGTCTGTGAGAAGAGTTGCGGGGCTTGCCAGACTCGATGGTAGTGCAACGGGATGGCCTCCCTTCCCGCTTTCTCCGCACAACTTATGTTATGCAAGAAGCGTCACAGGTTCCGGCTGCAGCGACGCTTGGCTTTGGGGCAACACATCATGAAAGCTGAGACAACAAGTTCTGTTGATAAACCCAAGGTTCTGCTGGTGGATGACCTGCCGGCCAACCTGTTGTCTTATGAAGTGTTGCTGGACGAGTTTGATGCCACCTTGCTGCGTGCGAGCTCGGGCAACGACGCCCTGCACCTGCTCCTGCAGCATCAGGTGGCCCTGGTCCTGCTGGATGTACAGATGCCCGGCATGGACGGCTTCGAAGTTGCCGAGCTGATGCAGAAGTCAAAACGTACGCAAGGCATTCCCATTATCTTCGTGACAGCCATAGGCCATGACAACCGCCATGTCATCAAAGGCTACCAGAATGGCGCCGTGGATTTTCTGTTCAAACCCGTCGATCCGGTTGTGCTCAAAAGCAAGGTCCGGGTCTTCCTGGAGCTGGATCGCAAGAATCGTGAAATCGAGCGTGGCATCCGTGCCCTTCAGGCCAGTCTGAGAGAAGTACACTCACTGAAAGAGCACAACGAGCTGCTGCTGCTGTCCGTGGGTGAAGGTATTCTGAGTCTTAATACAGACGGCTGCATCCAATATGCCAACCCGACAGCAGTCGCGTTGCTGGACGGTGGCGGCCCTTTGCTCGGCAGCTCCCTCAGCGAGCACCTTGTCGTAGGGGCATCGGAAGAGCCGGTGGTCGAAATGCTGTCCCACTGCATGGAAGGCGAGTCCTGGCAAGGCACAGTCCGCGCCAAGCGGCGGGACGAAACCTTTCCGGCGGAAATCACCGCCACCGCCATTCTCAGGGAGGATGGGCATTTTGCCGGCATCAGCGTAGTCTTCAAAGACGTCACCAACCGCGAGAAGCTTGAACAAAAGCTGAAAGCGGAATCGGAGCGGGACCCATTGACGGGTCTTGTCAATCGACGCGGGTTCGAGCGGCGACTTGATCAACGCCTGAATCAGGGCCGCAACGATCTGGCGCTACTCTTCATAGACCTCGATCATTTTAAAGAGGTCAACGACAGTTTTGGCCATCAGGCAGGCGACTCGCTTTTGAAGCACGTAGCGCAACGTCTTCAGGGCTGCACCCGTAGCGACGATATCGTGGCACGTCTGGGTGGTGATGAATTCTGCATCGTGGTGCAGGCAGCGCTGCCACAACATGCCGCTGGCGTGGTCGGACAGAAGATCCTCGATATAACTGCTCACCCGATAAAGCTCGGGGGGGAGCAAGCGCAAATCGGCGCCAGCATCGGCGTGGTGCTGGTCGATCCGAGCCTGACATTGACCCATATTCTGCATCAGGCCGACGTGGCCATGTACGCGGCCAAAGCCCAAGGCAGGCATCGGGTGTGCTTTTATACCCCCGAGCTCGAGCGCCAGCCAAACTGATCAGGCCCGCAGTATTGCTGTAAAGATGCTCAATATGGCGGCGCAGTATCAGCGTGCGACAACGCCCTCCCCTTCCTGCTGCTACCGTTGCCTGCGATAGTTGGCGAGATCATTGAATATCGAAGAGTTCGTCGAACTTTGAAATGGCAAGTACTTTACTGACTGCGGGGTTGCAGTTGATGATGCGGACCCTGAATTTCCGGTTGCCGACATGAACGTGTAGCAGCAACAGAATGCTGAGTCCCGAGCTGTCCATATAGCTGACACCCCGCATATCCAGAACGTATATGTCGGGGTTTCCAGGGGCGCTCTCATAAGCACGGCGAAAATCGGTCATCGCCGAATGATCAAAGCGGCCACTGATTTTGAGAGTCAGCTCTTTGCCATCGTTCGCCGTAGCTATCGAGATTGCCATGAAGCCCACCTCCCCTTATCGGCCCTGTGCCTGCGCCTGCCTGGCGTCTGCATCAAGGTTTGATCTTGCCGTAGCTGATCATGGTCAACTGTTTGCCCGAAACATCCCGAGTCTCCAGAAGTTCGCGCCAACCGGCGCTCGTCGCTCACCCTCTGGCCTACATTATACTCCTGAATGCGGTACACGTCGGCATGTCATTCAACCCCTGCGTGCAAGCCAGAACAGGCCACCGTACAGGTACGTTATCAATGTCGGCTGAAAGGCGGCCGTCATGCAACACATCCAGAACTGTCGAGAAGCTCACCAAAATCATACAGGGCACCAACGGACCAGAAGGACAACTGTAAATATCATCAGGTAGGCAAAGCCCTCGGCACTAACCATCATCACTGGCTTGAGCCACACCTCAAATGGTCAATGTTTGCTGGCCAGTTTCACGCCAGTTCCCAATAGACATGCTACAGTTTATTGACACTTGCATCATGATGGCGGGGCCTTTTCCTGCTCCAGAATATTCATGTCGCCGTCAGTCCTTCAGGCTTGGCGCCTCCTGCCGCTGACGGCGAGTTTTGTCAGACTGCCATTCGGCTACCATGCCAGGACGCAACAACAATGTCTGTTCACAACCAGATAACCGGGTACAGGCAATACGAGCTGGAGTTGGCCCGCTGCAACCGTGCCCTGCACATGTTCAGCGCTTGCAATGAGGTATTCTTGCGAGCCACCGACGAAAAGCAACTCCTGACAGACCTTTGCCGTGTTGCCGTGGAGCTTGGCGGATACCGCATGGCATGGGTGGGCTACGCCGAGGACGATGATGCCCGGACCATTGCCCCTCAAACCAGCTTCGGGGATGGGGCAGGCTGCCTGGAAAGCATCCGGCTCAGTTGGTCCACCGGCCACGATCCGGCAGGCAGGACCATACGCGACGGCATGCCGGTGGTATGCGAGGACATCGCCCAGGAACCGTCTTTTTTCCCTTGGCTGGAGTCCGCACTGTGCAACGGTGTCGGCGGCCTGATCTGCCTCCCCCTGCGCAATAACGACAAGACCTTTGGCCTGCTGGGGCTTGTGACCAGTCAGCCCCATCACATGGGTGCCGACGAGGCAAGCTTGTTGCAGCAGTTGGCGAATGACCTGGCGTATGGGATCAGCCAGGTCCGTGAACAATCTACTGCACGGGCCGTTGCCGATGTGGGCAACCAGGAAATCAAGGCCCGCCTGCGTCAGCAGGCGGGCCTGCTGGACCAGGCCAGAGATGCCATCATCCTGCGCGGCCTTGATCACCACATCATTTACTGGAACAAAGGTGCCGAAAGGCTCTATGGCTGGACCTCTGCGGAGGCACTGGGTCGTGCCCAGGACGAGTTGCTACATTGTGATCCAGCCCAATTTCAGGAAGGCACTGAAAACGTGCTGGTACTCGGAGAGTGGACTGCCGAGGTCAAGCAGCAACGCAGGGACGGCACGAACCTGATTGTCGAGTGTCGTCTGACATTGATGCTGGATGACCGAGGCAGCCCCCAGTCCATTCTTGCCATCAATACCGATATCAGCGAACGCAAAGCAGCTGAACATGAAATTCAGCACCTGGCCTTTCATGACCCCCTGACCAAGCTGCCAAATCGGCTACTCCTGACGGATCGGTTGCAGCAGGCTATGGCTGTCAGCTCCCGCAGCGGGCACGCAGGCGCCCTGCTGTTCATTGATCTCGACCACTTCAAAACCCTGAATGACACGCTCGGCCACGACAAGGGCGACCTGCTCTTGCAGCAGGTCGCGGATCGTCTTCGCTCCTGTGTACGCGAAAGTGATACCGTGGCCCGCCTTGGCGGCGACGAATTCGTGATCCTGCAGGAAGGCTTGAGCGAGCATCGCTCGGAGGCTGCCGCGCAGGCCGGCGTGCTCGGCGGGAGGGTTCTTGCCAGCTTCGCACACGCTTTTCTGCTGGAGGACTACGAGTATTTCAGCACACCCAGCATTGGTATCACCCTGTTTCAGGGCCATGAAGATACGGTGGGTGAGTTGCTGAAGCGGGCCGATCTGGCGATGTACCAGGCCAAGGCTTCTGGTCGCAACGCCCTGCGCTTTTTTGACCCGCAAATGCAGGCGGCGGTCGATACCCGCGTCGAGTTGGAGGCCGACTTGCGACGCGGTTTGCAGGCCAATGAGTTCAGGCTGTACTACCAGCCCCAGGTGGATGAAGACGGCCGCATGACCGGTGTGGAGGCTCTGTTGCGCTGGGATCACCCGCGGCGCGGCTTCATGTTACCGGCGTGGTTCATCCCCCTGGCGGAAGACACTGGACAGATATTGCCGTTGGGGCAATGGGTTCTGGAGGCTGCATGTACGCAATTGGCCCAGTGGGCCAAACATCCGTTGGCGTCACGTCTGGAAATGGCGGTCAATATCAGCGCCCGACAGTTTTATCATCCTGATTTTGTGAGTCAGGTACTGGCCGTCATCGAACATACCGGAGCCAAGCCCTCCCTGCTGAAACTTGAACTGACGGAAAGTCTTTTACTTACCAACTACGAAGATATCATTGGCAAGATGAGTAGCCTGAAAAGAACGGGCATTTGCTTCTCGCTGGATGACTTTGGTACTGGCTACTCCTCCCTGGCCTATTTGAAGCGCCTGCCACTCGACCAACTAAAGATCGACAAGTCCTTTGTTCAGGATATCCTGACCGACCCCAATGATGCGGCTATCGCCACGACTATCGTCGCCCTTGCTCAGAGCCTGGGCCTGTCTGTTATCGCGGAGGGGGTGGAAAGCGAGGAGCAGTTGACCTTCCTCGCCGTTCACGGCTGCAACGCCTACCAAGGGTATTTGTTCAGCCCACCGCTGCCGATGGATGAGCTTGAGCAATTCATGTTGACGAACTGCTGAGCTGACGCAAGTATCCATTTGCCAGCATGACCCCGACACATAGCCGGCACCCTCTCTCGTGCCGGTGGCCACACCTCCATCGGGAGCGTATGTCTGCTGCACACTGGATACCGTTCAGACGCTATTTGAGACAGTCCATCGCTGGTTACCAAACCAGCCTGTCTTTTGCATTTGCCCAAACATAGAATGCAGTCTGCCAGCTGCATCCGTAGCTGACTCACCGCCATTAAATTACTCAAGGCAAAGTCTCGGGAACAGAGCATAGCTTTGAAGCAATTCCCCTTTTAGCCGGAAGTGGCTCGCGAGCGCTGCTTCCGGCTTTTTATCGTGTCTCGCTCAGTTGCACAGCTCGCAAATATTTCATGGTCTTAGAGCGTCTCTGACCGCGCACCGGGCTTGGCAGCAAAGATCAGGGTTGCGTCCATGACAAAGCCTGTATCCGCGCCATAGCCTCCCGCCCACTGATCGTGAACAAAACAGTCTGCCAGGCAACGGCTTGCCAAACCACTGAATAAAAACCGGTTTAATTCCGGAAACGCGCGGGCAAGGTCTGTCGGGTACTCAATAGTGCGCGCCCCCTGCCACGACTGCGTTTCGGGGCATTTGGTCGGGGCATGAATGCCGGGTTGCCCCCTCCCCGGCATGGTCAGGACGGGTCCGTCTTCAGTAAGCTTTTCAGCGCCTGAACCACATCCCCGAATTGTGCTTCCAGCTCTACGAGCTTTGACTCGATCATCGTCAGCGCTCCTGAGGTCACAATATCTTTTACCTCGGCGCAGGTTGCTGCAAAGGTAGTGGCGCCAAGAATGACCGCACCCGTCCTGAGGGTCCGGATAGCCTGGAGCAAGGCATCGGTATCAGCGGCGCCATAAGCCCTGCGTAAAATGGAGATTTGTACGGAGGCATCCTCGATATAGGTGTCGATCAGTTCCTTTATCTCTTCCGGTCCATGAACTTGCTGCAGCTTGGCAAAGGTGGCCGGATTGAGGCTGGGAGGAAAAACGACTTCTGGCTCCAGCGGCTTGCATTGCTCGAGGGCATGCACCAGTTGGGCTGCAACGATCGGTTTGTCCAGAAAGCCGTGCATCCCGGCGTCCAGGCAGGCCTGGCGCTCCTCATCCATGACCCCAGCGGTCAGCGCGATGATGCGCGGGCGCTGGCCAGCACGCCAATCCCGGTAAATCTGCCGGGTGGCCTCAATGCCATCCATCCTGGGCATGTGTACGTCCATAAGCACTACGTCAAAGGTCTGACGTTGCAAGGCCGCGATGACCTCCTCGCCGTTGCTGGCAACTTCTGCACGATAACCCATATTTTGCAGCAACAGGTTAATGAGCTTGACGTTTACCGCAACATCTTCGGCAACCAGTATGCGTAGCGGGTGGCGTTGAGCCATGCCATGTGAAAGAGCCCTGGCAGGTGTTGCCGCAGCACTGATGGTCACCCGCTGATCAAATATTTTCATGATGGCATTGAACAAGGCTGACTGACGCACCGGCTTGGTCAACTGGGCGTCGATACCGTTGGCTCGGGCGATACTTGCGTCCAGGGGGGTACCCACCGAGGACAGGATCAGTTGCCTGAGGGTGTTTCGGCGCATCCGATGCAGCACGGAGGCCAGTTGCGCTCCGTCCATCAGCGGCATCTGGAAATCCAGGATGGCGAGGTCACAAGCATCACCCTTGCTGGCCCAGGTAAGCGCCTCCGTAGGCAGCGCGGTGTCACGCACTATCATGCCCCAGGATTCACACTGCCGGCGCAGGATACGGCGATTGGTATCATTGTCGTCGACAACCCAGACGCGGATGCCGGCCAGGGGTGCACTCCGACTCTCCTGCCAGACCACACGCACCGCCTCCTCCGGGGTGCCCACAAACACGCTGAAACCGAAGCGCGAGCCCTTGCCCGGCTCGCTGTCCACCCAGGTACGACCGCCCATCAGCTCAGTGAGTTTGCGGCAGATTGCCAGGCCAAGACCCGTGCCCCCATATTTGCGGGTGGTACTGTAATCGGCTTGCGAAAAGGACTGGAACAAGCGCCCACATTCTTCCGGCGTGAGGCCGATGCCGGTATCCTTCACGATGAATTCGAGCATTTTGCCACCCGTGTCCGCCGGCAGAATGCTCACGCACACCAGCACCTCGCCCTTTTCGGTAAATTTGACGGCGTTCGACAGGTAGTTGAGTAGTATCTGGCGGACCCTGCCCAGATCGCCGAGCACAGTGTCCGGCACCTCGGGTGCCAGTTCGTAGGCCAGCTCCAGGTTTTTGCCCCGCGCCATTGGCGCAACAATATCCAGTGCGTCTTCGACAATGCCGCGCACGCTGTACTGCACATGCTCTATCGTCAGCGCTCCGGCCTCCAGCTTGGAATAGTCGAGAATATCGTTGATGACCGCCAGCAGGTGATCACCGCTGAGCCGTATCGTATTGGCAAAATCCTTTTGTTCTTCGCTCAGGGAAGTATTGGCGAGCAGCCCTGCCATGCCGATCACAGCATTGAGCGGGGTCCGGATTTCATGGCTCATGGTGGCGAGGAAGCGGCTCTTGGCTTTGACTGCCTCCTCCAGCTGACGATTGGTTTCGGAGAGCTTCGCTTCCCACTCCTTGCGCTGCCGGGCCAATGACAGGCTGGAGCGGACACGGGCAAGCAGTTCCCTGGCCGAGAAGGGTTTGACCAGATAATCGTCGGCACCGGCATCCAGGCCTTCCAGCGCTGCCTCTTCACCAGCACGGGCGGAGAGCAGGATGACCGGCAGGCGGGCCGTGCGTGGGTCCCTGCGCAGGGCCCGCAGCAGTCCAAAGCCGTCGAGACCGGGCATCATCACATCCGACAGCACCAGGTCTGGCGGTGCCTCCAGCGCAGCTTCCAGCGCTATCTGTCCATCTGCCACGGCCAGCACATCGTAACTGCCACCCAGTAAGCGGGCGACGTAATGGCGCATGTCGGCATTGTCGTCGGCCCACAGGATGCGCGGGCGTGGTCCGTCAGCAGGCTCGGGGGCAGCCGCCGGCTCGCTGGTGTCAGGGGCAGCGGACAGCCAGCGCATCGCTTCCTGCACAAATGCCCTGACATGGCCTCCCGTGGCTCCCGTCGGACCCTGGCTAGTGATTTTGTCCGCTTGCAGGTGGGCAGTGCCGGCCTTTAGCGTCACCACAAAGCGACTGCCCCTGCCGGGCTCGCTCTCGACCCGGATGTGGCCCCCGTGCAGTTGTACCAGTTCCTGCGTCAAGGCCAGACCGATACCGGTACCTTCATGCGTGCGTGATGCCGCGCCCTTGACGCGATGAAAGCGATCAAAGAGTTTGGGAACCTCTTCCGCCGCAATGCCAACACCACTGTCTTCAACAGTCAGCTGTACACCCCCGTCCTGCCAGGCCAGACGTACACTGATGCCTCCATCGAAGGTGTGCTTGAATGCGTTGGAAAGCAGGTTGAGAACAATCTTCTCCCACATTTCCTGGTCGACATAAATGGGCTCCGGCAAGGGCGGGCAATCGACAGTAAATGTCAGGCCGCCACGCTCGACTGCCGAGCGGAAGCTGCTGGCGAGGTCAGAGGTCAGCTCTGCCAGATCGGTAGGCGCATACACGGCCTGCGCGCGCCCGGCTTCAATTCTGGAGAAATCGAGTAGCACATTGACCAGTTTGAGCAGGCGCAGGCTGTTGCGATGCGCAATGGCGATGCGCTCCCGTCGTGCACCGCTGAGCGGCTGCTCCCGCTCGTTCAGTTCGTCTTCCAGTGGACCGACCATGAGTGTCAGCGGTGTACGGAACTCATGGCTGACGTTGGAAAAAAATGTGGTCTTGGCCAGATCGATTTCAGCCAGGGCCTCCGCACGCTTGCGTTCGGCTTCATAGGCCCTTGCGCTGGCCATCACGCTCACCACCTGATCCGCCGTGGCCCTGAAAAAACGCTCGTAACGTTCATCAAGCGTTCGGTGCGGGCTTACACCGGCAACCAGCACTGCATAGGGCTGTACCTGCCCCGCCCGCAACAGCGGCAGCAGCAGGGCACGTGTTGGTCTGGCACTCCAGCTGCCAGGCGGCAATTCACCGAAGCGCTCCGCAAGATCATCGACAAGAAGCGGAGCAGCCGTGCTGACCACCTTGCCAAGTGGCCAGTTCGTCGCAATATCATGGCCAGCAAGCGACAGTTGCATCGACCGAGCAGGCCCCTGATAGCCTTGCCAGCCACTGCTGCCAAGGAGAGTAGCGTTGTCGCAGCTTTCGCTCAGGGCGTAGAGCAGTGTAAAAGGCAGGTCCAGTTCGTTGCCCGACAAGATATCCAGAATGATCTTGCAGGCATCATCTTCCGACTTGGCCTCGGGGGCGCGCGCCGCCAGATCATGCAACATGCGTATCTGGCGCTCGCTCTGCACCTTGGCGGTGGTTTCCTGCACGGTATTGAGGATGCCGCCGACGCGACCATCGTCGCTGGGAACCGGGCTGTAGGAAAACGTAAAATAGGTTTCCTCGCTGCTGCCCTCGTTACTGATGAAGAGCTGAAGGTCTTCGGTCCAGGTGGCCGGCCCACCGTCCATCACCCCCTGTATCATGGGCCCGGCAAGATCCCAGACCTCTGCCCACATGACCTGAGCGGGTGCACCCATCGAAGCGGGATGCTTGTCGCGGAGGATGGGACGGTAGGCATCATTATAGAGGTGCAGAAGCTCAGGCCCCCACCACAGCAACATGGGGAAACGGCTGCCGAGCACCACGCCAAGCATGGTCTTGAGGCTTTGTGGCCAATGTTCGATGGGCCCAAGCTGTGTTGCCGACCAATCCATGTCGTGTATCAACTGACCCATTTCACTGCCATTAAGCAGCCAGTCGGTGCAATCGGACTCAGACAACCCAGACTCTATAGCCATGTGCATCTTCCGTGGTCCAGCGGTGTCGCCGGAAAATTATAGCTTCAGGTTGTCCCCGCCCCTGTACGCTTGGCCAGCGGGCGCACATCAGCCTGCTTACGCGCACAACGAAAGGCCCGGCATCCGGTCTGCAAACACCCGACAAGCCATTAATGCTAGCTGCAAATATTTGAAGGCACACCTGTCAAAGCGAGCAGCTTTTAGTGTTTTTCCTGGTAGGGTTGGGGGGGGGGAGCAGCAGACTGCATCGGGTGCGCAAGCTGGCGCTTGATCACGTCCCTCCTGCAGCACTTCCCAGTCAAAACGGTCGAAGCTTTGCCCCGGAAACCATGCACCGTCGTCCCCTTTCAGCCCCATGCGGTAGACAAGCATGGCACACCAGAAGATAGCATCACAAACTGCCTGGCTGTCTCCAGGCGCCGCACTGCTTCCAGACGCTTGGGCTTTACGCCCAGCGCCGTGTGGCGATAGCGGGCAGGCTCTGGAAGATGTGGACGTGACGCGATGACCTGATTGAGGTGCTGACAGCTCCACCCATTCTGCATGAGCCCGAACTACTCATGAGCAACTACCTGGAAGATACTGAAACCTGCGCATAATTTTCGATAACCCCTGGCGCGTCGAGGGTTCCGGTAAACAAATTGTATTCGCGGGCGCGCAGACCAAGCATGCTGGCCTCATCACATAGGCCTGACTTGAAGTCCGCATCCAGACGATCATCGTCGGTATAGGCTTTTAGATCGATGTTACACTTTGGGCAGGCGCGGTGAGGGTTATCACTGATGGGCGATCCCTTTGCCAAGCTGCCAACTGCTGTTCAAAAGCTGGCCTGGTTGCTGGCAATCTGGCTGGCCAGCGTCGCCGCGCTGGCGGCGGTGGCTGTGCTGCTGCACGGCTTTATGGCACTGCTGGGGATGCGGACGGTGTAAAGACAGATCAGGAGTCTTGTTTGTGCGTTTACGCACGGGCTTTTTGTGAGCGATGAGGAATGACTCAGTCATGGCATTGTCCTGACAATTGAAACGCCATGGACAGGCTCAGGCTCCATAGACGAGAAAAGGGCTGCGTTTGTCAGAATACATTTCCGCTCGACGATATTGGCTGCCAGGCACCGGAACTCGTAGCTATGGTGTCGGTTGGCCGAAATAGATTAGCAGCACGATCGCGCATAGTGACTTTCAACATTGGCGTTTTGGTATTCGAAATTGATGGAGGGAATACGGTGACTTTTGAAGTAGGTTTCGTTCCTGAGGGCTGGACCCGTGGTCAACCCGTGCGGGTCATGAAGGCAAAGGCACCATGGCCTGGTTTTGTGAGCCTTGATCACACAAAGCTTTCCCTGCAGGCCAACATTGCTTCTGACGCCGTTGGACTGGTGACGTTTACAGCGGAGGAATCGGTCAACCTCGACTCGTGGCTGGAGTGGTGGAACTCCCCTCAACCTGAACAGCGCCATACTGGCTAACCATTCGTCCCGGGAACATGCAACGCCGATGACGAGAGACTTCTCGTGCGTGCGCATTTTTCAATGCAGCGACCATTGGAGCCCTTTGCCCGGCCGCAGTGGCCAACAGCATTCGGAGGACGATGGAGTTGGTATTCCGCATGCTGTTGAAACAAGAACATCGCAGCGACTATTGAGCGGGAGTTGACGAGCCACCCACTTCCACAGTATCGGCGGGTGTTGTTTACCACCCAAATTTGACCCACTTAGGGCGTAATTTTTCATCCAAAACTGACCCACGTTAATTGGCTACCCTGTTCATTTTGTGAGCGGGGTGACAGGAGTGATTACCGTGGGCATGTTAGCCAAAATTCGGCGGATGCACTTCCGCGACCATATCCTGGGCCGGATCAAATCCTGCGGCTGTCTCCGACGCGGGCCACACGCTCACCGGAATGCTGAACAGGCAATGTGAGGCTAACTAAAACTCCGATTTATACCGTCAAAGATACCGTCAAAATACGCTGGATGTCACTAGACCCCTTTGGACACCACCGGACAAAAACCAACAAAAAAGCCCTGAAATTCAGGGCTTTATGCGTACATCCAGGACTGTATTGCACTGCTTCAGACATCAAAATGGCGGAGGAGGTGGGATTTGAACCCACGGTAGGGGAGACCCCTACTTCGGATTTCGAGTCCGACCCGTTCAGCCGCTCCGGCACCCCTCCGACGAGGGCGCCAAAGATACAGACTGCCCCCAATAAGCACAAGCCTTTACCAGCAAAATTATGCTCAGATAGGCACCTGGTCCACGGCGTCAGCGGCCGACTGGATGGCCGTATTGGCGGTATTACCGGCAACAGGGATAATGGACACGATGGCGCCGACCAGACGCATAGGCACAGTCACGATCTTGGTCAGGAAGCAGCCGCTGAGCACGGTGGCCAACAACATGACGGCGGCGGTCTTGACGAGGATTCCACGCTTGTTCATCGCTAATCTCCTTATTAATGACAGATGACGTCCAGAGTACGGGAGGTCTGCCCTCTTATACCACAGTTGCAGACCGGCGAAAGCGATGCATGGTAGTGCAATGGTTACCCTACGTAGCGCTTGACACCCAACATAGCAAGGTGGCCATGCCATGTTCCCGGCGTGGCACGGCGCTACTGCATCCCCGAAGGCAGGATGCCGACAGGCCGGTCAACACGCACAAACCTAAGGCTCAGTCGAACTGTATACCCAGCCGCTGCCCCACTTCCTCATAGGCCTCGACCACGCCGCCCAGACCCTGGCGGAAGCGGTCCTTATCGAGCTTCTTGCGGGTGTCCTTGTCCCACAGGCGGCAACCATCGGGCGAAAACTCGTCGCCCAGCACGATCTCACCGTGAAACAGGCCAAACTCCAGCTTGAAGTCCACCAGCAACATATTGCCGGCAGCAAACAGCTCCCTCAGTACATCGTTGACCTGGAAGGACAGCGCCTTCATACGCTCCAGCTGTGCGTCGGTGGCCCAGCCAAAGGAGCGCACATGGTATTCGTTCACCATGGGGTCGTGCAGTGCGTCATTCTTGAGGAAAAGCTCGAAGGTGGGTGGGTTCAGCGCCCTGCCCTCCTCCACGCCCAGGCGGCGCACCAGACTGCCGGCAGCGAGGTTGCGCACCACGCACTCCACCGGAATCATGGTGAGGCGCTTGACCAGTGACTCGGTGTCAGACAGGCGCTTTTCAAAATGCGTGGGAATGCCAGCGGCGGCCAGACGCTCCATGATGAAGGCATTGAACTTGTTGTTCACCATACCCTTGCGGTCAAGCTGCTCGATACGCTCGCCGTCCAGCGCCGAGGTGTCGTTGCGAAACAGGATGACCAGCAGATCGGGGTTGTCCGTCGCATAGACGGACTTGGCCTTACCGGTGTACAGCAGATCGTGTTTTTCCATCACTATTGTCTCCGGAGGCAAGGCGCCATTTGGTCTGGATTTTATCAAACAGGGCAACGGCCACCGGCAGCGGCGCCAGTGTATCATCGTCCTTCTGCAAGGCCATGGTGTAGGCGTTGACAGCCCGCGTAACCTTGAGCTGGTAGGTCGAGAGCTTGCCGTCAGCATCAGGCAGCTGCAGATAATAAATGCTCAGCGTTTCGTTGCGGTCGTCGATCTTGACCCCGGCGCTCAGCAGGGCCTGATCCAGCGTGTCCCAGACCTGATAGAAATCGCCGCTGACGCTGAGGCCTGGGTAGCCATTGCCATCATGCGTCAGGGTGGCTGTGCTGTCGGCACTATCGGCCGCCGGCAGATCACCACCGACGCCGGAAATGGCCACCGGCATGGGCTTGGGCGTCACGAACTTGCCGGCTGGCCAGCTCGGCTTCACCGTTTCGGCTGGAACCGGGTAGATGTCTACCAGCGGCCGGGTGGCGCCTCCAGGCGGCAGCGTGATATGCGGGATATCCTGCGCCAGGCGGTAATCCTGATCGTGGTCAGGAATCCAGCTGCACGCGGAAACAACGGTCAACAGTAAAGCCGGTACCAATATTTTTTTCATGTTCAACCCAGCAGGCCGGCCTGGCGCAAGGCCACGCGCACCGGTTCGTGGCAACTTTCGGCCAATACCGTCAGCGGCAGGCGGATACCGCCGCCGATCAGGCCCATTTCGAGCAAGGCCCATTTCACGGGAATCGGGTTGGACTCTATAAAGAGATCGCGGTGCAGGCTGCTCACCCCCTCATTGAGGCGGCGGGCCGTGGCAGCATCGCCCGCCAGCGCAGCGGCGCAAATAGCCGCCATCGTCTTCGGCGCCACATTCGCGGTGACCGAGATATTGCCCTTGGCACCCAGCAGGATCAGCTCATGCGCCGTGGCGTCGTCACCCGAATACACCGCCATCTGCTCGCCCACGAGACTAATCAGCTCGCGGCCGCGCTCAAGATTGCCGGTGGCGTCCTTGATGCCGACGATATGCGGCGTGCCCGCCAGCCGCGCCACGGTGGCGTTCTGCATGTCCACCCCGGTACGGCCGGGCACGTTGTACAGAATCTGCGGCAGGTCCACCTGTTCGGCAATCAGCTTGTAGTGCTGGTACAGGCCTTCCTGGGTGGGCTTGTTGTAGTAGGGGGTGACGAGCAGGCTGGCATCGGCGCCCAGCTTGCGCGCCTCCTCGGTCAGCTCGATGGCCTCGCGCGTGGAGTTGGCGCCGGTGCCGGCGATCACGGCAATGCGCCCGGCAACGATGGCGATGACCGCCTTGACCACGGCCAAGTGCTCTTCCACATTCAGCGTGGCAGACTCGCCAGTGGTGCCAACGGCAACGATAGCGCTGGTGCCTTCGGCTACATGCCACTCGACCAGCGTGCGCAACGCCTCCCAATCAACGCCGCCGTCTTCGTCCATCGGGGTGACCAGGGCTACGATACTGCCGGTAATCATGCTGCTCTCCGCATTTCAGAAGGCGGTAATGGTAAGGCCGGGGCCCGCCCGCCACAAGCCGCGCTTTGTTTCGATACGTCAGCCGGACGCCCGACCTGTCACGCTCGCCCTACGGTTCTGGCCACAACCGTAGGGCGGAAACCCGAAGGGTTTCCGCCGGATGCCGGTACGCCACTCAACACACCACTATAAAAAGAACACAGGCCCGGCAAAGGCCCGGCAACCCATGCGGCGGAAACCCTTCGGGGTTCCGCCCTACAGGGATGCAGGCAGTGCCGCACCACGTCGGGAGCGCAGTAGGCCACCCTACGTATAGACGCTGCCCCACAGCACCAAAAGTAAAAAAGCCGGCATTTAGCCGGCTTAAGAACATCTGCGCATTATCACAACAGCATTGGAGCAAAGAACAACGTAGGAAACCTGCCACACAGCGCGCTGCTGTGCCAAGACCAAAATTGGAGCGGGAAACGAGACTCGAACTCGCGACCCCGACCTTGGCAAGGTCGTGCTCTACCAACTGAGCTATTCCCGCATTTTCCCTGTGCAATCAAGGGAAGCCGCGCATTGTACCGATGCCGCGCCGTCTGTCAATCGGCCTCGCGCAAATCTGGCCATGCGGCACGCAAATAAACCAGCATCGACCAGATAGTGAGCACCGCCGCCACGTAAAGCAGCCAGTAGCCCACCCGGTCCACCAGTCCCGGCATGTGCAGCAGCAGCACATTGATGGACACCATCTGTGCTGTGGTCTTGAGTTTGCCGATATACGACACCGCCACGCTGGAGCGCTTGCCGATCTCCGCCATCCACTCGCGCAAGGCCGAAATGGTGATCTCGCGGGAGATGATGACAATGGCCGGCATACCCACCCAGATGCTGGGGTGCCACTGCACCAGGATGACCAGGGCCGCCGCCACCATCAGCTTGTCGGCTACCGGATCAAGGAAGCGACCAAAGGCCGAGGTCTGGTTCAAGGCCCGCGCCAGATAGCCATCGAACCAGTCGGTAATGGAAGCAATGGCAAAAATGACCGCCGAAGCCAGGAAGCGCCACTGGTAGTGGGTGCAAGCCACCAGCACCAGCACCGGAATCAGGGCAACCCGGATCAGGGTGAGGATGTTCGGTATGTTCAACAGGGAACGCGAAGCCAAGCGTAACTCCATTCGGGTAATGGCAAAGTGCCCGCCGGGCCTGCTGATGCTTCATTGGTCGTGGTGTTACTGCTCAATGAAACGTCAACAGGTCCTAGTGCGAGTGCAAGGCCGCGTAGATGTCCTCTGCCAATCTTAAACTAATCCCCGGCACCGTCGAGAGGTCTTTGGCGCTGGCGCGCATCACCTCCTGCAAGCCACCAAAGTGGTTGATGAGGTCGCGCCGCTTCTTCGGCCCCACCCCGGCGATGCCCTCCAGGGTCGAGGTGCGGCGCTGCTTGCCCCGGCGCTGGCGATGGCCGGTGATGGCAAAGCGGTGCGCCTCGTCGCGGATATGCTGTATCAGGTGCAGGGCCGGTGAATCGGCCTGCAGCTGCACATCGCTGCCATCGGCAAAGTGTAGTGTCTCCAGGCCCGGCTTGCGCCCCTCACCTTTGGAAATGCCGATCAGCCGCACCCCGCTCACGCCCAGTTCCTGCAAGACGGCAATGGCCTGGGTCAGCTGGCCCTTGCCACCGTCGATAAAGAGAATATCGGGTAGCTTGCCCTCCCCCGCCTTCAGCCGCGCATAGCGCCGGCTTAGCGCCTGATGCATGGCAGCGTAATCGTCGCCGGGGGTGATGCCCTCGATATTGAAGTGACGGTAGTCGCTTTTGCGTGGCCCGTTGGCGTCAAACACCACGCAAGAAGCCACCGTGTTTTCGCCCATGGAGTGGCTGATGTCGAAACACTCCATGCGCGTAATGGGCGTTTCCAGCCCCAAAGCATCCTGCAGGGTGCTGAAGCGCTGGCTCAGGTTCTGCCGGTTGGCCAGGCGGCTGCTCAGACCCTGCTCGGCATTCAGCTTTGCCAGTTGCACCCAGGCCGCCCGCGTATCGCGCACACGGTGGCGAATATCCACCGGGCGGCCGTAGACCTTGCTGATAGCGTCGCCCAGCACCTCGGCGTCTTCCAACTCCTCACTGGTAATGATCTCGCGCGGCAGGTCACGACTGGCTTCTGCCTGTAAATAAAACGAGGGCAGGAACTCGGCCAGAATCTCCGCCGGCTTCGTTTCACCATGCATATTGGGAAAAAACCCCTTGCTGCCCAGCACCCGGCCTTCGCGCACAAAAAGCACATGCACGCACACGCAACCCGGCTGCGCGGCGACGGCAAACACATCGACCTGCCCTGCATCACGCCAGACAAACTGCTGCTCCTGCACCCGGCGCAGCGCCGTCAGCTGGTCGCGGTAGAGCGCTGCCGCTTCAAACTCCAGCTTCTCCGCCGACATGCTCATACGCGCGATCAGGTCTTGAGTAACCTCCTCGTTGCGCCCATCCAGGAACTGCATGGTGTGCAGCACATCCTGCGCGTAATCTTCCGGGCTTACAAAACCCACGCAAGGCGCGCGGCAGCGCTTGATCTGGTATTGCAGGCAGGGCCGCTCGCGGTTGCGGAAATAGCTGTCGTCGCACTGGCGCACCATGAACAGCTTTTGCAGCAATTGCAGGCTCTCACGCACCGCCTGCGAGCCGGGGTAAGGCCCGAAATAGCGACCCTTTTGCTGCTTGCCACCGCGATGAAAAGTAATACGGGGGTAATCCTCGCCCTGCGATATGAAAATATAGGGGTAGGATTTATCGTCACGCAGCAGGATATTGTACTGCGGCTGCAAATCCTTGATCAGGGTTTGTTCCAGCAGCAGCGCCTCCGTCTCGGAGGCGGTGACGGTAATTTCGATATCGCAAATTTTCGCCACCAGCGCCCGCGTCTTGGCGCTCTCGATATTTTTCTGGAAATAGGAGGAAACGCGGTTTTTCAGCGCCTTGGCCTTGCCAACATAGAGCACCTCGCCCTGCTCGCCGAGCATGCGGTATATACCCGGCAGCAAAGGCAGGGCTTTGAGGATGGCGTTGATGTGGTCGGTGATTTGATCGGCAGATTTCATGGATTACTATTTGCGCTATGCACTGCCTGGTTTACTCCCTCTCCCTTCGGGAGAGGGCTGGGGTGAGGGGAATCTGGCACTGGTGGTAACCAAGCCTGCCTTAGCCAGGAACACCAAGAAGCAGTGTTTTCTGCCGCAGTCGCGGGCTGGCTTGATTTGTTTGCCTGGACTGCCGCGCCCTCTTGCCGGGCGGGCATCCAAGGGGTGGTGTGCGCCACCCCTTGGAGAACCCCACGCACTCCGCCAGAGGCGGGGCGAATGGCCCGGGGCGCGTGGGAATTTTCAAGGGATGCGCGCGCCCCACAGGGATGTGGAGAGTGCAGGATGGCACCGGAAGCGCCATTCTGCCAGCACCCTCTTGAACGCCCGTCCGGCGTGAGGACGCCAAAGTATGGCTTCAATCAGAAGTTGGTCCGCCCCAGCGGCAACAAGCACAGCACTAGAAACCAGCCAACGGGCGACGCTCAAAATCAAGTAATCAATGATTGACGGGGAATAAATACCACCAGCGCCAGATTCCCCTCTCCCTAGCCCTCTCCCGAGGGGAGAGGGGACAAATGCGACCGGCTGCACAGCCCCATGCCTCAAACCATATCCGCACTCAACAACCCATGTCTAACCGCCAACAACGCCAATTCCACATCACTATCAATCGTCAGCTTCTCAAAAATCCGGTACCGATAACTGTTCACCGTCTTCGGGCTCAAAAACAGCTTGTCGGAAATCTCCTGCACCTTCTGACAGCTCACGATCATCATCGCAATCTGCATTTCCCGCTCCGACAGCGCATCAAACGGCGAGGCATTCTCCTCCCCGCCAAAGGACTTGAGCGCCAGTTGCTGGGCAATTTCGGGGCTGATATAGCGCTGCCCGCTAGCCACCAGACGTATGGCCTTGATCATTTCCTCCAATGCGGCGCCTTTGGTCAGATACCCGGCAGCACCCGCCTTGAGCAGGCGTGAGGGAAAAGGCTCCTCATCGCACACCGTCACCGCCAGCACCCGCATGTCGGGATGCACCCGCAGCAGCTTGCGCGTGGCTTCAAGGCCGCCGATTCCCGGCATTTTCACGTCCATGAGCACCACCTGCGGCAACAGCTCGCGCGCCAGTTTGAGCGCGTCTTCGCCCGAGGAAGCCTCGCCTACCACCTTGATGCCGGCGACGTCGGCCAACATGCGGGTTATCCCCATTCGCACCAGATCGTGGTCATCGACCACCAGAACCTTGATCAAGAATCCACCTAAACTATTGATTTAAGGGGTTTTATATGTTTTTACAAGGCGTCGGCACAGTCTCCCCAAGCCACCAGTACAACTTGTGGAAGAGCCCTACAGGGTACCCCGCTACCCTCAGTGTGGGAAGCCCCGCCCGCTCATGCAAACCCCGAACCAGCCGCCTCTTGTCAGCCTAGCCCAAAACTGACCCAAGCATCAGTTATGTCGGACAATCCCGCGACTACGCAGTCATTGCAAAGTTCCCGAAGATTGCATATTTTTTCATGCAATTCATAAACTTGCTTACAAATTCGTGAGGCTTGCCTAACTTGCTTGAACATGTAAAATTTGTTACAATAGCACTATAGAGTAGACCACGAGCTGCCTGTATTAGATGGTTTACACTGCACTATCTATGTCAAACATCAGGAATATAATAGAACCTCAAGGAAGCAGGTTCAGGCACGGACTACCGTCACCCAGAGAACAGAGCCGCTCACCATGATGCTGCACACCCTGCAAGAACGTACCCGAATCATTTTCAAGCCCGCACTCCTGGGCCTTGCCGCCCTGCTGCTCGCCATGCCAGCCGTGAGCCAGGCCGCAGAGCACAAGCCGGTTCATCACCACCATATCCAGCATATTTCCCGCTACGGCAAGCACCGGCAGATGGTGGCGGCAGTAGTGCACCATGGGCATCGCCATGCCCAGCGACTGGTAGCCGCCGCTGCTCCCATGGGCCCTGCCCTGCCAGTCGGCAACGCTGCCAATGTTACCCAGTTTGCCGCCAGCAGCCCGCTGTTCCTGGAATCGCATGCCGCTCTGGTTATCAACGAAGACAGCGGTCAGGTGCTCTACGGCAAGAACAGCGACAGCAGCATGCCTATCGCCTCCATCACCAAGCTGATGACCTCGATGGTCGTGCTTGATGCCAAGCTGACAATGGACGAGCCTGTCACCGTTACCGAAGACGACGTTGACCACTACAAGCACACCTCCTCGCGCCTACAGGTCGGCACCACCCTGCCGCGCGGCGAAATGATGCTGGTGGCCCTGATGGCCTCCGAGAACCGTGCAGCCCATTGCCTGGCCCGCACCTATCCGGGCGGTGCCGATGCCGCCGTTGCCGCCATGAACACCAAGGCCAAGGCCCTGGGCATGAGCCACACTTTCTTCCTCGACCCGACCGGCCTGCACAGCGAAAACCAGTCCACGCCGCATGACCTGGCGCTGATGGTAAAAGCCGCACACCAGTATCCCGACATCCACAAGTTCACCACCACGGCTGACCACGACATCATCGCCGCCAACGGCCGCACCGTGCAGTACCGCAATACCAACCTGCTGGTGCGCACCGATGCCGAAGGCTGGGATATCGGCCTGTCCAAGACCGGCTACATCAACGAAGCCGGCAAGTGCCTCGTCATGCAGGCGCGCATCAAGGACCAGCCGGTGGTCATGGTGTTGATGGACTCCTGGGGCAACCTGACCCGCATTGGTGATGCCAATCGCGTCAAGCACTGGCTGGAATCCTCGGTGGACTCCACCAAGCAGTAGGGCTGGCAGCAAGCAATAACAAGACTCGGGTTGGCGGCTGCACCGCCACGGGGTATAACACAAAGCGGAGCCTGGCTCCGCTTTGTCGTTTCTGGAGCCTGCCCACTGCGGCAGCTTTCCCAACCCGCTCTGGTCGCCCCTATAATGCTTAAAATCGCTGGCGTGCTGGTTGTGTTCCTGCTGCAGGCACTCACCATCGCCATCCTGCTGCGCCACCGTCAACGCAAAAAGCGCACCCTGCGCTCCCTGCACGACACCCTGTCCATGCAGGAACAGCGCCTGACCGACCGCACGGAAAAATGGCGGCTGGCCGCCGAAACCCTGGAGCAGGCCGGGCGTCAGCACCAGATGACCATGGCCCTGCTCAACGAAACCAAGGAATACCTCAACAGCATCATCAACTCCATGCCCTCGGTCATGATCGGCGTCACTCCCAGCGGCCACGTGACCCACTGGAACGCCAGCGCCGAACTGGCCACCGGCATCCGTGAAAAACAGGCCTTGGGCTATCGCCTGCGCGAGATCTACCCACAGCTGCCGGTGGCGGAAAAAACCATTAACGACGCCATTGCCGAGTCCGAGCCACAGGTGCGGCGCGCCATCAAGGTGGTCGAGCAAGGCAATACCCGCTTCGTCGATATCACCGTCTACCCCCTGCACTCGCCCCACCTGACCGGTGCCGTCATCCGCGTGGACGACGTGACGCTGCGCCAGCAGCTCGACGGCATGATGGTGCAGAACGAAAAGCTGCGCTCGCTGGGCGAACTGGCCGCCGGCATGGCACATGAGATCAATAACCCCCTCGCCGCCATCCTGCAAAGCCTGCAAAACGTCGAGCGCCGCCTCAACCCCGATAACGCCAATAACCGGCAAGTGGCCGAGCCCCTGCACCTCGACCTGTACGCCATGCGCGACTACCTGGACCGGCGCGAAATCCTGCGCTTCCTCACCGGCATGGAAACCGCCGGCCGCCGCGCTGCCGAAATCGTGCGTACCATGCTGGAGTTCTCGCGCAGTTCCAGCAAGCAACTGGAGCCCACGCAAATCAATGACGTGGTCACGCGCAGCCTGGAATTCACCGCAAGCGCCCTTGAGCTCTCCATGCCCGGCCTGTTCAAGCACCTCATTATCGACACCCAACTCGACCCCAAGCTGCCCCGCGTGCCTGCCTCCGCCCTGGAAATCCAGCAGGTGCTCGTCAATCTGCTGAAAAACGGCGCCCAGGCCATCCAGGAAGCCAAACCCGCCGAACCCCACATATTGGTCAGCACCCGCGCGACCGAAACCTACGTGGAAATCCGCGTAACCGACAATGGCACCGGCATGAGCCAGGCCGTCAGCCGGCAAATCTTCGACCCCTTCTTCACCACCAAGACCGTTGGCCAGGGCACCGGCCTGGGTCTTTCCATATCCTTCTTCATTGTCTGCCAGCGCCACAATGGGCGTATCGAGGTAGAGAGCGAGCCGGGTCAAGGGACGACGTTTATTGTGAGCTTGCCTTTGCAGCAGGTGAGTTGAGGCTGTCGGGCTTTTAACTCAGCCAGGCAAAGACAGCTCCCACCTTCTGGCAGCGATTGACTTCCCCCATTCATGTGTCACATTACTCATATGACACTACTTCGACTCACACTGCAACCTGGCCGATCAATTTTTGATCAGGTCGTGTTCGCGGCCGTAAAAGCCTTTGTTAGCGGGGAGTTGCAGCCAGGCCAGCCTTTTCCGTCGGTACGCATACTGGCTGCCGACCTGAAAATTCACCCGAACACCGCCCACAAAGTCGTGCAATACCTGGTTCAGGAGCGGTGGCTCGAAGTACGGCCGGGCGTAGGCACCGTAGTTGCCACAAGCCCAGAAGTACGGGCAAGCGACCGCAAACGCCTCCTGCTGCATGAAGTCGAGCAACTGGTGGTAGAAGGCAAGCGCGTGGGTGTGACACTGGATGACCTGCTTGAAGAAATTGCAACACAGTGGCGGCAACTGGACATGACACAAGAGGCAAACCGCAAATGATGATTCAGGCGGAAAACGTGTGGAAGCAGTTTGGGCGCCACGAAGTGCTGAAGGGACTGAACCTGAATGTGGCCGAAGGCAGCGCCTATGCCCTGATCGGCCCCAACGGCGCTGGCAAGACAACCACGATCCGGCTATTGATGAACCTGCTGGAGCCGGCCAGCGGCAGGGCCACCGTATTGGGGGTTGATAGCCGCAAGATCTCACCCGCCCTGCTGGCGCAGATTGGCTATGTGTCCGAAAACCAGAAGTTTCCGGGGCGCCTGACTGTCGATGAGTACATCGCCTATTTGCGGCCGTTTTACCCCACCTGGGACCGGGCCCTTGAAAGCTCGATCACGGCGCAACTGGGCCTGCCGGGCAGGCACAAGATCAAGGCCTTGTCACATGGCATGCGCATCAAACTCGCCCTGGCCTGCGCCCTGCCCTACCGTCCGCGCCTGCTGATACTCGACGAACCCTTCAGCGGCCTTGACCCCCTGGTACGCGACGAATTCATGAGTGGGCTACTGCAGCAGGCCGGCGAACTGACGGTGTTGATCTCCTCGCATGAACTGGCCGAGTTGGAAGGAACCTGCACCCACGTCGGCTTTATGGATGCCGGCAAAATGCTGATCGAAGAATCCATGGAAGCCCTCGGCGCCCGCTTCCGCGAGGTTCGTGTCACGCTGGAGCAGCCCGCCACCGTGCCTTCGCGACTGCCCCCGGAATGGTTGCAAGCCGAGGCCATGGGCAACGTGCTGCGATTTATTGAAACCCGGTTCTCGGAAGCAGACCTGGCAGCACGGGTGCAAGCCACCCTGGGTGCCGTGAAACATGTTGACGCGGAGCCGATGCCCCTGCGCTCGGTATTTACCACACTGGCCCGCGCGGCCCGGAACAATGCAAAGCAGGGCTAAGAGCCCCCAAGGACAGCAGGAAAATGGTCTGGCATATTTTCAGGAAGGATTTGCGCTTGCTGTGGCCTATGGCGCTGCTGGTAGCTGTGTGCCAGGCATGCGTCGAGATGATGGTTTTCACGGAAAATACCAGCGGCGGCAAAGGGGCTTTGCTCATAGGCCTGCTGGTCTGTTGGTTCGTATCGACTGAACTGCTGATCATTCTGAGTGTTCAGCAGGATGCGCTTCCAGGCGTTGATCAGGACTGGCTAACACGACCTGTCAGGCGGCGTGATCTGTTGCTGGCAAAAGTAGTATTTATCCTGCTCACAGTGCAAAGCCCTTTTGTGGTAACGGGAACGCTGCATGGCCTAATCGACGGCTTTACGTTTACACAATCGCTGACAGCAGCGCTATCGACGAGTGCTTGCTGGTTATTCATGTTTACACTGCCGGCTTTTGCCATCGGCGCTTTGACCCGGAACCTGACGGAAGCATTGCTTGGCGCTCTGGGCACATTGATTGCATTTTCCCTGACTGTCTGGGGACTGACGGCAAGTCTCCCCCATTTCAAACTTCTTGACCCGGTACAAACGGGAGCCGTATGGCTACAGCACAGTTTTATTATATCGGTAATAGCCATCGCCGTCGCACTTGCAGTGTGGCAGCAATATTCACGACGCCGCCTGCGGCTGGCAAGAGTCATTTTTCTTGGGCTCAGTGCCCTTGTACTTCTAGCGCCTGCCTTGCCATTGGCAGCAACCCTCTCCGTACAGCAGTGGTTTTCTACTGATCGCAGTGCTGATTACAACCTGACAATGGATTTTGACCCTGCCGCTGGCCAACTACATGTCCAGCCTGATCAGGGTGTTGTTTCAAGCAGCGATGAAAAAAACAATATGAGAACAATGGTTAAGTCGGAGTGGGCTCAGCCTTCAGAAGGTTTCGCTGGAGTTTATCTACCGATACGGCTTGAAGGACTACCTGCGGGCACGGCACTTATTTCCGACTGGGTGACCGTCCACATTACGGACGAGCACGGAAAAAGGCTATTCAACATCCCGGGTGACAACTTTGACATAGCTCCGTCGAGTAAAAGTAATAGCGGGCAGGCCATAGTCCATCAGGGCATCTGGCTGCCTGAGCGGTATTTTTCATTGCTACGAGACCGTACGCTGAATATAGAATTGGACTATTCCCTGACATTGCTCAAACAGGAGGCGGCACAGTCGATGCCTGCGTTTGATGGCGACAAGATAGTGGAAAATACTGAGCACTGCAAAACCACATACGACGGCGACCAAGTCGATGTTGATTGTGCAAGTGCCGGTGCACAAGCCCCTTGCATGGCCATATCCCTGGATCGCATGCCAGGCGACGAGCACATTTTGACAAATTACGTATGCGAACCAAACTACGCGCCCTATCCGATGCATATGCACTTGCAGACCTTGGCGCCACCAACGCGGTTGACATATTTTCGACCTGAAACAAACACAGAACAGTCAGCCTGGCACACTATCGACAACTCCAGGCCGACCGATACAAGGGTCAGCTTTTCGGAATTGCAAGCAGTGGACCATTTCAAACGTCACGTGATGCTATCGAACATTCATCTTGGCGACTGGCAGGTTGATGACGCAGGCCTCGGCGGGGGGCATGCCGATGGAAAAGGCTCTGCTGCCAGTTTCAGCCATCCCCGCGCCGTAGCTGTTGACGGTCATGGCACAGCCTACGTTGCAGATGATGGAAACAATACGATCCGCAAAATATCACCAGACGGCGTGGTCACGACCTTGGCTGGAAGCCCCGGCCGGACGGGTAGCGCTAACGGCAAGGGCGCAGCGGCTCTTTTTCGCCACCCACGAGGCATCGTCATGGACAATGACGGGAATATTCTGACTGCTGACAAAGGCAATGACATTATCCGCAAGATAACGCCAACCGGTTCTGTTACCACGCTTCCAGGTATGGCCGGACATGCTTGCATGTATAATGACAATGGACCCTATGCTCATTTTTGCAATCCCGATGAACTGGCCAAAGATAATTCTGGCAATATCTATGTGACCGGCTATGACTCGGCGGATGATCCTCACAATGGCTTTCTCAAAATAACGCCCTCAGGATCAGTCCAGAAATTAGTGGGACTCAAATCCGAATACAGTGACGCCGGCATGACTGTAGATGGTACCGGCAATATCTACACAGCCGACCAAGACAGCAAAGCTATCTATGAACAGACGCCTGGCGCAGCCACTCAGACCCTGGCAGTCTCACCGCCGGCAGGTGCTCTCGCAAATGAATATGGCGCGCACGGCATCCACTGGGGACTTGCCGTTGACGCGCAGAATAATATCTATATCGCCTTTACCGCCAACAACACCATTCTCAAGCGCACACCTGCCGGTGTTGTCACGACCCTTGCCGGCAGTGCCGGTCAAGTCGGAAATACGGATGGGAAAGGCGCGGCGGCGCGGTTTAATCAGCCGGAAGGGCTTGCCGTTGACAGCAAAGGCAATATTTACGTGGCGGACACCTACAACAACATGATCAGAAAAATAACGCCTGACGGGCTGGTCAGCACACTCGCAGGAACTACGGCGCACAGTACCGAGGCCGTTGTGTCGATACGGCATATTATTACCAGACCGTGGAAACAAGACCAATAGCCAGCCTGCTGCGGTACTTGCAGCAGTAGCATGATTGGGGAACGGTTTGCTACTCCTCCACCCTCAAATAATGCTGCCGCGCCAATATTTGCAGGCGCGCCTTGCGCTCCTTCCAGTCCGGCATAAAGCGTTGCTGCAAGGCATAAAACGCCGGGCCGTGATGAAACTCCACGAGGTGGCAAAGCTCATGGATGATGACATAATCAATGCAATCCTGCGGCATACGCACCAGCTCGAGATTCAGCGTGATCACACCCTTGCTGGAACAACTGCCCCAGCGCGAACGCATACGCCGGATCTTTAATGGCGGCAGAGACAAGCGCAACTCCCGCAGCATCGTATGACACACTTCCAGCCGTTTCGGAAAAATACGGTCAGCCTCGCGCCGTTGCCAGCGACGAACAGACGCCTCGATTTCGCCTTGATCCTCCAACTTGTTCAGCGGTAACTGCACGCGCAGTTCATCGCCCTCGACCGCGATACGCTGGCCAACACCCGGCAGCAGACGCAGCGTATACCAGTGGCCCTCGTGCAAAAAGCGCACGCCATCGGCATAGCTGACCGGCACTGCGGTGGGCTCGTCGGCAAAGGCCGTGCGCTTTTCCTGAAGCCATTCCCAGCGCTCGCGCAGGAATGAATGAATGTCAGCCAGATTGAGGCGCAGCGGCGCCCGCACCAGCACGGAGCCATCGCGATATACAATCAATCCCAGGGTTTTGCGTGCACTGCGCACGAGACGGAAGGCCAGGGCTTCGCCGGAATCATGGCGAAACTCGCGCAGGTCGCCGGCCTTTTTAGCCATGTTCGGCTACCACAGCCAGGAAATCCTCACCGTAGCGTGCCAGCTTGGTGTCGCCGACGCCGGCAATATGTTGCATCTCTTCCAGCGAGCGCGGCCGCGCATCGAGAATGGCCAACAAGGTGCTGTCGTGAAAAATCACGTACGGCGGCACGCCCTGGGTTTCGGCCAGCCGGCGCCGCTTTTGGCGCAGCGCTTCCCACAAGTCCACATCGTCCGGATGTATTTCGATGGCGCCGCGTGCTTTCTTGGCCGCGCCATTTTTGGCGGTGCTTTTAACCACCTGCTTGTCGCGGCGCAGCAGCAGCGTGGCTTCGCCTTTCAGCAGCGGCTTGCAGGAAGACTCCAGGCGGAAGGTGCCAAAGCCATCTTCATCAACACGAATCAGGCCCTTGGCCAGCAGTTGTCGGAACAGCGTGCGCCATTCCTTGTCATTCAGGGCCTTGCCGACGCCAAAAACACCCAGCTTGTCGTGAGCATTGTTGGTGACGCGCTCCGAAGCCTTGCCGCTCAGCACTTCAATAATATATTCCGCTCCATAGCGCTGGCCGGTACGGTAAACAGCGGAGAGTGCCATGCGCGCCGGCTCGGTGGCATCCCAGGTCGGGGCTGGCTCAACACAGTTATCGCAATTGCCGCAGGGCTCGGCCATGTGCTCGCCAAAATACTTGAGCAGGTGCTGGCGGCGGCAATCGGAAATTTCGCAAATTTCCAGCATCGAGTCGATCTTGCGGCGCTCGAAGCGCTTGTGCTCTTCGTCGGCATCGGAACTGTCGAGCATTTGCTTGAGCTTGATAACATCAGCCAGGCCATACACCATCCAGGCGTCCGCCGGCAGACCGTCGCGCCCGCCACGGCCCGTTTCCTGGTAATAGGCTTCCAGGGTCTTGGGCAGGTCGAGGTGAGCGACAAAGCGCACATTGGGCTTGTCGATGCCCATGCCGAAGGCGATGGTGGCAACCATGATGACGCCATCCTCTCGGATAAAGCGTTCCTGATTGGCCTCGCGGGTGGCCGGGGGCAGGCCGGCGTGATAGGGCAAGGCATCGAAGCCTTTTGCGCATAAATCGGCGGCTACTTTTTCAACCTTGTTGCGCGACAGGCAATACACAATGCCTGCATCGCCTGGGTGTTCGCGCTTGATAAACGCTTCAAGCTGGCTCTGCGCATTCTGCTTGGCAGCGATGCGGTAAAAAATATTGGGGCGATCAAAGCTGCTGATAAAGACCTGCGCTTTTTGCAGGCTCAGGCGGGCGATGATGTCGGCGCGGGTACGCTCGTCGGCGGTGGCCGTCAGCGCAATGCGCGGCACATTGGGGAACTGATCCTTGAGTACCGACAGACGCAGGTAGTCCGAGCGGAAGTCATGCCCCCACTGCGACACGCAGTGTGCTTCGTCGATGGCGAACAGGCTGATATTCACGCGCGCCAGCAAATCCAGCATACGCCCCGTCACCAGCCGCTCCGGCGCCACGTAAAGCAGGTTGAGGCGACCATCCAGCAACTGCGACTCGATCGCCTGGGCTTCGCGCAGACCCAGCGAGGAGTTCAGATAGGCAGCGCGCACGCCCGCCTGAAGCAGGGCCGCCACCTGGTCCTGCATAAGAGCGATCAAGGGCGAGATGACCACGGCAGTGCCGGGCCGAACCATGGCGGGAATCTGGTAGCAGAGCGACTTGCCGCCGCCGGTGGGCATCAGCACCAGGGCGTCATCGCCGTCCAGCAGGGTGCGGATAACCGCTTCCTGCTGCCCGCGAAAGGAGTCATAGCCAAAGACATGTTGCAGCAATTCACGGGCGCGTTCGATCATGGGCGGCATTATGGAGCATAGCCCCTGCCCTGTCATCGACCCGGCGTGTAGAATGCGCAGAGAGTCTGCTTCCCCATATGCCGGGCGCAGGCCACCACCCCAAGGAGTCGCTGCCCATGCACGAACAATACGCCCTTTCCAGTGCCGATTTTGACTTCCTGAGCGACTTTCTCGACAGCGACGCCAACGAAAATGGCCTCGATGTCGCCGGCACCCATGGCTTCCTGACCGCCGTCACCGTGGGCCCGGCCTTCCCGGACCTTGCCACCTGGATGAACCAGCTGTTCGACAACAGCCCCATCAGTGATGACGAGGCGCTAACCCTGCGTGTGGCAGCCCTGTTGGCCGCCTGGCAAAAGAGCATACACGCCACGCTCTACCACGAAGAAACCGTGGTGCTGCCCTGCCCCCTGTACGCCGAGCCGCTGGAGTCCACCCCGCTCACCGACTGGTGCATAGGCTTCATGGAAGCCATGTTCGCCCAGGAAGAAGCCTGGTATACCAAGGACGAGGATACTGTGGCCGACCTGACCCTGCCCATGGTGGTCATCAGCGAACTGGTGGAAGACGACCAGATCCAGGCCGTGCGCCAGGACAAGAAACTGCTCAAGGAACTGGCACAGCAGATTCCCGATGTGGTGACCGAGCTTTACCTGCTGTTTCATGCGCCGGACGCGCCCACGAAACGCTAAAACCAGTAGCGCCCTCAACCTTCGGGCGAGGGCGCTACAGAAAGTTCACGCCTGACTACAGAACGTGCCGAAAAGGATTTCAGCCATGACCTTCACCGTCCCCTCCGTGCTTGCCTTCTGGACCAGCTGGTTTGCCATGTGCATCGCCATGGCCCTCCTGTCCGGCTGGCGAACCCTGTCGGAGCGCTTTACTGGCGCTGGCGTCAGCAGTGGTCAGCGCTTCCACTTTGTCTCCGGCGCAGTCAGCCAATGGCCCTGGCTGCCCATTCAGTACCTCATGACCTTCGTGCTGACCATTAACGAACAAGGCTTCCGCATGGCCGTACTGTTTACCATGCGCCTGCTGCACAAGCCCTTTACCGTCCCCTGGAGCAGCGTCAGCGACATGCGGCAAGAGCCCTTCCTGAGTGTGTTCAGGCAGACAGTGGTTACGGTGGGAGACAGGAAAATTATTGTAAGGGGAAGTGCCGGAAAGGCACTGATTGCTGCTTGGGAAACGTATCAGGGTTAACCCCTTCCGGAATGCCCCTGAGCGGTGGGTATCCCGAGGGGAGTATCGGCTAACAGCAAGCCGTGCTAGGTCAGCCGCCCAACACCGCCCCCATATGCGGCACCTGCCGCTGCTTCGCCAGCTCAATCTGCTTGTGCCGCTCGGCAAAACGCGCCCGCTGTTCCTCGGTCAGCTTGTCGTGACAATAGGCGCAGCATATACCCTCGGCATACAGCGGTGACTGCCTGTCGGCCGGCGTCACTGGGCGCCGGCAGCCAAAGCACAGTTCGGCCTCACCCTTCTGCAAGCCATGCGTAACGCCGACGCGGTGGTCAAATACAAAGCACTCGCCCTGCCACAGGCTTTCTTCCGCCGGCACCTCTTCGAGGTATTTGAGAATGCCACCCTTGAGGTGGAAAACCTCGGCATAGCCCTCGCCCAGCATAAAGCTGGAGGCTTTTTCGCAGCGGATACCGCCAGTGCAGAACATGGCAACCTTCTTGTGCTGCGCGGGGTTGAAATGCTCACGGACAAAACCGGGAAATTCGCTGAAACTGGAAGTCTTGGGGTCTATCGCCCGCTGAAAGCTGCCTATTTCCACCTCATAGTCATTGCGCGTATCCAGCACCAGCACCTCGGGGTCGCTGATGAGCGCATTCCAGTCCTGCGGGTCAACATAGGTGCCGACCTGGGCATTGGGGTCCACGCCGGGCACACCAAGCGTGACGATTTCTTTCTTCAGCTTGACCTTGAGCCGGTAGAAAGGATGGCGGTCACTCAGCGACTCCTTATGCTCAAGTTTCGCCATGCGCGGGTCAGCACGCAGCCAGGCCAGCACCGTGTCTATGCTCTCACGGCTGCCGGAAATGGTGCCATTGATGCCCTCCTCCGCCAACAACAGCGTGCCCTTGATGCCCGCCGCCTCAGCCACAGCCAGCAAGGCCGGCCGCAGTTCGTGATAGTCCGGCAAGCGCACAAACTTGTACAGCGCTGCCACAACGATGCTGTTTTCCTTGCTGACCACCTCAGCCATGCTTGCTGCCACCCAGGCAGTTGGGGCTGCTGGGCACCACGCCACTGGCCTCCCACTCCTCCGGCGTATAGGTGTGCAGCGCCAAGGCGTGCAGGCCCTTGGGCATCTCGTCGCTGAGCAGGCCATAGACCTTCTGGTGCCGCGCCACCGCGCGCACGCCGGCAAAAGCTGGCGACACCAGCACCAGTTTAAAATGGGTCTCCGAGCCCGGCGGCACGCCGTGCTGGTTCGATTCGTTGATCACCTCCAGGTGCACCAGGGGCAGCGCAGCCTGAAGGCGATCGATAATGAGTTGTTGACGTTGCATGGCAGTCCTCCGGGGGCCGAATTATACGCCCTGCCGGCCATCAACCGACAGTCGGCACGTTAAATGACGCCCGTCCCAGAAACAGCATTTGGCATCATTCACAAATTAGAGTATATACTCTAAAAACGCAGGAAATCCTTACACTGATAAGAACAAGAGGAAACTGGCCATGTCCATCGAATACGTCGGCAAGGCGCCGAGTGAAATCCGTTACTTTCCCGAAGAAGAAGGCCTCGCCCGTATCGGTGAAAAGCAGATCACCGATATCGTCGAAATCTTCCAGACCCCGCTCACGGGCGCCTACAACTGGGACTACGACAGCGCCGACGGCCGCATCCGCAAGCTCTACAACCTCGGCAAGGAACTGAACTGGAACCAGCAGTTCGACCTGAACTGGGAGCGCACCTTCCCGCGCGACCAGGCTCCCACCGACCAGCACTTCAATCCCTTTGTCGGCTACGCGCCCTTTGAAGCCCTCAGTCCCGAGCAGCAGGTCGAGTTTGGCTGGCACAACCAGGCCTGGACCCTCTCACAATTCCTGCATGGCGAACAGGGCGCCCTGCTGGTGGCCTCGCAACTGGCCTCCTGCGCCCCCACCTTTGACGCCAAGCTCTATGCCGCCTCGCAGACCTTCGACGAGGCCCGCCATGTAGAAACCTTCAACCGGTATCTGCAGGAAAAAGTCGGTTTCATGTACCCGGTCAATGCGCACCTGAAAGCGCTGATGGACAAGATACTCACCGACCCACGCTGGGACCTGAAATTCATCGGTATGCAGATCATTATCGAAGGACTCGCCCTCGCCGCCTTCAACACCATGCGCATGGTGTCGCTGGACCCCTTGCTGAAAGACCTGATCTATCTGGTGACCCGCGACGAAGCCCGCCACGTGACCTTTGGCGTGAATTACCTGGAATATATCGTCAAACACCTGTCGCCCGAAGAGGTCGAAGAACGCGCCCAGTTTGCCTACGAGGCCTGCGTGGTCATGCGCGAACGCCTGATCGCTACCGAAGTGTTCACGCACTACGGCTGGGACGTAGCCGCTGCCCGCCAGCGCGTGCTGGACGCCTCGGTGATGGAGTATTTCCGCAAGTTTCTTTTCTCCCGAATCATTCCCAACCTCGCCCGTATCGGCCTGCTTACCGACAGTGTGCGGCCCAAGTTTGAAGCGCTGGGCATACTGGAGTATGAAAATGCCGTGAGCGACGGCGAGATTGACTGGGCGGAATTGTCGGCGCCACTTTATGCGGCGTAAACTGAGACGCTATAGATAGTCCCCAATAAACAAGGCCGGCAATTGCCGGCCTTGTTTATTTTCACGAAGTACGGGGACACCCTGGCGTTGCGGGAGGCAGTAGACCAGGAGTGTTTCAGTGCACTTTCACCTCAATCGGCTTCGGCTGCACCTTCGCCACCTTGGGAATACGCAGGCTCAACACCCCGTCCTTGTATTCCGCGCTGATGCCGTTTTCATCGACATCTTCCGGCAGCGTAAAACGCCGCGCAAAATTGCCGAAAACACGCTCGATACGGCGGTGCTTGACATCGCCCTCCGCCTTTTCCAGCCGGCGCTCACCGGAAATGGTCAGCACACCTTTATCGACGTTGACCTTGACGTTTTCCTTCTGCACATCCGGCAGCTCGGCCTTCACCAGGAATTCCTGGTCATTTTCAATAATATCCACCGCCGGCTGCCAGTCGGCGCGGGTCAGCAGCTCCCGGCTCTGGGCATTGTCCACCGTCACAGGGTTGGCAAGGCCATAGACACGATTATAACGATCCAGCACTTCTTCGATATCGCGGAACGGATTCCAGCGCAGTACATGAGACATGGGTACACCTCTTTTCAGGATTTGATCAACTTGACTGGCGTACCGATCAAGGCAGCCAGCGTGACTAACACCGACACCGATCAGGTCCACCACCATTTCCCGGCAAAAGCTGGCGCCAGCCTTGCACGAATTAAAGCCTTGCAGAACAGGCGCGGCAAACCTGTTTTTGTTTGCTACAGCACCGTATCCTGCTGGCTGATAAAGAGATGGATGCTGGCAAGAAAAATTCAAGGGATTTTTTTATTTGTTGGTGAAATAGGAAAGTGCGGGAATTAGGGGCTGAAAGTCACTGGGTCCCCGCGTTCGCGGGGATGACGGTTCTCCTTTTAAGGTTTGGCTGTATCTTTTGTAGTTCAGTTAATTACTCAGCGGAGCAGCTGCGCGCTGAAGGGAACTCCCGAAACCCCGTAGAGGGCGCCGAGGAACGGAGAAAAATACGGAATAGCCCGCAGGGTGAGCGGCAGGGACGCCGCTCATTTTTTTGACTGGACAGGGACGTCCTGTCAAAAAAACCCGGATTTTTCGAGTACCGCAGGGAACCCCGCCGAAGGTGGGGCGACCGGCCCGGGGCGCGTGGGGATTTTCAAGGGGTGCCGCGCAGCACCCTCTTGAACGCCCGTCCGGCGAGAGGACGCCAAAGTCTGACTTTAATCAGAAGTCTGCCAGCGCATGCTGGCTCAGCAGAATAATTAGCATTCAGGCCACGCTATCAACGCAACCATAAAATTCACCACCATCAGAACTACTCAATGAAAATCCCGTGACGGCTGCACGAATTCCCGCAGCGCATGGCTGATATTCTCGATATGCCCCGCTACCACATGCACCACGTTCTCGCGCTTTTCCACGGCGCCCTTGATCAGCGCCAAGTGGCTGCCCAGCAGAGCCTTGCGGCAGCGCTGCTGTAATTCCGGGTGAATGACGACATTGATATTGCCCGTCTCGTCTTCCAGCGTCATGAAGATGATGCCGTTGGCGGTGCCGGGGCGCTGGCGGCCTGTGACTACACCGGCGAGATACACTAGGCGGCCATGAGGCAGTCCGAGCAGATCAACAGCGCGGGTGCAGCGGGCAAATTGTGGCAGTTTGCGCAGCAGGCTCATAGGGTGGGCCTTGAGGCTGAGGCCGGTGCTGGCGTAATCGCCGAGTACATCGGTGCAGATATCGGGGGCGGGGCGCTGGATGCCGTCGTGCAAATGGGTGCTGTCGGCCCGTTCCAGCGCGCTGAGCAGGGGCGCTACCGGCGCCAGCGCGGCGGCCTCCCACTGGCTTTGCGGGCGGTGGCCGCTGAGGGTGGCGAGCGCATCGGCGGCAATCAGGGACTCCATTTCGAGCGAGGACAACAGCGCCCTTTCCTTGATGTCTTGCAGGGTACAAATGGGGGACTCCTGCCTTGCCGCCATCAGGCGCGAGGCCGCCTCCGCATTAAAACCCGCTACCAGCCGCATACCGAGGCGAACTGCCGGCTGCGTGCCCGAACCCGGTTCAAGCGTATGATCCCAACTGCTGCGTTCTACACGCACGGGTCGTATTTCGATACCGTGGCGAGCGGCGTCCTGTATCAGCTGTGACGGCGAATAAAAGCCCATCGGCAGGCTGTTGAGCAGGCCGCAGCAAAAGGCGGCGGGATGGTGGTGCTTGAGCCAGGCCGACACGTACACCAGCAGGGCAAAGCTGGCGGCGTGGGACTCGGGAAAACCGTATTCGCCAAAGCCGAGAATCTGGTTCCAGAGCCGGTCGGCATAGCTGCTTTCATAACCGCGTTCGGCCATACCCTGCTTGAGTTTCTTTTCAAACGGCCCCAGCTTGCCGTTCTTTTTCCAGCTGGCCATGGCACGGCGCAACTGGTCTGCCTCGCCGCCGCTGAAACCGGCGGCGACCATGGTCATCTTGATGACCTGCTCCTGAAAAATCGGCACGCCATAGGTGCGTTCCAGCACGCCGCGCACTGCTTCGCTGGGAAACTCCAGCTTCTCCTTGCCATTGCGCCGGTCAAGATAGGGGCCGACCATGCCGCCCTGGATAGGCCCTGGCCGCACGATGGCGACCTGCACCACCAGATCATAAAAATTGCGCGGGCGCAGGCGCGGCAGCATGGCCATTTGCGCGCGCGATTCAATCTGGAAAACGCCGACGGAATCAGCGCGGCAGAGCATGTTGTAAACCTGCGGGTCTTCCTTGGGGATGGCAGCCATATCGAGCGATTGCCCTGTATATTCGCTGACAAGCCCGAGGCTTTTGCGAATGGCGGTAAGCATGCCCAGTGCCAGCACATCCACCTTCAGCAGACCCAGTGATTCCAGATCGTCCTTGTCCCACTGGATGACCGACCTGTCCGCCATGGCGGCATTTTCCACCGGCACCAGTTCGGAAACCGGGCCACAGGAAATGACAAAGCCGCCGACATGCTGGGACAGGTGACGAGGGAAGCGGCGAATCTCGTGTAGCAGTGTGAGCAGGTGCTGCGCCAGCGCCGAGGCCTCGGCAATACCGGCCTCGCTCAGGTGCGCTACCAGATCGGCAGGCTTGTCCCACCAGGCCATGGATTTGGCGAGATGGTCGAGCAGCGCTGCATCGAGCCCCAGCGCCTTGCCAACGTCGCGCAGCGCCGAGCGCGTGCGATAGGTGATGACGGTAGCTGCCAGCGCGGCCCGGTCGCGACCGTATTTTGTGTAGATATACTGGATGACTTCTTCGCGGCGCTCGTGCTCGAAGTCCACGTCGATATCCGGCGGCTCATTACGCTCCCTGGACAGGAAACGCTCGAACAGTAGCTCGCTTTGCGCCGGATCAACCTCGGTTATGCCCAGGCAATAACACACGGCGGAATTGGCGGCCGAGCCGCGCCCCTGACACAGTATATGCCGGGAGCGTGCAAAGCAGACCACGTCATAAACCGTCAGGAAGAAGTGCTCGTATTTTAACTGCTTTATCAGCGCCAACTCGGCCAGTATCTGGTTTTTTACCTTGGGCAGGGTGCCGCCCGGCCAGCGCCGTGCTGCGCCCTGCCAGGTCAGCTCTGCCAGAAACTCGCTGGCCTCCCGCCCCGGCGGCATGATTTCCGGTGGGTATTCGTATTTCAGCTCGCCCAAGGTGAATGTGCAGCGTCCTGCAATGCTCAGGGTTTCTTGCAGCAAGGCGGGGGGATATATTTTTTGCAGCTCGTTGACCGGCCGCAGACTGCGCCCGGCATTCTGCTGCGCCAGACGGCCCAGCTGCTGTACTGGAATAATCAGGCGGATGGCGGTGACCACATCCAACAGAGGTTTGCGCGCGACACTATGCATATGCACATCGCCACAGGCCGTAAGGGGGACGCCCAGCTTTCTTGCGGCGGTATCAAAAGCCAGGAAGCGGGTGTAATCATCACACTCCTGTATGAGGCTCAGGCCCACCCAGAGGCGGCCATGGAATTTTTGCGTCAGCAGCACGGACTGCCGATCAAAGACCGGGCTTATTTCTGCCGGCGTCAGGATGACCAGACAAAGCCGGATATTTTCCAGCAAATCGGTGATCGAGAGCTGGTAATTGCCCTTGCTGCAACGCCGCCGGCCCAGCGTGATAAACGCCGACATTTCGGCATAGGCCGCACGGTCTGGCGCGAGCAACACCAGCGATAGCTTTTCGTTCTCACCCGTGGCATCCAGCAAAAAGCGTGAGCCGATGATAAGCTTTATCTTGCCCGGATATTCCTTGGTGACATCAAATGCCTTGACCACGCCGGCCACCGAGCACTCGTCGGTAATGGCGATGGCCTCATAACCGTATTCCATCGCCCGCAACACGAACTCTTCAGGGTGCGAGGCCCCGGTCAGGAAGCTGAAATTGGTGGTGGTGGTCAGCTCGGCATACATGGCGCTCACCCGAACAGGCCCTGGCAAAACCAGGCCTGTGTTTTTGCCGAGAAATAAATCCAGTAGTGGCCGCCGTTATCATGGCGGGCTACATAGTAATCGCGGCTGTCGCCATCCTCCCACCAGGGCAGCACGATGCGCTCGGGGCCGGCCAGCCGCGTAAACGCGCCCTGCCACCAGAGCTGGCCATCCATGACACGCATGGCCTTGGCTTCGGGCCATATCCAGAAAGGCCGCCTTGCGCGGCTGCCGGCAATCACGTTGGCCGTGAACTCACTGCCCATCCCCTGCTCGCGCTCGGGGCGCAGGCAGTTTTTGGGCGACAGGCGCTGGCAGGCATCGGGCCCGAGGCGGGCGCGCAGGCGGTCCAGCAGTTCCAGCGCCTGCTCGTCTTCCTGGCCGGGCTCGGGCAAGAGCGCCAGCCGGGTATCGGTCTGCACCTGAAATTCACGCGCCTCCAGCGTGATGGATTCGATGGGCGCGCTGATACGGAAATTTTCCAGCTGCAATTCCGAAAGGCGCATCAGGCGCGCCGCCTGTGGCTCGCCGCGTGCACTGGCGATCAGTAATTGCTGCCGGCTTTTGTCGAAGTGGCTAAAGCGCCAATGGAAACGCGAGCAGGACAGCTGTCGCTGGCGCAGGAAACGGCAGAAATCGTCGAGCAGGCGCTTCATGGGAAAGCGCAGGCCTTCGGTGTGGCTGATGCCGTCGAGAAAATACAAGCTGGCCTGAAAATCCTCGGCTGGCTTTAGCGGCGTCTGCGGGTCGGGAATTTCGCCCAGCAAGGCAGCGATATAGTTGGTGACGGCCACCCCCAAGCGTTTGGTAAGCGCAGCGCGGGGCAATGCGAGCAAATCGCCTATGGTTTGGATATGTAGCCGTTGCATCTTTTTATGCAGATCTAGATCTGGCGCCCAAGGCAGGCAGGCCACCGGCACTTGTTGCAAGAGCGGCAGGCAGGCGTCCATCGCCAAGGGTAACGGTAACCGCAGCGTGGCATCCGCCTGTGGGCTTTGCGCGAGCAGCAGGGCCGCCTTGGGCGTGGGCGCCTGCGCCAGCACCATGGCCAAATCAAAATGCCGCAGTCGCTTGTGCAATTGCTTGTACAGGCCCGCCTGCCCGCCAAAAAGCTGGAGGCAGCCGCCCACCTCCAGCACGAGGCTGCACGGCGGCGCCAGCACCACGCTGGGGGTCAGCGCAAAACAGGCCTCGGCCAACTGGCGCAGAAGCAGGCTTTCTTCCTGCGGCAACTGCACCAGAAAGCGCAAGGAAGCGCAAAGTGCCAACGCGCTCACCGTGCTCTGGCCCGCCATGACACCCTCGCTCGCGGCTTCGGCGTTGCAGGCCAGCACCCGCCCTTCCAGCATCACGGCCAGTGGCGGCGGCGTGGCGCCTGGGCGCTGCCCTCGCGTGTGCACGGCCAACGCCAGCGCGGGAATGTCGATAGCCAGCCAGAGCATAAGACCTCCTCACCCGACCAGGCTGAGCCGGGGCAACGGCGCAGCCACCGGCTCCACAACCTGCCCCCATTGCTCCAGCGGCGGTGGCGGGGCCTCGGGAAAGGGCAGACCCAAGCTCAGTGACTGCCCACCCCAGCTGCCGCGCTGCTTGACGATGTGCAGACACAAGGTCGCCCCCTCGGCTTGCAGCCTGAGGCGCAAGGCCGCCGGAGAGGCTTCGCGCTCGTCGCCGGGGCGCCGGATAATGACCAGCAGCCCCCCACCCTCCTCGGCCGCCAGTTGCAGGCGGCGCAGGGTCTTGCTGCTCAGCACCACCCGCCCCGGCCAGACCAGCACGGCGGGCATGCCGGCGCGGGCAGACTGGTCCACGCTCCACAGCCAGTCGCGCGGGTTGTCGGGCCGCACGATCAGCAGGCGCTCCGCCGGCAACTGCGCCGCCTGCCAGGCGGGGGCGTGGGGCTGGCCCGGCGGCGTGACCAGCACCAGCCAGCCCAGCCGCGCCAGCGCCGTGCGCAGGGCGGGCGCCAGCAGTTGCAGCTCGCCCAAGCCCGGCAGGGGGCTCAGCAGCTCAATCAGCGCTCCCAGCGGCCAGCCGCCCTCGCGCAGGGCAGCGTCCAGCGTCACATGCCCGGTGCCGAGGACGGCACGCGAGCCATGGGCTTGGGCCTGCCGGAGCAAGGGGTGTTCGGACAGAGCCTTTTTGAGGGAGGGAGCGTTTTCCATCTTTTGATAATACTGTATATATGAACAGTATAAAGGGTGCTGGTCGGATAGCCGGGCGGCACGTCAAACCGATGCCAGCTGGCTTGAGTGTATAACCCATTGAACTATAGTTTATGGTAATATGGTGCGAATGTGCAGATTCTCAAAACCCGACTGTTTGCACGTTTTGCCGCGTACGAGAGGATTACAGACGAGCGCCTGAGAGAGGCTATCAAGCGAGCTGAAAGAGGCATGATTGACGCCGATCTGGGCGGTGGCCTGATCAAGCTGCGTGTCGCCCGCCAGGCGCAGGGACGATCAGGCGGTTACCGTAGGCTGCTTGCCTATCGGGCCAATAGCAGAGCCATATTTCTCTATGGCTTTGCCAAGAACGAACGCGGCAATATCGGGCCCGACGAATTGCTGTCCCTGCACGACATTGCGGCAGGCTGGCTGGCCGCCGATGCGGCGAAAATCATTCGGGCCGTTGAGGCAAAGGTTTTGCAGGAGATCAATTATGACGAAAAAGACCAGCCGATTGGCCGACGCCATTCTCGAGGCAGCCGACGACATGCACCACCTTGGCATCATGGACAAGGCCACGTATGAAAAGATTACCATCCGCCACCTGGGTACACAGGCCCTTGGCACCGCCGAGCCCATCAGCGGCGAGGAGATCCGCACGCTGCGCGAACAGGCCCACCTGAGCCAGGCTGCGTTTGCCCGCTACCTCAACCTTACCACGGGCTATGTTTCGCAACTGGAGCGCGGCACCAAACAACCCAAGGGCCCGGCGCTGGCCTTGCTCAATGTTTTGCGGCGCAAAGGCGTTGAAATAATGCTATAGAATGGCTCCTCATGGTTTAACGCCAAACAACAACAAACACGAATGGACAAAACATGAAAAAACTCCCGCGCGCCCCGGAACAGGATTACACCCGCGAGATGGCCGCCGCCCGCCGCGCCGTGGTCACCGCCGAAACCGGCGCCGACCTGACCCATATTGGCAGCTACTCCATCGACCCCGGCCTGCTGCCGGGGAATATCGAGGGTTTTGCCGGGGTGGCGCAGATTCCGCTTGGTTTTGCCGGCCCGCTGCTGGTGGATGGCGAGCACGCGAAGGGGGAGTTTTACGTGCCCATGGCCACCACCGAGGGCACCCTGCTGGCCAGCTACAGCCGGGGCATGCGCCTGACCCGCGAGGCCGGTGGCGTGCGCACCACGGTGATCGACGACGCCATGCAGCGCGCGCCCATCTTCGTGTTTGAAGACGCCCGCCATGCACTGGCGTTCGGCCGCTGGGTCGAAGCGAATTTTGCCGAGATCAAGGCGGCGGCTGAAACCACCACCAACACCGGCAAGCTGCGCGATATCGAGCAGTACAGCGCCAGCAAGATGCGCTGGCTGCGCTTCAACTACACCACGGGCGATGCCGCCGGGCAAAACATGGTGTCCAAGGCCACGCGTGAGGCCTGCATGTGGATACTGGCGCAAAAGCCGCCGGGGCTGGAGCATTTCTCGCTCGCCGCCAATTTCGACACCGACAAGAAGCATTCGCAGGTGAATAACCTGCATACGCGCGGCAAGCGCGTGGTGGCGGAAATCACCCTGCCCGATGCGCTTATCCGTGAGGTCATGCACACCACCGGCGCGGCCCTGTTCAAGCAGCGCCAGTTGTCGAACATGGGGGCGATGATGGCCGGCTCGGTCAACAACGGCTCGCACTATGCCAATGGCATTACCGCCATGTTCATTGCCTGCGGGCAGGATGTGGCGAACGTGGCCGAGTCTTCCGCCGGCTTTGTGCACGCCGAGCTGAAGCCCAATGGCGATTATTATTTTTCCGCCACCCTGCCCTCGCTCATCGTCGCCAGCTATGGCGGCGGCACCGGCCTGCCCACCCAGCGTGAATGCCTGAATGTCATGGGTTGCTATGGCCAGGGCAAAGTGTTGAAATTCGCCGAAATTGTGGCCGCCACCGTGCTCTGCGGCGAGCTGTCGCTGGCGGCGGCCGTGGTGTCGGACCAGTGGGTATCCAGCCACGACAAATACGGACGCAACCGGCCCTGAGCGGTGCTCTGGATTTCTTATATAGTGGGCAGGCGTCAGCGCTTGCCCGGCGCCACGCCCATCATGAAGAGAGGTAAGGATTGAAAGTCATTGGTTTTCTGGTGCTGCTGGCAGCACTCGTGGTGGGTGGCTATGGCTATTTTTTTGACCACAGTCTACTGAGGCAGATCGGCCTGGGCAGCCTGGTTGCCGATGATGCGGCCAGCAAAACTGCCGCCCCGCCGTCCGCTGGACCAGACCCCTATGGCGGCGGGCTGGTCAAATGCGTGGACAGCAAGGGCAGGATCACGTTTTCCAATCAGGCCTGCCCCGATGGCCAGACAGCTCATGCCGTAACGCTGTCGACCAAGCTGCCGTCATCTGCCCAGGCAGCGACTCGGGACAGCAAGACGGTGTCGCAGGATGGTCAGACGGTGACAACGAATCCGGGTGGTCAGCCGTAAAATATCTGGCAGTCACGCCCAGGATGACTGGGACATGACAGGGAGAGTTGGTGTTTGAAAATAGCCGGTTTTTTACTGTTGGCGTTACTGGTGGCTGGTGCCTGCAGCTATTTTTTTGACCACAAGCTGTTGCTGGGTCAGGCAAAAGCCCCAGCGGTGCACCGGCAAGACAGTGGCGGATACGCAGCAGTGCCTCCACCTGCACCATCACCTACCCTTGCCTCCAATCCTTATGCCAAAGGACTGGTCAAATGCATTGGCCTCAAAGGCCATATAACCTTTACCGACCGGTCCTGCCCAGATGGCCAGCAAGCTCAGGCGGTGACGCTGGCCGCTACACGCATTCTGCATGCGGATGAGGTCTTCGTCCCGCCTGAGCCCGACCAAGGCACGGGATCAGTTCCGCAAAAAAACAAACTGGCCAGCAAGCCGGCCAGCCCAAAATAAATCCGCAAAAAAACTCACCGCTAGTCTGCTCCTGCGGGAAAAGCCCGTCTGCCCTTGCAGCAAGCTGCAAGGGCAGATCACGACATCAACTGGCTGTCGCCGTACGCCAGGCGACGGAGCGCTGCGGGTTGGAAAACTCCATGACGCCGTCGTCCACCGGGCGGTAGCGCAGCATGGTCAGGTCCAGGGCATAATTCATGTAGACCTTCCACGGCGCCCGCGTGCCCTGCTGGGGCAGCTTGCCGGCGGCGCGCTGGATATAACCCGAGGCCATGCCCAGGAAAGGTTCCGGCTGCACATTGTCGTGGTTGCGCGGCGTGCACTGGCGCAGGCCTTCCTTGTCCATGTACTTGAGCAGACGACAGACATACTCGCTGGTCAGGTCGGCCTTCAGCGTCCACGAGGCATTGGTGTAGCCAAAGACCATGGCCAGATTCGGCAGGTCGGAGAACATCAGGCCCTTGTAGTTCATGGCCTTGCCGAAGTCGTAGGGCTGGCCGTCGACGCTGAGCTTGGCGCCACCCAGCATTTGCAGATCGAGACCCGTGGCGGTAATGATGATGTCGGCTTCCAATTCCTTACCAGATTTAAGCTTGATGCCCTTGGCGGTAAAGGTGTCGATATGGTCGGTGACGATCGAGGCCTTGCCCTTGCGCAGCACCCTGAACAGGTCGCCATTGGGCACCGCGCACAGGCGCTCGTCCCAGGGGTTGTAGCGCGGGGTGAAGTGGGCCATGTCGAAGTCGGGGCCCACTTGCTTGCGCACCATGCCCAACAGCAGGCGGCGCATGACCTTGGGCCGCTTCTTCGACAGGTTGTACACCGCCATCTGCAGGCCTACGTTGCGGGTGCGGCCCATGCGGTACACCATCATTGCCGGCAGGAAACGGCGCAGCTGCTTGGCCATCACGTCTTCCTGCGGCACCGAGGCCACATAGCTGGGTGAGCGTTGCAGCATGGTCACGTGCGCGGCCTTGTCGGTCATGGCCGGCACCAGGGTCACGGCGGTGGCGCCAGAGCCGATAATCAGCACGCGCTTGCCGCTGTAGTCGAGGTTTTCCGGCCAGTGCTGCGGATGGATGACGGTGCCCTTGAAGTCCTTGACGCCCGGAAAGTCCGGCGTGTAGCCGGCGTCGTAGTTGTAATAGCCGGTGCACATTTGCAGGAAACCGCAGCTGAACTGCACGGTTTCGCCCGTGGCCACCCGCTGCGCTGATACCGTCCAGCGCGCATCGACGCTGGACCATGAGGACGACAGCACCTTGAGGCCAAAACGGATTTTCTTGTCGATGCCGCCTTCACGTGCGGTTTCGCGGATGTATTCGCGGATGGAGGGGCCGTCGGCGATTACCTTGGGGTCGGTCCAGGGCTTGAAGTTGTAGCCCAGGGTGTACATGTCGGAGTCGGAACGTATGCCGGGGTAGCGAAACAGGTCCCAGGTGCCGCCGATGGCTTCGCGGCCATCCAGGATAGCGTAGCTCTTGTCCGGGCAGTCCTTTTGCAAATGCCAGGCAGCGCCGATACCGGAAAGCCCCGCGCCCACGATCAGTACGTCGAAATGTTCAATTGCCATGAGTTGCTCTACCCCGAACGGTGAAGGGAAGCCGGCGACCGGGCCCGAAAGGGCCGGGTGAGGCAGGCTGTCCGCTGACAAGACCTATGTTAGAGGGCCTTTGGCAAGGGCGACAGGCAGAGGCCGGCCAATTTCTTATCATTTCAGGCCAATCTGACATGATTGACTGTCAGATTTGGATTTCAGGGGGTGACAAGGCATGGCAAAGCTAAAACAGGGAGGCGGTCAAGGGAGCTGCTGACCCGCAAGCGAGCCCCCGCAGAGCCCGCCCATGGCATAAAATGTCAAATTTATGGCCTGTATTGTCAAGCGTGATTGTCCGACAGGCGCCTAGAATCATACGGACTGACCACCGGAGCCCCCGTCATGATTGCCGCATCTGCCGCCCAGGCCCAGGCCCTGGTTCGTGATTCTTCGCACTTCCAGTGGTATGTCATTCCCCTGCTGCTGCTGGTGATACATGCCTATGGCGAGCAGGCGGCCGAAAAGCGCTGGAGCGTGGTACTGGCCGGCATTGCCTTCTGGCTGATGGACTGGGTCAACGAGATCTGGAACGGCCTGCTGTTCCACTTTTCCGGCTTTGCGCCCGCCTGGGGCACACCGGGCGGCTCGGCCTATGTGATCCTGATCGGGCTCAATATCGAAATCAGCTTCATGTTCGCCATCATGGGGCTGTATGCGGTGCGGCTGCTACCGGCAGATAAAAAGCTGAAAATCCTGGGGATCAATAACCGCTGGTTTCTGGCCTCGGCCAATTCCGTGCTCTGCGTGTGCGTGGAGCTGTGGCTGAACCATATCGGCGCGCTGACCTGGGAATGGCGCTGGTGGAATGTGGGCGCACCCTTTCTGATCTGGCTGGTGGGGTATATGCCGTTTTTTGTGGTTGCTTATTGGGTACATGATATGGGGTCGTTGCGGCGGCAGATTGCCGTGGTGGGTGGGCTGGCGGCTGTGGTGTTGGTATCGCTGGGGATTTTTGCGGGGGTTTTGGGCTGGATTTGAGGGTAGGCAACAAACGCCAATTGTAGGATGGGTGGAGCGTAGCGATACCCATCAGCAAAGCGTTGAATTTAATTATTAACCCGGCCCACAAATACATTAGCTAAGCGGCATATACGACAGCGGGATGCCGGAAATAACTCATCACGTGCGCAGGCATGGTTGGTAGCTTTTGCATGAAGGCCAATGCTTTGCTCATCA
>Ga0302187_10000081_pt1 | contig 94591 bp, 84 predicted proteins | sample II_Bog_E1_3_FD_202120 | JGI IMG/M metagenome (GOLD analysis project Ga0302187, IMG submission 202120) | Peat permafrost microbial communities from Stordalen Mire near Abisko, Sweden - II_Bog_E1_3 | ecosystem: Environmental > Terrestrial > Soil > Wetlands > Peat | place: Sweden: Abisko...
CGATGCTGCCGCATGGCAAGATCGGCCCCAGAGCAACCCGGAACCGGAGGCCATCGGTCTCGGCCCCAACCATCTCGCCTACGTCATCTACACCTCCGGCTCTACAGGCATGCCAAAAGGCGTCATGATCGAGCACCGTAATACCGTCAATTTCCTGAGTTGGGCGAAGACGGTCTTCAGTCTGAAGACTCTTGAACGCACGCTCTTTTCTACGTCGATCAATTTTGATCTTGCGGTATATGAGTTGTTCCTACCACTTTCCGTTGGAACCATGATTGCCGTGGTGGAGAATGCTCTTGCCTTGGCGCATGAGCCGGTGGATGCCACCATTCTGAACACAGTGCCCTCGGCTATGAAGATGCTGGTGGATTCTGGAGGTGTTTCGAAAACAGTCCGAACAGTGAATCTCGCGGGCGAAGCGCTGAGACGGGAACTGGTGGATCGTATCTTCGAAACGACGGAGGTTGAAGAGGTCCGCAACCTCTATGGGCCATCGGAAACGACGACGTATTCGACGTGGGTGGCCATGAACCGAATGGGGGGATTCACACTGACCATTGGTGGTCCGATCTCCAACACGCGGGTTTACATATTGGATGCCTATGGACAGCCGGTTCCGGTTGGTGTCACCGGGGAGTTGTATATCGGCGGTGCTGGCGTAGCTCGTGGTTATCTGAACCGCCCGGAGTTGACGGCGGAGAAGTTCCTGGCCGATCCGTTTGCCGGTGATCCGGAAGCGCGGATGTATAAGACCGGCGATCTTGGCCGCTGGCTTGCAGACGGCAACATCGAGTTTCTGGGGCGCAACGATTTCCAGGTGAAGATCAGAGGGTTCCGCATCGAGTTGGGGGAGATCGAGGCGAGACTGGCCGAGTACCCCGCAGTGCGTGAAGCGGTGGTGATCGCGCGCGAGGATACGCTTGGCGATAAGCGTTTGATCGCGTACTACACCACGTCGATGCTGGGCGAAAGCGAACAGGATGCAGTCAGCGCGGAGCAACTGCGATCCCACTTGTCAGCCAGCTTGCCGGAGTACATGGTTCCTGCGGCGTACGTGCGTCTTGAGTCTTTGCCCCTGACGCCGAACGGCAAGCTGGACCGCAAGGCGCTGCCGGCGCCGGAGTACGATGCTTATTCGACGCGCGGCTACGAAGCGCCACAAGGAGAGATCGAAGAGAGGCTGGCTGCGGTCTGGGCCGAGGTGCTCAAGGTAGAGCGGGTCGGCAGGAATGACAACTTCTTCGCGCTCGGCGGTCACTCGCTGCTGGTCGTGCGCCTTGTAATCCTGCTGGAGCAACAGGGCAACTTGCTCTCGCCAGTTGATCTTTTTGCCTATCCAACCGTTGCGTCAATCGCCAAAAGACTCAAATCGCACAATTGCGCAACTCATGCCAATGAGGCAAAACTCATCAAGATCGGTTGCGCTGCGACCCCGATCTTCTTCACCCACTGCGGCGCAGGTGAGTTGCTGTACATTCCAGGTCTCGCCGAGCACATCGCTACAAACAATTCCGTCTATGGTTTGCCTCCCATCCCCGCGGACGATTTCCAGTTGCAGACCATCGAAGGAATGGCGGCTCGAATGATCCAGATAATCCGGAAGGTACAGCCTGCCGGACCATACCGGATTGCCGGTTATTCTCTAGGAGGCATTTTAGCCTACGAAATTGTTGTGCAGCTTATCGGAGCAGATGAGGGTGTTGAGTTTCTCGGGCTTCTGGACACGCACTGCCCAATATCGGCAAACAAAGATCGTAGGCCACCCTTAGAAATATTTGACGAAAAGCGCATTCTGTTACTTTTGGCCGAGAGCCAAGTACAGAACAATGCGGAGTTAAGAACAGCAATGGACGAAGTACGACGCTGCGCAGAAACAACAACTTTTGAGAACCTCGTACAGATGTGCAAAGAGAGGCTCTTGATACCGGGCTACCTGAATGCCCATAATCCCCAACAACTTAAGCAGACGGTGGCCCGCATGTACTCATACCAATTGGCGGTACGGAACTACTTCGTGAAGCCGCTCCCGATACCGCTGAACATCTTTGCTGCCAAAGGAGAAGATCCGACCAACTCATCCCTGGGATGGAATGAGATTCAAGGAAAGGGCCTGCTGCGAGTGATCCCGGTACCGGGAACACATGGATCGATGATGGCCCCCCCTCAAGTCGAAACCGTGGGGCAGGTACTATCAGAGGTGATTCAAGAGGCTACCGCAGAGATGCGAAACCTGCCAGAGTGTGGCTATGTTCCGCTTATCCGGTTAAAAACAGCCCGGAGCGGCGCGCCACCTGTGATTTGCGTGCCCGGAGCAGGAGCATCTGCAACGAGCTTCATGGATTTAGCCGAGGCTCTCGGTGATTCCTGGTCAGTTTACGGTCTTCAGCCACGCGGCCTGGATGGTACGTTACTGCCGCACTCGACAGTATTGGCTCAGGCCAACGCCTTTTTGCAAGCCTTGGAGGCCACATACCCAAGTGGCCCGATGCGACTGTTCGGGCATTCTTTCGGCGGGTGGGTGGCGTTCGAAATGGCGCGGCAGTTGATGGATTCTGGTCGCGAGATTGCCGCGTTGACAATTCTAGACAGTGAACCACCGGATGATTCTATCGCGATCACACGCGAGTACACCGCGACGGAAGCAACACTACGATGCATCGGCGTATTCGAAGAGTTGCTTGAACGCCCCCTTGGCTTGGATGAACGCGACTTGGACCCCTTGGACGAAACTGGGCAACTCGAGTTGCTGCACCGCTCTCTGGTACAAAGCGGGCTCATGCCACAGCGTTCGGCCCCCGACTCGCTAAAAGGAATGCTACGGTGCTTTTCGAACTCATTGCGCACTCACTACACGCCTGCGAAGACGTATCAGGGTAACATGCTGCTTGTGCTAGCCAACGATTTCAGCCTGAGTGATACCTCAAACAAAGAAAAGAATGAGCAGATCGTGGCAGCCTGGAGGCGATGGGCTCCCCATCTGCAGTACTCCGTCACACCTGGCAATCACATGACAGCCTTGAAGGCACCCCATGTCCAGGTTCTTGGACACCTGATGCAGAGCAGAGAGGGGCTCTTTCAATGAAAGATAAGAAATACGCCAACTGGGTAAGAATTCTTGCGTATTTGAGACCATATCGAGGTCGGATGGCGCTTGCTCTGACGGCTCTCCTGATATCGTCTGGCCTTGGACTTCTATTTCCTCTCTTGATCGTGCGTTTGCTGGACTCTTTGACCCGCACTAAGAGTCTCGTACCACTCAACACTTCGGCGCTCATTCTGATCAGTCTGTTCATTGTCCAAGCTGGTTTCTACTTTGTCGAATCATATCTCCTGACTGTTATTGGTGAGCACATCATCTACGATTTGCGAACTGAACTGTTCAGCCACCTGCATACGCTTTCTATGGAGTTTCACAATGGGCACCGGGTAGGTGACCTCGCTTCGCGTCTATCGAACGACGTGACTCAGCTACGGACTCTACTGACAAACAACATCGCAACTTTCTTGGGCCACGGTGTCTCAGCTGCCGGCATTCTGGTAATCATGATGTTCGTCAACGCACGCCTGACGCTTTTCGTCGTGGCGCTTGCACCCCTATTGGTTCTGATCAGCCGTCTTTTAGGGCAGCGCATACAAATGATGAGCAGAAGCGTCCAGGACCAGTTTGCGGTTTCTGCGACGATCGTCAATGAAACTTTGCACGGTGTGAAACTGGTCAAAGCGTTCGGGCGAGAGGAGCATGAGATTAAACGGTACGGTCATGCAATGCGGGCCACGTTTCAAGCCTCCACTCAAATGGCATTTCACAACACACTGTTTTCGACGTTAGCGATGTTCATTGGGCTTGGCGCGATTGTCATGGTGACGTGGTACGGGGGATATGAAGTCGTCGCGGGGCGGTTAGCGCTTCCAATGATCACGGGCTTCCTGATCTACTGCATTGTGATAGCCAATAACCTTGCTGGCTTAGCATCGTTGTACGGGCAATTCCGCGCCACTATGGGCGGAGTACAACGCGTATTTGAGTTGCTGGATACGCGTTCATCTATCAAAGATAGCGTTGATGCCTTTGAGTTAACCAAGGCGCAAGGCCGAATCACATTTCAGGGCGTCTCATTCGGATACTCGGACGGTGTGGAGGTGATTCGGGATATGACTCTCAATATCCGAGCTGGTGAGGTGATCGCACTGGTTGGTCCAAGCGGATCGGGTAAAACGACGCTGCTAAGTCTACTTCTGCGTCTCTACGATCCGGCCATCGGTTGTATTCAAATCGATGGTTGTGACGTCCGGAACGTTACCCTGCGCAGCCTGCGACAACAAGTTGGAATTGTCCCACAAGACACTCTACTATTTGGCGGGTCGATTCGCGAGAACATCCTCTATGGCAGACTAGACGCCTCGGATGAAGACATCGTCTCGGCGGCTAAGGCCGCGAATGCACATGATTTTATCATGGAGTTACACGAACAATATGAAACGAAGGTCGGAGAGCGAGGTGCGCGGCTGAGTGGCGGCCAGTGCCAGCGTATTGGTCTGGCGCGCGCAATGCTGATGGATCCTCGAATCCTGCTGCTTGACGAAGCCACCAGTTCACTAGATGGCGAGTCGGAACGATTGGTGCAGAATGCTGTACACCGGTTGATGCGGGGACGCACAACGGTGATCATCGCGCACCGGCTTAGCACTATTCACTTCGCTGATCGGATAGCAGTGCTGGAGAAAGGACAAATAGTACAACTGGGTAGCCATAAGGAATTGATGGAACAAGGTGGTCTCTATGCGCGACTGTACGCAATGCAATTCAGCAATGGCAATGAAGACAGTCGTTGGACGGCGGTCGAACGCTCAGGAGAACGGGTGCTTCAACGAACCGCGACGAAAGTGGTCTGCTGATCATCCCGTTTTCGTCCGAGGTGTAAGAAGGAGAAAATACCTGAAATGCAGAAGCTTCTAGATGTGAGTGCAGAGCCGACTAGTCGATCAATGCTTCCCGAAAACACGCTGGTTGACATCCTGCGCTGGCGCGCCTCCTTCAGCCCGGACGATATCTCGTTCCGATTTTTCAGGGACGGGGCACAGGAGACCTCCAGACTGTCTTATCGCGAACTAAATGATGCTGCAAGTCAGATTGCGGCATTTCTGGGTTCACGCGGCAAGATTGGGCAACCCGTTCTGCTCCTTTACCCGGAAGGAATCGAATTCATTGTTGCATTGTTAGGGTGCATGCTGGCAGGCTCTCTCGCGGTCCCGATCCCGGCGCCTGATTACAATACCCTGCGAAGAACACGCCAAAGACTGGTGGCTATTTCCGAACATACTGGTGCGACACTATTGCTCACATCGATCGTAGACAATGACGAACATCTATTCGCGGAGTTAGCGACCAGCGATTCACAAGTCGAGTGGGTACGTCACGGCGCAGTGATCGCTCAGCAATGGTGTTCACCGACCAAAGTCCTACAGAAACCGATTATTGGGATGGACACTATTGCCTTTGTCCAGTTCACGTCAGGCTCGACTGGTAGGCCTCGGGGGATCTCAATCTCGCACGGGAATCTTGTTCATCAGCTGTCTGCGCTTGCGTGTTCAGGACAGTACGAACCGGACAGTCTAGTGGTAAACTGGATGCCGCACTTTCATGATTTTGGTCTTATCTATGGAATCCTATTCCCTCTATTTGTCGGAATACAGTGTCTGACCATGCCTCCCGTCGCTTTTTTACGCCGTCCCGTCCGCTGGTTGCGGCTAATATCCGATCACAAAGCCACTCACAGTGCCGCTCCCAACTTCGCATATGAATACTGCTGCCGGGCAATCAGCAAGAAAGACCTCCTCGGCATCGATCTCACCACTTGGCTCGCCGCTGGAATCAGTGCTGAGCCGATTGACCCTCTGACAATGAGGAGATTTTCGGCTCTCGTCAAGGATACAGGTTTCGATTTGCGCAACTTTTGCCCAAGCTTCGGACTTGCCGAATCAACATTGGGAGTTACGCAAACGCGGCCTTTGGAATCGCCACTTCTCTACGAGATAGACGCAACGAGCTTACTGGATGGCGATGTCCGAAGAGCGAGCAGCGATGGTGGTTTAACACGCACACTTGTCGGTTGCGGGAGGCCTATTGGATCTGACACCAAGGTCTTAATCGTTGACCCCGCAACGCGCACAATGTGCGCAAAAGATAAGGTGGGCGAAGTATGGGTTGCAAGTGGCAGCGTTGCGCTCGGCTACTGGCGTTCGCCAGGGGATACTGCGGAAACGTTTAAGGCGCATCTCGCAAACGGCGGAGGGCCGTTCTTGAGGACAGGCGATTTGGGGTTCATCAACGATGGGGAGTTGTTCATCACTGGGCGCCTTAAAGACCTTGTCATTGTTGGTGGTCAGAATCATTATCCACAAGACATCGAAAGAACGGCAGAGTCGTCACACTCCACCCTTCGCCCTCAGAGCTGTGCAGTATTCTCAGTGATGATTGGAGAACACGAGTCCGTTGTCCTTCTCGCCGAGGCGCGAGTCAACAGACAACGGTTTGCAGAAGTGATGAACTCGATCCGGAGTGCAGTGTCTTTATCGCACGGTGTGGATCTTTCCAGAATTGTCCTGGTCAAACCGGGCGGCCTAGCTAAAACATCGAGTGGAAAATTGCAGCGGCAGCAGTGTCAGCAGAATTTCCAGACAGGAAGGCTTGAGATACTCGCAGAGGAAGCTGCAGAAGTTGCTATACCCCGCGCTCGTGCAACTCCTTCTGTTGAAGACACCCCCCAGATCACATCACATCAAGAATTGCGACATTCATATGCCGAGGTGTCCGGTATCATCCGAGTATGCATATCGTCAGTGCTTGGGATCGATCCAGCAAGTATCGATGAGCATCTGCCATTCGTAGAATACGGACTAGGTTCGTCGCACCTTGTTCGCGCGTGTGCAGCCATCGAGGAGAAACTCGGGCAGCCAATTTCTCCAGTGCTCTCATTCGAGCACCCGACCCTTCAGGCACTCAGTAGAGCACTAAGTAGCGCCGTCGATGCCAATGAGCGCGAAGCCTCGGCATCAACAAGTCCGTCGGAAGAGCCAATCGCGATTGTTGGTTTGGGATGTCGATTTCCCGGTGCGTCGACTCCTGAGAACTTCTGGCAGCTTCTGACAAGGGGCGGCCAAAGCATAGACGTTGTACCTCCAGACCGGTGGAACCTGGAGAAAGTCTATTCTAAAGGGGCATTTGGCCCAAGACAGATGAACACGTGCTTTGGAGGATTTCTCAATGATGTAGGTCTCTTTGACCGCACGCTGTTTGGCATCTCAAAACTTGAAGCGGCACAAATGGATCCTCAACAAAGGATCCTTCTTGAGGTCGTGTGGGAGGCTCTAGAAGATGCCGGAATCGACTCCAAGATGCTAGCCAAGACTGCAACCGGTGTCTTCGTGGGAATTTCTAACTCGGATTACAGAGCCAAACTCTACAAAATGTCTGATGGCATCAGCCCTTATGCGGGGCCAGGAGGAGCACTGAGCATTGCGGCAAATCGTATTTCCTATTCTTTTGATCTGCACGGACCCAGCGTTGCTGTCGACACCGCATGTTCGTCCTCTCTGGTGGCGATTCATCTCGCTTGCCAGAGTTTGCGTACAGGTGAGTCGGATACGGCTGTGGCTGGCGGAGTGAATCTCATCTTGTCTCCCGAACCTACAGTGGCGTTCTCGCAGGCAGGGATGATGTCTCCCGACGGACGGTGCAAAACGTTTGATGCAGAAGCGAACGGCTACGCCCGAAGTGAGGGCTGCGGTATCGTTGTCCTAAGGAAGTTATCCAGTGCTTTAAAGGACGGCGATAGGGTGATCGCTGTGATTCATGGTTCCGCTGTGAATCAGGACGGCCACAGTAACGGGCTAACGGCACCGAATCCTTCGGCACAGCGCGATGTGATGTTGCGTGCTCTGAACAACGCGAACGTACGCCCTTTCGATATTGGGTACATTGAGGCCCACGGAACGGGGACGGCACTGGGCGATGTGATAGAGATGGACTCTATTGTTCAAGTCCTTGGGCACAAGATCACCGAAAAAGGTAAGTGCTTTGTGGGTTCGGTAAAGACGAATATCGGGCACCTCGAAGCGGCAGCCGGTATTGCCGGCGTCATAAAAGTGGCGCTCATGTTTGAGAACAGCATGATTCCTCCGCACATCAATCTCAAAGAGTTAAACCCCAAAATTCAACTTAATGGCACACGAATTGAAATACCTCGGCAGCTACTGTCTTGGCCGGGCTCCTCAGCTTTAATGGCTGGAGTGAGTTCTTTTGGGTTTGGGGGTACGAACTCACACATTGTGATTGGTCCTTCTTCGCCCATGGTTTCTGAACGGCCTATTCCAAATAGTCAATTGCAGTTATTGACGTTGTCCGCTGGCAACCGTGCTGCGCTGCTTGAACTCGCGGATCGCTACATCGACTTTCTCGATAACTCTTCACAATCGTTCGTCGATGTATGTTTTACGGCAAACACGGGGCGTACCCGTTTGTCGCATCGCATCGCCTTAATAGCCGGATCTGGGTCTGACGCTGCAAAATGTCTGAGGAACTTCATCGAAGGTGGACAATGCGGTGAGATCGTCAGTGGAGTGGTCGTGAAGCATGTTCCAGGCATCCACGTGCACTGCAACGGAATTGAGACCGAACTCTCGCTGGAACTGCTGGCTACGCTGCCGCGTCTGGGCAAGTTTTACCACGGGATTAAGCGAATGCTAGGTCCGGATCAGGGACGCCCCCGGGCTGCCGGTTTTGCTGCAGAGTACGCCCTCGTTCAGATGTGGAAACAGTTAGGAGTTACGCCGAGTAGCTTCAGCGGTGATGGAATTGGCGGTGTACTTGCTGAGTGCCTATCGGGTCGCAGTTCAATGTCGGAAGCCGTTCATGCAGGCATCGCAACGGGCCGATCAAGTCTTCCGAAGAGTAGTTCAACAGAGCGTGTGGATTCGAGGCTCCAAAGGTTAAATATAGCGGCCGATTGCAGTCAGAAGGATTTATTGTCGACGGCGGCACAACTGTTTGTCGTTGGCGTCGATCTGAATTGGACAGAGTTTCACGCAGTAGGGCATTCCAAACTCCGAATCCCGACATACCCGTTTCAACGTGAACGCTACTGGATTGGTGACTGACCCTGGCCCAACACCGGGGATTGACGATCGCGAACATCTGCCGGTTGGAGTTCGAATGTATTGATAGGGAGGAAGACGAGAATACGCCATCAAGTCACGTCTCGAATCCACCTGTAGTTCCGCTGTTACTGGCTCTGTAGTACACGGGCCAGAGAGGCAGGGGCAGTCGTAGCAATCTCATAAATGAGAAAGTGAATCCGTGAAAACTCAATGCGTCAATGATCCACAAATCAGTGTCATTATTCCGACTCGCAACCGAGCGCCCTCAGTTCGCAGTACGCTGGAGAGTTTGGCAGGTCAGGACTTTGCTTATCCATGGGAACTGTTGCTGGTTGATAACGGCAGTACTGATGATACGAAAACAGTAGCATCCGCCTTTTGTGATCGTCTGCCGCTAAGTCTCCTTAACGAAGCGATCCCCGGAAAGTCTCGATCGCTTAACCGAGCTCTGGAACATGCCAAAGGACATCTGATCGCGTTTACGGATGATGACGTGCATGTTTCCCGCAAGTGGCTTTCTGAGCTTCATCGTGCTGCCGCCATCTTCCCGGAGGCATCCGTGTTCTGCGGTCCAGTCACCCCCGTTCATCCGCCATCAAGTCCCAGTTGGTTAAGAACCCACTTGTTTTCGAGTGCATTATTCGCTCGGTTTGAGCCCACCCTCGCGGAAGGTGTTTTGCCGGCGCCCTTAGTTCCCTTTGGTCCCAACTTTGCACTGAGGACCGAAGCCTGCGCCGAAATGCGCTTTCGAATGGATCTCGGTCCCTCAGACAGCCGCAGACTCATGTGCGAAGATACTGAATTTGTGGAGCGATTTCGAAAACGGGGTGCGCAATTCATCTACGTTCCTTCGGCGTGGGTCGAACATCACATCCGTGGCGAGTTGTATTTGGCACCTAACCAATATAATCGTGCCTTCAATTTAGGGCGCAGCTTATTGATCGCCGGAAAACCGATCGTCTGCCTTCGAACCTTCGCTTTCTCGCCTAATCCTGAAGTCTCAGGGTTCGAGCACGCCGTGATATTGAATTTCTATCTCGGCGAGCTGTGCCAACTAGACATTCATGGCGACGCCATACGGTTCAAGTTAATTCGCAGACTCCTTGAGAGCCTAGGTTGGCATGGAGATGCTGCCTGGCTGGGGGCAGATGCAGAGGAATGGCTCCGGCAGTGCCCCCCGTCATTCGCTGCGTTATCAGGATAGAGGCCCCCGCTGAGACCGTGCCAGCAACAAACGCACAATCGAGTGAGATGGGATGAGGGTTTATGCGACATATCTGGAGCAGCAGCAGGGTTGCTGCAAAGCTGGCGGAAAGGATTTGAAGGCGATGCCGTCCATTTCGTTGATGCCATGGGATATTCAGCTCTGGCTCGTTTGGTATGAAGATATTGACACGGAAGAACAGGAATTGGCGTACAGGGATCTGCTGAGCTGTAACGAGCGTAAACAGGAGAAGCGATTCAAGTTTGAGAAGGATAGGTTCCGTTACCTTGTTACACGCGCTTTGACGCGGACAGTGCTGTCCCGATATGTGCCTGTGTGTCCGACCGAATGGCGCTTCCAAGCGAATCTGTATGGACGACCGGAGGCTGCGAATGAAGAGGCTAAAGATGCCGGACTGGTGTTTAACATCTCGCACACCGACCAGCTAATTGTTCTGGGAGTGACGAAAAGGCGAAGCCTCGGTGTGGATGTCGAGAGACTACAACCCACCGACTTTTCTATGGATGTTGCAGAAAAATACTTTTCTACCCGTGAGGTTACAGATTTAATGGCTTTATCCCAGAATGAGCGATCATACCGGTTCTTTGAGTATTGGACCCTGAAAGAGTCCTATATTAAAGCGCGTGGTATGGGACTTTCACTGCCCCTCGACCAGTTCGGCTTTTTCTTCCACGAGGATCGCTCGATTGCGGTTGAGTTTGAATCGCGGCTTGAAGACTGTCCAACACAATGGCAGTTCTGGCAGTTTCAACCAACGGATGAGCATTTGGTAGCAATTTGTTCGACTCGAGTAAGTGAGACACCTACTAGAATTGTTGTCCGCCGAGCCGTACCTTTGGAGAGAGGAGAGACGATTATCTCCGAATTTGTGTGAACGCTACACAAACCCAACGCCCTATGTTTCATTTGTACACAGGGAGGTCCGCGAAGGAAACCATGAAGGGAAATGGGCCGAGCCGGGGATGACCTCACTTGTCCCTATCCCGCGCCTCGCCCGCTATGACTCGCAAAGCTCACAGCTGCTCAATGCCACCATCACGGGCAGAGCTCTGGTCATAATGGCGGTAGAATTCCCACAGTTCCCGATTGCGAATCGGCTCTCCTGCCGCCTCGGCCCGCCGCCATTCACCGGCCCAATGGACAAGAAGCGTGTGCGGGTTGTGAGGGTGAACGAAATATCCGTCAACGGTCTCGCCCAGATCGATCCCCCCCCATCGTTCCAAGGCAATCTCGGTGCTCCGGTCACGGCAGAAGATCCTATACAAGCTGTTAAATTCGCGCCCCGAAGTGACGATCAAATAATTCAATAGCGGCTGTTCTAGACTGCTCAGTTCCATGTGCGGCACCAATTCGAGAGCCGACGCTAATTTACCACTAACTTCGTCCAATGGGAGAATTCCTCGTCGCGAACAGATGAAGCCGGTATTAGCGGCGAATGCAATCTGCTCCGGGGATAACCGTTCGACTTCGACGACAGAGTCTTTCCATACCCATTTCCGAATGTGTGGCATGTTGGAATGGGAAGTGATGAACCCATGCGCAGACAGATAGCGGAATACCGGCGCGACATCTTCCAATATCACCGTGTCCGTATCCAGATAGAGGAATTCTTCAAAGGGGCCCTCCCAAAGCACAAGCTTTCGGTAGTGCCCCCGCACAGTCCCGTGAAACTGACGGCTGATATCGTCACATCGCGCCAGAAGGTCATGATCCTGCCAAATCTCAAAGTTGAACCGCTCACGCACAAGCTGAAGCCGTTGAATCGATTCGTTAAATGGAATCATGCAGAGTGGCATCGCTGCATTGTGGCGTCTGAAACTATTCAAGAATGCGATGGCGATGTCGATCACGGCATCGTTTGCAATAAAGTAGACTCCCCGGCTGCATGCAGCCCCGGTTAAAGACGCAATGGTCATGAAGCACCTCATCTTTCTGCTTTTCCGCAGACTTCGGTAAAAGCCCTACTGGATTCAGAGCGCGCGGGAACAGCCATGGGGGCAAGGCGTTGATCCTCTTCGCGGCTCAAAAAAGGACCGACCAATTCTCCATAGAGCGTCACCCATTTCTGAGGTGATTTCCATGCATGCGAATGATCTCGATCGGTGACCAGGTCTATCGGCATCGTGCCCCCTTTTGAGCAATGCGGCTCTCACCACCTCATCGTGCTTGAGAGCGTTCGCGGTCCGGTAGCTGGGCGCGCTGTGAGTCAAGCTGGTAACCGCTTTCTAAGAGCCTGTTCACGATCTTCTGAGTAGGAGGACGAGGAAGGCGAGGTGAACGAACTGCAAGGTGGTATCAATCTTCCGTTCGCAGTTCTTTCAGAGCCTTCGGCACTTTTCTAGCCATCCGAAGGAGCGTTCGACGACCCAGTGTTTGGGCAGCACTACAAAGGCATGCGGTTCATTTCGTTTGACGACTTGAACGGTGGCTTCCAGGCGCTCCTTTACGCCATCAGCGAAGGGCTGGCCGGTGTAGCCGCCATCGACCAACACGCTTTCAACTCGCTCTAGATTCGGTCTGCAGCGGTCGATAGCCTGTAAGGCTCCGCTGCGATCGGTCACCTCGGCAGTGGTAATCGCGATGGCATGGGGCAACCCCTGCGTATCCACCCCAATGTGCCGTTTGATGCCGGACACCTTCTTGCCCGCGTCGTATCCCTTTTGCTCGGCGCTATCGGTGTTCTTCACGCTCTGCGCGTCAACAATCAAGAAGCTGGTCATGGCGTTGCGTCCCTGTTTGGCGCGGGCCTCGCCAACTGATTTTTTTTAAGGCCCGCTCCAGAACGCTGATACCGTCCGGACCTGGCTCGCTCCACTTGGCGAAATAGGAATGCACCGTGCGCCACTTGGGAAATCCATCGGGAAGCATACGCCACTGGCAGCCGCTCTTGAGTAAGTACAACACCGCATTGAATACTTCATATAAATCCACCTTGCGCGGCTTGGTTCGCTTTCGTACCCCTTCAAGCAACGGACGTACCTTCTCAAACTGCTCCCGGCTCACATCGCTCGGATACAGCTTTCTCGGCCCCATCCTCCATAGCTATCGCCTCTGCCGCCCCTCTGCATATATCCACCTTGATGACCTCACCCACGCACGTCGAAAGATCGTGAACAGGCTCTAAGGGACGCAATCAGTCTGGCCATCTACCCCATCCATTCTAGTTGCACCAGACGGTGAATTGGCCGCATAGAGCATGGGTTTCGAGCAGGTGGCGGAAGTTGAGAATCGTTGTCTCGTCTGGCGCGTGGGAAGTGTTGAACCAGTCGAGCAAAAAGCAGATGGGCAGCATCGTGCGTGATCCAATCGGCTGCCGCACCTTGCTCGCCTTGGGATAGTACGGCGCGCTCAAAGCCTCTAACTCGGCCCAAGGGACCACAACGTCCATGGAGTTAAGAGACTGCTCCCTGCGGCTGGTGCGGGCATACTTCTCAAAAATCGGCTGGCAGGCAAGGGTTATCTGGCGCATCGCGTTTTCGCTCCCCCCCAATTCTATGCAAGAATTAAACAGCTGCGGGCCTCGATCAACGGTTCCCTATGTAATAGGAACTTCGGGCTGCGACCACCAAATCCGGCCGCGCGCCAACCTTCAATCGCAGCACATGTGGCCCTGGTGCCGGTGACGAAGGCCGAAAACGGAGCACGTAATAGTTCGGCACATCGTTCATGATCGTCGTCAGATGTGCCTCCAGCGACTTTGCATCGCTGAATGCGAAGTATTCGCCACCCGTCAGTTGCGCAACCGTTTCGGGTCCGTTGCGCCGCATCTCTTCTTTCGCCGCCACAAAGGCAAGTTCGGCGAGGCGAAGCGGTGGTAACAGGTCGCCAGCGCAATCCCACGCCTGGATAGCCCGATTCTCATGTGCGTCTGGATCCGCGTTCGGCGCACGACTCATGCAGCCGTCCGGCGCATAAGGCGTATGTGAGTATGTCGTGCCCCCCGGGACAGGGATTTTCGCAGCATGATGCGCAATGTTGGCCCGTGCGCTTGAAAAAGCGAGACTGTAAATTCTAGTATTGGTCTCTCCCAGTATTTGCACCGCGTCTTCAACCGTACTTTTGCTGCTTAAGTCAGTTGTTTCACTCATTAGCAGAATTGTCCGCCGGTAGCGTGCGGGTAGAGCCCTCAATCTCTCGATGCCATACTCAATGGCGTCGAGTGTTGCCGCGCCATCATCGCCAGCGCTGAGATTGGCAATCCTATTTGCAGCATCTTCTGTGCCCTCGGAGAAATCAAGCTCGAGATGTGGAGCGCTGTCAAAGCGAATCACTGCAACCAAGTAACGGACATTGCCGATGATCGCCTCCAGCAGGGGCTCCAGATGCCGGTAATCCTTCAAATGGGCCGCGCCGCGTCCGCCGGTCTGCACCACGACGGCAAGCGCCAGCGGTTGAAGATCGGTGTCTTCTTCCATATCGAGCGTCTGAGGAATTCCATTGTCGAGCAATGCAAAATCTTTTTCCGTCAACGCGAAGACTCGTTCGCCAGATCGGGTTTTCACAAGAGCAGGAACGAGTACCAGATTAGCATTGACCGTCAGACTGTTCTCTCGAGTCTCCACTCTTTGCGCATCAATTTCGCTTGCAAGGAGCGCCAACAAAAGCAAAGCAGGCGTAAAATGACGCGCTCTCATGATTGCCTCCTTCGTCGGCTCTAGGTACAGCTGCTTACAGGGCGGGTGGCCCTGGTCCCATTTGCCTATATTACTCAAATGGGGGTGCCACAGATCTCGATTTTAACAGCCCGCGTTGCAAGTAGCGAGACTCCAGAATCTTCGGCATTGGGGTTTATTGGCGCGATCTGTGCCGGTTTCATCGATTAGCGAGGACGTTGGGGGCAGACGTGCTCGATGTGCGCATCTGGCATGTGAGCTACAAAAAATGTCGCAAGACAAGCTGACCGCCGCGTATTTTCATCTCCTGTTGCGTTTCCCCTCCCAGTCCGCTGGGAGCAATTCTATCGGATCAAGGAAGAGTTTCCACTGCTTCGACCAAAGCTGCATTACTCTAATCGAGAGCTGCAGGCTATCGCCATGCTGTGAATCAACTTCTGACGCTCCCAGTGCAGGAATTCTGCACGCTGGGTTCTGGGGAGCCGGAGACAGGTGACTGCCTCTCCGGCCATTCGGTGGGCGGGCCGTAAGGCTCGGCCCTACCGTGCCACTCGGGGTACATCGCGGTCTTCGGCTGGGGGCAATCTTTCTACTGGTGGGCGTGGGCATCGCAGCCAAGTCAGTCTTGACAGCTGACGCATGTTAGTTCTAAGCTCGCAATCGAGACTCCAACTATCCTGCGCAAGTTTTGACCGGAATCAATGTCTAGGAGTGCTGGGTTTCTGTTCTATCCTGTCGTTCCTGATTCACAAACAAAGGACATTGCAATGAGTGCCACACGAGTGTTGAAGGGCGGCGGTTTCCTGCTGCCTCTGCTGCTAATGATCGAGTTAGCTATGGGGGCGTATGCGCAGACGACCGCACAGTCGCAGGTGCCCGAGATTCACCAGTTGATGAAGGAAGTGCTAGAGCATCAGAGGGACGTTGACAAGCCGATGGAAAACTACGCCTACACCTCGGTGCGGGTGACTGAGGATCTGGACAGCAAGGGCAAGGTGACCAAGACGGAGCGCAATGAATTTGAGATCTTTTTCGTAAACGGCCGCGGGATTGCGCGCAAGGTGAAAAGGAATGACCAGCCGCTGACCGAGTCAGAGGAAAAGGAGGAAACCGAGCGGGTGACCAAGGAAATCGAAATGGCGCAGAAACCGGAGCTGGAAAAACCGGAGCCGAGAAAAACGAAGTCCGAGATGTCGCTGGCCGAGATTTTGGAGAGCGTGGAGATTGGCAATCCCCGCCAGGAGAACTATCATGGGCGGCCCACTTATGTTTTCGACATCATGGGGCGCAAGGACCTGAAAGCGCATGATATGTCGGAGAATGTGTCGAAGAAGCTGCAGGGGACAGTGTGGATCGATGTAGCCGACCGGGTGGTTGCGCATTTGGATGTGAGCCTGAACGATGACTACCATATTGGGGGGGGGCTGCTGGCCAATATCGAGAAGGGAAGTAACTTTCACTTTGAACAGGGGCCAGTGTATGGCGAGGTCTGGCTATCGACCGGGAGCGACATGACCATTGGGGCGCGGTTATTTCTGGTGAAGGGGGTCCGACAGCACATAGCCGAGCGCAAGACTGACTTCAAGCGGTTTAATGTGGATGCCCAGCAGGGCAAAGACGTCAAAGCTGTTGTGCCGGAGAATCGGCCTTACTGATCCGGCCCATAATATGGGCGACATTTTCGACATGAGTGCCTCTAGAGATGCATGGAGGATGGAGGATGTCCCGCGCATAGTTGAATGTCACGATCCCCTTAACTAGAATCACTGATATGGAGTGACCTGTCAAACCCCGCACATCTGTGGGTTGTTCTTGTTGTTGCTTTCGTCGTTTTTCGAAGGCAGGGCCAGCAACAAAGGGCTTTCCAGCCACCCCCCGTTTTCTTAGTGATTCTCTGCGCAAAGCGGTTTCCTTGGACGGGGATCGCTTACCGGGAATGGCGTGGCGTTATGCTTGCACATAAAGCCGGGGAAAAAGGATCTCCAGTGAATCAGTCGGGAAGCGGAGCGAGACTGGCCCCTTCTGTGTTGCTGAGGCGAGCAATCCCTCGGCCACAACATCGTTCAAGACGCGGCGAGCTGAGCGCTCCGGCAATCCAGTAATGCGCGCTGCTTCGCCGCGGTCGTATTCCCCTCGCATCAGCGCCTCTTCAAGAAGCCGCAAGGCTTCGGGCTTGAGAGTTTTGCTTTGCGCAACATACTTTTTGAATCGCCCCATTAGGGCTTCGATCTCGAACAAGCCGGACATGAACGTGACCTGGTCAAGACACGCTTTCAGAAACCACAGAGTGAATTCCTTTAATGCACGTAAAGAGAGATTACCCCGTCCGTCCAGATCATTTTGGCGCGGCATGTCGGCATAGTCCATCATTTGCTTGTACTCACTGCGACGTATCCCTCAGACCAACCGCATCTGTTATTCGTGTCTCGACTGTGATGGACTGTTGTCATGAGCGCAGAGACTGGAGTGGTAGTTCATCGTCGGAACCGCGCGGAGATTGCGCGTGTGGCAAGTTCGTACCGAGCGAGCGGTTTGGGGCGTAGCGAGTTCTGCCGCCGTCATGGGATGGCATTGAGCACGCTGAACCGCCATTTGCAGAAACAGTTTCAGGAGGAGGTCCGTCTCGGCAACGATGGTGTTGTGCGGAGCCCTCTGGTTGAGGTAAAGGTGGCTTCGGCCGTGAGTCCGGTGTGCACTGGGGATAGAGAGCGGAAGAAACCGGGTGTTAGGCCGCGTTGTTGACCTCACAATCGACTCGTGGACGGAAAGCTGGATACCATCTCCGGAATGTGTTCTCCCACTCTTCGTTGAGTACACGCGTTCGGATCTGAAGCAGAAGATGTGCTCCGCGTTGGCTCCACCCCATTTGCTGGCGTTTTACCATTCGCTTGCTGACGACCTGATTGACTGCTGACTCGACAAAACCCGAGGCTATTCTCTCCCCGTTTCGATAGCGCTCCCCGTAGTTGGGAATGAACTGGCGGTTTCGCTCCACATAGGTGCGCAGCTCCTCCACACCCTTCAGGAGTTTTCTGGTCGCTTCGTTCTTGGTCTCGAATGTCGCGGCGTCCAGGTCCATTTCCATGCCTTGCAACTCATCCAAGGCTTTAGACACGTTGCCATGCCACAAATACCACTTGATGGATTCCAGGCCTTTCAGCACCGGCGGGCGCAACTCACATTGATTGTCAGCATCGCCGAACTTCTCAGGCAGCCCCTTGGCAATCTGTTTCAGCACGGTCATGCGCATGGTCACGTGAAACCAGTCCAGCAGGTGCTCGGCTTCCGGGTGCAGGTACATTTGCACGCCGCGCACGTCCTCACCGCCGTCAGAGAGAAACGCCACCTGCTGGTTCGGCTGCAGACCGTGCGATTGCAGCAAATCAAAAAGGCGACGCTTGGGCTTTTCTGCATATTCCGGTGATGTGGGCACCTGATTCCGGTGATGTGGGCAGGCGTCGGAGCGAAGCGACGCTGGTTGCTTTTTACAGTAGTGAGGTTGCCCACATGAGTCAAGAAAAGGGTAAATAAATATCCAGTAGCATCATTTCGTTTCTTGCTTTTCCGAGGGGCGCGATTATGGATTCCGCCGGATGTGGGCAGGCATTACGTTGGCTCTGGGCAGGCATTCCGGCGATGTGGGCAGGTGTTCTTGTGATGCGGGGCAGTCGAAGACTGCCCCACGGGTTGCGGCATCAGGTTTTTGTTGGATTCGCCTGCTGCCATTGTTTTTCCATCCGCGTCACCTTCGTGCGAAGCGGTTCCCAGTAGCTTTCCGGTATCGCTGAAGTGCTCACTTCCTCGATGATGTCGGAGAAGTATTGCAGGCTGGTGATCGGCGTTCGAGTTCCAGCATTGAGCATCGCGACATACTTGCGGGCGCATCCGAGCAGGATGGCCCGCGTGATCTGCTGCAGTGAGACGCCTCGTCGATGAAGGCCCGCCGCGATCTTTTCGTCGGCAGCCGAGAAGCTGGCCTGAACGCAGGCCGAGGCCAGGAACAGGCCGCGTACCTTCAGGACGAACTCCGCCTCCGGTTCAGATGCGCAGTCGGATGTCTGTTGCCTTTGGTAGGGCCAGAAGCGATCGCGGATTTCGAGCACAAGCTGTGAGCCACCGTTTCTGATCACGCGGCAGACGGCGTGCTCCTCCAGTTCATCCAGGTTTATGGCGACCGCTGTTGGCGCTCTTGTCATCGCCTGCCCCAACTCGTCAACCGTTGCACTGAGGCGTCCGGTATGGCGATTGGCCATCAAGCAGGCATGGACGTAGAGCTTGAAGGCGCCATCGGGGAGGATCGTGAGAGCCTGCGTAAACTCTCGGCCCGCGGCGAACCATCCGGTGGGCTGTTTGAGGATCAACCGGGGGGTGCTCATGAGCGTCCTCCGATTGACTCCGCCGCTTCTTTCTTATTCTTGCGTATCGACTCGCCGTCCATCTCGATGCGATAGGCGTTGTGGACCAGGCGATCCAGGATGCTGTCGGCGATGGTTGGATCGCCGATCTGCGCATGCCAACTCTCGACAGGCAGCTGACTGGTGAGCACAGTCGAACGCCGGCCATAGCGGTCGTCGCAGACCTCCAGGAAGCTGCGCCGCTCGCCGTCGTTCAACGGCGCCATGGCGAAGTCATCCACCAACAGCACATCGGTGCGAGCGATGCTCTCCAGCAACCGGCCCAGACTGCCGTCGGCCCGCGCCTCGGCCAGGTCGCGGAAGAGCTTTGCCGCGGACCGGTACAGCACGCTGTAGCCGTCACGGCAAGCCTTCTGTGCCAGCGCTTGCGCCAGCCACGTCTTGCCGATTCCGGTTGGCCCAGTAAACAGGACATTGAGGTGTTGGGCCACCCATTGCGAGTTGGTCAGCCCGCGTATCGTCGACGGATCCATCTGCCGCGGATAGCGGTAGTTGATGTCTTCAACACAAGGCTCGGCAGAGAGCTTCGACTTCTTCAGCCGCCGCGTGAGCGCCAAGTTCTCACGCCACGTCCAGTGGTTGTCGACCAGCATGCCGAAGCGCTCTTCGAAGTTGAGGCCGCGAGCCTCCGGCTCCTCCAGTTGCTTTTGATACGCCTCCGCCATGCCTGTCAGGCGCAGCGCGTGGAGCTTGTCCAGAGTGGCTTGGTTTAGCATTGGCCAACCTCCCGGCGTGTCTGCTGGGCAGCGTAGTATCCAGGGCCGCGCAGGTTCTCATGCGTCACCGGAGAAGGCATCAACAGCAGCTCCGGCAACGGCTGACGGTCCAGACCGCTTTCTAACATCGACTTCACGCTTTGAAAGCGGTACAGCTTCAGACGCACAGCCCGTGTGCAGGCCGCCTCCAACCGCTCAGCACCATACTTGCGCTCCAGTCGAATCACCCCAAGTCACCCACGGTAAGGATTCGTGTTAAATTGTCACACTTGGCTCGTTTTGCTTTAGAATGAGGCGCTGTAGCCATAAACCTCCATTCACATGTCTGGAATCCGGGATACGGCGTATCCGCAGATGAAGAGTGCTCCGTCCGCCAGGGAGTTGGCTGATGTATACACGCCGAACTTCGTGGAGTTGGTGTGGGCGGAAGAGCGGACCAGAGAATCGGCGCCGCGCGTTGGTCTTCTGGCACTGCTGAAGACCTTTCAGCATCTCGGGTACTTCGTATCGCTGGCGGAAGTCCCACGCCCCGTACTCGAACATGTGGCACAGTGCACCGGCTACAGTTCAATCCCCGAAGATCTATTCCGTTATGGTGCCAGTTCGGCCCGTCGCCGGCACATGACCCTGATTCGCGATTACACCGGTGTCAAGACATGGGGCGACGAGGCTCAGAGGGCGATGGAGTGCGCGAGCAAGGATGCCGCGATGACGCTGGAAGATCTCCCCGATATCATCAATGTGGCGCTCGAGCAATTGGTCCGGCAACGGTTCGAACTTCCGGCATTTTCCGCTCTGCATCGGGCCGCGCAGCATGCCCGGGCCGTGGCCAATAGAGAGTATCACGCTTTGGTTTGCGATCGGCTCGATGCCGCGGCGCGAGAACGGCTGAGTATCATGCTGACCCGAGTCGAAGACGAGACCAAAAGTCCATGGCATCGGCTGAAGGAAGAACCAAAGCAGCCGACGACTGAGAATAACCGCGAGTTCCTAGACCATCTGGCCTGGTTGAAGGAGCAAGCAATCGGCCAGTGCATCTTTCGAGAAATTCCAGATGTGAAACTGAAGCAATTTGCAGCTGAGGCCCGTTCGCTTGACGTCGCATCGATGAACGATTTAACGGATACAAAGCGTCTTGCCCTCGCCGCAACACTCGTATTCGCTCAGATGGGCCGGGCATTGGACGATGTTGCGGATATGTATGTGCGGCTCGTACATCGGTTGCACAATCAAGCTCGCACTGCCCTGTTGGAGCATCAAGCCGAGCATGTGGAACGGACAGACAGTCTCGTAGCAACGCTTCATGGCGTGACCATGGCTTACCGGACCGAGGGCTCCGCGGAGCAGCGGTTATCCGCCATTGGAGAGTTCATCGATCCCGACTCCGACCGCATCCTGGAGCAGTGCGAGGCCCATCAGGCGACTGCTGGCGGGAATTATCTCCCCTTTCTTCCCCGGTTCTACTCCCATCAACGAGCGGCTCTCTTCAGTTTTCTGGAGAGCGTGGAACTACTCTCAACATCGCCCGACAAGAGCATGACCGACGCTGTTGCATTCTTGGTTGCACACAGGAAAAGCCGCCATGACCGACTACCCATCAGAGAGGAGGGCGCCGGCATGGAAGCCGCTCCCTGTCTCGATCTCTCCTTCGTGGGCGAGCCATGGTGGCCCTTTGTGGTGCCGGAAACGAAGCCAAAAGGAGAACCGACGCATGTCTCTCGTCGCTGGTTCGAACTGTGCGCGATCACGGAGGTGATGCGTGAATTGAAGTCCGGCGACCTTTGCATCCCCGGCAGCGACCGTTATAGCGATTTCAGAGAGCAGTTCGTGAGTGAAGAGGAATACCTTCTGAACCTAGCGTCGTATGGGGAGCGCTCTGGCGTGCCCACTGAACCGAAAGCCTTTGTCGCCGCCTTGCAAAACAAGCTGGAAGAGGCGGCGCGCAAAGTAGATCGAGAATTTCCAAAGAACGATTATCTGCGCATCGAAAAGGGAGAGGCAATCCTGAAGCGATTTCGGCGCAACTCAGACCCCGCCGGGCTTCGATCGTTTGAGCGCCTCTTGAAAGATCGGATGATTCCGGTCGGCATCCTGGACGTCCTCGCGGACACCGAAGAGTGGCTGAACTGGACAAGGCATTTCGGTCCGATCTCAGGCCACGACAGCAAACTCGCCAATCCCGCCGAGCGGTATCTCGTAACGACCTTCTGCTATGGATTCGATTTCGGTCCAACACAAACATCGCGATCAATACGTGGCCTCGACCGGAGGCAAGTGGCTTTCGTTAACCAGCGTCACGTCACCGAAGACAAGCTGAATGAGGCCATCACAACAGTCATCAACGGGTACAACCAGTTCTCCTTGCCGAAGATCTGGGGGTTGGGCAAACATGCCTCTGCCGACGGAACCAAATGGGATCTCCACGCCCAGAACCTCATGTCCGAATATCATTTGCGATACGGTGGTTATGGAGGGATCGGCTACTACCTGGTTTCCGACATGTACATCGCGCTTTTCTCCCGGTTCACCACCTGCGGTTCATGGGAGGGGCACAACATTTTGGACTACCTCGTGGAGAATGATTCGGACGTGCGGCCGGATACGATCCACGCCGACACGCAAGGCCAGAGCGCGGCGATCTTCGGGCTCGCGCACTTGCTCGGCATCCAGCTTCAACCGCGGATTCGCAATTGGAAAGGGCTTTACTTCTATCGCTCCAAACACGAAGTGCAATACGAACACATCGATCTCCTGTTCTCGAAGACGGTCGATTGGAACCTCATCGAGACTATGCTGCCGGAGATGCTGCGGGTCGCCGTGTCCATTGGAGCCGGCAGGATCAAGCCCTCGACCATTCTCCGACGGCTGGCAACTTACTCACGCAAGAGCAAACTCTATTTTGCCTTCCGCGAGTTGGGCCATGCGGTTCGTACAAGCTTCCTACTCGAATATCTTTCTGATGTCGAATTGCGGCGGCTGATCCAGTCCGCAACAAACAAGAGCGAACGTTTCAATCAGTTCGTTCAGTGGATCGCCTTCGGAGGCGGTGCGCTAGCCGCCGAAGGCGTACGCGACGAGCAGCGCAAGTTCATCAAATACAACCATCTCGTGGCGAATTTGCTGATCTTTCACAACGTCGTGACCATGAGCAAAGCACTGGAACGGCTCGCCGCAGAAGGACATGCGCTTGATGCGGAACTCATCGCATCTACAAGTCCATACCAGACCGAACACCTCAATCGTTTCGGGCGTTACGCTCTAAATCGAGACCGGGTTCCAGAACCCCTCGACAGTGTTCGAGAGTTCAGAATGCCACCACGCGCCGAAAGGATTACCCACCCCGCCCAAGTCGCTGTGTGACAATTTAACACGAATCCTTACCGTGGGTGAGAGCGAGACGGTGATCGCCGCGCAACAGGCGAACGGCTTTGGCCGACTCGGTGCTCGCGTTCTTGACCGCCTGGGCTTCGTCGAGAATCACATAGTCGAAGACGAGATCCTTGAACTTCAACGCGTCGCGGCGCAACGTTCCATAAGTAGTCAGGATCAGGTCGTAGCCGGACAGCAGCTTGTACCGATGCCGATCAACGCCGGTGAAATCGAGCACGTCCAACTGCGGCGTGAAGCGCTCGACCTCCTGCTTCCAGTTGAAGATCAGCGATTTGGGAACCACGACCAGCGAGGGGTTGACGATCTCGCCTTTGGCGCGCAGTTCGCGGCGGGTCTCCAGCAGCGCCAGCACCTGCGCGGTCTTGCCCACGCCCATATCGTCGGCCAGGCAACCGCCAAACGAGAACTGACGCAGGAAGTGCATCCATCCCAGGCCTGCTTACTGATACCCGCGCAGTGTGCCGATAAATCCCGCCGATTGCTCCGCAGGGTTGACCTGCTGAAAGCGCTCCAGTTCCTGGCGAACGCGGAGAAACGTTTCGTCGCAGTCGATCTCCGGCTGGGTGGCGAGCAGGGCATCGAGCAGCCCCGCCTGACCGGAGCTGAAGCGGATGGCCTCGCCCGCCGCTTCGCCCATCGCGGCCACAACGCCGAAGCGGCTCAGCCACTCTTCCGGCAGCAGGCCATAGGAGCCGTCATCGAGCGTCACCATCGCCTCGCCGCGCTTGAGGGCTTGCAGCAGTTGCGGCAACTGCGCCGTGGCGCCGCCATAATCGACATCGCCATGCAACTCGAACCAGTCCACGCCGCTGGTCACCTTGGCGCGCGTGAATGCGGCGTGGCGAAAGACCTTGCCTTCGGCGACAATGTGCCAGCCCGCCTGCGCCAGGGCGCGTACCGCGCGCGGCAGTTTGCCGGGATGCAGATTCCAGCCCGCCTCGCGGTTCCAGCTCGTGGGGAGATAGCGTCCACCCAGCTCATAGAGGAGTTCTGAGGCCGCCTTCTCCGTTGCAAAATCGCGGCGCACAAACCGCCGCGTGGATGCCTCGTAGAAGCCTTGCGCCGCTTCCTTTTCCGGGATCGAGCGGCCTTGGTAATCGAAGGACAAATCAGCGCTCAAGCGGTCCGCCTCATACCGTAGTTTCGGTTTGGAAATCTTCAGGCACGGTCGCGGGGTGAGCGTAACCTCTTCGAATTGCAAATGCTCAGGCAGATCGAGCGCGGGCAAAACCGGCGAATTGAGCAGACTGGCGAGAAACTCGTCCCGGTCTTCGGCGGGAACGGCAATCGATTTGCTTTTGCGAAGATGGGCGATCCAGGGAAAGGCCGCATCCTCATCGAGCGGGGCTACGCGCTCTGCCGTGAAAAGAAAGCCGCCGGGAGTAACCAGCAGCGGCCCGGCCACATCCATTCTCAGCGCACCGCGACGAAATTCTCCCGTCAATACATAGGTTTGGCGAGAAACTTCGCGCATCTGCAAGAAGAATTTCCAGGGATCGCCTTCATCCCAAAGCAGAGGAACCAGCTCAGTGTCGGCCTTTTCATGTGAGAGAAAGCAGCGGCCGGTACGAACCGCCCTGGGCAACACCGCTTTTCCCAGCACCGGCGTTACAGAATAGGAAGCGGAGACCGGCTCATAAGAGTTGTAGCCGCCGTAGCCGTAATTCCTTCCTCCCCCCATGAGCAGCGACAGAATTTCGCGGTCCTCGGCAACGGGCAGCGATGATACCGCCGAGCGTTGCAACGAGAGCGGCCGGGCCATCTTCCAGCCGCCGTTCTTCTTCGGCTCGCGGGATTCGAGCGAGATTATCAGCACTGCCGACTTCTGGCTTTCGGCAATTCCCACGATGTAGAGAATCTCCGCGTTTTTCGGCCAGCGGCTCTCCCAGGCAGCCGGTACCGGAGCGGAGAAGAGGCTGCTCAATTGAGCCTTCCACGGCGTGGGTTGTGGCGACGCTTTGGAGGCTGGCTTCGGCTTGAATCGCGGAGGGGGCTCGATTGCCGCCTCGGCGGCGTCCATTGCGGCATACCGACTGAGCAGCGACTCAGTATCCAGAGGCACCACGCGCGCCGCAACCGCATAGGAGAGGTAATTTTGCTCGTCCGCTGCCAGTACCGCGGCCCAGAGATGCTTGCAGGGCTGGTCGTTCTCGATGAAATAAGGGCAATCGCACAGGACCTCGAGCCGACTTCCTGTCCATTGCAACATCACTTGATAGAAATCCGATCCCCGCACCTGGGCGCCGAACTCCGCAGCGGAGCCGTATCCATTGCGCACCCGCCGCTGACGAAAATAGTCGTGTCCGCGCTCGCGGATCGTCGAGTGAAATTGGCTGGCCAGAATAGGAGCAAGAAGCATCGATGCGCGCCTTCAAGATTTCCAATCCATTTTATTAGGCTAGGCCTGCTATCGCTACAATTCATCAAACACGTTGCCGGCAGAGCCAAAGACTGCGTGGCGAACCCAAAGAGGCCCTCACAGAGGTCTGCTATCGTGCCTAAAATCCGAATCGTGTCTTCTCCTCTTATCCTCCCGTACAACTGGAGTTCGATATGCCCCCTACTCCAATCTCTGCATGTCGGACCTGTGTTGTACGCAGAGCACCTTCGGATGAAATCGATTGGGGCCCAGTACTCGCACTAACGCGAGCCCACGATCAAACCATAGATGTGTGAACCGTATTTTTTTACGATGCTGATCCCAATGCCTGGCACAGCCAGTAGCTCCGCATCGTTATGGGGACAGGCCGTAGCGATACCTCGCAGCGCCCGGTCGCCAAAGATCCGAAATGCCGGAACATTTCTGCGCTTTGCCTCGCTCAAACGCCAGGTACGCAATGCTTGCTCAATGCCAATCTGGCTCCCCGGTTCGGACGCAGCTGCTCGTGTTTTGCCCTTTCCAGATTGCGGTCGAGCGGTGGAGCTCTGTGACCCCATGGACTTTCCGGACTTCTTCTTGAGTTTGCGTTTGGCAACGGACCGTCGAGCATCCTTCATGACGAAGAGCACCGGCGTGGTCTGATTGGTAGCTCGCCCGGCTGGAGTAAGACTGACGGTGCGGTAGGGAATCTGTTTGCCTTGCTTTTCGAACACGGCATCGGCAAACGTCAGGAGCTCTGCCCGGGCCATGGCTCCTAACACCTCTTCGAAGTTGTCCCTGCTGATCTCATTTCCTGGGTAAAGCTCCGCGTAAAGCTTGCCGGTCGATTTGGTACGGACCGACTGCATGACGCTCAACACTCGATAGAGAGCCGTGCGCTCCTGTTCCGTTGCGTTTCGGAATCTTTGGGCAACGCACTTGGACGGAGCACAGAAATCGCAGGCGCCACAAGAGGTGGCGCTGTCCGATGTATCGCCAAAGTGGCGAACAAGAGACATCATGCGGCATTGATTGCTCTCCGCAAAGCGAATCATCTGGTCGATCTGTGCCCGCTTTTGTTCCCCCTGCAGGATGTAGGATGGGCGCCACTGCCCCTCGCCCTGGCTTACATTCTCCGCGAAATCAAGGACGGCGCCTTTGTGAATCCAAAGTTTCTCGATGGTTTTGTCGAAGAGTTCTTCCTCCATGGCCAAGGCTTTGCGGAGCCTTTCCTTAGGTTGGGGCTCTGCCTGAAGGTTTGCGAAGACTCGATCCAGCAACGAAACATCCGGGTAGTCTCGACTGAAGAAAAAGTCATGAGTGTGCCGGTCTCCATACGAATGCATGAGGATGGCGCGACTCGGATTCCCGTCGCGGCCTGCACGGCCAATCTCCTGGTAGTACCCTTCCAGACTGCCCGGCAGCGCGGTGTGAATCACGGTTCGAACATCCGGCTTGTCAATACCCATCCCAAACGCAGTGGTTGCCACCATCACATCCAGCTTTCCCGCCATGAATTCTTCCTGGACTCGCCGCCGCCTCTCGGCATCAAGCCCGGCATGGTAGCTGGCTACGGCAAACTCGCCTGCCCAATCCTCCGCCAAACTGTCCGCCTGCTTGCGCGTAGGAGCGTACACGATGGCTGGCCGGTGTTTGGCTTCGATCAAGATCTCGAGAGCAAGCGGAGGCCGCTCGGAAGGCAAAGCTTCTACAATTTCAATCCCGATGTTTTCGCGACGGAATCCATGGATAAAGTGTGTGGGCTCGGTCAGCCCGAGTTGAATTGCGATGTCGTTTTGAACCAGGGGCGTCGCCGTTGCCGTCAGTGCCAGTACCGGCGCAGGGCGAAGGCTCGGCAGATACTGGCCAAGCATCCGATAGTCAGGGCGAAAATCGTGACCCCATTGGGATATACAGTGCGCCTCGTCGATCGCGATCAGCAATGGTTTTCGCTTGGCTAACATCTCAGGAAAGCCTCCCACCCGGAGCCGCTCCGGCGCAATGAAGAGAAACTGCAACCTTCCACCAAGATACTCGGAACAGACCCGGCGGGATGTCTCACGATCGCGACCTGAATGGATGCACTCCACAGCGAAGCCTCGCTCCTTGAGCTTCAGCACCTGATCGTCCATCAATGCGATGAGCGGGCTGATCACGAGAGTGGTCCCGCCCCGTGCCAATCCTGGCAGTTGGTAGCAGAGCGACTTGCCCGAGCCCGTCGGCATGACGAGCAGTGCGTCTTTGCCCGCGGTGACTGCCTGGCAAACGGCTTCCTGATTGGGCCGGAACTTGGAGAAGCCGAATGCGTCTTGTAGAAGCTCGGCGAGAGTCGCGCTTTTGGAGAAGGTCCGTGGGCTTGGCAGATCGGGAGAATCGGAGATCTTGGGAAGGACCTCGATCGCAGCTCGTTGCACCGGCGAACTCTGACGAACCTTCCCGACTACGGAACGGACGTATTGACTGATGCCATCCAGAAATGGTTCCAGCCGGGATTCGCCGTGATGGATCTTTTTGAGGAATGCCTCCCACTGGCCGGTCATCGCCGGGCTCTTCACTTCCGGATGAACTACCTCAATGAGATGGATCCCCTTTTCTGTAGCCTCCAGGTTCTTCCCCGTGCGAACGATGAAGCCGCGCTTCAATAGCACTTCGATCGTAGCCGCCCGCGTGGCAGGCGTGCCGAGCCCCGTCTCTTTCATCGCTTCGGACAGTTCCCTCTCGTCCAGGCTTTGGCCCGCCGTCTGCATCGCGGTCAGGAGAGTGCCCTCGGTAAACCGCTTCGGGGGCCTGGTCTTCTTTTTCTTGGTTTCTATTTCTCTAACGTCCTGAGCCTGCCCCCTGGCAAGCGTTACCGGCAATATCTGTTCGGCAGTTTCCTCCTCAGCACCGCCACTGGTAGCCCGCTTTCGTCCTTCCGCCCCGATATCAAGCGCCTTCCAACCCATCTGTTGCACTACCGTGCCCGTGGTTCGATAACGGTCCACAATCTTTCCGTTCGCGATTGCCGTAATTACGGTCGTCACAGCTTGGAGGTAATCGTCATGCCACATCATGAGGAAGCGGCGGCAGATCAGGCCGTAAACCTTGCGCTCGTCTTCGGCAAGGTGGACCTTTTCAGGAGTTACCGCAGTGGGAATGATGGCATGGTGGTCACTCACTTTCGTGTCGTCTACATACCTCTTTCCCAGCGGGCGCTCTCCTGTCCCTGCAGCCAGTTGTTGGGTATAGCTTGACGAAACCGCGGCAACAATTCCCCGGACGGTAGCGGCAACATCGGCTGAGAGATGACGGCTATCCGTTCTTGGATAGCTGATCAGTTTGTGCCGTTCATAGAGAGCCTGGGCAGTATCAAGGGTTTGTTGCGCGCTGAAGCCGAACAGGCGATTGGCATGCCGCTGAAGTTCCGTTAGGTCGTAAAGCAGAGGTGGTTGCATCCGCTTCGTCTCGGAAGAGAGGGACGCGATGACTGCTTCCCCCGTTTGAGCACGCAGGACAATGAGGTTGGCTTCCTGACCATCGGCGGGCAATCGCGAGGCGTTCGCCGGGGCGTCGTTGTCCGCGCTCGACCTCGCTTGCGGGCGGAACCAGGTTCCTTGATAGCTTTCCTTGTTCCGATTGTCCCGCCCCTGAAATGTTGCAACGACCTCGATGTACTCCTCGGAGACAAAGCTCCGCAGAGCCAGTTCGCGATCGACGATCATCGCCAGAGTCGGCGTCTGCACCCGCCCGACAGAAAGCTCCTCGTTGTAGACAATCGAATAGGCGCGTGACAGATTCATACCAACCAGCCAATCGGCTCTGCTCCGGCCGCTGGCGGCGTCAGCCAATCGATCGTATTCACTTCCAGGACGAAGCTTGTCGAACCCCTTGCGGATGGCATCCGGAGTCAACGAGGAAATCCAAAGCCGGCTGACGGGCTTTTTGCACTTCGCCGCCTCGTAGATGTAGCGGAAGATCAGTTCTCCCTCTCGCCCAGCGTCGGTCGCGCACACGATCCGCGACACCCGCGCGGACGTCAGGATTTTTCGCACTACCTCGAACTGATCTTTGGTTCTCTCGTAGACAACCAGAGGCCACTGCCCGGGCAGGATCGGCAGTTGATCGAAGCGCCACTGCCGCCATTCAGGGTTGATCTCGTGAGGCTGAGCCAGGGAAACCAGATGCCCGATAGCCCAGGTGACAACATAGCCGTTCCCCTCGAGATAGCCCTTGCCACGCTGGCCGGCTCCGAGGACACGGGCAATGTCTTGCGCGACTGAAGGCTTCTCGGCGAGAACCGCGATGGCACTGGATTCGCTTGCTTTCAACTGTCACCTCAGGCTACGAGACCATACCGCCGCGGGCTGGCCCTTCCCCGATGTACTCGTTCTTGTTCCGCCGCCTCGGAAGAGGCATTCCACCATCGGTGCCATGGCTGCAGGCCACTCCCAACGCAACTCCCATTCGCTGCCTCAACATGATCACCTCCCAAGGCTGCATGCACTCGTAATCTTTCATTGCCGCCAATTCCCAGACATGCCGCCTCAAGGCACTTCGACATCCACAGGAGCTCCATAATTGGTGGGGGCTGCTCCAGCCTCGACGCCCAATTCCCCGCTGTAGACCGAAGCAAAAACCTCTTCCATCCGCCCTTCCTTGTAGAGCTCATCGAGCGAGGCCAGCCCAAACGTCTCCAGAAACAACTGCGTAGTCCGCCAGATCCTCTCCCGCCGTGGCCCGAGGCGCGCAGTACGTGCGATCAGCTTGCGGTTGCGCAGCGTGTCGATGGCGCTCGCGCTTTCGATCCCGCGGATAGCATTGATGTCGCGCGTGGTCACCGGCTGCTTGAGCGCCACGATGGCCAGTGTCTCGAGGGCCTGCGAGGTCAGGGGTTTGGGCCTGCGCTCGGGCATGAGCCGTCCGATCAGATCGGCATACTGGGGCTTGGTTTCGATGCGGACCCCATGAGGCCGGCGCCGCAGCTGGATGCCACGGTCGGCGCCCAGAAGATCGGCTTCGAACTCCCGCAGCGCCTCGTCGACCTCGTCCTCGGTGACTGCGAGGCACTCGGCCAGGGCCTTAATCGTCACCGGACGGTCGGAGGCTACCAGCAGCGCCTCGACCTTGGGCTTCAGTTCCCATATCTGTTCCAAGAAAACCTCCCCTCAGAGCCCCAGCTTGCCGGCCGCGGCCTGGCGGTCCTTCTGATCCTCGCGCGCATAGCGGTGCACCATGGCGATCGACTTGTGCCCGGTCTGCTTCATGATCTGCCGGTCGGTGGCGCCGTTGGCCGAGGCCTCCGTCACAAACCCCGCCCTGAGCGAGTGCCCGCCGTACTGCTCGGGATGGGCCAGATGCGCTCTCCGAACCAGGCGCTGGACGATCCGCCCGATCGAGTCCTTGTCCAGACCCGGGCCGACGTTGCCATGCTGGCCGACGCGGCGGAAGACCTGGCCGCTTTTCACGCCGGAGATTTTGAGCCAGTTCTCGAGAGCCATCACCGGGCAGGTCATGTCGTGGACCCCCAACAGGATCTCGACTTCCCTTCCCTCCCCTTCCTGGTCGGTCTTCGAACGCGGGATCGTGAGCGTGACTCCCTTGCGGTGCCAGGCGATCTCTTCGACCTTCAAGGCCGCAAGTTCGGACCGCCGCAGGCTCCCGGCGAAACCGATGAGAAGCAGCGCCTTGTCGCGCGCCGCCGCGATCGGGCCCTCGAGGGAGTTGATCAGCTTCACGAGCCGGTCCCGGGTGAGCGGCTTTTTCCTGGTCTGGGCGACGCCCAGTTTGCGGCGGATCCCGTGCAGGGTGTCAGCGACCAGGCGATGGTTCATGGTGGCCGGCGAATCGAGATTGTTTTCCTTGTGCGCCCAGTTGATCGAAGTCAGCCGGCGGGTGATGGTGGCCGCCTTGCGCGGTTTTTCGTCTTCCATTGGCGTGGCAAGCGAGGTAAGATAGAGGGCAACCGTGGACGGAGTCGCCGGAAGCGATGCCAAGCCGTTCGCGTCGCACCACGAGACGAAGTGCCGCCAGTCAGAGTCGTACGCCCGCCGGGTCGCCTTGGCCTTGGCCTGCTCCATATATTTGTGGGCGGCCTGGACGGTCTCATACAGCGGATCGCCCAAGGGCAGGCTGGGGAGACGGTGGGCCAGACCGGGTTCGGCCTGAATCCTGGCCGGAGCGGCATTTGGACCCGGCGGCAGGATCTCGGGCTGCGGGGTTGTTTCGGTGGTTTCTGGCATCGGTGGCAGATTCTCCTAGTTAAGTCCCAAAAATTGCCTCAAAAGTCATTCTACGCCAGCGTGCCTGAGAAGGATATATTATCAGGCGTTATAAATTTGATTCATGGTGCGCGGACGCGCATTAACATGTACACCGTGCTATGCTTCGATTATGCCAGCAAAGCCCCGGTGGCACGCCGATCTCGACAAAATCCGCGCCGCGGCCGAGGCGCTCAAGGCCCCCTTCCTCGACCGCCCGGCCATCGAGCGCCTGTTCGGCGTCAAAGCCCGCCAGGCCAACAAGCTCATGCGCCGCCTGGGCGGCTACCGGCTCGGCAATGCGGATCTGGTCGGCCGCGAGGACCTGCTGGCCAGGCTCGACGGGCTGGCCGGCCCCGACGGCTATCAAGGGCAGGTTACCCGCAGGGCTCGGGTGCTCGAGGCCCTGGACGAGGTCCGCGGCCAGGCCCGCCCGCGCCGCGTCTCCGCTCCCCCTCCCCGGAGACAGGACGCGGCGCTGCCCGAGGGCGCGCGCCTCACGGGGCCCGGCGAGCTGACCATCTCCTTTACTTCCGCCGAGGATCTATTGGGCCGGGTCATGGGCCTGGCCCAGGCGGCTTCGGAGAACTTCGCCGCCTTCGAAGCGGGCCTGCTTCCCTTCCCTGCCCCCGATTCGCCGGATCCGGATTCCGTGCCCGGGGACCTCCGATGAGCGAGGAAAACACCCAGCTCGCCATCTCGGTGACCCGCTACGAGGGGCCCTTCGATCTGCTCCTGGGCCTGATCCGGCGCAACGAGTATCCGATCGACGATCTCCCGGTTTTGGAGATTACGGGTCAATTCCTGGCCTACGTCAAGACGTCCCCGGAACTGGACTCCGAACTAGGAGGCGAGTTCGTCGAGGTGGCCTCCTGGCTGGTTCTGCTCAAGTCGCGCAGCCTGCTGCCGGCTGCGAAAGACGACGGCCCGACCCCTCAGGAGGAGCTGCGACGGGCTGTACTCGACCACGAGACCCTGCTGGCGACTTCGGATTTCCTGCGTGTGCGCGCTGGGAAATCGCGCCCCGGGAGCGCAGGGGCGCCGGGCGCGCGAGGCGATCTCGTGCTTGAGCTCTCCGACGAGGACAACCCCACGGTTCAAGACGTGCTCGAGGCTGCCCGGCGGGCGCTCGAGTCGGCGCGGGCCGCCCGCTCGCTCGAGAATACGGAGACCGGAAGCGCCTCCGTCGAGGACCTGGCTCGGTGGATCGGCGCCCGCCTGGCCTCGGTTCCCCTCTCGACCGCTGTGTCGACCGGGGACTGGTTCAGGGAACTTACCACCGGTCAGGCCCGGGCCGCGCTGCTGCTGGCGTTACTGGAGCTGGCCCGGAAGGGGATCCTCCTCCTCTATCAGGGGGAGGATTATGCTCCGATCCGCGTCAAACCGCTCGAGGCAGTTCCTCCGGACCTTCCACTCGATGCTTTCTCGTACGGTGACGCGTCTGCAGCTGGCTGAGCAGAGGGCTTCGGCGGTTCGATGCGAAGAGGTGTTTGGGGCGCCCGGTGTTCGTGCCGCGTCGAGCGGGAAGCAACCTGTACCGCGCCGGCTCCGGCGTGCGGGCGATCGGCCCGCATGTATTCCCCCTTGTTCAGGATGGCGGACGAGTCTAAGTCTGGGGGACGAGGTCTGGCGACGGGGGCTGGGTGAAAGCGGCCCGCTCGAACTGTTGGTAGAGGGCAGCCCGCTGAAGCTCCCGGCGGCGAAGTGTGCGTTCAAGATGGACAGTTCCCTCCCCCGCCGCCGCGGCCTGGGCATATTCGCGGAGGTCGGCCGCTTGCGCCTGCAGCAGCGCGATCAGGTCGTCGGCCAAACCCTCGATGCGGGCGGTATGCGAGGCATTGCTCATTGGAACTCCTTCCGGGACGTGAGAGATGTTCGGCTTGAATCTACCTGGATTCCGGTTTGGTTTACTGCCTGAAGTATAGGTGGCGGCTGCAATGTCGGCACTATTTCGGTCGATCCGCATGACGGACAATGTTTTGCAGAAGCAGGGCGGGAGCGCGGTTCGGATGCGTGTCCGTTCGAGGCATACACATTTGGGCTGCCCTGCGAAATGCACTGCGGATTTGGAAACCCCCGTGTCTTGCTAAATGGCGAACACTAACATGTGTGTGATATTGTGTGCTGTTTCGTGGGCGGTTTCGTGTGCGTCGAATCGGTGCGGAATGGGGGAATGGAGCGGGCCGAGCTACTGGGCTTCAACCTCCCTGCCCCACAAAGTTCAGGCTCCATTTGCGCTAGTCCATCGAATTGCCCACGTCTCGCAAACGCGCACGAAGGTGCAATCCGGACCTTTTCGTTTGGAGTTAAAGGAGTCGCTGTAGGAGTCGTTTCGTCACAATTGCCTAACACACAGTGTGTTCTAAGCGTACACGTAACGTATAGCACACAACACTTGCAGGCACACATGTGTGCACACTTGCAGACGAACCAGATAAGTACACAAGTACGCATACCAGTGACGTATACATGTGTACCAGGCTGTGTAGTAGACTGAGTTGTGTAATTACAGGTGTGCCCTTCGGTGTCGGACACTGCAAGTACACGCTTTTGTGTCGTACACAACTTGGTGTGCGCTTCAGAACACGGCGCGCACCCTTCATTCGCTTCGCCGAGCTGGACGTTCAACTTCCCGCAGGAGACTCCAAAATGCCAGTTATCGTCGCCGCAAACCCGAAGGGTGGAAGCGGAAAATCTACATGTTGCATTGTCCTAGGGACAACGCTTGCGAGCCTCGGTGGAACTGTGCGGGTAATTGATGCCGATCCCCAGAGGACCTTGGGCCGCTGGAGTGAGGGAAGCAGCCGTTATAAGGAAATCGTTGCAATACCCAACCCGGGAGAAGATCTAACAGACCTCATCGACCGGCTGGCATCGCAATATCAGTTCGTCATCATCGATGTGCAGGGGACCGCAAACCAGGAAATGGCCGCTGCAATGTCCCGCGCAGACTTAGTTCTGATACCGATGCAAGCTAAGACAGCTGACGCCGATGTAGCGACAAGAGCCATTGGCCTCCTTCGCTCCCAAGAGAAGCTCTTTAAGCGCTCAATCAGGCACGGGATCTTATTCATGAGAACGAGTCCGATTATCATCACGCGCGAAGAACGAGACATTCGGCAAAGCATCGCAAATGCACAAATACCGCGTTTCACTACGAGTCTGAATGAGCGAACAGCCTATTCCCATATGTTTGCCCAGAAGATGTCCCTAGAGGAACTTTCATCTGCCGAAACAAACGGCCTGCCCGCCGCCATTGAAAACGCGGCCAAGTTGACTGCAGAAATCATCGAAACGCTTCGGGGCAATAAGGAGCTGGAAAAATGAATAAGACCGATCCCTTTGCTACTCTCGCTGACTTTACTCCCAAGCAACCGCCAATGGCAGAAACTGCGCCTCCGGCATCACAGGTGAACAGCCACGCTGAACAGCACGGCTTTTCAATCAGTAATTTCGAGGAGAAAGCGAGACCGTTCGAATCACGCAGAGTCTCCCGAACCCCAAAGACTCTAGCGAAAACAATCAGACTGAGAGTTGCTGACTGGAACAAATTCGTGAAGTTCTGCATGGAAAACAACTGCACCGCGGCAGAAGGTTTTTCGCTCCTAACCGCATCACTGCCTCCAGACAATTGAAGACGAGATCCAAGGTGTCTTTCGTTAGCCACGCATAGGCTGATTGCGATGCCAGCAAACTCAATGGGTAACTAAAGAACTTGAGGGCATGGACCACAGGGCCCTCATCATTGAGCTACTTGCTCCCTCTGTCTAGCCTCGTCGCATCATCCAAAATGCTTCCCAAGGCTTCCGTACTCTGGCTGTAAGCAGTCTATTATCTCGTTACTTTCATTATGGTTACAACCAACCCTACAGCCCAAGTACGGAGATTCGAACCGTCTACGCCATCCGGTTTCCGTACTCTGGCTGTATCTGCGCATCTATCTCGTTGTGTTTCAGCTGTTTGATCACGTGCTTACAGTCCAAATACGGAGTAGAGGACTCCAGACCCCCCACTTCTCCGTACTTCGGCTGTAACCGTCTCTGCATACCATTGATTCTTCAGATTTTAGCTGTGTCATTCAATACGAAGATAAATACCAAGATAGAGGAGTCCCCACCTGAATTGCACCCCTCCCACCGCGTCAGACCCGAAAGTAGATGGATTTATCTTGTTGTTTTTGTTTAACTTCCACTCGATTACAGCCCAAGTACGGGCCTGCGTCCGCCATATATTTTAGCCGTCCACTCATTCCGGCGAACACCGGAGTCGCGCCATCACAGACGCCTCAAATGCCTTCGACATTCTTCCTCTTGGGTGTTTCCTTCAGAATCTACCTCTATATCGGCCTCGCCGTGGGCACGTCAACCGGAAGAGGGCTGCCAGTGTCCCGATCTCGCCACGAGATTTCCCCCCAATCCCGTACTTAGGCTGTATTCACGCGCACAACTCATTTATTTATCTATACTTACATGTTCTGGACACCCTGGCCTTCTATTCGTCGCGTTGACCCCCGTACTTGGACTGTAAAAACGCCCGTACTGGGACTGTATTCTCCCATACTTCGGCTGTAAGCGCCCGTACTGGGACTGCGCTGATCCGTACTTGGGCTGCACTCGTCCGTACCTGGGCTGTACAAATCAACCTCTATCTAGCTTACTTTCATCGCGTTACATTCATTCAGGTTGTCTTTAGGCTGACTTAGGTGAAGAAGAATTCAGAACAACAACAACTCTTGCCAGCACCCGACTTTCACCGAACCAATAGCCATGCGTTTTGTTGATGATGTATTTGTCCGTTTCCGCCACACCTCAAACTCCTCGAATTCCCACTAGAGCATTGCCAACCTCTACACCGCATATCACACCCAGTGCAATCATTTCCCTCCAAAACCACCCAGAACGAACCCTCGCCCTATTCAGGCGCCAGATTCCCGTACTAGGGCTGTACAAACCACTCGTTAACTCGCTTACTTTCTTCCGGTTGTACAAACCCAATGCACAAACCTCACATTTCTGAAGAGTGTTCCCGTCGCTACCCTGTAACATGAATACCGAGTGATCCATGCCCAAGCCGCAAGCCCATCGTCAAACCACCATCGCGCCCAGCTCAACTGAGACAACTGCAGCACTCGTTCCCTATGTTCATGCCGACTTGGTCCGCACGGAAAGGAACCTGCTTCAGATCGGGTTTTTCGGCAGCCACGACCCCCGCCAAAAGATATCCAGGCGTCGAATCGAGCAGGTTGTTACGCGCGACGGCCGTCCAGTGACCATCGTGGCTGAATTCGAAGCCCCGTTGCGTCTCGGCCTCCCCTCAACAAACGATCTCGACCGATTTCTCGTTTTCCTGAAACTCGCCGGGGAACAGCGTGCCCGCCAAGGCCGCCTAATGAATCCCATTTGCTTCTCCGCTGCTAGGATGCTGAGTGAACTGCGCCAGTCTGATGGGAGCAAGAACTACGACGCCATTGAGGCTTGGTGTGATCGCATGAAACAGACCTCCATTCGATCAGAGATGGCTGTTTTTCTGTCTGAGTCGCGGAAGTATGCGAATCGCTCTGTTAGCGTGTTCCGAACATACGAGCGGCTCGGCGAAGAATCACTCGTTGGGCGCAGAGAACGAAAAGATGATTTTGCAATCTGGGTGGAAGACTGGCTCCTGGACAATCTGAACAACGATTTCATAGTGCTTGAGGACCTAAGCACATACATTCAGCTCTCGCGCCCAGTTGCAAAAGGTATGTTCGGGCATCTCCTAGTCTGGTTCAGAGCCAGTAATGGCCGCAAGGTTGAAAAAGACTACAACAATCTCTGTGCTCTGCTAAACATCAAAGCCTATACCCAGTTTTCGAGGATACACGATAACCTCGGCAAGTCGCTTGACGAGCTGAAAGGAATAGGCTACATATCCGAATGGGAAATTGCCCGAATGTCGTCAAAAGACGGTTACAAAATCAACATGTGGCCTGGCGAGAATCTTCTCGCGTTCCTGCGAACCCATACTAAGGCACTCAATGGCAATGGTCATGGCCTCCTCGAGACGGCGGTAGACCAGCAAGCTGGCGCGTCATCTACGCCACCCTTGCTAGTAGGCGATAAACAGCAGGCATTGCGTGCGCTGCTTGCGTACGGGGTAGCTCCACGTAAGGCCGAACAACTAGCACGAAACGTCGATGCTGCCGACATTATTGACCACATAGAATATGTTGACTTCATCGCAGCTTCTCCCGGTCCACGCAAAGTGAGAACCCGCACCGGCCTTCTGATTAGTCTGCTTGATGAGAATACACCTGTTCCTTCAGATTTCATGACGAGCCGCAAGCGCAAGGCAGCAGAGGCAGCCGCCGGAGCCGCTAAACAGATTGCAACGGAAGTTGCAGTTGCTGTGGACACAGGGCGTGCAGAGTATGAAGCATGGGTTGCCACCCAGGTAGATGCAGCGCTTCAACGGCGGTTTCCAGGCGAGTTGCTTTCCGTGAGATTAAGGGACGAAGCAGCCATTCAAAGCAAAGCGAATATCCGGTTTGCCCAGATTCCCCCCAAGTTCAAAGAACAGGTCGCGCTGCAAATTATCCGAAAAGAGATCAGGGAGGATCTCGCACTTCCGACGTGCGAGGACTGGTGCAGAACACACGCGCAGTACGATCTCTTTAGCTAGATTGCGGGTACGATGGGGGAAGGGAAATTCCCCAGAGCCGAGGTTTACAGTCAAAGGGGTCTAGGACAAAAAATCTCAACAGATGAGCCTACAAGTGGCTTTGGCTCGAAGAGCAATGCAACCTCGCAGGCTTGACTACCCGGCCTTTTGGCAATTCCTTCGCTGAGCATCTTGTCGCACCGAAGCAGGCCCTGGCGAAAGAGGTTCGCGAACAGTTGGCATTACCAACCTTTGAGGACTGGTGGAAGTTACACGCGCAGCGGGACCTGTTCGAGAAATAGACTGCCAATTGTGCGATGGCGTTGGCTTTGTCAGGACAACTCTGCCCGGCGGCGCATCCGCTACCAAACCCTGCCAATGCCAGATTGACCAACGCATTGCCCTTGCGTTGCGCCGCGCCGGCATACCCACACGGTACGAACACTGCACCCTGGACAACTTCGACGCCGCCTATCCAGGTGCGGACCGCTCTCTGACTGCGGCACAAATGCAGGTCCGCGGTTTCGCCGCCAACTATCCATTGGAGACCCGCGGGTTTCTTCTTGTCGGAACGATCGGGACAGGGAAGACCCATCTGGCTGTAGGCGCGCTTAAGGCACTGTTAACCGAACGGGGCGCCCAATGCCTATTTTGCGATTATCGCGAACTCTTGAGGCAGATCCAGAACACCTACAACTCCCAGGTAACAGCCACGGAACTCGAGATCCTGAATCCAGTCATGAATGCCGAGGTGCTAGTCCTTGACGACCTCGGCGCCATTCGCCCCAGCGAGTGGGTGTGGGACACGGTCTCTCTGATGATCAACAGCCGCTACAACAGCATGCGCACGACGATTATCACCACCAACTATCCAGCGTTGGGCCCCGGGGAAGGCGCCCTCCGCGCGGAAACGCTCGGTGACCGAATTGGAGAACGCATGCGGTCACGTCTGATAGAGATGTGCAGAGTGATCGAAATGCAAGGCCAGGATTACCGTCAACTGGTGGGACGCCAGGAACAATATAGACGCACCTGACGGAAGAGGGAAGGGAATTGATCGCCGAGCGCGCGGAATATGTCCGACGCTCGCGGTACGACACGCTTCCTGCCTGCCGGCCCCGTCTAGACTCCGCGTGTCTCTCGTGAACCTTGGCGACTGCAAGAATATGCTCCCAGCATTGAACAGAAGCCGCGTCTCGTTGTTTGTAAAATAGTAAACATCTGCGTATCGTATTCTTGGAGCAAGTGGTTGACCGTGCCAGCGTTGTCGCTTGGCCCCATAGCGGTTGGACCAGTTGCCCGATTTGATCGGGGAGAAAACATGGCAATTTCAGACATTCTGACAAGTATTGATCGCGAGATTTCCCAGCTGCAAGAGGCCCGCGCATTACTGGGCGGCGGAGCCGCGTCTGCGGCGAAGAAAGTATCAGCTCGACCCAGAACGGTAGCTGTCGCTGCGACCGCAGCGAAGCCTGACAAAAAGAAGAAGAGGAACCTCTCTCCCGAGGGGCGAAAGCGAATCGCAGAGGCTGTAAGAAAGCGCTGGGCTCGACAGAAGGCTGCTGGAGCGAAGTAGCAACGCGCCCTACGCAATGGACTTGAGCTGCGCGCAGGCCAATGCTTGCGTCAGCTCAGGTCTCGCTTTTGGATTTCCTCTTGCGGCCCAGGCGGCAGCTTTAGAGTGCGGGTTCCTGTCGCGGCAGACATAGGCTCCTTGTCAGCCTACCGACAACGGCGCACACGATCATAGACTGCTGGTAGCCTGGCCTGTTTGCCGGAGGAGCCGCCCATGGTTGGCCAACACATTGATCGTGACAAGCTCCGGGCGGCGATTCGCCGAGAAGGCAGCGACTGCATCTTCCACATGCTGGATGTCGCAATTGAGCTTCTGCCCCAGTCCAAACTGCGCAGGCTCATAGCCGGGTACATCAATCCAGCCGAGCTCTACGCGGATGGCGAAGGAAAACAGGATCTGATGGCGGCAGTCCAGGCATTCCACAAGGGGAGCCTGGCAGGAGAGTACTATCAGGCCTTTGCCGTCAATTCCAAAAATTACACCGATACTTCGAGCGGCACACTGGCCTGGAAAGCGGACTGCGGCCGCCTTCTCGAGCGGTGCGTGCAATGCGCAAAGACGGAAAACCCAACGACCGTATGCCAGGCTTTCGAGCTTGTCTTCAGCTTGGTTGACCGGATCGACGCAGGCGACGACGACATTCTCTTCTTCGCCGACGAAGGCGGTTCATGGGCTCTCGGAATCGACTGGGATAAGGTGTTGCCAGCCTGGTTTAAGGTCATTTCCGCGACGACTGATCCAGGCGAGTACCCACAGCGAATTGAAGCTATTCTGAAGAAACAATACACCCATGATCGGACTAAGGTCATGGCCGCGGCGAGTAGAGTCGCGACGCCGGCGCAACGCAGGGCGCTGCCCAAATTGTGAGGCAGTGACAAGCGTGCACGCGCTGAGGTTCTGATTTGCGGCAGATCCCAAAGCCGGCGAAATCGAGTGGCCGTACGAGACCAGGATCAGGTCTGGAATGCGGTCGCCATCAGAGATTGCTCCGCTTCTGGAATACCCAGCGTGTTTGCTTGGTCTCGCCACCCAGCAACCGCCGCCCGGACTTGCTTCAGCGCCCCGGCTGCTTCATGTGGACTCAGCCCATAGTCCTTGCATGCCTCCATCGCAATCGAGACATCGCAGGCCGTCTCGACCTCGTTGATCGACAGAGACAAGTCTGTCCGCTCGATCGACGGGTTCATATCGTAGGCGGGCGACAGCCGAATACCCTTTTCGTCAATGAAGAAGCCGTGATTGCGCAGATGGTCGTCGGTATTGTGAATCAGGATGTTAAACAAGACACGGCGGAACAATTGCTCACAATCGGCATGGGTGTTCGCACCCCTCGTCTGGAGAAGGTCGACCAGTTCAAGGTAGCTGGCTCCGGCCTCGCCGTCGGCCCGCTGCGTGAGGGTCATGGCTGAAACGAATGCCAGCCGGCCTCCCGACGCGGTTCGATCAAAGCGTCTTACCAAAAAGGTCGAGTACGGACTCTCCGGCAATCGAATCAACCTCGCCTCCGGGACCAGAATGCCCGCCTTTGCCGCAAGCCGGTGCGCGACCAACTCCCAACCGCCCACGTCGCGTGTGTCCTGCCGGCTCGGAAATTTGGCCATGCACAGAAAGCCTGCTTCATCGCGCACCGAGGCTTTGGGCCTGGCGCCGCCGAGTGAAGTTCCCGGTGCAAAGAGCTGCGCAAGCCATCGCTCATATTCCGGATGCTCTTCCTGATCGACATGCCGCTCAAACTGCAAACTGGCCGCCTGCAACTCACGCAGCGATGCAATCGGCGGCGCAGCAAGACGTCCGTCGCTGTCGATAAACTGCCCGTCCTCCGACACGCGGAAGCGCAACGCCCCCAGGCGAGTCTCGTCGTGCACGCCGAGGAGAAAATCCCACTCGGAGAGTGCGCGCGGCTTTCGCTTCTCTCTCCGCGCATGCATGTTTTCCCGCCGCTGCATCAACACTCTTCCCCATCGATCCGGAGACGAGTCCAGGAAAATGCCGAAGTTGGCCCGGCTGGGGGCGGGGTATTGGTGACCGGCGGCCAGGGCCAGGTCGGGGTCGAATGCAAAAGCCTCCGGCCCTTTCACCCATGCCCGCTCGTACTCGAAGGAAAAAATCTCCCCGGTCCCGCTGCTTTGGCAATGCAACACGCCCATCAGGGCCGGATGCACGAAGCGCTCGAGGTCCAGGCATACCTGGACTGTGTCGAATCGGGCCATCAGGAGAGTTCCTCCCCGGTGCCGGGATCATGGTCGGGCGGCGGTGGCGCCGCGAATCGCTTTGGCGCCCGGCGCCTGGTCGCCAGACTGGCGTCCTGTAGTTTGCGACCGAGCACGTCATCCGCGGCAAGTTTTTCGAGATCAGTTTCCAACCGCAGCACTTGCATCACACGAGCGTATATACCAAGAGCAACAGCGGGATCGCCTTGCTCGACTCTTGACAGCGTCTTGCGCGAAATTCCGGCGCGCTGGGCCACTGTCTCAGCCGAGAACCTGCGGCGCAGCCGGGCCAGCTTCAGATTGCTGCCATAGCCCTCCAAGAGGCGGGAGATCCGGGGCAATATAGATGGAGATGTTCGTCCCATAACACATCATAGTATACGCAGTGCAGCCAGACTTTGCTAAACATATATCTCATTAAGTTGAGAACACGTCCGCTCATACTAGGCCTCAAATCCCGCTTTATTACCCACGACAATGTCCGTTGTCGGTGGTAAAATCGGCGCGTGGAGATTTCCCTCATTTCCGTGGCTCCTGACGCTGAGGGCACTCAGACGCCGGAAAACGGCCTCGTAGAAGCCCAGCAGAGGCTTCGCCGGATGGTCCTTGACTCCGTACCATCCCCAAATTCCCGCCGAAATTACGCCAAGGCCCTCGACGACCTCTTCGCTCTTTCGGCCGGACGACCTCTCACACGCGCCTTATTCATGGAATACCGTGCCTCGATGGAAGCCCTGGCGCCGTCCACTATAAACGTCCGCCTCTCGGCCGTCAGGAAATTGGTGGCGGAGGCCCGACAAAATGGCTTGATCGGGGTGGAGGATGCGGCGAGCCTGTCGGGGGTCCCAAACATCCGGCAGAAGGGGACCCGGCTGGGGAACTGGCTGACGCGGGAGCAGGCGAAGGAACTCCTCGCCGTTCCCGATCGCTCGACGCTCAAAGGCAAGCGGGATTATGTGATCCTTGCGCTGCTGGTCGGCTGTGCGCTTCGCCGGCAAGAGCTGGCTACCCTCGATGTCGAGACCATCCAGCTCCGGGAAGGCCGCTGGGTGCTGGCTGATCTTGAAGGGAAGGGAAGACGCATTCGCACGGTTGCGGTCCCCGTCTGGGTCAAGCAGGGAATCAATGCCTGGATGACCGCTGCCGGCATCGAGGACGGCCGGCTGCTGCGCTCGATCTCGAAGGGCGGCAAAGTGGGCGCGAGCCTGGGTGACTGGGCAGTCTGGTCGGTGGTCGAGCAATCTGCCAAGGAGATTGGGATCGAACGGTTCGGAGCCCACGACATGAGGAGGACCTGCGCCAAGCTCTGCAGGAAGAGCGGCGGCGACCTCGAACAAATCAAGTTCCTCCTCGGCCACTCCTCGATCCAGACGACGGAAAGATATCTTGGTTCGGAGCAAGAGATCGCGGTTGCAGTAAACGATAATCTAGGACTGTGAGGGAAGTATGCCGAAGCATGATCAATCGATAGTCGGTCTCGAAGCTCTCGCGCGGCTTATCGAGATTGCGCAAAAAGACACCGGCCAATCGCGGCGTGTCGCCGATTTCTTGTTGGCGTGGCATAACGCCGCCGAGAATGGCGGGTGGGACATCACCGATTTGTGGAACGTGGACCAGAGTATCGCCGACGATATGTTCACGGTCTTGCATCTTATTCGCACGGAACAGCGATATCCCGACGATCAGGGCTTCAAGGATGAAATGCAGCGCATCTGGCAACGGTGGCGGTCCCACAGGTAGCTGTGGTCGCGTGGTAGGGGGAGCAAGCCCAAATCCCAGAATCCGGGAGGCCCGTTTTCCGCTCCTTTCCCGTTCAAACTTTCCATAATTTGGCTTAAAAACGGAAAGTTCTGAGGGGGGATCTCAACTAATTGAGGGCAGGACGGGACAGATTTAGCCCTCCCAAGCATCGTAAACCGGAAAGTTTACCGTCGCGAAAAAACCGGCGGTTTGGGCGTAGACTCCCCCGTAGGCGCGTTTTCTCGATGTGTTCCGTGGGGTAGGTATCCCCTTTTGCTCTTCGCCCGCTCCGTCGGGATAGTGGACCGTCAGCTCCGCCGCAAGGCGGGGCTTTTGCTGTCAACGGCCACAAGCTGGCCCCTGACGCTGCTGGCGTACCATTCGCGGCCCCTGGCGGGCCGGATATTGAGCCGGTTGAGGTCGCGGGCGATAGCCTGCAATGTCTTCCCCTGGCTCCTCCACTCGACCATGAGCGTCAATACCTCCGGCTCTGGCCGGTGGGCATGATGCGCGGCCAGCGCCAACGTCCGCGCCGCCTCGATGCGCGGATTGCCTAGCATGGTCCCTCGGCGCTTGGTCTCGGCCAGCGCCGCCTTCGTTCGCTGGGAAATCATCTCGCGCTCGTGCTCGGCGACGGCGGCCGGAATGTGGATGGTCAGCCGGTTGGCCTGGGGCATATCGCAGGCGATGAAGTCGGCACCGCTCTCCATCAAATTGGCGATGAAGGCGACGTTACGGGCCAGCCGGTCAAGGCGGGCAATCAGCAGGGTAGCGCGGCGCTTCCGGCACTCCTCAAGGGTGGCAAGCAGTTGAGGCCGGTTCGTGTGCCGGCGTCCGCTCTCGATCTCGGTGAACTCGGCCACGAGCTGGCCGCCGTTGATCTGGCGGGCGACGGCCTGACACTGCGCGTCAAGGCCCAGCCCGCTCGCGCCCAGGCGGTCGGTGGAGACGCGGTAATAGGCGATGAAACAGGGCAGGAAAGTGGTCACGTACAAATTCTAAACGCTGGTTTAAAATTGTACGGCCCCGTTTTGCGGGTCAAGATTTACCATTTTTGAGACACGCTGAGCCTCCTTCCGCGCTAACGTACCGCATCAAGCCGTCGATAGCCTTGCCGGCCCGACTCAGTCTGCGAGGACAAGCAAAGGCGTATGCTCAGAACACGAACCAGATCACTCTTTGGCGTGAAGATGGCCGCAACGCACGAGTGTATGGTCATTTTGGGGAAAGGTGTGCGTTAGGCTCAAACCGATGAAAAAAGTATCGATCATCAACTTCAAAGGCGGCGTCGGTAAGACTACGCTGTCCCTTCACTTGGCAACGCACCTTGCCTCTCTTCAGAAAAAGGTCTTGGTAGTCGACGTGGACCATCAATCCAGCCTCTCCATCGTGGTCCTTGGCCCGCGACTTTGGCAGAAGTGCGTCAATGAACAGAGAACCGTCAATCGCGTTTTTCAGTCTTTTTGTAACCGGAAAGTGCCGATGCCAAAGGACGAGCTTGTCATCAAGAATGCGATCGGTGAGTGTGGTAGATATTCCAATTCAAAAACGCTCTATCCTACACTTGATTTCGTGAGTGCGCAGTTTGAATTGGACGATACTGAGATCGATCTTGCCTCGACCAATTACGGGAATGCAAATCTGTCAGACTGGGACAAAAGGACTCTATTGGCGACTTGGCTGGATCAAATCTCGGCTCAGAACAACTATGACTACGTTCTTTTTGATTGTCCTCCAGCGACCAAGATTGTGAGCCAAAACGCCCTCGCCGCGAGCGACAAATACATCATCCCGGTCATTCCTGATGAACTCTCAAGTCGAGGTGTGAGTCACTTCCGCAACCTTGTCCAGAATAAAATCGATTCAAAACTTGCGTACCTGCAATCGAGCGCACAGGTTCCCCCCTCGGAAGTCCCGAAGAATTTTGTCGCGACGACTAGCCTCGCCGGGATTGTGCCGTTCTTGGTAAAGCACTCAGGAAATGCTCGTTCAGGACTCACCAACATTCATACAGAGCAGATCGCGGCGTTACGTCGAACCTGGGGACCAGATATGATTCAGACCGTTGGGACGAACTACATTGCAATCCCGGAAGCCATAGCCGCTGGAGTGCCAATATGGAATCACGGCAAAAACCTGAAGGCTCGAAGGATGATGGCCGCAATCTGCACGGAGCTGAAGACCCGGATCGACATATGACCAAGACGGACGAAAAACGAGAAGAGGGAAATATTGGCGGCGTCCTTCTCAAGGTGCTCACGGCAAATTACAATGCCCTTGTCTCGGCCCGTAGCGATGAAGCCGTTCTCAGACAGTATTCAGTACTCTTGCGATTTCTGAAATCGCAACCCGACGATTTCCTAGAGGTTCACGCTCAGACAAAGCAGCGCAACGATAAATCTCTGCTCTTGACAGGCATTCGCGGAGAGGAGTTACAGTCGGTTCCGCTCGACGAACTGGAGAGGCTCGTAAATGATGACGGAATCTCTCGGAAGCACTTAGAACGGATTGCGATTGATCGATTTAGTGTGCCACGTGGCTCAATGCGCAGCTTCTCGAATAGGCAGATGCTAGTTGAGAAACTGCGCTCCTTGATCGACAACGAAAGAGCACACCAGATAATAGGCGTTGTAGCGCGTGGCCCCCAGAAAGAAGAGAATGTGCCAACGCTGCTCCGAACTCCTGAAATCCAACCCCGATTGAAAGGTGACAGAATGCGGCACTACATCATTTTTCTGGACATAATGAAGTCTCCATCTCAGCCCAACGAAGCTCCGACCTATCAAGTCGCGCTCCATCCGCACACTCAAGGCGCGGGGGTACAGGGGGGAGCAATGGGAACCAAGCAATATCTGACCGACAAAAAGGCGTTCATTGCCGACCTCAAGCAGAGACTTGGGTACACTGACGCAGCAATAGAACGGTTTTTTGCAGGCCCGGACACGCATCAATCGCTTTTGGATCACCCGTTGAGTGATGAAGATGCCGCTTACTTTGGGTGGGTTTAGGTAACCCCGTCCTGAGGGGCCAACAGTCGCAGTTAATTCGGTCCTGAAATCACGTCGATTGCAGTCCCGGCCATTTTCGATTGCTGTCCGCTACATCTGGGTGTGAGTGAAAGTCAGAGGGCTACTCAGATTGCAGGGCAGGGAACTGGTTTGACACTAGATGCCCGCGCCAAGCCGGGGCCTGGCGTAGGGGGCCTTTTGGGAAACACCGGCGGGGGACGAAGGTGCTATCCTTCCAGCGAATAGCACGCCTAGGAGAAGCATCGTGGCAAAGGCTAAAGAGGTGGACACCGCCGTTCAGGAACTCGCGCTAGAGTCGTCGAAGCTGAAGAAGCTTGTCATCAAGAACTTCCGGTGCATCGGAAATACTCCTGTAGAGATAGAGCTGAATGACATTGTGGTTCTCGTTGGCCCCAACAACGTGGGCAAGAGCACAATTCTCCGCGCTTATGAAGTCGTCATGAACCATGGATCGAACGAGGGTGATCTAGCAATTGAGGATTTTCCCAACGAGATCATCGATTCTCAAGCATTCCCTGAAATTGAGCTGCAAACTTATGTGAACGAAGACAAGCCAGCGCAGCACTGGCTACACGTGGACGAAGAGACCAAACAAGAATACGTGCGAGAGCGCTGGATATGGAACGCGCCTGGCAAGCCAAAGCGTCAGGGGTTTCGCTTTAACGCGAACGATTGGGATGAGCATGTCCCGTGGGGAGCGCCCAACGTGGCAAAGGTGCGACGCCCGCAGCCACAACGCATCGATGCCTTTGCGAGTCCTGAAGCGCAGGCCGGAAAGATCGTCGATCTACTTAAGAAGGCTCTTCTTGAAAAAGCAAAACAGACCGCAGACGGCGATGAATTCTCGATCTCCGCATTTGCGAAGCTCAAACAATACATCGCGACTGTTCAAAAGGACGTTCTAAACGAGACACAAGCCACAATCACGAACATAGAAGCACAACTGTCCACGATCATCACCGACGTGTTCAAGGGCTTCAAAGTCTCCTTCGAAGCAAAGCCTGAAGAAGTAGGGGACAAGGCGCTGGATCTGTTTGCTACGAAACCGATACTACGGATGGGGCCGGAAAATGGTCACATGGCTCCCATTGATAAACAGGGGAGCGGCGCGCGGCGAACACTCCTGTGGGCTGCCCTCAAGCTCTTGGGGGAACAGGCTCCGGCCCCAAAACCAACCAAGGCGGCAAAGAAACCCACAGCAGAGACGACCGAAGGCGCCGAAAGCTCGCGCCCCAATGTGCTGCTAATCGATGAGCCGGAAATTTGCCTCCATCCCAGCGCCATACGCGAGGCTTGCCGTGTGCTCTACGACCTAGCCAAACCTGGCAATAACTGGCAGGTAATAGTGACGACACACTCACCTGTCTTCATCGATCTTGCACGCGACAACACCACCATCGTTCGTGTCGAGCGAACCGAATCGGGGATTATTGAGGGAACAACGGTCTTTCGTCCTGATCGCGTGAAACTCGACGACGACGACAAAATGAACCTGAAGCTTCTCAATGTATGGGACCCCTATGTAGGAGAGTTTTTCTTTGGCGGTCACACTATCCTCGTGGAGGGGGATACAGAGTACTCCGTCTTCCGTTTGCTCATTGAAGAAGATCGCAACACGTTCAAAGACGTGCATGTGGTTCGAGCTAGGGGGAAGGGGATTCTGATTTCGCTGATTAAAATTCTGAATCACTTCGGCGTCGCTGGCTACGCGGTTCTCCACGATAGCGATAGGCCACCGGCGGCTGGAGAAAAGAACTCAGCATGGGGCACCAACCAATCTATCCTCAACACAGTCAATGCCTGCCCAGATCCCTCCCGCGTGCGCCTCATCGCAGCGGTGCCCGATTTCGAGGGGGCAATATTCGGGACGTCTGCATCTTCGAATAAACCATACAAGGCTGTGGCTGCCATCAAGGACGATGCTGCGCTCAAAGCCATATCACGGCAACTCCTGGAAGCTCTCCTCGATCATTCCAAGCCTCTCCCGCTAGGAGTCATTCAGTGGAAAAGCCTTGAGGAATTAGAAAAGGCGCTTCCGGTCTAGTAAGCCGCGGCCATGTGCAGAGCCTTCAACCGCCAAAGCTTTCCGAACCGTGCCGGGTTGGTAGCGGTGTACCTGAGGATCGAGACAGACTCATGAAGTGCGCCGCGAGCAAACGACGAGTCTGTTCCTTCAATATGGTGGAAGTGCCGCCAGCGTGATCTGCGGGATCAGGCTCGCTTCCTGCGTCGACTGGGGTTCGGAACGCCAATAGGTGTGATCTTTAAGAATTCAGTCGCGTCTGCCAGCTTGGTATCAATGCTGCGCTCGATCGCCATCAACATCTCAATCTTGCCCTTCGCAAAACGAGCAGCTTCTTCCAAGGTGTTGAAGGTGTAAAGATCTGCCTGGCCGCCGGCGACCGAATAGAAAAACGAGTCGTCCGAATCGAAGGCGCTTCGGGTTCTCGCTTCAAAGGTATCGCCCACAAGCGCAGCAATCGATCCCCCGCTCGCGAGTATTTCCATTCCGGGGAATTGATGAGTTTCCGTAACTGGCACGATGATGACCCGTTTCATCGCAACCCCTGGCCTACAGAATATACGGAATAGATGTGGTTTCGGCTACGCTCCCACACCACGCCAGAATCTCGCCCACGGCGCGGCCATAGGCCCGCCGTGTGTGAGTTGCGGATGTTGGCCGCAAAGAACTCAAGGAATCGGATGCCGGCGCGCTCGCCGGAGGCGGCGACCAGAGCGGGGAAAGAGGGGCGGGGGAGGGAAGTGAGTTGGTTCATTTGAGCAGCCCGAATAGCCGTTCCAAAACCTCGTCGAGCGAGCCAAGCCTCTCAAACCTTCCACGTGGGACAATCCGCTGCTCTGGCCGTTGGGCCTTTATGCCTTCGGCATTCGCCTTGGTATGCTTGGCAACTTTCATGCCATGGATGTCGGGCAGCGGCTGCCCCGGAGGGCTGCCAAACCAGAGGTAGGATTCAAGCTCCAACTCCGGAGTGACGAGAATCCAGATGATGCATCCGCTTGGCTTATCCATCAGCTTGAGACTGGCTTTGATGTCGGCTGCCTTGCCGTCGGCCATGGAGGTTTTGAATTGAATGTGCCTGACGATCTTTCGAAAGCTCATCACCAAGTCGTAGCCGCCGGCATCGAACTCGGAGCGCAGCACCTCAACATCGGTCACGCCAAGTTGCCACAGTCGCCGCAACGTATCGCCCACGAACACATGCTCGACGATCCGCTCCCGCAGCGTCGAATGGACGTAGTGCGCCGTTTTCTCATCCGCCAAACTGATCATTCCCATTGCCCGTTCTACATCTGATAAGGACATTATCAAATATAGAGAAGAGGCCGGCACCCGGACGACGCTGCTCAATGACCGCCGGCGAGACGAAATGAGCCTAGATGAGGTCGAGAGAATAGTTATCTCAGGCCAAGTGCAAGCCGTCTATGTACCGATAACCTTAGACCGTTTCTTGGAGCGCGCGATACCGGGAACGCCGCTGAGGTACGTCACGAGCTGGTTGACACCGACTTGGAATAGATCTCTGTCCGTCGCACCCGCCGGCGGATTGCCAATGGATTCCCTGTGCCATCGCAGCTTTTGGCACATTTGGCAGATTTTCGGATCGGAGAAGTTGACGCGAATCTCGTGTGCGAAGCGGTTCCGGATATTGCCGATCAGTTTCAGGTCCGCCGCAACGATTTCACTAACGAGCCCAAGGCAATAGCAAGCCCTCACCCGGCTTGCGTAGCTTCCGAATGGCCCGTCGTGCCTGAGCAGCTCTTTCACTTCCTTGGCATCATCAACCATGAATTCGATGAGTATGTCAGTTAGCAGCGCGTCCAGAAATGCGGGGCCAACGATGGCGACGGCGCGGTCACTTGATTCGTCGTAGTTAAAGAGGCGTGAAAACTCCAACAACATTTCTTGCCGCTGAAAATATCTCTCCGCTTCCTTCTCGGATAGGTAGGGACTCGCAAGGTTTTCAGGGTTCATCGGGCACCCGTAGGGTAGTTCAGCGCGCCTCGATCTTGACGAGGGTGAACATCTCTCGTGAGACTTTCTCGCCCCGGCGCACCTGCTTTACCCGCACACTAGCCCGCGAGTCACGCTCGGCTAATTCTCGATTGATGCGGGATATATCATCAGCGCTTAGCTCTGGGTCTATCTTGCCTGAGATCGTTCCGCGCTCCGTGCCGGTACGGTACTCAAAGATGCGGGTGTCGCGCAGGGCACCGTTAAGCTGTCCCTCGAACTCAACAGCCTCCTCGTGCAGAGTGGTGACGCGGGCCCGCTCCGCGGCTCGCTCAACAGCGCGCCGGTCAAACTTCGTGTCCAGTTCCCCGGCGACCAAGCGGAACGCTGCATCATTGGTGCGCAGCAAATCGAAAAATTCACGGATCGTGCCCAGCACGCGGTCATCAAGGTTTTCGACTGCGGCCTCGAAGGGTTCGTCATCAGCTTCGCCGAACCGCTCCATCAACCGCGAGGCGTCATCCACGGCCAGCTTCAGCTCAGAATCAACGATGCTGCCCTGGGAAACCAGCTCTTCGAGCCGGAAGCCAAAGGAGCCATGAACGACATTGGTGATGTGAAGCTTTGCCAGATCCTTGCCAGGGATCGCACCGCGCTGGCCGAGGCTGCCCATCTGATGCAAGGCAAACACCGTGTTCACCACGTCCTGAAACTTATCGACGGCCGCCGTCCCGAATTCCGTCTCGATGCCGCGGTTTGCCACCACCGGCCTGCCACTGAAGAACAGGGCGGCCGAGGCGCGGGTTTCGGGTTCGGCGATCATGCCGGCGAGAGTCTGGCGCAGCTCGTCACGGCGCGATTCCAGACTGAAAGAGGTCAGAATATCCTCATCCGTCATGGAATTGAGCAGCCCTTCGACCGCAGCAAGGTCAGCCGCGACAAAATCGCGTTCAAGTTTTGCGCTCATGGTTGATCTCCAGTCGAAGCAGCGTCCCCATCGGGTATCAGAAGCGCCATGGCCTGTGCGTCCTCTCCGGTGTCCTCAAGCCGTACCTGCAACATGCCCTTCCACAAGAAGCTCCCTCTTTGGTGCGAGAAAAGCTGAAGCAGATAACGTGCCATAGATACAAGGGTTTCCGGGCTCCCGTTCATGTCGAGAAAGAACGTATCGAGATTGTACGTCTGTTTTACCAGCTCACGACTGAAAACATTCTGGTTTGTCGTCAGCAGTGCCTTCCAGTTCACCCCATCCGTGGCCGCCGCTGGCCGATGTATGAAGATGACCAAATCGAGGTCGTGCGGGTCCTTCTCTTCAACAAAGCTACCATCCAGCCATTGGAATCCCCGGACGATGCCCAGGCTCCGCAGAATCTCCCGGTGATCTAGCCAGTTGTTGAGGATGGCTTTGCGTTGGTCAGTCGTGCCGAAGCGTTGCACCACGTCGAGCGGGCCTACCTCATAGGGAGACATCAAAGCGGGAATATCGCCCGGCTCACTTCCTTGAAATGGCGGCAAAATACCGTCTATTGTGGATTGCGGAATCATCATTCCCCGCCGTTCTTGGAAGCGTTCTGGATCTGGCAATGCCCGGAATCGAAAACCATCAAGTCCCTATTGATCCTATCCTGTCGACCAGATCTTGGCGACCCTTCTCTCTCCTAATCTTTCCGTCATTTCCGGGTGTTTCCCGGCGAGAGCCGGGCCGCGCTTTCGAGCTTGGGGCTGTATACCGGAACCCTAGATGTTTCAGCAAGATCGCAAAGCCTGCGCTGGCGTGTAGACACGGAAAACGGTTGTCTTCCAGCACGGGCCAGCGCAGCTCCAAAGATGCGATCAAAGTGGGGCCAAACCTATACGGGAAACCGTGTCAGATTACAGCAGTGACCGGAAACCGCGCCCTTGACGTTTCCCGGCGGAATTTCTAGGGTTTGGGTGTACACCCCCACTTTCGGGATCACCTCAGTAAATCCGCAAAACCGGCGTCGGGCCAGTCACACAACTTACGGATGATGATCTGTTTGACCTGATGCACATTGTCTTGCACTAGGGTAGGCTTCTTGCAGAGCAATCAGGCGAGGATTGATCTTTTGAAATCAGCCTCTAATCTCCGAGGCGGACCAAGTTGCTTACAATAGGTAACTTGAGTCGGCGCTGCTCTGCGCAGATGGAGATAATTGTCTCAAAGGCAGGAAATGTTGAAGCTGGAAGAGATCAAGAACCAGTCGGCGATCTCGGGTATCGATCCCAACCGTCCCGTCCGGATCGTGGCGACAGAGTTTGTCGGGGAGAATGCCCTCACCGTCTACTACAAGACGATTGAAGGCGTCGTTCTGGAGAGGATGCTTTTCAGGGCCGACGAACCGACGCTATTTCTGGCCGAAGCCGGCCGTCCGTGGGCGTTCGATGCTTCAGGGCAAGATTTCAAGCTCGCTGCCGAAGCGTTCCGGATTCATCTCGCACACCTTTTTGATCCGATGATGGCCGTCCATACCTCGAACGTCGAGCCGCTTCCCCATCAGATCACCGCGGTTTATGAGGCGATGCTGCCCAAGCAGCCGTTGCGGTTCGTACTTGCCGACGACCCCGGCGCTGGTAAAACTATTATGGCCGGACTTTATATCCGGGAGTTGATCATGCGGGCCGACGCCGTCCGCATCCTCGTTGTCGCTCCGGGCAGCCTGGTCAACCAATGGCAGGATGAACTTTTCGAGAAGTTTGGCCTGAGTTTCACCATCTTCTCTCGCGAACATGTTGAGCAATCCTTGAGTGGCAATCCGTTTGAGGATACCGACTTCCTGATCGCACGGCTCGATCAGCTTTCCCGCAACGAGGATTTACAGGACAGGCTCAAATCCTCACATTGGGATCTGATTGTCGTCGATGAAGCTCACAAGCTGTCGGCAAACTACTACGGAAACAAGATCAATACGACAAAGCGTTTTGAGCTTGGACAACTTCTCGGCAGCGTCACACGCCATTTTCTCTTGATGACTGCGACTCCGCACAACGGCAAAGAGGCGGACTTCCAGCTTTTTCTTTCCCTCCTGGACTCGGACCGTTTCTACGGGAAGTTCCGAGACGGTGCCCACAAGGTGGACGTCGCCGACCTCATGCGGAGAATGGTCAAGGAGGAAATGTTGCGCTTCGACGGCACCCGCCTATTTCCTGAGCGCCGCGCCTATACTGCCTCCTACAAGCTCTCAGGACCAGAGGATGCCCTTTATCAGGCCGTGACGAAATACGTCACAGAAGAGATGAATCGTGCTGACCGTCTCCAGGATGGAGGCCGCAAAGGCACAGTCGGCTTCGCGTTGGCTTCGCTGCAGCGGCGCCTGGCGTCCAGTCCGGAGGCAATTTACCAGTCCCTTCGCCGGCGCCACGGAAAAATGAAGCGCCGTCTGGAGGAAGAGCGGTTGCGCTCCCAAGGCCGATTGGAAGCACTCCCAATCGAGCACGCCTCAGATGACCTCTGGGACCTGGCAGACCAGTTGCCTCCTGAGGAATTCGATCAGTTCGAGGAAGAAGTCGTTGATCAGGCAACCGCGGCTCAAACCATCCAGGAACTCGAAGCTGAGATCCTGCAACTAGCCGATCTGGAGGCGCAGGCCCTCCAACTCAGGAATTCCAACCAGGATCGTAAGTGGGATGAGCTTTCGCACATTCTCCAGGACAACCCGGTTATGCGGGATGCCGATGGGAACCAGCGCAAACTCATCATCTTCACAGAGCACAAGGACACGTTGCATTACCTTGATCGCAAGATCAAGGACCTGCTGGGTAGTCAGGAAGGCGTCGTTCAGATTCACGGGAGTGTCCACCGGGACGAGCGTCGCAAAATTCAGGAACTGTTCCGCGTCGATCCGCGCGTCCGCGTGCTTGTGGCGACTGATGCGGCAGGCGAAGGCGTCAACCTTCAGAACGCAAATCTGATGGTCAACTATGACCTCCCCTGGAATCCCAATCGGATTGAGCAACGGTTCGGCCGCATTCATCGCATCGGCCAGACTCAGGTTTGCCACTTGTGGAATATGCTCGCCTCCGAGACGCGAGAGGGAGATGTGTTTCACCGCCTATTTCAGAAACTGGAAATTGAACGCGAGGCCCTCGGCGGGCGCGTATTCGACATCCTCGGCGAAGTCTTCGAGGAAAAGAGCCTCAAAGACCTGCTTATCGAAGCCATCCGCTACGGGGACGATCCAAAACGCCGCGACGAGTTGCGAACCAAGGTGGAAGGCGCACTCGACACTGCGCACATTGAGGAGATTCTCTCTCGCAATGCGTTGTCTGAAGAAGTCATGGACATGAAGCGCCTGTATTCGGTCAAAGAGGAGATGGAGAAGGCCGAGGCGCGCAAGCTACAGCCCTACTTTATCCGATCCTATTTCTCGCAGGCCTTCCAACAGCTCGGTGGTGAATTGCGGCCCCGTGAAGAGGGCCGTTACGAGATAACCAACGTCCCGGCGATCATTCGTGAACGGGACCGGCAGATCACGGGCCGGGATCGGCGCAATCTGAATCCGGTCACCCTCCGCTACGAGCGGGTCTGTTTTGAGAAGAAATTCGTACGCCTTGAAGATCGCGCCGGCGCTCCGATGGCCAGTCTGCTACATCCGGCCCATCCGCTCATGCAGGCGGTGACTGATCTCACTCTTGAGCGGTTGCGCAACAAACTTAAGCAAGGTGCGGTCTTTGTTGACCCCGTCGAGTCTGGTGCAGATCCCACCACCGACCCGCGAATCATGTTTCTCGTGGACCACTCGATTCGCCAGGGAGGCGATTCGGGACGGACCATATCCCGGCTCGTGCAGTTCATTGACGTGCATGCCGATGGACAGGCAAGTAATGCCGGATGGGCGCCTCACCTGGACCTCCAGCCAGCGTCGGAGGCGGACCTCAAACTGATCCCCGACATCCTCGCCGCCGGTTGGATTACCCAAGATCTTGAGAAACTTGCAATCCAACAGGCCTCGGCGACGATAGTGCCGGAGCATCTCCGAACCGTCAAAGAGCGCGCAGAGCGCAATGCAGATCGCGTCCTCGCCGCCGTGCAGGACCGCCTGGTGCGCGAGATCAATCACTGGCAAAATCGCCGCCTTCGCATTCAAGAGGAGATTGCCGCCGGTAAAGTGCCGCGTGTGACGCTCGGAAACATTGACCGCATTCTTGATGACCTGACAAACCGTCTTCGCAGCCGCCAGATTGAACTTGCCACAATGCGCGAGGTCAGCTCAGCCACTCCAGTCGTGTTGGGTGGTGCGCTTGTCATACCGGCCGGGTTGCTGGCGAAAAGACGCGGTGAGCCGCTCGCCGGCGCGACTTGGAGCGCGGATGCTGAAGCTCGCAGGCGCATCGAGCGAATCGCAATGGATGCTGTGGTCAAAGCGGAGCAGGCGCTCGGCCACCAGGTCTTAGATGTCTCGGCCCAGAAGTGCGGCTGGGATATTACCAGCCAGCCGCCAGGGATTCCCGGTTGCCCGCTCCCGGAGCCCAGGCACATTGAAGTGAAGGGGCGCATCCACGGAAGCGATACCATTACAGTTACAAGCAACGAGATCATGTACGGCTTGAACCAGCGGGAGAAGTTTCTGCTTGCCATCGTTCTGGTGGAGGGCGAGCAGGCTAATGGCCCGTACTACATTCGCTGTCCATTTTCGCAGGAGCCCGACTGGGCAACCACCAGCGTCAACCTCAACTTGAAGTCTTTGCTCTCACGGGCAGAACCCGCGTTTCCGAGTTAATTCCTCATGGCATCAAGCAAGAACATCGTCGTCAAGAGTCCGCGCAAGCTCATTGAAGTGGCATTGCCACTCGACAAGATTAATGAAGCGGCAGCTCGGGAGAAGTCGATTCGTCACGGTCATCCCAGCACACTGCATCTATGGTGGGCGCGGCGGCCACTTGCGGCTGCTAGGGCGGTCCTCTTTGCCCAACTGGTGAACGATCCTGGCTATGAGCGGCAACTCAATCGCGGCGTAAACAAAGTTGAAGCTGCCAAAGAGCGCGAACGGCTTTTCAAAATCATTGAAGACTTGGTGGTTTGGGAAAACACAAACAATGAGGCAGTCCTGAATGCCGCGCGCGCAGAAATTTGGAAGTCATGGCGCGAAACTTGCGAGCTGAATCGCAACCATCCTGACGCATCCACACTCTTCAATCCGGAGAAACTACCCGCGTTTCATGATCCCTTTGCTGGCGGTGGTTCTATTCCGTTGGAGGCTCAACGACTCGGCCTCGAAAGCTATGCCTCTGACCTTAACCCCGTGGCTGTCACCATCAACAAAGCAATGATCGAAATTCCGCCGCGCTTCGCGGGCAGAGCACCGATCGGACCCTTACCAGCCGGCGAGCAACAAGACTTCAGCCAGAAGGTGTGGCCAGGAGCTACTGGATTGGCGGAAGATGTCCGCCGCTACGGTGCATGGATGCATTCAAAAGCCGAGGAGCGATTCGGCTCCCTCTACCCCAAGGTCGAAATCACTGTCGAAATGGCGGCTGACCGTCCTGATCTGCTTCCGCTAGTTGGACAGAAACTCACCGTGATCGCCTGGCTATGGGCGCGAACAGTGAAGTCTCCGAATCCGGCTTATTCTCATGTGGACGTTCCGCTCGTATCCACCTTTATTCTGTCCTCCAAGGTTGGTAAGGATGTTTACGTCGAACCAATCGTGGACGCTGACCAGTATCGCTTCGCAGTCAGAATGGGGACCGCGCCGACATCAAGCATGGATGGAACAAAGCTATCTCGCGGTGCCAACTTCCAATGCTTGCTTTCGAACACGCCAATACCACCAACTTACATCTACTCCGAGGCACTGGCTCACAGAATGGGCCACAAACTTCTTGCTATCGTTGCAGAAAGCGCGTCTGGACGTGTTTTCCTGCCGCCGTCGGATGATCATGAGACGGTGGCACTAAGTGCGGCTCCACAATGGAAGCCGGAACTCCTTATGCCCGAGAATCCACGGTGGTTTTCGCCACCGCTATACGGCCTAACGAGCTATGGCGATCTTTTCACGCCAAGACAGTTGGTGGCACTCAACACCCTTGCTGACCTTATCCCTGACGTCGTTCTAAAGTGTAGCGCGGACGCGGCCTCTCGTGGTCTATCCGCCGATCCTACTGCGCTAGATAAGGGCGGCTCAGAAAGTTTTGCCTATGCGCAAGCAGTAGGAGTCTGCTTAGGACTGGTTGTGAGCAGACTGACGAATAGCATCAATTCACTTGCTGTATGGTCGAAAAGCAGAGAACAGAGTGTCAACTTATTTAGTCGCCAAGCCATACCCATGGCTTGGGACTTTCCAGAGGTGAACCCATTTGGAGGAGCCGCCGGAGACTTTGCCCTTACAGCGAAATCGTTTGGAAATACGCTTGCCACAATTGCACTAACGACGACTGCCCACGTGACGCAGCAGGATGCACAGTCCCAAACGATTTCAATCAACAAAGTCGTGTCAACCGACCCTCCTTACTATGACAATGTAGGGTATGCCGATCTTTCCGACTTCTTTTACGTTTGGCTTCGCAGAATGCTTCGCCCGATATATCCGGAGATTTTCTCAACCCTGGCGGTTCCCAAAGCGTCGGAACTTGTCGCTACGCCTTATCGGCATGGCGGCAAGGCACTCGCGGAAGACTTCTTTCTAAACGGAATGTCGCTGGCCCTCGCGTCTTTGGCGACCCAATCCCATGAGGCTTTTCCTGTAACTATCTACTATGCGTTCAAGCAGTCTGAGACGGACAAGGAGGACGCCACATCGAGCAGCGGATGGGTATCTTTTCTTGATGCTGTTCTCAAATCCGGATTCACAATTTCCGGTACTTGGCCGATTCGGACGGAACGGCCCACTGGAGTAAAGTCGAATGTCAACGCACTCGCCTCTTCAATCGTACTTGTCTGCCGTAAGCGCGATTTAGAGGCCCCTACGATATCCCGCCGCGACTTCCTCCGTGAGTTGAACGCTACCCTGCCGGATTCGCTGGTGGACATGACTCGTGGCGGCGTGAACTCCCCAGTCGCACCAGTCGATCTTTCTCAGGCAATCATCGGCCCCGGAATGGGGATCTTCTCCAAGTACAAGGCTGTCCTTGAAGCTGATGGCACTCCGATGACCGTTCGGACGGCATTGCAGCTCATCAACCGATTCTTGGCGGATGATGACTTTGACCCAGAGACCCAATTCTGCCTGCAATGGTTTGAAACCAACTATTGGAAGCCCGGTCAATATGGTGTAGCAGACGTGGCCGCCCGTGCTAAGGGCACAAGTGTAGATGCACTCTTCCGGGCGGGAGTATTGAATTCCGGTGGCGGCAACGTGCAATTGTTCCGCTGGAATGAGTTGCCGACAGACTGGAAACCAAACCCCGATCACCAGACTCCGGTATGGGAAGCGCTGCACCAGCTCGTACGTAACTTGAATACGCACGGAGAGCAATCTGCAGGTGCTCTCTTGGCGGAGATGTCGTCAGTTAGTGGGCCGGTGCGTACATTGGCCTATCGGCTATACACGCTCTGTGAACGCAAAGGGCTGGCCGAAGATGCACGTTTCTACAATGAACTTATCGGGGCATGGGCCTCGATCGAAGTTGTCGCCGACGAAATTGGGCCGCCTGAAAAACAAGGCGAGCTGTTTTAGATGGGAAGGAACCGATGAAGCCTTGGCGTGAAATTGCAATTCCGCACGAAGACGTTTTGAAAGGCACCTTTCAGCAGGCTGAGTTTGCCGCTGATCTGGCCAAAGTGCATGAAGGCACAGCCCCCGAAGAGTATCTGAACCCGGAGCTGTTCTTCGACCGAACCTTCATAACCGAAGGGATGCGCCTCCTGCTGGACTCCGTGATCCGCCGCCTTGCTGGCCGTGGTGGCGATCCGGTAATTCAGTTGCAGACCGCCTTTGGCGGCGGCAAGACGCACACCATGCTTGCGGTTTACCACCTGGCCAATCGAGCCGTGCCAGCTAGCAAACTGTCTGGCATCTCCCCAATTTTGGATGCAGCCGGGGTGACCGATTTGCCAAAGGCAAAGGTCATCGTGCTCGACGGCACGCGCTTCTCTCCCAGCCAGCCCAAGCAATACGGCGACCAGAAAGTGAGAACTCTGTGGGGCGAGATGGCCTGGCAACTGGGCGGCGCCGCCGCATTCGCCGCAATCGCCGAGAGCGATGAAAATGGCACGGCCCCGGACGCTTCTCTGATCGAGAAAATGCTGGAGCCACATCAGCCCGTTGTGTTGTTGATGGACGAGTTGGTCGCCTACCTGCGCCAGTTTGAAGATGGCCGCGGTTATGCCGGCGGCACCTTCGAGTCGAACCTGACCTTCATCCAGAATCTAACCCAGGCATTCAAAGGAGTCCCCAGAGCGATCATGCTGGTTTCGCTGCCAGCATCGAAAATGTCGGAAGCTGGAAGCGCTCGTGGCAAGCGCGCAATGGATCAGTTGGAAGGAGCGCTTTCACTTACCAGCTTGGAAAAAACCGTTGGCCGCGTCCACGCTCTCTGGAAGCCGGTCGGGACGGAAGAAGCATTCGAGATTGTTCGGCGTCGCCTCTTTACGCAAATCAAGGATGAATCGCAAGCGAAGGAAACTTGCCGCGCCTTTGCGGACGCATATACGGAAAATCGCGAGGATCTGCCGAAGGAGACTTTGGAAGGTCGCTATCTTGATCGCATGGCGCGCGCCTATCCGATTCACCCGGAGGTGTTCGACCGCCTCTATGAGGATTGGTCGTCGCTGGACAATTTCCAGCGCACACGCGGCGTGCTCAAGCTCATGGCGAAGGTGATTCACCGCCTCTGGAAAGATGGGAACAAAGATCCATTTATCATGCCGGGCAATCTACCACTCTACGACGCGGAGACGCGCAACGAACTGATCTATTACCTCCCGCAAGGCTGGGACCCCGTGGTCGAGGGCGATATTGACGGTGAGCGCTCAGAGACGGTAGAGATTGAAACCTACGATCCACGCTTCGGTAGCGTGCAGGCCTGCCGGCGACTGGCAAGGACGATCTTTCTCGGGAGCGCGCCAACAACAACCGACCAGGCCGTGCGCGGTATTGACACGGAACATTTGCTGCTCGGAGTGTTGCAGCCAGGCCAACAAATCGGCGTATACAAGGATGCGGTTCGCAGGCTCACAGATAAGCTGCACTATCTAAACACTGCGAACCACCGCTTCTGGTTCGATGTGAGGCCAAACCTGCGCCGGGAGATGGAGGACCGCAAGCGGCGTTTTACCTCCGCAGAACAAATTCTGCCGGAGATTCAGGGGCGGATTCGCACCTTGATCCAGGCCACTACCTTCGCCGGGATTCATGTTTTCCCAAACAGCTCAGACGTTCCCGACGACTGGCGGATGCATCTCGTAGTCCTTTCACCAGCGGAGCCATTCAGCAAGATTCAGAATCCGGCCGCAGTGAAGACCGCGTTGGAGATGCTCAACAATCGCGGTGATCAGCCGCGCTTGAAGCGAAATCGGATCCTCTTCCTGGCAGCCGATTCTGAGGCTACAGGAAGGCTGGATGATCTAATTTGTTCCTTCAAGGCATGGGAATCCATTGTGAAGGACTTCGACCACGGAGACCTAAACCTAGACAAGCCGCAGAGCACGCAGGCAAGAAATAGCTGCGTTAGCGCTTCCGACGCGGCCAACCGTGCGATTCGAGAGGCCTATAAGTGGCTTCTAGCCCCAACCGAAGAAGTAAATGCGAAGGGTTTCCCGGAGATGCGCTGGGAGCATTTTGCTCTGAGCACGGGCGCAGGGTCATTCACAAAAGAAATTGAACGTGTGATGACCGAGCATGAGCTACTCATTGAGCGGTGGGCACCGATACACCTTGAGAAGTTGTTGCGTACCTGGTTCTGGAAGGACGGTGCGCAAGACGCCTCAGCTCAGGATGTTTGGCAAAAAACGTGTCAGTACCTTTATATGCCACGTCTCAAGGATAGCAATGTGTTTGCCTCGACTGTGAGTGAAGGCACGGGCAGCCGGGACTTCTTTGGTTTGGCGCAAGGGAAGCGTGATGCCAAGTATGTGGGGTTTACTTATGGTCAGCGTGCAATCGTGCATCTGGAGACGAACCTGCTGATCGAACCTGAGGCCGCAGCAAATTATGAGGCAGAGGTGCGGGCAGCCGAAGAGGCCAAGCGGAAAGCTGACGAGGCTCAACAGCCGCCCAAGCCTGGCGATCCGCCAAAGCCGTCCCCGCCATCGGCTGGGCCAACGGCCAAGAGAGTGAACAGGCGCTTCTACGGCACCATTGACCTGAATCCCTTGTTGGCCAAAAAGCAGTTTGCGGAGATTATCGATGAAGTTGTACAAAACTTCACGACCCGCCCGAATGACATCGTGAGTATTGTCGTCGATATTCAAGCGGTAGCGCCGGCTGGGTTTGATGATGCTATCCAGCGCGCGGTCAAAGAAAACTGCAACGCTCTCAAGTTCCGTGCATCCGGATTTGAGCCTGGAGAATGATGAACAAGGGGTAACTACTTCTAAACGTCAGTGCCACCACCCGCGTATGAGTGCGCCGACAAAGACAGCGACTAGAACCACCAAAGCCCCAACCACGGCTCCTTGAATCCGATACCGATTAATCTTGTCTCCGGAACCAGATTGCACCGCCCTCTCTACCGCTCTCTCAGCGGCGAGATTCACTGTCTGGACCTCAGACCTCAAATCGGCCCGAAACCGCTGGCCCAGCTCGCTCGCCGCCTCACCAAGCTCTTTCTCAAACGCATCGAGCCGAGCCGCCGTATCGGTAAGGACAGCGTGTGAGAAAGACTGCCGCTCCTTGCTAAGGTCTTCGCGAAATTCCATCAAGACACGGCGCAGAACCGCCGCGACCAGGATCACCGGATCATCTTCACGCAATTTCACTCCGGCCTCAGCAAATGCATCTAGCGTGATGCGCTTGGCAAAACTATGCGAGGACTCGTTCGGCACCATTGATTGAACTCCAAACGCGATCGAGCTGTTCGAACAACTCATTACGGTATGTCTGAAGACGACGTTTCATAAAGAACGGGTAGGTCTCGGACTTGTCCAAAGTCAACAGTGTTTCGTTGTCTTGCGCTAGCCGATGGAGATCGCGCACAGTCGCTTCGTCCGCTTCATTCATACTGACGACCGCCAACACTTTCTCCTCCGCGTTCCTATAGGCTGCGAAGTCCTCGAAGCTCTTACCGTCCCGCTGAATCGGACCGCGTACCGGATTTAACCACACGACCACGTTTCGACTTGTTGTTTGTTCGGCCATCTCTGAAAAACCGCTGAGCACGTCCACCATTTCCGGCCCACCGACAACCACAGCATGAACAATCAATCGAAAGCCTTCGGCTTCGATCCCCTGAAGAATCCCGTATTTTGTCAGATAGCGCCACACTTCCGTGAACGTAGATGCTCCCACGTCGATCAGATAGGGACCAGGCTCTTGCATGATGTCGCCAAGAAAGGCATCCATCTTGGCAGAGTCGAACTTCCCATCTGACAAGAGATCGACCTCGCTCGCGTTGAGAGAAGGAATGCGAGCAAGCATTGAGTTCGATTGATCCAGATCCCGCACTTTCATCGGGCTCTGCTTGTGTTGCGCATATTGCGCCAGGATCGACGAGACATAGGTTTTACCAATCCCGCCTTTCGCACCAAGAACGATATGAATATCCTTGGCATTGATAGCGACCGTCGCGTGCTTTGCCATGCCACTCTCCTAAATCAAGTCCTTGAGGTTGGGGTTTTTGTTGATCCGCGTGTCTTTCGTCGTCGGACGAATAATGACTGCTCCCCCCGGCAATGTCTCTGTAGGGGGCAGGGAACTACGACTAGGCTGTGCAGCGGGGCTGTGAGGGGATTTCGATACACCCGAGATCGCGGACGCCGGTTCCTGCTTTCCTAATGGCCCCGCTTTCCTCGCAAGCCAATAGAGTTTTTGAAAGTCACCGTGGGAAGGGAACTCAATCCCTTGCAAGGCGAGCTGCGCTCGGATGTCGGCTAGGGTATGCCCAGCCGCACGGGCGGCTTCCAATTCCGGGAGCAACACTCGCAGCCGCGCCATTTTCGACTTCGGCTCCATGACCTTGCTTGCGGTGAACACTTTTTTGTTCTTCTCGGTCCAAGTCGCCATCATGCTTCCTTAAAGAGTAACTGCGGTGGACAGCTACTATAGTATCCTCGCCCATAATACCTCATTCAGAAACGGTTGAGAACTTCTCCAGAAATTTGTCGCTCTTTTTCACCTCTCCATACCTACTCCAGAAACGATTCAGAAACGATTCAGAAACCGGATCAATTGAACGACATCAGAAACGCACCAACAACGCTGGAGAGGAACATAAAGAAGGTGGTGCCTTTTCTGGTTATTGTCTGCCTAACTTGCTGATACTACATCGCAAGTTTGTCCGACAATAATAGCGATGTTGGTGCTTTGATGGTGTCCGAGAAAAAATAACTATAGGAGACAGCTACTACTGTTAAGTTGTGCGGTATGATAACGGCAATATGGCTGGAAGACGTCCCACAGGCCGCAAAAAGAAGCTCTCGTTTCGAGCCGATCCAACGAACGAGGAATACATCACCACGCAAGCGAAGGCGGCAAAACACGGGAGCATCACGAATTATCTGAATTGGCTCATAGCCCAGGATCGAGGCGGAAGAGACGAGGGCCTCCTAGCCCTTGAAGCAAAACTTGCAGCCACGATCAACAGCCTTCGGGACAACCTAAGCCTCGCCACCCAATCGAGCGAGACTACGAACGCATTCCTCCACGCCTTCGTGAAGATGTACCTCGTCAACGTGCCGGACGCCGACAGTACAACCCGGAAGGTCGCCAAGACCACGGCAGCAGCCAGGTATCAACAACTCCTAACGAACGCAGCACAGATCCTCACGGAAAGGGATGACGGTTAACCAGCCATGCCGACCAGAGCCGAACGCCAAGAGAGTATGGAACAGCAACGGCAGATTGCACAGCGCCCGCGCCGGGCAAAGAAACCAACCGAGGGTGACGGCCACACGCTGCGCGTTGGCCGCACCCCCGCCATCCGGCCGAAAAGGGAGATCAGGAAGCTCGTCAAGTTGTGTAACGCCGCGGCCAGCATCATGCGCCAGCTAAGCATTTCGCAGCGCCGGCGCAGCGCCGCCCGGAGCGCTCAGAAAGCGGCAGTCCGCTCAAACTCCCGCAACGCAGTACAGCAGCTTCAACAACGCGCCGCCGTCCGGGTTACCTACAAAACCCCAAAAAGCGCTGGGCACTGGAAAGCTCATGGGCGCTACCTTCAGCGCGAGTCTGCGGCCGGCGCGCACGGCATGGGATTCAACGCAGATGGAAACTCGATTGATATGCCTTCCACCTTGAATGGTTGGCAGCAAGCCGGCGACGAGAGAATATTCTCGATCATCGTTTCTCCCGAAAACGGGTCACGGCTTGACATGGAGCAGTACGCAAAAGACATCATGCGCAAGGTCGAATCCGATCACGGCGGGAAGCTCGAATGGGTTGGCATTATTCATACCAACACCGACCACCCGCACGTCCACATCGCCATCCGCGGACTGACACACGACGGGAAACCACTCCAATTCCAGCGTGACTACATCAAAAACACATTCCGAGAGACCGCGCAAGAGATGGCGACGCAACAATTGGGCTATCGCTCCCGCGAGGATATGCAGCGCCAGACGGCGAAGGAAATCACGCAGTATCGTGCGACGAGTCTCGATAGGCTTATCGCCAGGGCAGCAACCAAATCTGAGAAGAATGCTCCGAAGATCAGCATTTCTACCGACTCCGCGGAGTTTAAGGCCGTGGCGAGGAGCGCCGAAATACAATTCGCCCTCACGCGGCGGTTAAACCATCTGGAAACAATGGGCATGGCGCAGCGCAGCGACAACGCCTGGACCCTCGATTTCAATTTCATCAAAAACTTAACAGCCCTTCAGACCGCGGGCGACAAGCAAAAGATGATGCACCGGCACATGGCGCCCGCGTCGAGCACCGACCAGCCCATTACAGCCCTCAAATGGACAGAGGTGACGGAGCTTGACGCCCGCGTACTTGGTCATGGGGAGGAAGAGGATACAGGTAGGCGCTTCATGATCGTAGAATCCACTGACGGCACGATCATCCAGCTCCCACATCGCAAGAATACCGACGAGCTGCGGGCCTCGCACATTCTCGACCGCAACAATCTCGTCACTTTTACGAGAGATTCCTACAATCGGCTCCAAATACTCGATCACGGCAATGCGAACGCCGCCCTAAAGAAGCCCGATATTCTCCGGAAGATCCATATAACCCCCACGACAAGCCCTCGCCCAGGTTGGCTGGGGCAACTGGACATAGCTGTCGCCTCAGCCCATACAGACAAGACCAGGGAACGAGAACAGGAGCACGAACACGTTCGCTAATTGAGACTGGCGATAGCGGCGACCCGAAGTATACTGTAGTAGCTGTCAACCATAGTAAGCAACTAAGGAAACATCTGATGGCTAACCAGCTTCCGTACCTAACGCCCGATCTACCCAAGGACTTCGGCCGCTTTCGTTGGCTCGGCATCTTCGCCGGATTCGTCGGACTTATTCTCGCCAGCGCAGCCACCACCCAATTCATTGCAATGCGCTTCTTCTACTCCCCGGCACTGGGCGTCCCGGTCGCACAATACGGCAAACTCCCCATTTACAAACCGTGGGAGTGGGCACGCTGGCTCTTGCGCTATAGCTCAAGCCGGGTGCCGTATGTTCATCAAACCATTACAACTAGTCTCTGTATTCTCGTCACACTCACCGCTGTTGTCGTGTTCGCGGTCCTGTACTCAAACTTCCGCCGCTCCGGCAAACTCATGGCGGGAGGGGAGCACATCCACGGCTCTGCCCGTTTCGCCACGAAAAACGATCTCGAGCGCACCGGAATCCTCACACTCAAAAAAGGCGTCTACATCGGAGCGTTCCGCGATGGCAAATACGACCACTATCTACGCCACAACGGACCAGAGCATATCCTAGCTTTCGCTCCCACGCGAAGCGGGAAAGGCGTCGGAATCGTCATTCCATCCTTGCTTGGTTGGGACCAGAGCACCATTGTCTACGACCTCAAGGGAGAGAATTGGGCGCTGACCTCCGGCTTCCGCTCCAAACCGGTAGATAAAGGTGGACTCGGGCAAACGTGCCTGAAGTTCGCTCCACTCGAAGACGATACGGCACACTTCAACCCGTTCACCCTGATTCGCTTCGGAACTGACCGCGAGGTTGCCGACACGCAGAATATTGCCGCAATGCTTCTCGACACCGGCGACAACCCATCCGATCGTTATTTCCTCGACGAAGCCGTTAGCCTGGCCTCCGGGCTTGTCCTGCACTTACTTTACGAAGCCGGACAAAATGGATATCGGACCCCTAGCCCAGCCAACCTGCTCGAAATCGCCACCGATCCAGAAGGCCCACAATCTGTGCTCGCTAAAATCCAGAGGTTCGAGCATCGCAGTCTCAGCGATCCTCCGTTCCCAGGCATCGACGATCTAACTTCGATTACACATCCGGTTATCGCCGGCAAAATGGCTAAGATGCTTGCCAAAGGCGACAAAGAGTTCGGCTCCGTCCTCGGCTCGCTAACTCGCCCCTTGGAGCTTTACGCCGACCCGCGGATTCGACGCGCAACAGCCTACAGCGACTTCCAGGTTGCCGACCTCGTGAACCACCCCACATCCCTCTTCATTGTGATTCCACCATCCGACAAACTGCGCCTTAAGCCACTCGTCCGCACAATGCTGAGCTTGACCATCAACCGCCTGACAGAACGCATGGACTTCGAGGAAGGGAAGAGGAAGGACAACCCCTACCGGCTTCTTTACCTCATCGATGAGTTCCCGCAACTGGGGAATATGCAGGAGTTCGCCGACGCCCTTTCCTATATGGCAGGATACGGCTGCAAAGCCTTGCTTATCACCCAGGACATCGAACAACTCAAAGACCCACGCGCCTACGGCGACCACGAAACCATTACCGCCAATTGTCATGTTCGCATCGCTTACGCTCCCAATACGCAACGCACTGCCGAACTGCTCAGTTCCATGACCGGCAAGACAACAATTCAGCAGCAAACTATCAACATCTCGGGCTCTCGCACATCAAGCGGCCAAAATCACATGAGCACTAGCCTCAACTTCGTAGCCCGTGACCTCTTGACACCTTCGGAGGTTTCGACGCTTCGCAAGCCGTCCAAAGTAGACCCCGGAACCGACAAAGAAAGAATCGTAGGTCCCGGCCAGGCGCTCGTCTTCTTTGCAGGCGAGCCTCCAATACTCGGAGTGCAGATCCTCTACTTCCTCAATCCAACCATGCTTGCCAAAACCAAGATTCCCCACCCGCCAAGCAGCCATCTAACAGACACGTTTCCGAAAGCGGCGAGCGCCGCCGCACTCAAGCCAGCTCGCCCGCACACAAGTGCAGCCGCAATGTTCCCAACCCGCAAGCCGAATGTTGGGGGCGCCCAACAGCAAAGCCTCGAAATTACGCCGCAAGTAACGCTGGTCGAGACGACCATCATTGAAGAGCCCGCCGACAGCCATTTGCTCGACATCGTTCCACAGTTTCCCCGCCCAACTCCATCCGGGCGCTTTACACGCGCTCTCGAATCGTTTAACGGGCCGCTCACGGCTTTATCGATCGAAGAAACGGAACCGGCTTACGCAGCCTCGATTGAAGACACGGATATTGCATGAACCAGTCTGACTTCAACCACGTTATCCTGAGCGGCACTGTGATTACCGAACCGCAGCACCGCGAACTTCCCAACACACACGTACCTGTGTGCAACCTGAAAATCACTTCCGTCAAGAAATGGCTCGATGACCGCGGCGAACCGAAAACACATGAGTCGCAACTGACTCTCGCTCTCTACGGCCCTTGGACAGTACTCGCGGCTGGACTTCAAATTGGCAGTCGAATCACTGTCGAGGGCGAAATCACCGTCCGCTCCACATCCCGCACGACCAACAGCACTACAACCGAGATCGATGTAAAGAAGCTATACAGTCTTTTTCCAGACAATACTGACCTCGCGAATGATGTGGAATCATGGGGGTAAACAGAACATGAACATCTTCACCCGATACCCGTATTTCCGCACTATCACCCTGTATTTAACTGCATTCACCATCGGTCTCATCGCCGGACACGGTGTGCTTTGCCTCATGCCCGCGGCCCTCTTCTTCCCATGCCTTTACCTCATGAGTCGCACATGGAAAGACCGTTGGGCTATCCCTTTCGGCTACTATGGTGCCTATCTGATAACCATGTTCCCAGGCGCCGCCGTTTTCTTCGGCCATCACTTCGATCCTGCCGGCATCACACTCCTCTGGCTTTTATTCAGCGCCTTGATGTCCCTGCCTTGGGCCATCCTCTGCAACAACACGCGCATACGTCTCTTTTGGGCAGTTCCCCTTTCCCTGCTTGCTTCAACGCTCCCCCCAATCGGACTCTTCAGCGTCGGCAACCCACTACTCGGAGCCGGCGTCATCCTGCCTCATACGATGTGGTATGGACTTGGGCTAATCTTCCTCGCTTCCGGGATCGTCGCAGCCTACCCACGCGTCTCTATACCAACCATCGCGGCACTCACACTCATTTCTGCCATCTATTTCAAACCGCTTCCAGCACCGAAAGGTTGGGAAGCCCATAACACAAAACTCGGCGGCCAGGGACTCGATAAAAGAGACCTTCTCCGCGACTACAAGACTATGCTCTACGTCGGAGACACGATTCAGCAATCCACAGATCATGTCCTCATCTTTCCCGAGGCCATCATGGATTGGAACACCACGCAGGAGCTTTACCTCGGTCCCGCTCTCAACACGCTCCGCGCCCGCAAGCACACTCTCATTGTCGGAGCCACTTTGCTAGTTCCCGGCCATCCCGACAATTATCGCAATACCGCCGTCGTCCGAGGACCAGTAAATACGATAGTGGACCAGCGCATTCCCATCCCGCTGACGATGTGGAAGCCGCTCACGCCCGAGGATGGTGTGAGACTCAACCTTTTCGGTCCATCGACCATCTCTCCGATCGACGGCCAGCGCGCAGCCATTCTCATCTGCTACGAACAACTACTGCCATTGGCCGCGCTCCAGTCTCTCTACGAACATCCAACAGTCCTGATCGGTATTGCCAACGACTATTGGGCAAAAGACACATATTTCCCCAACATCCAAAGCGCCGATATGCAGGCTTGGGGACTGCTATTCCATCTCCCCGTCCTCACTTCTACCAACATATGAACCTACGTCTATATGTCGCGATCTGGGCCGCTTTTCTCGTCCCCTGCGTCTCCTACAGCCAGGCTCCGGTTGGACAAGCCCTTGCCGTCTCCGCGCTCACTGCGCCCAATGGCAAGCTCTCAACGAACCACGTTTACCAGCTCGCTTCCCAATGCGCGCCCCGTGTGCACGCAGACACGATCCTCGCAGTCATTGCACAAGAGAGCGCATTCCACCCCTACGCCCTATCCATCAACTACCCCAAGACCGAAGCTCATCGGTTCGGTTACAGCAGCGGCCAGTACGTTTTGACCCGCCAGCCGGCTACTCTCGGCGAAGCGTATGCATGGACCCGCTGGTTTATCCATCACGGCTATTCGGTCAGCATTGGACTCATGCAGGTCAGCTCACAAGAGGCACGGCGCCTGCACATTGACGACCTTCGCATTCTCTACGATCCGTGCATTAACCTGGCGGCCGGCTCGCTGCTACTCCAGCAAGCCTACACGCCCGGTCCAGACTCTCTGCGCTCACTCACGGACGCGTTTGCGCTTTACAATGCAGGTTCACTACTGAAAGGCTACGAGGACGGATACGCAGAGGGCGTTGTAGCCAAGGCGCCGCCCCTCATCAAAGAACACTAACGATTGGCAGCTAGAATGCGGTTATCCTCTCGATTCCACATCACCCCAAAGACCTCCGAGAAACGTCCAATCGCCGGCCCGTCCGACGTGAGCACCACGTCATTATCTTCACGTTGCTCGCCACTCAGCGATAGACTTGCCGACCCACTCCGCAGGTAACGTCCGTCGACCAAGTACGCCTCCATACGCATCTTTTCACCCGGAGCCTTTACCCTAATCTCGGCCGTCGCGGCCAGTAGTTGCGTCGTGCAATCATTCGCCTCTGACATCTCCGAATATCCCCGATAGATCCTCACAACAACTTTCTGCTCCGCCTTCGCAGCGAGCAAGGCGCACAACGCCTTATCCGTCAGGCTCGATGCTGCCACGTCTATCCGCTGCTTCGCGCTGTTCAAAACCCGCCCGTCAATTACTTCCAAGTTCGACTCCGGGCTATAGTAGACCGCCGTTTTTGATGAGGGCGGGCTCCCCCCCGCAACCGCGGCGCCAGGGCGCAGCCCAATATTCACGGGGGCTCCTGTGGATTTCGGCTTCCCAATGCTGTTCCACGCATTCCTCACCACCGGAACCATTAGTCCAATCGCAGCGACCATCAAAAGCAAGAGAACGCGAACCGGCAGCCGCCGTTCGTTTTCTGCTCCGGTCTCAGCGGCCTTCATCCCATTCCCCAGGCCGCGAATAACGCGGACTCTGTCGGCCAACTCTTTACCTGGAAATAGACTCATATGCAACCTCTGTATTATCGGCGAGCCGCGAATGACAGCGATTATAGTATACTGCGGTGGACAGCTACTATAGTACGTAGCTGTTTAATTCACCACAGACAACCTGTGAGTCCGTCGGAGGAGCCATGATTAAAGAAAAGCGAGATCGAATCCTGATTTCAGAGTCCGATATAGATTCCATCAAACCCCTGCTCCCAACAGACCAGGCCGAACACTTGAAACCCGGTTGCGTCACTTGGGAGCTTCCACCCCTTGACGAACACGACTCCCCAGGGCGAATGACTCTGTGGCCGGAAGACGGCCGCGCAGCCGTCGCCTTCGGCGCCGGCCAGGGCGCAAGCTCATGGGGTGACTGGAACAAGGAACGCAGACAAGTTCTCCTCGACGACAAAAAGACCACCATAGCCGAGGACGGCCGCATTACCGAACGACCCACCATTGCAGTCTCCCTCACGGAAGAACAAGTGAAACTGCTGCTCTCCGCCGAGTACCCGCAAGACGGGCAAAAGCAAAACACGGCTCTCAACGAAATCTACGCTGGCAAACCCATTCCGATAGAGCGAGAATCCATCCTGCTCGATCGCAGCATCGACAGCAAAGAATTCTTCGCCAAGCTAGAAGCAAATGAGAAGCCCGCTCTCGACGCTAAACTGACACAACTCCAGATCGACAAAGAACGCAGCAACCAGACCACCTACAAGACGAATGACCGGCAGTACGAACGCCAATACTCCCCTTCGCACAGTCGCGGGCGTGAAATCTCCCATTGAATCTTTACAAGGAGCCGTTATGTCTCAACATATTTGTCCAACCGAAACCCACAGCGGACAGGCGGTCGAAGCCACGTCTCAACAACAATCCCAACAAAAAGATTCGCCGAAACAACATGCTTTTTCAGATCACCAACTCGAACGGTAGAAAACTCTCTCGCCCCGTGTTCTGGGGGAAGGATGCTACGCCCTTCCCCCGCCATTCAGCCCACAATCGCCGGGCTTCAGGTCTCCCCATCCATGCGGCCTGTTCCTGCCGCAACGCGACCCTTCCCCGCACTGACCGGAGTACCAGAAATGTCTAAGGATTCCTCCACACTATCAGCCATGCGCGCCCGCGCTGTTCAACTCGCTTACCACGATCAGGGCAGAGAACCACTCTCCATACTTGAGCGCATCTTTTACGCTCCCGCCGAAGATCGCTCTCTTGTCGTTCCAGAGGTTTCCCCAATTGCTGCGTTCGATCGCGCGCGCAACTGGCTTGCCGAACTACCAGAAGACGGTCTCTCCGACTCGAACCTCGCCCGTGCCCTCCACGAGGGCGGCTTGTACGGATCAACCTCAAAAATCCGTTTACTGCCTCTGCTTGACTACATTCGCCAATACGACGTATCTCTTCCAACACCCTCTCCTTCGGAACCACCCCCACAAAACACATAAGACGTATCTTCCTCCCTACAATCACTCGCTGACAACAGCATTCCGCTTCGCTCCAGGCGAGCGATACCCAACCAAATACAGGAAAGACCGGCGGGCCTGTTCCTGCCCGCACCGACCCTACTAAGGGGCTCTGCCCCATTCGCGCGCCGCAAGGGTTTCCCCAGTCTTCCGCGCTCCGCTTGTGCAGACCTTCGCCCTCCGCCATGCTCCGGGTGGGTGAGTCCCCTCCCTTGCCTCTTGCGACCCCGCCTTCGCCAGGAGGCGTTCGGCATGTATGTGTACATGCCGCGCACGGCATGAAAAGCAAAAACAAGGAGGATGGGAAAAGATGGCTGACAAACGAGTAATCAAGATTCAACTTCCCGAACTGGATCGCAGCAAAGGACAGAACGCACTCACTAGCGGCAAATGCCGCCTCACCCTTGAAACCGACAAAGCCTACAACGGCGGCGTGGATTGCACTGCACAGGTTAGTTGGATCGACGAACGCGGGTTTGCCTCGCACGTTCTTGGCATCGGTGGCGGTGGCGACTTCAGCAGGACATACGCGAAGGTAAAGGGAATCGCCACGCAGAAACGCATTGACACGATGCACGCGCAAACCTTCACCCATGAATTCATAGAGTCAATCAAGGCAGAGGTTCAATCCTTCTACGTGCTGGAAGCAGCAAAGAGGGCATCCGAAGCTGCCTGATGAGTCCTGCGGCAAGGACGAAAACGGGACCGCTGTGAAGCTGGACCCGTTAGCAGTAGCCACACAAGGAGAACCGATGTTCCAACAACTCGCACCGCTACTCAAGAAACGCTCATTCGTGCTGATCTGCACTGGATTGGACGACGACCGCATCCGCGTCAACATCATTCCCAAGGCAACCGGCAAGGACACTGAACAGGATGCACCGCTCCTACAACCGCTAACGGTAGAAGGCGAGCCGCTCCAGCTTGATGAGGAGCTTCCCGAAGCACTCAAGAGCTACACCGTTACCCATCAATCGATTCAGGAGGCAGTGGACGCCACGAAGAAGCAGATGGCCGACGCCAAGGCAGCAGCGGACCGCAAAACCAAGGCCGACGCAGAAGCCAGGAAGAACAAACAGAGCACAAAAGCGCCGACGCCAGCACAGGCAAAAGCGAACGCTGCCGGTCCTGCCGCGCCGCCCTCCCTGTTCGACGCGCCCGACACAACCGCAACCGAAGACGACGACAAAGAAGAGTCTGCCGACGACACCAACGACGAAACCGAAGTATCCGAGGGATAAACGATGCCCATCACAGTGAAGCCAATTCTGCGGAAGTTCAAAGTTGGGATGCAGTTGCTTGACGATCCAGCGCCGGGATCGGATGTGGAAACCGCAATCCGCATCCTGAGCATTGCCCACCCCGAAATCACCACGGCGAGCATGAGCGAACCGGAGATCGAGAACGGACACCAAGTGTATTCGTTCGAAAAATCCATCGGTACGAAAGGATGAGCCGCCCGAAGCTGGCTGATGAGATACGCAGCGTCAGCCAGCCCCCACCCGCCACCGCCGCACAGATTGAGTTTGAGAGGTTCCTGAAATGCCAAGAGCAACGCAGAGCATCGAACGTACTGGCCGCAGCACTCAGCGACAGATCGCAACCCCGCCAGGGCGGCACAGACGCGCCCCTCATTGCTCCCTCCGCACTTCTGCCACCGATGTTCTAACCCTCGCACCGGCCAGCGGCCTAAGCCTCCCGTCGCTGGCTGGATTGCCGGAGAGCTTCACCTATCGCGCCGATTCAGTCGTATTGCTCCCTGTTGCCGATTACCTCATCGCGCAGGGACACGGCACCCGCCGCGAATGGAACGCAGCCAAAAACGACCTCATCAGGTTCATCGAGCAGAGCATCAACAGGCTCATCCGTTCCACCGGGTTCAAGCGCAAAGTCAACTACGATCCCACTATGGGCGCAGTGCTGACAGATCAAGAACGCTACCAGCAAGGCAACCTCGAAGAGTCCGTATTGCTCCTCGCTCTCGACTCAAGCGAGTGTGGCTGGTTCCGCATGGGACCAATCACCCGCCAAATGGAGAGCACAGCCCAGGGCCTTGGCGCTGCCTTCTACGCAGCAGTTAACGATGCGCTGTGGGAAGTTGGATGGACCTACGGCTATTCAGAAGCGCAGCAGATGCATGAATACCAAGTCGAGGGAATCGAGGACGAGGAAGGCAAGACGTGGGAGGAGATGAGTCCTGCCGAGCGCGAACAATACGAAGTGCTTAACCCCGACAAGGCAATACCAGAGCATCTCAAGGAAGTGAAAAACGGTGGATTCACCGCCGAACGTCGCGACCTACTCGCAAAGCACAAGAGCGGACCACATGCGAAGCTGGTCAATTACGCTCTCCAGCTTGGCGAACTCGCGGCAGAGTTGCATTACTACAAGGGCGAGACCCCCGAAGGCGATCCGCTGCCCTCCTACCTGATTTACATGGAAGACCACGACGCAATCACTCAGGCTTTCGATGATTGGGCAAGGACCGCCCTCGAAGGCGACATCACTTATCACTGGCAACGCACTTTCCACGCCGACAAACCGGAGGAGATTGCCAAGGCATTCGAGGCTTTCACTCTCGCGGTTCGCATTCTCGCCGTCGCCTCACACCTTACACCACTCGTAAACGGAGCAAAGTAATGGACACAACTTTGACGATCAACGGCGCACTTGAAATGACGCTGAAAGACGCTCTGATGATCTACCGCACCAAGGATGGACGCGCGGCCTACGTGACGCATCACGAGGTAGACAGCGGCCAGCTTGGACCGGCCACAACACTAACCGGATCATTCATTCAGGAGCTATCCGAGCAACTTCGCAAGCGAGTCAAGATGGAAGTTCTGCCGCTCAATGTCCTCGCTCGCACACAGGATGCAATCGTTTGGTGGACACCGGCACAACGCCGCCGCATGTTCTTCACCAACGTGGACGGCGAGAAGGTTGCAGGACTCAGCGGCAAGACCTACCCGCAACCGGCCCTCGTATGGATGGCTCAGAACGGCGATTTGACAATTCGCGCACTTGCCAAGAGCGAGAGGCCCGATGAGCGGACCCCGCTCTTTGTAGCCCCGTACTGGAACGTCAACGACCAAGGCGATGTGTGCCTGGGCGACTCACCCACACCCGACACGGTGACCACCAAGAACCTCAAGCAATGGGAAGACGGATTCTTTGCCAGCAAGTTCAGCCACCCGAACGCCACGAGGCTGGTCAGGGGTGCAGGGCTCTATCACGACTTTCTCAAATCCATTCAGGCAGACGAGACGTTCCCCACTCACACTCTGATCGAAGCCAAACAGACACTCGGCCAGTTCATCGCAGGAGGTAACGACTAATGGCATTCCACACCTACAGGCTCAACACATCACGCCGCCTCAGCATCCTTGTGGTTGGCGCCGGTGGCTCCGGTTCCGCCATCTTCCTTGCGCTGCCCTACCTGAACCAAGCGATGCAAGCGTGGGGACACCCCGGCCTTGACGTGACACTGATCGATGCAGACACAGTGAGCGCCACCAACTGTGTTCGCCAGCCTTTCGCACGGACAGACATAGGCCAGAACAAGGCGACCGTTCTCGTCAATCGAGTCAACCTATTTTGGGGTACGGACTGGAAGGCTGCGCCGTATCGGTTCACCAAAGACGCGGAGCTAGGGCAGCTTGACATCGTGATTGGATGTGTGGACTCGAAGGCCAGCCGCAAGGAGATTCACCAAGCCGTCACAGGGAAAGCGGGTATCCACGTCCGCTATTGGCTCGATCTTGGCAACAACGCGAATCATGGTCAGTTCATTCTCGGCCAGCCATACAACACCAACGGATTTCAGAATCAGCGCGAGAAGGCTAAGCGCGAAGATCGTCTCCGCACCGCCGCAGAACTCTATCCGGAAATCATCGACACCACCACACCTGAAGACAATTTACCGTCCTGCAGCGCAGTGGAAGCCCTTGAACGGCAGGAGCCCTTCATAAACCAAACCCTCGCTATGCAAGCCCTCGCCATGCTCACGCAGCTAATCCGCTACGGCAAGACGAGCTATCACGGGGCTTTCTTCAACGCTAAGACCGGCACCACCCAACCCATCCCTGTACCGGAAACCAAACTCCACGCGGTCCGGAGGAGCCAATGACGCCCGAAGCTAAGAGAATCCGTTCAGCAATCAATCGGCTGGCCCTTCAGCGTGTCAGCACATGCAACACTGACACGCCGAGGTACTGCCTCGCTGGCGATCCGCGCCTCTGTTGCTTTTGCGGAATCGTCATTCGCCACGGCGAAAAGTACCGCCGCGCGAGCACGATCCGCGCACACGAACCATGCTTCAAAGCCGTGGCCGAGGAGTACAAGAACAAATGACAGGCACCGCCGACCTCAAAGGAGAAGAGAACACAATGAATCAGCTAGGATGGCCCAGCACGGAGCAAATCAATGCGCTCAAGCAATTTGCAGCGATTCACGGACGCTATTGGAAATCCGTACTCCGCGATGCCTGGACGGACGGAGACTATCGCGGCTTCGAGAATGCATGGTTTCTTCAGCAGGTTCGCAATACTTTTGGACCGTCGTGGTTGGCTCGTTTTCGGCTCGATAGGGACCAAGCCACCGGCCGCATGATGTGGTCCGTACAAGAACACGCACCCACTAAGCGGCCACTGTAATCCCCTCCGTTTTGTCGGCTGCCGACTCAGCGCCCGCGCTCATTGCGGGCGCGAGGAGAGACACCGTTCTGGTTTCTCTCCTCGACCTCACTTCCCGATAGAAGCCGCACGGCTTCCGCGACGCCGGCGAATAGAACCGGCCTCACTCTTCCGGCTTCGTTGTTCCAGACTGTCTCGCGCCGAGCGAATACCTTCACAAGCGGGAACAGCCCCGGTTGGCTGCGGCTGGTAGAGCGCCGCAGTCCTTCTCTGCGCGTTTCAGGGCCACAGGCAACAGACCACCGTGCGACTGAGGGCTGCGCCCTGGCGCGTCGCAAGGGGTTTCCCCATAATTTCCGTCCCGAAAATCACTCGCGGACGCGAGCCTTCCGCTTCGCTCCAGGTGGGCGATACCCCACCCCATTGCGCCTTGCCGCCCCCCAACTTTCGGCTCGCAATTATTGCGGCATGTAGGTGTACATGCCGCGCGCGGCATGAAGCGCAAGAACAACAACAAAGGAGCAAACACTATGCAGCAGCAAAACCCACACCGAATCAGCCTCACTGAGATGTTGAAGCAACAGGGTCGGACGTTCGAGGCGATGGCCGAAGCTGTGATGTTCGGCGATGAGAACGCGCTCGCCCTCTGTGATGAGCAATGCGAAGTGGAACCGGACGGCAGTTGTCCGCACGGATGCCCTTCGTTTCTACGCGCGGCGGGCGTCATCTAGCCCGCTTGCCTGCCGCTTCATCACCACCACCACCGCCATAACAGCACAGGAGGGCTTGGGAATCGCCATGACAGCTACACTCTCGCTTGAACACACCGCAGTTAACACCGTGGAAACACTCCCGCCGCAGTCGCCGCGTGAGGTTTTGTCTTGCCCGCATTGCCGGCTGGTTCAGTTCATTGCGCGCAACCATCTATGCCGCCGCTGCCGAAAGGGATTAACGATTGTCGAGCCGGAGCCTTTGCCTTTCGCGCGGCCCGAGCCTTTTGCAGCTTCTGCGCATACTTCGCCGGAGGTAGTGAAGCAGCTAGGCGCACGTATCCGCGAACTACGCAAGCAGCGCAGCTTGTCTCAGCGCGGGCTTGCTTCGCTGATGAATGTGCCGCGCACGTATATATCGAAGATTGAAACCGGGAGAGCAATTCCCTCGCTCGCCAGCATGGAGCGGCTTGCGACGGCTCTTCGGGTCAGAATTACGGTCCTGCTCTTGGACTCCTCTGCGCGGCGTGCCGCCCACTTGTCGGCACTCCTCGCCGACCCGTTTTTAGCTGAAATTGCAAGTGTGCTGCCCCGCATGGACGCCCTCGCGCGCGTGCTCACGTTGCGCGCAGCGCGTGAGGCAGCAGAGGGGGCCCGGCTTTGGACTATGGACCATTGACAGCGTTTCCGGATGAGCCCCCGGCAGCGGCAGGGCAGGGAACAGCCCTGCCCTGCCGCATTTTCCCTATTGATACTGACGCAGCTAGGAATCCCCTTGGGAATTGTCCCGTTGCCTTGCTAGGATAAAATACTGTACAACTCTTCCAGATCAAATTGTCTCCTGCTCGTACCCTTTTCACACGTCCGCTCCAGAGAGACGGAGAGGTAATCAGATTTCGACCCGAGACGCAGATTCGTCGAATGCAACGGCCCGCGACCGTTCCGTCCTTGTGAACGAAGCGGCTAGCCTTCTCAAACAATCTTCAGGAAATATCCGCGACATGCCGACCGCCGAGCGCTCGCTTTTGGAAGGCACCCGCACATCAGGTTGGGTTTTGGCGCAGAGCCGGGAACACCTCGCAGTTGCCACGAGCGGCAATGCCTTCGTCATCGTTCCCCGCAAGCAGCTTACCGTCGATGTCAGTTTGGGTCAGAAAGTAGACCTCCAGGCCGGCAAGACCAAGATCAAAGTCAGCAGCCTAGAGCGTAGCCGAGGCCGGTAGAAGTCTCCCGCATTCTACCAATGGTCTCTGCCGGCCCCCTATGTGTGGTCCGCGTTGCAACTTTAGCATTTGAAGTGTGGCCGAGACTGGTCAGAACCGCGCCGCAATCCATGCCGCCAGGCGGCCGGCTCAGGCGAAGAGGACACCACGATTTGCACCGTAGGTGTCGGGGTCTGGGGAGCAATGGAACGGTGAATCGACTTAAGGGCAGCTCAGCCCAATGCCGGTCGGTGTCCATGGTCTTTCAGGACCGCCATGGTTGGCACTGCCAGTTCTTGGAAGAGGACTTGAAGACTCCACTGCTGAATCGTCATGTGCACGACTCCTTCAAGCGTGATCTTCCTATAGGCCCTGTTTGTTCTCCCCTTTGGCTCTCAATTCCCGCGTCAGGGCCTCCGACCTCACTGGTTCGCGCCAAGCCGTCCAGAGCGGTCCGGCGTCGAAGGTAAACTGATGATCAAAGCAATGAATCTTCCGCCGCGTATCGCCAGCCAACGTCACATCCGCCCATCGGCAGCCCTTGTGCGTCCCGATGCCGGATAACTCCTCGTCAGTGAAGATGAAATCGTCTGGGGTCACAGGGCTATGCCTCATCCCTGGTTCAAAGGTTGTCTGTCAGTGTATACCCCTTGAACTTCGACCTCACCGGATGCCCGGCTATCAGTACCTGGATCGAAACGAGAGCCTCTCGGAAACGAGGGCTCTCGTGCGTATGTATTCTAATTCGCAGCCTTCCGCTTCGCCGCCCAACGCGCCTTCACCGCTGCCACGATCCTTGCGCGGCCTTCTGGAGACATCTTCCGCTTTTGTTTGGCCTGGGCAACCGGGACAACGGCAAACTTGGGTCTTCCTGGTCCTCGCTTACCTGCTCCGGCAATCAGGGCACGGGCTTGTTGCAGTTGGGCAATCTCAGCGTCGATGAGGGGCAGAATGTCGGATAGGCTCATGCGGACAAGTGTACTGCGCGGAACCCGAAACGGCGTATCCTGTCCTGTTGCACAAGTAGTAACTGCCGAGTAGCCGGTGATACGCCCAGAACTCCAGAAACTACGTCACCGGCGCTCGGTTCGGGCCTCGATTTGGTGTCAATCGGGAGTACAGGGCCTAAATGTTGGTTTAGATTTGTACAGGGCAGTGACGCAGTTCACTCATACAAAAAATGCGGTACCCGAACACCGGATTTATTCTGGTAAATTTTTACCTTTGCGTGGCAAACAGTACATTTCCCCGTCATCTCAGTGAGGTTTACGGTGTTTGGGTCTACAGTCGGGATACCGTTGTAAACCGCAATTCCGCTGCCCCTGCATGGGGGCTTAGTAAGACTTCTCGTTAGTTTCATGCGTTTCATCTCCTCCTGCTGATTATTGGGTTGCAAGCGCACAATGGTGCGTTCAGGATGGAGTATAGGTCGAATGGAGGGTCGTTGGAAGTGGGAAGCCACAACACCAAGCGGGCAGGTGGCCCGCTCCCCGCGAGCCTCAGCCGCTGGCGGCGCGGATGCAGCTATTTGGGGCTTGCAACGAAACCGGCTCCCACCCATCCGATTACGCGAACCGCTCCCCAAGGGAGGAAAAATCCGAGAATGGGAAAGAGCGCAACCAAGAGATGCAGCCATGCTGAAGGCGCGGGTGTCGGATAAAGGGTTTGGCCGTCCTCTGTTTCGATTGATTTAACGCCGAGAGTCCTGCTCCAATTGATTGCCTTGATGCCTCTTTTGTTCACTATCGATGGTGGAGGATCTCCTGCCTCCGCCGTGCAAGCATACGGATCATTTTGTGCGTATTGCACCCATCGATCAACCTGCGAAAGATTCTCCTGAATCGCCACAGTCGAATCGACGCCCCATTGAGACGATGCACATTTCAATCTTGCAAAGAGATCAACGCGCTCTTCTTGCGTCAGAGCTCGGAGAGCATCCCTCTGTTGACCTTCTGGGAGTTTGCGAAGGGCTTCAATTGCCTCTTTCGGAGCATAGCGAAGCGCCAGAGTCCAATCAATGCCCTCGTTCTTTACGACATCCGAATTCGCCAATTGCTCGAATTTATTGTGGCGCGCTCCTTGCTCCAGTATGGTATGCAATTCCAGGTATGAAGCAAATCCGCCGAAGATCGCCCCTACCGCTCCCAGGAGCAGGGCCAGCCGTCGCGTTCCTTCATTGAGATTCATCGTTGCCTCGCGTTTCCAAATCGGACGGGGGGCTGTCATCGTTCCTCCCCCTTTCTTGCCTTACATCGGCCCGGTGAACCGCCAGTACCGGCATCGCGGTGGTGGAATCACGGAAGCCTACGCAGATTCCCAAAGCTCTTTGGCCCGTGCTTCGGCCAGTGATTTTTTGAGTTTGGAGATTTCCGACTCGACAGTTTGAAAAGGCTTATAGTGTTGATCGTACTCACGGATTGCTGGAATCGCTTCTGAGCTGAATCCTATATGTATCCGATACCTGAATAGGTTCCCCTCTTTCGACCACGAAGAGGATTGACTGAAAGGCTCTGTCATTAACTTAAATTCGTCGAGAATCGGACCTAGGTGGCTGACAATCCTTCTAAAAACGGCCGGGAAGTAGGATTCAACAAGGCTGGAGCTGACTTGGCCGAGTGGTGCTGCATGGTGCGGCCACTCTTCACGCTTCGATGTTTCATTGGCTACCACTTCGGGCAAAGAGGCATTTAGGGCCTTAACCCTATTCTTGAACTCTCGTAACCGCTCGATGCCAAGTGAAGTCACCACATCCGGGGCATCCACGACCAGACTCTCCACTTCACGGTTAATCCACTTCACAGCTTCCGTCTCTAAGCCCGGTCTCACATCCGCAACCTTCGCATCGAGACTCAGCCTATCGGCTTCATGCTGCTGTTCAAGTGAATGCAGAGCCTTCTCAATTTCCGCGCTGGTCATTTGGTTTCCTTTTCTTTGTGAAGCTAGGTTGTTCTTATCTTACGCTGCCCTCTTTTCATCTGACCGTGAGCCGATTCTTGACGCGCTCATAAACCGCGCGGGGTAGAGGCCAGCTCACGAAACGGAAAAAATCGTACGCCAAGGCGGGGAGAATTCTGAACTTCTCGGCTGAAGGTAGAGACCGAGGCACGTCTCCAACTTCGATTCGGTACCGTCTTGCGAGTTCGGGGCGTATCGTCGGCCAACCGTCAGTTATGCCGCAGTTAATATCACCGCAACTAATACCTCACCAGAAACTGCCGGTTGGCCGGTCGTTCGCCCCGCATCGCGGCTTATGATTTGGACATGGCGGAAGATCTTCCGTTGCACGAACAGGAAGTGGTTCGAGCTTTCATCCTGAAGAACAGACGAGAACGTTGCGCCTTCCTTCTCGCCGATCCCGTCGGTCGTCAGAAATTCAGGGATGCACTCGCACACTTCAAATGGCTCGACGAACGGTTTGCACATCCCATCCCACCAAAGATGGCACACACGGCGGCTGAACTTGTGGCTCTGTTGCGACAAAAAGGTGCAGGACGAACCGTCTGGGTCATCTCCGAACGCCGAACGATTGACGGACGAGAAATGAATCTGGAAGCCGCAATGGATGAGGTGTGGGGGCAACAATGTGGGACGATCTTATCTTGTATTCCAGGCAAGCTGGCGTACTTTAGGGACGAAGAGATGCACAGTCAACGCATCCTAGAGCACCCATAATCTGCGCTCCGAGTGGATGGTCGGCAATGGGGAAGTTTAGGCGGCACCAGAACCCCTTACCGGTGCCCCAGCCGGGTTGGAAGATGACTAGACTTGTCAAAACCAGCTTCTGCATCTAGCTCTGACCGCGTTTCCAGCCTGTTTACGTCCACGGTTACTCCCGTTGTCGCCCAAACGGAATGCTCTGATGCGGGCACTCAATGCCATCATGCGCATCCTGGATTCAATTTGCTGAATTTCTTGAATGGGCTCCCACTGTTTCCCTAAACTGGGTAGACTATAAGAAGAATGGCCTTCCGACTCCCCCGGATAGTCAAACAAATTGCCATTGCCTCCGGCATCACGGTTGTCGTGTTCGCCGGCGCGTACTACTACGCCATCACCCCTCACAAGCCATCCGCGCCCCCCGACTCCGCAGAGAGCCTGCTTTATCAAGCAGATAGACTTTCTTGGGGAGGTCGCTGGGAAGATGCCCTTCCTCTCTATCGCAGAGCACAGGCGCTCTTCTTGGCGCAACAGAACCTCTCCAAAGCCCTATACGCAGAAGTGAGCCAAATCCCCCCCGACGAGTCTGTGAGCATCCGGGAAACGATCATTCGGCTCGACAGCGACCTCGCAAAACCCGAAGCCATAGAGCCCGAGACCAGGCTTCGCATTTTGACAATACGCGGGATGCGGGAAACTAATTACGACGCTGCTGCCGCCCGCTCGACGTGGCAAGAGGTTGAGACACTTGCCCTGAAGCTGCATCATGTCGCCGAGGCCACACGGGCACAGGGAGAGCAGGGCATAGCGGCCTTTATTCTTGGGGACACAGATACGGCGAAGACTTTGGTCCTCCGCGCATGGGTGCTTTCAAAAGTCGAACACGACCCCGCCGCTACCGTCCGCTACGCAAGCGTTTTCGGAACCGGGCTCGTGCAGCTTAACCGATACAACGAAGCGCTTGGACCGTTAAATGAGGCAATCAAACTTGCTGCCTCCAATCCCGATGTTGCTTATCCGAGCATTGCCGTCTATGCCAAGATCGAAGCTTTTGGCGGACTCCATCAGTACGATCAGGCATACGCGCTCGCCAATGAATCGCTGGCACGCCTACAGGGGACGAAATACAGCGGACAGAAATCACAGGTCTACATCGACAGGGGGACGGTCGATGAGGCCCGCGGCGACTGGCCGGCTGCCATCGCCGACTTCCAGCAGTCTGTAGGCCTCTCCAGCGGAATTGACTTTTATCGAGGAGTCAGCGACGCAGGCGGACGTCTGGCCCAGGCCTATCAACATACCGGCAACATGACGGCCGCACTCGCGGCGATCAATACGGCGATTGAGGCTAACACCCGAATTCCCGATGAACTGTACCTTGTGCCTCGCAATCTCGCGATCAAGGCGCAGATCACATCCAGTCTTGGGGATACAAACGCCGCAGATGTCCTCTATCAGAAGAGCACCACCATCGTTGAGGCCATGCTTCAACATGGCCTTACGACCAATATTCAGCGCTACCTTTTGGCTGAGATGAGCGACGTGTATTCCGGGTATTTCTCGGCGCTTTGTGACCAGAAACGCTACGACGACGCGCTCCAGACCTTAGAGCGGGTACGTGGGCGGATCGAGACCGAAGCCCTCCAGCATCACGCAAACATCCCTATCCACACGCCCACGGCAGCAGAACAGCACCTTACGCGCTTGAACCTTGCTCTGATCGATACCGACGACCCCGCGCAGAGATCGGCGATCACGGCGGAGATCTACAACACAGAACTATCCATCAGCCCTAGCGCTTTGGCTCAACTTTCCATTGAACACCCCGTGCGACTGAAAGCTCTCCAAGACGCACTTCCGAGCAGCGGATTGCTCGTCGAGTACGTCCTTGCCGAACCTCACTCTTATGCGCTTGCTGTGACCCATGACTCCATCGCGTCCTATCAGCTTCCAGCCAAACACGACATCGAGGCGGACGCCGACCATTACCGCGCCGAGCTGCGCGAGCGCAAAACAGATACTCAACTTGCCCAGAAGCTGTTCGCGTCCCTCATAGCGCCCATCAAGCATTATTTCGAAAAGCGGGACCTGATCGTTGTTCCCGATGGCTCCTTGCACCTGTTGCCTTTCGCCGCTCTCGTAAACCCCCAGGGCGATTATGTTCTTGCATCACATACCATCGATGTCGCGGTCTCTTCGACGGCGTATGTGCTCCTCACAAAGCGAGTGAACAAAGAGATTCCGCTTTCTCTCCCATACGTCGGCGTAGCGGCATGGACCCAGACCGCTGACACAAGGAATCCAGTTGTAAGAGCTGTCACGGGCCCGGAACGCAGCGAACTCGTTCCACTTCCAGATAGCAAACTTGAAGTTGAAACAATCGCTCACGATTTGCCCCGCCCCAGCACGATCCTCTTAGGCCCAGATGCCACAGAGGCTCATTTCAAGCATCTCCCACTCGACAACACAGAGGTTGTCCATCTCGCGCTACACGGCTATGCCGATGTGGACTATCCAGACCGTTCCGCACTGGTTTTCGCGCCCGATCCAACTGGGACCGAAGACGGTCTCCTTCAGGTCCGAGAGATTCGGCATTTGCATCTAAAGGCAAAACTCGTTACGCTCTCCGCTTGTAATACAGGCGTTGGGCCGGTCGGCGAGGCTGGCGTGGCCAATCTCGTCAATGCATTTATAGAGGCTGGAGCGGATTCGGTGGTCTCCACGTTGTGGAGCCTTGAAGACCATTCCACTGAGTACCTGATGTCCCAGTTTTATGCGCAACTCGCCCATCACACCCGTAAGGTGGACGCGCTACGCGCAGCTCAACTGGACCTCCTCAATAACCGTCATCTACCACCGTACTTCTGGGCAGGCTTCCAACTCGTAGGTGATCCAAACGGCACGCTTTGATTTCACTTTTAGGAAAACGATATGACACCCACACGGACACAGCGCGAAAGCATCCTCAACAAAATCGAAACAGTTGTCGCGGAGAAGTATTACAACCCCGCATTCGACCTGTCGGCATGGCGCGCGATCGTACAGCGCCACAGGCAAGCCGTGTTAAACGCGGGCAGCACGCCAGACTTTGAGCAGTCGATTCAGAAGATGCTCGAAGAGCTCTCCCCGAGAGGTTTAGGGTTACTTTCCTCGCATACCCCAATCACGCCCAGGAATGCTATCAACGCGAGCTTTACGGTCGAGACTGTTCAAGGCGACCGGCGTTGGGTATTTCAAGACGTGCTTCCGGGTGGCGTCGCGGCTGCGGCAGGGGTCAAGCCAGGAGATATCCTACTCACTGTTGCGGGTAAAGATGTCGTCCCGCCTGCCGCCTCCAAAACCGAACCGTCATTCGAGATGCAACACAGCATCCCCATCACCATCCTCCGGCCCAGCTCAGCCGGGACCCTGCCCTTGGACCTGAAGATAGGTGCGCCCAAATACAAAGACAATCCATACTCGGAGCCAACCGCCCTCTACACCGGCTCACTGCCAGGTGGCGTCTCGTATCTCAAGGTGAGTCTATTCCCCGGCAAAATCGGCATCGACTTTGCCAATGAAGTTGATGCCATATTCCGCGAGAAGATCGACAGCTCTGCATCCCTTATCATCGACCTACGCGGAAATCCAGGTGGCGGAATCGGCGGCTTGGCACTGATGAGCTATCTCACCCCCGACAGGCTGCCCGTCGGCTACAGCAAGAACCGGAAGATGGCGCATGAGCAAAGAAACCCTCATTCTCTACCTGTGTTTGACAAAGTTCCCCGCTCCAAACTTGCCATACCCGGTTTAGCCCTCAAGTTCTTTGGTAAGACCTCCGTGTTCCTCTACACCGAAGCTCTCGGCAACAGGGCACACCGGGGCAAAACAGCCGTTCTTGTGAATGAGCACTCCACAGGTGCAGCGGAAATGTTCGCTCAGTTTGCCCAGGAAAACGGCCTAGCAACCGTAGTCGGCGTGAAGACCCCTGGCCGTCTTGTCTCCCGCACCGCCTCAAAACTCGGACACGGCTATCGCCTTGTCGTACCAGTCGCGGCTTATGTCAGTGCGAAGGGAACTCAGATTGAAGGTAACGGAATCACGCCGAACATGGAGGTTCCGTGGTCATTTACGGAAGCCTCTGAGGGACGCGACAACCAACTGGCCGCCGCCGCGCAGGTCCTCAATGGCACTCATCGCTGATTGATTTTGAGGGGGTAGTAATAGACACCGTTGTCGGCACCACGCACTGTAGCCAAGAAGTACATCCCTGCCTTCGCGCCGCGGAGATCCAGCACGACTTTCACCACCGTTGTACCGGCGTTGTCTATGCCCTCACCCTCTCCATGCGCCACTACGTATGAGGCTTCTTTATCCTTTGCGATACGGATGTCGTAATGGCCAGTTTGGCTAAAGCGCGGGAGAATAACGGAGAGGCGTACAACCGCGGCCGGGAGCAATACCTGCTGAATGGGCGTTGCGGCGTCATCCGGGCCACGGAATGTGCCTGCGTCTAAGAGATTGACCGTGGCATCAACCGGAACCGCCGCCGCGACCTGTTGCTGGACCTCTCGTTGAGCCAAATGATGCTCAACACTCCAGAAAGTAGCGGCGCCGGCCGACGCGACCAGGACGGCAGCCGCTGCCCACTGCACGAGCCTTCTTCGTCTCTTGTGTGCATCCTGCCACGCAAACCGATAGCCTCTATACTCGGCAAAACACTCCGAACAGGACGCAAGATGGAGCCGGGCTGGATGGGACACCGGAAGCCGGTCCTCTGCGAGCCCTTGCAGGGTCGCTTCGTCCGGACACCCTTTCCTCTCGGGGTTCGGATTCGTTTCTAAAAAGTAATCCTTGATTATGTCCACTAGAACGCCTCAGCCCTTGACCCGACAATATCGGTCAGATTCTGGCTCTTCTTTTTCGCTCTGGGCCATACTTGCCGCGATTCTGTTTTTTACTCGATGTATTGCTTGTGCAGCCGCTGCATAATTAACCCCAAGCGCTTCAGCCACTCCCGCGGGAGTTGAGATGTCTTGGAGAAGCAGCATAAGAATAAAATTATCCCGCTCATTGAGCTTCGCCTTCAACTCGTTGAACAGAATCGTCCGATCCATCATACGTTGTATACCGTTCTCCACCCCAACCCATTTTTCCAAATCTACCCCTATTCCGACAGGGATTTCTTTCGATGCCTTGCTCCGCATCCATTGCCGAACTTTTCCATGCAGCGCTGCGAAAGCGTACCGTTTTGGTGACTCTACCCTTTGCCCGTATGTCTCGATGGTCTTCCCAACCTCTTCCGCCCAATCCGCAACCAGGGCAGGGTCTATCTGCGGAAACTCGCGTTCCGCCCAGGCGAACGCTGCTTCCGCAGCGGCTCGATTGACGCTCGAAATCGTGTTTCCGTGTTTGTCTACGAGATGCAATTTCGTCCGGGTCATCAATCTCGCTCACTGACACAAAAAAACTTTCCAAAGGGTGTCAAAAATGGCCTTTCCCAGGCAGCGTATTTAGTAGGATGCGGACACTAACGACTTTTAGACGAATCGACCGCACACATCCCTCTTTGTACAAGCATAAATGCTGCAAATCGCTGCCTTGCGAACGGTGTCTTCAGCTTAACGGCCAGTTTATCAACGGCGTACACGGCCCTTCCCCCTACCCTGAAGAGGAGACATACAAATGGCAGACAGCGGAACGCACACCCTAATGCAATCGCGCTTTGCACCTTGGCTCGGCCTCAGCGAGAATGTGCAGCAGCCCCGCTACCAGATCGAGCCGTTACCGGCTTCAATCGGCGAAGGTTTCCGACTTCGCCTCTTTGTCTTGGACGCCTCGAAAAGAAAAGAAGTAGAGATCGGCCGTCAGATATTTACCCCTCGGGAGGGGGCAGATAACACTCAGATTTATCAAGAGGCCCGCGACGCCGGCGTCTCCTGGCTGTCGGAGTTTTGAGATCCGGCGCAACCTGTTCGGAATCAGCGCCAGCCCAATCTCATTCGGCCTGCCGCCGGTCCAACGCCGCTTTGTTTGCCGACTTTCGCAGAAAGGCCAGCAGAGCACTATTCACAATGGAGTTCAACGAGCAGCCGCGCGTGGCGGCCGCTTTGGCGACTCTTTCGTATGTGTCGTCCGAAACACTTACCTGCGTCTGCTTCACGGTGACTTTCAGCCTTTGGTCCCGTGCCCGGCCCAAGTCAACGACCTCCATATTCAACAGATTCACGCCAAATATGGCGTCGGTGATTAGGTTTGACAGCTCGCCTTGCTTGTTGACCTCAGCCCTGGTCTCCCTGTCGATAGTCGCGGTCAGACGGATAGATAGCTTGTGGAGGGCACGCGTCTTCGTTCCTGTTTGTTTGCGCACATTCGCGGCACGTTTCACGGTCCAAATCCTTGTCGTGCAAATCTCTTCGATTCAACTTATTAGGGTAGCAGAGCGCAACGGACTCCAGATAGAGCCGCTAAGGGGCGCTGCCCCTTTGCGCCCCGCAAGGGTCTCTCCAGTCTTCCGCGCTCCGCTTGTACAGACCTCCGCTCCGCCCTACGCACAGGCTAGGGTGGGAAATACCCCGCCCTTGCGGCTCGTGGCCCCGCCTTCGCCAGGAGGCCTCCGGCATGTAGGTGTACATGCCGCCCACGGCATGAAAAGCAAAAACAACAGGGAGGGAACACTACGTATTTTCCGAGGATTTCGAGCATAAACGCTGGTGTTTATGCCACTGGCGACAGACACGGATTTGGCTGTGAGTATGAGTCAAAATCCCACTATAATAAGAGATGAGGAGGACAACCGCGATGAGCACGACCGCCACAATTGACAAGACTCCCACCGGCATTGGCAAGCGCCGCGCATCGGTTGCCTCTGCCCTCGCCAGCAACGCCATTGAGGGACAGAGCTTCGGTAGCGCTGAAATGGAGATCGTCCACCGGTACATTGATGGTGAGATCGACAACAAGACGATGCGCGAGGAGCTTCTCGCCCTGCCGCTCGAATAATCCCCGCCCGCCTATGCCGATTGACCCCTACATCAATCCAGAGACAGGCATCCTCGAAAACAAGCTAGGAGCCAAGACAGCGGCGGGCCTTGCATTAGGCGAGACTCGCGCCGTTTTCGCCCGCCTCGATGAATTCAGCCAGAATCCCATCGAAGGCACTTTCGATGCCGCCCACTTCAAGGCGATTCACCGCCATCTTTTTCAGGATGTCTACTCGTGGGCCGGACAGTCACGCCTCACGGACATGCGGCGGGACGACGGCTCCACACGCTTCACGCGCGCCGTCGATATTGATTACCAGCTTCGCTCGCGCCTCCTAGACTTGGCCGATGCGGATTACTTCATCGGCCAGGATCGCGCTCAATTCGCCGCAAGCGCAGCCGAGCTGCTACGCGACCTGAACGCAATCCATCCGTTCGCCGAAGGCAACGGACGCACGCAACGCGCTTTTATCGCGCAGCTCGCAGAACAGGTCGGGCATACTATTCGCTGGGGGATCGACCTACAGACTCCAGACCAGGCGCGCGTGAAAGCGTTCAACGATGCTGCGCGTATCGCGCATAACGAAGGAGATCTCGCTCCGCTCGTCGCCTACATTGCGGGAAGCTACGAGATTCCGCTTCCCGAGATACGCCGCAACAGCTATCCGGAACCGGATCGAGCCGAGATTCAGGAGCGCATTGCAACGGACGTAGAGCAAGACACGTTCAAATACCTTGATCGTTACAGGGCGCTTCCAGAATCCCAGGGAGGCCGCTATGTCTGTAGCGACCTCTTCAAAGAGACCTTCCCTGAATATGCCGCCTCTCCAGAGAGCCGCACTCGCTACAATAGCCCCTTACACAACAGCGCTGCCGTTCTCGCCGCCGTCCAGCTCGAATCCGCAATCGCGGATTCCTCGCACCCGGAGCGCAACACCGTCATTTTCCTCACTGGCACACCGGGAGCAGGCAAAACCAGCTCTATTGTGCAGGGCGATGGCTTAGAACCTCATATCCGCGCCGTCTACGAGGGCCAGCTCGCAACGCCCGCAGCCGCCATCGACAAAATTCAAACCGTCCTCGATACCGGCCTCACGCCCGAAATCGTTGTCGTCCATATTGCGCCGGAGTTCGCCCTCCAGAACACCCTAAGCCGGTTCGATCGCGAAGGCCGGGGATCGAGCGCACACGCTATGGCCACCATTCACGCCCAGCTCCCCACCGGCCTTTGCGCGATCCGCGACACCTTTGGCGACCAGGTGAAGCTTACCGTCTTCGACCGAACCCCCGGGCTTAACAACACCATCAAATATGATGGATGGGATGCTCTGAGCATCCTCGAGAAAGAAGGGTCCTATGACGAAATCCGCAAACGGCTCACAGATGCCATCGAACAACACCGCGAAGCAGGAACCATCTCCGAGGAAGCCTATCGTCAGGCAGCAGGTTTATCCCCGCAAGCCCGGCCCAGATCCACAGATCGAGAAAATGCTCAAGACCCTGAACAGCTTCGAGAGGGAAGAGCCTTCCAGCACGTCGAGCACCACGGAGCACTACGCTTCTGGGAGGAACGGGACGAGCAGACCGGCGTAACAGTCAAACATGCGGCTGGACGCTTAGACCTGCCGCCGCGCGGCTCTCAGGCGCGCGACATCGGGGCGCAACGCGCCCTTTCCCAAGGAACGGGCTATCACGCTGGACATCTTATCGCCCATCGCTTTGGCGGTCCCGAGATCGCCGGCAACCTAAGCCTGCAAAATCACCTAATCAACCAAGGCGGCGGCGCTTACTTCAAACAAGAGCAACGATGGGCTGACGAGCTCCGCGCTGGCAATGCCGTTGCCGTCCATATCCGCGAAGTTTCGCGGGATGACGCATCCCCCGCATTCCAATACCGCGACATCCAGACCGTCATCACAAAACCGACCGGCGAGCTCACGCGAGAGACGATCGCATTTCTCAATCCGGAGACAGAGAAAGCGCGCCAGGCTACTCGCCGCGTCGTCCCGCAGCTCGACGAGCCCGCCACAATCATCAACCTAGATCCGCGCAGGCGAACAGAACCGGAACAGGAACGGTAACAGCCGCGTTCACGCCTCGCTCTCTTCGAGAGCCTTCTTTCGAGACGCGCAAGCCCGCGTTTTCAGCGGGTCCGCAAAGGGTCGCAAAACTTACACTTTATCGGACGCGGCGGTGGTGCGAAGCATGAACTCCTGTTGTAGAAACTTGCGTAACTTGTCGCCCAAACCTTTTTCGGACCACTCCGCCTTGCCTGCTTTGTGCCGCTGCACCCAGCCTGGCGCTGTTCCATGGAGCTTCTTAAACCAATTGAATAGCTCATCGTGTTTAATGAAGAACCAAGGTCGCCCGGGTATGTCACCAGCCGGGTCGGGGAACAGCATCCACATGTCTTTCCCTCCGTAGAGCTTCCAGTGAACAAGAGGACGGGCTTTCATCTGAACCGAACGGAGTTCTCCCTCGGGTATGCGGATCACCAAGTCCTCACCGGATAGGTCCGCTTCTGGCCGATACACTCGATAACCAGAACGAATAAGGATGGCGGTCACTTCCGCGCGGTTAGCGGCTTCGATCGCATTGGTACTGGTCAGCTTGTTGACGGTCATGAAACCTACCCTTTGTGAGAGGCTTTATGCGGTGATAACTGAGACACCTTCGACACACTCTTGATCCTGATCTCGCCGCCAACGCTCTCGAAGTACTCATTGAAGAACTCGCCCTCCTCTGGAGATGACGGGGCCGGATCGATAACAATACCCCCGGAGCGCACCAAAACAGCGTGCGCTATAGGCTCGATGCCCGAGGTGTAAAACATGACAGCTTCGCCCTGAAAGCGCCCCCAGAACTCCCTGAGTGCGTCTTTCTCGATGGTTACCTCAACATCGGCTGCATCTCGTTCAAATGGGGTCAGCATATAGCCAGCTTCCTTGAGGCACGAAGTCAAGGCGTTGAGCGAAATCCCTCGCTCGCCGTTCAGATAGGGTGCAAATCGACGGAAAGCGGAGTCTTCGTCCTCTCCAGTTATGTAGCGAAAGACGATTACGACGCAATCTTCATGCTTCTGCCTTGGGCGTAGCATCTCTTAAAAATCAGTCGGCACAGGTTCGTACGAAAGAATAAAGTCTCTCAGGCGTCCATCGAACACCGACCAATACATCTTGATGTTCTGGCCTTCTGACTTCCACATATCGTTGCACAAGACCGGCTTCCCAGTGAGGAGCATGTCCACTGTCAGATCGCACTGGCCTTCCTCGGTAAGCGGCTTGCCGTACTTATCTATCAGCCTGCTGGTTAGCTCTTTTATGGCCGCTAAAGATGACCCACTAGCGCTCGCTTCGTCCTTTTCAGTGGCAAAAGGGTTCTTCGCGATGATGTTGATCACTTCGAGTTTGCCTGCTTTGCCGAGGGACAATCTTACACTCGCACGTACGCTCAAAGCCGTTCCGAGCAATTCAACGCTATCGTCTACCAGGACCGTCTCTTGAAGCTGTGTGACTTCTTTACGCAGCGCTCCGGTGTATGTCTTGCGCACCTCAGTCTCAGACATACCAAACCGAAGCCCCTTCCAAGTCGACTGGGCAAACGACACACCTTCAGCGGCGAGCACGATTAACAGAATGAGAAATACGCGTTTCATTTTCATGCGTCAGATTCTACTCGCTCTGTGAGCCATACTGGAAACGACACTGGAAGGGCAGGGAAGTGCCGCGCCCCCGGACCCGACAAACAGTCCTCGCTCCCACCAGTATCAATTTTGGGTCTACCCCGTAACAGAGGGAATGCTTGCCTTACGGCACACATTGTTCTCTTGACCCCTCTTTCTCATTTTTCTCTTGTGAAGCAATGCACCTCCTTCCCCGGCCTTTTCGCTGAGGGCTGCGCCCTGGCGCGTCGCAAGGGGTGTCCCCATAATTTTCGTTCCGAAAATCACTCGCTGACGCGAGCCTTCCGCTTCGCTTCAGGTGGGAGATACCCCACCCCGTTGCGCCTTGCCGCCCCCTACTTTCGGCTCGCAATTATTGCGGCATGTAGGTTACATGCCGCGCGCGGCACGCAAAAACTATTCGGAGAAACG